>ERZ825159.18-NODE-18-length-205538-cov-10.487612_pt1 | contig 205538 bp, 209 predicted proteins | sample MGYA00519932_ERZ825159 | MGnify/ENA primary metagenome ERZ825159 (study PRJEB31778, sample SAMEA3449191) | human gut metagenome | biome: human gut; feature: human-associated habitat; material: faeces | place: United Kingdom | collected 2010/2012 ... | reverse complement strand
TAAATTCTTCAAACTTTTTTAATCGAAACTCTAATTCCAACATCAGATTATTTCCCCTTATGATTTCTTAATTCCCTTCACAATTGCCTGAAAAATACGTTCATTATAACGTGTCACAAATTTCCTGCAACATTTCTGTACTCTTGCAACCTTTTCATCATCCGTCAAAAGCAATACCAGTTTATCAACAAATTCGTCTGTATTATGTGCTAACAAGAATGCCTTTGGCTCCTTGCCTTCACGGTACAAACCTCTTGCTCCGCTTTCTGTCATAACCATTGCTTTTCCATATGCCATTGCTTCTATGCTTTTAATAGGAAGTCCTGTACCAGATAGCATTGGATTTACCACAACTCTTGCCTCGTCATATACGTCTGTCAGATCATCCACATATCCCACTTTGGTATATAATTCTGATGCTTCTACCGAATTGCTGACATCCCCGGCAATCAGGAACTCTGCCTCCGGCACTCTTTTCTTTACCTTTTTCCATATATCGTTTAAATAATATTGTAGCGCTTCTCTGTTTGGATCATTGTTTGATCCTACAAACAGCACTTTTCTGTTCTGTTTTACTTCTGTATGTTCTGCTGTCTCAAAATAATTTCCAATCGTTAAAACCCGGCGTCTGTTTCTGACCTGTTTTGCAAAATACCTTCTTTCATCTTTATTAACTATATTTGATATTGATTTTTAAATATTTAAATAAAATTTATTTAAATTTATATTATAGATATTTTTTTATTTTATCATTCATATGTAATAACTTCAAATAAAATTTAATGAAAGAAGTAGTATATTTGTTAGTCTATAATTTTAAGAAGAATAAACAATAATAAGAAGCTTTCTAGAGTTAAAAGGGGTATCACATTTTTAAACTTTTTACCTTTATGGTGAATTATTTTCATAGATATTAACATACTAATTGAACCACCTATAAAAGCCAGTGTTAACAGTATTTTTTCTGAAATTCTAAATTCATTTTTGATAGCTTTTCTCTTATCTATGTACATAAGACAGAAAAGAGCTATGTTTATAAATATTAAGTAAAGTATAAATAACATAAGAATCTCCTTCATTTTATTGTAGATATTTATTATAGTAAATATGGATTTATAATGAAAGATTTTTTTATATAAATAGAGTAAATAGATTAAAAAGTAAGAAAATATATCTTTTTTATAATACAATGAAAGCAGATAATATTTTTCATTGTATAAATTAAAAGGAGTGATTATTGTGGAATCTATTTTAGAAAGTAGTCAGCAAATAATTAGTAGAATTGAAGAAATATTAACACATGATAAAGAAAAAAACATAAATTTCAATTGAATTCAAATAGTAATGAAATTGTTATTAGGGATTCTTTTACAACTAGAAAAAAGGACTCGTTTATAGATATAGAAACAAGAAGCTTATATAATTATAATGATTTTTTAGATATAAGTAAATTACTTAATAATTCAGATAAGGTTTGTTTATATTATGAACTTTATATAAAGTCATTTATTATAGAGATATTATAGAGAATAGACAATTATTGAATGATTATATGAATTTTTTACAATGTAAAAATGAATTAAATAGAGCTAGTATTATAAGTAAAAAGATAGAAATAAATAATAGAAAGAATTCATATATAGATAGAATATACAGTTTGATATAAACACAAAGGGAATTATAATTTAAATCATATCTAATTATTCCCTAAATCTACATTTGAGGAATAGTTATAGATAACTTGTTATTCATCCCCCATAGCCTCGAAATCACGATTTTCACGATTTTTCGGTATTATCGATTTATCGATAATCATCGAAAATGGTATTTTCGATGTATTTTTAAGTTAATCAATTTTTTGAGATTGTCTCTAGAGTTTTTAAGTATTTTTAAAAGCTATAAATTCTATATAAATTTAAAAACACCTAAAAACATCTTTTATATTTAATATTTCAAGACACAAGATAGAAATAATATAAAAATTAATATTAAATAATTCAAAATAAAAAATAACCAACCCTATGTTCCACGTGAAACATAAAGTTAATTATCAAATTATTATTGCTATGTTTCACGTGAAACATAGTATAATTTTAAATCTAATTTATCAACAGGCATAAAAAAAGATACACACACTAAATAAATGTTAAAGCTGCTGACTTCCGTCCCTGACTTGGTTCCATCATTTAATGTTGTATCAACAAGTATTATATAACAATTCAAAAACATAGTCAACATAAGCAAATAGACATACAATTGTATGTCTATTTGCTTATAGACTATATATAATAAACAATTTTATAAAATTAACAATTACTTAATTTTGATTAGAAATTAATAATAAAAATTATTTCCCGGGAAATAAAATATAAAAATGAAGACATCAAGGCTTCATTTTTTTCATTAAAGACTACAGGCTTTAATGTACACTGAGAGATATAATATAGCTCGAAGTGAAAAAAAAGAAAGCTATTCACTTTCTTTTTCATTATTTTCATCAGTTATATTATCTTCACTAACTTCTTCTCTATCAACAATAGAAGTAGAACTAACAATACTATCTTCTTTTAAATTAATAAGTTTAACACCTTGAGTAACTCTACTCATAGTAGAAATCTTATCAACAGCCAATCTAATAATAATACCAGAATCAGTAATAATCATTAAGTCTTTACTATCATCAACAGTCTTAAATGACACAATAGAACCATTCTTTTCAGTAATATTAACAGTCTTAACACCTTTACCACCACGATTAGTAATTCTATATTCATCAACAGGTGTCTTCTTACCATAACCCTTTTCAGTAATAACAAGTACATACTCATTAGGTTCAACAATCTCCATACCAACAAGTATACCACCATCAAGATTAATACCTCTAACTCCAGAAGCACTTCTACCCATAATTCTAACAGTACTTTCATTAAATCTAACCATTCTACCATTAGAAGAAGCCATTAATATCTCATCATTACCAGTAGTTTTCTTAACAGATACAAGTTCATCATTATCTTTTAAAGTAATAAACTTCTTACCATTAGTCCTAATACTATCAAATTCAGATATATCAGTCCTTTTAATTAAACCATTCTTAGTAGCAAAAACTAAACATTTGTATTCATCATCATTAGATATTTTCAATAAAGAAGTAACCTTTTCATCCTTATCTAAAGATAACAAATTAATAATAGGTAATCCCTTAGATTGTCTACTATATTCAGGAATTTCATAACCCTTAATTCTATATACTTTACCCATATTAGTAAACATAAGAATATAATCATGACTAGTAGCATTAATCAAATGCTCTACAAAATCCTCTTCATTAGTAGCCATACCTTTAACACCCATACCACCTCTATTTTGAGTTTTATAAGTATCAGCAGGTAATCTCTTAATATAACCTTTATTAGTTAAAGTAATAACAACATTCTCAACAGGAATTAAAGATTCATCTTCGATATAATCAATAGCAGTCATATCAATATGTGTTCTTCTCTCATCAGCATATTTATCTTTAATTTCAAGCATTTCAGTCTTAATAACTTCAAGAATTTTCTCTTCACTAGCTAATATTTCTTCTAATTCCTTAACTAATTTCTCAAGTTCAGCAATCTCTTCTTCAATCTTAGATTTTTCAAGTCCAGTAAGTCTCTTCAATCTCATATCGAGAATAGCTTGAGATTGAACCTCTGATAAAGCAAAATTAGACATAAGTCCAGCTTTAGCCTCATCGTCATCAGCAGACTCTCTAATAATTTTAATAACTCTATCAATATTATCAAGAGCAATCTTTAAACCATCTAATATATGTAATCTATCCTTATATCTCTTTAAATCAAATTGACATCTACGATAAATAACATGTTTCTGATGATCAATATACTTCTCAATAATCTCTCTTAAACCAAGTGTTCTAGGACTACCATCAACAAGCATTAAAAAATTAATACCATAAGAAGTTTGAAGCTGTGTATGCTTATATAAATTATTTAAAACAACGTTAGCATTAGCCTCTTTCTTAACATCAATAACAATCTTAATACCCTCTAAAGCCGATTCATCACTTAAATTAGAAATACCATCAATAACCTTATCTCTAACAAGTTCACCAATTCTTTGAATCAAAGCCTTCTTATTAACTTGATATGGAAGTTCTGTAATAACAATTCTGTGCTTATTATGAGTCTCTTCTACAGTAGCCATACCTCTAATAGTAATAGCTCCTCTACCGCTCTCGTACGCCCTTTTAATACCACCATTACCAAGAATAACACCAGCAGTAGGAAAATCAGGTCCCTTAATATACTGCATAAGTTCAGTAACAGTAATATCTGGATTATCAATATAAGCAACACATCCATCAATAACTTCACCCAAGTTATGTGGTGGAATATTAGTAGCCATACCAACAGCAATACCCATATTACCATTAACTAATATATTAGGAAATCTGCTAGGTAAAACAACAGGTTCCTTTCTCTGACCATCATAATTTTCCGAAAAATCAACAGTATCCTTATTTAAATCTCTTAAAAGTTCCATCGATATCTTAGCAAGTCTAGCTTCAGTATAACGACTAGCAGCAGCACCATCACCATCAATAGAGCCAAAATTACCATGTCCATCAACAAGAGTATGTCGATAAGTAAAATCTTGTGCCATTCTTACCATAGATTCATAAATAGCAGAATCACCATGTGGATGATAATGACCCATAACAGCACCAACAGCATTAGCAGATTTCTGATATTTCTTATCAGGAGTCATACCCTCTTCATATAAAGTATATAAAATTCTTCTATGAACAGGCTTAAGACCATCTCTAACATCAGGAAGAGCTCTTGCAACAATAACACTCATCGAATAATCAAGGAAAGACTTTCTCATTTCGCCAACAATATTAACAGCTACTTTTCTATCTCTTTCATGATTATTATCCTCACCCATATCTTCTATATTTAAATTTTTATCTATATTCTTATCTTCCATCATAAACCTCCTATATATCCAAATTCTCTACAAATAGAGCATTATCTTCAATAAACTTTCTTCTAGGTTCAACTTCTTCACCCATAAGTAACTGGAATGTTTCATCAGCAAGAATAGCATCATCCAAAGTAACTTGTTTTAATATTCTCTTATCAATACCCATTGTTGTTTCTCTAAGTTCTTCTGGATTCATCTCTCCTAAACCTTTCATTCTACCGATTTCATACTTCGTATTAAGAGGTAAAGAAGCTAAATATTCATCTCTTTCCGCTTCATCAAGTACATATTTAATATTTTTACCATGTTTAATTGAATATAAAGGTGGTTGTGCAGCATATATATGTCCATTCTCTACTAATGGCTTAAAATATCTATAAAATAAAGTAAGCAATAATGTTCTAATATGAGCTCCATCAACATCAGCATCAGTCATAATAATTATCTTATAATATCTTAATTTAGATATATCAAATTCTTCACCAATACCAGTACCTAAAGCCGTAATCATAGTTCTAATCTCTTCATTAGCAAGAATTCTATCTAATCTAGCCTTCTCTACATTAAGTATTTTACCTCTAATAGGAAGAATAGCCTGTGTAATAGGATCTCTTCCCATCTTAGCACTACCAGCGGCAGAATCCCCCTCTACAATAAACATTTCTGATATAGTAGCATCTTTAGAAGAACAATCAGTAAGTTTACCCCAATAATTAGTAATTTCAAGTCCACCTTTTCTTCTAGTTAACTCTCTAGCTCTTCTAGCAGCTACTCTAGCTCTAGCAGCAGTCATTGACTTTTCTATTATAATTTTAGCATCATTAGGATGTTCCATTAAAAATCTCTCAAATGCCTTAGCAAATATACTAGCAGCTACTTTTCTAACTTCACTATTACCAAGTTTAGTCTTAGTTTGTCCCTCAAATTGAGGTTCAGGTACTTTAGCAGATATAATCATTGTTATACCTTCTCTAACATCATCACCGCTAAGAGGCTCATCATTATCTTTAAGTATTTTATTTGCTTTAGCATAATTATTAATAATTCTAGTTAAAGCCAGTTTAACACCATCTTCATGAGTTCCACCTTCAGGAGTAATAATATTATTAACAAAAGAGTAAACAGTAGCATTATATCCATCATTATATTGAAGAGCTACTTCTATTGAAATATCATTTTCCATTCCTTCAACATATACAATATCTTCATGAATAGGAGTCTTATTTTTATTTACATAAGCAACAAACTCTTTAATACCACCTTCATAAACAAAAGTATCAGATTCTCCTGTTCTATCATCCATAAGAATAATTCTAAGTCCTTTATTTAAGAAAGCAAGTTCCCTAGTTCTAGTTTTTAATGTTTCGTAATTAAAAGTAGTAGTCTCTTTAAATATTTCATCATCAGGCATAAAAGTTACTGTCGTACCAGTTCTATCTTCACTACATTCTCCTATTACCTTTAAAGGTTCTACAGTATGTCCACCATTAGCAAACTTAATATAGTGAACTTTTCCATCTTTATAAACAGTTACTTCTACCCATTTACTAAGAGCATTAACTACAGATGCTCCAACACCATGTAATCCACCAGATACTTTGTAGCCACCACCACCAAATTTACCACCAGCATGTAATACTGTATATACTGTCTCAACTGTAGATAATCCTGTCTTAGGATGTACTTCAACAGGTATACCTCTACCATCATCTTTAACAGTAACAGAACCATCTTTATTAACAATTATTTCAATATCATCACAATATCCTGCTAAAGCCTCATCGATAGCATTATCTACTATTTCCCAAACTAAATGGTGTAATCCTTTCTCACTAGTACTACCTATATACATACCAGGTCTTTTTCTTACTGCTTCAAGTCCTTCTAATACTTGAATATCCGAAGCATCATAATGTTCATTACTATTCATTTTTTATCACCTTCCTGCATCAAATTATTTCCCGGGAAATAATTTTACCATTTTCTATTTTATAAACATTAGCTTTATTTCTCACATTTTTATCAATATTTTCAATATCTGTAGTAGTAACTATTGTTTGAATATCATTATCTAAATATTTAATTACCTTATTTCTCTTATCAATATCTAATTCACTAAATATATCATCCAAAAGTAAAATAGGCGTATCAGATAAAACATCCGTAAATAATTTAACTTCTGCTAACTTAAGAGCAAGTACAGCACTCCTTATTTGCCCATTTGAACCATATAAAGATAAATTCTTCCCATTTAAATCAAAATAAAAATCATCTCTATTAGGTCCAATAAAAGTAATCTTATACTGAATTTCTCTTGATAAATTACTTTTAAGTTTATCTTTAAACATATCTTTATCTAAATTACTAACATTAGAAGTATATATCATCTTAAGTCCTTCTAATCCTGTAATAGAACTAAATATATCATCTATATATTTATTAACTAAGTCTACATATTTCCTTCTAAAATTATAAATAACTATTGATAAACCAATATATTTATCATTAAGAATATCTAAATAATTCATATCACTCTCTTTATTAATATTAATAATCTTCAAAAATTCATTTCTTTGACGTAAAACTAAATTATAATTATTTAAATTTGCTAAATAAATCTTATTAATTTGACTAATTTGAATATTAAAGTATTTTCTTCTACAAGATGGACTATCTTTAAATATTCTAATACTATCACTACTAAAAAGAATAACATTCATCTTAGAAATATAGTCACTTAATTTTTTGATCTCTTTTTTATTTATCTTAACAACCTTACCATTCTCATTAATTAATAGTTCAAGTTCATCATAAGAACCATTATAATCAACAATTCCTTTAATCATTGAATATCTACTATTAAAATTAATAAGATTCTTATCACTAATAGATAAAAAAGACTTCGTAACAGCAAGTACATAAATAGATTCTAGTAAATTAGTTTTTCCCTGAGCATTATCTCCTATTATAATATTTAAATTATTATTAAGTTCTAATAAAATATCATCATAATTACGATAATTTTTTAAATAAATTTTTTGTAATTTCAATATAAAGTTATTTTCTTGCCCATATTTTCACCTTTACTAATCTCATGTACCCCTATACATATATAATTATACCATATTTCAATAAAAATTAAAAGAAAAAAAACATATTTTCTATGTATTTTTTCCTTATTTTTCAACGGTTTTTCTCATAATTCCATTTAGGTATTTTTCTATCTTTATACACTTAGTAATTTGATTATCAATCGTAGTATAAGGTACCTTAATATTCATCTCTTTACCATTATCAAAATATATTTTTGTTCCATTACTTTCTTTAACATATCTAGTAATATTATTATAAGCAAGCCATATACATTTCTTAGAACTAGGAGTACATGTAGGAAAGAAAATAATCATATTATAAGAAGATACAATAATAGGAGTCTTAATATAATAATTAAAAATATCAATAACAAATTGCCTCTGAATATTATAAGAATTACCATAAAAATTACACCCATATTTAAGTAATTTAAGACAATCAATACTCAAATAAAAATCCTTATTCTTCTCCACAACATAAGTACCATATCCATTAGAAGTAAAGCACAAAACATCATCAGTAATAATATAATTTCTCATAAAATCCCCCTCTCCACATATAAAAATATGTACCATGTATTAAAGCATATAATCATGTCGAATTTTATCAAAATATGTCGTAAATTATCAAAAATTTTCCTTTTCTTAACATTTATATCATCAAAATTACTATTTTATCACAAAAAAAAATAGATAAAAGAATCAAATCTCTTATCTATTAAACAAATATAAATCAAAATTAGCAAGTCTTAATAGGTAAAACAAGTTGTACCAAAGAATCATCTTCATTACTCTTAATAACAATAGGAGAACTATCATTATTCATACATAAAACAATCTTTTCTTTATTAAAACTCTTAATAGCATCTAACATAAACTTAGAACTAAACGAAATTTCAATATTCTTATCATTTTCTACATTGATTTTTTCCTCTACTTTACCAATTTCTGGACTATTTGAAGAAATCATAAGTTCATTACCTTTTAAAGATAACTTAATAGTATTCTTTTCTCTGTCAGAAGTAAGTAAACTAGCTCTATCGATCATATTATATAAATCATTAAAAGAACATTCAAGTAATATATTAAAATTCTTAGGAATAATATCACTAGTAGTAGGATAAGTACCAGAAAGTAATCTAGATAAAAATACAATATTACCATATTTAAATAAAACTTTATTACTAAATAAATGTAATTCTAAAGATTCTTCATCATTATCAAGCATTTTAGTAAGTTCTACTAAGTTTTTACCAGGAATAACAATATTAATATCACTTTCATCTACTTTATCAATAGCTACTAATTTTCTAGCAAGTCTATATGAATCAGTAGCAATAACATCTAATTCACCATTATTAATTCTAAAATTAATACCAGTAAGAAGTGGTCTAGTTTCACTTTGTGAAATAGCAAATACTGTTTGATTAATAATATCCTTAAATACCCCATTATTAATAACAATAGGTTCCTTAGTTTCATCTAAATCTAAATTAGGAAATTCATTAGGATTAATACCATTCAAATTAAATTCTGTATTATCTGTACTAACAATCATCTTATATCCATCAATAACTTCAATAGATATATCGGTATTAGGAAGTTTTCTTATTATCTCAACAATATACTTACCTCCTATTACTATACTACCAGTTTCTTCTAAACTTGTTAACTTATTCTTTGGTATAAAAGATCTAATAGAAACATCAGTATCACTTGCATATAAATATAATCCATCATCCTTTAAATCAAACTTAATACCTGTTAATATAGGAATTAAGTTTTTAGTAGATATTGCTCTTGCTGTATTATTCAAACTTTCTAATAATATTTCTTTCTTTACGACTAATTTCATTTTTATCATCCTCTTTCTTTTATTATTTATTATATTATTATTATTATGCTGTGGATATTGTGGAAAACTCACATATATCCTTGTTTTATATACCTTTACTTATCCACAATACTTGTTGATAACTTTAAACTTATCCACTATCAACAACTATATTCTCTTTTTTAACTCCTCAATTACTGTTTGTAACTGATAATTTGTCTCCAAATCTTTCTCTATTTTTTGATATGCACTTATTATAGTTGAGTGGTCTCTACCTCCAAAGTAAGTTCCCATTTTTGGATACGATTCATTTGTCATTATTCTACACAAGTATATAGCTATTTGCCGCTGATAATTTATATCTTTACTCCTTTTTTTACCTTTTAAATCTTCAATATCTATCTTAAAGTACTCACAGACAATCCTTTGAATCCTATGGATATCATTTTTATATACACTACGTTCACTAATTTTATCTTTTAAAGCTTCAATAGCAATATCCAAAGTAACAACTCCATGGTTCATCATCAGTGCATAAGCAAAAACCCTTGTAATTGCTCCTTCTAACTGTCTAACATCAGAATCATTAATATTAGCGATATATTCAATAACTTCAATTGGAATATCTTCCGCTGCTTCCTGATGTGCTATCTTCCTTTTAATAATATCTACTCTCAGTCCAAAATCAGGTGGAGTAATATTAGCAGTAAGACCCCAATTAAATCTTGTAATAAGCCTATTTTCTAACATCTTCAAATCATCAACAGACCTGTCGGAAGCTATAATAATTTGTTTATTTGAGTCATGTAACTGATTAAAAGTATGAAAAAATTCTTCTTGCCCCTTAGTAGCGGATCCCAAAAATTGAATATCATCAATAATTAAAACGTCAATATTTCTATACTTATTCTTAAAAGAATCAATCTTATCAAAAGTATTCTTCTCATTATTTCTAACTGCTGCTATATAATCATTAACAAATTGTTCACTTGACACATACAAAACCTTTTTATTAGTATTTTGAATAATATAATTACCAATAGCATGCATTAAATGTGTTTTACCAAGTCCACTTTTACCATATAAAAATAAAGGATTATATGCTTTACCAGGTTTTTCCGCCACCGCTCTAGCAGCAGTAAAAGCAAACCTATTCGAGTTACCTACAATAAAACTATCAAAAGTATATTCGCTATTTAGATTAGCGGAAGCACTAGTTTGATGTGGAACTCCCATATTTTCATTAGAAGTACCAATAATAACCTCTTCATTATTATCACTAATTTCATTAATTTCGTTTTCTAAAATAAATTTAAAATTAAAATTCGTTCCCGTAATAGAATTAAAAGTTTCTTCAATATCATCAATATAATTTTCTTCTAAATGTTTTTTATGTAAAGCTAAAGGAACAATAATAGTGGCAGTACCACCATCTAACTTATATAATTTAGTATCCTTAAACCAAGTATCATAAGATAAAGGAGTAATACGTTCTTTAATTTTATCAAGAAATTCATTCCATAAATTATCCGTATTCATATCAAAACCTCCTTAATCAAATCTGCCATTAATCTTATTATATCTCAAAAAAAAATTTTGTCTAGATATTTTTTTTAATTAACAGGTAAAATAACAAGTTATCCACAACTTATCAACAATATAATACCATATAAAATAAGACTTTAAAAGACTTTTCCACAATTTTTGTCAATTTTTGTTGTCAACAGTCAACAGCTTTACTTTTCCACAGCCCTGTGGATATTGTGGATAAATAAAAAAAGCCTTGATTTATAAGGCTTTATCCTAGTTACTTTTCCACTGTATCATCCACTTGTCAAATATTTTAGCATTTGTACTCTGTGGTTCTGGATTAGGAAGTTGCATTTTTACAATAAGTGGAATCTTCATCATCTTACCAAATGCAACACAAGTACCGGATTGAAGTGATTTTTGTTTTTCAATAACATCACTACTAATATTAGGAACCATCTTTTCAATATACTCCAAATCACTAGGATGGTTAATTTTAAATATTAAGAAATTACTACACTGTGATAAAACAGTTTCAGATAGTTCAGTAGGTCTTTGTGTAATTAAGTCAAGACATATACCAAATTTTCTACCTTCCTTAGCAATTCTTTCAAATATATTGTATCCAAGAATATTAATATCATTATCCTTCTGAACATATCTATGAGCCTCCTCTAGCATAAGATGCATTGGCATACTACCTCTAGTAGGAAGTTTTTTAGCAAAGTTAAAGATAATTCTTGCATATACCTTAACAAGAGCTTTAGCAAATCTATCATCTATATTTTCTAATACAAAATTAATAATTTGTGCTCTCTTATTATTACCCACTAATATTAAATCAGATATAAATTCATTTACAGTAATAAACTTATCACATTCAAAATACTTTCTCATAGAACTATTAGCAATAGTATGTAATTTAACTTTTAAAGCAGTAGCTTCAGCATAAGATTTCTCATTAAGAAGAAGTCCTTCAGATATTAATGTAAAGTTAAGAGCTACTTCTAAATCGTCAATTGTAAAGAAAGTAGGTACATAATCTTCATTCCACTTAGTCTCATTATCTACAAACTTTTTAATATATTCAGTAATAAGAATTCTTTCTACAAATTGTCCCTGACTATCAATTTCAAAACATTTTCTAAAAGTTCTAGTATAACCAACACCAGGTACTTCAACATCTAAGTTAAGTTCAGGTGTATGACAATCAGTTAAAATAGAAAATATTTGGTCTCTAATTCTAGCAGATACTTGATTAGAATACATAACTGATCCAATAGCGGATGCAATTAAATGGTTTTTATATCTATTAGATTCCTCATCATTTTTAGCAAATAAAGAAACATAAGCAAGCATCTTTTCAATAATCATAATTTGTGAATAATCAGTTACATCAAGTATATTAGCATAATCATCAACAGAAAGTAACCATAAAGGTAATTTAAGAATATTAACTCCCTTATCAGTATCAGTACTAAACATCTTGTAATTAAAATTATAATTATAACTAGAAATACTACTAAAAGCACTATCATATTCATCAGTATTATTAAATATAAAAATAATACTATTAAAAGGAATGTAATTAGGCATAGTAAATAAATTTTGTACTAATCTAGCAACACCATAAGTTTTACCAGAACCAGTATTACCAAAAATAGCACTATGATTGCTCCACATATCATCAATATTAATTTTAATAGGGCTATCATTATACAAAGGAGAAAGTCCTAGCATCATTGCAGTATTGTCATTGTACCCAGTAAGTTCTGCTAATTCCTCAGCATTAATAATTCTAATTTTAGAATTAATACTAGGTTTTCTAATAATACCATCATAAAATTTGTTTCCATGAAATTCTCCTAAAAAACTAATTTTAGCCTCTCCGTTCATAATTTCTTCTACTTCACCTAATATTTTTTTATTATTTTCTTCAAAAACAACATTTAAGTTAAGTAAATCATCAGTAATAACATTATCAATTTTAACAATAGCATAATTTTTACTAATAGCAATAATTTCTTTAAACATAATCGCCCTTCTTTCTATTCTAAGTAAATTATACCAAATAAATATCAAAAAATAAATAACTTTTTAATAATTTTTTAGAGTAGTTCGCACTTTGTTGCTCACTATTTTTAAAGCCTCAAGTCTTTAAAAAATAATTTTAAGCCAAAATTGTCTTAAAATTAACATTTTTCATCAAATATTTACAAAATATTAAATATATAGTATAATTTCATTAGTGGTGATTTCTGTGAAAAAAGAAGTAAAACAAAAAAAGAATAAAAAAAATATAAATAAAAATAAAAAAACAAAATATGAAGAAATAAAAAATAAAGTTAAAGATTTTATTTTAAAATATTATTATATATTAATTATATCATTACCTTTTATATTAATCGATATAATAACTAAAATATTGGGATACAAAATACATTTCTATGGAATATTTAGATTAGTACCATGTTTATTTACTCTCACATATATAATCCTAATGGTTGGAATATCCCTATTCTTAGAAAAAAAGAAAGGTAAGATAGTATATACAATCTTTTTTATATTAGCCTTTGCTTTATTTATAACTAACAATATCTACTATTCAATGACTAACACATTCTTTGATTTTAGTTTAATTATGTTAGCAGGAGAAGGCTCAGACTACTTTATGGATGCTATTTTAAATTGTAATATTTGGGTATATATATCAAGTGTAATAATAATAATATCTTATATATTTGGATTAAAACAATTTAAAGAAAGAAAGAAAACAGACTTAAAAAAAATAATAAAAGTATTTTTCTTATTTTTAATTCTTCATTTAATAACTCCATTATTCTTAGGAAAACCAAATGATGCCTTAACATGGAGTACATGGAGAAATCCAAGAAATATATATATAAATTTCAATGATAACAATAAAAGTATGATGGTATCAGGAATATATGAATATAGTGTTAGAAATTTCTATATAACATTTATCAAAGCTAAAAAAACAGATAATGAAGAAGATATAACTTTTCTTGAAGAAGAATATAATAAAGAAGAAGAAAATTATCAAACAAGTTATACTGGAAAATTTAAAGATAAAAATGTAATCTTTCTTCAATTAGAGGGAACCGATAACTGGTTAATAACAAAAGAAGATACACCAACTCTATATAATATGATGAATAATTCTATTAACTTTACTAATCATTATTCATATTATAATGGCGGTGGATCAACCTTCAATTCAGAGTTTGCAGTAAATACAGGATTTATAACTCCTCTATCATATACCCAAAACGCTTATTCATTTAATAAAAATTCATTCCCATATTCATTAGCAAAATTATTAAAAAATGAAAATTATAGTGTTAATGCCTTCCATATGAATGATGGAGAATATTATTCAAGAGCAACAAATTATAAAAATTGGGGTTATGATAAATATTATGGTTTAAAAGAACTAGGAACATATAAAGATGATGCCTATACATTAGATAGAGAATTAATATTAAATGAAACATTTAAAGAAAAAATGTTTAGTGAAGAAAAATTTGCCGATTATATAATAACTTACTCAGGACACTTACCATTTACTACAGAAAAAGGTGTATGTAAAAAATTAGTAACTGAAGATATATTAAAAGAACAAGGATTAGAAGAACTTCCATCAGATTATGTTCTACCTACTATGAGTGAAGAAGATTGTGCTAGAAGACAAGCTAAAGAAACAGATTATATGGTTGAACTTCTAATAAATACACTAACTGAGAAGAATTTAATAGACAATACAGTAATAGTAGTATTCACTGACCATTATCTATATACCTTATCAGATCAAACAATATTAGATAAATATAAAGATACAAGTAATAATTTAATAAATCATACTCCATTCTTTATATGGGACAATGGAAATACTAAAAAGAAAGTAACATCTGTAACATCACAATTAAATATATTACCTACTATAATAAATCTATTAGGTTTAGAATATCATCCTAATTACTATATAGGAAAAGATGCTTTAAATGGTAGTTACAATGGCATAGTCTTCTTTAGTGATTATTCATGGTATGATGGAAATGTATATGTTGATGGCGGAGCAGTAACCAATAACAAATACATAGACCAAGTATCATTAGAAGATAAAAATTATTATATAAACTACATTATAAGAAAAAACGATTTAACATTAAAATATAATTATTTCAAAAAGATATCTACTTCAAAAGATAAAGAAGTATAAAAAAAGCTCACTTTAATTTAGTGAACTTTTTCTTTTACATTAGTATCAATATCATCAATAGTAACTTTGCTATCATGTGGTATAGGTTTCCATGTAACTTTCATAAATAATGCTGCATAAGTAGTATATCTACCAATAATATCAAATATTGGCCAAGTAATAGTATATAATACTTTTTTCTTAAAAGTCATCTTTTTAATATTTTTTCTTTCAATAATAAATACATAAACAGCTACCCACATGTTCTGTATATACATACCCATTCGATAGAATAATCTAAGCCAAATAGCAGTAATCATTCCAATAAATAAAGCATTAATACCAGGCTCCACAGAAATCTTAATTGAAAATAAATTTCTAAGACCTTTAGCCAAATAAGTACCACCACTAAGTAAATCAATATTATTAATACCATTGTTGTAGTAGTAGCAACTTCCCATAATAAGAATAACAATAATCCATTTAGCTAAATTAAATACTGAAAAAGGTGTTAATTGAAGTAAAGTATCATAAGAAGCAAATCTATGTCTAATAGATTCAATAATACTAAGAATAATATCTTTAAAAGATTTATTATTTTTCTTAGTATTTTCTCTCCACTTAGTTTTAATAAATAATTTACCAAAGAAAATATTTAAAAATAAATAAGGACCACTTTCACAGAAGGCAAGTAAATGACCTTTTGACCATCTAAGTCTTTGTCTTAATGCAATCTTTAAGCTAGTAGGTTGTTCATCATAAAACATAGCTTCATCATTATAAGTAATCTGATATCCCTGTGCAACAGCATCTGCTGTAAGTGCTCTATCTTCAGTAAGAGAAGTATACTTCCATCCATCCTTTACTATCTCACTAGCAAATAAGAAACCAGTACCTTGTATATTAGTAGCTAGTCTAAGAACAGACCTAGCTCTATGATTACATCTTATCGATCTAATCCAGTGAATAGCATAAGTAGAAGCAATCCAGTTTTCATCAAAATTCTTCGTATTACGATAAGAAGTAATAATTTTTTCACCAGAATCAAAGGCATCATTCATCTTAGAAATATAATTTCCATTAAGAAGATTATCAGCATCAAAGATAAAGTATCCTTCAAAACTCATTCTACCATAATCTTCACCTATTTTTTCTAATAAATATTGAAGAGCAAATCCTTTAGTTTTATGTTCATTATCAAATCTTTCGTAGCAGATAGCTCCATGCTTTCTAGCAATCTCAGCAGTATTATCAGTACAATTATCCGCTACTACAAAAGTAGTAATAAGTTCTTTTGGATAATCTTGTTTATTAATACTATCAAGTAAGTTACCAATAACATTTTTTTCATTTCTCGCTGCTATCAATATAGCATATTTATGTTTATTTTTAGCAGGTTTAAACTTCCTAGTAAAGAAAACACCAATTAACCAATATAAAGTTTTATAAGCCATCATAATAACAAGAATCTTACCAATAATATTGTATACATTTTTCCAAGCAAGATAAGAATCCCCTATTGAATTAATAATATTAAAAAAATACATCACATACAACCTCACTTCAGAAATATTGTATCATACATTGACATTTAATACAATAAAAAAACTCCCTAATAAAAAATGTTTGAATAATTATGTTAAATATGATATTATATAACCGGTGATAATTATGCATGTAATAGGAGTAATAGCGGAATATAATCCTTTTCACAAAGGACATTTATATCAAATAAATAAAATAAAAGAAAAATATCCCAATAGTCTTTTAGTAGTGGTCACTTCTTCTTCTTTTACACAAAGAGGAAATATCTCACTATTAAATAAATGGGATAAAACAAAAATAGCTTTAGATAATAATGTTGATTTAGTCGTAGAACTACCATTTGTCTATTCAACTCAGTCTTCTGATCTTTTTGCAGAAGGTGCAATTAGTATTCTAAATGCCTTAAAAATAGATACTCTTGTTTTTGGTACAGAAAGAGATAATATTAGCGACTTAGAACTTCTAGCAGATATTCAAATAAATAATATAGAGTATCAAGACAAAGTAAAAGAATATCTAAGTCAAGGATTAAACTATGCAACATCTACTAATAAAGCCCTTGAAGATTTAACTAGTATAAAAGTAGATACTCCAAATGACCTATTAGCCCTATCTTATATAAAACAAATAAAAAAACATAATTATTCAATAGAATATTTAAATATAAAAAGAACAACATCATATCATGGTTCAGAAGTATTAGATAACATAACATCAGCATCAAATATCAGAAAACTATATCTATCAGATAATTGTATAGATAACCTAGTACCTTTTGATAAAAAATATCTTTATAAAATAGATATGAATAAGTATTATGACATACTAAAATACAAAATATTAGTAGAAGATACAAGTATCAGTAAATATCAAACAGTAGATGAAGGCATTGAATCAAGAATAATAAAAAGTATTTATATATCAAATAACTATGAAGAATTAATTCAAAATATCAAAACTAAAAGATATACTTATAATAAAATATCTAGAATGCTTCTTCATATACTCGTAGGCTTTACTAAAGAAGAAGCTAATAATATATCTATAGACTACATAAGAATATTAGGTTTTACTAGAAGTGGTCAAGAATATTTAAATAAAATAAAAAAAGAATTATCAATACCTTTAGTTATAGGATATAAAAAAAATATATCTAAAGTATTAGATATAGAATTAAAGGCTACAAAAATATATGCCTTAGTTACAGATATGTCTCTTATTAAAAGAGAATATCAAATAAAACCAATAATTAAAGAAAATAATGACTAAAAATGTCTTTTATTTTCCCACTAAATAGAGATTCAATAATCTCTTTTTTTTCATCATTATCCTTAGATAAAAGTAAACTAGCTATTAAAGTAATTTTTTCCTTGTTACCATTCTTATATTTATCATATTTTTCTTTTACATTAATATATTTAGTATCTTCATCACTATCGATATCATTCATAGTAAATATATAAGCTTTAAATCTATTATTATTCTTATTATCATAAATATTAAGAATAATATTGTCTCCTAATACTTTATATTGAATATAGACATACTCTTCCTTTTTAATATCAAAATCATAACCAAAAATATCATTTACAAAGTTATTAAGTAACCCCTCATTCATTACATCAATTAAAGATAATCTAAATATTTCGTCATTCATAAAATTCACCACTTTTAAATTACCATATAGATAATAGTAAAGTCAATAAAAAAAATAAAATGTAACCAAATGGGTTACATTTTTAGTGTCAAATTATTGTAAAGTTTGGCACTTAGGACAATAATAAGTACCTCTACCACCAACTTTAATCTTTTCAATTTTCGTATTACAAATAGGACAATTATTTTTATCCTTACCATGAACAAATAATTCATTTTGAAATAAACCGTGAACTCCATCAACAGAACTATATGTTCTAATAGTAGTTCCTCCTTTTTCAATAGCGGCCTCTAAAACTTTTTTTGTATATTTAATTATATTTTCAGCTTCTTCTTTAGTAATTAAATTACATTTCTTCAAAGGATTAATTTTAGATAGAAATAAAATTTCATCAGCATATATATTACCAATACCAACGATTATATTTTGATCAAGTAAAACGCTCTTAATAGGTAATTTCTTTTTCTTATATTTATCAAGTAAATATTCACTAGTAAGATTATCATCCCAAGGTTCAAGACCAAGCTTCACTAGTGGTCCTATCTTATCGATATCTTCTTTTTTTATAAGATACATTTTACCAAATTTTCTAGTATCCATATATCTAAGTTCGCTACCATCATCTAAGTCAAAAATAACATGTTCATGTTTATTAATATCATCATTTTTAGTCTTAAAAAAGTATTTACCTTCCATTCTAAGATGTGACAGAAGATAATAATCGTCTAAATCAAACAGCAAGAATTTACCTCTTCTTTTAACATCATTAATACTTTGATTAGCAGTCTCTTTAATAAATTTCTCTTTACTAGGATATGCAATAATATTATCCCATAAAACTCTAGTTCTAATTATTTTTTTATTATTTAATCTTAACTTTAAAGATTCTTTAACAGTCTCTACCTCTGGTAATTCTGGCATATATATCACCTCTTTTATTACTTAAATTATTTTCCAAATTATTTCCCGGGAAATAATTTTACTTATTTAGCCTCATACCAATTATTTCCCAACTCTATATCTACATCAAGTGGTACCTTTAAATCAAATACATTAGTCATAGTATTATATACAATCTCTTTAACTTTATCAATTTCATCATCGTATACATTAAATATTAATTCGTCATGTACTTGAAGAAGCATCTTACTCTTAATATTTTCTTTTTCAAATATTTCATCAATTTCAATCATAGCTTTTTTCAAAATATCTGAAGCTGACCCTTGAACAGGAGTATTAAGAGCCATTCTTTCACCCATATTTCTAATCATATAATTAGTACTCTTTAATTCATCAATAACTCTCTTTCTATTCATAATAGTTTTAACATAGCCATTCTTTTTAGCAGTCTCAATCTCTTTATCCATATAGTCTCTAACACCTGGATAAGTATCAAAATATTTATTAATAAATTCTTTAGCCTCTTTAACTGGAATACCTAAGTCTTCAGCTAAGCCATAACTACTAATACCATATAAAATACCAAAGTTAACAGCTTTAGCCTGCCTACGCATATTTTTAGTAACACCTTCTTGTGGTACTTTAAATATATCCATAGCGGTCTTAGTATGAATATCTATACCTTCATTAAAAGCATTTATTAAATCATTAACTCCTGATAAATGAGCAAATACTCTAAGTTCAATCTGTGAGTAGTCAGAAGATAAAATAACACTATTACTTTCTGGAATAAAAGCCTTTCTAATAAGTCTACCATACTCACTTCTCATCGGAATATTTTGTAAGTTAGGTTCAATTGAAGATAACCTACCAGTTCTTGTTAAAGTCTGTGTATAAATAGTATGTATTTTACCATCATCACTAATACAGTTAATCATACCATCAATATAAGTAGAATAAAGTTTAGCAAGTGCTCTATATTCTAAAATACAATTAACAATAGGATAATCCACTAATTTTTTAAGAACATCAGCATCAGTAGTATATCCCCCACTTTTATTTTTCTTTCCATAAGGAAGATTAAGCTTTTCAAATAAAATTTCACCAAGTTGTTTAGGAGAATTAATATTAAATTCACATCCAGCATAATTATAAATATCCTTAGTAATAAGTTCTAATTTAATTTTAATTTCTTCTCCCATTTCTTTTAAAATATTTTTATCAACTCTAATACCTTCAATTTCCATCTTAGCAAGTACCTTTGCTAGAGGCATTTCAATATTTTCAAATAGATAAATATTATCTTCTTCTTTCATCTTATTATATAGTTCTTTCTTTGAAGTATAAATAAATTTAGCTTTAAGAATAGCTCTCTTACTAGCTTCTTCATCACTTACTACTTCTTTCTTATCATAAATAGGAATATTAAAATTCATATTATTAGCAAGATAAGCAATATCATCTTTAGTTTCGTAGTTAAGTAAATAAGCACTAATCATAGTATCAAAAACAATCTTAGGTACTTTAATACCATATCTATTAAATATTACAATTAACTTCTTATAATCATAAGTAAATAAATTAAATTCAGTATTTAAAACATTATAATTATTTTTTAATATATCAAAAGGAATATAGTAGGCTAAATTATTATTATATAAAGAAATACCAAGTAATTCAGCATCATGATAATTAACAATAGTGGTATCTAACCAGATAGCGGTCTCTTCATTAATTTTAACTTCATTAATATCAGTAATAACTTTAAAGTTATCTATACTATTATGTTCTTCTTTCTTTTTATCTTCTTCAATTACATCATCCAATTTCTTAAGAAGAGAATAAAAACCTAATTCCTTATAAATATTAGTAAGTTCTTCAATATTACAATTTTTATATTTTAAATCATCAAAACTAATATCAAGAGGAACATCTCTATATATCGTAACTAAATCTTTACTATAATAAGCATCATCTTCACCTTCAATAAGTTTAGTTTGTGTAGCACCTTTAATATTATTAATATTAGCATAAATATTTTCAATAGTAGTATATTCACTAACTAATTTAATAGCTCCTTTTTCTCCAATACCACGAACACCAGGAATGTTATCTGAAGCATCTCCCATTAAAGCCTTTAAATCTATCATATGAATAGGTTCAAAACCATATGTCTCATTAAAAGTTTTTCTATCCATCATAATATAATCTTTAGTTTTAAGTAATTTAACCGTTGTCTCATCACTAATTAACTGAAGTAAATCTTTATCACTACTTACAATTAAAGCCTCATATTCTGGATCTTTCTCACACCACATAGATACAGTACCAATAATATCATCTGCTTCATAACCGGCACATTCTAAATATTTAATTCCCATTGCTGCAAGTATTTTCTTAGCAATTGGAAATTGTACCTTTAAGTCATCAGGAGTTTCTTTTCTTCCATCTTTATATCTTTCATATTTTTCATGTCTAAAAGTCTTACCTATATCAAAAGCAACCATCATGTATTCTGGTTTTTCATCATTAACAATTTTATTAATCATATTAACAAAACCATATACTCCATTCGTAGGGAATCCATCTTTATTTCTCATTATATTTCCTGTATAAAGAGTAGCATAATAGCTTCTAAATAAAAGATTATTACCATCTACTAAAACTATTTTTTTCATAACATCACCAAGTCTTTCTATATATAATTATACTAAAAAAAAGCCTTAAAATAAAGTCTTTCTATGTTATTTTATTTATATAAATTATTTCCCAGGAAATAATTTATTAGTTCGAATCTACGTTTCTCACTATCATTAAAGCCTAATGTCTTTAATGAAAAATATGAAGCCTATAAAAATAGTCTTCATATTTAACAATATTTTTAAAATGGGTAAAGTTCTGGATTACTAATACGAGCAATAATAGCTATAATAATAACTATAATAAGAATAAATAAATAATAACTAACAGAATGAATGTCATTATGAAAATCTTTACCTTCGTTATATATTTCATTACATCTATTAGTACTTCTAAAAGAACTTTCATACTTATTACAAGCATTATTTTGACCATTAACAAAATGTTTATTTTTATTACAGAAATATTCACAGCCACTTACTTTTCCATCTAGTTTTTTATTTTCATTTAAGTATTTACAACTAGAACAAGTCATATATTCAGTAGCAGTCCCCCATTATCCTGCTACTTACCCCCTTTCATATATTACTTTTCTAAATACATAATATTAAATATTATTTTTTCAAAAATTTTTCAATATCAAATAAATTAATTTGATTTTTTTCAAGATTATTAAACCCTAATTCTGAATTATCAAAATTCCAATTAATTTTATAATCAGGAAGAACTTTAGTTCTAACAGGATACATCCTTGTCATAAGAATAACTTCTTCAAAATTATCTAGTGTTTTAAGTTCTTGAATACTAATTAGTGGTCCTTTTTCAGTATCACCACATAACTTACTAATTTCTTCTAAAGTATATAAATCATTAGCTAGTAAATAAATAATATTATTAAAACACATTCTAATTAAATCTTTATAATTGGTACCATAAACAATATTTAAATTAGTAAGATTTTTTATTAAAGCAGTAATTTTAATATTGTTTCCTCTAGCATAGTTAATTCTATTATAAAAATCTTTTATTGGTTTCATACTATCGAATTCATCTAATATTAAATTAAATCTATTATTTTTATTTTTAAATAAATCTAAACTATAAAATAACTCATCTACTAGTATTGAAACTAAATCATTAGCGTAGTTAGCAGTACCAGTAATAACAAAGATAGCAGTTTTTTCATTACCAATATTTTTAAAATCAAAGTCAGATGTAGCCATCATGCTAGATAATTTTTCTCTAGTAACAAACCCCTTAATTTTTTGACTAAAAGTAGCAATAATACCACCACTAGTTTCTTTAGGCGAAAACAAAGTACCTGATAGGAACTGATAAGTACTAGAAGATTTATCCAAACTATTCATAATTAGTTTATCGTATTTTTTATCATCTTTAAAAATATCATTTGATAAATTAAATATACTATTTAAATTAATTTCTTCACTTTTAGCATTATCAAATAAGTATAAAGCAAGTCCAACAAAGTAATCACTAGCAGTTTTTTCCCAGAAAGGATCACTACTAGAATCAATATCATGCATTATATAGTAGGCAATATTTTCTAACATTTCAATAGATTTATCTTTTTCATCATTATTATAAAGATAATATGGAAAATCAAGTACATTATAATGATTACCAATTTTTAAATTAGCATAATCTAAAACTATTATATTATACCCTCTTTTCTTTAACTCACCTCCCACTTTGTTCATTATTTCTCCTTTGACATCATTAATCAAAAAAGATTCATTTGATTTGATAATAGTTCTAACAAGTGGTAATACAACAGCTTGTGTTTTACCACTACCAGCAGAACCAATAACAAGACTATGAGATTCATCATCCTTAATATAAATTTTATTTTCTTCTGATAACATTTGTATTCCAGACTTTTGCATCTCAGAGCCAATCTCTACTTCTGTAAGATATTTTTTTAAATCTTTTTCAGAAGTCCATTTTGAATAAAACATATTATTCCTCCTTTCAAATTAATTATAGACCTAAAAATAACAAAAAAGTTAAACAAAAATGGCTTTTTTATGATAAAATAATAATAAGGAGGGATAATTATTTATTCTAATGAACTAGTATGTAATATAATAGAGTACATAAATGAAAATTTAAATAGAGAAATAACTATTAATGAATTAAGTAAAATATTCAGTTATGATAAAACATATATAATGAAAAGATTCAAAAGAGAATTAAATATAACTATTAAAGAATATATAAATATAAAAAAAATTCTAAATAGTTTAGAACATTATAATTATAATAATAAAATATTAAACATAGCCTTTAAAAGTGGTTATAATTCATTAGAATATTACTCAGAAATATTTACAACTTTAGTAGGAGTCTCTCCAAGAATATATAAAAAATATATATTACCAGTAAATAATTTAACTGATGATGAAATTAATATAATAAGAATTAATCTTACTAATTTAATAACTATAGATATCAAAATTAAAAAGTATATAACTAATCAAAAACCAAAAGAATTACCAGTAAGAAAACTATCAATATTTAATTAAAATAAAAAATGCACAAATTATTTAAATTTTTGTGTATTTTTATATAAAGAACAAAAAACACTTTAAATAAAGACTACAGGCTTTATTTAACAGTGAGAGATTACAAGCTCGAACTGAAAAAAATATTTCCCAAATTATTTCCCGGGAAATATTTTCTAAAATAAACTAAGTTGACTAGTCTCAGGCATACCTTCAAATATACCCATCGTTCTCATCTTATCAATTAAAGTTTGAGATACCTTACATCTAATTTGAAAATCCTCAATACTAATAAATGGAGCTCTCGCAGCCTCTTTTTCAATATTCTTAGCAACAACGTCACCAAGACCATCAATAGCTCTAAATGGAGGAATAATAGTCTTATCATCTTCTACTGTAAAGATAGAACCCTTACTCTTATATAAATTATAAGGAGCAACCCTAATACCTCTCGCAGCCATCTCTAAAGCAACCTTTAAAGATTCAGATATACCATTCTCTTTATTAGAAGCATCAAATCCCTTATTCTCAATTTCAATAATAGCATTCTTAATACTATCATATCCTCTAATCATAGCCTCTATATTAAAATCAGTAGCCTTAGTAGTATACCAACTAGCATAGAAGTATACAGGCATATGTACCTTATACCAAGCAATTCTAAAAGCACTAATAACATAAGCAGCAGCATGTGCTTTAGGGAACATGTACTTAATCTTATGACAACTATCAATAAACCAAGATTCAATACCAGCCTTTTCCATAGTTTCTTTATGCTTAGCCCAAGTTTCAGGATCTTTACTAGCCTTACCCTTACGTACAAATTCCATTATTTTAAATGCCTTAATAGGTTCAACACCATGATACATCAGATAAACCATTATATCATCACGACATCCAATAACATCTTTAAAAGGAACAATATTATTTTTAATAAGTTCTTGTGCATTACCAAGCCATACATCAGTACCATGAGATAATCCAGATATCTTAATAAGTTCCGCAAAAGTAGTAGGTTTAGTTTCCGCTACCATAGAAATGGTAAAGGGAGTACCAAACTCTGGAATACCAAGAGTACCAGTATCACACATAATCTGTTCATTAGTAACACCAAGTACTTTAGTAGAAGTAAATATACTCATCGTATCCTTATCATCAAGAGGAACCTTAAGAATATCCGTACCAGATAATTCTTGAATTAATCTAAGTTGTGTAGGATCAGAATGACCTAATATATCAAGTTTAAGTAAATCTTGGTCAATAGCATGATAATCAAAGTGTGTCGTTCTCCATGCACTAGTAGGATCTTCAGCAGGAAATTGAAAAGGTGTAAAGTCAGATACATCCATATAATCAGGAACAACAACAATACCACCAGGATGCTGACCAGTTGTTCTCTTAACACCAGTACACCCCATCGCCAGTCTCTCAATTTCACAAGATCTCTTATTCATAATACCCTTATCTTCAAAGTATCCTTTAACAAAACCAAAGGCAGTTTTTTCCGCAACAGTACCAATCGTACCAGCCCTATAAACATTATCAACACCAAATAAAACTTTAGTATATTCATGAGCAGATGCTTGATTCAAATCCGAAAAGTTAAGATCAATATCAGGAACCTTATCAGCATTAAACCCAAGGAAAGTAGCAAATGGCATATCTTGTCCATCTTTATACATATGCTCACCACAATTAGGACAAATCTTATCAGGCAAATCAAATCCACTAGAATAAGTAGCACCTAAATCATTACCATTATCATCTTTAAAAATACTATTTTTACATTTAAGGCATCTATAATGAGCAGGAAGAGGATTAACCTCAGTAATACCCATCATCGTAGCCACAAATGAAGAACCAACACTACCTCTTGAACCAACCAAGAAACCTTCATCATTAGAGTGTTTAACAAGTCTTTGAGCAATCAAGTAAATAGGATCAAATCCCCCACCAATAACACCACCTAGAGACTTTTTAATTTTTTTATCTAGCGCTTTATCAGTCATTTCACCATCTTCTTCACTCCAATGTTTTTTAACATAATCACTAACAAGCATCTTAACCTCATCAAATCCATTAACTAAAGTATTATGTAAATTTTCAAATAACTTAGAATCTAGTTCATCATCACTAATATTAGGATTATCTTCACTAATAATTTCCCTCCAGCATTTGTAGACAATATCACCATATAATTCCTTAGATATTCTCTCTTCAATATTATGAGGCAAATCATCACCATACCATTCTTTAGCCCTATCAAATACTAAGTCAGTAACCACTCTAGGACAATCCAAATAAGACTTACCATCATCACTCTTAACTCTAGGTGAAAAAGGAATACCACCAGTATCAATAATAACCTCAATCTCATCTACCATATCAAGAACCTTATTAGTATTAGTAACAACAATATCATAAGCAAGTTCTTCTCCTAGAAAAGCAAAATCATTAAGCATTTCCTCAGTAGTTCTAAAATGCTGTGAAGGAATACTCTTAATACTACTCTTAGCAAGAGGATGTCTACCACCACCAGGAACCTTCTGATTAACAATAATTTCTCTATATATCTTATCTTCTTTACTAAAATGATGAACATCCCCAGTAGCTACGATAAGCTTACCAGCCTCACGAGTAGCATTAATAATCTTCTTAATATGTTCCTTAATTTCATTAACATCTTTAAAATCACTAGTCTGAATCAAATGGTCATATACTTCCGGAGGCTGTACTTCAACATAATCATAGAAATTAATAATATTAGTAAGTTCTTCTCCCTCTTTACTTCTCCCCTCAATAAAAACTTCGCTTTCGTAGCAGCCACTACCAATAATAAGACCTTCTCTAAGTTCATTAAGTTTACTTCTAAGAATTCTTGGGGTCTTATATAAATAAGTAGTATTAGCAAGAGAAATAATCTTAAATAGATTCTTAAGTCCTGTCTTATTAAGAGCAATAGCATTAAAATGATAAGTTCTACCAAATTTATATATTTCATCTTTTGGAATAAGTTTCTCTAAATCACTTATCTTCTCAAAGTTCTGTGTAAATAATTTACCAAGCATCTTGTAGAAGACTAAAGCAGTACCTTCAGCATCATAATCAGCTCTATGATGGGCGTCTTCATCCCAAGGAACATTATATCTTTTAACTAATGCAGATAAACTATGCCTAGAATACCCAGTATCTAACGCTCTAGATAACTCCAAAGTATCAATAACAGTACTATTAAATTCACCAAGATTATATTTTTTCATAGCACTAGAAATAAACGAAATATCAAACTTAGCATTATGAGCAACCATTGGATTATCTCCTGCCCATTCTAAGAATCTCTTTGTAACATTCTCTTCATTGTCTTTACCTTTTACCATATCATCAGTAATACAAGTAAGTTCTGTAATCTTATCAGGAATATGTCTTCCTGGATCAATTAATTCATCAAATCTATCAATAATAGCACCATCTTTAATCTTAACAGCACCTATTTCAATCATTTGATCAGCCCCACCAGCATTAAAACCAGTAGTCTCTGTATCAAAAACAACATAAGTAAGATCCTTAAGAATTCTATCATCAGGTCTAACAACAATATTAACAGTATCATCAACAACAGTAAGTTCAGTACCATATAATCCCTTAAAATGTTTACTAGGATCTTCTATCTTTTTATTATAACTTTTAATAATATCATAAGCAATAGGAAAAGCTTGACAACCACTATGATCGGTAATAGCAACCCCTCTGTAACCCATATCAATACACTTACTAACAAGTTCACAAGTATGTTTATTTAAATCAACATTAGTAATACCATCCATCTGACTCATCATTGTATGAGCATGAAGTTCAACTCTCTTAACAGGAGCATTATCTACTACCTTTTCTTTTTCAGGACTCTCTGTCTTATCAACATCTTTATATCTAGTAGTAAAAGTAAGTTCGTTAGAATACTTATCCATAGCTACTTTACCATAAAAGTTATACCAAGAACCAACCTTAAGTAAATCTTTAATTCTAGCATATTCATCATTATCTTTAGTAAACATCTTAACATAAATACTATCGCTATTATCAGTAACCTTAAGAGTAATAATCTTATATCCACTCTTAGATTCAAACATATCCATACCAAATATCATTCCATTAATAGTAATATTATCTACTTCATACATTAAATCCTTAATAGGAGTAATACTAGTATCTCTCTTTGATCTAAAGTATTTTTTTTCTTCTACTTTATCAGGAACACTTTCCTTTCTAGGAGACACCATACTAGGTATATTAACTATTTTATCTTTTTCAATTTGATTAAGAATATCATTCTCTTTATTCTCACATAGATTTAAAACAAAATTACCATTAAATCCATATCTATTAAGCATTTCATTCAAATATTCTTTCTTTTCAGTCATATAAGCAAGCTCTGCTTTATTATAAACATCAAATATATAATTATCATTATCAATATTTAACTTTCTATCAATAAAAGTCTTATATTTAATACTATCATCACTAAATAAATCTATTAATCTATCAAAATAATCTTCTAAATATTCATTACTATTATTATTCGTAGTAATAACAACATTAATATCTTTAATAGTTTTAAAAGTATTCATTATTTTATTACACAATTCATCATATATATATACAGGTAAAACTTTATCATTACTAATAATAAACTCCCATAAATTATTTTTCTCATACACTATAATCTTATCAATACTAGCATTTTCTAAATAATCTTTGTTCATGCCTATTTGATTAAGCAATCTTTCCATTTTATCCTGCATAATATCACCTAAACTTCCTAAATAATATTATACTAAAAAAAAGAAGTAAATTAAACATATTTACATTCTTTTTACAAACTTTTTTTACTTCAGAGCCTGTAGTCTCTTCCGTATTATAGAAAGCCTAGGTCTTTCTATAATAATTTAGAGCCTTTCTAAAAAAGTCTCTAAATTAACCTATTAAATTATTAAAAGTAATTATATTTTTACTTATATTGTTCTTAAATACTAAATGATAATACTTAATACCAATAAAATTAAACTTTATATTAATATCCTTAATCTGATATTTAGAATAGTTAAGTACCTTGTCTTTAACTCTCTTACTTATAATTTTATTATTTGGTAATGAAAAAAACAAATCAATACCATTTAAAATATCAATAACTTTATCATTATATCTATAATGGTCTATAATAAATCCATTGCTATCTTCTTTTTCTTCCCTACTATTTAAATCTTTTCTTTTAATTAAATATTTATAATCAGCTTTATCAATATAGTAATAAGTCTTATTTCTTAATAAATATATAATAGAAAATAACTCTGTTATACATAAAATAACAAATATTAAAGAATAAATACTATTATTAAAAGTAACTTTATAATTTATAATAAAATAGATAATTAATCCTAGTATTATAATTTGTTCTAAATATCTAAGAGGGTATTTAATAGTAATAATCTCTTTTTTCATTTTCTTTATTTCCTTTCATATAAACTTTTTTATAATCATTTTTATTTTATTTCATCTAAATATTTTTTATATTCTTTTAAAGTTAAATCATAATTATAAAAAGGGACTGGATTACCACAATTATGACAATTCATAACTCTAATACCATCTTTGTTTTTGGGTAAAGAATTATATTTTTCAAGTTCGTCAAATTTAATAGTAACTTTAGTTTTACACTTTTCACAAATAAAATCATAACTTTGTTTATAATAACCTGATTTAATTCTATGTATTTCTACATTATAAGTATTTTCAAAGAAATACCAAATACCAGTAATTATAAGTGCTAGTATTATTGTTATAGGGGAATAAACTTCAATATCTAAAGCCAAGATAATAGTAAATAAAAATCCAATTGCAAGTAAAAATAATAATCCACTAATTAAACTTTTTTTCTTATATTTTTTTATTAATAATTCTTCTTTATTATTTGGCTTTAAAATGTTAATTACATCTTGTGTTAATCCATCAAACCCTAAAGAAGATTTTTCGTAAGCTTTGTTCCAATCAGGGAATAATTTTCTTCCAAATATACCAAACAGTATCAAGCAAATAGTTCCTAATCCTGCAACTATTAAACATAATACAATTTTTAATTCACTATCAATTACATTACATATAACACCACATATTATTGCTACTAATAAAATAATAGATATAGTTACTACAATAGTAGTCTTAATCATTTCATTATGAGATTTTAATGCTTTATTTTTTTCTTCTTCACTAAGTTTAGAATTTTCTACTGTTGCAACTTGTTGTTTTATCTCGTTCAAATTGTTAACAGTATTGATACCTGTGGCAATTTTATTAAATTTATCCATTTTATTTAACTCCTCTTACATATTTCTTTTGATAATATTTAGAGTAAATCCAAACTGTAATTATTACAATTAATATTGCTATTATGAAAGATACAATTCCTATCATTATTGAATAAAGTAAACTAATAATGAAAATTAAAGTTTGCCATAAAAGAGTGTATATTTGGGCAACAATCTCATTTCTATCATCATTATATAAGAAGTATCTTTTCTTTCCTGTTTTAGTCATCGGAAAGAGTGAAGTCCCACGATTAATATTTCTACCATCTTTTGTTTTAAAACTAAAATATGATGTAACCCAATCGTGAGAATCACCATCAGGATAAACAAAACTTCCTCCACTTATTATTTCTTTTGTTTTGATTCCACAAACAAAGTAGGATTTATATAATTTGCTAATTAACAATAAAGTACTACCAGTTAAAAAGGTATATATAATTAATAATGCAAAAAGTAAACTTACTAAATCTTCCATAATTAAACTCCTTTCTTTAATTGTTCTTCTTTTTTTCTTCTATCAAGATAATTGTAATTGCTAACTTTAACATTATTATTTTTGAAAGTATCTAATAAATTAATTCCATAAATATCTTGAATAAGAAAACCAGTTGGAGTATTATCATTTTTTTTATACTTGATTAATTTCCAATCATTATCTTTAAATTCGTAAACATTTATATTTCCATAGATAAAGAATTCTTGAACACTATTGTCATATTTTACATATTCAATATCTTTATATTTTATTTGAAATTTAAACATTGAAACTTCTTTTATATAATTATATCTATTATCATAGTAATAATAGTTAAATCCATTTTCATTAACAAGTATTTTCTCGTTTTTTAAATAATAGAAATCTCCAAAAGCTTGAGAATTTAAAGAAAATTTATAAGCACAATATGGTATTGTGTCAAATAACAATTCAAAAGCAAGAACTAAAATACTTATTGTATTTTTACTAAGATTGTCTTTGATAAGTATAAAACAAAGTAATGATGATAATATTACCAACAAAGGCAATATAATAGATATTATATAAAACGTGAAAACCCACTTATGTCTTTGTGGCATTGTTTTTTTATAATCTTTTTTATATATTTTTAATAATTCGTTTTTCTTTTTATAATTTAGTTCGTATAAATTCTTATTGTTTATTTGATTAAAGATTTATTTTTCTTGATTTTTAATTATGTTATTTATAGATATTTGATTAGCAGTTATATCTAATAACACTGCATTTCTTAATATATCATTTATTTTAGTCATTTTGTCCTTCTATGAATTGGCAACTATAATTAATTCAATAATAACGATTAAAATAGAAATTATTGATAAAACAATCGTAGCAATAGCCTTTCCACGTTTTGTAGTCTTTAAACCTTGAGATGCAAAGTAAAAATCCATAATATAAATAATAACACCATATGTTACTCCAAACAAAGAACATACAAGTCCTAAAATAGATAACCAAAAACCTATTTCACACATTTTTTCTTGTTTCTTTTGATTTTCATCTTGAAAAGTTTGAGAAAAATTATTTTGCGGTTGTTCAGTATTAATCTGATTAACCGGGTCTCCAGTAGTTTGCTGTATATTTTGATTTATTGGTTGACCTGTGTTTGGGTCAAAATTCATTTGTCCATTATTAACATTATTATTCATAGTATTACCTCCTTCTATTTCTTTAAACAATGTACTTAGTGAGTTACGATAGTTCATAGCCATCACATTAAGACTATTTTGTTCTAAAGGAAAATCTCCAAGTGCTCCATCAAGCCAAGCATTAATAGTTATTTGTTGTCCTTGAATAAAGTAGATTAATCCTTTATAACCCATCATTTGATCTCCAGCACGAAAGTACTGTTCTCCTTTTTTTTCATAAGATACAAATCCATTAGCAGACAAATAACTTTGCATTAATTGATTTATTTTGTTTTCATCACAATTAAATTGTAATGTATAATTACTTCTTCCTTTCTTCATTTTTCCTCCTCCTCTACTATTAATTATAGCATACAATTCGTATTTTCGTATATAAAAATTAATACTTTACAAAAAATGAGACAATTATTATGGTGATATCTATGAATCTAAAATTACAAGATATTAGAGAAAATAATGAGTTAACTCAAAAAGCAGTAGCGGATATCCTTAATGTATCGCAGCTAACATATTCAAGATGGGAGAAAAAAATAGAAATAATTCCATTAAATAAATTAATATTATTTGCTAAATATTTTAATGTAAGCTTAGATTATCTATATAATTTATCCCTAATAAAAAAAGAAAATAAAAATTATAATTATATAGTGAATAAAGAATTATCCAGTAATAATATAATTAACTTTAGAAAGAAAAATAATTTAACTCAGAAAGAATTAGCTATCTTTTTAAATACCACACCCTCTACTATTTGTGCATATGAGAAGGGTAAAACACTGATATTAACTTCTTTTGCATACCAAATATGTAAAAAATACAGTATATCTATGGACTATATAAGTGGAATAACAAAAAACTAATTTATCAACAATATCTGTGGATACATAAAAAATCACCCATTTAACTATGAGTGATTTTCTTCTTTTAAATAATCTTTTATACCATTAGCGGATAAAGTAGCACATTTAATTCTTGATGGTTGCTTACTAGTATCATCAAAAACAAGTAATTCTTTAAGTACATCTTTATCATATTCTTCTTCATTAATCATCTTAAGATAATTATCAATTAAATAAATACCTTCTTCCTTAGATTTACCTACTAGCATATTAGCTAAAATATTAGTGGAAGATATACTAATAACACAAGCTTCACCTTCAAAAGAAATATCTCTAATAATATTATCTTCTATCTTTAAATAAATATCTAAATTATCAATACAACTAACATTTCTTGTATTAATCTTAACATAATCTTCACTACTAGTATGTTTCATATTAGGATTCTGATAATTATCTAAAATAATACTTCTTTTTAAATCTCTATCCATTATAATATTTCCTTCCATATATTACTACTATTCTTAAGTACATTAATAAGTAAATCAATTTCTTCCTTATTATTATAGAAACTTAAACTAATTCTAACAGTATTACTAATATTAAATACATTATCAAGAATTTTAGCACAATGATTACCTGCTCTAACACATATATTATATTTATCTAAGTAAATAGCGGCATCTTGAGCAAATACTCCTTTAATATTAAATGCTACAATATTAGTATCAACATCTTTATTATATACTTCAATAAAGTCTAGTTTATTAAGTTCATTAATTAAGTATCTTCTAAGATCTTTTTCATATTTATTAATTTTATCCATACCTATATTATTTAAATATTGGATAGCAGCACTAAGACCTAATACTCCCTCTATATTAGGAGTACCTCCTTCTAGTCTAGTAGGAATTTCTCTAAGTTCAACATAACCATCTTTAGTAAATATGGCATTCATACCACCACCATAGTTCATAGGAGTAATCTTATCAAGTAAATCAAATTTAGCATATAAAACTCCAACTCCAGTAGGTCCATACATCTTATGCCCTGAAAAAGCCATAAAATCTATATCATCTTTTTGAACATCAATCTTCTTATGAGGAATACCCTGAGCAGCATCTACTACTACTAAAATATTATTATCATGAGCTATCTTACTAATTTCTTTAATAGGTCTTTCATCTCCTACAACATTAGTAACATAAGCAAGTGATACAACTTTAGTCTTATTAGTAATACTCTTTTTAAAATTATCAACAGTAACTTCATGATTTTCATTTAAAGGAATATATTTAACTTTGATACCAATTTCTTTTTGTAAAATAAACCACGGAAGAATATTTGAAGCATGTTCACTAAGTGTAATTAATACTTCATCATCTTTCTTAAGATAATTCTTAAAAAAGCCTGTAACTATCATATTCATTCCATTAGTAGTACCACTAGTAAAAACGATTTCTGAGTTTTCTTTAGCATTTATAAAATTTTTAATTTCTTCTCTTGTACTTTCATATAAATTATCAACAATAGCACTAGTTTTATAGTCCCCTCTATGTGCATTAGCAGTATATTCATCATAGTATTTACAAATAGCATCTCTAACACATTTAGGTTTTAAAGTAGTAGCACCATTATCAAAGTAAACAATATTATTAGAAAGCATTGCAAAATCATCTCTATGCATTTATTCACCTCCAATCGAATCTAAAATACTAAGTATTCTTTCCATATTTTCCATATCAGGATTAATATTAGAAAGTATCATACCTTTAATAATTAATTTAACAGAATCATTATATGATATACCTCTACTCATCAAATAGAATAAATCTTCTTCATTAATACTACCAATAGTAGAACTATGAATAGCGGTAACATCTTCTTCACTAATAAACATATTAGGATTAACTCTATTATCAGAATCACCTAAAGTAACAATCTTTGTACTTTGATTTAAGTAGCAGTCCTTAATACCATTATCAACATAACTATTAATATCAAAGTAATTAGAACTATTTTCTTTAGCTACAATTCTATTAAATACATCACTACTAGTATTATTATCTAAATGATAAACATTAATTTTATAAAAATTATCATTATTACTAATACTAGAAAAATTATATTTAATATTAGCTCCTCTTTTATTTAAACTAATATTAACTACTTCATTACATTTATTATTATAATAAAATTTACTTATTATTAAAGAAGAAGCCATATCTAGATTATACTTAATATTAAAATTAATATCATTATTATTAGAATATTCAAATAAATGAATACATTTATTATTATTAACGTTAATACATAAACTTACATTATTACAATCTATATAATCAATAAAATAATTACCATTATTATTAAAATTAATACTATTATCATTAATTTCTACATCATCACTAACAAATGGAATAATTTTATTGTTTACTACTTTTATTTTATTCATTATTAACCTCTTTAGTTATAACATTTTCCTTATTTAAATATTTATTGTATCCATTTTTTTCAATATCATTAGCAAGAGAATAGTCTCCTGTTTCAAGAATCTTACCTTTACTCATAACATGAACAAAATCAGGTTTTAAATATTCTAATATTTTAGGATGATGTGTAATAATTAAAATAGATGTATTAGGATTTTCTTCTTTATATTTTTTAATATTTTCTCCTACTATTCTTAAACTATCAACATCAAGACCAGAGTCTAATTCATCTAAAATAATAAACTTAGGAGTCAATAATTTAATTTGAAGTACTTCATTTTTCTTTTTTTCACCACCAGAAAAACCAACATTAAGACTTCTATGAATTAAATCTTTATTCATAGAAAGCTCTTCTGCACCTTTTTCACATTTTAATATAAAGTCATATAAACCAATCCTTTTATTATTAACACTTCCAATAGCGGTTCTTAAAAAGTCTTGATTACTTACTCCTTCAATTTCCATAGGATACTGCATAGCAAGAAAAATACCTTTTTTAGCTCTTTCATCAGTAGATAGTACCATTAAATTATCTCCATTAAAAGTCATTTCACCATTAAGAACTTTATAATTAGGATCACCCATAATTACTCTTGATAAAGTTGATTTACCAACGCCATTAGGACCCATAATAGTATGTATTTCACCATCGTTAATAATTAAATTAAAATCCTTTAAAATAATCTTGTTATCAGTAGCTACTTCTAAGTTATTAATTTTAAACATAACAATACCTCATTTCTTTATAATTATATCACTTTTTTAATTATTTTAAAATAATTATATAAAAAAAGGTATAAATAAATATTCATACCTTTAATCATTAATATAGTCTTTTAAATATTTTGCTCTACTTGGATGCTTAAGTTTTCTTAAGGCTTTTGATTCAACTTGTCTAATTCTTTCTCTAGTAACACCAAAAATAGCACCAACTTCTTCTAATGTCATAGATTTACCACCATTAATGCCATATCTATATTCTAGTACCTTTCTTTCTCTAGGAGTAAGAAAAGATAAAACTTCAATAAGAGATTCTCTCAAAGAATTATTAAAATTAATAGCTTCAGGTCCAGGAGCAGTACTTGGAATAAAATCTCTTAAATAACTATCATCTTCCTCATTTATAGTAACATCTAGGGAAGTTGGTTCAATAGCAGTTTTTTTCATTTCTTCGATTTTTTCTACAGGTACATTCATTCTTTTGGCGATTTCTTCATTAGTAGGTTCTTTTCCAGTTTCCATTACTAATAACTTATGAACATCATTCATTTTTTTGATAGAATCAAACATATGAACAGGAATTCTAATAGTTCTAGATTGATCGGCAATTGCTCTCGTAATAGCTTGTCTAATCCACCAAGTAGCATACGTCGAAAACTTATATCCTTTAGTGTAATCAAACTTTTCTATTGCTTTCATAAGACCAATATTACCTTCTGCTGTCCTATCATCTATATCAAAAGTTGAATTTCTATATTTTTTAGCAACAGACACGACAAGTTTTAAATTACAATTACAAATATATTCCTTTGTATTAAAGAATTTAATAGCGGTTTCTAACTGTTTATTAAAATAGTCTTCATCATATTTTTTAGTTTCATTACTGATACTTAAATTTAATTTTTTATTTACTAATTGATAATCAGGAAGAATGATAATATCTTGTTTTTTCTTACCATTAATATTTTCAAATAATTCAATGAATTTTGTTACTATTTTTTCATCACTACTATCAAAAAATTTTTTTAATTTACATACATACTTCTTAATTTCATATGTATTAATAGAATTTATAAAAACATTAATATCATTTATTACTAAATTAGAATCTTCATCGAAAGAAAAAATTTCTAAACTTTTTTTTGTTTCAGATAATAATGCGAATGCTTTTTTTTCTTCATCTGCAGTAAACACTGGATATTTACTAAATTCCATCATATATGTTTTATATCCATCAGTAGTAGTATAATTTTCATCATAAAATAATTCATCATTACTTTCTAGTGACTTTTCATCTATTTGTTCGTAAAAAAATTGATATTTTTCTTTAATTTCAGTTTTATTTTGAGCAAATGTTAATAAATCACTAAAATATTTATTAATATTAGTTTCTCCAAATTTATCTATAAGCAATATACAATTATCAGTATTTGCTTCAAAATTTTCTAATTTCATAGATATATAAGCAGGATAGTATAAATTTAATATTTTCTTTCTTTCATTTGCTTCAGCTACATCAAAAAGTGAATTAAAAAAATTATTAACATTTTCTTTACCATATTTTTTTATTAGTTCAAGATAAAATTTTAAATCAAACACATCATTTCTTTTTATTTCTTCAGTTATTAATTTATTACTAAAATCCATAAAATAAACCTCCTCTTTAATTGAGTAAATATTTTAACATATAAATAAAAAAAAGTCAAACAAACGTTAATAAATAATTATTTATTAACTTGTTTATACTTTTTAGTTAAATCATCCAATTCATTAATTAACTTATCAGCAGTTTCCCAATTTTTAAGTTTAGCTCCAGAAGCATATTTATGACCACCACCACCATATTTAGCAGCAGTATCATTAACATATGGCCCAACAGATCTAATATTTGCCCTAATTAAGTTGCTTTTAATATCCTCAGATAAGAATATCCATACAGTAATTTCATTAACAAATTTTAAATCATTAATCATATTACCAGCAGCGGCACTATCAACACTATATTCTTTCATAAGCTTATCAGTTATTTTAATATATGCAACACCATTATCTGTTAAAGTAAGATTTTGATAAATATATCCTTCAAATCTAACTTCATTAAGTGGTCTTTGATATAAGTAGCCATATAATCCAGTAAAATCAATATTAGTTTGTTCAAGTAATTTACTAACTAATTTAAATGTTTTAGGAGACGTATAGTCATGTAAGAATCTATCAGTGTCACCAACAATTCCTAAATAAAGTTTTTCACCAACACTTTTACTTAAATTAATTTTATTAGCAAAAGCAAATTCAAGAATTAATTGGCAAGTACTACATGCGTTATCATCAATAACTTCAATATTAGCATACTTATCAATTATTGGATGATGATCAATTTTAATAACATATTCAAAATTATTAATATTTGCTCCATCAATTCTTTTAATATCTGGAGTATCTAGGACAATACACATTGCTTTACTAGTATTTAGATTATCAATCTTATCTTGACTTCCAAAAAACTTAAATCTACTAGCAGGATTACCAACTGTATAAACTTTTTTATCTGGAAAAAGTTCAAGAATAATATTTTTTAAAGCAAATTGAGAACCAAGAGCATCAGGATCTGCACCAATGTGTCTCGCAATTACAATAATATCATATTTTTTTATTTGTTTAAATATTTGTTTATAAATATTCATAATATTATCCTATTAATCTATATGTGTCTCTAGCTATCATTAACTCTTCATCAGTAGGAACTATATAACATGGAATTTTAGAACCTTCTTTTGTAATTAATCTAAATTCTCCACGAACATCATTAGCTTCTTCATCTAATTTAATTCCAAGTGAAGTTAAACCTTCTATAATTTGTTTTCTAGTCATAATAGAATTTTCTCCGATACCACCAGCAAAACAGATAGCATCGCATCCATCTAATGGACACCATAATTTAGCGATATATCCAACTACTCTATTTACGAATAATTTCTGAGCAAGTTCGCATCTTCTATTACCTGCATTAATACCTTCTTCAATATCTCTCGAATCGCTACTTACTCCAGAAACACCAAGAAGACCACTCTTCTTATTTAAATCATTAAGTACTTCTTCCATAGTCATTCCAGATTCTTTCATCATATAAGGAACTATATATGGATCAATATCACCACTTCTAGTACCCATTACTAAACCAGAATTAGTAGAAAAACTCAAACTAGTATCAAAACACTTACCATCTTTAATACTAAATACTGTACTTCCATTTCCTAAGTGACAAGTAATTAAGTTTACATCTTTTTTACCAAGATAATTTTGCATATACTCGGTAATGTATTGGTGACTTATACCATGAAAGGCATATCTTCTAACACCATATTTTTCATACCATTCATATGGAACAGCATATAGATAATTTTCTTCTGGCATAGTTTGTGGAAAACCAGTATCAAATACAGCAACAGCAGTAGCTTCTGGAATATATTCTTGAAACGCTTCAATTCCCATTAAATTAGCGGGATTATGAAGTGGCGCAAGATGAAATAATTCACGAATAGTATCAGTAACATGCTTATTTATAATAGTACTATCTGCATATTTATCTCCACCATGAACTACTCTATGACCTACACCTTTAATTTCACTTAAATCTTTAACTATATTATAGTTAATTAATTCTTCTGTTAAAATTTTAACAGCATCTTCATGACTTTTTAAAGGCACCTCTTTCTTTATTTTTTCTCCATTAATTTTGATAGTATAAAAACTACCATCAATTCCAATTCTTTCAAATACTCCGCTGATAAGAACTTTTTCACTTGGCATATCAAAACCAGTGAATTTTAAAGAAGAACTACCAGCATTAATTGATAATATAATCATTAAAACACCTCTTTCCTTTTAGTATTATATCAAATTTTTTTCTATTTAGAAAGAAAAATCGTTAATAAATGTAAAAAAGATAGATTTTATATCATTTCTAATAGTTATAAATATCTATCTTTTAAAGTAATAACTAACAATCATTTAATCCATATCATTCATAAGTACTGGAAGAATCTGTTTCTTTCTAGAAACAATACCTTTTAAAAATTCACCTTGTTTAATATTTTTAATACTAAATGATGATTCAAGTACATCTTTTGCTCTGTCACTAAATAATACATAAGTGCCATTTTCCAATATATTAGTAATAAATAAACATACAAATAAGTAATTATTACTTTCACAAACAGTATTAAGTAGTTTAACATATTCTTCTTTTTCACTCATTACTTCATCAATATCCATAGTAATAACTTGACCAAGTCCAATCTTAGAATTATCAATTGTATAAGTTTTATAATCCTTATATAGAACTTGTTCTCTAGTCATACCCTCTAGTGAAGAACCAGCTTTAATCATTTTACTACCATATACTTTATAATCAACTTTAGCTAGTTTACCAAGTTCACTTACAGCTTCTTTATCAATATCTGTAGTAGTAGGACTAGTAAGAATCAAAGTATCAGATAAAATACCAGATAACATAAGGCCTGCCATAGATTTAGGAATAGCAATTCTATTTTCTTTATATAATTTATAAATAATTGTATTAGTACTACCAACAGGCATATTTCTAAAACTAATAGGCATATTAGTACCAATAGTACCAATATTATGATGGTCAATAATTTCTAAGATATTAGCATCTTCAAGTCCGATAGCGGATTGTTCATAAGAATTATGATCAACTAAAATAACATTCTTTTTACTTCTAAATCCAACATCAGAAAATCTTATAATACCATTACATTTTCCTCTTTTATTAAGTACAGGATAGTAACTATATCTAGTTTTGTTAGCTAATTTAATAAAATCATTAACGTCATCATTTTCATTAACACATAAGATTTTTTCAGTATTAAGAATAGAAGTAACATTATTACATAAATTAAAAATCTTAGTAGTTTCCAAAGTATTATAACTAGTATAAATAATATTAACTTTATTTTTTTTAGCGATTTTTAAATGTTCTTCTTTCATTTTTCCATTACCAATAACCACAATAAGTTTAACTCCAGAATTAACAGCGTATTCTATAATACTATGTCTATCACCAACAATTAAAATATTGTTTTTATTTAAAGTAATTTCTTCCATAAAGGTAGTACTTTTATAAGATGCAACAAGTAGTTCACCTTCAATATCATCATCAAATCTAAGTATCTCAGTACCTTTGATAACTTCACAAATATTATCATAAGTAGCATCAACATAACTATAATTAAAAGCAAACTGATCTTTAGCAATATCTTTCATACTAAGAATACCAATCATATTTTTATCTTTATCAACAACAGGTATTTTACTAATACCAACTTTATTCATTCTAAAATAAGCTTCATATATAGAATCTTTCTCTTTAACAGTATAATTTTTAGTATATTTTAAATCTCTAAGTTTAATATTAACATCATTTAGAAAGATAGGCTCTGGCACATTAAAATAGTTAAGAGCAAATTTAGATTCTAAATTAATAGAACTAAGTACTGCTGGAATGGTATTCATTCCTAATTTATTTTTTAAATAAGATAGTGTAATAGCAGCAGTAACACTATCAGTATCGGGATTTCTATGCCCAAATATATAAACTTTTTCCATTATTAATCACCTCTAATAAATTTCCTTATTTTTTGTTTTATATTCATTAAATAACTCTAAACATTCATCATGATCAAGTTCTAAAAGTTCCAAAGTATTTGCATCTTTATTTTCTAAATACCGATAAATAAAGTCATCTCTAAAGCCAATGTCTTCAGCATCTTTTAAATTAGTACCATAATAAACTTTCTTAATATTTGCCCATATAATAGCGGACAAACACATAGGACAAGGATAACCAGTAGCATATAAAATACAATTAGATAAATCATGTGTACCAAGTATTTTTCCTGCTTCTCTAATAGCCATAACTTCTGCATGAGCAGTTGCATCATGTAACTCTAATACTCTATTTGAAGCCACACTAATAATATTACCTTCACTATCAGTAATAACAGCTCCAAAAGGACCACCTTTATTTTCATTCATAGTTCTTCTTGCTTCTTCAATACCAAAATTCATAATATCTTTCATTATTATTCCTCATTTCTATGTTTAGTATGTAAGTATTTTAAAGAAATATCACTACCAACTTCTCCAAAAAAATTATCATATATATCTTTTATATCTGGATTCATTGAAGCACATCTAATTTTCATTCTTTTATCACTTTTATATAAAGCATTCATTCTTTTATTTTTTAAGTTTTTATTTAAAGGAAACACTCTAGGTTGACCTCCACCAGAGATGCAACCACCTTCACAGGTCATAACTTCAATAAAGTCATAATACACTTCTTTATTTTTAATTTTTTCAATTACTTTTCTAGCATCTCCAGTACCATTGATTATAGCTACCTTAATATGGGTACCATTGATTTTAACTACTGCCTCTTTAACATTTGAAGTTCCTCTAATAGACTTAAAATTAAGAAGCCTACCTTTAGGGTATCTTTTATAAAGAATGTGATATACCTCTCTTAAAGTAGCTTCCATAACTCCTCCAGAAGTACCAAAGATAATACCCCCACTACTTCCTTTACCGAGTAAACTATTATAACTACTATTTTTTAATTTTGCAAGGTTTATTTTTTCTTTTTTTAAATATTTAGCTAATTCTCTAGTAGTAATAGCAAGATCAATATCGTTATATCTAAGTATTTCCATCTTTTTACTAGTACAAGGAACTATTACAATACTAATAATATCTTCTCTCTTAAGATTATTAATTTTACAAAAATAATTGTTAATAACAGAACCCATCATTGATATAGGACTTTTACAAGTAGATAAGTTATCTAAATATTCAGGATAAAATATTTCACAAAATTTAACCCATGAAGGACAGCAACTAGTAAACATTGGTAAATTTTTATTTGTTTTAATTCTATTAACTAGTTCACTTGCTTCTTCCATAACAGTAAGATCTGCTCCAAAAGTAGTATCAAAAACATAATCAGCACCAATAGTTCTAAGAGCAGTAATCATTTTACCTTCTACATTAGCTCCAGGTTTCATATTAAATTCTTCTCCTAAACTTACTCTAACAGCAGGAGCAGTTTGCATTACAATAACTTTATTACTATGTAAATATTCTTCTAATTTATCGGTTTCATCTTTTTCTGATAAACATTTATTTGGACAAGCTAAAGTACAACTACCACAATTTATACAAGAATAATCATCTTTACTAAATCCATATACTCCAACATTAAATTTGCAAATATTTTTACATATACTGCATTCATCACATTTATTTTTATCAAATGTAATTGAAGGATTATCTAAAGAAATATTTACTCTTTTATCACTAATATCTTTCATACTACCAACATCCTTATAATCTTATATAAACCATTATATCATTAAAATAGTATTTTTAAAACATAAAATTATTTTCTTTTTTATGTTCACTGTAAGCCATAAATGTCTTACTAGTGGTATAAGAAGTCAAAGTCTTCTTATACTGTATCATCCATACCTAATTTATATAAGCCATAACTATATATAAAAAATCTATCAACAATACCTGTTGATAGACTAAATTCTAAATAGTAGTTCCAAAGTCGTTATTAACATAACTACTACCATATAATAAAAACATAATAGCAATAAAGATAATGATAATAATTGAAAAACAAAAATATGATCTAGCAAAATTTCTAAGGTTAATATTCTTAGTACCACCAAACGAAAATACTAGTAGTAGAATAAAACCTATAAAAGGAATAGAAAACAAAATTTCATATCCAAAATATCCCCACATAGATATAGGCTTATATTCATAAGGTAAATTCTTATCGTTCATATACATTTCCTCCTATAACAAAATAATAACATGTAAAATATAAATATTCAATAAAAAATCTATCAACAATATCTGTTGATAGATAACTTATCTAATAACTTATCTAAAAAAATAGATTTAGTAATTATTTTTTTCATATATTATCTTTTGATTTGTTATCAAAATAAAAAGAATTCAAAGACTGAATTCATAAATTTATTTTTTATCTAGTTTTATGTGTTACATCAATATCTTGATACATAGCTTGTTGCTCTTCTAGTAGTGCTCTTTTTGCTTTTTCTAATTCAGCTTTTAAAGCAAAATCTTTTGCTGATGTATCAATTGGTTGATTCATAACTCTAGCGCTTTCTTCCATTTGTCTTCTTGCATTTGCTGCATCAGCTTCAAAAGCAAAGTCTTTTGCTGATGTATCAATTGGTGTTATATTATCATTTGTTTTATTATAAATAATATTTTTATCCTCCGTAGTAATTCCTCCCAATAATATTATAACACACTTTTTAAATTTTAAGGCTAATTTTGGAAAAAAAACTTATCTAAAACTTATCTAAACGCCTTTTCAAGTTAAAATTACCTAAAAATTGTAAGTAGCGTCTCTTAATGAACTTTTAATTACTTTTTGATAGTTTCTTAATGCTTCTTTTGTAGTAGAAGATTGATACAATCTTAATAATGTTTTATTTAAACAAAATGAAGTAATTGCAGATAGTTTATAATTACCTAACTCTCTTTTAATATTACCAAAAGATTCTTTATATCTTTTTGCTGTAGAATATTTATAATTTATTTCAAAATACTCCCTCATCCAGTAATCTAAATATTCAGAATATAACATATTACACTCTTTTGTATTTTCTCCATTAATAAATTCTTCATATGCTCTTTGTCCTACTATATATGCATCTCTTTTTGTTTTAAAACCAGATTTTGATATTTGCTTTCTTTTACCATTAACCTTTCCTACTTCAAATCTGTATTCATACAGATTATTTCTTTTACGTATGTTTATCATATCTTATTCCTCCTCTTTCTAAAAACATTTTACATCAAAAAAAGCATTAACAATTACTGTCAATACTTTTAAATATTACTTACTTTTAATATTTCCTAATTCTTTATTTCTATATTTATTATATAAATTATATATAAATTCATAATAATCTTCTTTATGTGAATTATATGTGCTTATAATTTTGTTCGTTATATTATATGCATTTTCATAATCTTCTTTTGTAATCAAACCGTGTTCATATACTTCTTTTAATTCATCTTCATCCATTATTGCTGGTTCATGTCCATTAGGTATACAAACATCTAATTTCATATCAACAAAATATGGATTTTCTGGATTACTAAAATCATTAGTTCTAGTTATATCAAAATAACTTTCTATCAAATTATCTTGATCATCAAACATAACAGTTAGCCACCAATTTTTTCCTTTAGGGGCGAATATCAAATTCTTATAGTTATTATCTGCTATAGTAACTTTACCAACTGGTGAGTCTACTGATAAAGGAGATTTAACTTTTTGCATATCTAAAAAGCATACTTTTCCTTCAAAAAAATCATTTTTTTCATCTTCAACTATTACTTCTTTTTCAGTAATTCTTTTCCAATCATCTCTTCTTAAGTCCCTAAATCCAAAAGTAATATTATTATACTTCAATTTTATTCTAGTTAAATATTCTTCTTCAGTTTCTCCAACTATAAAAGCTCCACACTCTAATTGTACTCTTAACGAAGCGGGGTTATCTTTATGAACAGATAAATATATTTCGTTTTCTTTAATAATTTCTTTACATTTTTCAATTGCTAAAACTAATCCTTTTTTAGCATAACCTTTTCCTCTATATTCAGGTAATATTCCATATCCTATATGGCCTGCACCTTTTCTTAAAAAATCATTTAAATAATGTCTTATTTTGAATAATCCGACTATCTTATCATCATCCCACAAAAAGAAGTACGTATCTGGGACATATCCATCAGGTAAATCTAACCCTTCAGAATTTTTTAACAGTTTAGGAATTACTTCATTTATAAATTCTTCATTTGTAACATCATGATATTTATTTTCAAATCCATTTTCTTGTGCTGGCATGGACTTTATTGCTTTATATTCTTCCTCAACATCTTCAAAATTTATTTTCTTTAAATAAAGCATACTATCAACTCCTACATATATTATACCATTAATTATAGAAAAAATGATGTCCACATTTAAAACGTTGTCTACATCCTTATTTTACTTAGGTTTTCACCACATTACGTGGACAAGTTATATAACTCGAACTAATTTATAATTTTTATAATTATTAGTTTTCCCTTATTTTATGTTACTTTCCACAACAGTTTTTATACTTTTTGCCACTTCCGCAAGTTCATCCTTTTTCAGTATATATGATACTATGAAGTATGTATAGTATTATAGGTTTTTCAAGGTTTAAAGGTCTGAACAGTATTGGTATAAATGTTACATATAGTATTATTTTTACCATACATTTTTTAGTCTGTGAGCACAAAATGTGCACATTGTTCCCATCACATATTCAAAAAAGCATAACATCATATATGATATTACTAATTATTTCAAATTTTTTCAACGTTATGTGTTTTATCTATTTTTTTATCTAATTTTTTGTAATTTGATTTAAAATTTAATAAAGTTTCCATTGCACTTATAACTGCTGAGGATTCAAATATATCTCTCCTATAATACCCAGTTGTTAGGTATCCAGTTATTCCATTATCTTTTTTATTACTACTATTACCAAGAATACATTCAATAACTTTATTCAAAGATTTTCCATCTTTAACATAATTAAACATTCTTTCAGTAATTTGAAGACCACTTGATTTTCCTATAAATTCATTACCATTTTGGTCTAATATTGATGCATAAGTAACAATAAAATATGTATTATCTATCTGTTCATATCCACCCTCAATACTAATTAGTAAATCAAATGAAATATCATTTTCAATGCAATAATTATATAAACCATGATTTCTATTTTTTGCACCTATTAAAGTTTCATCATTAATAGGTTTAGAACTTACTAAAGAATTAACATTAACAGGGACAATAGAAATATCATCAAATCCTAATTCATTCATTGCAATTAAAATTGATCTTTGTTTAGAAACATTCATAGAGCCTAAAACTATTTTCATATTTTCACCATCCTATTTTTTTATAAAACAAACTATTTACTACAACGTTGTTTATGATTCTTACCAAATTCAAAGATTACTTTTTTCCAGTACATATAACACTATGAAGCATAGATAGTATTACATATTTTTCATTTATGAGCACAAAATGTGCACAAATGGCGTTATGTGCACAATTTTTTGCCTTTTTTTGACTATTGATAAACTCACAAACTTTTATAAAACAAGCTATTTACCACAACATTGTTTGTATTTTTTTCCCGAACCACATGAACTATATTTTCTAGTATTTATAGTATTTATTATATTATCATAACTATTGTTATTACTTTATTTACTAGACTAATAACAGTTTTTATTTATGGTATTATTGGTACTATTAGTATTATCTTTTTTTGTGATTTACAAACAAATTACAAACATTGTTTGCATTTACTCTTTCAACCAACCTTTATTATTTTTTACTTAATTAACTTTTTTTCTAAACAATATGGTACAACTTTATGTTTTAAAGTATTTGATAAAATTTCATCCCCATTTTTTGATTGATACCATAAGAATTTTTCTATTTCAACGGATGTTGTTAACTCGCCATTAAGGATACCGTTATATTGAAAAACATAAAAGTGAATTGGTGTAACCCCATCACTAGTGGCTATCTCATCGAATTCCATTACTAATTCCAAGGCATTTTCATCAAATAAAGCATCATTACCCAATTCTTCATGACATTCTCTTATAGCGGCCTGCAATGGTGTTTCTCCAGGCTCAACTTTTCCTCCTATCATTTGATATGTTGGCCTTTTTTTAGGCTTATCAATTAATAAACTACCATTTTTAAAAAACATTGTTCCAACTACATTCATATCATTTCCTCCTATCTTTTATTATTAATTACTTTAAACTATCTGTCCTATTTTTAAACTTATCAGTTGTTACGCTAGATGAAAATCTTTTCCATCTTGTCACTTACCACCTTCTACAATATTTTCTAAAATTTCACAACTATTTCCAAGAGTGTTTGATGATGATGTAAAAAATGGTATAACTGTTTTACCAGTAAAATCATTTTCTTTTACCATTAATAGATACAATAACAAACTAATATTGATATACCTTTCCATTTTTTGTATTAATTATTTTTCTAATTCTATAAAAATTTGAGGACTATTCTACAAACATTATGTAATTTTTACAAACAAATTACAAACATTTGAGGTTTTTTCAACCTTTTTTTAGTCCTATTAAATCTCACAATCCCTTATTTTATGGGCTATTTGCCACAGCACTGTTTGTACTTCTTACCACTTCCACATGGACATGGATCATTTCTACCAACCTTAGTACTCTTCTTTTGAACCTTAGCATGATCTTTACTATCATTAGTAATAGCGGTCTTTGCTACTTGTTTTCTTTCAATATTTTGTCTAATTTCAGATTTTAATAGATAAATACTAATATCCCTATTAATTTTAGCAATCATTTCATCAAATAATTGATATCCTTCCATTGTATATGCCTGAAGAGGACTAGTATTAGCATAACCTCTAAGACCAATACCATCTCTTAAGTGACTCATCGTAGAAATATGTTCCATCCAGTAATTATCAATAACTCTAAGAGAAATAGCCTTTTCAAACTCATCTCTAACTTCTTCTGGAATATCTTCTAATTTTTCTTCATAATCCTTTAGAGCATTTTCATATATCAAATCAATAACTTCACTAGGATGTTTACCATTAATTTCAGATAAGTTAATTCTATATTTTCTAAGTAAGTTTTCATTTACAGCCTCAAGTATTTCACTATAATCATTTTCTTTTAGTTTATTACTCTCCACTAAATGTGAATTAACAATATCACTAATATATTCCTTAAAACCATTAAGAACTGTTTCATGAATAGAATCATTATCTAATATTTCATTTCTCTTACCATAGATAATTTCTCTTTGATTATTCATAACATCATCGTAGTTAAGAAGTTGTTTTCTTATATCAAAGTTATTACCCTCAACTTTTCTTTGAGCAGATTCAACAGTTTTAGAGAACATCTTATTTTGAATAGCCATATCCCCGGTAAAACCTAGATTTTTAAGCATATCCTTATATCTATCAGAACCGAATCTAACAAGAAGATCATCTTCAAATGATACAAAGAATTGTGTAAAACCAGGATCTCCTTGTCTACCACTTCTACCTCTAAGCTGATTATCTATTCTTCTAGATTCATGTCTTTCACTACCGATAACACATAAACCACCTAGTTCTTTAACACCTTCACCAAGTTTAATATCGGTACCACGACCAGCCATATTGGTAGCAATAGTAACAGCACCTTTTTCACCAGCATGAGCAATAATTTCAGCCTCTCTAGCATGATTCTTAGCATTTAATACTTCATGAGGAATCTTCTTTTTAGTAAGCATTTTACTAAGTAGTTCAGAAGTTTCGATAGCAATAGTACCAACAAGTACTGGTTGACCAGTAGCATGTCTATTTTCTATTTCTTTAATAATAGCATTATATTTACCTTCTTTACCAGGATATAATAAGTCAGTAGCGTCTTCCCTAATAACTGGTTTATTAGTAGGAATTTGAATAACAAACATATTATAAATATTTCTAAACTCTTCTTCTTCAGTCTTTGCAGTACCTGTCATACCAGCAATCTTGTTATACATTCTAAAGTAATTTTGGAAAGTAATCGTAGCAAGAGTTTTAGTTTCTTGTTGAATCTTAACACCTTCCTTAGCTTCAATTGCCTGATGAAGTCCATCAGAGAAGGCTCTACCTTTCATAAGTCTACCAGTAAATTGGTCTACGATAACAACTTCACCATCTTGTACAACGTAGTCAACATCTAAACTCATAGCATAATTTGCTTTAAGTGCTTGATTAATATGATGTACTAAAGCTGTATTATTAATATCATATAAATTATCTAAATGAAAATGTTCTTCAGCTTTTCTACTACCTTCATCAGTTAAACTAACAGCCTTAGATTTTTCATCCATAATGTAATCTTCATTTTCTTTTAAACTTTTAACATATCTATCAGCATCAATATATAGATTAGCAGACTGCATAACTCCACCAGATATAATAAGAGGAGTTCTAGCCTCATCTATTAAGATAGAGTCAACTTCATCGACAATACAATAGTTAAGAGGTCTTTGTACTCTATTTTCTTTTTTTATAACCATATTATCTCTTAAGTAGTCGAAACCAAGTTCATTATTAGTACTATATAAAATATCACAGTTATAAGCTTCTTGTTTTTCTTTAAAAGAAAGTTCTCTTAAGTTAAGACCTACAGTAAGACCTAAGAACTTAAATATACTACCCATCCATTCAGAATCTCTAGTAGATAAGAATTCATTAACTGTAACGATATGAACACCTTTTCCAGTTAAAGCATTTAAATATGCAGGAAGTACACAAGTAAGTGTTTTACCTTCACCAGTTTTCATCTCTGCAATATTACCATAATGAATAGCAAGACCACCAAGTAATTGGCAGTAGAATGGTTTCATTCCAAGACATCTATAAGCTGCTTCTCTTGCAACAGCAAAAGCCTCAACTAAAATGTCTTCTAGTGTTTCTCCATCTTCTAATCTTTTCTTAAACTTATCAGTATAACTAGCAAGTTTTTTATCAGATAATTTACTCATTTCTTCGTCAAGAGCATCTATTTGATCCGCTAATTTACTAAATCTATATAATTCTTTATACTCATTATCAAATAATTTTTTAAGTGTTTTAAACATCAAATCATCTCCTAGATAATATTTTACTATATTTTAACTAAAAAAACTAGTAAATATTTAATATTTCCTTTATTTTATTGAAGATTCACCTCCGTGCCTATAGTCACTTTGGTGTTTTTGAAGCCTTTATGTCTTCAAAAAAGAGTTTTAAAGCCATAAGTCTTTAAAACTTTAAAGTTATTAACAGTATATGTTGATAGAAATAAAATATAAAACAAAAATATCCACAGTATTTGTGGATAAATTGATAAATAAAAGGAATCTATTATTGTCTATTTTACTTTTGCCTTAGGTATTTGAATATCACAATCTAATATTTTTCTCTCTTTTGCATATTTACATAATAGATTTCTTTCCCAAATAACCATACATCTACCAGAGTTCCATGCATTATCACTAGTATACCAGTTTTGTCTATCAGCATAACCATCATAAGATTGAATAGTAGTTAAATGAATATTAGGGTATTTAATTAATATTGCAAGTGCACATCCCTTTAAGTGGTATTCACCAGAAATAAAAGATTACAAAGAAACCACTAACGAACAATAAAACAAAATTGTCAAAGAGCTATGAGGTTATTATAGATTTATTCTATAGTAGCCTCTTTTTTTTACACTGTTATCATAACGCAGATGATAATAGACCAATATGGAGTAACATATTTAGAGTTTATATGAGGCATTGTCCGAGTTGTGATGAGGTAAGCTTTGAAGCTGAAGGATTAGAAAATCTTTCAGGAATAAACATCCCATTATATCCAACATCACGTGCAAGACAATTTCCTGATTACATTCCTAAAGCAATCAGAGAAGATTATGAAGAGGCATACTCTATATTGTCTCTTAGTCCAAAAGCATCAGCGACTTTAAGCCGAAGATGTTTACAAGGTATGATAAGAGATTTCTGGGGTGTAAAAGTTAAATCAGGTAAATTGTTTGATGAAATAAACGAAATTCAAGATAAAGTTTCTCCAGCACAATGGAAAGCAATAGACTCATTACGGTCTTTAGGTAATATAGGTGCACATATGGAAAAGGACGTAAACATAATTGTAGAAATTGATAATGGTGAAGCAGAAAAACTTATAAAACTTATCGAATTATTAATGGAAAAATGGTATATAGCAAGACACGATGAGGAAGAATTATTAAGTTCAATAGTTGAAATAACAAAAGAAAAAGATATAAGAAAGCTAATAAAGAATTAGAATTACAACGTTAAATAACCTATTTTATATGGTTATTTTTCTTTTTTCAATGAAAATCTACTTTGCGAATTGAAGTTATGTTTGTATATTATGGACTTTTCGTTAGAAATTTGGTACAATACTTATAGAAAGGGAGGTTTTAAAATGAAAACAGAATATTTATTAGTTGATTTTGATAAAATTGTAAAATATGATTTTACAAGTAATGAAAAAATAAATATGGAGGAACTACTTTCGACAAGTAATTTACCGGAAGAATACAAAAAGTTTGTTCTATGTCACCATAGAGGATTTAATGTTAATTTTTATGGCACTATACAATTAGGAGACTCTCACAATATTAGGTTTTTTGAACTTCTTTCAAATCACCCATTTAATTCTAATTTTGATAAGAAGAACAAGAATAGAAGTTTTTATAGTTCAACTTTTGGAGGTTATTTGCAAATACCAAAAATGTATAAGAACTTTGAAATGGTAAGTGAAGAAAAAGTTATTAATTTCTATAAAACTTTACAAGATAATAATCTTTTTGAAGAATATGCTAATTTTATTTATACTATATTCACTAATGCTTATGATAAGAGTTATCCTCCTATTCCTAAAAAACTGTCTTTATATAGAGAAAAGGTAAAATAATTTAGAAATTGTTAATTGCATATAAAAATCTATATCAAAACAAAGGTGTCACTATAAACAATGGACTGACATCTTTTAAAATATTAAATTAAAATATCCACAGCATTTGTGGATAGAATAATTATTTTTTTAATATTTTTTTCTTTTTATTATCATGTGATACTCTTTCTTTCATAATAATATTAAAATCAATAAAATTATCTTTGTTTTCAGTGTTTACTCTTCTTGCAAAGAAATGTGTACCTTGTCCTGAAATAACACCTATTTTGTAGCAGATATTATTATAACTAATTTTATAATATTGCCCATGATAACAATTAAAAGCAGGTAAGGTATTTCTATTAGCATAGTCGTCTATTATTTCGTATAAAAAATGTAAGTCTCCAATCATATCCATTTCTTCGTCTGTTATTCCTTCTTGAGAGTACAACAAAATATCACTACTGAAACAAGGATTTTTTAAAGTAAATTGTTCAAGCCATAATAAATAACAATCACTATAAATTATTCTATTTATTTTTTCTTCTTCAGTTTTAATTTTTAATTTATTTTCTTTTTTCCACTCATTAATTACTCTTTTTGGAATAGGCGAATTAAGCCAACTTTCCATTTCTTCTGCATTTGTCTTCATATCCATGATGAATCATCCTTTCAACTAATATTATAGCATAAAAAATCTTTTTAAAATAGTATTAAACTATATTTTCATTAACAATATATGTTGATAGAAGTAAAATATCAAACAAATTTATCAACAATATTTATGGATGTTCTAGTAGACAACAGAATTATTATATTATATTATAAAAGAAACAAAGGAGGGTTTATGATTAATATTAATAGTGAAATGTTGGTATCTTCATTATTTGTACTTGGTTTTGATAGTGTTGATAGTATGTTATTCACATATACTTTAGGAAAACTATCGTTAGACAATTATAAGTTAAACTTATTTGAGTTTAAAGATGATTTAACAACAAATACATTTAATAAATATGTTGACTACAATGGAATAACTTTTAAACTAAAAGAAGGCTATAGTTTGGATACTAATGTCTCTCCAATTGAGGGACGTAATTTTCCATTAAGATATGCACTTCAAACAAATAAAAAATTATTAGAATATTTGCAAAATGTTGATTTCAAAGAAATAGTTTCTAAAAAAATATCTACTGTTGGGTATGATAGGATAGAAAGATTCGATCACATTTTTAGTACCAAAGAAAAACAAATCATACTTGAAATGTCAGAAACACAATCAATAAAAAATACAAAAGTAAAAACTATATAAGAACTAAAAAAACTTATATAGTTTTATTTATTATATAATTATTAACAACTATTGTGGATACACAACAAAAAAAGAAAAAGTATCAACAATTTCTGTTGATACAATCAATTATTTAGTTTCAATTAAACCATAATCTCCATCTTTTCTTTTATAAAGAACACAAGTTTTATTAGTATCCATATCTTTATATACAAAGAATGAGTGACCAAGAAGTTCCATTTCTAATATAGCTTCTTCTTCATCCATAGGTTTCATTTCAATATCTTTTCTTTTAACAATTTTTTCTTTAGGTTCTTCCTCCTCTTTTATATCAAAATCAAAGTTAAATTCTTTAACATTCTCTTTAACATTTCTATTTAATCTAGTTTTATTCTTTCTGATTTGTCTTTCTAATTTATCACTTACTAAGTCAATAGCAGCATATAAATCTTCATTTTCTTCTTCACTTCTAAGAATAAACTTACTAGTAGGAATAGTAACTTCCACTATTTGTGAATTACCTCTTACTCTAGCCAGTACATTAGCGGTAATATCATCGTCCTTAAAATATTTTTCAAGTCTTCCTAATTTAGTTTCCGTATAGTCTTTTATTGCATCGGTAATAAGCATTTTATCACCACGAATATTGTATTTCATATCAACATCCTCCTCCTATAATTAAAGTATATCAGAAATAATTTAAAAATAAAATAGAAAAATGAAAATAACATAATTTAACATAATTTAAACATAATTTGAGTAAGATTAAGACCAAAGATTTTCTTTATATTCTCCTTCGTCTACTAATTTCTTAATAGAATTTTTAACATCAGGAGTATCTTCTCTATAAGTAACACCATGCCAACTAGCAGTAGTTCTAATTACCTTCATTGATGCCTTGCCATCTTTAATTAGATTACTTACAACATCAGGAATTAAATATTCTGAAGTAAGTAAGTCTTCTTTATTATCTATAAAGAATTTACTAAAACCTTCTTCAATATATCCAAATATACTAGGAGTAAATAGTAGGAAATTCATACTTACAGTATCATCGCTATTAACAGTGAAACTATCACTACCATCAAGTGGACTAGCTACAATTTCATTGCCAATTTTTTCTATTTTACTCTCAGTAATAGATTTTAAATAATTATTACTATCTACTTCACAAACACCTCTTTTAACAGAACCATTTTCTGTTAAAGTATTCGCTACCATATAGCCAATCATACCATATTTACTAGAGTCATTATCAATATTACTCAAATATTCATATGCTTTAATAAATGCATCTCTACCATAGAAATCATCAGAATTAATCATAGCAAAAGGTTCATTAACATAATCCTTTGCACATAATACCGCATGAGCAGTCCCTAAAGGTTTCATTCTACCACTTGGAATATCCCATCCCTTAGGTAAATTATTTAATTCTTGAAAAGCATATTCTACCTTAATATGTGGTTCTACTCTCTTACCAATAGTTTCCTTAAATAGTTCATAGTTTTCTCTTTTTATGATAAATACTATCTTATTAAATCCTGCCTTTATAGCATCATAAACAGAATAGTCTATAATAAATTCGTCACTAGGACCCATTGGTTCTATCTGTTTTAAACCTCCAAATCTACTACCCATACCAGCAGCTAAAATAACTAATGTTACATCTTTTTTCATATAATCCTCTCTTTCTTAAATGTACACCTTATATTCTTTTATAACTAAATTATATCAAATAAAATGATAAAAGTGAAGAATATACTACAAAAATATAAAAAAATGGTACACAGAGTGTATACCATTTAAATTATTTATATTGAGACATATATGTATTATATTTCTTTTCTAATACAGTATCAGAGAATTTAAGACCTGATTCTTCTCTCATTTTATCTAAAGCAACATAAGAGATATTTTTATCTTCTGATTTCTTTTCACTTACTAATGAATCAATTATTTCTTCTTTAACATCTTCAAGAGCAGGTTTTTCTTTTTGGTCTATTCTATAAATTACATGATAACCATAAGAAGTCTTAACAGGTTCTTTGCTATAACTATTATTTTCTAGTTTTTGCATAGCTTCCATATAAGCAGATTCTAAGTTGGCATTATAAGATTTATATCCTAATTCTTCATAAGTAATTTGATCTTTATATTCTTCTTTAACATCATCAAAAGATTTACCATCATTTAATTTAGATATAATTTCTTTAGCTAAATCTTCAGCTTTTTTCTTATCTTCATCACTCGCAGAACTATCTACTTTTACTAAGATGTGTTTAGTGTTAATATCACCATAAACTTTATCTTCATAGTATTTTTCTACTTCTTTATCAGAAATTAAAGTTTTGATATAGTCTTCAGCATATTTATTTCTTCTATATTGTAGTCTTAAATATTCTAAGAAAGCTTTTTCACTACCAAAACCATTATTTGATAAGAAAGTTTCTTTATCCATTTTATAGTATTGTTTATAAGCACTATAATAACTTTCTGCTTGCTGTTTTAATTCGTCGTTCATTTCATCAGTTTCAGGATATTTTTCTTCAAGAATTTTATTGTCAATCTTATCTAATAACGAACTAATAGAATATACATCTTTCATATCTTCATATAAGTCATTTGCAGTTACTGTATAACCATCAATTTCTGCAACAGGTTGAGTACCATCTTTTAATGTAGCAATTCTATCAGGCCATATAATAACAACTACTAATACAGTAATTAATATACCACCAACTGCTCCATAAATGGCAAGTCTATATTTATCAAAGAATTCAAGCATTTTAAATACTTTATCATCATTAACTTTATTTACTTTTTTAATATCTTTCTTTGATTCTTTTTTAGACTCTTTTTTAGGAACTTCTTTAACTACTTTCTCTTCCTTTACTACTACCTCTTTCTTTTCTTTTTTATTATTTTTTGTCTCTTGTTTTTTCTTTGCCATTTTTCATTCTCCTTTCAAAGATACACTAATATAATATCAAATCTAGGCTAAAAATTCAAGGCTATTTTGTAAATATGGGCAAATTACCACAATTTTTAATTTTATTTTTTTATTGTTTATAAAGTACAGCACACTTTTCTTATTTTTCCATAAAATATTGTGAATAGAAAAAAAGGAGGAATGTATTATGGGTAACTGTGGATGCGGTACTGGATCTAGTGCTGCTATTGTATTAGTACTATTTATCCTACTAATAATCATACTAGGCGCTTGGATATAATTTAAAGGAGGTGCATTATAATGTCTGGAAATAGTTCTTGCAGCAGCACTTGCAGTCATAAAAGCAATAATGGTTTATTAATTGTTATTGTATTATACATCTTACTTGCTATCATATTAGGAAATGCTTTCTTATATTAAAATATTTATATTAGAGAAACTATCTTCGGATAGTTTTTTCATATCAAAAAAAGTAGACATTTGCCTACTTTAATTTATTATATACTTCTTCAATAGATAATTTATCATCATTATGATACTTAGGAATTAGATGTAAATGATAATGCTTAACATCTTGACCAAGGCCATTATTTTGAGCAAAAGTAATACCGTCACAATTTAGTCTTTCTTTTAATCTATTTGCTATAACCTTCGCAGTTTCTAAAACATGATTAAGTACCTCTTTATCAATATCAAAGAAGTCTTGATAATGTTCTTTAGGTACAATTAGACAGTGGCCAGTACTATTAGGGTTAACATCTAAAAATACCTTTACAATATCATCTTCATATATTGTATATGATGGTATTTCATTATTAATAATTTTACAAAATATATCCATATTAGGTTACCTCCACTATAAGTATATCAAAAAAAAGAAAATAAATAAATATTTTCTTAAGTGAATATCTGCGAATATTCTATTATAATTATGTAAAAACTTTCTTTTTTTTATACAAATAAATATAAGTTTAATTCTTAATCTTACTAAATATAATCGCTGTATCATAAAATTTATTAAGTCTTTTATTCCAATTATTTTTAATTTCTTTAATTAACTTATCTTTAATATCTTTAATATTATCTTCATCCTTCTCAAAATAATCATAGTATAAATATTTTAAATTAATATCATTCTTTTCATTACTAATATATTTTAGAAGAAAGTCTCTCTTTTCTCTAATACTTCTAGTAACATTATCATTATTAACTTTAGTATGTTTAATAATAGGAATATTGTATATTTCATTGTTTACAATTTCATCTAGTACCTCTTCTTCTTCATCAAGAGTAAGACTACTTTTTTTAATTAAGTTACCATTTTCATTAAACATAATAGCTATTACTTCTTTCTCATTAGAAATAAGAAGAGAAGGACCAAGTTTACTTCTGGTATAAGTATAAGTTTTATCCCTAATAACATTAATAAAATCCTTACTAACACAGACATTATCATATTTCATAATATTAAAACATTCATTATCTACTAGAAACAGAGGAATCTTCTTAACATTAATAATATTATCTTTTCTATTCCATTCATAAAAAGAATAATATTCCTTATTAAAATTAAGTACAATATCATAAATATAATTCATTCTTATCTTCTCCTTTAATAGTCATTGATAAAATCATCATAATAAGACCGATAATACTAAAATAACATTCAAATCTTCTAACAATAAAATTAACATAATTCAAAAAATTATACCCCATAGACATTAAATTAAGATATAAAATAATAAAACTACATCCAATAACCATAAAACCAAATCCAAGTAAAAAGAAAAAAACTCTTACCATAATATCCCTCATTTAAACATATTCAAATAAATAGATATTATTAAGAGTTTTTACTTACTCAATTTCGTTATTATTTTTAATATCAACTCTACTAATAGAATCAAATCTTTTAGTAATCTTATCAGTAGTAACATGAATACTTTCAATATCTTTATTAACAGTTTCTATACTTCTAGATAACTTATCCCATCTATCTTTATATCTACTAAATTCAACACCTAACTTATTAAGTTCATCATGAATTATACTAGTATATTTATCTCTTTCCATATTCTTAAGAAGAACTTCAATAACAGTAAATGTACTAATTAATGTTGTAGGAGAACATATCCATACTCTTTTTCTATGAGCATATTCAACTAAATCACTATGATAAGCATTAATTTCGGCGAATAAAGCCTCAGCAGGTAAGAACATAATAGCTTGATCTGAAGTAATACCAGGAATAATATATTTAGAACTAATAGCATCAATATGTTTCTTAACATCAGCCTTAAATTCTTTTTCCGCAGCAGTTCTTTCTAGTGGAGAAAGATTCTTATCAACCATTTTTTGATAGTGTTCTAAAGGAAACTTTGAATCAATAGCAACAGTACCTAATGGCTCGGGAGCAAATATTACTGCATCCGCAATAGTGGTATTAGGAAAAGTATACTGAAGTCTATATACATTATCATTTCTTTCACCAAATATACTAACAAGAATATGCTTAAGATTAATTTCACCAAATATACCACGACTCTTTTTATCAGTTAAAATACTTTGAAGAGAAACAATATCAGTAGATAAAGTATCGATTTTCTTTTGAGCTTCATCTATTCTAGATAATCTTTCTAATATATTAGTAAATGTTTTATTAGTCTTAGCAAAATTATCATCTAATCTTTCATTAACTTTATCATTAATTTGACTAAGTTTCTTTTCCATTCTTTCATTTAATCCATTAAAATTATCATTCATTGTTTTCATTATATCTATTTGAAAACTAGATAACTCTTTAACAGTAGTAGTTTCTAAATTACCAAGTCTTTCAGTAATTTTTCCTTCATTAACATTCTTACTAATTGCTATAATAACTAAGATAATTATTACAATAAGTAGTCCTATAATTATATAATCTAACATTTTTTTATACCTCCATATTTCATATTTAAAGTATATCATATATTTAATATCAAGTAAATAGAAAATATAAAAAAATCAAACAAATGTATATAAAATATTATAGTGTTTAGTAAAGAGCTTGTAATCTCTTTACTATCATTAAAGCCTAAGGTCTTTAATGAAAAAATTGAAGCCTGTAGTCTTCAATTTTAAGTTTATTTTTTTATTTCTTTTTTATCTTCTTCAGTAGGAGCCATATAATATTTATCAGGATTATTCATAATTTCTTTTCCAATATAATAAGGACAATATAGCATAAATAAATTAAAATCATGAGGAAGAACAAGTCTATCAGCACTAGTAAGAGAACTTAAATCTATATTGCCATCAACATGTTGAGGAAGAATAAGCCCATCAGCACTAGTAAGAGAGTTTAAATATATATCACCACCAATACTTTCGGGAAGAACAAGCCCATCAGCACTAGTAAGAGAGCTTAAATTTATATAGCCACCAATATGTTGAGGAAGAATAAGTCCATCAGCACTAGTAAGAGAACTTAAATCTATACTATTACCAACATGTTGAGGAAGAATAAGTCCATCAGCACTAGTAAGAGAACTTAAATCTATCCTACCACCAATACTTTCGGGAAGAACAAGTCCATCAGCACTAGCAAGAGATCTTAAATCTATATCGCCACCAACATGTTGAGGAAGAATAAGCCCATCAGCACTAGTAAGAGAACTTAAATCTATACCACCACCAATACTTTCGGGAAGAACAAGTCCATCAGCACTAGCAAGAGAACTTAAATATATATTGCCACCAACATGTTGAGGAAGAACAAGTCCATCAGCACTAGTAAGATGTCTTAAAAATATATTGCCACCAACATGTTGAGGAAGAACAAGTCCATCAGCACTAGTAAGAGAGCCTAAATCTATATTACCCGGAAGAGCTTTAAATTTTTTTGGATTATTTAGCCATTCTTTTTGCGATAAAGCAACCTCTTCTTCTTTAACATTAAATATAAGACTATAATCTCTTCTTTTTTTTCTTTTTCTTTTAATTTCTTTTATTCTAGGGTCTTCTTCGTACCCGAAACCTTTGATTTGGTCATCTATTTCATATAAAAATTTAAGTTCATCAAGAGTAAGTTCAATATTATTATTTACCTTTTTATCAATTAAAGTAAGTAATTTCATATCATTTTCTTTTTTTAGATATTTATCTCTATCAGGAAATTCTTTTAGTTTTTCTTCAAGAATAGACATCATTTCAGGTTCCATATTTTGATTATCTGCAATACCTCTAATTTCACCGATTTCATATTTACCATCCATTCTAATAGCAATTCTAGGTACTTTTGCTTCACCATTCTTATCTAATGAATAATAAACATAGAAGTCACCGCCTGCTAACTGGTCTTTAGCAAAGTTCTCCCCAGCAGCAGTACACCAACCAGTATAATAGCCTTGAAGTGAATTCCTTAAAATATTATAATCACTTCCTTGTTCATATTTAATCCATTTACCATCATCATTATTACTTTGATGTTCTCCTTTTAAAAAGCTTTGCTTAATAACATATTCATATAAAAGTTTAAAATTACCAGTACTTAATGCTTGTTTAATATCTTCTTCGCCCTTTTTATCTTTAAGAAAATCTTCCATTAGTTTTAAAGTGGTAAAAATATATTCTCTTTCTACCGGAGGAAAAGGATATACTGTTGTTTTATCTCTTTTACTAAATTTACCAGTTTCCTTATCATATTTACCTAAATTTTGTAGTCCTTGAAATACCCAGTATTTTTCCCACATTCCATAAGATTTACTTTCTTCATCATATAAAAAGTATTCAATCCATTTATCTAAACTTTTCTTTTGGTCATCAATAACTTCTTCAGTCATTCTCATCTTATCTTCTTCAGTTAATTTTATGTTACCATAGCCTCTTTCTCTAGCAAGTCTAACTTGGTTTTGAAAGTAAGCATCAGGTATGTTTTCTGGTTTAATAACATATAAGTCATAATAAAAACTTTTAAGTAATTTTTCTCCATTAACACTTTTAGTTTCAGATACCTTATTATGTAGTTCTTCAAGTCTTTCAAAATATTTTAATAATCTTTCTCTCTTTTTATCAGATACATTTGATGCTTTAAGAACTCTATCACTATTATGTAAATCAGTATAAAATTTAGATATCATATCTAACCAAGCATTTCTCATGTTATCATCCATAGTTATCACCTCTTCTAGTATAAATATATCACATTTAAAAATAACAATAAAGAAAATAATAATATTTTACATAATACTTTACATAAAAAAATAACCCTAAATTAATAGGATTATTTATTTTTTCATTCCTTTTTTCTCCTCATCCATAGGAGGTTTCATATAATATTTATCAGGGTTATTCATAATTTCTTCTTTAATATTATAAGGACAATATAGTTTATTCAAATCAAAATAATGAGGAAGAACAAGTCCTTCAGCACTTTCAAGCCTATATTTTAAATATAAATCACCACCAACATGTTGAGGAAGAACAAGCCCATCAGCACTTTTAAGCATATTTAAATCTAAATCACCACCAACATGTTGAGGAAGAACAAGCCCATCAACGCTATCAAGATTGGCTAAATATAAATCATTCCCAACATATTTAGGAAGAGTAAGTCCATCAACACTTTCAAGATCATCTAAAGCTAAATAGCCACCAACATGTTGAGGAAGAGTAAGTCCATCAGCACTAGCAAGAGATCTTAAATCTATATCGCCACCAACATGTTGAGGAAGAATAAGCCCATCAGCACTAGTAAGAGAACTTAAATCTATACCACCACCAATACTTTCGGGAAGAACAAGTCCATCAGCACTAGCAAGAGAACTTAAATATATATTGCCACCAACATGTTGAGGAAGAACAAGTCCATCAGCACTAGTAAGATGTCTTAAAAATATATTGCCACCAACATGTTGAGGAAGAACAAGTCCATCAGCACTAGTAAGAGAGCCTAAATCTATATTACCCGGAAGAGCTTTAAATTTTTTTGGATTATTTAGCCATTCTTTTTGCGATAAAGCAACCTCTTCTTCTTTAACATTAAATATAAGACTATAATCTCTTCTTTTTTTTCTTTTTCTTTTAATTTCTTTTATTCTAGGGTCTTCTTCGTACCCGAAACCTTTGATTTGGTCATCTATTTCATATAAAAATTTAAGTTCATCAAGAGTAAGTTCAATATTATTATTTACCTTTTTATCAATTAAAGTAAGTAATTTCATATCATTTTCTTTTTTTAGATATTTATCTCTATCAGGAAATTCTTTTAGTTTTTCTTCAAGAATAGACATCATTTCAGGTTCCATATTTTGATTATCTGCAATACCTCTAATTTCACCGATTTCATATTTACCATCCATTCTAATAGCAATTCTAGGTACTTTTGCTTCACCATTCTTATCTAATGAATAATAAACATAGAAGTCACCGCCTGCTAACTGGTCTTTAGCAAAGTTCTCCCCAGCAGCAGTACACCAACCAGTATAATAGCCTTGAAGTGAATTCCTTAAAATATTATAATCACTTCCTTGTTCATATTTAATCCATTTACCATCATCATTATTACTTTGATGTTCTCCTTTTAAAAAGCTTTGCTTAATAACATATTCATATAAAAGTTTAAAATTACCAGTACTTAATGCTTGTTTAATATCTTCTTCGCCCTTTTTATCTTTAAGAAAATCTTCCATTAGTTTTAAAGTGGTAAAAATATATTCTCTTTCTACCGGAGGAAAAGGATATACTGTTGTTTTATCTCTTTTACTAAATTTACCAGTTTCCTTATCATATTTACCTAAATTTTGTAGTCCTTGAAATACCCAGTATTTTTCCCACATTCCATAAGATTTACTTTCTTCATCATATAAAAAGTATTCAATCCATTTATCTAAACTTTTCTTTTGGTCATCAATAACTTCTTCAGTCATTCTCATCTTATCTTCTTCAGTTAATTTTATGTTACCATAGCCTCTTTCTCTAGCAAGTCTAACTTGGTTTTGAAAGTAAGCATCAGGTATGTTTTCTGGTTTAATAACATATAAGTCATAATAAAAACTTTTAAGTAATTTTTCTCCATTAACACTTTTAGTTTCAGATACCTTATTATGTAGTTCTTCAAGTCTTTCAAAATATTTTAATAATCTTTCTCTCTTTTTATCAGATACATTTGATGCTTTAAGAACTCTATCACTATTATGTAAATCAGTATAAAATTTAGATATCATATCTAACCAAGCATTTCTCATGTTATCATCCATAGTTATCACCTCTTCTAGTATAAATATATCACATTTAAAAATAATAATAAATAAAATAATAATATTTTTACATAATACTTTACAAAAAAATAACCCTAAGTTAATAGGATTATTTAAGTAATTTACTAAAGTATTTATCTATTTCTTTTACTCTTGATTTAAATACAAACATATCAACTATGGCACTTACAGAGTATACAATAAGAATAATACCAATTAATGTAGTAATAATAAGAGCAGTATTTCCTGGATTAATAATTAATACTACACCACATATGATCATTAATATAGAGGTAAATAAAGATAGAATATAACTATTATCAATATCTTTAATAATAAATGATATTCTAGAACTAAATGCACCACTTATAATAAAGAAAATACCTAAAGCAATTGGTAAAATACTTTCAAAAATACTAGGATTTAAAAATACACAAATACCAAGTAAAAATGATAAAATACTATTTGTCATTTGAAATAAACAAAGAGCAGGATTAATACTAAAACTATCTATAAAACTATAAATACCATAGATAATCATAATAGTACCAATAACATAAGCAAAAGTATCAAGAGATGCTTTAGGCCATACTATAAGTAGTATTCCCACTATCATAAATAAAACTGACAATATAATTGATAAATTAATGTACTCATTTATTTTCTTAATCATACTAACCATCCTTTCTAACAATATTATAACAAAATTACCAAAAATTACAACAACATAACTAAAAAAATAGTTGTAAATTTTTTTTTACAACTATTTAATTATTAACTCCATGTCTTACTACTGGTGTATCATTAGTAATAGCTTTAAATGAATATCCATTATCTTTACCATATCTAATAATGTCTCTTAAAGCATTCACAGTACCCCTGTGATTAGCAGAATCATGCATAAGTACTATGTTTGTTTTATTATGAGATAAACCATTTATAACATTATTGTATATTTTATTACTGTTATTTGTATCACCACCAGCATCATTAGAATCAACATTCCAATCAAAATATACATATCCTTTATTAGTAACAGCATTAACAAGTCTAGACATAATACCTTTATTATAATTTCTACTTATAGTATTAGAACTACCACCAGGAAATCTAATAAATTTACATCTAATACCAATAGAATTATAAACACTATCACTAACAGTATTCAAGTCATTAAAGTAATTTTCTTCACTAGAGTACACATAACTATATTTATGACTAGAAGTATGTAAAGCAATTGTATGTCCACTATTGTATGCTCTCTTTACATATTCACCACCACTAGTTACAAAGAAAGTTGCTTTAATACCTTCTTCATCTAAAATATCTAAAATTTCTTTTGTCAAATAACTAGGTCCATCATCAAAGGTTAAATAAATACTACCATTTCCATAATAACTTGGTCTTTCTCTGACGGTAATTTTTCTATCTGCTGAAGTTTCATTACCACTATTATCTACTACCTTATAGTTAATAGTGTAAGTTCCAACTCTATTAGTATCAACAGTACCTGTTACTATAACCTTATCAGTGATATCACCATCACATTTATCAATTGCCGTATACCCTTTTTCAATATATTTACTATTTTTATAAATAACAATATTATCATCACCTATTAAAGTAAGTGAAGGCTCTTCTTTATCTTCAAATATAATACTTCTTCTAATTTTATTTTTATTACCTGAACTATCTTTAACACTATAAATAATAAAATTACCATTCTTTTCTATATTTACTTTATCAGTAATGTCTCCATCATAATCATCACTTGCCGTATATCCTTCTTCATCATAATCTTTATTAGGACAAACATAACTTGGGTTATTTCCTTTTAATTCAACTTCTGGTTTTACTTTATCGACAACTTTAATATCAAAAACCTTATTATATCTATAAAATAAATATCTAACTTTAACAGTAACTTGATAATTTCCAAGCATCTTTTTATCTATATTATCACTGATTTTAATATACTTATTTATGTCTCTTATAACATTATAAGCCTTTATATTATATGTATCATTACTATTATAACCAATTGTATCTTTATCAATATTAATATTAGGTAATAATAAAGAACATATAAGTAAAATTACTGAAATAACTATAGAGATAATTATTGCCTTTTTAAACTTCATATTATCTACTTCCATATCAGATTTCATTATATCATCACTATAAAAAAAATACTATTCCAAAACGGTATTTTTATCTGGCTTTACATTCTTTTCGTAAATAGTAACTTTATAATTATTATCAATCGTAGCTAAAAGAATATTATCATAATTATCATAACCATTAACTTTAAGTTCATGATCTAACCATTCTTTATCCTTATTAATCGCCTTCATATTATTAGCCATATACTTACTATCAATGATGGCATTTACAGTAAGTCCTTCATTACTACATTTAATTTTCATATCTTTTTTAGTCACAGGCTTTTCTTTTTCTTTAGGAAGAAAACTAATATTACCATTAACTTCCATAAGAGCATAATCAATTTCATCTAAATTAAAATAACCATTTTCTCTTGCCTCCATTAATAAATCATTAACATCAATTTTAGATTTCTTTAAACCAGATTCAATAATTTTACCTTTTTCCACAAGAACTGTTGGTACACCAATAAAAAATCTTCTTGCTAGAATACTTTTTATAGATATAAATGAAATTATATAAGATATAAATCCATATATAAATAGAGCTGCTATTCCGGCAAGCATATTCTTTTCAATATCTAAAGAAATATCCGCGGCAATAGAACCAATCGTGATACCAACAACATAGTCAAAAAAATTAAGTTCAGATATCTGTTTCTTTCCCATCATCTTAGTAATAAAGAAAAGAATAATAAGAACTAGTATTGTTCTAAAACAAATATTAAAAAAATTGCTCATAAAAAACACCTCATAATTAGTATGAAGTGTAAAAATATTTATATACCATTAATATTATTAATAATCATAGAAATAATAAATAAACAAATAATAAGTATATAGTATTTACTAAAAATATAAAGTACTAACTTATTACCTTTATCACCACCTATTATAACATCTCTAATTAAGAGAATAATATAAATAATACATAAAATAAATAAAGGTATACCAAGAATATTGTATTTAAAAGCATTAATAAAGTCTAAATTAAGAATAGACCTAAAAGATCTAGTTAACCCACATCCAGGACAAGAAATATGGAATATCTTCTTAAAAAGACATTCCACATTGAACTTTCCAGTAACTATTATAAAAATAAATAAAGTACCAGAAAGCAAAATAATTAAATTAATAATTCTTTTTTTCATTAATCTCTTAAAGTATTACCATCAGCATCTTTATAGTCATTACTAGAAAGAATCATAATACCTTCAATAAGTCCCCATATAGCGGACACAGGACTTAAGATACCACAAGATAAAACAGTGATTAAAAGTTGAGCAACTGCTTTACCAGTAAAACCAAGGTAAAAGTTATGAACACCAAAGGCACCTAAGAAAATACCAAATAACCCAGCAGCAAGTTTAGATTTAGCATTAGGATCACTTGAAGTAGTACTCTTTTTAACTCTAACACCACAATTTAAACAAATATCTTGTTCATCAGTTAATTCCTTTCCACAATTTGCACAATACTTAGCCATAAATATAACCTCCTTTTTATAAACTAACCATTAATTTTATTTAAAATAATATCTAACATTTCTTTTTCTTTAAGAAGAGCTTCTCTATCTTTATCAACAATTGCTTTAGGAGCCTTCTCAACATAATTACTATTACTAAGAAGTTTCTCTCTTCTTGCAATTGAAGCCTCTAGACTTTCTTTTTCTTTAAGAAGTTTTTCTTTTTCTTCTTCTAAACTCTTACTATTATCATATATAATAGAAGCCTTCATACCAGCATATTCTATTTTTATACCATTACCATCTTCTAAAGAAATCTTATCACTTAATTTTAGCATATTAATAATAATGTCTTTAGAAGTCTCATCATCAATATCAATATATACCTTATACTCTCCAATATTACCAAGTTCAGCCTTTTTATTTCTAAACATTGTAATAAATTCAAGTACATTATCAATATTAGTGGTAAATACCTCTTTCTTATTATATACAGGATACTTACTAATCATAATAGATTCTGCTTCTTTAATAGGCATCATACCATATATTTCTTCAGTAACATAAGGCATAAATGGATGAAGCATCTTCAGAATATCTGTAAGAACTCTAACAAGTACACTCTTCGTAGTATTATCGTTATAGAACTTAGATAACTCAATATACTTGTCACAGAAGTCTCCCCATACAAAATCATATAGTGTATTACCTACAATATGAAAATCATATTTATCCATATTTTTAGTAACATCTTTAATCGTGGTATTTAATCTATTTAAAATCCACTTATCTTCTTCTTTTAAATTATCAAGAGTATAATCTTCCTCTTTAAATTCTTCTAGTTTCATTAAAACAAATCTTGAAGCATTCCAAATCTTATTAATAAAGTTCCAAGTTGATTTAACTTTTTCTTCATCATATCTTAAATCCATACCAGGAGCAGTATTTGTAGTTAAGAAGAATCTTAAAGAGTCAGCACCATACATATCAATAACATCCATAGGGTCAATACCATTACCTAGACTCTTACTCATCTTTCTACCTTTTTTATCTCTAATAAGACCATGAATTAAACAATCTTTAAAAGGTCTTTCATTTAAAAACTCAAGTCCTTGAAAAGTCATTCTATTAACCCAGAAAGGAATAATATCATAACCAGTAACTAGTACATTATTAGGATAATATCTCTTAAGTAAGTCAGTATTATCAGGCCATCCTAAAGTACTAAAAGGCCATAGTGCTGAAGAAAACCAAGTATCAAGTACATCATTATCTTGTACCCAACCATCACCTTTAGGTTCTTCCATACCAACATAAACTTCATCACCTTTATACCAAGCAGGTATTCTGTGACCCCACCATAATTGTCTAGAGATACACCAATCATAAGTAATCTCCATCCAATGATTCATAGTTTTTTCATATCTAGGAGGAACAAAGTTAACTTTCTTATCTTTATCCTTTTGGTTTTCAAGAACTCTATCCGCTAGTGGTCTCATCTTAACAAACCATTGTTTAGAAAGATAAGGTTCAACCATAACATCACTTCTTTCAGAAAAACCAACGTTATGATTAATAGGTTCAATCTTAATAAGAAGTCCTTCACTATCTAAGTCTTTAATAACAGCATCTCTACATTCAAATCTATCCATACCATTATATTTACCAGCATTCTCGTTCATTGTACCATTAGGATTCATAACGACAATTCTCTCTAGATTATGTCTATTACCTACTTCAAAGTCATTAGGGTCATGAGCAGGAGTAATTTTAACAACACCAGTACCAAACTCCATATCGGCGTGTTCATCACCAATAATAGGAATAAGTTTATTAACTATTGGAAGCATAACATTCTTACCAATATATTTCTTATATCTATCATCATCTGGATTAACCGCAACTGCAGTATCACCAAATAAAGTCTCTGGTCTAGTTGTAGCAACCTCTAGATACTCATCAGTACCTTCAATCATATATTTAATGTGGTAGAAGGCTCCTTCAACATCTTTATAAATAACCTCTTCATTACTTAGAGCAGTCATCGCCGCAGGATCCCAATTAATAATTCTCTCACCTCTATAGATAAGACCTTTGTTATATAAATCAACAAATACCTTTCTAACTGCATGAGATAAACCATCATCTAAAGTAAATCTTTCCTTATCATAATCAAGAGATAAACCAAGTTTAGCCCACTGACTATGAATATTTTCAGCATATTCTTCTTTCCAAGACCAAGCAACCTTAAGCCACTCTTCACGAGACATACTTCTAGGATTAATACCTTCACTTCTAAGTTTTTTATCTACTTTAGCTTGCGTAGCAATACCTGCATGATCCATACCAGGAAGCCATAATGCATCAAAACCTTGCATTCTCTTATATCTAATAATAATATCTTGAATTGAAGTATCCCAAGCATGACCTAAATGTAATTTACCTGTTACATTAGGAGGAGGAATAACTATACAGTATGGTTCCTTACTTAAATCTCCAGATTTAAAATACCCATTTTTCTTCCACTTATCATATTTATCTTTTTCAACCATCAAGTGGTCATATTTTTTATCAAGCATTTACAACACCTATCCTTTTGTCGATATAATTATTAAGAACAACCATAAGTTGTTTAAAGAACCCCTCTAATTCACTATTATCAAAATTTAAAGAATTAAATATCTTATTAACATAATCATTTTGTTTTAATAAATAATAAGAATATTTATAATTAAATGAATACATCTTTGATAAAGTAACTAATACTTCATCACTAGCATTATCACTCACTTTAGAACTAATAGTCTTAAAACTTTTAAAGTCATCATACACGAGACTACTAGGATAACTTTTGATTACTGTATCTACATATGGATAATTAACAAATAACCTAAAAGAATCTAAATTATGAGCATCTTTTATAATAGCACACATATGTCTACCTTTCTCATCAATATCAGCAGGGAATCCATTTTTATCATAAGCAAAGATAGCCATTTTAATAACTGTATCATACTTAGTTTCTTTACTAATTTCTCTAATTAACTTTTTATTAAATAAAACATCAATAGTTCTATTATAACTATCATTAATATCATCATCCATTTGATAATTAGGAGTTTTAGAAAAGTTGCCTATCTCATGAAATAGACCAATAAGTTCGCAGACGGCTACTTCTTCCTCAGAAAAAATACCCAAACCAGTAGCTAGTTCTCTTGCAAGTTCCATAACCTTCAGTGAATGAAAATATCTAGCTTTAATATCTATATTATTCATATCATATTTTCTGACATATTGTTCAAATATTTTCATAATTCTACTACTTTTCATAAAATACCTCCTTTGGTTAATATAAGTATATAATAAAATCATATAATTTTCAAGTAAAATATCTAATTTATTTAGGCATCTCACACTTCGTTGTTCGTTGTTTCTGAAGCCATAAGTCTTCAGAAAGAAAGTAGAGCCACATTGTCTCTACTTTAATATTCTTTTTTTCTAATTTTAGCTTTTCTTTGTTCATTAACAATATAACTACTTATAACATCAAGATTATCTGTATATACAGGAATTCTTTTTAAGATATCATTTTTAATATCTTTAATTTCATTATTACTACATATTTTACCATCATATATAATATAAGAAGAGACATTACCAAAATTATTATAATCAACACTGGCACCAACATTATCTAAGTCAAATGTCTGATGATATATAGGAAAATCTCTTTTATCAAGCATAAAAATATCAGTATAAATTTCTGCTAAAGAAAATATATTTATAATTTCTTGATAAAATTTATCAAATACCCTATTTTTTAGTACATTATTCTCAAAGTAAATATTACCACTCTTTCTATCCTTCACTACATAATAATAAATGTTATTAGTAGGAAATTCTTTTCTTCTATATATTGGATTAACTATAATAACCATCTTAATAAAATTATCATTAAATTCTGAAACAAAAATTTTTCTAAACCAAGGATTTATCATGCTATTCTTAATTTTATTAAGTTTATCTACAAAAGTATATTCATTATTCATACTATTAATCATTTTATCGTTACCATATCTTAATATTCTAAAGTCTTCAAAGTATTCATTTAATAATTTGTATAAAGAGTAAACACTAATCATATTATCTGTATCACTAACAATATCTAGTTTTAAAAACTTATAACAGTCATCATTTATCATATCATATTTCCTCCAAATTTTATGTTTAAAAGAATAAAAAAATATATTATATGCATACTTATAATATAATTATATCAAAAATGAAAATAATGTAAACATCTAAAATTAATATTGAAATACCAACTTAGGTATGATACAATTAATATAGAAATTGATTTGGAGGAAGAAAAATGGAAGAAATAAAAATAAATATTAATAGTGCTGATAGTTTGCTTATGGCAATTAATAATGTTGTAAGAAATACATATAACACTAAAAGATATGATGATAAGAAGCATGATAAAACCGAAAAAATAACTCAAACAGTAAAAAAAGAATGGAGTAATTATATCGAAGCAGTATTGTTAAGTCAAATACTAAGAAATTTAAATGTAACAGATAAATTAACTCCTAACGGAAAACAATTATATAACCAGTTAGCAGCTAAAGCAGGAAAAAAGGATAGCTATTTCATTAATTTTAAAAAGAGTATAGAAACAAAATCAATAGGATTATATGCTAAATATACTCCGTCATCAAGAAGCAAAATTTCCACAAGAACAGACTATGTTAGTAGAAAACGTGAATACATTTTATCTCCAGAAGGTGGAAGAAAAGATGCATACTCTCTAACTTCTTCACTAATGGATTCACAATCTAATTTATTGGAAAAATTTAATAAAAGTAGTGCTACTATGTTTTTACCAGATTATAATAAAATATTTAGTCAAACTCAAGAAATGCTTGGAAGCAATTTATATGGAGAAACACAATCCTTTAAGAGTGCACTTGAAAGAGAAGGACAACCACAAATAAGTGTTGCTAAGTTAGAAGAAATAACTAGAAATGTAAATTATTTAAATAGCAAGATAGTGTACATTAACTTTACCATAGAAAATATGAATAAGTATATGAGGTATTTTACACCAGAAACTAAAGCTGTTTTAAACAAATTTATTAAAGAATTAGAATTAACAAGTCAAAACCTAACAAATGAAGTTATACAACTAAAAGAAGATTATACAAAAGAAAGAGTAAGCATATCTGAAAAAGTTTATGGAAAAGTAGACGTTAATAGATTAGCAGCTCTAATGACTATGGTAGATAGAAAAACTGATAGTAAAGGAAATGAATTATCAAAAGAAAAATTACAAGAATATGAGCAAGAATTAGAAAGAGCAAGTAAAGAAAATTCTATTGCCTACCAAGAAGCATTAAGAATATATAACTTAAGTAAACAATCACGAATTAATGATTTAAGAATAGAATCAGAAGAAAAAAATAAAGCCGTTATTCCTGATGAAGGCTTATCACATGATGATTTAAAAGAAAGAGAATTTTATTATAATCGTCTAGTAGTAGAAACTAGAAATAATGATATCATAGATAAACCATTATTTAACCAAATGTATGATAAGTATTTAAAGGCTGAATTAGATGATCCATATGCTTTAGAATTAATGGTACAAAGTTATTTAGAATTTTATGACTATTATAACGAAGCTAAGAGAAGAGCAGAACTTACAGGAGAACCTATCAAGACAGACTATGCAAATTGGGAAGAATTTGTTGATAAAAGAATGCAAGAAGAAGGTTATAACTTTGGTAATGTAGGAAAAGGAAGATAAAATAGTAAAACTCAAGATTAATTTCTTGAGTTTTTGTTATATAATTACCACTTATCCACAGTATCTGTTGATAAACTAACAATTATTAATAATATTTTCAATTTCTAAAACAGCCTCATCAACAGTATTGTTGATAACTATATAATCATATTTATCCTTACATTTAATTTCTTCTTTAGCAATATTAAGTCTCTCACTAATAATATTATCATCTTCAGATTTTCTACCCCTAAGTCTTCTTTCTAATTCATCAAAAGAAGGAGGCATAATAAATATAGTAATAGCATTACTAAAAATCTTCTTAGCGTTAATAGCCCCATTCATTTCTAGTACTGCAATAACATTATCCCCATTATTCGTAGTCTCTTTAATAAATTCATTAGGAGTACCATAATAATTACCATTATACATAGCATATTCTAGAAAATAATCTTCTTCAATATGTCTTTTAAATTCTTCTTTACTTACAAAGAAATAACTAATACCTTCTATTTCATTAGATCTTTTCTTTCTAGTAGTCATAGATACAGAATATCTGCCCACTCCTTTTTTAACTAACTCATCACAAATAGTATCTTTTCCTACTCCTGAAGGACCAGAAATAATAACAAATTTACCTTTTTTCATAACATCACTCCAATATACTAATATTATTTATAATAACTTGATATTTATCATATCTTTTTTCTACTTTACCAAAAATCTTAATAATATTACCAACTTTAATATTATTAAATTTCTTATAAACATCTGGAAAACAAGTAAGATCAACTTCTCCAAATTCATCACTACCTACAATAAAAGCCATAACATCATTATTCTTAGTAGTAGTTTCTTTAAGTCTACTAATCATAACAATCATAAAAATTCTCTTATCAAAGAAATCACTAATATTAGAAGTATTAACAATAATACTATCATCTCTATATTTAGAAGCAGGATGTTCAGTAAGATAAAAACCAATAGTTTTAAGTTCTAAAGAAATAAGTTCATTCTTATCATATTCATCATATAAAATAATTTCTGGTTTTAAAGTTTCAATCATTCCAGCATCTTTAGCAATATCCGCATAATTTAAAATAGTATCTAAATTTTGTATAAGAGTATTTTTATTATATCCAAAATTAATTGCTCTTGCATATATAAGACTAGAAATAGTCTTTTTATTAATACCTTTATTCGACATTCTTACAATAAAATCAATAGGATCAGTAAACTTACCATTTTCTCTTTCACTAATGATATCATTAGAAATAGAAGTACCAACGCCATTAATAATAGATAAAGGACATCTAATACCATCCTTACCAGCATAAAATTTATTACTACTTTCATTAATATCTGGAGGAAGAATTTTAATTAAGGATTTTCTTGCTCTATTAACATAAATATTAATTTTACTAGTATTACCAATAGAATTAGTTAAGATTCCTGCGATAAAGTACTTAAGGAAATATGTTTTAATAAAAGCCATCTTATAAGCAGTAATAGCATAAGAAACAGAGTGTGATTTATTAAAACCATAATTAGCAAACTTTAAAATCAAGTCATACACCTCAGTAGCGGTCCTTTCATCATATCCATTATCTAGACATCCCTTAATAAACTTAGGTTTTTCTGCTAAAATAATACTTTCTTTTTTCTTTGACATTGCTCTTCTTAAAATATCAGCCTCACCATAAGAATAACTAGCCATCTTTCTAACTATTTGCATAATTTGCTCCTGATAAATAATAATACCATAAGTAGGTTTAAGAATATCTTCTAAGTCAGGATGAATATAATCAACCCTCTCTCTGCCTTCTCTTCTAGCAATAAATAAATCAATATTATCCATAGGACCTGGTCTATATAATGCTAAAGCTGTAGCAATATCATCAAATGAATTAACTTTAAGTTTAGATAAAAATCTCTTCATACCAACAGATTCAAATTGAAATATACCATCAGTATCAACATCTCTAAATACTTTTAGTGTCTTCTTATCATCAAGAGGAATCTTTTCAAAACTAATATTAATACCTTCATTTTTTCTAATTTCTTCAATAACATTACTAATTAAAGTTAAATTATCAAGTCCTAAAAAGTCCATTTTTAATAGTCCTAATGGCTCCAAATAATCTTTTGAGAAGGCTGATACATACATGCCTAAAGGATTCTTATATAAAGGAATAACTTCATCGATATCTATATTACTCATAACAACTCCAGCAGCATGAACCGATATATGTCTAGGAAGTCCCTCTAGTTTAACCGAAGCATTATATAATTTTATATAATCAGGATTAGAATTAATAAGTCTATGAAACTTACTACCTACTACATAACTATCTTTAAGGTTTTTAGTAGTAATAGCCTTAGCAATTTCATCAATAATAGGAAGCGAAATATTAAGTACTCTACCAACATCTCTTATAACTTGTTTAGCTCCTAATGTATTAAAAGTAATAATACCAATCGCTCTTTTCTCACCATATTTATTCATAACATAATCTGTTACTAATCCCCTTTTTTCACTATCAAAGTCAATATCAATATCGGGCATAGTTACTCTTTCAGGATTTAAAAATCTTTCAAATAACAAATCATATTTAATAGGATCAACATCTGTAATACCAAGACAATAACTAACTAAACTACCAGCTGCACTACCTCTACCAGGACCTACTAATATATTATTAAACTTGGCATATTTAACATAATCCCATACTACTAAGAAGTAGTCACAGAAGCCCATCTTATTAATAACATCAAGTTCATAATTAAGTCTATCTTGATATTCTTTAGAAATATTACCTGAGAGTCTTCTATTAAGACCTTTATTACATAAACTATTCAAATATTCAAAAGAATCAACATCTTTATTATATATAGGTAATAATCCCTCTCTTTTCTCAAAAGTAACATTACATTCATCACAAATATATTTCATATTACTTCTAACAATATCATTAGTAAGATTATTAAATTCTTCTTTATCAAGTAAATGTTTCCCAGTATAAGTATTAAGTTCCATCTCTCCTAATTTCTTATCATCTTTGATCATCAATAAATAATCTAAGTACTTATAGTCATTCTTTTCAATATAAGAAATATCTGTAATAAGAACTCCCTTATCTTTAACTTTATCTCTTTCTTCTACAGAGGTATATCCTATATAATATTCATCAAAAAAATTAGTAATCTTTTCATTATAATAACTATAAGGCATAATTAAAATAATATCTTTAGAATATATCTTCAAATCATCAAAAGTAATTTCTCTATCAGATACAATTGTAGCTATTTTAATAAGATTTCTATAACCATTATTATTCTTAGCAATTAAAATAAAATTATCTTGATTAGTTTTAACTTCCATACCAATAATAGGTTTAATATCATTATTAAGACAAGCTAAATAGAATTCATATACTCCAAACATATTATTCAAATCTGTAATAGCTAAAGAGGAGTAGCCCATCTCCTTAGCCTTTTTAGTCAAAATATCAATTCTATTTAAACTACTCAAAATAGAATAACAAGTTTTAACTTCTAAAGCACAAAGCATAACTACTCCTCCTTTATATACAAGTTAATTAATATCTAAGTGTTAAATAAGCAATAATTACTCCCGCTATTGCAATAATACCTGCAAGAGTTATAACACCAGCAAATCCATTACTACCAACACCAATGTTAGCTCCACCTTTAGGAGTCTTTATCTCTTTGGTAAGAATTTTAGTCTTAGGTCTATTAGCAAGAGTAACACTCTCTGGCATATTAAGATATGCTCCATCACTTTCCATTTCAATCTTCGAAGTACCATTTTTATCAGTAAAAGACTTCTCTAATTTATTAGGATCAAACTTAAATGCATTACTATTGTTTTCCATTTTTATCCTCACTTTCTTCTATTTTCTGCGATCATTGTAATATTATCTGTCAAATATTTAATTCTTTCAATAATTCGTCTTGCTTTAATTTTACCTTCACTATCATTACCGGCAAGATGTACTTCCAATTCCTTTAAAGATAAATTAGAAGTAAAAAATGTTGGTAATGATTCTTGCATACGATATTGTAAGATAGTACCAAGTACTTCGTCTCTATTCCAGCTAGTAACAGTCTCTGCTCCAATATCATCAATTAATAAAAGATCACATTTTTTAACTTTATCAAATACTTCTCTATAGTCATCAGAAAATCTTTCTTTAAGACTTCTTAAAAACTCTGGATAATATAGACAAGCTACCTTTTTACCTTTCTTAGCAAGTTCGTTGAAGGCCGCAGCCACTACATATGTTTTACCACATCCAAAGTTACCTGTCAAGAATAAACCCTTACTTTTTTCATTATTTTCAATTTTTTTAATAAAAATAGTAAGCCATTTAATAGTTTCTAGTCTATTTTTATCATCAGTATATATATTTTTCATTGAAGCATTAATTATTTCCTTAGGCATATCAAAAGAAATAATATTATCTTGATATTTAGTATCATTATCTAACTTTTTCTTGTATTTGCAGGGAACATAAGAAAAAACTAAATTATCTTGAAGTACACTAGGATAATAAACATATCCACATATATTATTCTTACATTCCATAATATTTTTACAATTAGCACAATTTTTAAGTTCTAAAGAAGCATCCTTAATTCTAGAAGTATATTTAATAAGTTCATCTTTAGATAACTTAAGTTTACTAACTAACTTTTTAAAAGTTTCATCTTCCATTTCAATATCAAAATTTCTCTCTAACTCATATCTATCAAAACTATATTTATTAATAATATTCTTAGTATCCTTCATCATTTATACTCCTTTAAAAGTTCTTCTAATTGATTATCTTCACCATCATTAATTTTTTCTTTTTCAATTTCTTTATCAAACCAATCAGGTGTTTTAGTAATAATTCTCTTCTCTTCAATAGTTTTTTTAGTTCTTTTCTTATGTTCTTTTTCACAAAGACTCATAGCATCTTCAACTGTTTCAATACCTTTTCTTTGCCATTCACCTGCCATTGTTTCTACTAATCCTCTTGTAAGCTTTTTATCATTAATATTAAGAATATAATCAATTAAAACATTAACAACACCAGGTTTTAAATTATAATCAAGAAGTAAATCTTCAACTAATCTTAAATCTCTTTTAGTAGGTTCATTACCTTTATTCTTACTAATAAGAAGTTCTCTAGGAGAAATAGTTTCAAAAGTATATATCATTTTAGCCCTCTTTGAAGTATCTCCAATTGGTTTTCTCAAATACTCTGGTTGACAATTAGATACAATTGTAGGAAGATTACCACCATTATCAAATTGGTAGAAGTTTCTAGCGGTCTTTCTAAGAGTTTCTTTATTAATAGTACCTCTTTCATTAAGACTTCCTTTAACAATATTAGTCATCTTAATAGCATCAATATCATAAATAAAAGATAAACTAATAATAAGTTCCTTAATCTCTTTAGTAAAAATTCTACTAGTATCAATATTCTTAGGCATAGCATTTATAAGAAAATTAAAGTCAAAATTACTATTAATATTAAGTTTAAGTTTATTATATTTTCTAATATCCTCTAATGATAAATCATATGAAGTCATGCATGTGCTTTCAAATACATCGTTAAAATTTTTAGTAATATCAGTATATCCACTAGTATTAAATCTAGGCATCTTAAAAGTTTTAATCAAATTATCATACTCTTTTTTACCAATATTACTATATAAAACAATATTAAGTATAGGATGAGATAAAAATTCAGTAGCAGAAACTGGACTATATAATTCATAAATATAATTATTAACATTACCCTCTTTAACTAAAGTTTTAATAAGGCCAATAGCCTCTAATTTACTTCTAGCATCTTCTACTTCATTAATAGTCATTCTAAGATTAGAAACAATTTTTTGATGAGTAAAATCAGAACTAACAATTGAAGAACTATCTAAGTCACTCCATAACAAAAAGTACAGCATCACCGCATCCATACCAATAACAGGTAGATACAAACTAGTAATAATTTTTCTATCTTCATCATGTAAAATTGTCTTATTAATAACAACATAAGAATCAGCAGGCAAAAGAATATATTTTTTCATAAGTATCCCCTGTCCTCTCCACCTATATTGTATAATAAATTAATATAAAAGTAAAGAAAAAAGAAGCTAAACTATCTTCTTTACAAATATCTTTCTTTTCCAAAATATAGTATCACTTCTATCATTAATATAATACCCAAAATAAATATTAGATTGTTATAACAAGTTATTAACGAACTTATAGTATTAAGAGAAATATGAACCAAAGATATTTTAATAATATCTCTCGTCTTAATATAGATATATCCATTAATAATACCAATAATAAAGGCAATAAAACCAGATAAAAAATTAAAATGTAATATAGCAAAAATAATACTAGTTATTATAATAACTTTCTCTTTATTATAAATAAAACATTCTACCTTAGGAATAAAACTCACTCTAAAAACAACTTCTTCAAATATAGGACCAATAATACCAGAAGTTAAAATATCTAGAAAAAGAAAAGTATTATTAGTATCATAAGTATATAAATTAAATCTATATAAAATCATGTTATAAATAATCGAAATAGAACTTCCCAACATAATATATATAAAATAATTATTCCTAATATTAAAAGAAACATTAATTATATTTTTCTTACTCAAAATATATATAATACTAAATATACTAAGTAAAATATTACCAATATAAATATTTTCATATCCATTAAATAAAATAATAGAAATAATAAGAATAAAATATTGAATAAATAAAACAATAAATATCTCTTTTAAAGATAACAATAAACATTTAATCACTTTCATAACTTTTTAAATAAAAAAATAAGATAGCTTTAAGTACATCTAGCTGTCTTATATAATTGTACTTCCTTTCTAAACTTTAACATTAGTAGCTGCTACCACATTTATAGCTTGTAAACCTTTAGCAGTTTCTATAAGATCAAATACAACAATTTGACCTTCAGACAATGTTTTATAACCATCTTGCTTAATAGCGGAATAGTGAACAAAAATATCTTCACCATTTTGATAATCAATAAAGCCATAACCTTTGTCGTTATTAAACCACTTGACTCTTCCTTGCATCTTTGACACCTCACTTTTCTGTTCTTTCTTACAAGAATATTATAATATACTGCTGACCTATTTTGCAAACAATTAAGTACGACAAAATTTGATAAAAATTCTTCTAAGTTGAACTTTATACTTACTCTTACCGCAAGCACATTAATCATATCATGTATATAATGTGAGGGATAAATATTTTAATAAATATTAAAAAATATCTTACAAAATAACCAGAGTTAACTATTTGTATACCAGAACAAAGAAGCAAATAAATTTGCTTTATGTCTCTTTACATTAATAACGATATTATTAAATGGAGAAAATTCTAATAGCAATATTAGAAGCATGCTTTTTTTAAATCGTGTGAGATTCACAAGATAGTAAATAATTTATATACATTACAAGAAAGACTTGTAACAAAATAGTACTAATTGAATCTCAAGATTCTATTATACAAAAAAGTGGAATTTTCTTCCACTTACTTAATTTCAATATTCATAATTTCAAGAATTCTATTTAAATCATTGACATTTTCAAAATAAATACTAACTTTTTTATTATCTACTTTTACTTTAGTACCAAGAATATCTCTTAGTTCATTTTCAATATGAAAATAATCAGTATCCATTTTTCTTCTAGTAATAGGCATTCTTTTTTTAATTTCTTCTTTTTTACTAATTTCCTCTAGTTCATGAACACTAATATTATCTTCAATAACCTTGTTTGCTAAATCAGTAACTTCATCTTCATCATTCATTTTAGATAATACTCTAGCATGTCCCATAGAAATTTCACCATCAAGAATTTTCTTTTGAACATCTTCAGGCAAATTTAAAAGTCCCAAAGTATTAGTAATATGACTTCTACTTTTACCAATTTTTTTTGCTAAGTCTTCTTGTCTAATATCTAAGTTATCAATAATTCCTTTATATGCCCAAGCAAGTTCAATAGCAGTAAGATTTTCTCTTTGAATGTTTTCAAGTAATGAGATTTCTCTCATTTCTTCATCAGAAAACTCTTTAACAATAGCAGGAATAGTTTCCATACCAGCAAGTTTACTAGCTCTAAGTCTTCTTTCACCTGCTATTAAGTCATAACCTTTAATGCTCTTTTTAACGATAATAGGTTGAAATACTCCATAGTTTTTAATAGATTCAGCAAGTTCATTAAGTGCTTCTTCATTAAAAGTTTTTCTAGGTTGGTATGGATTAGGTCTGATTTCATTAACAGGTATTTCTTTTACATCATTAGCAGGAGTATTTTCCATAATGTTACTTTCAAATGTATCAAAATCTAATACCTCGCTAGAGAATAATTCTTCAAGTCCCTTACCTAGGGCTTTCTTTTTCTGTTCCATTTCTTTCAATAACCTCCTTTGCTAGATTAAGATAAGCAATAGTACCTTTATTTCTAGGTTCATATTCAAGAATCGGTTTACCATGGCTTGGAGCTTCAGCCAACCTAACAAGTCTAGGAATAATAGTATTATATACTCTTTCTTTAAAGAAACCTTTAATACTTTCTATTACTTCAATGCCAAGATTAGTATTAGAGAACATTGTAAGTAAAACACCTTCAATATCCAAATTAGGATTAACTTTTCTTTGAGCAAGCATAATAGTATTGATAAGCTGCATAATACCTTCAAGTGCAAAATACTCACATTGAACAGGAATAAGAACAGAGTTAGCAGCAGCTAGAGCATTAGTAGTTAGAATACCAAGACTAGGAGGACAATCAATTAAAATATAATCAAAATTATCACTTACTTTGCCAAGTTCTTCTTTTAACCTAATTACTCTATTAAATTTTTCACCATTCTCTTTTGCCTTTCGCTCTAATTCTATAAGTTCCATATCAACACCAGCCAAATTAAGATAAGCCGGAAGAAGATAAAGGTTCTTACTCTTTGTTTTAATAATAGATTTCTCTATAGTTTCCTTTTTTGTTAATACTTCATAAATACTACTGGATATATCATTTTTATCAATACCAACCCCAGTAGTAGCGTTTCCTTGTGGATCAAGATCAACAAGCAATACTTTTTTATCTAAAACACCTAAAGATGCTGCTAAGTTTATACTAGTAGTAGTTTTACCTACACCACCTTTTTGATTTACAATTGCAATAATTTTTCCCATCTGCTTCACCTTATTTTCCTCAAATATAATTGTATCAAAAAAAATTAAAAAAAGAAAGGGTTTTATTTACTTTTTTAGAGTTCGCACTTTGTTGCTCACTTATTTTTAAAGCCCAAGGTCTTTAAAAAATAATTCAAAGCCATAAAGTCTTTGAATTAACGATTATTTTTAGTATATAACTTTTTTTAAGTATCAAATATCAAAATATATTTGTAAAAATATAAAATTTATAGTAGAATACTAAGTAAGAAGGAGGAATTTTGTGAATAAGAAAACACTATATACAATATTAATTATTATTTTTATTGTAGTTATCCTATTCTTTTGTTTAAGATATTATTATAAATAAAAAGAAACCAATATAAATCTTTCTAATAATAATTCTAAAGAAAGTATAAAAGAAAATACTATTAACGAAAACAATACAACTAAAGAAGAAAAAGAAATTATTCCTAAAAAAGAAGAAAACAATTCAGATAACAAAATACCAGAAGAAACCATAATAAAGGATGAAGATATAGCGGTATCAAAAGATAAAATTACTATAATAGATGAATCAAAAGATACTGCCTGTGCTTCAGCAATAGAATATTATTATGAAGATAAGAATTATAAATATTATTTTACATGTATAAAAAGTGGAAGTATCTTTGTCATAGTAGATGGTAAGAAATATAATATTAAAGAAGCATTAAATAATAAGGTAGTAACCATGGCTGAACTTGAATCAAATGGTTTTAAACCGCTTAAAGAAGAAAAGAATCTTCAAAAATATTAATTAATTAAAAATAACAAAATAACAAAATTACTTGACATAATCAAAATAAAAATATATAATAAAATAGCATTTGACTTGGAGGTGTATTATATAATGAAAAGAACATATCAACCTAATAATAGAAAAAAAGCTAAAAAGCACGGTTTCTTTAGTAGAATTAAAGGTAATGTTTTAAAAAGTAGAAGAGCAAAAAAAAGAAAAAAATTATGTGCATAAAACATAATTTTGTTTTCTTTTTTTCTTTTTACCAAAAAGGAATATACTATGAAAAAGATTGAAATAATAAAATCATCTCGTGAATATACAGATATAATAAATAATAGTAGAGCAAAAAAAAGTAAATACTTTAGTGTTTACTATCGAAAAAATAATAAAAGTAACAGATATGGAATAACCGTTCCTAAAAAGACAGGACCAGCAGTTACTAGAAATAAAATTAAAAGAAGGGTAAAAAACATTATTGATAACAATAAAAAAGTCGTGCATAATGGTTATGACTATGTTATAATTATTAAGAAAGGTATATTAGAATTAACATATAAAGAAATGGAAAAAGAATTGTTAAAACTAATAAGTATAGGTGATAAAATTGAATAACAACAAAAAAACAATAAAAATATTATTGCTAATATTAAGCTTAGCAATGCTAACAGGATGTACCAAAACTCTTACTGGAGAGGATAAAAAGCCAGTCAAATATGAAGAAACAGGTAAAGCACTTACAGAAAATGTATTATGTAGACCTACAGATGAAAATGTAGTTAACATATATAAAGAAAATAATGTGGACATTGATAAATTACCAAAATGTGAGACATTTAAACCATTTTCTGAATACGAAGGGCTATGGACAACAATATTTGTAAAGCCACTAGCCTGGGCTATAATAAATATAGGATTATTACTTGAAAAAATAGGCCTAGGTAAAGGATTAGCTAATGGATTTGCTATAGTAATATCATGTTTAGTAATAAGATTGATACTTTATCCATTAACTAGAAAAACTGCAATGCAATCAGAAAAGTTGAAAGAAGTTCAACCTCAATTAGAAAAGTTGGAAAAGAAATATAAAGATAAGACAAGTGAAGAAGACCAAAAAAGAAAAGCCGAAGAAATGATGGCAATATATTCAAAAAATAAAATTAATCCATTATCAAGTTGTCTACTATCATTCATTCAAATACCATTATTGTTTGCTTTCTTAGAGGCAATTAATAGAACACCCGTTATATTTGAAAATAAATTTCTAAAGTTAGATATGGGTACAACAATTTCTCATGGAATAATGTCAAACTTATGGTATGCATATATTATATTCTTATTATTAATACTTGCAACTTCATATTTTTCATTTAGAAAAACTTTAAAAGATCAAACAGCAATGGCAAAACAAATGAAGGGAACAATTTACTTTATGTTAGCAATGATTTTAGTAGGAGCATTTAGTTTACCAGTAGCACTTGGAATCTATTGGATAACTTCATCACTATTTACCATACTACAAAATATGCTTGTAGAAAGAAAGAAGGCTAAGAAGTAATGAATAAGTATTATTATGAAGGAAAAACAAAAGAACAAGCAGAAGAATTAGCACTAGAAGAATTAAAAGTATCAAAAGAAGATTTAATAATCAACAGCACAGAAGAAAAAAATAACTTATTAAAAAAATCTGTAAAAATAGAAGTTCTAAATATGAATGAAATAGTAACTTTTATTAAAGACACTATAAATGAAATAATAAAGAAAATGCATGCTGAAGCAAATCTTGAAGTAAGAAGAAGAGACAATAGTATATCAATTACAATATTCTCAGACAATAATGCTTTATTAATTGGAAAAAACGGTAAAAATGTATCGGCTTTACAACTTTTAATAAGACAAATGGTTAATTCAAATTTAAAAGAACCATTATCAATAGTAATTGATGTAGGAAATTATAAAGAAAAAAGAGCTAGAAACATAGAATATCTAGCAAAAAAATTAGCAAGAGAAGCATATAAAACAAAAACAGAAATAACTATGGATAGCATGAATTCTTATGAAAGAAGAATTGTTCATTCAGTGTTAGCAGATGATAAATACGTTTATACTGAATCTATTGGTGAAGAACCAAACAGAAAAGTAGTAATTAAACTAAAAGGAGAGTAATCTTCTTTTTTCCTTTGCATAAACATATAATATCACATTAGAAAGGAAGTGAATAAATGAAGTATATAGAAAAAATAAGTAAATTATTTAATATAGATGAAATATATATAGGCCTAATATTAAAAACAATAATTATAATATTTTTGATATTAGTAGTAGAAAAAATGGGTATAAGAATAATAAAGAGAACAAGAGATAGTAAAAAAGAATACAATTATACTAAAAAATATAAATTAATCATAAGAATTACAATCTTATCGGCAATAATAATAGTATGGGGAAAATATATCAAAAACTTTTTGACATTAATAAGTTTAGTATCGGCAGCATTTACTATAGCAATAAGAGATTTAATATTTAATTTTTTTTGTGGAATATATATAAAAATAGTAAAACCATTTGTAGTAGAAGATAGAATAGAAATAAATGGCTATAAAGGAGATGTAGTAAATATTAACACAATGAATTTTGAAATATTGGAAGTATCAAATGTTGATACAACAGGTCAAAGCACAGGAATCATAATTCATTTACCAAACTCTATAATCTTTAACTATCCCTTAAAAAATTATAACAAAGCCTTTAAATATATATGGGATGAGATAACAATTAGAATACCATTAGATTATGATGTAAATAAAGCTAAAAAAGTATTATATAAAATAGTAAATTCAAATGAAATAATAAAAAAAATACCACCAAAATTAAAAAAACAAATAAATAATGTATCAAATAGTTATCGAATATACTATAATCAGTATGATCCTATAATATATACCAAAATAAATGAAGATCATATAGAATTGCAAATAAGATACTTAATTCATCCTAAAAAAGCAAGATATGTAGAATCAATAATATCCAGCGACATATTATTAGCATATAAAAATGGTGAAATAGAAATATACAAATAATTGTAAAAAATAATTAACAAAGTAAATAATTACTTTTATTTTTTTGTATCTTGTGGTAAAATACTATGGAAGAAAGAAGGAAACCATATGGAAGATACAATAGTAGCAATATCAACATCAGTTGGCGAAGGGGCTATTTCAATAATAAGATTAAGTGGTCATGATGCCTTAAATATAGCAAGTAAAGTATTTACAAAAGATTTAACAAAAGTAGATTCACATACCATACATTACGGTTTTATTACAAGCAATAATGAAAAAATAGATGAAGTATTAGTTAGTGTTATGAAGGCTCCTAAAACATTTACTCGTGAAGATATAGTAGAAATAAATTGTCATGGTGGTATAGCCACAACTAATAAAGTATTAGAAGTATTATTAGAAAATGGTGCAAGATTGGCAGAACCAGGTGAGTTTACAAAAAGAGCTTTTTTAAATGGTAGAATAGATTTACTTGAAGCGGAAGCTACAATGGATCTAATATCATCAAAAGCCGAATCCGCTAGAAAAATATCTATAAATACTTTAACAGGTGAAACATCTAATTTAATTAAAAATTTAAGAAGTGAACTAGTAAAAATAATTAGTAATATAGAAGTAAATATAGATTATCCTGAATATGAGGATATCGAAGTATTAACAAATGAAAGTATATTACCAGATATAAAAAAATTCAAAGAAAAATTAGAAGAAATTATAAAAAAATCAGAAGATAGTAAAGTAATTAAAGAAGGAATAAGAGTAGGTATTATAGGAAGACCAAATGTAGGAAAAAGTAGTCTCTTAAATTCGCTGCTAGAGGAAGAAAAAGCAATAGTTACAGATGTTCCTGGTACTACAAGAGACATAGTAGAAGGTTCTTTAATCGTAAGTGGAATACCACTAAATATAATTGATACAGCAGGAATTAGAAAGACAGAAGACACTGTAGAAAAAATAGGCGTTGAAAAAAGTTTAAAAATAATTGATACTTCAGATTTATTAATTTACATTTTAAATAATAATGAAGAAATAACTGAAGAAGAGAAAGAAATATTAGAAAAAACAAAAAACAAAAAAAGAATAATAGTAGTAAATAAAATAGACTTAAAAACAAAATTAAATAAAAAATTATTAGATAGTTATATAGAAATATCAGTAAAAGAAAATATTGGTATTGATAAAATAAAAGACGAAATAAAAAGATTATTTAACATAGGTGAAATATCTACTAACGATATGACATATTTATCTAATGCTAGAAGTATAGCCTTATTAAAAAAATCTTTAAATAATATAAATGATGCAATAAATGAAATAAATAATAATAATCCAATAGATATAGTAGAATTAAGTCTAAAAGAATCATGGAATAATTTAGGAGAAGTAATTGGTGAAACATATACCGATGAATTACTTGATGAATTATTTAGTAGATTTTGTTTAGGAAAGTAGGTGTAAATATGGACTATGAAATAATAGTAGTAGGAGGTGGTCATGCTGGTTGTGAAGCTGCCATGGCCTCTGCTAGAAAAGGACATAAAACATTATTAATATCAGGTAGAATAAATAACATAGCAACAATGCCATGCAATCCTTCGATAGGAGGCTCCGCTAAAGGAATAATAGTAAGGGAAATAGATGCTTTAGGCGGAGTAATGGGTGAGGTAGCTGACAAAACATTAATCCAAATGAAAATGCTAAACTATGCTAAAGGTCCCGCTGTAAAATCTCTTCGTGCACAAGCAGATAAAATAACATATCCAAAAGAAATGTTAAAACTATTAAGGGAAGAGCCTAATTTAACAATAAAAGAAGCTATGGTTGAAAACTTAATAGTAAAAGATAATACAGTTTATGGTGTTGTACTAGAAGATGGAACAAATATAACTTCAAATATAGTAATATTAACAACTGGTACTTATCTAAAATCAGACATTTTAATAGGAAATACCAGAACTAGAAGTGGTCCCCATAATGAAAAACCATCAATGCATTTATCAGACAATCTAAAGAAATACGGTTTCAAAATACTAAGGTTAAAAACAGGTACACCACCAAGAATTGATCGAAGTACAATTGATTTTACTAAAACAAAAAGAGAAGATGGTGATAAAAACTATTATACATTTTCTCATACTAACGAGCCAGTATATGATATCAATAATCAAGAACCATGTTATTTAATATATACAACTGAAGAGACTAAAAAAATAATTCATGATAACTTAAATAAATCAAGCATGTATGGTGGATTAGATGATATAACAGGAGTCGGTCCAAGATACTGTCCATCAATTGAAGATAAAATGGTAAGATTTAGCGATAAAGAAAAACATCAATTATTTTTAGAGCCTGAAAGCCTTTATTATGATGATATTTATATCCAAGGATTTTCTACAAGTATGCCAAAAGAAATACAAGAAAAGATGGTTCATTCATTACCAGGATTAGAAAAAGCTAGAATATTAAGATATGCTTATGCAATTGAATATGATGCTATATATCCAACACAGGTAAAACCAAGTCTAGAAACAAAAGTATTAAATAACTTATTTACTGCAGGGCAAATAAATGGTACTAGTGGTTATGAAGAAGCAGCCTGTCAAGGTTTAATAGCAGGAATAAATGCTGGATTAAAATTAGAGAAGAAAGACCCACTAATACTAAAAAGAAACGAGGCCTATATAGGAGTTTTAATAGATGATCTAGTAACTAAAGGAACAAAAGAACCATATCGTATGTTAACTTCAAGAGCAGAATATCGCTTGTTACTAAGACATGATAATTCAGATTTAAGACTAAGAGAATATGGCCATCAAGTAGGATTAATAACTGGAGAAAAATACAAAAAATTTATTAATAAGAAAAACAGTATTGAAGAATTAAAGAATAAATTAAAAGAAATAAAAATAATTGTTGATAATGAAAAAAGAAGAGTAGGAATATCGGTATATGACTACTTAAAAAATCCAACTTCTAACCTAAAAAATATAATAGAAGAATATAATTTAGATATAAATTATCCACAGGATGTTATTGAAGAAGTAGAAATACAAATTAAGTATGAAGGGTATATTAAAAAGATTGAAAGAGAAGCTGAAAAAATGTTAAAGAATGAAGAAAAACAAATTCCAACAAACATAGACTATGACAAAATTCCAAATTTGGCTAGTGAAGCAAGACAAAAGTTAAAAGAAGTTCGTCCATTAAACATTGCTCAAGCAATAAGAATAAGTGGTGTAAACCCTGCTGATATATCAATATTATTAGTATATTTAAGGAAACAATACAATGAATAAAGAAGAATTTATTAATGAATTAAAAAAAATAAATATAGAACTAACCAAACAACAATTAACATTACTAGAGGAATATTATATTATTTTAAAAGAGGAAAATGAAAAATATAATTTAACAAGAATAATTGAACAAAATGAAGTATATTTAAAGCATTTTTATGATAGTTTAACAATAAATAAAATAATAGATATATATAGTCAAAACATATGTGATTTAGGTTCAGGTGCTGGTTTTCCTGGCCTAGTATTAGCAATATGCTTTCCAAAAACTAAAATAACATTAATAGAATCAAATGGTAAAAAATGTTATTTTCTAAATTTAGTAAAGGAAAAACTAAAATTAAATAATGTTATCGTGATAAATGAGCGTAGCGAAGATTATGCCCAAAAAAATAGAGAAAAGTTTGATATAGTAACAGCACGAGCAGTAGCTCCATTAAAGCATTTGTTAGAGTATGGAATACCATTATTAAAAGTAAATGGCAATTTTATAGCAATGAAGGCCAATGTCGAAAATGAAGAACAAAATATAGAAAATTATTTAAACAAATTAAGCATCCAAGAGAAAAAAAGAATAATATTTAATTTACCAGTAGAAAATAGCTTAAGAACAATAATTATGTATACGAAGACAAAAAAAACAGATAAAAAATACCCAAGAAGATATAATGAAATACTAAAAAAAGAAATATAAGAGACATACTAGTTTCTTCTTTTTTTAATAACAATACAAAAAAATTACAAAATAACTTGTAAAATCTACAAAATTATAGTATTATTATATTAGAGTAGGAAAGAAGAAATTAAAAGAGGGTGTATAACTATGAAAATGAATAAAGAAGTAGTAATGGTAAAACTTTCAGACATAATACCAAACAGATTTCAGCCAAGATTAACATTTGATGAAGAGGCATTAAATGAATTAGCAAGTTCCATAAAAGAGCATGGAATAATCCAACCATTAATATTAAGAGATTTAGGAAGCAAATATGAAATCATAGCTGGAGAAAGAAGATATAAAGCCTCAACAATTGCAGGTTTAACTGAAGTTCCAGCAATTGTAGGAACAATGGACGATCAAACCAGTGCAGAATTAGCATTAATAGAAAACATTCAAAGAAAAGATTTAAGTGCCATTGAAGAAGCAAAATCATATAAAAAAATACTAGATATGGGCAATTTTACTCAAGAAGAATTAGCAAAAAGAATGGGAAAAAGTCAATCAACCATTGCTAATAAAATGAGATTATTGTCACTAACCAATGAAGTCCAGGTTGCTCTTATGAATAATTTAATATCTGAGCGTCATGCAAGATGTTTATTACAAATAAAAGATGAAGATTTACAAAAGCAAGTATTAAATAAAATAATTAGTGAAAGAATAAATGTAAGGGATACTGATGAATATATTAAAAATCTACTTGGAATTACTAAAGAAACACCACCAATTTCAAATAGCAATGAACATAACATAGATTTAACAATTCCTATTGACAAGACGCAAAATCCACTATATGAAGCTAATGAGCCATCAACACATGAAGAACAAAAAAATCCAAATGTGTATACTCAAACTAAAAATATTGATTTTATAAATATAAATAGTTTAGATGCACCAGAAGAAAATTCAAAATTAGAAACACCACAAAAGGAAAATGATAATATGATTCTAACTAATAATGAAATTCCTAAAATAGAAGAAAATAATAATGTAAATAATATATCAAAAATAAAATATGCAACAGCAATAAAACTAGCACAAGATGCAGTAGCAGATATTAAAAAGGCTGGCTATAATGTCTCATTAGAAGAAATTGATACAACAAATGACTATCAAATAATAATAAAATTACAAAAATAAGAATAAAAAAGAAAAATATCACTCATAACTTAAAAGAAAGGGTGATATTTTTTGTGAAAAAAATTATAATTATATTAACTTTAATTGTATCAACATTAATATATCTAGAAATTAAAAATAATGAAGTAGTAATACCAGATAGTGCCATTAGATTAAGAGTTATTCCAAATAGTAATACCTCAGTAGATCAAAATATAAAAAATAAAGTAAAAAAATATTTAGAAGAAAACACCTATACTTTGCTAGAAGAAGCAAGCGACTTAAAAGAAGCTCGAACTTTAATAAATGCAAATATAGAAAATCTAGATAATGACATAGGAAATATATTTAAAGAAAATAATTATGATATGAGTTATAAAATAAACTTTGGATATAATTATTTTCCTGCTAAAGAGTATCGCAATATAAAATATAAAGAAGGATATTACGAATCAATCGTAATAACTATTGGTAATGGAGAAGGAAATAATTGGTGGTGTTTTTTGTTTCCTAATTTATGCTTAGTAGATTTACAAAATAAAACAGACATAGAATATAAATCATGGTTAGTAAAACAAATAAACAAAATATTTTAAAAATCAATACATATATTTAGATAGGTGATAAGATTGAAAATAATAACAATATTTTTAATTGCAGTAAGTCTATCTATGGATGCTTTTTCATTAGCACTAATATATGGAACGCAAGGAATAGCGAAAAAAGACAAACTATTATTATCATTGATAGTAGGAGTATATCATTTCATAATGCCCTTAATCGGTGTAATAATAGGAAATTTAATAACAAGCAAAATTCTAATAAATACTAACATTTTAGTGGGCATAATATTATCCCTAATAGCAGTAGAAATGATAATATCTAGTTTTAAAGAAACTAACAATAAATTTCTTTTAACATTTCCTAGCTATTTAATATTCGGATTATCTGTAAGTATAGATAGTTTAACAACAGGAATAGGATTATCATTAATAACCAAAAATTGCATTTTTTCATCAACTGTATTTTGCATTACAAGTATGCTATTTACATATTTAGGCTTAAATTTAGGAGACACATTAAATAGAAAGTATGGAAAAATATCAACCATATTAGGAGGAATGGTACTTTTCGTATTAGGATTTTTATATATACTAAAATAATGTGTAAATAAAATGTAAAAACAATTATTATCATTGACTAAAACTCCATTAAAGAATACAATAAAGTAAAGAGTGGAGGAGTAAAATGCCAAAAATCAAAATAGAAGGGGGACATAAATTATCGGGAACAATAGACATTTCAGGCTCAAAAAATAGTGTTGTAGCATTAATTCCCGCCGCAATACTATGTGATGAAATAGTAGAAATAAGTAATGTACCAAATATATCCGATGTAGATTCTTTAGAAGAAATTTTAACATATTTGAATGCAGATATCAAAAGAACAAAAGATAGTGTAGTAATAGATTCAAGTAAGATAGTTAATAAAGAAATCCCCGAAGAAATGTCCCAAAAATTAAGAGCATCATATTATTTTATGTCATCACTATTGGGAAAATATAAACATGTAGAAATGTATTTTCCAGGTGGCTGTTCAATAGGTGAAAGGCCTATAGATCAAACATTAAAAGCCTATCGTGCATTAGGTGCAACAATAATAGAGGAAGAAAATAGATATACAATAACAGCAGAAGAATTAAAAGGAAACAAAATATATCTTGATATGCCGAGTGTAGGTGCCACAATCAATGCCTTACTAGTGGCTACTAAAGCAAAGGGAGTTACAACAATAGAGAATGCTGCCAAAGAACCAGAGATAGTAAATGTAGCTACCTTTTTAAATAATATGGGTGCCAAAATAAGAGGCGCAGGTACTGAAACAATTACGATTAAAGGAGTGGAACATCTTCATAAAGCCTTTCACGAAGTAATTCCGGATCGTATAGAAGCAGGCACTTACATTATTATAGGTGCACTATTAGGAGAAAATCTAAAAATTAAAAGAATTATCCCAACTCATGTAGAATCATTAACTTCAAAATTAATAGAAGCAGGCGCAGATATGGAAATAAAAGAAGATGAAATAATAATAAATGCCAAAGATAAGTATAAATCAGTAAATGTAAAGACACAACCATATCCAGGCTTTCCAACAGATTTACAGCAACCAATAATACCATTCCTAACCAGATGTCGTGGTACAAGTACTGTTGAAGAAACAATATATGAAAATAGATTTCAAAATATATATGACACGAATCGAATGGGAGCAAACATCATAGTAAAGAACAACAAAATAGCAAAAGTAAAAGGAATAACACCACTACATGGCAAAAATGTAACAGCAACAGATTTAAGGGGTGGTGCCTCTATGCTAATATGTGGTTTAATAGCGGATGGAATAACTCAAATAGATAATATAAAATATATTTTAAGGGGATACGATAACATATGTGAAAAGTTATCTAAAGTAGGTGCTAAAATAGAACTAATATAAATATAATTAATTAGGTGAATTATGAAAAAAATCATATTGGTATTAATTATATTCATAGCATGCTATTTTATATATAATTTAACAATAGATAAAAAAGTGTCATATCTGACACTAGGAGACATTTTATCAAAAGGAACAAATGAATATGGAGTATCAAATAATGGTTATAGCAACTATATAAGAGATTATTTAAAAGATAAAGGGATGTTAAAAGAATACAACAATACATTTACTTCAAATGACTATCGTATATTAGACATAATAAGAATATTATCATATAACGAAAAAAAAGATAATTATTCACTTAATAGACTTATAAAAGAATCTGATATAATTACAGTATCATTAGGGATGAGTGAAATATATAATAAAATTTTAAACAATAATCAAAATATATATACTTATATAGATTCACTAATTAATGATTATACAAAAATAATGAACTACATAAATAAGTTTCATCATCAAAAAGTAATAATTCTAGGATATTATAACGTTTTAGGAACAAAAGATGATATTTTTGATTATGCAAATTACAAATTAGAAATAGAGTGTCAAAAAAGAGAATTTATATATGTAGATTTATCAAAGATTCTAAGTAACAATCCTAATTATTTCTCAAAAAAAGATACTTTTGTGCCAAATTTAGAAGGATATGAAAAAATTTCTCAAATAATAGTTGAAAAAATACAAAATAACTGATATAATATACCATGTAATTTTATTACTATGACATTTGTCATGGCGGAAGGAGAGAAAAAAATGAAAAAAAACATTCATCCAAATTATGTAGAAGCAACTGTAACATGTGCTTGCGGAAATACATTTAAAACAAAATCAACTGAAGAAAATATTCAAGTTGAAGTATGCTCAAAATGTCATCCTTTTTATACTGGAAAACAAACATTAGGTTCTAAAAAAGGACAAGTTGAGAAATTTAATAAAAAATTTGGTTTTGATACTCAAAAATAATGTGATTAATTCACATTTTTTTTATTTTGTAAAACATATCATAGATTTTTTATTAGAAATTTGATACAATTAATCTAGTGATGGAAATGAAAAAAGAAAAAATACAAAAGAAAATTAAAAAGCTATTAGTAGTAATTTACAAGAATAATTTACTAGAAGTAATATTTATTTTACTTAATTTAATAAATGCACTATTACTTCGTATAAACACAGTTAATAATGGATTAAGATATTCACCATTTATTATTGACTTATCCTTTTTACTAATAATTACCCTATTAGCCCAAAAAATAAAAATCAAAAAAAGAATATATTATTATATGGTTATGACAATATTATTTACCATAATATGTATTGTAAATAGCATATATTACCATTACTATAGTTCATATGCCTCATTTTCAATAATTGCTAATATTTCTTTTGCCAGTGATGTAAAAGATGCCATATTTAAAAACGTTTTAAGAGTTCCAGATTTAATATATATTGCAGCACCAATAATATTATATTTATCTTATTATTATCTAAAAAAGAAAAATAAATTAGCAAAAGAAATTTCAGTTAATAAAAAGAAACTAAATAAAAGTGTTCTAATAACTATTTTAATTTTACTTATAAGTGGTGCTCTAACAATGCCACTAAGTTCTTGGAATAGATTATATAAATTATGGAATAGAGAATCAGTGGTAATGAATTATGGAATATATATATATCAACTGGATGACTTTTTTCAAAGCTTAACACCTAAAATAAATAGTATTTTTGGACACGATAAATCTTTAAAAAAAGTTACAGATTATTATAAAGAACATCCTTATAAAAAAACAACTAATGAATATACAGATATATTTAAAGGAAAAAATGTTATTGTAATTCATGCTGAGAGTATGCAAACTTTTCCTATGGATTTAAAGTTTAATGGAAAAGAAGTAACCCCTAATTTAAATAAACTTGCAAAAGAAGGAATATTTTTTAACAATTTTTATGCTGAAGTGGGAGTAGGAACAAGTAGTGATAGTGAGTTTACTTTTAATACATCTTTAATGCCATCAACAAAAGGAACAGCCTTTGTAAACTATTTTGATAGAGAATATGTTGCTATACCAAACTTATTAAAAGATAAAGGTTATTATACATTTAGTATGCATGCAAATACTGGTGACTTTTGGAATAGAAACAATATGTATAAAGCATTAGGATATGATGATTTTTATAGTAAAGAATCATATGTGATTGACGAAACGATAGGTTTAGGTTTATCAGATAAATCATTTTTTAGACAATCAGTAGAAAAAATAGAAAAAATAAAAGAAACAAAAGATAGTCCATTTTATGGCCTGTTAATAATGCTTTCTAATCATACACCTTTTGATGATGTTGATTTAATGGAAGAATTTGATACTACAATATCAGTTGATACCGGTTATAGCACTATAACAAGAGATTATCTTGAAGGAACAACAATGAATAACTACTTAAGGTCTGTTCATTATGCAGATTCTGCTATTGGAGAATTTATTAAAGAGTTAAATAAAAAGAAACTATTAGATAATACCGTTTTGATAATATATGGAGATCATGATGCAAGACTAAGTTATAATGACTTTAATTTATTATATAATTATGATGCTATTGAAAATAAAATAAGAACTGAAGAAAATGATAAATATAAACCATATAACAAATACGATTATGAGCTCGATCGAAAGGTACCATTAATAATTTGGACTAAAGATAAAAAATATAATATTGAAGTAGATACTCCAACTGGAATGATAGATGTATTACCTACTATTGGTAATATGCTAGGCATACATAGTGATTACCAAATAGGTCATGATATATTTAGTTTAAAGGATAAAGATAACACTGTAGTTTTTGTTGATGGCTCATTTTTAACATCAAAAGTATATTATAATGCACCAAAAGCAGAAATATATGATATAATTAAAGAAGGAGTGGGTGAAGAATACATAAAAGAAAGAGCAGACTATGCTACAGAAATAATAGAAGTATCTAATGATATTATTTCATACAATCTAATAAAAGAATTAAAAAGTGGTATTAATAAAAGTAACTAGCAGTATGGGAGGAAGATTAAAAATGCTAAAGTTTATAGTATGCGAAGATGACGCAGAAGAATTAAATATTGCAGTACAAACAATTACCAAATCAATGATGAAATATGCCGACATTGAATATAAGGTAGAAAAATTTCAAAGATATAATGAAAAATTAGAAAAAATAATAAATGAACCATTTGATACAAAAATTTATTTACTAGATGTTGAATTACCAGTAGTAGGAGGTTTAGAAATAGCCTCAAGAATAAGAGAACAAGATGATAAAAGTTATATAGTATTTATAACAGCCCATCCAGAATGTAAAAATGATATATTCTTTTCAAGATTAGAAGCTATTGATTATGTTGAAAAAAGCGCAATATATCCCCAAAGAGTAGAGGACACCATAAGGTATATAATAGATAGACTTTTAAGGAATAGAGTACTAACATTCAATTACAAATATACAACATACAAAGTTTTATGTAAGAATATAACTTACATAGAAAAAGATCCATCTGGATCAAAATGTATTATTCACTTTATGAATGATAAACCAAAATATACAATTAAAACAATAACAAGTATGGAAAAAGAATTATCACCGTTATTTTATCGTTCACATAAAGCATGTTTAGTTAATTTAGAAAATATAAGTAAAGTTGAATATGCAAAATTCACAATCCACTTCAAAAATGGTGCATCAACTACCTTGTTGAGTGCTGGATGTAGAAAGGGGTTGAGACAACGTGTTGGAAGTTTTGAAGATATTTTTGAGTAGTATCTTTATGATGATATCAGTCCATGTCTTTGGATTAGTAACATCAAAAGATGAATCAAAGAAGAAAATAAAATTTAAAAATGTAGTAATATTATTATTATTTGCTGTATTGCATACAATAGCATATTTATATTTAAAAGGAACCTACAAAACAATAGTACTATGCGCAATATATTCTATATATTTTTACACAGTATTTGATAAAAAGATATATAAATCAATCTTTTCTTCAATAATATATGCAGTATTAACAGTAGTTCCAGAGTTAATATTGCTTGCATTTATTACTAATATATTAGATATAAGTAAAGAATATTGTCATACATATATTGCTGGCAGTATTTTAGGTAATTTGATAGTCAACTTAGTAATGATTAGTTTAATATACCTATTAAGGAAGCCTTTAAAAATGATGGTTAATTATAAATTATCTAATAATGCCAAAATAGTGACTGTTTCAGCAATAACTTTACTTACAATAGCAATATTCTTTTACAATCTAATTAGTAATTTTAGGCACAACAATAGCATTTATACATATTTATTGGTAATAGTAACTTTAATAATTATCTTAGTAACATTATTAAGGCAAAAGGTTGATAATGAAAATATGTTTAAGAAATATGATGATTTACTAACAGTAATGAAAAATTATGAAAGTGATATTGAAGAACAAAGAACTATTAATCATGAAACTAAAAATGAATTACTAACAATAAGAAGTAAATTATCTGATGAAAAGGATAAAGATTTATGTAGTTATGTTGATAGTGTTATTGGTGATAAGAAAAGTGTTAAAAGTGCCAAATTTTCTAAATTTAAATATTTACCATCTAATGGTTTGAAAGGCTTTTTCTATTATAAATTTATTGAAGCCGAACAAAGAGAAATTAAAGTTTCACTAAATATTTCTAAACAAGTTGAAAATAGTTGTTTAGGAGATATGAAAACTAAAGATTTTAAAGATCTAACCAGAATAATAGGTGTCTACTTAGATAATGCCATCGAAGCAGCAAGTATATCCAAAGATAAAAAATTAGGCATAGAAATATATGTAGTTAAAGATGTTGTTCAAATTATAATCTCAAATACATATGACAATGCTATTGAAGAAGATAAGATGGGAAATGAACGATATAGTACTAAAGGTAAAAATAGAGGTCATGGTTTATTATTGGTAAAAAGAATTTTAAATGAAAATAACAGAATAACTTCTGAAACTAAAATAACTGATAATCTATATATTCAAACTATTAAAATAAATGAAAAGTAAAAATAAAAAAAAGAATCAACTTGCGGTATTTATGATTCTTTTTTAGTTGAGTTTTAAAAGGATTATTTTAATAAACTTTTTGGCATTTTAGGTTCATCAATATACCATAATAGGCATGCTTTAGTACCAGCACCAGCAGATAGAGAACCAATCCAACTTAATAATCTTGCTAACATCTTTTTACCTCCTAATCTTATATTTTTCCAACTTAACGATAAGTAACAATATAGTTCTTATAGTTATCGTATGGCAATTGAAACATCCTGTATACAAAAGGATGGATCATCAAACTTGCATCTAGTAGTCCAAAGCACAAGAATGAACTAGCAACACTATTTTTAAGTAAAATAATAAATATCAAATATATCATACTTGTTATTATAGTCATAACTTTATATCTTTTTCTTTTATATTTATTTATAAGTGGTCTTTTATATGTATCGGCAGGAGCATATCTTACAAGTGTAATAAAAGCTATAATACTAATGATATATTTTACATACATATTAACATCAACATATTTACATATAGTAGCAGTACCAATAAAAAGTACACCAGATATGATATAGCAGTGCCAACTTTTTTTAGCATGCATACCAAAAGCTGTAGTTCTTATTATGTTGTAACACAACAATATACAGAGAACTTCCTTAAAAATATTTAAAACTAATGAAATACCAAATATAACAATTGTTTTAGTAAAAGTAATATAAAGTGCTTCAAGACCATAGCTAATTTCTTCTAGTTTATCATCATTATATTCTGGATATTTATTTTTAATATTAATCATAGCAGTACTTAAAATTTTTTCTCTCATATTTTTACCTACAAATCAAGTATATCACTAATGCAGTAGCGGAAAATAGAAATTAATAAAACAAATTAATCAAAATAATTAACATTTTTTATGTTAACTATTGAGTAACTGGCGCTTTGTTTTGACTAAAAAAAATATTACTTGTAATATATCAAAAAAGATAGTATAATTAAATAGAGGTGGAAGATAAAGTGGAACTATATCAATATATAATCATAATGGTAGTCTTATTAATAATAGCCCTTGCCATTGTGAAAATGAATAAAAAGAATATTAAATTAGAATTTAATAAATTAGTTGATTTACTAGGAGGTAAAGATAATATTCTTGATACCGAAGTAGAAATGTCTAGATTCAAAGTAACATTAAAAGATATAACTAAAGCAAATAAGGAAGGAATTCTGAAATTAGGAGCTAAAGGTGTTGTTGAAATAGATGACCAATTAAAAATAATTCTAGGATCAGATGCTAAAAAATTAAAAAAATATATAGATGAATTAAAATAAGAACTTATGTAATTACAAAAAATTACAATAAGTTCTTTTTTTCGACTTAATTCGACAAAAATCGACAAAGTAAAGTCGTATAATTATATCGAAGGTGGTAGAATGAATTTATTTATAATAAAAGATATAATATTAAATTTAATATTAATTACATTTCCTATATTAGTATATTTAGTTCTAGTTTGCTATCGAGAAAATATAGATAATAACAATAAAGATACGTTGTTAACAATAGCTTTAATTACATCGTTATATTTATGCTTAAAATATATTCCTAGTGAAATAAATACCAAAGTATTATTATTTTGTAATATTCCAATAGTAATAGCTTACATGAAAAAGAAACATTATTTAGGTATATTTTTATCAATCATAAATGTTTTATATAGTTATTATGTTCTAAATATAGAGGTAATCATAATGATTATAAAATATGCATCATATCTAGGTTTATACTTATGTGCTAGAAAAAAGAATCTTACCAGTGACTCATTTATATTATCAATAGCTATAATTCAGGGATTCTTTCTATCATTTGAATATTTTTTTAAAGACATAAAAGCATCAGTAAATGATTTTGTATTATTATTAATAATAGTTTTTATCTATTATTTTGCAACATTTTCTATTCTATATTTATTTAAAGTAATGGATAAAATAGAATCACTAAATACTACAATTAAAATGCTAGAAAAAGATAAAAAAATAAAAGATGCATTATTTAAATTAACTCATGAAATAAAAAATCCATTAGCAGTTTGTAAAGGATATATAGATATGATTGATTTAAATAAAGAGGAAAAAGCCTTAAAATATATTAATATAATGAAACAAGAAATAAATAGAAGCCTAAATATTATAAGTGATTTTGTCGAGTATAATAAAATTAAAGTAGTGAAAGAGCAAATAGATTTAAACTGTTTATTAGATGATGTTTATGATTCTTTTAAAATACTTATGACTAATAAAAAAATAAAGTTAGAATATAAAAATCGTAATGATCAAGAAATTTATTTTAATGGAGATTATGAAAGATTAAAACAAGTAATTATCAATATATTAAAAAATGCCTGCGAAGCCTGTACAGAAAATGGTAAAGTAGAAATATCTTCCAATCTATATAAAAACTATTTAGACATATTAATCGAAGATAATGGAATAGGAATGGATGAGGAAACATTAAAGAATATCAAGGAAATGTTTTATACTACTAAACAAAATGGCACTGGATTAGGAGTAGCCCTATCAAATGAGATAATAAAATCCCATAATGGAGAATTATTATTTACATCAGAACTGAATAAAGGTACAAAAGTGACAATAAGATTGCCATATTAGTAATCTTATTGTTTTAATATTTATAAATATCTGCTATAATATATAATGGTGATTTTATGGAAGATATATTTTTAAAGAATTTACCATCTCTAGATCTTCATGGTTATGATAGAGAAACAGCACGCGTAGCTACCGAAGATTTTATAGATGAAAATATAATACTAAAAAATGATAAAATATTAATAATACATGGTAAAGGGCTAGGAGTAGTAAGAAAATCAGTTCATAATGTATTAAGTAAAAGAAAAGAAGTAACAAAATATCATACCGATAACTTAAATGATGGATGCACAATAGTTTATTTATCTGTTGACAACTAATTATCTCTATGCTATAATAAATTACAATTTTAGGGAAGATATTATATGCTAAATAAAGAAATAATTAAACAGATAAAAGAAATAAATACCATCATAAAAGAAATCATACTGCTAATATTTTTATTAATAATATGTTTAATAATATTCATTGTTGAATTAATATAATATCACCAAAATAGGGAGGTTTTATATAATGGAAGATGAAAGACAAATAAATTGGTTAAGCTTATTTATTAAAATAATAATCATATTCATATTTGCTATAATATTAATATGGTTAGTATCAAAAATAATAAATAGTAGTAAACCAACAGAAACATTTAAAAATAATATTAATAATATGGAAGAAGTAGCAGTTTCTTATTTTAAAGAAATAGATTTACCACAAGAAAAAGGAAAAAGTACTAAAATAACATTAGAGGAAATGATAGAAAAAAAATTAATTGTTTCTATCAATGAAAATAGAAAATCAACTTGTGACGTAAAAAAAAGTTACTCCAAAATAACTAGAAATAAAAAAGATTATAAAGTAGAAACTACTTTAGTATGTGGCAAAGAAAAAGATACCATAACAAGAAAATTTAGTTTTAAAGATTGCAAAAATTGTAATACAAAAACAGAAACTAAAGATAACACAAATAAGGATACTAACAAAGATACAACCAGTACTAACACTAGCACAAACACTACAAAAACAACATATTACGAATATGTAAAAGAAACAACAACATATAGTAAATGGGCAAAAGGCAATAAAACTGGCGATAATATAGAAAATAAGTATGAGTATTATAGTACTGCAACTGAAGAATACTACACATTAGGAGCGGTATCTAAAAACAGTGCATCAGCTTCTTACACTATAAAATTAGATAAAGTTCCAAATAAAGATTACTACTTTACTATAGTTAAAAAGGTAGAATTCCTATCAAATAATGAAAAAGAATTCTTATCTAGTAATAATACATCAATATCTAAAGGAACAAAAATAAATAAATTACCAGATAGTATTAAAAATTACTCATTAACTGAAGACAATTTTACATATAAATTATCTCCATACTATCGTAAAGGATCTTTCTACATAGATGTTACATTAAATGATATAAATACAAGCATATCATCTTATAATAATGTATACTTTGTACCATTAAAAGTAACAGTTAAATTTATGTCTCCTAAAATAACAGAAGAAAAACCATCAGGAGATTATGATACCATAACATACTATCGTTATGTTGAAAAAAATAAAGAAACAAAATGGTCAACAGAAACATCATTAGAAGGATATACTAAAACAGGAAATACAAAAACAGAATAGAACTTCAATAGAAGTTCTATTTTAATATTTTATCAACAATACCATAGTTTAAAGCCTCCATGCTATCCATAAAATAATCCCTTTCCGTATCATTATCAATTGTGGTAATATCTTTACCAGTAACTTCGGCTAAAATTTTATTAAGTTTTTTCTTAAGTTTTAATATCCTTTCAGCGGCAATTTTAATTTCTGTTGCTTGACCTTGTACTCCTCCAAGGGGCTGGTGAATCATAACTTCTGCATTGGGAAGAATACATCTTTTACCTTTTTTACCAGCAGCCAATAGAAAAGCAGCCATTGATGCCGACATTCCCACACAAATTGTGGATACATCACTTTTAATAAAATTCATTGTATCATAGATAGCCATACCCGCAGTAATAGAACCACCAGGAGAATTAATATACAAACAAATATCATCACTATTTAAACTATCTAAATATAAAAACTCTGCTACCACAACATTAGCAGTATTATCATTAATTTCTCCATTCAAAATAATAATTCTATCTTTTAATAATCTCGAATAAATATCATATGCTCTCTCGCCCATATCATTCTTTTCAATAATCGTAGGAATTAAATTCATAATTAGTCACCCATAATTAGTATAATATATAGATAGTCTATTCATAACAAAAAAAGTATGACAAAATATAACAAACTATGATATAATAATAATATAGACTATCCAAAAGGAGGAATAATATGGAAACAATAATAATAACTTTGGATAATAATAAAAAGAAAGAATATGTAAAAGGAATAAAATTAAAAGAGATAATTGAACAAGAAAAAGATAAATTAACAAATACCGTAGTAGGAGCCCTTTATAACAATAATATGATTGACTATGAAGAAACACTAACTAAAAATGGTAAACTATATATATATGATTTAAATACCAAAGAAGGAAATAAAATCTATGAAAAAGGATTACTTTATCTATTTGAAGTATCAGCAGTTGAAGCTTTAGGAAAAGATACTCAAATAATAGTTAAACATTCAATTGATAAAGGGATTTATTGCAAAGTAAATAAACCATTAACTACTGAAGATATAACAAAAATAAAAAAGATAATGAAAGAAAAAATAAAAGAAAATATCCCTTTTACAAAAATAGAAACATCTAAATCAGATGCCATAGCATATTTCAAGAATAAAAAAAGAGAGGATAAAGTAAGAACATTATTCTATATAAAAACAAATTTTGTAACCCTATATAAACTAGGAGATACATATAACTATATAATTGGAGACCTTCCATATACAACAGGTTCTTTAAAATATTTTGACCTATCATTAATTAAAGACCATGGTGTCGTAGTAAGATTCCCATCAATATATGATAATAACAAAGTAGTAAAATATACCCATCATGAGAATTATTTCAATAGTCTTGAAGAATATGGAACATGGGGAAACAATTTAAATATAAACAACCTAGGAGAATTAAATGAATTTATAACTAATAATAATGCTGGAGATATCATTCAGTTATCTGAAATAATGCAGGACTATAAATTACTTAGTATTGCAGAGCAGATAGTTTTAAATAAAGATGACTATAAAGTAATATTATTATCAGGACCATCAAGTTCAGGTAAAACAACTAGTGCCATGAAATTATCTTTATATTTAAGAAGTCTAGGATTAAATCCCACTCATCTATCGTTAGATGACTATTTCTTAGAAAGATCAGAAACTCCATTAGGACCAAATGGTAAGCCGGATTTCGAGTCTCTTAATGCTATTGATGTAAAATTATTTGATAGTCAAGTTAGTAAAATGTTAAAGGGAACTAAAGTAACAGTACCAACATTTAACTTTATTGAAGGAAAAAAAGAATATAAAAGAACAGTTCAGTTAAAAGATAATGATATTCTAATAATTGAAGGCTTACATGCATTAAATGAAGAATTATTAACTAATATACCAAGAAAGAAAAAGTTTAAAGTATACATAAGCCCATTAATATATCTAAATATTGATAATGATAATCGTATTGGTATGACCGATTTAAGACTATTAAGAAGAATGGTAAGAGATAATCGAACAAGAGGATATAATCCATCGAAAACACTAGATTCATGGTCTGATGTTCGTGATGGTGAAGAAAAATATGTCTTCCCATATCAAGATAATGCCGATGTTATGTTTAACACCAGTCTAGCCTATGAACTAGCAGTCATCAAAACATATGCTGAACCATTATTATTTACCATATCTGAAGAAGATCCTAACTATCAATTAGCTCAAAGACTAATAGAATTATTAAAGTTCGTTTTACCAATACCAAGTGAAACTGTACCAAAAACTTCAATATTAAGAGAGTTTATTGGAGGAAGTTATTTTGAATAAATAAAAAGCATATATTTAAGTAGGTGTAATATGAATAAATATAAACTACTTATAATAATATGCTTTTTTCTTATCACATTATGTTTACCCAGAGTAACTGCTACTGTAAAAAATTTAAATTTACTGGGAAAGGTAATAATTTTAGATGCCGGACACGGTGGCAAGGATGAAGGTGCCAGCAGTGGTCCCATCAAAGAGAGCAAACTTAATTTAATTCTTACAAAAAAATTAGAAAAAGAATTAATATCAAGAGGAGCAACCGTTTACCTAACTCGTAAAGATGACAACGACTTATCCACAACAACTATTAATAGAAAACGAAACGACTTATACAATAGAGCTAAATATATAAATGATATTTCTCCTGATATGTATATATCCATCCATTTAAATGCTTCACCATCCCCTTCATGGAGAGGTCTTCAAGTATTTTATACAGGTAATAATAAAGAAAATAAAATTATCGCTGAAACCATAACTAATCATCTAAAAGAAAACATATCTAATGTTAGAGAAATAAAAAAAGACAATACTTACTACATGTATAAATATATAAAGTCTCCAGGAGTATTAATTGAAGCCGGATTTATATCCAATCCAAACGATAACTATCTTTTAAGAGACATCAATTATCAAAATAAATTAATAACTCTAATTAGTGATTCAATCGAAAAATATTATCAAAATAAATAAAACCCCTTTCAAAAAATACAAAAATAGTGTATACTTCTAATAGAGACTAAGAAGGGTGATAATATATGCAAAAAATATATTTAAAATATGATGAATATACACCACCAGTAGAATGCGACTATGGTTTTATACCAGAAATGGTTTACCTAGGATTCTTATATCCAATCAAGAAAAAGAATTATAAAATGTTTTATATCATGTTAATGACTGAAGTAGCAGTTTCAACCCTAATAATGTGCTTCATTCCCTTTATAATTGGTATAATTATATGTATTGCAATGTTATTTGTCATAAATCTCTTATTCGCAGCCAACTATAACATGATAGTAATTGAAGAACTACTAAAAGATGGCTATGTCCCATTAGACTATAATTCTTCAGATATTCTAATAAAAAAAGGAATATACTTTAAACTCCAGTAGTAGATGTATTCCTTTTATTTTTCAAAAAAACAACAAAAAATATATCATTTTTTTCAAAACTATGATATACTTTAATACAGAATAATGGGAGTTGATATTGTGGAGAAAAATTTTAAGACAATAAATGAACAAGTAGAAATATTAAAAAACAAAGGTCTTATAATTGAAGATGAAAATGTTGTTAAAGATACCCTACTCAGAGAAAACTATTTCTTTTTAATGGGTTATCGTCACGCCTTCCTTATATCGCAAAAGGAAAGAAAATTCATACCCGGTACAACTTTTAATGAAATATACTCATTATTCACATTTGATAGGAATTTTAGAAATATAATATTTAAAAATGTACTTGTTATCGAAAATCAATTAAAATCAGTAATATCATATCAATTATCCAAGAAGTATGGATATCGTGAAAAAGATTATTTAAATCCTAAAAACTTCACTCAAGATCATGATAAAGCACGCCGTGTTCGTGACTTAATTGATAAGATGAAAAGACAAATAAGAATCAATGCTACAACCCATAATGCTACAATACACTACATAAATAACTACGGTTATATTCCCTTATGGGTTTTAGTAAAAGTATTATCATTCGGAATAGTTTGTGAATTATATACTATATTAAAGAAAGAAGACCAAATAGAAGTAGCAGAAGTTTTTGATACTACACCAAGTGTCTTATCAGATATACTAATAATATTATCCAACTATCGAAATTTATGTGCTCATGAAGATATCGTGTTTGAACATAAAACCGAAAGAGTAATACCGGATACAGAATATCATGATATGATGGAAATACCAAAAATGGATGGCGAATATATTTATGGTAAAAATGACTTATTTGCAGTAATTATAATCTTTAAAATATTACTAAATAAAAAAGCCTTTCGTTTAATGATGAAAGAAATAGAATATGAAATAGAATTGTTGGATGGAAGAGTGGATACCATTCCAATAAGTAAAGTATTAGATAGAATGGGATTTCCAGAAAATTATATAGAAATAATAGATAAGTAGGTGATAATAATGAATAAGAAAAATAATAAAATAATAATACCTCTTTTAGTATTAGTAGCTTTTATTGGTGGCTCAGTATGGACATATCTAGTAATAAATCAATTAAATAGAGGTACAACAAATTCAGTAACTAAAGGGGGAAACTATACAATAAATGAAAATAGTATATCCGGAGCAGTAGATAAAATATATGATGCCACTGTAACAGTAGCCACTTATAAAGATGGTAAAGCAGTATCAACAGGAACAGGCTTTGTCTATAAAAAAGAAGGATCAACAGCCTATATAATGACAAATAATCATGTTATATCAGGCGGCGATTCTGCTAAAGTAATCTTTAGTGATGGGACATCAGCAGATACTCAAATCTTAGGTGGAGAGACATATTCGGATATAGCAGTATTAACAGTAAGTGCTGCAAGCATAAAGCAAGTAGCAACATTAGGAAACACTGATAAAATAAAATTAGGAGACACTACCTTTGCCGTAGGAGCCCCACTTGGCGATACTTATAGTGGTACAGTAACTAAAGGAATCCTATCAGGAAAAGATCGTTTAGTAGCAGTATCATTCTCCGGAAGTAATTCTGATTACTATATGAAAGTATTACAAACAGATGCTGCTTTAAATCCAGGTAATAGTGGTGGTCCATTATGTAATGTAAATGGAGAAGTAATAGGAGTAACATCTTTAAAGCTTACAGAAGAAAAAACAAGTTCAACAACAAGTTATAGTGTCGAAGGAATGGGCTTTGCTATACCAATAGAAGACGCTCTATCATATGCTGGTATCATTGAAAAAGGTGAATCAGTAAAGAGACCATATATTGGAATAAGTATGTTAGATATAACAGATAGTTATTACTTATGGCAGGCTGGAATAACTTTACCAAAAGGTGTTGAAAAAGGAGTAGCAATTCTAGAAGTATCATCATCTTCACCAGCAGAAAAAGCCGGATTAAAGAAAGGTGATATCATAACTAAACTAGAAAAAGAAGAAATATCTTCAGTAGCAGAACTTCGTTATGAATTATATAAACATAATCCAGGAGATAAAGTAACAGTTACTTATAATAGAAATGGTAAAGAGTTAACTTCTGAAGTAACCCTTGAAGAATCAAAATAATCTAGATTAATTCTAGGTTATTTTTTTCCACTTCAACCTTAAATAAATTTAAGTTTTCCGTGGTGTTAGTGAGCCAAAAATATTTGTCTCCCTAACAAACAATATTTAAGTATATATTCATTGCTTCTATATAATAAATATGGTTGATATACTACTTATAGACAATTTAAATGGCTATAAGTAGCACTGTAAGACTATTTAAGACTTACAGTGATATTAAAAATAAAATAATAATGTAAAAAAAATATAAAACTATTGTATTTTGTATGTAATATTTGTTATAATAAATATGACAAAAAGAAAGGTGAAAAAAGATGGAAGAATACAAAATAACATCACATAGTGATAATGAAACAATAGCAATAGCCCAAAACATAGAATCAGAAAAGTTTCCAAATATGGTAATATGTTTAAATGGCGATTTAGGTAGTGGAAAAACAATGTTTACTAAAGGATTTGCTCATGCTATGGGAATAGATGAGATAACATCTCCAACATTTACAATAATAAAAGAGTATGTTGGAGAATTACCATTATATCATATGGATGTATATAGATTAGAAGATTCACATGAAGATATAGGAATAGAAGAATACTTTGATAAAGGTGGAGTAACCATAATAGAATGGGCTGATATGATAAAAGATATCTTACCAGAAGAAAGATTAGATATCAAAATCAAAATAGCAGATGATAATACAAGAGTATTAATATTAAAACCACATGGGGAAAAATATGTAAATATATGTGAGGCCATAATATGATAAGTTTATTTATAGATACATCACTTGAAGATGTATCTATTGCCTTAGTAAAAGATGGAAAAGAATTATCTCAAATACATGAATACATACCAGGAAAACATTCCATATATGTAACTAAGTATATAAGTGATATTCTAAAAAATAATAACTTATCCCCAGATAATGTTGATGAAATAATCGTTGTAAATGGACCAGGTTCATTTACTGGTATCCGAATAGGAGTAACCATAGCCAAGATGTTTGCTTATATCAAAAAAATAAGAATCGTAACCATAACATCTTTAAAAGCAAGAGTACTAGGTCATACCGGAAATTATTTACTAACAACAATAGATGCCAAACACAATAATTATTATGTTGGCGTATATGACAAAGAAAATAACACTATTGAAGAGAAGTTTACTTCCTTTAAAGAAGTAGCAGAACTAAAAGAAAAATATTCCCCAGTAGTTATAGACCAAACAACACCATATCAAGTAGAACAAATTGTATCATATACTAAGAAACTAAAAAGTGAAAATCCACATGGTGTGAACCCAATCTATCTAAAATTACCCGAAGCGATGGAGAAAAAATGTTAAAAGAAGTAATAAAAGAAGACCCAAGTCCCTATGTAAAATATATAGAATATATTGAAGAAGATAAAGTATTAGGATATCTAAAATATTCTCTTATTTATGATCGCATGGAAATAGATAATATTCTTGTTGAGCCAGAATATCGTGGTCAAAAAATAGGAAACAAATTAATGAGTAGATTAATAAGTATAGCAATCGAAGAACATGTCGTAAATATAACTTTAGAAGTAAGAGTAAGTAATGAAATAGCCAGAAATCTCTATAAAAAGTTTGGCTTTAGAGAAGTAGCCCTAAGAAAGTTCTATTATGGGGATGAAGATGCTATATTAATGGAAAAACAGGTGATGTAAATGAAAGATGTATATATATTAGGAATAGAATCAAGTTGTGATGAAACAAGTATGAGTATTGTTAAAAATGGTAGTGAAGAAATAGCCACTATTGTGCTAAGTCAAATAGATATTCATAAAAATTATGGAGGAGTAGTCCCTGAAATTGCTAGTCGTAATCATATTGAAAACATAACAATTGTTTTAGAAGAACTTCTATCTAAAACAAATATGAAACTAGAAGACATAACCGCTATTGGAGTAACATATGGACCAGGACTAATAGGTAGTCTTTTAATAGGAGTACAAGCCGCTAAAACAATCTCTTTAGTAACAGGAAAGCCATTAATACCAGTTCATCATATCATAGGACACATCTATGCCAACAACCTAAAAGAAAGACTAACATTCCCCCTAATAGCCTTAGTAGTAAGTGGAGGACATACCGAACTAATCTATATGAAAGAAGACTATTCCTTTACCAAAATAGGAGGTACTCTAGATGATGCTGTTGGAGAATGTTACGATAAAGTAGCCAAAGTATTAGGACTAGAATATCCAGGAGGACCAAAAGTAGATAAACTAGCCCATCTAGGAAAAGATACCTATAACTTACCATATCCCCTAGACGATAGTACCTATAACTTTAGTTTTAGTGGTATCAAGTCCGCTGTCATAAATCTTGTACATAACGAAGAACAAAGGGGAAACACCATAAACAAAGAAAATTTATGTACGACATTCCAAAATAGAGTCGTAGGAATAATAACAAAGAAAACAATGAAAGCTATAAAAGAATATAAAGTATCAAATCTTGTCGTAGCGGGTGGTGTGTCAGCAAACTCCGGTTTAAGAGAAAAACTAACTGAAGAATGTCAAAAAGAAAACATTCACATATCTTTCCCTGAACTAAAATATTGTACAGATAACGCCACCATGATCGCTGCTGCTGCCTACTTTGCATATCAAAAAAATATCTTTGCTGATCTAACATTAAATGCTATGGCAACAGACACCATATATAAAGAGTGGAAATAAGGATTATAGAAATATAATCTTTTTTTATTTCTAAGGACAATCTCTATTACAATAAAAAATAATTTCACATAAAATAAAGTGATTATGAATAGAGGTGAAAAACATGGAATTCATAAATCAAAATACCGAACTAGTAATAACCCTACTTACTATGACATTAACATGGATACTTGGTTTTATTTCTAAAAGAAGTCCTTATGTAAATAACAATCTAATAATAATACAAAACATAGTAATTGGACTATCAGTATCAATATTCTATTTTATAATAACCAAAGACTTCAATTTAGCCATAACCTTAAGTGGATTATTCGCCGAAACAGGATATAATCTTATTCATAATATAGAAAAATTAATAAAGGAGGGAAATAATGGTAAACATAGTAAAGAAGATAGTACCAGAGAGTAGATATTATCTAAAATGCCCTTATGAAATGACACCAACTAGAATAGTAGTTCATAATACCGCTAACGATGCTCCTGCTCGAAATGAAATAAGTTATATGACAAATAATGACTATGAAACATCATTTTATTATGCTGTAGATGATAAAGAAATAGTTCAAGGCTTGCCTGAAAATAGAAATGGTTGGCACGCAGGTAAGTAACATTGCCTGAACACACTTTTTCCATTAATCAGTGGGGTACACATTTTTGTGTGCTAACGGGGAAACCTAAGTCTTTAAGATATGGCAATCCCGTGGGAAGCCTATTGACATATATTTACTATTTTTATATAATCTTTATGGGTGATGGTGATGAAAGAAATATGGAAACCTATAAAAGATTATGAAGGACTATACGAAATATCTAACTTTGGAAATGTAAAAATACTTGCTAGAAATTACACCAGATATAATTATTTGACAAAAAGATATAATATTATAAAAGTAAAAGAAAAAATAACACAAGGAACAATAAATGGAGGCTACAGGAGAATATGTTTAACAAAAAACAAGGTAGAAAAAAACAAACATATTCACAAACTTGTGGCTGAAGCGTTTATACCCAATCCAAATAATTATTCATACGTAAATCACATAGATGGAAATAAACAAAATAATTATATTGATAATTTGGAATGGTGTACTCTTTATCAAAATAATACTCATGCTTATAAGACTGGTTTGAGAAAATCAACCGATATTACACCGATTCTACAATATGATTTAGAAGGCAACTTTATAAGAGAATATAAGAGTATTAATGAAGCAAGTAAAGAAACAAATTTAGATATAAGACATATTTCAAGAAATATAAATGGTATAGGAAAACAAATTGGTGGATATAAATTTGTCAAAAAGGAACCTGTATCGACTAGAAGCCCAATCGCTTCGTAGGGTTATTATTGATACATAACTCGAAACGGGTGTGCATTTTAAAATGTAAGAGATAGTCAGTACTAATGGAAACATTAGATTATATGGATGGAAATGGTAAAGGAAATAGAGAAGGAATAGCCATTGAAATATGTTATTCACTATCAGGAGGAGACCGATTTATTAAAGCCGAACAGAATGCAGTTGACCTAATCGTAGACATATTAAATAGATATAATTGGGATATCGATAAAGTAACAAAACACCAGGATTACACTAATAAATATTGTCCTCATAGAACACTAGATATGGGGTGGGATAGATTTCTAAATATGATAAATGAAAAACTATCAGAAACTAGAGCCAGACCTTTCATAGTAGGAACAAAGATATATAACACTGAAGATATCTACCTAACTGAAACTGCAGGTTATGGCGGAGGGCAAATGTTACTAACTAAAAATACTGAGTCAATAGTAAAAAAATACCACTATAATAAAGGATTATATATGGCATTAGGAACAGAAAATACATATTATGATGCAGCATGGACTAATAATTATAGTAAGTTTACAACTACTAAACCACCAGTAGAAGAACTAAAAGAAGATAATAAAGAGACAACTAAAGAGCCAGAAAAAGAAGATGAAAATAGAGAAAGAAATGACAATAAAGATAATAAAGATAATAAAGATAAAAATAATAATGACTTAGATAAAGAATTAGAGAGACAAAATCCATTGCTATGGTTTATAGATAAAATAATAAAATTACTAGTAAAAATATTTAAAAGAAGGAAAAAATAAATCCTTCTTTTTTAGAGTTCACACTTCGGTGTTCACTGCTATAGAAAGCCTAATGTCTTTCTATAGAAAATCAGAACCTATTAATAGTCTCTGATTTTAAGTATATATTAATTATTATAAAATTTACAAATAACCGAACAAAAAAGTCACAAACAACCGAATTGTGATTAAAACATTTAATTAAAAAGAAAATCACCTAACTTAAGACATTAAGTCAGGTGAAACCAAATTATTGGCAACACTCAATTGTGACTATTGAATGTTTCCTATTTTTATTTTATGCAAGTTTTCTTGCTTACATACTAATAATAGCATAAATACATACTTTTGTCAATCAAAGTAAAAAATTAAAAAACTACCATAAATATTAAGGTGTTTGCTTGTTTTTAAGATATAAAAAATGTTATAATTGTATTAGGAAATACTAACTGTTTGAGTACTTGCCAACTTTCTAATGAAAGGAGGCTTGATATTATGAAGAAAAAAGATTTATTAATCACTTTTCTAATATTAATTATCATTTTATTAATAGTCTCTTTATTGACACTAATAATAAAGAAATAGTACTCAATCTATAAAGATTAAGTACTTAAACCATATAATATAGGTAAGTACTCAACGTTGCAAGTTAAGTATTTCCTATTTTTATTTTATGCAAGTCTCCTTGCTTACATACTAATAATAGCATAAATACCTTCTTTTGTCAAACAACTATTTAGTAATTATTTATGTCGATTATTATCATTAGATTGCAAATTATCAATAGTATTTTTTAGAAAATTAATAAACTGTTCACTAGAACAAGGCCTATGTTTAGAAAAATACATAAAGAATAAATCAAATGCATCAATTTCCATTATCTTAGCATAATAAGTTATAATTTTAAAATCATTAGTAAGCCAGTTTTCAAAAGTGTTACATACTTTAAGACATCTAAACATCATCCTAACATCTTCGTATCTTGTATCAACATCATACATTGTAGCATATTTCATATACATATTTTTACAAACATCAGTCTTATCAACAATATATTTTAAAAAATCAACAAATTTCTCGTTATCAGGAGTACCGACTCCTTTAGAACAACAATGTATAAATATTTCACAAACATCCATACCAATCATTTTAGCATAATTATCAATTTCTCCAAAATAATAAATAATCCAATCTCTAAAATTATACTTAATGTTAAGAAGATTGTATAATCTTTTTGCATCAACATATTTAGTATAAAATCCATATTTTATAGCATATTGTTCATATAATTGTTTATTTAAATCAATATGTCTATAATGAGTATTTTGTGTGTTAGACTGTTTATTATTTCCTCTTTTATTACCAGGCTCACTATAATGCTTAATAATATAACTATATGCTTCATTAATTTCTTGCATCTTACTAGTGGCATCATTATTAGAATAAATATCTGGATGGTATTGTTTAGCCATCTTACGATACTTACTTTTAATTTCCTCTAAAGAATTATCATAGTTAACTCCTAATATTTTAAAGGCCTCACTAATAGTCATAATATCTCCTCTTTCGTGAAAGATATTCTAACATATGACCATATACTTGTCAAGAAATTTAAAGTATATATCCCTAACTACTTTATAATAAATATGGCTGATATCCTATTTAAAGACAATAAAAATATTGGCTTTAAATAGCACTTTAAGACCCAAGACTTAAAGTGACAAAAAATAACAAAATAAATATCTTACCCTTTATAATATCTCTAAAATATGATACAATTAAATAGAGAAAAGTGAGGTAACAAGATGCAAATACAAGAATTAAATAAAGAACAACAAAAAGCAGTTAATCATATAGATGGACCAATGCTTGTTTTAGCAGGAGCTGGTTCAGGAAAAACAAAAGTATTAACAAATAGAATAGCAAATCTAATCGAAAATGGTATAAGTCCATATAACATATTAGCTATAACATTTACTAATAAAGCCGCTAAAGAAATGAAAGATAGAGTAGTAAGATTAATAGGAAAAGAAGCCTATAATATTCAAATATCAACATTCCATTCCTTAGGCCTAAAAATATTAAAAGAAAACTATAGTATGTTAGGCTATGAAAAAAACTTTACTATTATAGATAGTGATGATGTCCTAACAATCATAAAGAAAATATTAAAAGATAAAAATATGTCTAAAGATAGATATAACCCAAGAGAAATAAAAAATAAAATAAGTTCTGCTAAAAATGAAATGATGAGTATAGATTCATTTGCTAAAGTAGAGTTTGATCACAAAGTAGTAGAAGTCTATAAAGAATATCAACAAAAACTAAAAAATGGTAATTCTGTAGATTTTGATGACTTACTAATACTACCAATAAAACTATTCAGAAACTATCCTCGTGTATTAGAAGAATATCAAGATAGATATAAATACATCCTAATAGATGAGTATCAGGATACCAATGAAGCCCAATATATCTTTAGTAAACTATTATCAGCAAAGTATCGAAATATCTTCGTAGTAGGAGACAATGATCAAGCAATATATGCCTTTAGAGGAGCCAACTACAAGAATATCCTAAACTTCGAAAAAGATTATCCTGAGGCCAAAACAATCCTACTTGAAGAAAACTATCGTTCAACCAAAACCATATTAAATGCCGCTAATAGCGTAATCAAAAATAATCATGAAAGAAAAGATAAAAACCTATGGAGTAATAATGCAACTGGTAATAAAATAAAATATAAAGAAGTAGCAAACGAAAAAGAAGAAGCATCATTCGTAGGAACTGAAATAAAAAGACTACTAAGTGAAGGCATAAACGAAGAAGATATAGCGGTATTATATCGTACCAATGCCCAGTCTCGTGTTATCGAAGAAGAAATGCTAAAGAAAAATATTAAATATAGAGTTGTAGGAAGTTTCTACTTCTATAATAGAAAAGAAATAAAAGACCTATTATGTTACTTAAGACTAATAAATAATCATAAAGATGATGTAAGTTTGCTTAGAGTAATAAATACCCCAAGAAGAGGAATCGGAGATAAAACAATTGAGACTCTAACTGAAGAAGCAACAAATAGAGAATTATCTCTATATGAAACAATAAGTAAAGGAAAAGAACTAGAGTTCAAAAACCTAATCGAAGATCTAACCAAAGCTAGTGAATCATTATCACTAACTGAATTAATAGATGAAATTTTAGAAAAAACCGGTATCAAAAAAGAACTATCAACATCCAAATTACTCGAAGATGAAATAAGACTAGAGAACCTAAATGAGTTCAAAGGTGTAACCAAAAGTTATGAAGAAGAATATGGAACTGCCTCACTCGGAGACTTCCTAGACGAAATCTCATTAGTAAGTGACATGTCCGAACATCAAGATAGTTCAAATAGAGTAAGCCTAATGACAGTCCATTCCGTTAAAGGACTAGAATTTGATTATGTCTTCATTGTCGGTATGGAAGAAGGAATATTCCCTCACTATAATGCTATTAATGATGGAAGTAATTCCGCTATTGAAGAAGAAAGAAGACTATGTTATGTCGCTATAACAAGAGCCAAAAAAGAATTATATATAACATCAGCAGATACCAGAATGTTATTTGGTAATCCAATGAGAAATCAACCTAGTAGATTTATTGATGAAATAGATAAAGAATATATCGATAAAGAAAGACCAAAAAAACTAGAAAAAATAATAACTAAAGTAAGAAAGACTGTCGACAAAAATGCCACTTATGAAGTAGGAGAACATATCTCTCATACCGAGTTTGGTGAAGGAATAGTAATAAGTGTTGATAAATCCATCATAACCGTAGCCTTTCCACATCCATTTGGTATAAGAAAACTAATGAAAGGCCATCCAAACATAACTAAATTATAAAAAAGAAAAGAGGAGTAGTTATGAAAAAAACACTACTAGGTTTTACCATAGTATTACTATTAATGATATCAGAAATACTAATACTAAATAACGATATAGCATCACTAAAAGCATCAAATAAGATATTACAAGAAGATCTAAAAGATAAGAAAAATATAAGTACTTTAAAAGAAGAAAAAGAAGACTTAAATACCTCAGTATCCAATTTACTCGCAGTCTCTACCTTCAGTGATGAAGATATAGAAGAAATAATGACTAGTCAAAAAACAATCTCAAAAGATCTTGAAGACAATATAACATCACTAGAAAATACCATCATAGATTTAGAAGATAAACTATCAAGTCTTCAAAAAGAATACTATAAATTAGTCAAAGAAAATGCTGAAAAAAATAGTTTCTATATTTCAAATGTACCCTTTATCAATCAGTATCCTAACTACCCAACCGGTTGTGAGTCAGTAGCCTTAACCATTCTTCTAAATTACTATGGAGTAGCAGTAACGCCAGATGATATCATAAACAAATTACCAAAAGGAAGCGTTCCTATAACCAAAGATGGTAAACTATATGGAGGCAATCCTGAAGTAGAGTTTATAGGTAACCCCTATAGTTTAAATGCTTACGGAGTATATGAAAAACCAATTGCTAATATTGCTAGCCAATATAAAAGTGGTATCAAAATAGCAACAGGAACCAGTTTTGAAAAAATACTAGAAGTAGTAAAAACCGGCAAACCAGTTATGGTATGGACCTCCATGTCACTAGCAGTCCCATATATATCACAGTCTTGGATATATGAACCAACAGGAGAAACAATTTACTGGAAGGCCAATGAGCATGCTGTAGTAATAATAGGCTATACCGAAGATAAAGTCATAATATCAGACCCAATAAATGGTAAAGCCAAATACCAATCAAAAATTATCTTCAAAGAAAGATATAACTATTATGGAAAGAAGGCGTTATATTACTAATGAGAAATAAAAAAGTAAACAAAATATTACCATCTATCATCATAATTATAACCCTAATAATATTTAGCCTTCTAGTATATACCATATATCAAAAAATAAATTTAAATAACAAAAATAAAGAATTAAATAACTACCTAAAAGAACATCAAGAATTAACTGAAGAGATAGAAGATCTAAAAAACATTAAAGAAAATTATGAATTAATCAAAGAAAATAATCAAAATCTGGAAAAACAAAAACAAGACTTAGAAGATAAAATAACTACTCTAAATACCAAAATAAATAAAGTAAAGAAAGATATAGATAAATTAAAATAGTATCTATTTCTTTTTTTATAACATATAATACAGTAGGAGGTATCTATGGATTATAGTATTTTAGTAAATAAAGATAATCCCCTGCCAAGAGCGTATATACCAAATACATTAGAAAATGTTCATAGTGAATATAAAGAAAACATATTACTAGATAATAAAGCCCTAGAAGCATTTCAAGAACTAAAAAGAGAAGCCTTAAGATATGGATATCATATTGATATAGTAAGTGGCTATCGAGACTATGATTATCAAGAAAAAATATATAATAAATTACTAGAAGAAAAAGGATTTACCTATGCCATAACAAGAATAGCATCTCCTGGTAAGAGTGAACATCAAACAGGATTAGCTTTAGATTTTTGTATATATAAAGATGGAAAATGTTATATAGAACATGATGTTGAAGATAAAATAGAAACCAAATGGATACATCAAAATAGTCATAGATATGGTTTTATCATAAGATATCCCGAAGGAAAAGAAGATATAACCAAATATAGTTATGAACCATGGCATTTAAGATATGTAGGAAATATAGCCAGTAGTATTTATAACAATAACCTAACACTAGAAGAATATAAAGATAAAGAGTCTATTAAATAGATTCTTTTTCAGTATCGTCTCACACTATGTTGTTCGCCGTTTTCTAATGCCTAAGGTCATTAGAAAAAAGTTTTGAGTTTGTCATCTCAAAACTAAAATTATTTCTTCTTAGAATAATCACAGTACATAATAATTAACTTATATATAATAAATATGGTTGATAAAAAATAATATAAACATATTGACATCTTTTAGTAATAGTGATATTATTTAAATATATGAATATATATTCATATATAATAAGGAGGAATAATATGATAGATAATGTAGATATAAATAAAATACAAAAAGAATTACTTGAAGAAGATACAATTATTGATATAGCAGAACTATTCAAAGTATTTGCAGATTCAACAAGAGTAAAAATAATAAATGTCTTATTAGAAAATAAATTATGTGTTAGCGATATAGCAACACTAGTTGGAGGAACACAATCTGCCATTTCACATCAACTAAGAATACTAAAATCATCAAAATTAGTAAAATATACCAAAATAGGAAAAACAGTCTACTACGAACTAAGTGATGATCATGTGAAAAAACTATTTAATATTGGAAAGGAACATATAAATGAAATATAAATATAATATCAAAAATCTAGACTGTGCTAATTGTGCTAAAACCATTGAAAATAAATTAAATGAAGATAAAAATATCAAAAAAGCAATCGTTAATTTTAATTCATCAACAGTAACTGTGGAGACAGACTTAAAAGATGCTTATCCCTATGTAAAAAAAATAGTAAGTGAAGTAGAACCAGATGCCATTTTAAGTGAAGATAAAATAAAAGAAAATAAAAATATAGATATCTATAGAATAGTACTAGGAGGATTAATAGGATTACTTGGAATAGTATTAAAATTACCAAACTATTTAAGTACTATCTTAATAGTAGTAGCCTATATAATCCTAATATATAAAACACTATTAACCGCTATTAAACAATTAAGAAAGAAAGTAATAAATGAAAACTTCCTAGTAACAATATCTGCTCTCGGTGCTTTTGCGCTAGGAGATTCCCATGAAGGATTAATGGTCCTATTCTTATATGATTTAGGAAAAGTATTAGAAAGAATGGCTGTAAATAAAAGTCGTAACTCAGTAGCAGAACTTATGGATATCAAAGAAGAAACATCAAATCTAAAAGAAAAAAATAAAATAATAGTAGTTCCAACAACCAAAATAAAAGTCGGAGATATAATCGTAGTCAAAGAAGGAGAAAGAGTACCACTAGATGGAACCATAGTAAAAGGTTCTTCCATGTTAGATACAAGTGCTCTAACCGGAGAATCACTTCCAATATCAGTAAAAGTTGGTGATAATATCCTATCAGGAAGTATAAATAAAGGAGGCCTACTAGAAGTAAAAGTAACATCAATCTATAAAGATTCAACAGTAAATAAAATATTAGAATTAGTAGAAACTGCTACCGAAAGAAAAACCAAAACCGAAAAAGTAGTATCCAAATACTCATCTAAATATACATTAGGAGTAATTATAATCGCCATTCTAACAGCGGTCTTATTACCATTATTTACAAGTCTAACATATAGTGAAAGTATCTATAAAGGATTAACAATACTAGTAATATCTTGTCCATGTGCTATAGCCATATCAATACCATTATCATATTTTTCAGGTATTGGAGCATCATCTAGAGAAGGAATACTAGTAAAAGGAAGTAATTACCTAGATAGTATCAAAAATATCAAAGAAATAGCTTTTGATAAAACAGGAACTATCACAACAGGAGAGTTCTATATATCAAAAATAAATATCCATAACAAAGAATATACTGAAGATAAAATAATGGAAATTTTTGCTAAAGGAGAATCACTTTCAAACCATCCAATTGCCAAATCAGTATTAAAAAAATATAATAAAGAAGTATTACATAATGATATCAAAGATTTTAAAGAAGTATCAGGAAAAGGAATAGAATTTACTTATAAAAAAGATAAAGTAAAAATAGGAAACCCTAAATACTGTGGTATCAAAGAAGAAAGTAGTAATATATATCTAACAATAAATAATAGTCTAGTTGCAGATATTGAAATAAAAGATGAAATAAAAAGTACTGCTAAAGAAACAATAAAAAAATTAAAAGATATGAATATAACAGTTCATATGTTTACTGGAGATACCAAAGAAAAAGCCGAAGAAATATCAAAAGAACTAAATATAGAAGATGTAAACTATAGTATGTTACCAAATGATAAATATAACTATTTAGAAAAAATAATCACAAACAAAAAAGAAGGAACCATCGTAGCCTTTGTTGGAGATGGTATCAATGATGCCCCAGTTCTAAAACTAGCAGATCTAGGTATTTCTATGGGTCATCTAGGAACAGACTCTGCTATCGAAGCATCAGACATCGTAATAATGAATGATAACCTAGATAAAATAATAACTGCTATAAACATATCTAAGAAAACAGGAAAGATAATAAATCAAAATCTAATCTTTGCTATAGGCATAAAACTATTAGTACTAATCTTAACTCTACTAGGAGTATCAACAATGCTAGAGGCTGTCTTTGCTGATGTAGGAGTAACAGTATTATGTATTCTAAATACTCTAAGATTATTAAAGAATAATAAATAACTATTTGACAGCAAAAATGAGTAAAATCATATATCATAAGGAATTACTCATTTTTTAATTGTTGTGATTTCATTAAAATAACTAGTTGTAATAAATAAAAAAATAATATATAATTATATTATAAATAGGAGGATATATGAATATAGTAATAGCCATAATTTTTATATCGGTAATAGGAACACTTTTACATTTCATGTATGAATGGTCAGGACATAATAAAGTAGTATCCCTTTTTGCCGCAGTTAATGAAAGTACTTGGGAACATATCAAAATAGCCTTAACACCAACCTTTATATGGACATTATATGATGGAGCAGTATATGGTCTTAATCCAAATTACTTTGAAGCCAAAGCCTTAAGTATATTAGTAATAATAGTACTAATACCATTACTATTTTATGCCTATCAATTAATAACCAAAAAAGCCATATTACCAATAGATATCACAATATTCTATTTAACTATTATTATAAGTAATCTAGTATTTTACTATATAATAAATATAGAATCATTACACTTCTTCTATACATACATATCAGTAATAGTATTATTTATAATATTTGGTTCCTATATGGTATTAACATTATTACCAATAAAAAACTTCTTATTCAAAGACCCAATAACCAAAAGATATGGAATAAGAGGACATTCTCATCATGAACATAAAGAAAAATAATCAAAATATGTTTTAATAACATATTTTTTTTGGTATAATAATAATGGAAAGTTAGAAGTGAAAAAATGAGAAATATATATGATTTAACAATAAAAGAATTAGAAGACTATTTCATATCAATAAATGAAAAAAAATTTAGAGCAGTTCAAGTATATGAAGCCCTATATAAAAGAAGAATAAAATCATTTGATGATATGACCAATATAAGTAAAGAAGTAAGAGAAAAACTAAAACAAGATTTCTCTTTCTATAAAATAAAAATGTTAATAAAACAGCAAGGCAAGAATGTCAATAAATATCTATTTGAATTAGAAGATGGAAACAAGATAGAATCCGTATTAATGTTTCACGATTACGGAACAAGTATCTGCGTATCATCTCAAGTAGGTTGTAATATGACTTGTGCTTTTTGTGAAAGCGGAAGATTAAAAAAAGTAAGAAATCTATTAGCTTATGAAATAGTACAACAAATACTTCAAATAGAAGAAGACATAAATAAAAGAATAACTCATGTAGTATTAATGGGAATAGGAGAACCATTTGATAACTATGATAATGTTTTAAGATTTGTAAAAATAATAAACTGTGGTAAAGGAATCGATATCGGTTCAAGACATATAACCATATCAACATGTGGAGTAATCCCTGGTATAAAGAAGTTTATGAATGAAGAAGGCCAAGTAAACCTAGCCATAAGCTTACATGCTCCTAATAACGCCCTTAGAAGTAGAATAATGCCTATCAATAAAGCATATCCTTTAAATGAATTAATGGAAACAATAAAAGAATATATAAATAAGACAAATCGTAGAGTAACCTTTGAATATATAATGCTTGAAAATGTAAATGATAGCGAAGAAAATGCTAAAGAATTAGCCTTATTATTAAAAGGAATAAATTGCTATGTTAACCTAATACCATATAATGAAACAGAAAATATTGAATTTAAACGAACAAAAGAGTGGAAAATTATGAAGTTTTATGATATACTAAAGAAAAATAAGATAAATGTAACAATAAGAAAAGAATTTGGAGGTTCAGTTGATGCCGCATGTGGTCAACTAAGAGCCAATAATTAAGAGGAAGTGAAATAATGCAAACATTTTATATGACAGATGCCGGAAAAGTAAGAACACATAATGAAGATAGTGTAATAATAGTTGGCAATAAAAATAATGAATTCATTCTCGCAGTAGCAGATGGAATGGGTGGACATAAAGCTGGAGAAATAGCTTCAAATATAGCAATAGAACATATTGTTCAAAGTTTCGAAAGTATGGAAACAATAGGAAAAAAAGAAGAAGGAATAGATTGGTTAAGAAAAATAGTAAAAGAAATAAATGAAAAAATATTTGAATATACCTCTATTCATCCAGAAAGTAAAGGAATGGGAACAACTCTAGTAATAGCCATCAAAACAGATGACTATATCCTTTATGGAAATATAGGAGATTCATCAGGATATGTAGTAAAAAATGAAAAATTACATAAAGTAACCAAAGATCATACCCTAGTAAATTTATTAGTCTCAACCGGAGAACTAACTCCTGAACAAGCCAAGTTTCATCCAAGAAAGAACTTGCTTACAAGAGCACTAGGAGCTAATGATCCAATCGAAATAGATATCTTCGATATCGATAATACCGTAAACGGTTTATTCCTATGTAGTGATGGATTAACTAATATGGTAACAGATGAACAAATAGAAAAAGTATTAAATAGTAAATCTTCAATCGAAGAACAAGTAGAAAAATTAATAAAAAAGAGTAATATAAGAGGTGGAACAGATAACATATCAATAGCTTATCTGAAGAAGGAAAGTGGTGATAAGTAATGCTAACTAAAGGTCAAAAAATAAATGAGCGTTATGAAATAATAAAAACCATCGGTGAAGGAGGAATGGCCAATGTCTATCTAGCAGAAGATACCATTCTTGAAAGAAAAGTAGCTATAAAAGTTTTAAGAGGTGATCTTTCAAACGATGAAAAATTTATTCGTCGTTTCAAAAGAGAAGCCTTATCAGTATCAAACCTATCACATCCAAATATCGTTGAAGTATATGATGTTGGAGAAGAAGATGGAAACTATTATATTGTAATGGAATATATTGAAGGAAAGACATTAAAACAATTACTTCAAAAAAGAGGAGCCTTAACCCTAACAGAAGTAATAGATATAATGAGTCAGTTAACAGATGGTTTAGCTCACGCTCATGAAGCCTATATAATTCATAGAGATATAAAACCACAAAATATAATGATTGAAGATAATGGTCGTATCAAAATAACCGACTTCGGAATAGCAATGGCTTTAAATTCAACCCAATTAACTCAAACAAACTCAGTAATGGGTTCAGTCCACTATCTACCACCGGAACAGGCTAACGGTAAGGGATCAACAGTAAAAAGTGATATATATTCATTAGGAATATTAATGTATGAGTTATTAACTGGTTCCGTACCATTCAAAGGAGACACTGCTGTTGAAATAGCCTTAAAACACATGAAAGAAAAAATTCCTAGTGTTAGAAAGCAAAACCCAACAATACCACAATCAGTAGAAAATATAATTCTAAAAGCAACTGCTAAAAATCCAAAAAATAGATATGACTCTGTAAGAGAAATGTATAATGATTTACAAACTGCTTTAGAAAGAGATAACGAAAAAAGATTAGTATATGAATATCCTGAAAATGATTTAGAGGAAACCAAAGTAATAGCTCCTATACCAAAAGAGCCAAAGAAGCCCGTCGTAGATAAACCTCTTGATAAAGAAGAAACTACTGAAACAGATGATTCAATACTAAAAGAAAAAGACGAAAAAAATAAACTACCAATTATATTAGCAGGTATATTATTAGCCTTTCTAATAGTATTAGCAGTGGTATATCTACTAATAAGTAATCATGATGTTAAAGAAGTAAAAGTACCAGATGTAACAGGGCTTACCTTAGAAGAAGCCATAAAGAAAGTAGAAAAACAAGGTTTAAAATATACTACAAAAGATGAAGAAAATGCTGATATTGAAGAAGGAAAGGTAATAAGAACAGAACCAAAAGCTGGTTCAACAAAAACCAAAGGAAGTACTATCACAATAGTAGAATCTTCTGGTAAAGAATACCTATTACTAGAAGACTATACTGGTAAAAATTATTATGAAATAAAAGCAAAACTAGAATTAAAAGGTATCAAAGTAGAAATGAAAACCAAAGAAGTAGAAAATACATCTGATTATAAAGACAAAGAAGAGCAGATAATAGATCAAGAGCCAAAATTTGATAAAGAAAAAGAAACAAAATTATATGCTAATGATTCAGTAATACTATACATACCAGAAGTAGATGTATATCCAGATATGGTTAAAGAAAAATGGACTTTATCAAAGGTACAAGATTTTGCTAAAGAAAATAATTTAACGTTAGATATAACATATAAAGAAACAACAGATGTAGAAGAAAACATCGTATTATCACAAGGCAGAGATCCTGGAGATCCAATTTATAATGGTTATACTTTAAAAATAACTATATCAAAGAAACCAGAAGATAAAACAGAACCAACAGATTCATTAATGCCAAAAGATGATAAAAAAGATAAAAAAACAGAATAGGAATAAAATATGGAAGGTATAATAATCAAAAACGAAAGTAATAATTATACAGTAAGAACAAATAAGGGGATAAATATCTGTAAGCCAAGAGGAAAGTTTAGACTAGATAAAATAACTCCTCTAGTAGGAGATAAAGTAATAATAGATGATATAAATAATTACTTACTAGAAATAAAACCTAGAAAAAACTCCCTAATAAGACCTCAAATAGCTAATGTTGATATAGCATTAATTGTAACATCAGTAAAAGAGCCTAATTTTGATAGTAACTTGTTAGACAAACTACTAACAATAATATCTTATAATAATATAGAACCAATAATATGCTTAACAAAGACAGACTTACTAAATGAAGAGGAAGAAAAAAATATTAAAGAGATATTTAACTACTATCAAAGTATTGGTTACATAGTAGTAACAAATAATGATATCAAAGAAATAAAAAAACTAATTGCAGGTAAAATAGTAGTCTTTGCTGGTCAATCAGGAGCAGGCAAATCATCTCTATTAAATAAACTAGATAAAAATCTAAATCTAGAAACAAATGAAATATCCAAGGCTCTAGGTCGTGGAAAACATACAACAAGATGTACAACTTTATATGATATCGATTCATCTTTAGTCGCAGACACCCCTGGTTTCTCATCAGTAGATTTCCGTGGAATGACTAAAATAGATATCCGTGATAATATGAAAGATATGTTTGATAACTTACATAATTGTAAGTATAAAGATTGTATGCATATCAAAGAAGATGACTGTGAAGTAAAGAACCTAGTAGAACAAAATAAAATATTATTATCTAGATATAACAATTATAAATCATTTATAGGAGGTCAAAAATGAAAATATCAGTATCGATACTAAATGCCAAAGATAAAAAAGAAACAATAAAAATATTAAATAACACTGATATATCATATTTTCATATCGATGTAATGGATGGTAATTTTGTTAAACAAATATCTTTACCAGCAGAAGAAACATTAGAACTATCTAAAGTATCAGAAAAAAAACTAGATATTCACCTAATGCATAGTAGACCTCTATCATATATCGAACAAATAAAAGACTTAAAAAATATTGAATATATAACAATTCATTTAGAAATAGAAGAGAATATTCAAAATATATTAAACAAAATAAAAGAATATGGTTTTAAAAGAGGAATATCTATTAAGCCAAATACTGACATAAATAAGTTAATACCATATTTAGATAATATCGATTTAATATTAATAATGACTGTCGAACCAGGTCAAGGTGGCCAACCATTCCTAGAAAACAGTCCAAATAGAATAAAAGAAATAAAGAACTTAATAAAAGATAAAAATATTTTACTAGAAGTAGATGGTGGTATCAATGATAAAACCATAAACTTAGTAAATACTGCTGACATAGCAGTAGTAGGTTCATACATAACTACTAGTGATAACATGATAGAAAAAGTAAAAACACTAGTATAAATATAGCTCCTCTCTTTATAATAAATAAAGAAAGGAGCTTTTAATATGAATAATGAAAATAAAAAGGAACCAAGTAAAGAAATAATTGAGGAAGAATATCGACTAGGTAAAGAATACTATAACAAACTATTAAAAGAAATGCCAAAAGATAAAGAAAAGTATGACTAGAAAATAGCCATATTTTTTTATAAACACTTGTAATTATAATTACAACATGATATAATGAAATAAAAGAAAGTAAGGAGATGAACAAAAGCAGATGAAAGAAGATAAAAGTAAAAATGTTATAATAATAATGCTAACAATAATTATAATTTTATTATTAATAATTCTTACATTAGTATTAACTGGTAAAGTAAATGTAAATAATAAAAATGACAAATTAGACAATAAAAATGATGTAATAGAAAATAATAATACTGAAGTAAACTGGACTGATAAATTATTATCTTATAATATATCAGAAATAAAATTATCTAGAAAAAGAAATACTCAGTTAGGAGACTCTCAAGATATGGATAAAGAAGTAACTTTATCTAAAGAAGAACTTAAACAAATACTAGATAAAATAAGTACAAATAAATTAGTAAAAACATATAGTCTAGGAAGAGGTGGACAAGATAGAGATCACTTAACTGTATCTTATCAAATAAATAATCAAAATTATACTTTTGAAGTATTTGCAGGTTCAATAGTATTAGATTCTGCTGATGAAGAAATAAAAAATATTTTTAATAATAATAACTATGAAGAAAGAAATACAGAATATAAAAATCAAGCAGGAGCCTTCTATTACTATTCAATAGAAGAATATAATGAAAGTATATTTGATGAGTATTTTAAATAGAATGACTAGTAACTAGTCTTCTTTTTATTTATCAACAACTTCTGTGGATAAATAAAAAAATGGATATAAATCCATTCCATTAAGCATCTTTTTTACTATTCTTCTTCATAGTTCTAGCTTCTCTAACACTAGTCTTAATTTTGTTACCATCTTTATCAGTAACAGTAGTAAAGTTAACTTTTTGAGTACCTTTAGTTATTTTTAAACAGTTAGGTCTATTATTTACAGATCTAGTTTTTTTAGTTGTTACTTTCTTCATCGTATTCCCTCCTCATCAGTTCGTAATTAACTTTACCATAAAATTGCCTTTTAGTCAACAATTATTTATGATTTTACTATTTCTTAGTATCATTTTTAATAAATTCTCTTAAAATTTTTGTTATTGCTCTTTTTTCGATTCTCGAAACATAACTTCTCGATATACCCAAATTTTTAGCAATTTCCTTCTGTGTTATTTCATCATTATTATCAAGACCATACCTTTTAGTAAGAACATCCCTCTCCCTAGGAGTAAGAATATTCATATATTCTTTTAATAATTTAATATTATCATTTTTATATATTTCTTCATTAAAATCAGGATCTTCAGTTTTTAAAACATCAAGTATTGTAACCTCATTTCCTTCCTTATCATAACTAATACCATCATAAATACTAACATTCTTAGAATTCTTTTTATCTGCTCTAAAATGCATAAGAATTTCATTTTCTGCACATTTAGCAATATAAGTAGTAAGTCTTACATTCTTGTTAGGAGAAAAACTATCAATCCCCTTAATAAGTCCAACTGTTCCTATTCCAATAAGATCATCAACATCATTATAAGTAGATTCAAATTTTTTAACAATATGTGCTACTAGTCTAAGATTATGTTCAATAAGTTTACTTCTAGCCTCCTTATCTCCATTTATCATTCTTTCTATATATTTTTCCTCTTCTTCTTTAGATAAAGGATCAGGAAAAACATTATTAGAGTAAGCACCACTAAAAAAAGTAAGGTTACCAAATAAAAGATTAAATAAATTAAATAACATCATACCACCTATTAAATAATATAAAAATAAACATTTAATTATACCAAAATATATGATACAATATAAATATATATTAAATAAGAGGTATAACAATGAAGAAAAAAATAAAAACTGAACAAAATATAATAATAATAATGGATGCAATCAAAAAAATAATGACCATATTTCTTGGCCCATTCTTAACAGCTTACTTTATAAGTACATCTACTAATAGTATATTAAATATAGCTATATACTATATATTTACATATGCAACAATGGCATTAAGCACTTTAGTAGTAGCAGCCCTAGCAGAAAAAAGAAATAGAATTAAAATATTTAGAATAGGAATAATATTAAACTTTATTTATATTTTAATAATAATATTATTAAAAGAAAAAATAATAAATTATTTACCAATCATATCAATACTATATGGTATATCAGCAAGCTGTTATTATTTTCCATATAATTTATTCATTATAAATAAAGTAAAAAATACCGAAAGAACAAACTACATGGTAAAATTATTTATAACCATATCAGTAGTAGGTATTCTATTTCCAATAATTTTCGGTAGTATAATAACTATAACCAATTATATATTAACAGCAGTTATAGTATTATTTATATCACTTATCCAAATAATATTATCTTTTTTCATAACTGATAATCATAATGGAGATTTAGAAGAGTACAATTTAAAAAAAGCTTGGCTAGAACTCAAAAAGAATAAACAAGTAATAAATTGCTTAGCAGGAGAATTCTTTATTGGTATGAATATTTGTAATGGTGCTTTAGAAACAGTAATGGTAATTTTAATATTAAATTCCTTTAAAACAAATATCAATCTAGGAATAATAACCTCCATAGCAACATTATTATCAATATTAGTAGTAAAAATATATGGTTTAATTTATAATAAAAGAGATGATAAAAAAGTAATAATAATATCAAGTATAATACCAGTAATATCTTTAATAATATTTTTAATATTAAAAACAAATACTACAGTAATAATATATAAATTTAGTTATGTAATATTTGCAGAAATACTATCTTTAGTTAGAAAAATTAAAATATTTAATTTATCTAATAGCAAAATAGTAAATAAAAGTAATCAATGTGAATTTAATGCCATAAGAGAAGTAACATTAAATGTTGGAAGAGTTACAGGTTATACTCTCCTCCTACTAGCGGGTTTAACTCAAAGTGCGGTAGTATTAAATATAGTTACTATAATTTTAACTTTATCCCTTTTAGTTATGAGTATAAATTTAACTAAAGTAAAGAAAAATAACCATTAACTTTCAATAATAAAAAAAATATAGTATAATATTTATAGCGAGGTGAATTATATATGAATTATTTTTATCCAGATGTTTATCAAAAAAGTATCTATACCATCAATTACGATAAATTAAAAGAAAACGGTATAAAATGTTTACTCTTTGATTTAGATAATACTTGTGTACCATATGTAGATAAAAAACCAACTAAAAAATTAAAAAATCATTTTGATAAACTAAAAGATTCAGGTTTTACAGTAATAATATTTTCTAATTCACCAAGAAATAGACTAGAACCATTTAAAAAATATTTAAATGTTGATTGTTGTCCATCTGCTAGAAAGCCAAGAAAAGCAAAATTCATAAAAGTATTAAAAGAATACAAATTAGACTTATCTGAAGTAGCAATTATTGGAGATCAATTAGTAACAGATATCTATGGTGGTAATAGAGTAGGTATAACAACAGTATTAGTAAATCCAATGTCTGATATTGATATGCCATTTACTAAAATACATCGTTATATAGAAAGAAAAGAAATAAATAAAATGAATAAAAAAGGAATATTTAAAGTAGGAGAATATTATGATTAAGAAGTGTACAGGATGTGGCATTATTCTTCAAACAGAAGATATAAATAAAGAAGGATATACCGAAAATATAGATAATGAACTATGTTTAAGATGTTTTAAATTAAAAAATTATGGTGAATACAAAGCTGTAACATTAAATAATAAAGACTATACTGATATTTTAAATAGTATCCCTAAAGATGCGTTAGTAGTCTATTTAACATCATTATTAAATATTAATTTAGAATATATAAATAAATTTAATAATGTAATATTAGTATTAACCAAAAAAGATTTATTACCAAAATCAGTTCAGGACTATAAATTAATAAATTATATATCTAATATAACTAATAACTATCTAGATATTGAAATAATAAGTTCAATAAAAAATTACAATTTAGATAGCTTATTAAACAAAATAAAAAAATATAATAAAAGTAATAAAGAAATATACTTTGTAGGAATGACTAATTCAGGTAAATCAACTCTAATAAATAAACTAATAAAAAACTATACCGACAAACAACTAGAAGTAACAACTAGTCTATATCCTTCAACAACCCTAAATAAAATAGAAATAAACTTAGATAATTTAAAAATAATAGATACACCAGGCTTATTAAATGAGGGTAGTATTCTAAATAGTCTATCTCTAAAAGAAATAAAAAAAATAACTCCTAAAAAAGAGATAAAACCAAGAAGTTATCAGTTAAAGGGAAAAGGTTCTCTAGTAATTGAAGACTATATTAGATTAGATTATTATACAAATAATAATATTACTATATATATAGCTAATAACTTAAATATAACAAAAATGACTCATAATAATCCAAAATTAAAAGAATGTAAAAAAATAACATTCAATCTAGAAAAAGATAAAGATATCGTAATTGAAGATTTATGTTTCATAAAGTTTACTAAAAAAGGAAAAGTTGATATATATACTAAATATAATATCAATATATATGAAAGAAATAATTTAATATAAAAGGAGTTTGCAGTATGAAGAAAATAAAAGAATATCTTTTAAAAGATAGAACACCATTTGCAGAAGGTTTATCTTTTAAGAAAATGTTTTTAATCTTTGTCATTTTTAGTTTCTTAGGTTGTCTTTATGAAGATATACTATTTATGGCTAAGAATTATATCAATTATGGAATACTAGATTATTCCACTAAAAGAGGATTATTATATTTAGAATTATCTCCAATATATGGTTGGGGAGCATGTATCATGGTATATATTCTTGCTAGAAAGCCGAGGCAAAAATTAGATTATTTCTTAATAGGTTCTTTAATAGGAGGAGCCTTCGAATATCTAATAAGCTTCTTGCAGGAGGCCTTTACTGGAACAACATCATGGGATTATTCAACATATCTATTAAATATAAATGGCAGAACAACTTTACCATATATGTTATTCTGGGGTTTATTATGTTATATACTCATGGTTAAAATATATCCCTTTGTATCAAGTAAAATAGAAAAGATACCATATAATTTAGGAAATCTAATTTATTACATTCTATTAGTAGTAATAACAATAGATATGTTTATATCATTTAGTGCATGTATAAGAATGGGACTAAGACATGAAGGCTATAAACCACTGACAGGATATGGTGAGTTTTTAGATAAAGTATATAATGATGAAAGAATGAAGAAAAGTTATACGAATATGGTGGTAAGATGACAACAATAATAAGTTTTTTATTAATAATTTATTCACTATTCTTGTTAGTATATAGTTTCTTTGTAATGACAAGAAATAACAATAGTCCCAAGAAGTCAGATACAGTAACTAATAAATATTGTATTTTAATACCTGCACGTAACGAATCTCAAGTAATAGAACAACTTCTAATTAGTATTGAAAAGCAAACTAAAAAAATAAATTCCAAAGATGTCTATATAATTGTAGAATCAAAAGAAGATCCTACAGTAGAAATAGTCAAAAAACATAATATGAATATCGTCTATCGAAAAGATTTAACTAAAAAAAGAAAAGGCTATGCCTTAGATGATGCTATTAAAGAAATATTATCAAAAAATAAAAAATATGATGCCTATTTTATCTTTGATGCCGATAATATCTTAGATAAAAACTATATCAAAGAAATGATAAATAGTATTGAAGAAGGTTATGATATTGGCATAAGTTATCGTAATACTAAAAATAGTTCTACCTTAGTAGCAGCCTCTTCTGCCTTAACCTTTTCTATGATAAATACAATTGGTAATCAATTAAAAAGTAAATATACCAATAATTTAACCATATCAGGAACAGGATATTATATCAAAGGTTCTTTAGTGGAAGATTGGCAAGGTTTCCCTTTTAATACCTTAACTGAAGATTATGAATTAACTCTATATAGTACTTTGAATAACTTAACTACAACCTATAATGAGAAAGCTATCTTTTATGATGAACAACCAGATAGTTTTAAAGTATCTATGAAACAAAGAACAAGATGGGTAAAAGGTTATTTTGAAGCTCGTAAAATATATATCAAAGAAATTAGAAGAAGTCTAGATTATAAAGATAAAAACTATGGTTCAAAAATAAGTACCGTAATAGGAGTACAACCACTAATATACCTTTTAATAGGAGTTCTTTTATTAATAGTAAGTTCATTAACAATAAATGATATTACAGCATTTATAAAAACTTTAGTAGTAGTCTTATTACTAATCTACTTAGAATTAGCGGGTATAACCTATATAATAATTAAAAGTGAAAAAAATAAATTAAATTTAAATGTATCAAAAACAAAATTAACATTATATAACCCATTATTTTTATTAAGCTATATCTTATGCCTTATGATATCAATATTTAAAAGAAATTTAGGTTGGGAAGAAATAAAGCATAGCAAAAAATTAGCAGACTAATTCAAAAATTATTCTAGATAAAAAGTGATATTTCTATTTACTTTTTATCTTTTTTATATTATAATTTATTTATAATAAGGAGGGGCCTAATATGAAATATTTTACAAAAGAAGAGTTAGAGGATATAACGAATGAATTATTACAAGAACCTACTCGTGAGACATTAAAAAATCTTAATAACAAATATAATAAAGAAGAAAAAGTAGAGTTACCTGTTAAGGAGTCTGTATTTAATCCACCTAAAGAAAGTGTAGCAAATAGCATGCCTAGTTTTGAAGTTCCAACATTTAATTCAGGAGCATTCAATATGCCAAAAGAGAAACCAGTAAATACAGAAAGTATTCCTGTAAGTACTCCAAGTTTTGAAGTACCAGCATTTAATACTCCAAGTAGTCCTGCTGTAGAAGCAACACCTCAAATGTCAACACCAGAACCAGTAGAAGTATCAAGTCAAAAAGGACAAGTACCAAGTAATTTAAATATTCCTAACATGAATCAAACTGAGGCTATGCCAAATTTACAAACAAATAACTTTGAAGTACCAACACCAGTTCTAGAACCAACTAATTATCAACTAGTGGGAGAACAAATTCCTAAATTAGATAATCAAGTAGTAAATAATCAAAGTAATGAACCAGTAAACTTCAGTGGTAATTTGTATCAACAACCTACGCCAGAACCAACCAATCTAATGGATACAACAGATAATTTCAAAATAGATATAAATAGTACTCCAAACATGAATTCGGGAGTTAATACTAATTTAAATAGTAATCCATTCTTTGGTAATCCAGTAAATGAGTCTAATCAAGTAAATAATCCCATCCCAGTAGGAGGACAAACAAGAACTGGACCATCAATGTTTGGACAAATAATGCAAAATAATCAGTAGCAGATAAAAATGCTACTTTTCTTTTACCAAATTATAGACAAAGATAACTATATATGATAAACTATATGTGTCATTTAAATATGAAGAAAAACAATATTTTTTTTAAAGAAAGAAGTGTATAAAATGAATACTAAAACAATAAATATTCAAGTATTAGCCTTGCTAGGAGATGCTGTATTATCCTTATATATAAGAGAAAAATTATTAAAACAAGGTATCAATAATGCCAATAAATTAAATGCATCAGCAGTTCCTTATGTATCCGCTAAAGGACAAGTAAAAATATTAGATAAATTAACTAAAGATAACTTCTTAACTGAAGAAGAATTAGATATCGTAAAAAGAGGAAGAAATAACAAAAAAGAAAATCATCCTAAAAATACCGATATCATAACCTATAAATTATCTACTGGTTTTGAAGCCTTACTAGGAGACTTATACTTAAATAATAAAGATAGATTAAAAGAAATATTAGAACAAATAGAGGTGAAATAATGCAAATATATGGAAAGAATGTAGCAAGAGAAAAATTACAAACAAAAGATAAAATAAAAAAAGTATATCTAAGTAATAAATTTAAAGATAATGAAATAATCACTCTAATCAAAAAGAAAAATATAAATCCTATTCTTCTAGATATGCGTGATTTAGATAAAATGTGTAAAGGTTTACATCAAGGTATAATATTAGAAGTAGAAGATGTTAAAACCTATTCACTAGAAGATATCATACCAAATATCGATAAAGAGTATCCACTAGTGGTCCTATTAGATCATATTGAAGACCCCCATAACTTTGGAGCCATCATAAGATCATGCGAAGCCTTTGGTGTAGATGCCATAATAATACCTAATGATCGTTCAGTAGATATAACCGGAACTGTTGTAAAAGCATCAGTAGGTACCATTGAAAAAGTAAAAATAATCAAAGTAACAAATCTAAATAATACCATCAAAAAATTAAAAGACTATGGTTATTGGGTTGTAGGGACTGATATGGAAGGAACAGTCTATACCGATATTGATTATAAAATGAAAACTGCTCTAATAATAGGAAATGAAGGTAAGGGAATAAGTAGATTAGTAAGTGAAAATTGTGACTACTTAGCCAAAATACCTATGAGTGGAACAGTAAATAGTTTAAATGCTTCCGTAGCTTGTGGCATCTTTCTAGCAGAAATAAATAGATCAAGAGGAGTATAATATGGATAATGATTATGAACTATTATATTTAGCTAAAGATGATGATCAAGTAAAAGATCTAATTTATCAAAAATATAAAAATCTAATTTATTATAAAGCTCGAAAATATTCACAAAGAAATAACACTAATAATGAGCTAGAGGACTATATAAGTGAAGGAACTTTAGCATTATATGAAACAATAGATAATTATCGCGATACTACTCCCTATAATATCTATTTAAATAGATGCCTAGATAATGCTTTAAAAAATGCTTTTAGAAAAAATAATACCAAAAAGAGTAGAGTTCTAAGTGAAGCAACATCACTTAATAGCACTGATTATCTAAATATATCCTCATATGATAAAAAGTATGACCCAGAACTACAAATATTTGAAGAATATAACTATAATAAATTAAAGAAGACAATCATAAGTAAATTAACTTGGCAAGAAGAATTAGTTTTTAAATTAAAAGAACAAAACTATAAACCAAAAGAAATATCTGAAATAATAGATAATAATCAAAGAACTGTATATAATATAATTAATAGGATAAGAAAAAAAGTATCAAGTATAGTGTCAAATAAAAATAATTACTAACTATAATATTTACTTTTTTTCTTTTCTAATATATACTATAAGTGTAAAGGAGGCACAAGTATGAATAATAATTTTACCCCAGAAGAAAAATTAAGAATAATAGATTTACTAGCGGTTACTCAAAGTAAAGAAGAATTTTTAGATACAGTAAATAAATTACTATCTGAAGAATCAAAAAAAGAAACATTGCCTCCACAAGAAGAGAGTACACCATTACCTGAAGATACCAAAGCATTAGAAGAACCCCCTAAAGAAGAAACTTTATCAAGTACTCCAGGTGAAGCAAGTATTTATGATTCAAAATATACTAACTTAGTAAACCAAGATAAACTAACTCATCCTCGTGATGAAGTTCTAACCATGGATATACCAGAAGAACCTATAAATGAACTTGCGGTTACTTTTGATAAAGAACTTGATAATTCAGATAAAGAAGATTCTAGCAAGGTAAAAGAAGAAACAAAAGAAGTAAACTACACAAGCCCAGACCTAGAAAACTTTATTCCTGAAGAGCAAGAGGAACATAAGGTACTAGAAAGAAAAATAAACAACCCATGGGCCGACTCTGGTGCTAGAACCGTATCCCCTGGCGAATTAAATTTTTAATAAATATAAAGTGCTATCAATTAGCATTTTTTTCTTGTTTATAATTTTAAAAAAATGTGGTATAATACCAAAGGAAAAGGAAGCAGTGATAATATGGATAAAATAATAATAAAAGGTGCTAGAGAAAATAATTTAAAAAATATAAATATAGAAATACCCAAAAATAAATTAGTAGTAATGACTGGTGTATCAGGCTCAGGAAAATCATCCCTTGCCTTTGATACAATTTATGCCGAAGGCCAAAGAAGATATGTTGAAAGTTTATCTGCTTATGCTAGACAATTCTTAGGTTCATCTGGTAAGCCTGATGTTGATGTCATTGAAGGTCTATCTCCAAGCATTTCTATTGACCAAAAAACCACTAACAAAAATCCCAGAAGTACTGTTGGAACCGTAACCGAAATATATGATTACCTAAGACTATTATTTGCTAGAGTAGGAGTTCCCCATTGTCCTAATCATCATATCCCTATTTCATCTCAGTCAATCGAAGAAATGACCAATAAAATCTTAGAACTAGAAGAAAATACCAAGATAATGGTTATGTCACCAGTAGTTAAAGGTGAAAAAGGAACTCAAAAAGATTTATTTGAAAAGCTAAGAAAAGAAGGATATATAAGAATAAAAGTAGATGGTGAAATAAAAGAACTAACAATCGATTTAGAATTAGAAAAAAATAAAAAACATAATGTATCAGTAATAATTGATAGACTAGTAATCAAAGATGGAATAAGAAGTAGACTATATTCATCACTAGAGACTGCTAGTAAATTAAGTCATGGTAAAGTAGTAATCGATGTTGTAGGTAAAGAAGAAATAACCATGAGTGAAGACTATGCTTGTCCATATTGTGATTATTCTCTTGAAGAACTAGAACCAAGAATCTTCTCTTTCAATGCTCCATATGGTTCATGTCCTGATTGTAAAGGCTTAGGAGTAAAATATAAAATAGATGTTGACTTAGTAATACCAAATAAAGATATCTCTATTCTAGATGGCGCTATCAAACCAATAAATCTAGATGAAGAATCAAGTATTATGTATACCGAACTAACAACACTAGCGGACTACTATCATATTGATTTGAGTAAACCCGTTAAAGACCTAACTAAAGAAGAATTAAATTTAATATTATATGGTTCAACCGAACCTCTAACTTTTAATTATAAAGCCAAAAATGGAAATACTAGAAAGACAACAAGTTACTATGAAGGAATAATAACCAATCTTGAAAGAAGATATATCGAAACCAAAAGTACTTGGATAAGAGATTGGATTGAAGGTTATATGACAGAACTAGAGTGTCCTACTTGTCATGGCTCAAGACTAAAACCATCAGTATTAAATGTTCTAATAAATAACAAAAATATCTATGAAGTAACATGTCTGTCAATAGGAGATCTAAGAACATTTATAACTAATCTAAAATTAACAAAAGAACAAAAAGAAATATCTGAAATAGTAGTAAAAGAAATAGATTCAAGATTAAACTTCTTAATAAATGTTGGCCTATCATATCTAACACTATCAAGAGAAGCTGGCACCTTATCCGGTGGTGAAAGTCAAAGAATAAGATTAGCTACTCAAATAGGTTCAAGATTAACAGGAGTCTTATATGTCTTAGATGAACCAAGTATAGGATTACATCAAAGAGATAACCAAAGACTAATAAACTCTCTATTAGAAATGCGTGACTTAGGCAATTCCCTTATTGTAGTAGAACATGATACTGATACAATGCTAGCAGCAGACTACCTAATTGATATAGGACCAGGTGCTGGACTAGAGGGTGGAAATGTAGTAGCGGCAGGTACTCCTGAAGAAGTAATGAATAATGAAAATAGTATTACTGGAAGATACCTAAAAGGAGCAGAGAGAATTGAAGTACCTTCAGTAAGAAGAAAAGGTAATAAAAAATATCTAGAGATAAAAGGTGCCAAAGAAAATAACTTAAAGAATATCAATGTAAAAATACCACTAGGCACAATGACTCTCGTAACAGGAGTATCAGGTTCAGGAAAATCAAGTTTAATAAATGAAATACTATATAAAGCCTTAGCTCAAAAAATATATGGTTCTAAAGATAAACCAGGTAAATATAAAGAAATAAAAGGCTTAGAGAATGTTGATAAAGTAGTTCAAATATCTCAAGCACCAATAGGAAGAACACCTCGTAGTAATCCCGCTACTTATACTGGAGTATTTGATGATATAAGGGATATCTTTGCTGAAACCAAAGAAGCTAAAATAAGAGGTTATGACAAAGGAAGATTTAGTTTCAATGTTAAAGGTGGAAGGTGTGAAGCTTGCTGGGGTGATGGTGTTAAAAAAATAGAAATGCACTTCTTACCAGATGTTTATGTACCATGTGAAATATGTAATGGAACAAGATATAATAGTGAAACATTAGAAATAAAATATAAAGAAAAAAATATATATGATGTATTAAATATGCGTGTTGAAGAAGCTATACCTTTCTTTGAAAATCATCCTAAAGTATTAAATAAATTAAAAGTACTAGATGATGTAGGCTTAAGTTATGTAAAATTAGGTCAAAGCGCTCCAACGCTATCCGGAGGAGAAGCTGCTCGTGTCAAATTAGCCAAAGAACTTCAAAAGAAACCTACTGGTAAGACTGTCTTTATTCTAGATGAACCTACTACTGGTTTACATCAAGCCGATATCAAAAAATTACTTGCTATCCTAGAGAGAATTGTTGATAATGGTGATACTGTAATAATAATAGAACATAATCTAGATGTTATCAAAGTAGCAGACTATATAATTGATTTAGGTCCTGAAGGAGGTTCTGGTGGAGGTACAGTAGTAGCAGTAGGTACTCCAGAACAAGTCGCCGATAATCCAAATTCTTATACTGGGGAATTCTTAAAAGAAATATTAAAAAAGTAAATAGTTTAGTAAATTATACTAGACTATTTTTTTAGAGTTCACACTTCGTTGTTCACTGCTATAGAAAGCCTAAGGTCTTTCTATAGTAATTTAAAGCCAAAGTCTTTAAATTAAGTTTTATCATAAGCAAACAAAAATTTGCTTTTTTTTATAATATATGGTATAATACCCAGCACATATGAAGGGGAATTGTTATGGATAAAATAATAAAGAAAATATATAGTAATATAAACTATAATACTAGTGAATTAATAAGTGATATAAATCTAGGACTAATATTAACAACCTTTGGTACAGGCTTCTTCTCACTAGGAGCAAATTTAAATAATGCCGCATCGTTAATGATGTTAAGCATATTAAATATGATATATTATATATATAGTGAAGAAGAAAGATTATCATTACATACAAAAGATATAATAGAAATAAGAAAATTATATAATAATTTAATAAAGGACTATAATAAACTAAATAAAATATTTGACTTTCAAAATCCTGTAGAAATATATACATTATATAATAAAATGTTATATGCTGGATATTTATCTAAAGATAAAGAATTTCACTTTGGAAAAGATAAAGTTAAAGACATAACGACTATACAAGGAACAAATATAATAAATGGAGAAGCAGTATGTCGTCATATAGCACAAATGTTAAAAGATATTTATTTAGATTATGGCATAACAAGTTATGATATTAGTGTATTTCAAAAAGATACTACAACAGATAAAAGTATGTTATCATATTATCAAAAAGAATTACAAAAAGTAAGTGATATAAAAGGTATCCCAGTAGAAGATTTAACCTACTTACTCGAAGATAAAATACAGGAAGCTTTTAGTTATTATATATCACCAGAAGACATAGGCAAATTAACAAATCATCGTATAACTAAAGCCACTTATCAAGGTAAAGACTATTATTTAGATCCAACTCAAACAAGAATGTATAAGCCAAGTATGAATAATCAAAAAATTTTAATATCTGAAGATGGTCGAATAGATACTAAAATAATACCAAGAGCAAATTCTTCTAAAGCAATGAAAGCAAATCCATCAACACCATTTAGTGAAGATTTAAAATATGTCAAAAGCACCATTAATATTTATAAACAAAATAAAGATATATTAGAAAGATTTTATAAAGAACATCAAGAACTATATAATTATATATCAAATCTATTGTCAAATATAAAAGTAAAGAGAAAGGAAAAAAGATAATATGAGAGATAATTTAAAAGATAAAATATATGGAAACATAAGTTATAATACTAATGAAATAATATCTAAAGCTAATACTATAGCAATCATGTCATGTGGAATAGGAACATCTCTTTTACCTAATGAAAATGATAGTTTGTTAGCAAGTCTTTTGTTACTAGGAGCAAATATTATAAATGTTAGTTATGCAATATTTTCAAAAAATTCAGAATCACATACTAAAGAAGTTCAAAAAATAAAAACTCTTTATCAAGAATTTCTTTCTGAATATGTAAAATTAAATAGAATATTTGAATTTCAAAACCCTATAGAGATATATACATTTTATAATAAGATGTTATATGATGGTTATTTATCTAAAAATAAAGAATTTCATTTTGGAGAAACAACAATTAGAGATATTAAAGATATATACTCATCAAATATAATGAATGGTGAAGCAGTATGTCGTCATATAGCTACTATGTTAAAAGAAATATATAATGCTTATGGAATAGAAGGAAATACTTTAACTGTATATCAAAGTGATTTTGATGTAATGCAAGATAATGTAGAAAATATGCTAAGTCTGCTAGAAGGAATTCATAATGAACACCAAAGAACAAACATTCCTCTTTTAGATTTAGTATATCAATATGAAGAAGAACTAAATAAATATTATGAGTACACTATACCTAAAAAAGATAAAAAACTAACTATAATAGGTAATCATAAAATAACAACAGCAGTCTACCAAGGAGATACATATTATTTAGATCCAACTCAATCTAGAATATATAAACCAAGTAGTATAAAAGAAAATATCTTAATAGATACATCAGCAGCAGGAGATATTCACATACTACCAAAACAAAAGAAAAATAAAAAAGTACTTGCAACATTAACTGATGCAGTAACAGCACCAAGTGAAGATAGAGAATACATAGACATGACTACGAGAATATATTCAAGTAATAAAGATATAATTGAAGCCTACTATCAAAGTCAAAAAGAACTATATAGTGACATTACTGAAGAACTATCAAAAATAAAAGTAAAAAGAAAAACCAAATAACTAAATTAGAGACTACAGGCTCTAATTTACCACGTAAGACTATAGGCTGAAGTGGCATAAAAAATAAAGATAATTCTAAATATCAAGAATTATCTTTTTATTATAACTAATTATGAATATACCAAGTCTTATTAATATCACAACTCTGACTAAGAGGTTCAGGATTAGGTTTATCAAGAATAGCAATCGTAGGCATCTTAAAAGCCGTACCAAACATAATACAAGTACCAGGATGTAAAGTCTTAATCTTATTAGTCAAAGTAATATCAGCACTAGAAATAATATCTTTAATAAACTGAAGATCTCTAGGATGGAACATCTTAAATACTAAGAAGTTACTACACTGTGATATTGTAGTTTCAGAAAGCTCAGAAGGTCTTTGAGAAACAATACCAAGAAGTAATCCATATTTTCTACCTTCCTTAGTAATTCTTTCAAAAATATTATATCCAAGTATAGTGGCATCTTCATCATTCTGAACATATCTATGAGCCTCTTCAAGAACAATATGAAATGGCATTGAAGCCCTCTGATTAAGAGATACAATATAATCAAATAAAAGTTTAGAAAATATTTTAACCAAATTCTTAGCAAATCTATCATCAACATAATTAATATTAAAATTAACAATCTGTGCTTTCTTACCATCATTAGTAGTAAGAAGTAAATTAATAAAACTCTCTCTATTAATATAACTATCAAATTCAAAGTATCTAGCATAATTACTATTCATTAAATTATTAAATCTAACTTTAAGAATATTAGTAAGTTCAAAAGCCTTATCACTATTTAGAGTACCCTCAGATATAAGAGCAAACTCCAAAGCCGTACTAAAGTCTTTCATAGTATACATATATTCCCCATTAGGAAGAGAAAGTTCAAAATTTTCCAAACATAAACTTTCTAAGTATTCAATAACAACCTCAACATCCGAAAACTCACCAGTATTCTCTACGAATAAACATTGTCTAATAGTTCTAGTCCATCCACCCTTAACAAGTTTAACTTCTAAGTTAAGATTACTAGTATTAAATTTAGTAAGAATAGAAACAATCCTATTTCTAATCATACTAGCACTCTTACCAGAAAATAAAATATCTAATAAACATCTAGCAATAATATCATTCTTCTGATTAATAACTTCTTCTTCTTTTCTAGCAAAATAACTAACTAATTTTAAAGCTTTCTCAATAACTGGTAATTGCTCTTTAGAAGTAACACCCATAAGTAAAGCTAAATCATCAATACCAAGTAACCAAAAAGGATATTGTAAAATATCAAATTCAGTACTATTTAAATCAGTAGTATATACCTTATAATTAATATTATCATTAACTTCATGTATCCTAGAAAAAGCTCTTTGATACTCTCCATAAGCATCAAATAAGAATATATTAGAATAGAAAGGTAAACTCTTACATTGGTAGAAGACACTCTGAAGAATCTTAGCAACAGAGTAAGACTTACCACTACCAGAATTACCTAGTATAGCAAAATGATTAGAAAAGAAATTACCAACATCAAGTTTAATATCATAATCAGGATAAATAAAAGACTTACCAAGTTTAATACTATTAGGTCCATCATTATTTAAAATAATATCAAGAACACTATTATCAATCAAATTACAAGTAGCCTTAAAAGAAGGCTTAGAAATATCTCCAAATAAAAACTTATTATTCCTAATTTCTCCCACTAAAGATACCTGCATAATACCATTACCAATAGCAATAACTTCCCCAATACTAATCGCAGTAGTATCTTTAAATATAACATTTTTACTAATTAAACTATCATAATCATAAATATTAACAGATAATTGTACTGAAACAATATTATCATTAATAGCAATAATTCTCCCCAACATATTCTTCTTCACCTATTATAATTTTACCACATAAATAAATAATTGTATATAATAAAATAGCAAAAAACTATAGATATTTCTTAAACTTTATCATAACCATTAATTATCATTTACAAATATCTTCACCAAAAAAACATGAATAAAAAAATAAATTATACCTTGATAACTATAAAAATGTGTTTTATAATGTATGTATTAGAAAAAAAGTAAAATCAATATATGTAGTAAAACTAATATAGAAAAGGAGTAAATATGGAAGACGATAGAATAGAGAGTACTAGAAATAGAGTATTTGTCCAAGAATTAGCTTTTGGTAAAGATAGTCCTATTGCTATGAAGACAAATGATAATTTTGTATATAGGGTAACCGGTATGGATCAAGTAGAAGATATTATAATTAGTGGATATGCAAGAAGTAAAGATAAAGTAAAAGGTGGTCATAATAATGAATTATTTTGGACTAGAGGTGGAGATAAACTATTTTACTACGATAAAAGACCAGTACTAGAAGCACCTTATACTAAAGTAAAAGATGGTCAAATGGGAGCTATCTCGTTAGAAGATTTAACTGCTATATGGATATTTAATGAAAAAGAAAATAAATATGTTAATTGTATTGAATATTATAGATGTTTAAGAGAAGAACTATTATCTTCTAAAGGAAAAAGTAGAAGGTAATATATCACTCTCACATTACATTGTTCGAGGTTTTTGAAAGCCAAAAGTCTTTCAAAAAAATTTACTGGGCCAAATGTCTCTGAAATAAAAGTATTTATATAAGCTATAGATTAATGTCTATAGTTTTTCTTATATCCACATATATTGTTGATAAACAAAATTACTTAAAAACTAATGACAAGAGTAAAAGTAAGTGCTATAATAAACATTAAAACAATTGAAGGGAGCACTTACATGAATAAAAAAGAAGAATATCAAGAAATATATATAAATTTAGATGATTCAGGTAAATTAACAAAAAAAGAAAAAGTATCAGTATATGCAGGAATAGTCTTTTTATCAAAACAAGAAAAAGATAAATTTATAACGCAGTATCGCCAAATAATAAATGAAATAAAATGTTCTTACTGTGACCAAACAAAAGGAGAATGTACTAAAAAATGTAAAGAAATAAAAAATACAAATATCAAGAAAGGTCATAAAAGAAGGCTTATGAACTACATAAGTAAATATTATACTATTGCCCTAGTAATAAATAATACAAAAGTATATAATCATATTATAAATAATAAAGCCTCAAAAGGAAGATACATAGATTACACAATAAGAAGACTAATTAAAAGTACCATTGAAGAATTAATAAAAGATAAAAAAATAGACCCACATAAAAATGTGAGATTAATAATAAATATAGATGAACAATCTACAAAAAGTAATGGTTATTATAATTTAAAAGATGGTCTAACAGAAGAATTACTACATGGAATATCTAATTTTAATTATGACATAATATACAAAAATATATTATATGGAAAATTAGAAATAAGATTAACATATCAAGATTCAGGTAAGAGTTACTTAGTGCAAGCAGCAGATTTAATAGCAGGTACTACTAGAAGAAAAGCATTATCAAATATTGATTCTGATATTGATATTATCGATCATAAACTATTATTCCCATAAAAAGAAAAGAGACTATCTAGTAGTCTCTCCCCAACTCAAGCGGTGTACTTAACATACACTTAATTTAATAAAATCGACATTGAGCTATCGACCTGACGAGATTTCTCTCCGGTAATACAATGATACTATAACTATCATAAAAAGTCAAGTATATTGCACTATTATTATACTCAAAATAACAAAAAATATACCAATAATAAACTACTTTAAGTATATATTTCATACTTATATATAATAAGTATAATTAATACTTATTTGGAGACCAACTAGACTCCAAATAACACTAGCAAGACAAATGGCTTGCAGTGTAAAAACAATTGACAAAAGTAAAAAACTATAATATATTATAAATGGAGGGATATTTATGTATAAATATGTAGGTAATGTAATCATGTTTACTATAAATATCACACCTTTATCTCATCAAAAATAAAAGTAAAAAAAATGAGATGTGGGTGTGAGTTTTTGTCGTGCCTGCATCTATATATATAAATAAAAGTTATATGGATGCAATATATTCATATAACTTTTTTTGATGGGAGGAATATTATGATAGATATAAATATAAGTAAAGCATGTAAGTCATTTGGTTTTGACTTAGTATTAAATAATATAGATATAACAGTACAAAAAGGAGAAAAAGTAGGCTTAATTGGAACAAATGGAAGTGGAAAGAGTACTATACTAAAAATAATCGCAGGCCAAGAAAGTATAGATTCTGGTTCCCTTTCAATAAGAAATAATATAAGTATAGGCTATTTAAGTCAAATACCTGAAGAAAAAGATATAATAGTAAAAGACTATATAAATAGTGCCTTTAAAGAAATAATAGAACTAAAAGAAAAATTAGAAAGATATGAAGATAAACTCTTAACTGAAGATTATAAAGTAATAACAAAGTATATGAATCTGCAAGAGAAGTTTATCTCGCTAGGAGGATATGAATACGAAACAAAGATTCAAAAAATACTACCAGTATTTAATATAACTGAAGAAATGCTAAATAGAAATTTCAATACCCTATCTGGAGGAGAAAAAACCATCATATCTCTAATAAGATTATTATTACAAGAACCAGATGTCTTATTATTAGATGAACCCACTAACCATTTAGATATAAATAAAATGATTTGGTTAGAGAAAACACTAAAGAACTATAAAGGTACAATAATATTAGTATCCCATGACCGCTATTTCATGGATAATGTCATAAACAAAGTATATTTATTAACCAAAAGAGGAATAGAAGTATATCATGGCAATTACAGTTACTATATTAAAGAAAGTGAAAATAGACTATTACTAGAATTAAAAAACTATAAAGACCAACAAAAACAAATAACCGCTATGGAAAATAGTATCAAAAGATTAAAAGAATATGGCAGTCTTTGTGGACCAAGTGGTGGAGAAATATTTTTTAGAAGAGCCGCTAGTATCGAAAAAAGATTAGAAAAACTAGAAAAGTTAGATAAACCAGAAGAAAAGAAAAAACTAAATATAACTTTTGATACCGCTAGTAGATCAGGAAAAGATGTATTAACAATAAATAATCTAAATCTATCTTATGGTACTAAAGAAATATTTAATAACCTTAACTTAAGTATTAAATATCAAGATAGACTCTGTCTAGTCGGAGATAATGGTGTCGGTAAATCAACTCTAATCAAAGAAATATTAAAAGGAAATAATAGTATAAAACTAGGAAGTAATATCAAGATAGGTTATATTCCTCAAGAGATCGAGTTTGAAGATATTAATTTATCAGTACTAGAAGAAGCCAGAAAATATTTCATTGGACCAGAACAATATTTAAGAAGTGCCTTATTCAAATACCTATTTGCAGGAGAAAACATTCATAAAAAAATAAAATATTTATCCGGAGGAGAAAAAGTAAGATTAAAAATATTCTGTCTAATCCAAAATTCATATAACTTCTTAATTCTAGATGAACCCACTAATCACATTGATATTGATACAAGAGAAATGCTTGAAGAGTCACTAAGGGAGTTTACTGGTACTATATTATTTGTATCTCATGATAGATATTTCATAAATAAAATAGCTACTAGTATAATTGAAATAAAAAATAAGAACATCACTAGATATATTGGTAATTATGATGATTATCGTGAGAAAATAAACAAAATATGATATAATTAAATAGGAGGAAATATGAATAACATACCAAAATTAAAATTTAAATATTTAACTCTTGAAGAAACATCTGACATACTATCATGGACACTTAAAGATACTGATAATATATTATCAGTAAAAGAAGGAACATTATTCCTATATCCAGAATTAAAAAGACTTACTAAAGAAGATAATATTAAAGACATAATTCAAGATAGATATAATAACTTTATAAAAGAAAATAATAACTTGAGAGAAGAATATACCACTATCTGGAATGAATACAATGATAGATATATGTTAGAACTAAGTAATTACCTTAATATAAAGTGGCCAAAAGAATATAAAGAAATATCAGTAGGAATAGGACTAATACCAGTATGTCCTAGGTATATTAAAGAAAAAGCCTTTGATATTCATAAGAAAAATAAAGAAGATTTAATAGATACCTGTATGCATGAATTATGTCATTTCTTTTTCTTTGAGAAATGTAAAGAAATATATCCAAATTGGAAGTATGAAGATTTTGATAGCCCAAGCTTGTTATGGTACTTAAGTGAAATAATCATAGACCCAATACTAAATAGTGACGGCATACAAAAAATATATAAACATAAGTTTAAATGCTATGATATCTTTTATAATGTAGAAATAGATAATATAAATTTATTAGACAAAATAACAAGTATATATAAAAATAATAGTATAGAGACCGCTATTAAAGAAAGTTATAACTATTTAAAAGAACATGAAGAAGAGTTTATAAGTAAATGTAATAATAAATAACTTATCCGCAGAAACTGTTGACAGACAAAAATGTCAACTTTTTTCTTTTTACAAATATATTGTCAAATTAACTAAAATATTGTACAATATTGTCAGATTTTGAGGAGGCATATCATGAAAATAGAAAATATAAAATCACCAGAAGATATACTAGAATACATGAAAGAAAATATAAAATATGGCTGGCTAGATATAAATAATGAAGAACATATTGGAAATATGAAAAACTTTCGAAGATTATATAGAACAATGACCATTGAAGAAACAATATCTCATGGAATTGGAACTTGTATTGAGCAGGTAAATCTAATGAGTATGTTATTAAATAAATTAAATATACCAAATAAAATGTTCTGTACTAGAATATATGAAGGAGATAACTTTAATGACTTAGAGGCTGAAGAACATATGCACTGTTTTGTATTATATTACCTAAATAATAAAGTATATCAAATAGAACATCCTAATTGGATGAGAATAGGAATATATGAGTTTGCTAGTGAAGAAGCCGCTATTAAAGAAATAAATGACTATTATATAGAAATGGCTGAAGGTATGCCAAGACCATTAGCAGAGTACTATGAAGTAACACCAAATATATCATTTAAAGAATTTAATAACTATATCAATAGTTTAGATAAAAAAATAATAAGTAGTAGGAGTAAATAATGGAATTAAACATTGACTACATATCCGATTTACACTTAACTCACTACATAAGTAAAAATGAAAGCATAACAAAAATAGATAAATTAGTCCAAGATAAAATAAGTATGCAAGTAAAAGGAGATATCCTTGTAGTAGCGGGAGATATCGATGAAGATATAAATAGAGTGAGTGAACTTTTATATTCATGTTCAAAATACTATAAAAAAGTAATATTTGTCCTAGGTAATCATGAATACTATATACCAGTAATAAAATATATCTATACTGATCCTATGGCTAAAGAATATAACTATAATAGTATGAATAAAGTATATAGATTAAATGAAATATTTAAAGATAATAACGATATAATCATACTAGATAAAACAAATAATACCAAAGGACTATATACCTATAATACCTTCTTATTAGCGGGAGATACCCTTTGGTATAAACCAGTAACATTAGTAGATAAACTATATAACTATCCTATGCAGAATGATTCTAGATTTATCTTATCAGAATTATCTAAGAAAGATAAAATACAAAAACTACATAACGATAGCATGTCTTGGTATAATAACTTACCAAATAATATAGATTTAATGATAACACATATACCACCATTTAGAAATAAAAGTAATAGTAGGGGTAATAACTCTTGTTACTATACAGAAGTTAAAGAATATAAATCACCAGTATGGATATATGGTCATGATCATAAAGAAGAAGATATAATAATAAATAATACAAGATTAGTATCTAATCCATGGGGTTATGATACTAAAGAATTTAAAATAAAAACATTAACATTAACTAAATAATAAACTAAGATATCAAGTCTTAGTTTTAATATACCTATATATTATCTTTATTATGTCCACTATAAGCCTTACTACGTAAGTCTTATTAGTGTTTAATTAAGCTAAGTAAACTTATCTTAATTAAAAGTATCCAAGATACCTATTATATATAAGCAGTAGATATATACTAATACTATTATAGTATAAAGAAGTAATTATATAAATAAGAGTAGAAAAATAAGCATATAGTCATATATAACAAAAAACTATGATATAATAATTTCAGGTGGTGAGATTATGTGTTTAATATGGAACTTAATAAAAGCATTTGCAGATACTCAAGATGATAATAAAAAAGATAATAATGATTTAGAAGATTGGCAAAAAGAATTAGTAAAAGAAAAGAAGTATGATACATTTAATTTTGAAGAAGAAGAACTAGAAGATGATGACTATTATTCAGAAGATGATGATGAATAAGAAATTTGTCAAAATATATTGATTAAATATAAAAAAGTTGGTACAATATAAGCAGTTAAAGGAAGAAAGACGCTAGTACAGGTCTATTTAATAGATTTTTTGTGCTGGTGTCTTTTTTTATTAACTAGAAGTAGGAGAAGTTGAAAATGAATAATAAAATAAATAAACCATACAAACTAAATTGGCACTTATATTTAAGCTTGCTGTTTATGTCCATAATACTTATGATACTTGGGATTTATTTGCAGGAAGCAAAAGACAAAATATTAGCAGATATAATTTTAAATATAGGGTTAGGTTGTTTTGCATCAACAATAGTAGCCTTAATTATTGAATTTGGAAACATCAAAGAAAGAAATGAAAAACATAATGATATTTATATGTTAGTTTATAGTGATTTACAATTTAGTATTATGAAATATATAGAAGGTTGGTCAGAATTTTGTTCAGTAGCAGGAGGAGAAAAAGACTACTGCAATAAAGAATTCAAATGGAAAGAATGGTATTCAATAACAAAAGAAATCTTTGCTGACTGCAGTGAGAATAAAAAGACCGAATTATTAGCCTTTTTAAAAAATATATTAAGTAACAATATAAAATATATTAATGAACATATCAATTATATAATGTCACAAAGAAATATACTAGAAATTCACGATTTGTATAATGATGATCTTAATTTTATTATAAAAGATTTTAAATTTGAATTTTATTGCGCAGAGAAAGAAGTGGAAAAAAATAAAGAAGTAGAAGATTTTTTTAAAACGTTTGATGCAATAAATGAGGATATCACACGATATATTGAGCATTGGCAAGATATAAAAATTTATAATAATATTAAATTTAAGCCGTATAAATTTTTTGAATCTCTAAAGTTAGAGTTAATCAAAAACATTAGTGGTTTTCTGCATAATTAGTGGTGACGCAAATGAATAGGTATGATAAAGAAGAAAGAATAATACAAACTTTTCAGGACTTAAAAAGATGGAGGATAAAAATATTCCCATTAAATTTTAATAATATACTATTATATAGATTAATACATAATAAATTGTTATGGAAGACATGGACTGATGCCTCTTCTAAAAATGCTTTACCCCCGGACTTTTATAATAATAAATTTAAATTAATGATGGATGTAATGAGAATTGATGACCATACATTTGTTGATAAAAATGGTAGAGTAATTAATCGACATAATGAGCGAGAAAGTCAAATAACAAAACAATTAATAGATAAAAATAAAGCCATTAAGGAAATAGCAGAAGCTGGTAATTTGTTCATAAATCCTTATTGTGGACTAGAAGGACATGATGATCATAACTATAAACTTTATGTTGATAATTTTAAAAGGGTAATAGAAAAACATATACAAAAAATAGAAAAATATAAAAATAATCATCCAAGATTTAAGACAATATTTTTTGTTTTTGATGAATCAACACCATATATTAAACTGATAGATTGTGAAGCTCCTAAAGGGCCGGGCGAACTAATGACAGGAGACCTACATTGTTGGTGGAAGGATAGTAACATGTTAAATATATTAAAAGATTCAAATATAGATTATTTAATATGGATAACACCATTTAAAATATTTAAGTCAATTCCAAAAGTAAGATATCCATTAGCAGTTATATATGATGTTTCCAAAATTAAGTTTAATAAAAATATTAAGTATGAATTAGATGAATTAGAAAGTTTAGAGAGATAAAGTGAATGACAAAATAGAATTATATTATAGATTTTATTAATTTACAGATTTTTTAGTAGTAAAGGAAGTGTTATATGTATGAAATACCATTTACAATAATCAATCCTCCTTTGGTGGTCAAACAAAAAGAAGATGCAATTCCATCTTCTTCGATATTTTTTCTTATTATACTTAATTTACCATAATTAATAATAAAATGAAAGCCCGTTTACCATGTGAATTTCGTGTTGTTTAGGGGGCTGTTTTTGATATAAAACCCTTATTTCATCTATATTTATCTCTTATTATACACATTCTATCACACCAAAATTAAAAATGGAAGACTTTTTTTGGCTTTTTTCTGTCCTTTTTACCGACATTTTTTGTCCTTTTTTTGGCTTTTTTACCGACATTTTTCCGATGCTTTGCCAACATTTTTTCGATATTTTCCATACATTTTGCTTACATTATAGTTTAACTTCCTATATTACCATTATACAAAAAGCTAACATTCCTTTCAATAGTCCTAATACGTACTTTTTCCGTACCTTTTGCGTACCTTTTCCGTATTTTTTAAATATCAACATATCTAATTATTCCTATTTTACTATATTTTATCATGTATACAGAAATTTACAAGAGGGTTTTGATGTACCCGTTTAGGGGGTGCATTTTTTGCTTTAAATCCTTATTTTATATGGGTTTATTAAAAAATGTGAAAATTTTAAAAATTATTTTTTTAAAATTATTGTCAAGAATGCCGAAAAATCTGGTATAATTATATTATAAGTACTGTTCAAAATCATATATTTTATGATATACTGTCTATAGAGGATAGATACAGTGGTGATTAATTATGAAAAAAATTAGAGTTTTTGAGACATTTTCAGGAATTGGTGCACAAAATAAGGCATTAAAAAATAGCGGACTTGATTATGAAGTAGTAGCAACGAGTGATTGGTTCATTGATGCAATTTTAGCGTATGATGCTATACATTGCAAAGACGAAAAAATTAGCGTTCCTTCATATGAAAAACAAATAGAGTATTTATCAAAATTTACATTTAGTGGTGATTCAGTTAAGCCTTATCATAATTTGATGAAAAAAAGTAAAAAGGAAATAAAAAAATTATATATTGCAAATAAACGAACAAAAAATCTCGGATCAATAACAGAAATTACTTCAAAGGTTATACCTGACCATGATTTGTTAACATATAGTTTTCCATGCCAAGATTTATCTACTGGTGGAAAGACACGAGGAATGAGCAAAGGATCTGGAACTAGATCTGGCTTGCTATGGGAAATTGAAAGAATACTTGGTGAGTTAAATAATGAAGGTAGACTTCCAAAATATTTATTGATGGAGAATGTTAAAGCAATCTTAGCGCCATCAAACAAAAAAGATTTTGAGATGTGGAAAAATTTTTTAGAGGATCTTGGCTATAAGAATGAAGTTATGGTATTATCAGGAATATATTTTGGAGTGCCACAGGATAGGGCAAGATGCTTTATGGTTAGTATCCTTGGAAATAAAAAACCAAAAATCGAAAAACGTTTAAAGAAAAATTTATATCCAGCAAGTGACATAAAAAAGTTCTTAAAAACGGATTATACAAATAAGACATATAAAAAAGAAGCTGATGAAGCACAATTACCTCGAACTAGATCTAGAGAACTAATGTGGAATATTAATAAAAGGGATGTTGAAAATTTAACTTATTTTAACACGATTACATGCAATATGGATAGACAAAACAATGCTGGCATGATATTATATGATGGACCAAAAGGAAACTCTTATCGTTTATTGACAGCACGTGAAGCATTTTTACTGATGGGATTTTCTGAAGAAGACTTTGAGAATGTAAAAAAGCTTGGATTAAGTTATAGAAAAATGATTAAATTAGCTGGTAATTCAATTGTTGTACCGGTTTTAGAAGCAATATTTAAAGTAATGTTTGAGGAGAAATAAGATGGATAAAGTAGTTCTGCCAATTGATAAAAAATCTTTATTTTTGAATATATTTAATGATAATGAATATGGGCATACTGCAACTGTATCAACTCCAATTAAGCAAGGAAATTCTACAAATGAAAAATTAGCTCAAATATTCAAAGTTCCAAAACAAATAGATTTTAATGCAAAACCATTATTGGTTGATGAATTAATAAAAAACTCTAAATCTAAAATAAAAATTAATAATGTGTTTTTGTTTGATAAGATTGCAGTAAATGGTGAACTAATCGAAACTGGAAAAATTTTATATTGCATGTACATTAAGGAAGAAGTAGATTCCTCCAAAGCACAATATGGAAGAATCAAACTTCATTATCCATTAGGATTAAAATATGAAGATAGTGACATTGATATAGACAATAAATATATTATTAATCTTATTTCAAAGAAAGTATTTAATTACGCTTTTATAGTAAATAGTTTTGAATATAACTTTGATAATGATATATTGAATTTTAATATAACAATTATTGGGGAAAACAAAATACCATACTCAAAAGTTTTTATCAATAATAAAGGAACAGGAAATAAATTTAATAGTATTTTTAACGAATTTGCTGAATCTTATGATATGGAAATTATCTCATTAAGACAAAAATTTGGACAAGAAATTGGCCCCGATAATTATTTAGAATACATGGAGATAGCAAAAGATAAAGCAATGGCCGAAGCAGAACTATATGCTAGAAAAAAATATAAAAATGATGTAACTAATATATCGTTACTATATCCTTATTCGTTATACGATTTTGAATGTAGAGAAGGATATAATACCAAATATTATTTAGTATTTTATACTACATCTAATAATGAATACTTTAATATATCGTCAAAAAAACTTAAATTCATTAATGATTTTAAAAATAATGTAGAAATATTAGTAATGACAAACATTTTGAATGGGCCCAAAATATCAAAGTATAATGTAGAGCAAATACTGACATTTTCAAAGAGTATAAATTCAGTAATGCTTAGAAAGGAGTAATCTATGGGAAAGTATATTACACAAATTCCACCAGCTAAATCATTAATTAGTGGAATAAGATCAATTGGATATAGTTTTGCGTCTTCTGTTGCAGATATTATAGATAATAGTATTACAGCAAAGGCCTCTGAAATAAATGTATATGCTGATCCGTTAGATGAACCATATTTCGTGATCTTGGACAATGGGCTAGGAATGAATTATGATGAATTAAAAAACGCAATGACATTTGGCTCAGACAGAAGTAACAAGATAGATAATGAATTAGATTTAGGAAGATTTGGTCTTGGATTAAAGTCAGCATCTTTATCACAATGTCGAAAAATGACGGTTATTAGTAAGGAAAAAGATAGTATAAATGGTATGTGTTATGATTTAGAAATAATTGAAGCCCAAAATGATTGGGTGCTTGAAGTACTAGATGAAAATGAAGTAAAAAGAATGCCATGTTTTGAACAATTAAATAAATATGAGACTGGAACATTAGTTATTTGGCAGAATTTTGATAAATTAGATGCATTAGCCACTAATTTTGTAACCTCTTTTAGAAATGCAGTTGCTGATGCAAAGAAACATGTTGAATTAGTATTTCATTATTATTATGATTCAGTTAGCATTTTTTTCAATAATGATAGGATTGAAAAAAGGGATCCATTTTTAATTAATTCAGCTCCTAGACAGCAAACCGGTAGGACAGATCCTATAATAATGAATGGTTCAATTATTACAATTACACCTTATACGCTACCTTTTGCCAACACCTTAACACAAGAAGAAAAAAAATTATTAGGGAATACAAATATATATGATGAGCAGGGCTTTTATATTTATAGAAATAAAAGACTTATAATTTGGGGAAGTTGGCTCCATATGAATGTTAGAAGTGAGTTAAGCAAATTGGCTCGTGTTAAAATAGAGATACCTTCTACACTGGATAAAGAATGGAGCTTAGATGTAAAAAAATCAACTGCAAAAATTCCGGACAAAATAAAAGATCAGATAAAAGCTTCTCTTGAGGACTCAATACACAGAAGTAAAAGAACAACAAGATTCAAAGGAGTAAAAGAGCAGCAATTTGAAGACAAGGTGTGGAATAGAATAAATTTAAGAGATGGTTTTGTTAAATATGAATTGAATAAAGAAAATCCATTATACAAATTGTTATCAGAAAATCTTTCAGAAACAGATAAAAGATTATTGGATTCGTTTATATTTCAAATTGAGACTGGATTACCAAAGTATTCAATACAAAATGACACTCTAGATGATTTGAAAATTGTAAATGATAGTGATAGTAATACAATAGAAGAATTAATTGAGAGAGTATGCAAAGATTTGGAATGCGTACCGAGTTCCAAAAAAGAAGCAATATTGGATGAACTACTTAAAACAGATGTATATAAGAGTATTTCTGATAAAAGAGATTTAATAATTGAGAGGATTGGTGTTTATGTCTGATTTAGAAACAAAAGCATATAGAATGTTAAAAGAATTTTTAAGAGGAGAGAATAAGTCTATAGAAAAAATAAGGGAGGCTATTGATACAATATTAGAAATGAGTATTTTCAAAGAATCAAATATAGAAGATATCAAAAATACCATATATGATGAATATATAACTAATATTGGAATTGTAAATCCTGATGCAGAATTTCTTGTTAAAGATAAAGATTTCAATAATTGGATGAAATTATCCAATGTTTCTACAAATTGCTTTGATAGATATATGGACTATTTAAGGGACATGGATTTTCCGGAAGACTCAATAGAAAAAATGATTAAGGCAACAAATGATATACTAGCTAGATGTGCTGATCCCAATAATTTAAATGACCATAAGAACTCTAAGAAAAAAGGCTTGGTAATGGGAGATATTCAATCTGGAAAAACTGCAAATTACACTGCTTTAATAAATTTGGCTGCTGATTATGGATATAAAGTTATAGTACTACTAGCTGGTATGACAGATTCTTTGAGAGAACAGACACAGAAACGTATTGATTCAGGATTTATTGGCGCCAAGAGTGATACCATAAGTAGTTCAATAATAAATTTTGTAGGCGTAGGAAAAGCAGAAAACAAGTATTATGCCATTCCTTTAACTAATGTTAATTCAGATTTTGGTAAAGTGGTTAGAGAAAATCAGAATACCAATTCTAGCGATTTTAATAAACCACTAATATTGGTTATTAAGAAAAATAAAAGTGTGTTAACACAGGTTAAAGATTATTTAAAACCAGGAATTCATGGAATCACTTCAGAAAATATTTTAATTATTGACGATGAAGCTGATAATGCTTCTGTTAATACCAAAAATAGTGATGATCCATCAATTATTAATAAGTTAATTCGAGATTTATTTAATAATTTTACTATCGCTTCATATGTTGGATTTACAGCAACACCTTTTGCAAATATATTTATAAATCCATATGATGATGATTTTAATAAGGATTTATTTCCATCAGATTTTATCGTTCAATTAAAAGAACCTTCATCATATTTTGGAGCAAATAAGGTTTTTAATAATCTTGGAAGTATTGATGAGCCTAAATATAAACATATAGAAATACTAGATCCGCATGAAAAAAACTTTCTATTATTAACACATAAAAAAGATGACGAAATATTTAGTGTTCTACCTGATAGTTTAAAGAAAGCAATAAATGATTTCATAATTGTAAATGTCATTAGAACATTAAGAGGGAAAGAATTTAAACATAGAACCATGATGATTAATATTTCTCGTTTTAATGCAATCCAATATAAAATATATGATAAAATCAATGATTATATTGATTTGATGAAAAATACCATATCGCAAACTTATAAATCAGATTTTAATAATTTTATTAGAGATCCTTATATGAATGATTTATATGAAGAATATAATGATGAATTTTTCTCTGAAATAAGAGAAGAATTTACATGGGATCAAATTCAAGAAGGTTTAAATAACGAGATTCAACAATTTATAGTTACAGTAGTAAATAATAACAATAAGAAAAATAGATTTAATTATGATAATTATGAAAAAGAAGGAGCTAGAGTAATTGCGATTGGGGGATTTATTCTATCGAGAGGTCTTACTTTAGAGGGATTAATGATAAGCTACTTCAATAGAAAAGCCAATGCTTATGACACAGTATTACAGATGTGTAGATGGTTTGGGTACAGGCCAGGATATGAAGATTTATGCAGAATATATATGACTCAAGAAAATATTGATAATTTCGAGGATGTAATAGATGCCGTATCAAATTTAAAAGAGCAATTTAAACAAATGGATGTAGAAAATAGAACACCAGAGGATTTTGGATTAATGGTAAAACAATCGCCAGCTAGATTAAATATGCAAATGTTTATTTCGAGTGGAGAAGAGCTTGAAAAATTTGAAAAGATGGGGATTACTGCTAAAAACAAAATGAGAAATACCGAGGAAAAAATAATAACACTAAATTATAGTGGAATTGCTACTGATACATCAAAGCTATTTAATGATAAAGCAAAAAATGAAGAAAACAAAAATACAATCGATTTATTATTTAAAAGTTTAAAAGATAAAGAATTAAATTTAGAGTATGTTAATGGTAGATTAATGGTTCAAAGAATACCGAAAGGCGTTATTTCTGATTTTATTAACAAATTTAAACTACCATTTCTAAATAAGAGTTTTGATACAGAGAGTTTATCAGAATATATCAAGAATTCTGTCTTCATGCCAGAATGGGATTTAGTTATAGCAACTGGTTCTAAGAATGATAATGATTATTGGAACTTCGAAGACTATAATATACCAGTTGTAACTCGTTCGTTTGATATGAATTATTCAGATAACATAATACGTATTTCTGGAAATAAAAACAGATTGTATGAACCTGGTATTTTTAATAGTGGTTTGAATGATGAACAATTATCACAAGCAAATATGAACATGGTTTATCATGAAAGAAAAAATCTTATTGCAGAAGACTATTTAAATATTCAAAGGCGCCCATTATTGGTAATATACCCAATTAGGTTAAAAAAGAAAAAGAATTCATCAATCAATGATTCTGAAATGAGAGCAATTAGTAATTTTAATAATGGAACTCCATTGTTCGGAATTGCCTTAGGTTTTCCTGGCATTAAAACAAACGAAAGAGTTAGCTACAGACTAAATAAAGTTAAGATTGAGCAATTATCTCTTGATTTTGAATATGAGGAGGAATATGATCCTAATGAAGATTAATTTTGAAGATAAATTTAAAGAACTAAACGCAATTAGCGATATATTAAAAAAGGTTGAAAGTAATAATAAAGTAAAGATTTTTTATGGTTTATCGAAAGAAGGTAAAAAAAGATTAGCATTTTTATCAACAATTGTTCCTAGTCAAATAGAATCTACAAAAATGATAAGTGTTAGTTATTATAAAGATAATGAAAATTCAAATTGGTTAAGTTTTGATCTAGAAAATAATAACTATTCCAATTTATTCTATACTTTTTGTACAGATATGGTTAATTCATTGAGTGGATTAAATGATGAAAAAGAAGAATTAGAATATTTAAAACAAAGATTTTATAACTGGAAAAAGATGTTTCAAAATATTTCTACTAAAGAATTATCAGAGGAAAAAGAGCAGGGAATATATGGAGAATTGTATTTTTTGTACAAGTATATGATTCCCAAATATGGTGTAGAGAAATCTATTTTATCATGGGCAGGGCCACATAAATTTAATAAAGACTTTTCAATTGACGAAACTTGGTACGAAATTAAAACATCAAGTGTTAATGCTAATACAATTGAAATAAGATCAATTAATCAATTAGATTCAGATGTTGATGGTTTTCTAACTGTAGTTAAAGTTGAAAAAATGTCTATGGAATATAGAGGAGAATTGTCATCTATTTTTGAATTAATTCAAGCTATCATGGGTGAAATTACGAGTATTCAAATTCAAGATGATTTTCTTAATAAATTAATTGAATTAGGTGTTGGACCTGAAAATAATTTTGGCTCACGCCGCTATGACACAAAAAATATATTATTATATAGTGTGTCAGATAAATTCCCTAAGCTTACAAGAAAAAATATAACATTCACTGAAATAGAAAATGTTACTTATACTATTAATCTTTCACAAATTGATAGATTTAAGGTGGAGGAATTATGATAAGTTTAGAAGAATTTAGAGAGGATTATATAAATGAAATTAATTTAACAGCTATTGAAAATAGCGAGCATCAACCAGATGCTTTCATAGATGAAATGTCTGAAACGCTTATAGAAGACTTTTCCATAATTAATGGCTTGGACAGATGCTTTTATTCATTTAATAAAGGAACTAAGGCTTTCAAAAATATGCAAATTGATGGTGGTTTTTTAGATCTTCCAGCAAATGTTATTGATTTATTAATTGCAGATTATAATCCTGGAGACGTAACAACAATAACTAATGAATTCATTAATTCAAAGTCACAATTGATGATTAATTATTTTGAAAACGTGTTAAAAGGCTATTTTACAAATGCGGAAGATAGTAACGAAGCGGTTCAACTAGCGTATAGTATTTTAAATAATTTAGATTCTATAAATAAAATTCACCTAGTTATTATATCTACTAATAAATTAAGTACGAGAGTTAAAACAATAGATTTTCCTGACTTTATTTATAATAATAGAAAATTTAAAGTTGAATTAGACGTTATTGATATTCAAATGATATATAATTCCAGATTAAAAGATTTTAAAAAAGAGCCAGTTGTTATAAATACTGCTGATTTTGGATTAAATGGTATTCAATGTATAAAAGCTGATATTGGTACCAGCGATTATGAAGCCTACTTAGCAATCGTGCCAGGTAAGTTTTTATGTGATATATATGAAAAGTATGGTCCTAGATTATTGGAGTCAAACGTTAGATCATTTTTAAATGCTAAGGGAGCTGTTAACAAAGGCATTCGTGGGACAATATTAAATGAGAGAACTAAATTTTTTACATATAATAACGGAATTTCAACAGTCGCAAAAGATATTAAGACTAAAATCATTCCTAATGAAGGATTGTATATAACTGAATTTAATGATTTTCAAATAATTAATGGTGGGCAAACAACAGCATCTTTAGCATCGGCTGATATTAGAGATAAAGCTCCGCTAGATAATATTTATGTTCAAATGAAATTAACTATTGTTAAAGAGGATGATCCTGAATTTGTTCATAATATTTCAAAATATGCTAATAGCCAAAATAAAGTAACTGCGGCAGATCTTAACTCTAATCATCCATTCTATATAAAAATGGAAGAATTTTCTAGAAAAACATTTGCACCACCTGTTAATAATCAACCATACCAGACACTATGGTTCTTTGAAAGAGCTCGTGGACAATATGATCAGCCAAAAATGAGTATGACTAAAGCAGAACGTGAAAAATATACTAAGCTAAATCCAAATAATCAAAAATTTACTAAAACTGATTTAGCTAAATATTTAAATTCAGCTGCTATGAAGCCATATGCCGTTTCAAAGGGTGCACAATTGAATTTGATTGATTTTCAAACCGATTTAGAAGCGCAGTGGAATAAAGATAAACTTTCATTTAATGAATTGTTCTACAAAGATTTAATTTCTAAGGCAATCCTATTTAAAACAATAGAGAAAGTTATTTCTGAACAGGATTGGTATATAGAGAATAAAGCATATAGGGCTCAATTGGTAACATATTCATTTTCAAAATTAATTTATGAAGTTAAAAAGAATGGTAATATGGAATTGGACTATAAAACAATATGGGATAAGCAAAGTGTACCAGACTATATTATTGACGAAATAATTAACATTTCAAAACTATGCTTTGATGCATTTAACGACCCTAATAGAACATTTAATAACATTGGTGAATATACAAAAAGAAAAGATTGCTGGACTATCATAAAAGATAAGACTTATACATTATCTGAAGATACTATAGATTCACTAATATCAAAAGAAGAGAAAAAAATAGAAGCTATTAGCGCAAAAAAAGATGAGAAATTAAATAATTCTGTTATGCAGGAAGTTGAAATATTTCAACTTGGTATAGATTATTGGAATAGGGTTAAGCAATTAGGTATTGAACAAAATATTTTGAATGGTAGAGATATAGAATTTATAGATTATGCAATTAAATATTGTAATGGATTAGTAATGGGAATGTCACCTGCACAAACTAAAATTATTTTTGAGATAAAAGACAAATTAGAACAGCATGGAATAAAATAAAAAAGGAAAAACTTATCGTTTTTCTTTTTTCATTTATATATAATATCATCAGGCCTTATGTTACTTTTATAATTATTATATTGTTCATCTAGATTATTTAAGTATTCTTCTAATTTGTTTAAGTCCTTTGAACTGTCTAGTATATATTTATTTGTTAGTTGAGCAATTTTATTTCCATTGATCATTATTAGTGGATATTGATCTTCCAGAATCTCTTCTTGTGTTTGTTGTGAAAAAGTGGAGTTTGTAACAAAAACACCAACATAATTCCTTTTTAATTTTGCAATTGTTCTCGCTATATCTTTACTATTTATGGTTTCATTTTGACATTTTGCTTGACCTATTACTACCATTTTAATCCCTGACAAATCTTGACCAATATCAATTCTTGTTATAAAATCTATTCCTTTGTCGCCAGAGCCTTTAGTAATGTAGCCTTCTAAATATTTAGTATTATTTTCCATAAAGAAAAATTGAGTAATTTGTAAAGCAAATAGTTCAAATTGTAATTTTTTATTTTTATAATGTCCTTCAATAATTCTAATAATTTTATCTTCAAACGAACCACTAATTGCTTTTTGGTCTTTTTCCTTAATTATTCTTGATTTTAATACATGTCGTCTGACTTTTTCAATATTATCATTGCCATTTTTGACCCAATATTTCCATGATAAAGGTGCATTTTGGTTTGCTCCTTGTATTGATAATCTGTTATTACATCTATCAGATATCCATTCCCAATCCAATTGATTATTTTCGTTTGATAAGTCTAGAATACAAAATTCAAATTCGAAATTTGTAAATTCCTTATTGTCAGTTTTTTGCGTTACTAATCTAACCTTCTCAATTACACCAAATCCATGAAATTGTAGATATCCCATTTTAATTCTTTCAAAAAAAACTATTGGAACTGCTTTTTCTCTTTCTTTGACATCATTCGAGCTATGTTTTTTCCATTCGTCCATTAGGATTTTATTTCCACTTGCAGTTGATGGATTAATATTATTGCTTTTACAATCACCATAATATATTACAATACCATTGTCTGGATCATATCTATCTTTCCATGGCGTATTTTCTGTCCCAGCCTTGTGTGGCGAACTTGAAATAATTATGATTGGGTCTCGATCTCCGTCAATTGCATTAATTTTTTTTGCTTTATGTATTCCTCGTTCAAATCTAAATGTTGAATCTAAATTTTTTGATTTTGTATAATAAATAAAGTTCTTAGTACTATCTATAAATTCTTGAGTATCTGTGCTATAATCATTTGATAATCTAAATATATCACCAATTCTTAATTTCATAGTATTACACCTCTATAGATATTATACTATAAAACTTATTCATTTTTTGTATTTTTCTTTTTTACATTTACTTTTACATTTCCTATTATATAAACTTTGATAAACTATGATAAATTAATAAGACTCGCAAAGCCGTATTTTATAAGGAGTTTAAATTTTTGTATAAGAGATAATTCATGTGGGGAGCGGACCCCCTGAAGAGAGCAGTTATTTATGAAATGTCAAAAAGACTTAACCACATCACAATGATGTACTAAGTCTTTTTTTTCATACCTTACAAACTTGTAATATAAAACCAATTAAAAAAATGATATAATAGAACTATAGAAAGAAGGAAATATAATATATGAAAAAAATAATGATAATTGAAGATGATACTATTATATCTAAAGAATTATATGAACTACTAGTAAATGCTGGCTATGAAGCATTAATACTAAAAGACTTCTCAAATGCTAAAGAAGAAATATTAAAAAGTAATATAGACCTAATTCTATTAGATATAAATATACCATATCAGAATGGAGAGCAGTTACTTAAAGAAATAAGAAAAGAAACAAATATTCCCGTAATAATGGTAACCTCAAGAGCAAATGAAACCGATGAAATATTATCCATCTCTTATGGAGCAGACGATTACATAACCAAGCCTTATAGCCCAACCATTCTATTACTAAGAATACAAAATATCTTTAAAAGATTAGATAATAGTACTGAAGTACTGAAATATAAAGATTTAGAAGTCTCGCCATCACGAGGTACCTTATCAGGTAATAATAAAGAATTAGAACTAACCAAAAATGAAATGCTAATCTTTCAGCACCTATTAAATAACCAAAATAGAATTGTATCACGAGATGAACTAATGACCATTCTTTGGAATAATGAAGAATACATAAATGATAATGCTCTAACCGTAAATATAAGTAGACTAAGAAGTAAACTAGATGACTTTGGTTATCCAAATGCCATAGAAACAAGAAAAGGACAAGGATATATACTATTATGAAATTAACAAACTATCTAAAAGATAAAATAACCATAATCATTATTACTATCATATCAATAATTCTAATAACCCTATTAGACATAGCCTTCAAAGTACCAGAGGGACTAATAATAGTAACCATAGTATTACTACTATTAACACTAATCATAGCCCTTTTAATATCATATTTCCAAAAAAGAACCTTCTATAACACCCTCATAACCAATACCAAAAATCTAGATAAAAAATACCTAGTCCTAGAAACCATACCAAAACCAAATACTTACGAAGAAGAACTAATATATAACATCATGTGCGACATCAACAAATCAATGATTGAAAATGTCAGTAGTTACATAAATAGCACCAAAGACTTCAAAGATTATATTGAGATGTGGATACACGAAGTAAAAATACCAATATCAAGTCTAATACTTATGACCCATAATCATAAAAACCAAGTACCAAAAGAATACATTGAAGAAATAAAAAGACTAGATAACTACATCGACCAAATCCTCTATTATGTAAGAAGTAACTATACCAGTGAAGACTTTATTTTCAAAAAAGTAAAACTAGAAAAAATAATCTCATCAGTAGCCCTTAAAAATAAAGATGACCTCTTAGAAAATAAAATTGACCTAATCGTCGATATAAAAAATACCGAAGTCTATACCGATACCAAATGGTTAGAATTCATTTTAAATCAAATTATCAATAACAGTATTAAATACAAAAAAGATATTCCAAACTCCTATATCCAAATAAATGCTATAGAAGATAATAATCAAATAACCTTATTTATCAAAGATAACGGTATTGGCATACCAAAAAGTGATATCCCTAATGTTTTCAAAAAATCATTTACCGGTACTAATGGCAGAGATAAAATCAAATCAACAGGCATGGGTCTATACATAGCCAAAAAATTATGTACCAAACTAGGTCATAAAATAGAGATAGAATCTGAAGAAAAAGAATATACCATTGTCAAAATAACCTTTGGTAAAAATAAACTTTATCACCCAGAAGACTAACCTTACAAAAAAGTAATATACTGTAATATTAAAATTACGACAAATATCCTATTATCTAGTATTATTAATTACGAAAGGAAGGAAAATAATATGGAAAATATACTAAAAATAGAAAATATTGAAAAATACTATGGAAGTAAATCAAGTTTAACTAAAGCCATAGATAACATATCATTTGAAGTAGAAAAAGGAGAGTTTGTCGCTATCATGGGTTCTTCAGGCTCAGGTAAAACAACATTACTAAACTGCATATCCACAATTGATAAAGTAACCGCCGGACATATTTTTGTAGGAGGAACTGACATAACAAAACTAAAAGAAAATGATTTAAACAAGTTTAGAAGAGAAGACTTAGGTTTCATCTTTCAAGACTTTAATTTATTAGATACCTTAACAGCCTATGAAAATATAGCACTAGCCTTATCAATTCAAAATGTAAGTCCCAAAGAAATAGATAAAAGAATAAAGAAAGTAGCAAAAGAACTAGATATCGAATCAGTACTAAAAAAATATCCTTACCAAATGAGTGGAGGACAAAAACAAAGAGTAGCAGCAGCTCGTGCCATAATAACAGATCCATGCCTAATACTAGCAGACGAGCCAACCGGAGCCCTAGACTCTAAGTCATCAAAAATGCTTCTAGAAAAACTAACATACCTAAATAATGCTTTAGGAGCCACTATTCTAATGGTAACCCATGACGCTTATGCCGCAAGTTACGCTACTAGAATAATCTTCATAAAAGATGGTAAAATATATAACGAAATTCGTAAAGGAAATGATACCAGAAAAGAATTCTTTGATAAAATAATAGATGTCGTAACCTTGCTAGGAGGAGACATAAATGATGCTCTTTAAATTGTCTATAAAAAACATAACCAAAAGTATCAAAGATTATGCTATCTATTTCTTTACTTTAGTACTAGGAGTAGCTATTTTCTATGTTTTCAATGCTATAGATAGTCAAACAGTAATGCTAAATGTATCATCGTCAACAAGTGAAATAATAAGACTAATGACCACCATTCTAGGAGGAGTAAGTGTCTTTGTCTCATTCATTCTAGGATTTCTAATCATCTATGCCAGCCGTTTTCTCATAAAAAGAAGAAACAAAGAATTTGGAATCTACTTAACCCTAGGAATGTCCAAAAGAAAAATATCACTAATCCTTTTCTTTGAAACTCTTATAATAGGAGTTATCTCTTTAGGAGTTGGCCTAGCCCTAGGAATAGTTTTATCACAACTAATGAGTATCTTAGTAGCCAATATGTTTGAAGCCGACTTAACAAAATTCCAGTTTACATTTTCATCTTCAGCAGCCCTAAAAACCTTATTATACTTTAGCATAATGTATCTAATAGTAATGATATTTAACACCATAATTGTAAACAAATGTAAACTAATAGACCTATTACATGGTAATAAAAAATCCGAAAAAGTAAAATTAAAAAATCCTATCATTTGCACTATAGTATTCATAATCGCGGTCATAGCACTATCATATGCTTACTATCTAGTAACAGATGGATTTGGTACTTCACCACTTATGAATACTATAAGTGGGATATTAATACCAATAGCCCTAGGATGCGTATCAACATTTCTAATATTTTGGTCACTATCAGGCCTAATACTAAAGATAGTAATGCATCTAAAAAAATATTACTACAAAGGACTAAATAGTTTTACTATTCGTCAAATAAGTAGTAAAATAAATACCACAGTCTTTTCAATGACAATAATATGCCTAATGTTATTCTTTACTATATGTATCTTTTCATCAGCATTATCCATAAAGAACTCCCTATCAGGTAATCTAAAAGATTTAGCACCCGTTGATATTCAGTTCTCAAAATTACAACAATTATCAGATGAAGAAGAGGAAAGTTTCTCCAAAGACATAATAGAGGATTATAACACCACTGTCAAAGATACCTTACAAAGATTAGATGTATACAAGTATCTAAAAGAAGTAGTAGATATAAATACATATAGAGTAGAAGAAATAACTCTAAAAGATTCTTTTGGAGACCAAATAGAACAAATAGGAAAAGATTATCCATTGCTAGCATATCAAGATAAAGAAACACTAATAAAATTAAGTGACTACAATCGTTTAGCAAAACTATATAACAAAAAAGAATTAACTCTAAAAGATAATGAATATGTAATTATAGCCAATTATAAGATGATGGCGGACATTAGAAATATATCCCTAAAAAATAATACCAAACTAACTATAAATGGTAAAGACTACTATCCAAAATATCAAGAATGTCAAGATGGCATTATCGAACTAAGTGGAAGTGCTACTAATACAGGAGTAATAATATTACCAGATAATGCCTTAGAAGGTATTCATTCATATAAAAATATTTTAGCAGCTAACTATCAAGCAGACACTAAAGAAGAAAAAGAAAATGTTGAAGATATAGTTAGTACTATAATAAATAACCATTTTAACAAAGATACCTTATTATCATATAATACTAAAATAGATATCTATGAATCATCCATAGGACTAGGAGCCATGGTAACATTTGTAGGACTATACCTAGGAATAATTTTCTTAATATCAAGTGCAGCTATCTTAGCCTTAAAAGAATTATCAGAAAGTACTGATAATAAAGAAAGATTTAATATGTTAAGAAAAATAGGAACCGATGAGAAAATGATAAACAAAGCCCTATTTAATCAGATAGCAGTATTCTTCCTATTCCCATTATTACTAGCTATAATTCATTCAATATTTGGAATAGAATTTGCTAACTATATCTTAAAAACAATGGGAACAGAATCATTACTATCATCAATAATATTAACAGCAGTATTTCTAGTAGTAATCTATGGAGGATATTTCTTAGTAACATACTACTGTAGTAAAACCATAATAAAGGAGAGATAAGATGAGCTATTTAGTACCAATAAAAGCAGCTTTAATAATCTTTCCTTTTTTAACCTTATTAATAACATTACCATATATAATATATGAATATCATCATTATGGATCAGTAAACAAATTAAGAACTTTAATAATATATTCCTTTATCTTATATCTAATAACAATCTACTTTTTAGTAATATTACCTCTTCCAACCAAAGAAGAAGTAATCAAAATGAAAGTGATTAATCCTCAGTTAATTCCATTAACATTCATAAAAGATATAGTAGAGGACCTAATAGAATTAAAACAAATAAACATTCTAAAAATAATAACTATACCTAGTATATATACTGTTATCTTTAATATAATAATGTTTATGCCATTAGGAGTATATTTAAGATACTACTATAAATGTTCATTAAAGAAAACAATAATTATAAGCCTCTTAATATCACTATTCTTTGAATTAACTCAGTTAACAGGACTATATTATATCTATCCTAGAGCATATCGTAATTTTGATGTGGATGACTTATTAATAAACACACTAGGAGGTCTTCTGGGATATTTAATAATAAGTCCTATTCAAAAACATTTACCAACAAGAGAAGATATCGATACCAAATCATTAAAAGAAGGACAAAAAGTATCTTCCTTAAGAAGAATAACTCTCTTTCTAGGAGATATCTTTATATATCTACTAATAATAATGCTAGTATCAATTTTAATAAATAATAAATATATAAATCTTTCACTAGCGGTTCTTTACTTTATTATCATTCCATATTTTAACCATAACCAAACTATCTTTGGAAGAATAATAAATGTATCGTTGGAAGTACCAGATAAGAGATTACTTAGAATAACTTTAAGAAATATCTTTATATATTTATATTACTATGGAATATTTTCATTAGTGGTAGATTTAGAAATGTTATTAGCTAAAAATATACCTAACTATTTATCAGTAATAATAGGATTAAATACATTTTTAATATTTATAATTTTCTATATATATAGTTTTATAAAAATATTAAAAAATAAGCAATTACTATATGATAAAATATTAAATATAAAGTATGTAAGTACTATAAAAGTAAATAATGTAGATTAATATAGTCTATGTTATTTTTTTTATCCTCTTAAGCCTAAGGTCTTAAGAGGTAATTTAGAGCCTATTATATAGTCTCTAAATTAAAAGTATTATATTGTATTATAATAATTAATATGATACAATCAAATTGAAGTAGAGAGGAAAAATATGAATTATGTATATCATGGAAGTAGTATTCCTAATTTAGAAGTAATTAAAAAACATAAAAGTACTCATATGAAGGAATGGGTATATGCCTGTCATTCAAAAGGAATAGCAACAATTTTTCTATCAAAACAAGGCAGTGACTTATTTTATTCATTATCAGGAGATGGAAAAAATTATCCAGTAGAACTAGTAGAAAGAAAGCCTGGTATGTTTAAGAAGATATTCAATTGTTCTGGATATATTTATAAACTAGATGCATCTAATTTTAAAGAAAACCAAACTGGATGGTCCGCAGAAGTAGTAAGCAGTGCAGATGAAAAAGTAATATCTTCTGAATATATAGATAATGTTTATGATGAATTAATTAAATTAGATAAAGAAGGATTAATAAAATTATATTTATATCCAAATAGACCTGATTATTTTCTTATAGACAACAGTGATTTAATTACCAAAGTATTAAGATGGTATAAGAATGGATTTAATATAAATAACTTTTATAATATATATCCCGAATTAAAAGATAAGTTTATAGAAGAATTAGAAAATTCAAAAGGAATTAGCAAAGGTTAGTCTCTTTTTTAATAACTATGATATATTAATGTTGTATAATACATATGAGGAGACATATATGGATGAATTAAAAGAATTTTTGAGAAAGAATAACACATTATTTGATATTGGAATTATAAACAATGGTTATTTTCGCAAATTACCAAAGCCTTTTAAAGACAAACAAGTAATTAGATTTAAATGGAAAAAAAATTCAATTAAAAAATTACTATTTAATTTAAATAAAATAGGGATAATATTAAAAGAAAATGCAATGGGATATTATAGTGCATTGTATGATATAAAAGGAACAGACAATCAAGTTTTTATAATATATGCTGTTGATTCACATGTTCAGCTTCCTAAATTGCTATTAAAAAATTATAGGACAAATTATGACTTGTTTTATTTAAATACATCTTCAAATAAAATTATAAAAACTTCTGCTAAGAATTATAATACAAGTTTTGGATATTTTTCATTAGCATTTGAGGAATACTTAAGCGCAACTTATGAAAAAATAATATCTAGTATTATAGAAATGTTTATTCCGTTTTTAAATCAAGAAGTAAGAACTATTACCCTAAAAGACTTTAATACAAGTATAAATAAATTGTTTTTTATGGCACTTATCAGGAATCCAAAATATATAAAAGAAATAAATGAACATAGTTTAACAGCTCAATTATTTGATGGTGGATATGATGCAGAATATTTAGCAAAAGTAGGAGAAAAAATGAATACCAATTTCATCAAAGGATATACTCCTATTCCATTAGTAAATATAACAAATAAAAATCTAGTAACAATTAAATCACTTATTTCGAATTTATCTATAGATGATAGAATTGAGTGTATGGTAATGTTACTGCACCCAAAATTTGCAATAGCATTAGTTCCAGATGATTATTATAACAAAATGTTGAATGAGCAGGGGGAGCAGACTTACTTACGATTGAATGATGAAAAAACTTTAATTAGAATGAATAAACAAATTTATAATTGTGCAAAATTTAATAACGATGATGTAATTGGTATAAAAGAAGATTTAGATGACCTGGTTGAATATATGGATAAGCAACATGGTAAGGAAGAGTGCAAGACGTGATTTTAGAGAAATATTAAATTGTGTGCATATATGTAATTAGTCACTAAATACAGTTTTAATATAAAAAATATATAATAAATATAAAATTCATATTCTGTATTATTGCTATTGTGTCACAATAAAAGAAAAAAATTATAATATTATATTAATAATACATAATCAAATTGAAATGAAGAAAGGAAAGATGATAATTATATGAATGTTACTGATTTCGAAAAGTATTATGGAGATAGAAAATATAAAGAAAAACAAATTGAACTAGAGAAAATAGATTTTACAAATTTTGAAAAGAAAAGAATGTTAAGAGAGATAAATAAGTACGCAATGGAAAAAGAATTTGATTTATATCACGATTTAATGGACGATATAATGGATAGTCATCCAGATTGGTTTAATATGTTAACGTTTAACAAAAAAGAAAATAAATTCATTCTTGATTATATAAAATCAAAAAATAGAATCAAACATAAAAGGCAGATTAATTAATAAATTATTATATGATACGTAATAATATATACTTATAACTTAGGAGATTAACAAAAACTAGTCTCTTTTTGTTTTTATTAAAAAATGTTATAATATAACTATATTTAATATTCATTTAATAAATAAATTATATATTTAAAGAGGTGATTAACTATGCATATCTTAATAATTGAAGATGAATATACACTCGCAGAACTAATAAAAGAAAAATTAACTAAAGATGATTACATCGTAGATATAGAAACAGATGGTGAAGAAGGTTATTATAATGCCTTATCAGGTCTATACGATCTAATAATATTAGATGTAATGCTACCTAATATGAATGGTTTTGAAATATTAAAAAAATTAAGAGAAGAAGAAATAGAAAGTAAAGTCATAATGTTAACAGCCAAATCAATGCTCGAAGATAAACTAAATGGTTTAGAAAATGGAGCGGATGACTACTTAACAAAACCATTTCATATTGAAGAGTTATTAGCAAGAGTAAATATTCAGTTAAATAAAACAAGTACTAGTAAAAAGAAAATAATATCTTATGAAGATATAGAAATAGATATAACAAAATCAGTACTAAAAAATACTAACAATAATGAAGAAGTAGAACTAGTATGTAAAAAATTAAAATGGTTATAAATTATATGTAAATAACTCTGCTATAAATTAAATATCAAAAAGATACTAAAAAATAAAAATAGTATCTTTTTATATTAGTCAAGTTAACCATTTTATAACAATTACATATACTACTTTGAAGGTGATAACTATGAATAATAATGAAGATAGAGCGGTCCGTAAAGTAGTGATTGACCCAGGTCACGGAGGTACGGACGCAGGCGCTACTGGAAATAATTTGCTAGAAAAAGACTATAATTTATTAATATCAAAATATATGTATGATAGATTTAAACAGTTAGGAATACCAGTTGCCATAACAAGAGACTCTGATACAACTTTATCCCCAACTGATAGAGTAAACACTATTTTAAATAAGTTTGGTAATTCATCTGATGTTATATTAATATCGAACCATGTTAATTCAGGGGGCGGCGAAGGAGCCGAAGTCATCTATGCCCTAAGAAATAAAGATACCCTAGCTAAAAGAATACTAGAAAACATTGGAGCAACTGGACAAGAAACAAGAAAATATTACCAAAGAAGATTACCGAGTGACACCTCAAAAGACTACTATTTCATACATCGAAATACTGGTAATCTAGAACCACTAATCGTCGAGTATGGCTTTATTGATAATACCAAAGATGTCGAGTTTCTAAAAGAAAACTATGAAGAACTAGCAGAAGCCGTCATATCTGCAGTAGCAAACTATATAGGAGTACCATATAAAGCTCCGAATGGTCTAATAACCAATACCTATGTTGTACAAAAAGGCGATACCCTATATAGCATAGCAAATAAATTAGGTACTACTGTTTCAGAACTAAAAAAAGAAAACAATCTAACATCAAATACCCTTCAGATAGGTCAAGTATTACGTATACCAACTAAAGAAATATATGAAGAAGAAGAAAATGTCTATGTCGTTAAAAAAGGTGATACCCTATATTCCATAGCGGCAGCTAACAATACAACCGTAGATGAACTAAAGAGAATCAATAACTTAACATCCAATATTCTATCAACTGGACAATTACTAAAAATACCAAGTGAATTATTACCAGAAACAACATACACAGTCAAGAAAGGAGATTCCTTATATTCGATTGCTACCAAATATAATACTACAGTAGATGAACTAAAAAGAATCAATAATTTAACAAGTAATACCCTAAGTATTGGTCAGGTACTAAAATTACCAAGTGATAAAGTAAGCGATGTAGAGAAGGAAGAAAATACCATTAGTTATACAGTTCAAAAAGGCGATTCCTTATATAGCATAGCCAGAAAATATTCTACTACCATTGATAAAATAAAAGATTTAAATAATCTAACAACTAATTTATTATCAATAGGTCAAGTATTACTAATACCAACAGATACCAATCTAGAGACAACTTACACCGTTCAGAAAGGCGACTCCTTATATAGCATAGCTAAAAAATATGATACCACTGTTGACAGATTAAAACAGTTAAACAATCTATCATCAAATCTATTATCGATAGGTCAAATACTAATAGTAAGATAATATAGAAAGTATATAACCATATATTTTCTTTTTTTGTCCACTTTAACCTTAAGTAAACTTAAGTTTTCCGTGGCATTATGAATTCTTGAGTCTCCATAATGAACAATTTAAAAGTTATAATAATTTATAATTAAGCAGTTACACATTATATAAAGTGAGAATAAAATATACCCAAAATGGAATAATAACGTGTTAAGATTTTTTAGAAATGTTATATTTTTTAAAAATCTTAACAATTTTTTGAGAAAACCTATTAAGTTGCATTATTGAATATCCAGTTTGTTTAGATATTTCTTTATAGGTGATTTTGACTTCACTATTATTTTTTTGTTTTATTAATTCTAAAACTTTTTGTTTGTTTTTTTCAAAATAAAACACATCCTTTTGGAAATAATTATATAACAGAAAGTAGCAATTTAAAAAATTTTCTATGCAATATTTTAAAAAGTTTTAACACATATTTAGTTACACCTTGACTTTTATAAATAAATAGTTTATAATTAAATTACCTATTAGGTAATTATGCAAGAAAGGAGGAAATGGCTTGCAACTTGAGATTAATAACAATAAACTACAAAAATTAATTAATGATCCAAATAAACTTATAAAAAAAGTTGGTTTAGAAATGGCAAGAAAGATACATCAAAGATTTAATGAACTTAGAGCATCATCTAACTTCAAAGAATATTTGGATAATGGTATTGGCAAGCCACATCCTTTAGTTGGAGATTTAGATAATTTATTTGGCATAAGTTTAAATAAGAATTATAGACTAATAGTAGAACCATTAACAGATAGTTTAGATGATGAAAGCTTACGTGAATGTAAAAAAATAGATATAAAAGGAGTGATGGATTATCATGATGGAAAACATGTTTGGCTTATCCCTTGATTTAATCGTTCATCCTGGAGAAACAATTAGGGAAATTATTGAAGATAAGAATATGAGTCAAGAAGAATTAGCAATTAGGACTAATTATTCAGCAAAGCATATTAGTGAAGTATTAAGTGGTAAAAAAGGTATTTCTTCCAAATTTGCTAATGCCTTGGAATATGCACTAGGAATATCAACAGAATTTTGGATTAATTTACAAGGAATATATGATAAAGAAATAATAGAATTGGAAAAAATAAATGAAATATCAGAAAAAGAGTATTCAGTTTTAGAACAATTAAAAGAAGTGGTATCGTATTGTCATAAAATTAATATATTAGATAATATTTCAAACAAATCGATCAATATATTAAATTTAAGAAAATTTTTAAATATTAATGATCTTACATCAATTCCTAATTTACCAATACAACAAGTTGCTTTTCGTGGCTCTAAATGTAATAAAGTAAATATTTATGTTTTGTATGCATGGCAGAAATTATGTGAGTATTTTACTGAACAGAATAATGTTAAAGTAGATTTTAATAAAGAATTGTTGAAAACAAAATATGATGAAATAAAAAGTACAATGTTTTTAGAACCAAATGAAATGGTTTTTAAATTAAAAAATATATTTAGTGAATGTGGAATTGCGTTTGAAGTTGTACGCCATTTTACTGGAGCACCAGTACAAGGATTTATAAAGAAAAAAAATAATAAAGTCATTTTGTGTATGACAATAAGGCAATCTTTTTCAGACATTTTTTGGTTTACTTTATTTCACGAAATATCACACTTGTTAAATGAAGATTTTGAAGATAAATATATAGATTATTCATTTATAGAGAGCGAGATTGAGAATAGAGCAGATAATTTTGCTAGAAATACATTGATTGATAAAAATGCTTATGAAAATTTTATTTCAAAAAACGTTTTAAATATTTATACAATAAAAGAATTTGCTAAAACGCAAGGTGTAATACCAGGAATAGTTATTGGAAGAATACAAAATGATACAAAAGATTATTCTTTTTTAGCAAAATATAAAGAAAAATATGTGTGGCAATAATATATGGAAGGATGATATTAATGAAAAGTTATATACAATGTAGTACAAATTCCGAAAGAATAGGTTTGGAATATCCTAATAGATGTCCAATATGTGGAGATAGTATAATGCCTAGAATGGTTCAAAATTTTTTAAATTTTAAAATTAATATTTATTCTTTTTTATTTGAATGCCCATCCTGTGGAAAAGGATTTTTAGGCCATTATGAATCAACAAATGAACAAGAAACATATCAAAACTATATGTATAATTTATTAAAATGTATTGGCGTATTTCCTAGAATGCCCAAAGAAAGAGAATTTGATGAAAATCTAAAAAATGTATCACCAAATTTTTATAAAATCTATAATGAAGCGTTATTTGCTGAAATATATGGATTAAACGAAATAGCTGGGATAGGTTATAGAAAAGCATTAGAATTTTTGATAAAAGATTATTGTATTTACCGACATAATGATGAAGAAGAAAAAATAAAGAAACAATTACTTGGACAAGTAATAAGCAAATTTATAGACAGTACTAAAATTTTAAATCTCTCAAAAGCATCTGCTTGGATAGGCAATGATGAAACACACTATATTAGAAAATTTGAAGATAAAGATATAAATGATTTAAAAAGATTTATAGATGCTACCGTTGCATTTATAACATATGAACTAATTTCAGATGAGGCTGAAGAATTAGTTAATTCATAAAATGTTTTTTGTATCACAAACGGAATAATGATATAACAATAATAAATAATGGATATTAAACTCATAAGATGGTGCTGGAGCCGAAGTTATCTATGTCTTAAGAAATAGAGATACTCTTGCTAAAAGAATACTAGAAAACATTAGATTGATAGGACAAACAACTAGAAAGTATATAACCATATATTTTCTTTTTTCTTATCCACTTTAACCATAAACAAGTTTATGTTTTCCGTGGTATGATAGAGCCTATAATAGTCTCTATCATGAAATGAGTAAGCCTAAGATTAGTCTTCCTCATAAAAGTATTATTAAAGTTTACACTATTTTACATATGAAAAACCTTATAAAATATAGAATTATCCACACTACCTGTGGACAGATTAAATAAATTTGACAAAAATTGACAAAATTAACAAAAAACTGTTGACAAGTACTAATCCATATAGTATACTTATTGCGATATTAAGGCCTACCAAATTAATGAATTTTTTGAAGACTTTTTCAAAGAAATTCATTAATAATATTTGAGTAAAAGTACAAATCTAAGAATGGGCGAAATCTGAAAATAAGGAGGTTATTGCTAGAGTAACAACACATAACGCTCTAGTTTGAAAAATAAAAAACACCTAATGTGTTATTAAAGGTAATTCCTATAAAAATGTATAAAAATTATTTTATTGTTGATTAATATATCAACTAATCCCTTTTTTATGTTAGATATTAAATAAAATTCACAAAAATCTGTTAAACCTATATTAAATTAAAAAGTACAAAACTTCAAAACCCTATTGTAGAAAAAATTAAAAGTAGGAATTACCGCTCATTTATTAAATAGTTCGTTTGTTATAATAATTTGTTTTTGATTTATGTTTTTGTTTTTAAAATATAAAAATATATTTACTCCAATTAGTAAATAAAAAAATAACTATTATCCATTCCCAGGGTAATAGTTATTTTAATTAAATAATTATTTATTTTTATTAGGAATTTCTTTCTTATTAATAACTTTCTTAGACTGAACATCTTTTTTACTATTGTTATCATCTTCTTTAGTATGCGTTTTAATACCCATAACAATAGGTAAGATAATAGGAACTCTACCAGTCTTATCTGAAAGAATTGGCATAAGACCATTAATAATTTCTGACTTCATATCATTAAAGTTAAAGAATTTCTTTTTAAGTTCTTTATTAATAATAATTTCTGCATTATGTTGAATTTCCTTAATTAAATCAGTATTTTCATTAACAAGTATATAACCTCTAGTAGTAATTGCAGGACTACCTAAAAGAATCTTATGCTCAATATCGATATTAGCAATAATAACTAGAATACCATTAGTACTCATAAGAATTCTATCCTTTATAACTGCAGACCCAACATCACCAATTCTTGAGCCATCGACATAAACTTCACCTGCTTGTACTTTACCATCTTTATATAACTGTCCTTTATCAAGAGCAAGAACATCACCATTTTCTAAGACAAAAGTATTCCTTCTTGGAATGCCACACATAACACCTAAATCTGTATGCTTTTTAAGCATTCTAAATTCACCATGGTAAGGAACAAAGTATTTAGGCTTAAATAATCTAATCATAAGTTTAAGTTCTTCTTGATTAGCATGCCCTGAAGAGTGAATTTCACTCATTGTATTAGTAAATACCTTAACACCTTTTTTATAAAGCTTATTAATAGTTCTTGATACAGAAGCTGTATTACCTGGAATAGGGGAACTAGAAAATACTACTATATCATTAGGCATCAAACTAATTTGTCTATGTGTACCAGCAGCAATTCTAGATAGAGCTGCTAGTGGTTCACCTTGGCTACCAGTACAAAGTAAACATACTTCACCAGGTTTTAAATGATTAGCCTCTTCCGCAGTAATAATAATACTCTTATCCTCAAAGTAACCACACTTAAGAGCAATATCAACCATGTTTTCCATACTTCTACCAAATAAAGCAATTTTTCTATTATTCTTTTTACAAGTTTCAATAATATGTTTAATTCTATAAACATTTGAAGCAAAAGTGGCTAGAATAATTCTATTACTAGTATAAGTAGAGAAAATTTCTTTTAAGTTTTCATCAACAACACTCTCACTAAGAGAAGTGCCAGGACTCATTGCATTAGTAGAGTCACTCATAAGTACACTAACACCTTTTTCACCAATTCTTGCCATCTTATGTAAGTTAGCCATTGGTCCAATAGGAGTCATATCAAACTTAAAGTCACCAGTCATAACAATAGTACCATCAGGAGTATCTATTGCAAGACCATGAGAATCAGGTATCGAGTGGGTTGTTCTAAAAAATTCAATATTAAAATATTTAGTTTTAATTACAGTGCTTTCATCATAAACAACCATGTCTTTATAGACAATATTTCTTTCATCTAATTTTTTATCAATAAGCTCTTTAGCATTAGCGGGAGCATAAATCTTTGGAATAGTAACCGATTGCAAAAGAAAAGGAATACTACCAATATGATCTTCATGTCCGTGCGTAATAATTAAAGCCTTAATTTTACTTTCGTTTTCTTTTAAAAATGTATAGTCTGGTATAACATAATCAATACCAAGTAAGTCATCATCCGGAAACATAACACCAGAATCGACAATAATAATTTCATCACCATGCATAACAGTATACATGTTTTTGCCAACTTCCCCAAGTCCTCCTAGGGGAATAATTTTTGTATTCATTTAATTTCTCCTTTCAAAATATTTTTTCTCGTTAAAAAATAAAAATTTAATATATTGAATTTTAAAAGAATAACCACTGCCTAATAATTATACAATAATTTTGTTAAAAAAGCAAATGGTAAATTTTATCTTTACATATAGAGTGTGAACCTAAGGTTTCCCACTCATCTTTGAAGCCTAAGTGTCTTCAAAGAGAAATATGGAGCCAAGTATGTCTCCATATTTAAGAATCAGTCATTAAAAAACAAAAAAATGTTGAGTTATAATACATATGTTACAAATTTAATATAAAAAAAGATACCATTCTGGTATAATTAAGTTGACGACAAAAATTATACAGAAAGAGTGGTATCTATGAAGATTATAACAGAAGAAATGAGATTTAGGAAGAGGTTATGTGAATTTGCTTTAAAATATGGTGTAACAAAGGCAGCAAAAAGGTATCATACCAATAGACAATTTGTATATAGACAACTTGAAAAGTATGATGGAACTTTAAGGAGTTTAGCATTACAATCCAGAAAACCACATTCGCATCCTAATGCACATACAAAAGAAGAATTAACATTGATCAAGCAAATTTATAGCAGGTATGGTTGCGATGGATTGGCAGAAGTATATGTTCAATTAAGAAAAAGAGGATATAAAAGAAGTTATGGTTCAATGTTGAAACAGATAAAAAAAATTCCTAAAGAAAAAGTAAAAATAAGAAAAGGATATACAAGACATAAAGAAATAAGAGGTCAATATCCTGGCGATAAAGTACAAGTGGATATAAAATATGTTCCTAAAGAATGTTTGCTATTTGATACAATAGATAAGAAATACTATCAAATAACAGCAATAGATGAATTTTCAAGAAAAAGAATACTTGAAATAGTAGATGAAAAAAGTGTCACTAATACTAGTAAGTTTATAAGAACATTAGAAGAAAAAATGGGATTAAAAATAAATACTATTCAAACAGATTATGGACCAGAATTTGTTAATAATCAGATTGAGACAAATCTACCGACATTGTTTGAATTAACATTAAAAGATTTAGGAATGATACATAGACGAACAAGACCATATTCGCCGTGGCAAAATGGTAAAGTTGAAAGAAGTCACAAAATAGATGGAGAAAGGTTTTATAGTAGGAATGAATTTACATCAGAAGAAGATTTAAAAAAGAAACTTAAAAGATATAATGCAAGATATAATAATATAGCTAAAAAAGTATTAGACTTTAAAAGTCCAAACCAAATAGTAGAAGAATACAAACTTAATTTTCTTTCTGCTTAATAAAGCATATAAAAAAGATATTAACATTTGTCAAGGATAAATAAATGGCAAAGCCATCCTTGACAAACATAATACTTTTTTATAATATGTCTATAGGCAGAAAAGAACTTTTTATAAAAAAGTGTAACATATGATTGATTTCTCTAGAAATCAGTCATTAAAAAACAAAAAAATACCTTGTATTTACTATAAACATGTGCTATAATATAACTGTCTTGAAGAAAGAGTGGCATAAAAATCCACTCTTTTATATATATTAATTAGGAGGAAATATGACAGTAGAAGAAAAAATAAGAGAAATGCTTGAAGGACCAGTCGCAGAAGTAGGAGTAAGAATAGACTCCATAAATCTAGAAAAGGAAGATAATAATTTATATCTAAGAATCGTAATAGATCGTGATGAAATAATTGATATAGATAAATGTGTTGAAGTAACAAATATTATCAATCCAATACTAGATAGAGAAGATCCTATAAAAGAATCATACACTTTAGATGTATCGACAAAGGAGAAGGGAAGATAAAAATGAATCAGAAACAAATGAAAGAATTTATGAAGGCATTAAATGCTATCGCTGAAGAAAAGAAAATAGATAAGAGTATAGTTGTTGAAGCTATGGAACAAGCTATGGCTGCAGCTTACAAGAAAAATGAAGGATTAACTAATGTTATGGCTAAAGTTGATGATGTAACAGGAGATATTAGAATCTATTCATATAAGACAGTAGTAGAAACAGTAGAAAATCCTGACTTAGAAATATCATTAGAGGATGCTTCTAAAGAAGTAGAAGGAATTGAACTTGGTGATACTATTAAAGATAAAGAATTACCACTTAAAGATTTTGGTAGAGTAGCAGCTCAAACTGCTAAACAAATCGTTGTTCAAAGAGTAAAAGAAGCAGAAAAACAAAGCATATCAGGAGAATTCCAAGATAAAGATGGTGAATTAATGGTTGGAACATTATCAAGAGAAGACCAAAAAAATTACTTTGTTGACCTAGGAAGAGCAAGTGGTATTTTACCAAAAGATCAAATAATACCAGGTGAAAAACTAGTTATGGGTTCATCAGTAAAAGTATATGTATCAAAACTAGAACTTGGACCAAAAGGACCATTTATTATGCTTTCTAGAAGTCATTATGGCTTTGTAAAAAGATTACTAGAAATAGAAGTACCAGAATTAAATGATGGCACAGTAATGTTATATTCGGTAGCTAGAGATGCCGGAAGTAGAACTAAAATAGCTGTTTATACTGAATATAATAATGTAGATCCAATTGGTGCTGTAATAGGTGAAAAAGGAAGAAGAATAGCGGCCGTTTTAAAAGAATTAAATGGTGAAAAAATAGATGTAATATTATATGATAAAGATCCAGTTAAATTTATTACTAATGCTTTAAGTCCCGCTAAAGATATTAAAGTAACAATTAAAGATGAAAACAAGAAAGAAGCATTAGCGGTAGTTGGTGACAACAATTTATCTCTAGCAATAGGTAAGAGAGGACAAAATGTAAAATTAGCTTCCCGTCTTACACATTACAAAATCGAAGTAAAAAGTCAGTCAGCTGTTGATGAAGAAAATGCTGAAGAAGTGGAAGCATCTGAGAAATAAAATGAAAAAAGTTCCATTACGTAGATGTGTTGTAACTAAAGAACAACTACCTAAAAGTGAATTACTTCGTATAGTAAGAGATAAAGAAGGACATATTTTTCCTGATTTAACCGGTAAAGCAAATGGCCGTGGTGCTTATATTAAGAAAGATATAAACGCCTTAAACTTAGCTAAAGATAAAAAAATATTAGAACGTGCATTAGAAGTAAAGATAGATGATACTGTTTATGAAGAGATAGAAAAAATAATAAAATAGGAGGTGATACATATGATGAATGTATCCGAATATGCAAACGATGTTGGAAAGAAAGTATCGGAAATATTAAAATTATGTCAAACTCTAGATATCAAAGCATCTAATGAAGAAGATATGTTGTCTGATGATGATATAATTATGCTAGATAATGAAATAGCAAATATGGATGAAGAAGAGGAAGCTGAAGAACTAGAAGAAGAAATTGAAGACTTTGCTGATTCTTATGAAGAAGAACTAGAAGAGATAACATCAAATGATAAGGAAGAAGTACACAAGAAAAAGAATTCTATTAAAAAAGATATCAAAAAGAATGATTTTAGGACTAAAAGAAAAGAAATGTACAAACATAAAGAAAAACTACAATCAAATACTAATACTAATAGTGATGATGTAGTAGCCTACAAAGAAAATATGACTGTAGCAGAATTAGCAGGAGCCTTAAATGTACCAGCAGCAACATTAATAAAAAAATTGATGGCTTTAGGTATGCTAGTAAATATTAATGCTTCTCTAGATTTTGATACTGCTGAAATCTTAGTAGCAGACTTCAATAAAACATTAAAAAAAGAAAGTACTATGGATGAGGCTAATTTTGAAGAATTAGAAATAGTAGATAGGGAAGAAGACTTAATAGAAAGACCACCAGTAGTAACAATAATGGGACATGTAGACCATGGTAAAACAACCCTTTTAGATACTATTAGAAAAACTAATGTAGCAGGTGGTGAAGCTGGAGGAATAACTCAGGCTATTGGTGCTTATCAAATAGATTATAATGGCAAAAAGATAACTTTTATTGATACTCCAGGACATGCTGCTTTTACTGAGATGCGTGCTAGAGGTGCATCAATAACTGATATCGTAATTATTATTGTAGCAGCAGACGATGGTGTTATGCCACAAACTAAGGAAGCAATTGATCATGCTAAAGCAGCTGGTGTACCAATCATAGTAGCAGTAAATAAAATAGATAAACCTACAGCTAATGTTGAAAGAGTATTAACAGAAATGTCCGCTAATGGCTTACAACCAGAGGCTTGGGGTGGAGATACCATGTTTGTTAATATCTCAGCAGTAACTGGTGAAGGAATAGAAGATCTTCTAGAAAGAATTTTATTACTAAGTGAAATGGGAGAATTAAAAGCTAATCCAAATCGTTATGCTATTGGTACAGTAATTGAATCTAAATTAGATAAAGCAAGTGGTGTAGTAACTAACTTACTTATCCAAAATGGTACTTTAAGACTAGGAGATCCAATTGTCGTAGGTACAATATCAGGACGTGTCAGAACTCTTAAAAATGATAAAGGTGAAAACTTAGTTGAAGCTCTTCCATCAATGCCAGTATCTATAACAGGTTTACCAGAAAGCCCATCAGCAGGAGATAAGTTTATGGCTTTTGAAAGTGAAAAGAAAGCTAAAAAGGTAGCAGAACAAAGACAAGAAATAGAAAAAGAAAAGAAAAATAAACCAAAAACACAGGCTTCATTAGCAGATCTATTTAATAGAAAAGAAGCTGGTGAAAAAGAAATAAATATTATATTAAAAGCTGATGTTAAAGGTAGTGAAGAAGCAGTAAAAAATTCACTACTAAAACTAGACATTGAAGGCATGAAAATAAATGTTATCAGAAGTGGTATTGGTGCTATTTCTGAAAGTGATGTTGTATTAGCGGAAGCATCAAATGCTATTATCATTGGTTTCAATATTAGACCAGATCATAAAATATCTGAAACTGCTAAAGATAAAGGTGTAGATATAAGATTATATGATATTATTTATAAAGTAGTAGAAGAAATGGAAGCTGCTTTAAAAGGAAAATTAGAACCAGAATATGAAGAAGTTGTATTAGGAGAAGCTGAAGTAAGAAAATTATTTAAGTTCTCTAAAGTCGGTACCATAGCGGGTTCTTATGTAACATCAGGAGTAATAAAAAGAGGGGCAAAAGCTAGAGTAATAAGAGATGGTGTAGTAGTAAATGATAGTATAATTGCTACTCTAGCTCGTGAAAAAGATCAAGCCAAAGAAGTAAAACAAGGTTTAGAATGTGGAATAACTATCGAAAACTTTAATGATATTAAAGAAAAAGATATAATTGAAGCATATGAACTAAAAGAAGTTAGGAAGTAGAATAATATGAGAAGTGAATTTATTTCAGAAAAGTTAAATGGACGTATACCAAATTGTACAAGAAAAGAATATAGTGAAATGTTGGCCATTTATTATGCAACAGAAGATAGAAATAAAGCCAAAGCACAAGCAACATATTATTTAAAAGGTACAAAAAAATACACTAATAAAGGAATGCTTGATAGATTATCAGCAGCACCATATGACTTTAGTTCAATAGAACCTACAAAAGCTAGTAATGATATTAATAATTTAACTGGAGATGAGAAATCATATTATTATGGTTATTATGTCCTAGCCAGTGAAAAAATTGCTATGCAAATAAAATATCCTGATATAGAAAGATTAGTAACAATTAGAGAAGTAGGATATAATGACGCCCAAGATAGTAACATATCATTAGAAGAACTACCTGAAGAAATAAAAAGCAGTAAAGAGTATTTAGAAGGATATAAAGAGGGATTGGAAGTAAAAAGAAGAAAAAATAAGCAAAAGTAAGAAGGATTAATTATGAAAGAAGATTATAGCACATTAGTTCCCAAAAATAGGAAAAACTATTCAAAAAGCCCTAAAGAAATATCAATATATATCAGTGACAAGATAATAGCAGAGCAACAAAAAAGTATTAATAAAAAGAATAATTTTGAAAGATATGGTAAAAGCAAAGAATATATTGAAATAGGCATTAAGGAAAGAATGTCAGGATTACATGATTTTAATATTATAAATAGAATTATGACCGAAGTAGAAAATTTAAATAGAAGTGCATTATTATCTTATATATATGGTTACACAGAAGCATCTGATCGAAGATTAGTAATTGGTATAGTAAATAAAGAATTTAATCAAGCACAATTAGAAAATATAGGATATATAGATGCAATAGATCCTAATATAGAATTTGAAAAATTACCAAATATCGTCAAAGAAAATATACATTATTTAAAAGGATATAAAGATGGATTAGAAGAAATCCAAAAAAAATATAAACATAAATAAAGGAGAAAAATATGGAAAGATTAATAAGAGGAATAAATGTTTCAAAAGTAGCAGATTCAATAATAATGGAAAATCGTTTAAAAAAACTTTCAGCAAATAGAGAAAGAAATGCAGGAGTAAAAAAAGAAGAACTACCATTTAAAGATGCACTTGAGTCAGCAGGTCGTTTATCATATTTTACAGAGGTATTCGAAGGCATTTCACTTGCAGATCAGAAAATAGAAGTTGAGGGAATTGTAAATCCTAAAGAATCATATTTCTTTAATAATGGTCGTGAAATAGCGGAAAAACTTGTAAGAAATAATATAGCTAATATGGAAAATTATGCTGATTTTTGTAAAGTAGAAACTAGAAAAACAAGAAATGGAAGATAATTATGAGTGTAAAATTAGATAGATTAGGACACATCTTTACTGAAGCAATATCAAAAATAATAAATGAAGAAGTAAAAGATGATGATATCAAATTTGTGACCATAACCGCAGTTGAAATAACAAATGACTTATCTTATGCTAAAGTATACTTTACCAATTTAATAGACACTGATAGAGAAAAAGTAACTAAAGCATTAAATAGAGCAAGTTCCTTTATTCGTGGTAAACTATTTGATGAAGTAGAAATAAGAAAAATGCCTGAGTTAACATTTGTTTATGACGAATCAATTGAATATGGTAACAAGATAGAAAAGATAATTGATGAAATAAATAAGGAGGAGTAAGTATGAACAATATTATTGACAAAGTATTAACAAGCAATAATATTGTTTTACTTTGTCATAATAATCCCGATGGTGATGCTATCGGTAGTACTTTAGCTATGTATCACGCCTTAAAGAAATTAGATAAAGAAGTGGATATAGTAATTAAAGAGCCACCCAAAAGATTTAACTTTCTAGCAGGTTTTCAAGATATTAAAGAAGAAAGCAGTAAAGATTATGATACCGCTATTATATTAGATACTGCTAACATAGATAGAGTAAATGATCCAAGTGATATTTTAAATAGAGTAAAGAAAAAATATGTAATTGACCATCATATCAGTAATACTAAATATGGAGATGAAAATCTAGTTAAAGAGCGACCAGCCTGCTGTCAGATAGTATATGAAATAATAAAAGAATTAAATATCGAGATAACCAAAGAACTAGGAGAACCACTAATGACTGGATTACTTACTGATACAGGTGGTTTCTCTCATCAAGATGTTTTACCAAGTACTTTTGCCATGGCTGAAGACTTAAGTAAAATAGTAAATATATCTCTTCTTTATGATAAAGCCTTAAGAACAATAACTATAAATCAGTTTAATATTAAAAAGATAGCTCTAGATAATTTAGAGTTCTATTATAATGGAAAAGTGGCTATATCATATATAACAGAAGAAGATATGATAAATACTGGAGTAGACCAAAATGACTGCGGTATTCTAGTAAATATCCCTCTAGAAATAGAAGGAATAGAAGTGTCAATATTCTTAAGAAAGTATAAAGAAGAAATAAGAGTATCATTTCGTAGTAAACATATTAATGTAAATGAAATAGTAAAAGTATTTGGTGGTGGAGGCCATATTAATGCTGCTGGTGTAACAGTAAAGAAGCCTTATGAAGAAATAAAAAAACAAGTACTAGAGGAAGTAGGTAAGAGAATCAATGAATGGAGTATTAGTAGTAAATAAACCAAAAGATTATACAAGTAGAGATATCGTAAATATCATATCTAAAAAGTTCAATACCAAAAAAGTAGGTCATACTGGAACATTAGACCCATTAGCAGAAGGCGTTCTAATAGTACCGATAGGCAAAGCCTTAAAAGTAGCAGAACTACTAACATCAGAAACCAAAGAATATATAGCAGAAGTCATACTAGGTTATGAAACAGATATGTTAGATATAACAGGAACAGAAATAAAAAGAAATATTCCCAAAGTAACTAAAGAAGATATCGAGAAAACACTAAAAAAATATACTACCAAATATCTTCAAGAAGTACCCATGTATTCAGCAGTCAAAGTAGGAGGAAAAAAACTCTATGAATATGCTAGGAATAATATACCAGTAACTCCACCTAGTAAAGAAGTAGAAATATACTCCTTAGATTTACTAGAAGACCCCAAGTATCTAACTAATACCATTGAGTTCAAAATAAAATGTAAAGTGAGCAAAGGAACATATATAAGAAGTCTAATTAGAGATATAGCTTATGACTTAAATACCTATGGAACAATGAAAAACCTAGTACGAACAAAGCAAGGAATCTTTTCACTAGAAGACTCCTATACACTAGAAGATATTCAAAATGACAACTATAAATTACTTACCATAAGAGAAGTACTATCAAATATTCCCGTAACAATAATAGAGGGTGATACCCTAAAGAAAGTACAAAATGGTATGTCTCTTCCCATCTTTTTCAATTCAGAATTATCATTACTAATAGACCATAAAGGAAGAGAAATAGCTATCTATAAAAAAGAAGGAAATATGGATAAACCATATAAAATGATTGAGGTAAATAATGAATAAAATAAGAGTAATGAATGAACTACTATCAAATAAAATAGCAGCAGGAGAAGTAGTAGAAAAAGTCGTATCAATAGTAAAAGAATTAGTAGAAAACTCCGTTGATGCTAAAGCAACAAATATTAAAATAGATTTAAAAGAAGCCGGTATCCGTGAAATTATCGTAACTGATAATGGTATCGGTATGAATAGAGAAGATGCTCCATTAGCTTTTCAAAGACATGCAACTAGTAAATTATATACCGATGATGACTTATGGAATATATCTTCCCTAGGTTTTAGAGGAGAGGCTCTTCCCTCAATCGCCGCTGTATCAGATGTCATATTAAAAACATGCGATGGAGAAGTAGGAACAATGGTTCACATCAAAGGAGGTAAAATAGAGAAAGTAACAAATTCTGAAGCAAGAATAGGTACTCAAATAACCGTAACTAGTATGTTCTATAATACCCCTGCCAGACTAAAGCACTTAAGAAGTCCTTATGCCGAACTAGCAAATGTTGTCGAATATGTCAATAAAATGGCCTTATCATATCCAAGTATCAAGTTTAGACTAACTAATGACGATAAAGAAATCCTAAATACCGATGGTAGCGGTAATCAATTAAAAGTAATAAAATCAATCTATGGCTTGGATGTTGCTAAAAGAATGCTAGAGATAAAAAATGCCAATGATGACTATGAACTAGCAGGTTATATATCCCTACCTGAAGTAACAAGAGCAAATAGAAATCACATGACTATTCTTGTTAATAATAGAGTAATCAAAAATCAATATCTAAATAAAATAATTAATGATGCCTATTCTTCATTCAAAGAAGACACTCGTTATCCAATTGTTGTTATAAATATAAATGCCGATCCATCCCTAATCGATGTCAATATTCATCCATCCAAACAAGATATCAAGTTTAGTAATTTTGAAGATTTAAAAGTCCTAATCGAAGATACCATAACAAGTACTATCAAGAAGAAAATACTAATACCAAAGATAGAGACTAAAGAAGAAGGACCTGAAATAACATATAAAAATTTAACCTTGAATCTAGATAGAAATAACATAGCACCAAAAGAAGAAGAAAAAATATATCCAGATGAAAATAAAGAAAGATTAAATAATCTAGTTAACTTTATTGAAGAACCAAATAATGAGTATGATACCGAAGAAGAAAAAGAAGACTATGCTGAAGAAATAGTCCATGACAAATTACCAGAGTTATATCCAATAGGACTAGCCTTAGGAACCTATATCGTTTGTGAAAATGAAAAAGGAATCTATCTAATTGACCAGCATGCTGCAGAAGAAAGAGTAAACTATGAACGAAATTATTACTTATTATCACATCCTAATAACGATACCATCTCTCCATTAGTACCAATAGTAATAACGTTACCCAATAATGAATATATCAAAATAAAAGAAAATCTAAATATAATGGAAGAATTAAACTTTGAAATAGAAGAATTTGGTATTAATTCCTTTAGAGTAATATCTCATCCAACCTGGGTACCAAAAGGAAGAGAAGAAGAGATAGTAAGAAGAATATTTGAAGAAATACTATCTAAAGGTAAAGACTTTACACTAGGAAAGTTTAGAGATAACCTAGCCAAGTTAGTAAGTTGTAAAATGAGTGTCAAGGCCAATACTAGAATAACCAAAGAGGCCCAAGAAGAAATTATAAACAAATTAAGAAAGTGTAATAATCCCTATAATTGTCCTCATGGTAGACCAACGATAATTCATTTTACCATATATGAAATAGAAAAAATGTTTAAAAGAAGTGTTTAAAGTACTTCAGAGCCTAAGGTCTCTTTCGTGTTATAGAAAGCCTAAGGTCTTTCTATAATAATTTAGAGCCTTAATAATAAGTCTCTAAATTAAAAATATGTTTGACATACACCATAGATTATGCTATTATAAGTGGCAAGTGGGGTGATATTATGTCATATGAAACAGATGTAATGAGAAATTTAACATTAGCCTTAAGAGATAACAACAAAAATATCGAAGTATTAAAATATTTATCATTAGAATTAAGAAGAGCTAATGAATTAAAAGAAATAGAACTAGGTTTAAGAAAAGTAGAAGATTATTCATTTAATCAAAATAATCAAAAGAAGAAGATAAAATAAACATCTTCTTTTCTTTAAAGAGGAGGATATATGCATAAAATAATTGTCATAACAGGACCAACAGCAGTAGGAAAAACAAAATTAAGTATTGAACTAGCCAAAAAATATGATGGTGAAATAATAAATGCCGATGCCGTTCAAGTATATAAAGGATTAAATATAGGTAGTGCTAAAGTAACCGAAGAAGAAAAAGAAGGTATTCCTCATCACTTATTAGATTTTAAAGAAGTAACCGAAGAATATACCATCTATCACTATCAAAAAGATTGCCGTGAAAAAATAAAAGACATTCAAAGCAAAAATAAAACACCCATTCTAGTAGGAGGAACAGGCCTTTATATTAAAGCAGCCCTATATGATTACAAATTATCTGAAGAAAAAAGTACTAATACTTATGACAACTTAACTAATGAAGAACTATATGAAGAATTAAAAAAGTTAGATAAAGATATCATAATAGATAAAGACAATCGTCGTAGATTAATAAGAGCAATCAATTATTATAAAGAAAATAACGAATCAATAAATAAAAATAAAACCAATAAATTACTATATAATGTAATCTTTATTGGACTTACTACAGATAGACAAGTATTATATGATAAAATAAATAAAAGAGTAGATGAAATGATAAGTCAAGGCTTACTCGAAGAAGTAAAATCCTTCTACGACAAAGGTATAAAATCCAAGCCATTACTAAATGCTATTGGCTATCGTGAACTATATAATTATTTAGATGGTAATTGTACTAAAGAAGAAGCAATTGAAAAAATAAAACAAAACTCTAGACATTATGCTAAAAGACAGTATACCTTCTTTAATCATCAATTACCAGTAGTATGGTTTGAAACAGATTATAATAATTTTAACAATACCATAGAAAAAGTAGCTAGTTACATAGATAGTAACTAACTACTTTTATTCTTTTTCAATTAAAAACCTTTTAAGTTCGCTAGGTTCTTTATCATTAATAATAATATCATAAATAAGATCAATAATAGGCATCTTAATCTTTTTATTTCTTAATAATTTCTTAATAGATTTAAGAGTATATAATCCCTCAATAGTAGTACTTTCAATATATTTATTAATTTCTTCCTTACTTTTACCTTCACCAATAATTTTTCCTAAAGTATAATTTCTACTTTTAACAGAAGTACAAGTAAGTAAAAGATCTCCAAAACCTGCAAAAGAGAGAATAGTTTTTTTATTTCCACCAAGAGCCTTAATAAGTGCCTTAATATCATGTAGTGATTCAGTAATAAACATACTACTAGTAGATATAGGATATCCCATACCATCTAACATCCCTGAAGCAATAGCAATAACATTCTTAATAGCTCCGCAAATTTCTGTACCAACAATATCTCTAGTATGTCTTAACTTAACATAATCATTTTGCATATATTTTAATAAAACATCTCTAGCAGTATTACTTCTAGTAGCAAGAGTAAGACCAATAGGAACCTTATATACAATATCAACTGCAAAAGTACCACCAGAAATAATAGCAATATTATTAGTATTAATATTCTCTCTAACTACATCATATAAAAATCTACAAGTATTTTGTTCAATCCCCTTAGAGGCAATACAAATAACCTGTTTATTATTATAATATTTTTTTAACTCTTTACTAGTACTATCCAAAAACTTAGCCGGAATAGCAATCATAATAAGTTCAGCATCATCTACAACATCTTTCATATCAGTACTAATAACAATATCCTTAGGAATCATAAAATCTACTTTATCACTCTTCCCATTTTTAAGTAATATATTTTTTTCTTCTTCACTATTAGTCCACATTTTAATTTTACATTTATTATTATAAAAAACACTAGCAAGTGCCATACCATAAGCACCAGTACCAATTATAGCAATATTCATTTAATTATCATCCTTTCATTAATCTTAATATCAAAATACCCACTAGGAGTTTCAAATACCTTAGTAACACCCTTTTTAGGTAGTACAACTTTGCTTCTAGATAAATCATTGTAAAAGAATAAAACCTTATTATCATTATCACACATAATAACATCAATATTCTCTTTCATAAAAAAAGTATGGATACTATTACATCTATCAAATAAAAGTGCTTTATCAATATTTCTAGTAAACATAAATCCCTTTAATCTAGAAAAAAAACTTTTACATTCATATAAATCAATATCTTTATTATTATATAACAGCTTCATTCTACCACCTATAATAATTATATATATAAATAATTAAAATATCAAGTCAATTTTATTCACTTCCTTGATAAAAATAGTAATTTATGATAATATATATGTGGAGGAAATAATATGGAAAATTATCAAGAAGTAAAAGTTGAAAAATATGTAAAAGATGGTTTAGTAAGTGGGAAATTAACTCCTATCGAAGCCGAAAAATTTGCTAGAATAATAGCAAGACAAGGAACATTAGGAGAAGAAGTAATATCATGGAGCGTAGATAGTTTAGGAAATGCTATTGAAGAGAAAAGAGATACTGTAAAAGTAGATTCTAAAACAAATAATTTAGGTTGGATTGTAACAAAAGCCGATGAGCAAGGAAATCCAATTCTAGATAATAATGGACATATTAATCAGTGGATAATTGAAGACTCAACATTCACAAAGAAATATGAAATAGATCCTAATAATAATTTAATATTCAGACCAAAAGGTGGAGTTCAATTATTTGTTCAAATACCAGATAATATTATATTGGAACAATGGGGATCAAAAATGCAAATAGCCCAAGGAGGATATATTAATATTACTGATCCCAGTGATATGTATGGAATTTCTGAAAGAGATTTTACTGATACATATAGAAAAGTTTCAGCATCAAATAAAAATTTACATTAAAGAACATAGTAAAAAATATATGTTCTTTTTCTAATTTATTGATAAAAATAGTCATTTGTGATAATATATATGTGGAGGAAATAGTATGAATAGAAAAGGGTTCACTCTAATAGAGTTATTAGCAGTAATAGTAATATTAGGAATAATATTGACATTTGCAGTGCCAAGTATAACAAATATATATAAAGAAAGTAAATTAAAAACAGAGGGAATGTTTTTAAATGAATTATCCAAAAGCATAGATAGTTATGTAACATTAAATAGTGATAAGATAGTATTTAACGAAAAAAAGACCGCTACTAAAACAGAAAATAATCAAAGTTTATCTGTAACAGTATACGAAGGTAAAATATCCATAAAAGATTTAATAGATGACCAAATAATAGAAGAAAAAGATTATATAAATCCAGGTAATAAAAATGCTACATGTGATAAGGATAACAAAATAGTTGAAGTATATCGTGACTCTGATTATGTCTATTGTTATAAAGTAAATAAAAATAAATTAAATTGTTTAACTGCTGAATACAAAAACTCATTAGATAGTGATTATGCTATTGATACATGCATATGGAAATAGGAGAATAAAATGACAACAATAATAATACTATCAATAATATTTCTAGTAATTGATCAAATATCTAAAATATTAATAATTAAATTACTAGAACCTAATGAAGTAATAACTATTATAAAGAACTTTTTCTATATAATATATACTAACAATACTGGAGCAGCATTCAGTATTTTACTTGGTAAAAGAATTTTCTTAATAGTAGTAGCTATTCTTATAATAGGAATATTATTATATTATATTAAGAAAAATAAAGTAGATAGAAAATTAAATATCATAGCTTTCTCATTAATAATAGGAGGTTCACTTGGTAATTTAATTGATCGTATAGTAAGAGGCTATGTTGTAGATTTCATATCTATAAAATTAGGAAGTTATAATTTTCCAATCTTTAATATAGCAGATACTCTAATTGTAGTAGGAGTATTTCTCTTACTAATAGAAAATACAGGAGGTAACAAAAATGATAATAGATGAAAACAATGTAGGTATTAGAATAGATAAATATTTAACAGATAATACAGAATATACAAGAAGCAAGATAAAAAAGATGATTGAAAATGGAAATATATTAGTAAATGGAAAAGAAGTAAAATCAAGTTATATATTAAAAGAAAATGATAAGATTGATATAGAAGAATATAATGAAGAAGTAGATATAGTACCAGAAGATATCCCTCTAGATATTTATTATGAAGATGATGATTTAATTGTTGTAAATAAACCAAGTGGTATGGTAGTTCATCCCGCTCCTGGTAATTATACAGGAACATTAGTAAATGCTCTAATGTATCATACTAATAATTTAAGTACTGTAAATACAAGTATTAGACCAGGAATAGTTCATAGAATAGATGCTGATACATCAGGATTATTATTAGTAGCTAAAAATGATAAAGCTCACAATATTTTAGCGGACGCCATTGCTAAAAAAGAAGTAGTAAGAGAATACATTGCTTTAGTTGAGGGTGTAATTCTTGAAGATACCGCTACTATTGATGCTCCAATCGGTCGCGATAAAAATAATCGAAAGAAAATGGCTGTAACCAGTGAAAATTCTAAAGATGCAGTAACTCATATCAGAGTATTAGAAAGATATAACACTGCCACTTTAATAAGATGTAAACTAGAAACAGGAAGAACTCATCAAATAAGAGTACATTTAAATTATATAGGCCATCCAGTCGTAAATGATCCCGTCTATGGTTATAAAAAATTAATAGATAAAGATTTTGGACAAATGTTACATGCTGAAAAATTAGGCTTTGTTCATCCAACAACAAAAGAGTATATGGAATTTACTGCTCCAGTACCAGAAAGATTTAAAGAAATATTAGAAATATATAAAAATAAATAAAATGAATAAAATTCTTCTTAAGTATTCATAATGAATATGAAAGGAGAATTTTTAATATGTCACGCCATAAAGTAGAAATAACTGGTGTGAATACTGCGAATATAAAAGTATTAACTAATGAAGAAATGTTAGAATTATTTAAAAAAATGAATGAAGGAGATCCCTTTGCTAGAGAAGACTTAATAAATGGTAATTTAAAATTAGTTTTAAGTATTTTAAGAAAGTTCTCTGGTAAAGTCGATAATCTTGATGATTTGTTTCAAGTTGGATGCCTAGGACTAGTAAAAGCAATAGATAATTTTGATACATCCTATGATGTAAGACTATCAACATATGCTTGCCCTATGATAGAAGGAGAAATAAAAAGATACTTAAGAGATAATAATACTCTTAGAATATCTCGAAGTATAAAAGACTTAGCCTATAAAACATTAAAACTAAAAGAAGAATTATCAGTTGGTGGAAAAGAGCCTACTAATAAAGAAATAGCAGAAAAATTAAAAGTAACAGAATATGAAATATCTGTTGCTCTAGATTCCTTAAAAGAACCAGTAAGTATGTATGAGCCAATATATAATGATGGAGGAGATACCATATATCTTTATGATCAAATAGCAGTAAAAGAAGATGAATATGGTTTAGATAATAGATTAGCACTAGATAGAGCAATGAAAAATTTAAAAAAAAGAGAACTAAATATCCTAAAAGACCGCTTTATAGTAGGTAAAACCCAAATGGAAATAGCGGAAGAATTAGGAATATCACAAGCACAAATATCTCGTATTGAAAAAAATGCCATTAATACTATCAAGAAGAATATTAAATAAGCATATACTTAACTAGGTGATATAAATTGAGATTATCTGATTTACAAACAAAAGAAATAATAAATATGACAACAGGTAAAAGATTAGGTTTAATTATAGATGTTATCATAAATGCCGAAGGAAATATAAAGTCTCTTATTTTAGAGGAAAAAAAGATGAAAAGATTATCAAGTCGTGAAGAATATGAATTAGATTGGAAGCAAATAGCCAAAATAGGAGATGACATAATACTAGTAAAAGATAAATATGCTGAATAAAGCCTTGTTAAAAAATAATATTTATATTATAATTAACTTAAGGTGATATAAGTATGAATAGAAAAGGATTTACCCTAATAGAACTATTAGCAGTAATAATATTAATTGCTTTAATAGCAGTTCTCATAGTACCAAATATAATAGATACAATGACCAAAAGTAAAGAAGCATCATATCAACTACTAGTAAAAAATATTGTAACATCTGCTAAAACATATTATGAAGAGTGTGAATATGGTGATTTGTCAAATAGAACTAAATATGGAAGTTATGCTTGTAAAATAAATAATAATACTATAACAACAACTTTAGGAACACTTGCTAATACTGGTATGCTTACCGTATCAGATATCGATCCTAACAATAAAGATAAAAAAGTAGTATTAAATCCTAGAGATACAACAAAAGATATGAGTGCTTGTCAAATAACAATAACTAAAGTAAAATCAAATATAAAAGATGATAATGGAATTACTTCTAATAAGGTAACATACAAAGTAGAAGCATCTTCTGGTAATAACTGTCCAACAACAGAAGAATATAAAAAATAAGAAGGAGAATAATTATGCAGTTAGTAGGAAATAAATGGGATGAAATATTAGATGAAGAATATCATAAAGATTATTTTAAGAAAATAGTATTATATATAAATAAAGCATATAAAGAAAGGCCAATCTATCCACCCAAAAGTTATATATTAAGAGCACTATCATTAACTGACTATGATGATGTCAAAGTAGTAATACTAGGGCAAGATCCATATCATGGAACAGGAGAGGCTAATGGGTTAGCCTTTGCAGTAAACAATGGTATCAAGTTGCCACCATCTCTAAAAAATATATATAAAGAATTAAATAGTGATTTAAATATTCCTATATCTGATAAAGGTGATTTAACATGTTGGGCTAAAGAAGGAGTACTATTATTAAACTCTGTCTTAACTGTAGAAAAAGACAAGCCAGCCTCTCATAAAAATTTAGGTTGGGAAAATTTTACTGATGCTATCATAAAAAAGATAAATGAAAAAGATACGCCAGTAGTATTTATTCTATGGGGCAACTTTGCAAGAAGCAAAAAAAGTCTTATAACTAATCCAAAACATCTTGTATTAGAGGCCACTCATCCATCCCCATTTTCATGTAATTCTGGTTTCTTTGGTAGTAGACCATTTTCTAAAACAAATAAATTCTTAAAAGAACACAATCTAAAAGAAATAGATTTTACTGTAAGATAGTATAAAAGAGTAAAATATAGGTACCATATTATTGGTGATAATATGTACTATATAAACTCTTTTTTCTTATATTCATTACTAGGTTTTATAATAGAAAGCACTCTTTTTAAAAATACCATTTTAAAACCAAGCGGTGTTTTAGTAGGCCCCATAACCTTAGTATACGGAGTAGGAGGCTTATCTTTATTATTAATAAATAAATATATATTAAATAAAATTCATATCAATAAAATAATAAAATTAATAATATCATTTATATTATATACCATAGCATTTACCTTAGTAGAATTCACTTGTGGTCATTTATGTCATTTAATATTTGGAATAGATATGTGGAACTATACTAGTGAAAAATATAATATTGGAAAATATATATGTTTAGAATATATGCCTATATGGGGACTATATGGTCTAACAATAACATATATATTAAAACCATTTCTAGATAAAATAATAAAACAAATACCTAGAGAAGTAACCTATCTATTCATAATACTTCTTTCTCTAGATTTAATAATAACTATATTAACAAAATAAAAAGATTATAACTTAAAATCGTCATAATCATCATCATTCATATCTTTTCTATCAAAGAAAAGTTTTTCTTTATATTTACTAAAAGTAGCAATTATATTACTAGGAAATTTTTTTAATAAAGAATTATAAATAGTAATATTATCATTATAATATTCTATAGCATTATCTATTTTAATATCAATATCATCAATTTGTTTAGTTATCTTTTTAATTTCATTACTATTATCAATATCATTATATTCTGTTCTTAATTCATTAAGTTCGTTTGAAGCTCTAGTAAGAATTCTATATAATTCAAAATTACCAATCTTTCTACTTCTAAGCTTAACAATTTCTCCAAATATTTCTTTCTCACTCTTAATATTACCTTTTATAATAGGAATACTCTTATTAATTAAATCATATTTATTTCTCAAATAAGTATCAATCATACTTTCAACTTCGTTAATTCTAATAATATATTCTTGAAATTTATTATATATAGTAGCATAAAAAACAGCTATAGCACAAGCAAGAACAATAATAATAAAAATACAAATCATTAAGCCTTCCATAAACTCACATCCTAAACAAATTATATCAAAATAATATAAATTTTTCAATATCAAAAATAGATAAAGAAAAAATAATACAAATATCGTATTATTTATGTAAAGTCTTTAATAAAATTAATTGATTCATCAAAAGTAACAAAATCAAGATAAATCATAAGTATTAAGTACCATTCTCCAGTAGTAGGATTAGATACAATAATATGGTCTCTTCCTGATTGTTCAACAATTCCCTCAAAAACCCTATCTTGCCATTTCTCAGATCCAGGAACAGTAACATGAAATTTAGCTTTTTTACCTCTATTCAATCTAAGAATATTCTCAATATAAGATTGTTCTGACGTAATAGGGTTAACAGTGGTTTGCGATTGCTCATAACTTGGAACAGATTGCTGATTAGGAATAGTATTATTATTAAGTCCTACTCCTGGAAAAACCGGATTTTGATAATATCCATTATTCATAATATCACCCTTTCTATTAATATATATGAATAAATTTTTACACTATAACCAAAAAATATGTCAAGTATAAATTGGTTACTTTACAATAAAAGAAAATCTAATTATAATAAAAATGAGGTGAAATAAAGTGAAAATAAAGATAGGACTTTCTAATAGACATGTTCATTTAACTAATGAAGATGTAGAAATATTATTTGGTAAAGGATATAAATTAACTCCAAGAAATTATTTATATCAACCAGGGCAATTCGCTACTGAAGAAACAGTAACTCTAAAAACAAATAAAAATATTAAGGAACATGTTAGAATAGTAGGACCAACTAGAAGTTATACTCAAGTAGAAGTACTAGAGGAAGATAAAGAATATTTTGGGATAAATCCTCCTGTAAGAAATTCCAAAGACTTAGAAAATTCTGAATCAATGACTATAATAGGTCCAAAAGGAGAAATAACAAAAGAAAATATATGTATAATTGCTAATAGACATATCCATATTAATACTAGAGATAAAGGAAAATTAAAAGAAGACGATATTGTCACAGTAGAAGTAAACTCTACCATCTTAGATAATGTCCATATAAAAATTGATGATTCATTCAAGACAGAATTACATATCAATAAAGATGATGCAATAAAACATAATATAACAAATGAAAGTGTGGCTATATTAAAGGAGGATTAAAATGTTCTCACAAATAAAAAAAATAACCAAAATGGCAAAGAAAGAAGTAATTAATAAAGTAATTACTTCTCTTTTTATTCAAGGATTAGCCTTAGTAATACCAGTATTTTGGAGTAAAACAATAACAGAAGTAACAGATGCAAATTATAAAGTAGGATATTATTTAATAATTATAACTTTATTACTATCTTTATTCTATTACTTATGGTCTTATCTAAATCAGAAAACATGGTATACATTATATAACAAAATATATATAGAATATACCAATGCTACTATATCAGAAACCAAAAACATAAATAAAATAAACCTAGGAGAATATACCAATATACTGAATAATGATATAGATATAATATGTAATTTTTTATGTAACTTAGTAACTAGAATACTTCAAATAATAGAATTCTTTATCATATATGCCTACTTTATAAGTTTTAACTTTCCCATATTCATATCAACAGTGATAGTATCAATATTAATGTTAATAATATATATAAAGGCTGGAAGTTTAGTTCAAAAACTAAATATAAAAAGAAAATCAACACTGGATAATAAAACCATCATGTTACATAAATTATATTCTTCATTAGCTAATAAAAAGAATAATATAAATAGTATAATGAATCTATTCAATAAAGATAATAAATCATATCTAAAATATAATCATAAATATAATGTAATAATACAAGGAATAATATATTTAGTACTAGGAATAATAGAAGTATCTAGATATGCTATAATATTTTATGCTATTTACTTAGTAAGTATAGGAAATATAGAAATAGGTACAATATTATTAATATATAGTTATTATGATAAAATATTAACAAACTTCGAAGTATTAGGAACAATAACTGCTGATTACCAAAGTTTTAATGTATCATTAAATAGATTAAATAAAGTAACAATGAGAGAAGTAATTGCCAAATAAAAACAACTATGATAAAATTATAGTCGTGATGTAAATGAAAAATATATTAATAAAAATAATAAAAAAATATCAAAGTATTCCCTTTAAATCTCATGATAGTTGTAAATTTATACCAACATGTTCTAACTATATGATTGAAGCACTAGAAGAACATGGGCTAATAAAAGGTTTATTTTTAGGAACAAAAAGATTATTAAGATGTAACCCTTTTACTAATGAAAAATATACTTATGATCCAGTACCAAAGAAAAAAACAAACTATAAATAGTTTGCTTGAATATCATATGGCAGGGGATGAGAGAATCGAACTCCCAACAGTGGTTTTGGAGACCATTATTATACCATTTAACTAATCCCCTAATAATTGGTACAACTAAATGATATCATAATTTAAAACATTTGTAAACAAAAATAATAAAAAAAATATAAATAGTTAAGAGCTATTTATATTCAATATTAATCATTTTAGCATGTACTGCAACTCTTTTAGTACCAGTATTATCACAAGTAGATAAAGTAAGAATTTTATCATTTTCACTGACATCAATACCAAAGTTATATATACTTCTACTTTTTAGAGTAGATAAAAATTTACTATAAGGTTCAGATTTAAAATTAGTTTTTAAATAATAAGTTTGTGGTTCAACAGTATATATAGAAAAAACTTTCCAAACACTATTTGAAGTAGGAGTAGATATTTTAATATAATAATTACTACTATTACTTAGATAGCCATTATATAACATGTTAGGAATAGAACCAAACATTGTTTTATTATTCATATTATGTCCATATATAATAGTATTTTTACCGAAGTCTTTAAAATTAACACGATAATCAGCAAAAATCCATCCCCCCTGATTAGCAGTCTTATTAAAGGCATGTGATAAGTAATAGTTATTATCAGATGCTTGTACAACTGGATAATTAACTTTTGTACCTTCAACTTTAATCCAGCCAACAGTGTCAGGGTTCTTTTTTAAAAGTTCATTAAAGTCAACATTCATAAAAGGAACATTCATATAATCCCAATAGTCATTTGGATAATAAACATTAGTGTTATTATTGTTTGTTTCTTCAGTATTAGGAGTCTCTGGCTCAGTAGGCTGAGTTTGTTCTTCTTTTTTAGTTTCTTTTTCAATCATTTCGGTAGAATTAATTATTTGTTCAGATAAATATTTGATTTTTAATCCTTGTACATACCATCTGCTAAATAAAAATACACAAATTAAATATACACTAAGTGAAGTACCAATAATTGCCCAAGATAACTTTTTGTTTTCGCTATTCTTAATAGTGGCTCTTTTTTTCTTACTAAATATAAATGATATTCCAATTATAAAATACTTAGGAATAAATATAACTATATTAAAAAGACCAATCAAAAAGTATTTAATAAATTTAATAGTACATAGAAAGATAGATTTAATGCCTGATATAAAATAACTAAAAAAAGCCATAATTATCTCTCCTTCCTATTCTTTAACATAATTATAACACATAAAACTAAAAAAATATATTATTATTGTAATTATAATGAAAATATTGTATAATACATTTGAAACGAGGTTATATAAATATGAATGATATAAAGGTAGGAGATAGACTAGAAATACATTGTTACAAACATAATGGAAAATTACATAGGCAGTGGGATGAAGCAGTAGTACTAGAAATAAAAGACGACTATATTGTTTTTGGCAATAATAAAACAACAGTAGTAGATTCAGATGGAAGAGTATGGAAAACAAAGGAACCGGCAATAATGTTCTTTTATAAAGATAGATGGTTCAATATAATAGGGCAATTAAAAGATTATGGAATATATTTTTACTGTAACATAGCAACACCATATATAATTGATGAAAAAGTAATAAAATACATAGACTATGATTTAGATTTAAGAGTTTTCCCTAATGGAAGTTTTAAAATACTAGATCGAATGGAATATCGTTATCACAAAAAGCAAATGCATTATTCCAGCAGATTAGATTTTATATTAAAATATGAATTGGGTAATCTAATTGACATGGTAAGAACTAAAGAAGCACCATTTAATAAAAAAACAATAGAGATGTATCATCAAAAGTATGTTGAATTGGTAGAAAATAATAAAGAATAACAATAAATGAGATTAATATTTAAACTTGCAATCAAAAAAATTCAAAAAAATTCAAAAAAGACTTTACAAGTTGGTAATTAAGTGATAAGATATTATCTGTCGATGCGAAAGAGTGTCGAAGTTGTATCTTTGAAAGAAAATTGGAAACATTTTAATAGTCAATGCATAATATAATATGTATATATAAGACTGGTTAAATTGTTTTTTTATTTTACTTTTTACTTGCTTTACTTAAATTAAGTAAAAAAAGAAAAAAAGTAAAAAAAAACAGTTGACAATGTCGAATATATTTGATATATTATTAATGCACTTGTGAAAAAGATGCAAAAGAGATTGTTCTTTGAAAACTGAGCAAAATGTCAATTTGAGTAGCTAGGAATTAAAACTATGAATAAATAATTAAAATATATTTTTATTGAGAGTTTGATCCTGGCTCAGGATGAACGCTGGCGGCATGCCTAAGACATGCA
>ERZ825159.15-NODE-15-length-216756-cov-6.312066_pt1 | contig 216756 bp, 203 predicted proteins | sample MGYA00519932_ERZ825159 | MGnify/ENA primary metagenome ERZ825159 (study PRJEB31778, sample SAMEA3449191) | human gut metagenome | biome: human gut; feature: human-associated habitat; material: faeces | place: United Kingdom | collected 2010/2012 ... | reverse complement strand
AACAATGGGCTTATAGCCCTAGTACAAACCACCCGTTTAACGGGTGGTCATGACTTATTTGCTTCGTGTTCTGATTTGCTTTTCTTTCGATATGCACTCGGAGAAAGACCTGTAATTTTCTTAAATGTCTGTGAGAAATAGCCGGATGAAGCAAATCCACAGGAACTGCTAATTACGGACATAGAATAATCAGTTGTGGCCAGCAATTTTTCAGCTTTTTTGACACGTGCCTGCATAAGATAATTGATTGGAGAAATGCCATATTCATTAGTAAATGCATGAACAAGATAATATTTGTTGACATGAGAAAATCTTGCCAGCTGTTCTAGTGTGATATCTTCCTCACAGTTTTGGTTGAGATACCGGCGTACAGAATCACATAGGTGAGAAGCTTTCTTGTTTGCTGGAGTAAGAATTGTTGAGAAATTTGTCTGGCGTCCAAAAAGAACAATAAGAATTTCCATTAAATCCTGACATATAGCTTCATGCCCAGGTGCACGTGTTTCAATTTCTTTTAGCATCATCTGTAAATAGAAAACCATCGTATCCTTAATTTCTTTAAAATTAACAATACAAAAATTAGAATGATCATTTTCAGAGGAAAGTTCCAGACCTTCAATGCCAAGTACAATATATTTCATTGGATGGGAGTGAAGTCCAAGCTCAGTGTGTGAAATATTTGGATTGATGATAATTAAGTCATTTGCTTTAACAGGGAAGATTTTGTCTTCTACCTGAAACTGTCCAATGCCTTCAAGAACATAAAAAAGCTCAGAACAATAGTGCGTATGAGGTGTGCTAAGCCAGTCGCCGCTGTAGGTAGCGGAGGAAATATAAAGAAGCTTAGCCTTGTTTCGGATTAAATATTCTTTTGTAATTGAGATGTCGTAACGTTCATCTGCCATAAAATCTCCTTTCAGTGAAAAAGAATCGTCGTAATGCTATGATAGCATAGAAAAAAAGAAAAGTTTATAATAAATTGTTATAAATTTAAAGAATATTGCTGAGCAATATCAATAAAGCCAAAAGAAAAAACTGTTAAAATATACGATAAAATAGTATTTTATCCTGAGAAAGAATATAAAATGCTGAAAAATATAGACGTGAAATCGCAAAAAAACGCTTGAAATAGCAAGATAATAACAAAACAGAGCAATATAAAAGTAGAAATAAGGAGATGGGAAAGTTATAATAAGATCATCAAGAACAGAAAAACAAATTTTTAAGGAGGAATTTATTATGAGAAAGAAATTAACAGCAGTCCTTCCGGCAGCAGCTATGTTTGCATATGCGTTTGCAGGAACTACAGGAATTGCACAGAATGTTTACGCAGCAGATGAAGAGGAGACATTAACAGTATGGTGTTGGGATCCTACATTCAACGTATATGCAATGAAGCAGGCTGAGGCTGCATACCAGAAGGATCACCCGAATTTCAAGCTTGACATTCAGGAGAAGGTTTATTCTGATATTGAGCAGAGCCTGATTACAGCAGCAGAGGCTGGTACATATGATACACTGCCAGATATCTTTTTAATGCAGGATTATTCTTTCCATAAGAATGTAACTAATTATCCGGAGATTTTCACTGAGTTAACAGATTCAGGAATTGATTTTTCACAGTTCTCAGCAGGTAAGTTGGCAGACTCTACAGTAGATGAAAAGAATTATGGTGTTCCGTTTGATAATGGTGCGACCATCATGGCAATTCGTTCTGATATGGTAGAGAAGGCTGGACTTAAGGTAGAAGATTTCATGGATACTACATGGTCTGAATTTATCGAGCTGGCAAAGAAGGTAGTAGAAGCAAATGATGTTCCGATGCTGACAAGCTCAGGCGGTTCAGAGATCGTAATTGAGATGCTGCAGTCTGCAGGCGCATCTCCGATTGTAGATGGTGAAGTTAAACTTGTAGATAACGAAGCACTGAAGGCAGCAATTGAAGTATATAAGCAACTGATCGACGAGGGTATCATGGTAGACTACACTGACTGGGATCAGTATATCGCTTCCATGAACAAGGGAACAGCAGCAGGCGTTATTCAGGGATGCTGGATCATGTCTTCCATTCAGGCAGCAGAGGATCAGTCTGGTAAGTGGGCGATCGTAAATATGCCGGCACTTGATGATATCGAGGGAGCAACAAACTACGCAAACTGTGGCGGTGCGAGCTGGGCAGTATCTTCTAACTGCAAGAATACAGAACTTGCTTTTGATTTCTTGAACTCTACTTTTGGCGCAGATGTTGATCTTTACGATGATCTGCTTGTAAATGCAGGTGCAATCGCAAGTTATCTGCCAGCTGCAGAGTCTGATGTATACAATGAGACTTCTGATTTCTACGGCGGACAGGCTGTATATAAGGATATCGTTGAATTTGCAGGACAGGTTCCGGGAATTGATTATGGCGCATATTATTCTGATATCAGAAGTGCACTGACGGATGCTGTTACAAATGTGGTTCAGAATGATGCTGACATTGATGAAGAGATTCAGAATGCACAGGATACCGTTGAGTTTAACATTAGCGAGTAATTAAGGAAATTCTGGTACCGGGAATGCAGTGCGTTCCCGGTATATTTTTATCATCATATTTGCCATAAAAATTGAATTTCTGCTTTAATACAGACATCTACAGAAAGCATTTTTGCATGGCTCTGAATAATTACAAAATAGAAAGGCGTGGTTAACGTGAAAAGACAAAAAACAAAGATGAGCCTGGAAAAAAGACATAATCTTACAGGATGGTTTTTCTTAATTCCAGCCGCACTTCTCATTTTTATATTCTGCTTTTATCCGATGGTGCAGGCATTTGTGCTTTCTTTTTCAAAAAAGGGTACAGGTGGTGCAAGCACTTTTGCAGGATTGGCAAATTATAAGAGAATCTTGAAGGATAAAACATTCCAACAATGCTTGTTTAATACTGTATTTTACTTTTTGATCCAAGTGCCGATTATGTTAATTTTGGCACTTTGTCTTGCTCAGCTTCTGAATAATCCAAAGATTAAAGGAAAAAGTATTTTCCGTACATTGATTTTCCTTCCATGTGCGACATCACTTGTATCATATTCTATGATTTTCAAATCCTTGTTTGCACAGGATGGTCTTGTTAACAATGTTATTGCAGCGATTGGTTTGACACCAGTAAATTGGTTCCAAGATGCATGGGCAGCACGCTTTGTAATTGTAATTGCATTGATTTGGCGATGGACTGGCTACAATATGGTATTTTATCTTGCTGGATTGCAGAATATTGATTATTCAGTCTATGAGGCAAGCTACATTGACGGTGCAAGTCCATTCAAGCAGTTTACACGTATCACCATTCCACTGTTAAAGCCGACCATTTTGTTAACTGCAATTATGTCCACATCAGGAACATTGCAGTTGTTTGATGAGTCAGTGAACCTGACGGGCGGAGGTCCAGGAAAATCGACTATGACACTGGCACATTATGTTTATAATATTTCCTTTGTAGAGACACCAAAATTTAATTATGCCGCAGCAATTTCGGTATTTATTTTGGTAAGCGTGGCAATTCTGTCAGCGATTCAGATGAAAGTAGGTGATAAACGTGACTAAAGTAAAAACAACAATATCCTATGTGATTTTGGTTCTTGCAAGTTTTCTGTCAGCGTTTCCTCTATATTATATGATATCAGGTGCGACAAACGCCAGCATCGACATTGTTAGAGGAAAACTGATTCCTGGAACTCATCTGTTGGAAAATTATAGGACATTGATTGAGACACAAAATTTAGGTCTTGCAATGTTTAACTCTTTTAGAAATGCGATTGTAATAACGGTAATCTCACTTCTTGTCTGCTCAATTGCAGGTTACGGTTTTGAGATTTATCATGATAAGGGAAAGGATATTTTAATGAATATCCTTCTGCTTGCAATGATGCTTCCGTTTGTTGCTATTATGATTCCATTATTTAAGCTGTTTGCATCATGGAAGCTTGTAAATACTTGGATTGCACTGGCATTGCCTTCTATTTCGACGCCATTTTTGATTATGATGTTTCGTCAGGCAGCAAGATCTTTCCCTCATGATATTATTGAGGCTGCACGATTAGAGGGATTAAGCGAGATTAAGATTTTCTTTACGATGTTTATTCCTGTTATGAAATCTACCTATGGTGCAGCTATGACGGTAACATTTATGAATGCATGGAACAATTATCTGTGGCCAACAATTATCCTTCAGGATAAAAATGAGGTTACAATGCCGATGTTAGTAGCAAATTTAAAGAGTGGCTATAGTGTAGATTACGGAATGCTGATGTTAGGTGTACTGATCTGTACACTGCCGACAGCTATTATTTTCCTTTGTCTGCAGAAGAGCTTTGCAAATGGAATTGCAGGAGCAGTAAAATAATGAAAAATAAGTATTGTCTGTATGAAAAAGATTGGCAAAAGGCAAAGGCTGCGCTTTTGCTGGCAAAAAACTTTGGTCTGATTCTTGACGACAGTTTAGAAGCGTTAGAAGAGCGCCGCAAAGAAAAAAATGAAGAGAACAGGCATAAGCAGGAAAAAGGGGAACTGTTTTATGGGCCATGTTTTTATACGCCACCGATGTATCTTCAATATGAGCTGACAAGATTTCGCCTGGATTTTGTACAGCCATCTGAAAAAATCAAACAGCTGGGTGTTTGTCCATCCTTTACACGGGAAGAAAGACTGAATTTTTATGAAAATAATCATGATCTTTTTGGACGTTACCATGGAGATTATTTCCCATTTGAGGATGTAGAGCAGATCATTGAGAAAAGATTGAGAGAGGAAGCATATGACAAACTCATTCAAAACATATTATGTCAGTCAGATTGACGGAAATGATACAAATGATGGTTTGAGCAAATCATCTGCATTTGCAACTTTGTTTGCCATTAACCGTTTGACGCTGAAGCCAGGAGATCGTGTGCTTTTAGCTAGGGGATCTGTTTTTGAAGGACAGTTTTTACAGATCAAAGACAGTGGAACAAAAGAATCTCCGATTGAGATTGGTGCATATTTGCCAGAGAGCGGCGAGAAATTTTATGAGGAAGTATTGCCGGTGATTGCAGCAAATGGACAGGGAATCTGGTATCAGGATTATGGCACAGAATTAGATTCGCCAACACATGTGTATCAGGGATATGTGTCATCAGCAGTGCTGCTGTACGATGCAGAATATATCTGGATTCATGATATTGAGATTACAAACAGTGCAGAGAACATCATTGGAGAAACATATAGTGCACCTTATAAGATGAATCGCACAGGAGTTGCTGTTACTGCAAGGGACAAGGGAGTAAGAAGTGGTATTCACCTGCAGAATCTTTATGTTCATGACGTTAATGGAAATGTTTACGATAAGCATATGAATAATGGCGGCATTTACATGACAGCATTAAAGCCGGCAAATGAAGATATTACAGGCGCAGCTCGTTTTTGTGATATTACAGTAGAAAGCTGCTTTGTCTACCGGACAAGCCGCTGGGGAATTGCAGTTGGATATACATATGCACATGATAAATTTCAGGGAGCTATATTGGACGAAGAAGCATTTCTTAAGTATGGTCATGAACATGTGGTGATTCGCAATAATTATGTCAAGGAAGCAGGCGGAGATGGCATTACAGCTATGTATGCGCTTCGTCCGCTTGTGGAACACAATATGACGGATTGTGTAGCACAGGAAATTAATGATCGTATTTATTGTTGTCCAAAAAATCGTGCAGGAAAGGTAGCGGCAGCCATTTGGCCATGGAAATGTAAGGATGCGCTGTTTCGTTACAATGAAGCAGCGGATACGAGATTAAATCAGGATGGAATGGCTTATGATGCAGATTCTGGAGATGGAACGACATATGAATATAATTACAGCAGACAAAATGAAGGCGGATGTGTGATGTTTTGTCTTGATGAAGCAATTCATAATACTTTCAGTCACAATGTAAGTTATGATGATCTTGGAGGAACAATAAGTCCATCCTTGAATCCTGATGCATTGCTTTCTCATAATATTTTCTATGTCAGAGAAGGTGTTCCATTTGTGAGAAATCAGATGGGCGGCGGAAACTATATTGAGGAAGAAAACCAGATTATTGTGTTGAAATAAGAGCAGTAAAACAAAAAGAGAATGAGAAAATTTTCGATAGGAGGATAACGTAAGATGAGCCAGACAAAGGGAAGAGTTACGATTCCGACCAATCTAGACGTTGTACCAGAAACAATTGAACTAATGAAACGCTGGGGAGCGGATGCAATACGTGACTGTGATGGAACTGAATTTCCAGAGGAATTGACAAAAACGGGTGCAAAAATTTATGCGACTTATTATACAACAAGAAAAGATAATGAGTGGGCAAAGGCAAATCCAGATGAGGTGCAGCAGTGCTATGTGATGACAGCCTTTTATACAGCGGTTGACAAAGAACTTTCCATCCCGCTTATGAAGGGAATATCAGATGAACTAATGAAGGTCAATACAAGAGATGATATCAAAAGATGGTGGGAAGTTATTGATCGTTCAACAGGTGAGATCGTGCCGACAACGAATTGGAATTATCAGGAAGAGACTGGCTGTGTGGTGATCTGCGACGCTGTGCCATTCCATGAATATACGGTTAGCTTTTTAGCATATATTATCTGGGACCCAGTTCATATGTATAATGCAGTAACAAATGAATGGAAGGATTTTGAGCATCAGATTACTTTTGATGTGCGCCAGCCAAAGACACATAAGTATTCATTAGAGCGTCTTCGCAAGTATTGTGAAGAACATCCATATGTGAATGTTATTCGTTATACAACATTTTTCCATCAGTTTACTCTTATGTTTGACGAGTTAAAGAGAGAAAAATATGTGGATTGGTATGGTTATTCTGCATCAGTCAGCCCTTATATTTTAGAGCAGTTTGAAAAAGAGGTGGGTTATCCATTCCGTCCGGAGTATATAATCGATCAGGGCTATTATAATAACCAGTATCGCGTTCCGAGCAAGGAATTTAAAGATTTCCAGGCATTCCAGCGCAGAGAAGTAGCAAAGCTGGCAAAGGAAATGGTAGATATTACTCACGAGTGCGGTAAAGAAGCCATGATGTTTTTAGGCGACCATTGGATTGGAACAGAACCGTTTATGGAAGAGTTTGCTACAATTGGACTCGATGCAGTTGTAGGAAGCGTTGGAAATGGAAGTACATTGCGTCTGATTTCTGATATTGAGGGCGTAAAATATACAGAAGGTCGTTTCCTGCCTTACTTCTTCCCAGATACATTCCATGAGAATGGAGATCCAGTGAAGGAAGCAAAGGAAAACTGGATTACAGCAAGGCGTGCGATTTTAAGAAAACCGATTGATCGCATCGGATATGGCGGCTACTTAAAACTGACACTCGATTTCCCTGAATTTTTACAGTATGTTGAGGATGTATGTAATGAGTTTCGTGAGTTATATGAAAATGCAAAGGGAACGACACCATATTGTGTGAAAAAGGTGGCAGTGCTCAATAGCTGGGGCAAGATTCGCAGCTGGGGATGTCATATGGTACATCATGCGCTGTATCAGAAGCAAAATTATAGCTATGCTGGAATTATTGAGGCACTTAGCGGAGCACCATTTGATGTTTGCTTCATTTCATTTGATGATATTCTTCAAAATCCGCATATATTAAAGGATATTGATGTTATTATCAATGTTGGAGATGGTGACACAGCTCATACTGGTGGAAGTATTTGGGAAAATCCACAAATCTCATCTGCAATTCGTGAATTTGTTTACAATGGAGGTGGATTTATTGGTGTTGGTGAACCATCTGGTCATCAATTCCAGGGTCATTTCTTACAGCTGGCGGATTTGATTGGTGTTGAGAAAGAGACAGGATTTACTTTGAATTACGATAAGTATAACTGGGAAGAACATCAGGATCATTTCATTCTTGCCGATACAACAAAGCCGGTAGACTTTGGAGAGGGAAAGAAGAGTATGTACGCATATGCTGGTACAGAAATTCTTGTACAGCGTGAAAAGGAAGTACAGATGGCTGTAAATGAGTTTGGTAAGGGTCGAAGCGTATATATTAGCGGTCTGCCATATAATTTTGAGAACAGCCGTATCTTATATCGAAGCATTTTGTGGAGTGCGCATGGTGAGGCTGTTTTAAATCAGTGGTTTAGCACAAACTTTAATGTAGAAGTTCATGCTTATGTAAAGAATGGAAAATTCTGCGTGGTGAATAATACTTATGAGCCACAGAAGACTACTGTTTACCGCGGTGACAAAAGCAGCTTTGAGTTGGAATTGGCGCCGAATGAGATTAAGTGGTATATGATTTAACAAAATAATAAAAAGACTTTCTAAAACAATCATAACGTACATATGCTAGTATGACGAGATTTGTTTTAGGGAGTCTTTTTTGAACTGTCAGGATCAGATTTATTCAGAGGAATATATTGATTTTATTGGGAATCGAAGTCTTATTGAGTCAAAGTATACGCTTGATTGCAAACAGCCATTAGGTGCTAGGTTTGCATCTCTTTACCTGAAGCTTTCGGATGGATATGAAGATGGAACTGTCTATGGCTATTATAACATTCCAAAGCTGTTTGGTTTGCAGGATACAGGAAGTATGGAATCATCTGGTATTTTGCAGGTAAGGGAAAATCCATATCTTAAGCTTGATGGAAGTGGTGTTTTGATTGGATTTGTGGATACGGGAATTGATTATGCAGGTTCCATTTTTCTAAAACAAGATGGAACAACTAGAGTAACAGCAATCTGGGATCAGACAATACCGGCCGGAAGCCCAATCAGACTGCCTGCGCAGCCAGAGCTTCCAGAGACGCCAGAGAACATTACAAGAACGCCGGAAGGATTTTTATATGGAAGCGAATTTACGCATGAGCAGTTAAACGCAGCAGTAAAAATGGCAGATGCTTATGAAGGAATTTCGTCAAGGGATGAAAATGGTCATGGAACTTTTTTGGCTTCTATAGCGGCAGGAAATGAGCTGCCAGATGGAAGTTTTACTGGTGCAGCGCCAAAAGCAGATATTGCAATGGTAAAGTTAAAGCCTGCTAAGAATCGTTTGCGAGCTTATTATCAGATTAAAGAGGATGCGGTGGCCTATCAGGAAAATGATATTATGGCAGGTGTTCTTTATCTTGTATCGCTGGCAAAGAAGCGTCAACAGCCACTTGTGATTTGTCTGGGACTGGGAACGAATGCTGGATCACATCGAGGCGGCTTGCCGCTTGCAAGAATGCTTGAAGAGCTTGGAAGTTCAGTTGGCATCACAATTGTGGCAGGAACAGGAAATGAGACATCAAGAGGTCATCATTTTGAAGGACAAATTTCATCAGAAAGCGGATATGAGGATGTAGAGATCCGTGTGGCAGAGGGAGAGAATGGCTTCTTTCTTGAATTGTGGGCAAGTGCACCAGAAACATATTCAATTGCGATACGTTCTCCGAATGGAGAAGTAATTCCAAGAATATATGTGAGGCCAGGGCGCATTGAAATTTTAAATTTTGCACTGGCACAGACAAGAGTAGAGGTTTCTTACAGACTCTCTGTTACGGGAACAGGTGAGTTTCTTGCACTGCTTCGTTTTATCAATATTACACCAGGTGTCTGGACAGTACGTGTATATAATGATCTTTTTATAACAGGTCATTATCATATGTGGCTTCCGATAGAATCATTTTTGAGGCAGGATACTGTATTCCTTCGTCCTTCAGAATTTATAACGCTTACTTCGCCGTCTGATGCAGCAAATGTGATTTCAGTCAGCAATTACAATTATCAAAATAATAGTGTTTACTTGTATTCAGGGCGTGGCTATACTACAGATGGAAGGATTTGTCCGGATTTGGCGGCGCCTGGCGTTGGAATTGAAGGCTTTACATCGTCATTATCAGGTGTGGGAAATGAACTTCGTCGTGTGCAAAGAAGTGGTTCAAGTGTCGCAGCAGCACATATGGCGGGTGCAGCGGCATTATTTTGTCAGTGGACAAGAGAAAGTGGGATTCGCTATTTTAGCAGTACAGACGTAAAGACGTATTTTATAAGAGGTGCAAAAAGGGATTCATCGAGAACATATCCTAATAGGGAATGGGGATTTGGAACGCTTGATTTGTATGGTGTTTTTAGAAATCTTCAGACGCAGATTTTCTGAAGTCGTTACAGTTTGCGCGTCATGCGACTAAAACCCTTCGGTGCAATGGTTTCGTCGTCGGACCAAATTCCGCAGGTTCCTTTTATGTTCTTTCTTATCATACATTACTTTGAAAGACCTGCTTCAAGTGCCCGGCTCGTGAAATCCATTCACCTTCGGGCTTTGCTATAAATACTGGCGTCATGTGAACTGTAATCTGAACTTAAATGAAAAAATACTATACATATTCAAGAAAAAGAGGTATAATCTTAACAGATATTTCGGTAAAAATGGCGAAAAATCTGTTAAAAAGAAAAATTATTATGCATCAGACGAAAGGGATGAAAGGAGAAAATCAATATGGAGATGCAGAATCAGATAAAGGAATATGTGGCACAATATGAAAAGGAAGTTCGAAAACTGGCAGATCAGTTAAGAAATGAGTGCATGCCACAGCCGACAGAGGAACTTTTTAGCGAATTTGAAACAAATGGAAACCGTATACGCTATGAGGCTGTATACTTTGGAAGAAGAAAGTTTTTATCAGTACTTGGTCTTGCAAGTGTGATATGGCGTGAAAAAGAAGATATTCAAAAGTTAGAAGAAGTAATACGAGAAATTTGTGCAGAGGAGTGTTGGGCACTTCCGGCACACGTGAAAAGAAAGGAAAATCCTAATTGGAGAGGTGTAATCGATCTTTTTGCAAGTGAAACAGGTCAGACACTTGCACATATTATAACTCTTTTAAAGGATGAGCTTTCAGAAGATGTGATTGCGCTTGCGCAAAACGAAGTGAAGGCTCGTATTCTTAAGCCATTTATAGAGTCGAAGGTGCCATATGCAAGCTGGGAACAGGCAACGAATAATTGGAATGCTGTTTGCTGTGGTAATGTGGGAAGTGCAGCTCTTCTTCTTATGAAGGAAGGAACAGAAAAGAAAAAACTGTTAGAACGACTTAATTATGCACTGGAAAATTATTATTTAGAAGGCTTTGGCATGGATGGTGCATGTCAGGAGGGCCTTGGTTATTGGGTATATGGTTTTACGTATTTTACATTATTTGCATTAGCACAAAGAGAATACGATCCATCAAAGGATCTGATGGCATCTGAAAAGGTAAATGCGATAGCTCATTTTCAACAGAAGTGTTATTTTGCCGGTGGTCGTACTGTCAGCTTTTCAGATGGTGATTCAAGAGGAACATATCCGATGGGACTTACATGTTGTCTGGCAGATCAGTACAGTGATATTCGTTTCCCAGATACATCATATGTACAAAAGCTGGATGGAGACAGCTGTTGGAGATGGGTTGGCATTTACTGGAGTTGGTATTGGACGCATCGCTATTTAGACGATGTACAAAATAAAAAGGCAGAAGAACCAAAGCCGTTAGAACAAAGCGGTGCTTGTGTTTTACAGGATGCGCAGTGGTGTATTTTAAGAGGTGCAAAACAAACAGCTGTTATTGCAAAGGGTGGAAATAATGGTGAACCACATAATCATAATGATGTTGGAAGTTTTCATTACCTGGTAGACGGAGAAGCCTTTTTGGATGATTTAGGCGCTGGAGAATATACAAAGGATTATTTTTCTGAAAAACGTTATGAGGTTTTCTGTAATAGAGGCGAAAGCCACAATATTCCGATCATTGGAGATGTTGATCAAAAGGCAGGAAAGGAATATTGTGCCGACAGATTTGAATTAACGAAAGATCGTAATATTTTGATTTCATTTGCAAAGGCATATGGAATTGAAGCACAGAAGGTATACCGTGAGATTTGGCTAGATGAAAATACGGGAAAACTTACTGTATGTGATTATATTCAGTGCAGACCGGGTGTTGAAGTTCATGAAAATCTTGTTACCAGACTGCCTGTAAGTGTTGAAAATGATAGTGTCGTAATTCATGGAGAAAAGCATTGTGTTGTTTTACATGCAGAGGGACGCAAGGGTGAATTTAAAATCAAAACAGTAGAACATTCTAACCATCAAGGTATCTTGGAGAATATTAATGTTATTCGCTGGGAAGTTTGCTGTGATGAACCTCAAAACAGCAAAATTGGTATTGCAGACAGCAAAATTTGTCTACACATAACAGAATAAAACTAGTATAATTGAATGGGCAGGTAGTAACCTGCCTATTCTTTTAAAAAATGGGAGAAATAAATGAGAAGGCAGCAGTTAAAAACAAGAATAAGTGCACTTCTTATGGCTGTTTCACTTTCTGTAGTGGGAAGCTTTGCTGGAGTAAAAACAATACCAGCAGCAGAAGAAATGAGCACAACCGACATTAGCTTGTATCAGGAAGAGAATCAGACGCAAGAGAAAATCGAAGTGCAGACTGAGACTAGTCCACAGCTAGAAACTTCAGCAGCAATAACAGAAAGTCCACAGTCGGAAAGCATACAGCCAGAGAGTACACAACCGGAAAGTACATCGTTAGAGACTGAGTCAACGATAGAAACAGCTTCTGAACATGAAGAAACAACAGTAGGAGAAGATGTAAGTGAAACAATAACTGAAACAGCTATTGAAACGACAGTAGAAGAATCTCCTGAAGAATCATCTGGAGAAAATATATTTGCAGAAGAATCTTCTGAGGAAGTATCATCGGAAGAAATGACAGAAGAGGAGTCAACTGAGGAAATAGAAGAGGAAACTACCGAGTTTGAATATGGAATTGACTTTTTAGATCTTGGAGATGTGACTCAGATTATTCAAATTTTATCATGTCGGATAGAGGAAAGTCAAGTCATTGTCAAGGGAAAGCTTAACCATAAGTTTAAGACAGCAGATGAGAAATTGTATCTGTTTGAGGAGCCGATGTATCAAAAAGACATTACAGGCAGTCCGATTGCAGATGTGAAAAAAGAAGATACGTTTGAATTTTCTGTTCCGCTGAATAATAATACAGCACAGTCAAAGTTGTATTCTAAATTTTTTGTTGGAATGAAATTTAGGAATGGTACGTACCAGGCATTGAGTGATGGATGCTTTATTACAAATCCAGAAGCATTGGCAGAAAATCAGTCATCATATCCGCAGGCAAGAAGCAAAAAAGGGCTCCTCACAGATACTGTTTTTGGAACAGATATTGAAGAATTAGGCCTTAGTTATACAAATGTAAATATTATAATGAATGAGCTAATTAATGGCAGCGGATATTCCTATACATATAATGGGAAAACATATCAGTATTCGTCAAATTGTATTGCTAAGTTAGATCAAACACTTCTTATGTACGACCGAAATAATATTATTGTGAATGCGATTTTATTATGGCAGCCAGATCAAAATCCACATAGCTTTGGCTATCCTGGTGCAAATGCATCAATTGGTGCATATCATGGATGGAACGTTGTCTCAAAGGAAGGAATTGAATGTATTTCAGCAGCAATTCATTTTCTTGGTGAACGATATGGCAGAAGTGATCATGCATATGGACATATTGCAAGCTGGACAGTTGGAAATGAAGTTAATGCAGATACTTCGTGGAATTACACAGGTCACCAGTCTGCGCCGGATTATGCATACATTTATACCAATATGATGAGAATTACAAGTCAGGCAGTGAAAAGTAGCTGTGCACATGCGCGAGTTTTTATGTCGTTAGACATGTATTGGCATGGTGTGTCTGGAGGAACACGTTATGATGGAAAAGAGCTAATTGACTATGTAAACACCTATATGAAGGCAGAGGGAGATATTGAGTGGGGAGTAGCCTTCCATCCCTATGGAAATCCGCTTACGGAGGCAGAGTGGTGGAATGATAATGCAACCTTTAATGAAAATGCGATTTTTATTTCAATGGAGAATATTTCAGTTTTAACTGGATATCTGTGTAAAAATGGATTGCGAAATCCAGATGGCTCCGTAAAGCATGTGATATTGTCTGAGCAGGGATATACATCACATTCGTTTAACCAGGGAAATGTAGAGTGGAAGCAGGCAGCGGCACTTGCTTATGCGTATTATGTGACTGAAGCTAACCCTTATATTGATGCATTTATTGCAATGAGAGAAGTAGATGCGAAGCCGGAGGCAGATGCGGGAATACATCAGGGCCTTTGGTATAATGATGAAAATAAGGCATGGTGTACATTTGCAAAGAAGCCTGCGTGGACTGTGTGGAAATACATTGATACAGATCAATCATTTGCGTATACAGATTCACTTGCATCGCTTGTTGGATTGCCGTCATTTTCATCTGTATATGGTTCTGTAATGGCGTCAAAAAACAGGAGTGCAGATTTAGGTACCGGCGGATATGCCGCGTCATGTAATGTTGGAACGACTCTTATGAATGGCTGGTATGGTGAGTATGGATTAACTTCCTGCAGTGCAGATAGCCAGAAGATTGCCGTAAATGCAGGAGCAAACAGTCCATTCACATATGCAGGAATTGCACGAACAGGAAATGTTGATTTTTCTTCACAGCGTTATTTTTGTTTTAATATTTCAGGAACGGCTGGAGATAATCAAAATTTGAGAGTGCGCATGCGTTTTACAAGCGGTCAGGACACACTTGAAACGGAGCTTGCACTGAAAAAGAATGTAAATCAGATGATATATGCTGATCTTGGAAACTGGAAGGGAAAAAGCAATGTTTCTAAGATTCAGATTTGGGTGCAGCAGGATGGAACTGAAAAATGGCAGAATGGAAGCTTTACAATTCAGAATGTATGCCAAAGCAGTAGTATAAGTACAACATCAGCACCGTCACTTACAATTACAGAATCGGGATACACAGGAGTAACTCAAGATGCATTTACAGCATACTGCAAGATGAGCGGAACAAAGCCGGTTGCAAGAGTAGAATATAGTGCATGGAATATTGCATTTAGCACAGAGAAAACAGTTACAAAGCAGGGAAGCATTTCTGGTGGATATTCTCAGTGCAGTTTCTCAATTTCTGAGTTTGGATGGAGAACAGGTGCATATGGTGTTCGAATTGTGGCATATGATACGGACAATGTAGCTTCAAAGCCAGTGCTAGTTAGTGTTACTGTGAAGGGTGCAGCAGAGGCACTTGTTATTTACAATGTTTATACAACAGATATTTCTTATAATGGATTTACACTTACAGTAGAAGCAGCCAGTGATTATGGTCTTTCTGGAAATTCTTCTGTAGCAGTATGGAGCAGTACCGCAGGACAGGCAAAGACTCTTGTATGGTATCCGCTTCAGTTTGTAAATGGACGGGCAAGTGTTCGCGTAAATATTTCAAATCATGGAAATTATAGAGGTGAATACAATTGTCATGCGTATGTTACTGATAATAGGGGAACAAAAAAGCTGTATGCATTAACAGCATCTGTTCCTACGCCAGTTCCTAAGATTACATCAGCATCTGTAACGGAAGTTAGTGCTTTGGGATATCAGGTGAATGCAAATTTTGATTGTCCGCTTGGTGTGTCAAAGGCAGAGATGAAAACATGGACAGACAAACTTGGCTTAGGCGCTGCAGTGACAACGAATATGACGGTCAATGGATCAAGTGTAATGGCATATGTAATGACATCTGCTCATCAAAATAAAAGTGGAACGTATCATTCTGTTATTTATTTGTATGATAAAGCAGGAAATTGCGTAACGCGAACACTTGATGTTCAGATTCCAGAGGATTTGGAGCGAGAAAGCGGAAAACCGCAAATTACAGCTTCATGTACACAGACAAATTCCGATAATTATCGAATTTCGTTCCAGTATAGTACACTTTTTGGTGTAAATGCGATTCGCGTTGCAACATGGACAGCAGAGAATGGTCAGGATGATCTTGTTTGGAGAGATATAAATTATAATCCATCAACAAAGTCAGGATACATTGATCTTCCGGCAAAAGATAAAAAGGGAGGCCCATATATTAATGATGTGTATATATGGGATTACGCTGGACAGTTTAGTATGTATCGTGTTATTACGAATACACCTTCTAAAATGCCAAAAATTGTTAAGATTACAGTATCAGAAGTGAGCAGTACTGGATATCGTGTAACAGCTCAGATCGAGGCTTCAAGAGGAATATCGAAAGTGCTGATGCCGACATGGACAGAGGCAAATGGTCAGGATGATTTAGTTTGGCATCAGGCAAGTGTTTCACAGAATACTGCAACATGTTATATCCGTACGTCAGATCATAAAAATGAGTATGGAACCTATATTACACATGTTTATGTATATGATGCGGATGGAGATTTTGCACTTGAAGGAACGTATGTGCCACTTGACCAGAATACACAAAATGGCTATACAGGTTTGCTTCTTCGTGATGGAAAATGGAAGTATTATCAGAATGGAGCGTTAGAGGAAAATTATATAGGACTTGTAAGCAATAGTGGAAGCTGGTATTATGTAGAGCGAGCAGAGGTGAACTGGAATTATACAGGATTGACCTATTACGAGGGCAGTTGGTACTATGTGAGAGCAGGTGTTGTTGACTGGTTATATACTGGATTGTGCTTACATGATGGTGCTTGGTATTATATAAAAAATGGTTTATTAGATTGGTCTTACACCGGATTGTGTTTCCACAGCAAAGTATGGTATTACATTAAGAATGGTCAGGTAAACTGGAATTATACTGGTCCATGTCAGTATAATGGAGAGTGTTATTATGTAGAAAATGGTGTGTTGAATTGGAGCCATGATTTGAATAACGATAGTGGAAAGACATATGCATCTGTTCTTGTAGAACCAGATGTAGATAATCAGAAGGCAGCAGCGATATTGGAAGAGAAGGCAATTATGATTGAAGAGGATCATGCACAGCCGACAGTTTTTACGGCACAGTCGGAACCAGAAGTAAAAATGCCACTACAATCAGAAATGCCATCAGAGGCAGATGCAACACTACCAGTGCAATCAGATAAACAGCAGATTGAATTGAATTGGTTTGTTATTATTGTAAAAACATTTCTTTCATACATTAAAGAGTGTATTGGTATGTAATCTGGAGCAACAATAAAATATTAGCAATATAAAACGTCAGGAAGCAATGGAAATACAATAGCTCCTGACGTTTTATCTATGCTTTTCACTATAGTGTTATGATTTCTTAAATGAAGCAACATCTTCTTTTGTGCATCCGTCTTTTGAATATCGCGCTTTTTCATAAAGGGCATGCAGAAGATGTGTGCGCTCATCATCTGGTAGTTTTGCATACTGTTCAAGCTCCAGAGGAGTCAGTGATACAGGAATGGAATTGCCAGCCTTTTTGTTTAAATGGCTTCCCTGCTGAATCTGCTTTTTAAATTTCTTTCGAATCGTGGTATTCGGATTAAACAGCATAGAAAAAAGAGAATCACGTTCCTTTTTTTCAGAATCCTGAAGAAAAGTAGATTCTGTTTCTTCATTAATAAATTCCTGTATATCGCCAGTTACTGCAGATGGCTTGTAGAAACGATGTACAAGCATCAGTATTGTATAGCCAATTCCTACAAGCGCACCTGCACTGACAACAAATAAAATGGCAGCAAATAAAATATCATAAAGCATTTTAAGCCAGGCAGGTGTAGGTTTAACATCGCCAAACATAGCAGATTGCCCAGAGGTGGCAAGTGACTCAGCTGCTGTTTCTACGACTGTCTGTTCTTCACTGGAGAAATGAGAGAAAATCCATCGCAAAAAATCACGTATAGCGATGCCGATGGAATAAACAATATGATCTAGTGGAAGAAGTGGAACAACAAGCATGACCACAAGAGCCAGTATTGAAAAGGCAATCATGAGTGCACGGTTTGTAGAAATAATCTGCTTGCCGGGAAGGTTTGCTATATTGCGTCTACTGTAAAGATAGCGATTAAGGCTTTTTAAATTCGTGTATATAAGAAAATCAGTCAGCCAGGCAAATGTAATCCAGTAGAGTATTGTTTGAAGATCATTTCGTTTTAGCAGCAAGGCGATAAAAAAGAGAAGAACAAAATACCCTAAAAAGCCGGCACTTGGCGAATCAAAAAGACCACCTGATTCAATTACGTTTTCATCCACAATTTCATAGTCGTCTGTTTTTTGAAGACGGGAAGGAATACGGATTAGCATGATAGCTACTGAAAGAATCAAAAAGTACAGTTTCTCCCAAAAGTTGCTTCCAATAAAAAACAGCAAAATGGCACATGCAATACCAATAATGAAATAGCTGACAAAATGTTTGATTTTTTCCTGGCCATAAGCAGTAACTGCAAATGGAATCAGCAAAAGAAAACTGTGAAAAAAGTAGAATAAATAATGAGAAGGAAAAATAAGACAGGAGAGAAATGCAGTAATTCCAAGAATTAACAAAAATCCATGGATATGCTCTGTCAGAGCCTGAAGCTTAATTCTCATATTTGTTTACCTCCCATCGTATAATGTCCATATTTGGTATTTTCCGTACGCGAAGCTCCATGTCCTCGTAGAGAGGTGCAATCCACATAGCGCTGCTGCCAGTTTTGATCAGCTGTTCAAATGCATCCTGCAGGGAATTGCTCATTGAGTTAGAGATCATGATATAAAGCGGAGCAGAAGTCGAGTTTGCCATTTTATTTGTGAGTTCATGCAGTTGGTCTGTACAGGATACAACTGTTCGTGTAAGATCGATTCTTGCAAGAACCTCAGCAATAGCATTAACATGACGAAGACCACTTCCAGTAGGAATTACGGCAACCTGATCAGTAATACAGTCACTTCCATTGCATATCATTCTGGTGGGAACACCAGTATTAAGGAAGTAGTAGCTGATTGATGCGGCAAGCCGGATTGCGATTTCGTGAAGCTGTTCATATACCCATACAGTTTCTGTTTCCAGATTTAAAATAATAATGGCTTCCTGAGAAGATGTAGAGTCGTGAACATTAACCATAAGCTCACCAGTTCGTGCACTGGCAGTCCAGTTTACGCTATTCATCGGGTCAGTAGATGTGTAATCTCGTATGCCGCGAAACTCAAAAGGATCCTCATATAAAAATTGGCGGCTAGTCATGGTTCCTATCATTTTTCGAAACGGTACGTCAAGACAATCAATATTTAGATATCTAGGATAAACATATAAATAGGTATTTTGATTCAATGTGCTGATATATTCACTTGTCATAAGTAGATTGGATGAGATGATATCAGATTGTGTAATCTCATAGTATCCGCGCTTTTGACAGGAGAAGACAAGCGTTCTTCGTATTCTCTGGTGAAACAAAACAGAAAAAACATCGTTTTTATAGTTGAAATCAGAAACGCTTGTATTTTCCATATTTTGAAATACAAGATTGCGGCTAACCTGAAACTTGACGTTGAGGTAGGCAAGCGGGAGAAGCTTCCTGTTTTCAATAACTTCTGTCAATGTGGCTTGTTCGCCTTCTAGGACTGCCTTATCTTGAAAGTGGATTGAAACAGAGAGATTTTTGTCCCACAAAGTTTTGTAGATCCAATCCTGCAATATGTATAAAAGACCTGCTGCGGCTAATAAAAGAAGTATTTTCATGGCAAATCCTCAGTCTTATTCGTGTTTTCCCCAGTTTTCAGTAGGAACGGCAACATCAGACAGTAGCTTTTCAATAATTTCAGTACCTGTTGACTGGCTGCCAACGCCGCGGCTTAAGACAAGTCGGTGTGCGAGAACAAAGACTGCTACTGCCTTTATATCTTCTGGAACGACAAAGCTTCGTTCATGTAAAAAGGCATACGCCTTTGATGCGTTCAAAAGTGCAAGTGTTCCTCGTGGGCTTACTCCAGTAACTACATAAGGATGACGTCTGCTTTGCTGTGAAAGCTCTGTCATGTAATCAAGCAGAAGCGGATGAACAAAAACTTTTTTATAATCCTTTTGTGCTGCAACAATTTCCTCAGTAGTGCATACAGCAGACAGTTCAGCAAGCGGCTGGGCATGTTCAAAACGCGTCAGGATAGAAAGCTCCTCTTCTTTAGATGGAAGACCCATAGAAAGCTTCATGAAGAAACGGTCAAGCTGTGCCTCAGGCAGAGGAAATGTTCCAGTTGTCTCAACAGGATTTTGTGTTGCGATAACAATAAAAGGAGCAGGAAGGGGTCTGGTCTTTCCGTCTACAGTAACTTGACGCTCCTCCATGCATTCTAAAAGTGCAGATTGTGTTCTTGGTGTAGCGCGGTTAATTTCGTCTGCCAATAAAATATTGCAGAAAACAGGGCCTGATTTAAATACGAACTCACCCTGCTTCTGATTGTAATAGTTTAATCCAGTTACATCAGATGGCAGCAAATCTGGTGTAAACTGTACACGGGAAAAGGAGGCATCCAAAGAGCGGGCAAGTGACTTAGCCATAACTGTCTTGCCCGTTCCAGGAACGTCCTCCAATAGAATATGACCGCCGGCAATTAAGGAAGTCATGACCATATCGATCACCTTTCCCTTTCCAACGATCACGGATTCAATGTTTTCTTTTAATTTCGTTAGTGTACTCATAAAATCTCCTTTTCTGAAGCATTTAAATTTTGTTTTCAGTATAGCATAGTTATTGAAAAAAGTGGAAAAAAGATGTAATTAATCAGGAATTTGTTTGCCAGAAGGATCCATGTGAAAATGATCTTTATAAACAAGCTCAGACAGTGTTACAAATTCATAACCCTTTGACTGAAGTGTTGAAATAACAGTTTCAAGTGCATCTTTTGTATATTTAGCACCATTATGCATCAAAATGATAGATCCGTTTGAAAGCTCAGGATTTAATGCAGTTCTATCAATGATAGATTGAACACCGTAGTCTTTCCAATCTAAGCTGTCATCACTTGAACAGTAAAGAAGTGCAGAAAGTAAAAAGAAAAGAGTTAAATGGCAAATGAAATAGTGACTTCTCCATCCGAATTAAAAACAATATTGTTGACGAGTGCCTGAGAGACCTGTACAGACAGATCAAAGGTATCTTCTGTGTAGACAAGAGGAAGCTGCTCCATAGCCCATTCAATACGTTCAAGCCGTTTAAGCTCATCATTTACGGATGATGTGGCGTCAAACTGTAAGAGCTTCGCCTGCAGAGGAGTGCGCTTAGCATCAAGCTCTGTGATCTTGTCATTAATATATTTACTCATTACAGCATTTCCGGATGCCAGAGAAGTGAGTAAATTGTCAATTTGATTATTTATAGTGGCAAGTTCCATCTGCAGGTTATTTCGCTCGATAGATACCTGTGGTGTCTTCGCTGCGAGCTTTGCCTGTTGAATGGCAGCTTTTGTTTTTGGGGAATCATAATGGTCACGGATAAATTTTACAATGATCGGATCAAATTTTTTCTTTGAAGCAGGTTTTGAGCTGCAGCTGTTCCAACCACAGTTTTTACGGGAACTGCAGATATAATAGCCAGCTGTTCTTGCAGAATGTGTAAACGAGACATGGCGGCCACAGACACCACAGATCATAAGACCAGTAAACCAACTATTCTTACTAGTTCCGGTACGTCCGCCGATCTTCGGGCGAGCAAGGATTTTGTACTGAACCTGCAGCCATGTATCACTGTCAATAATTGCTTCATGCAGACTGATGTTGCAGTACATGTCAGAACCCTTCCGACAGCGTTTATGCTTAGACTGAGAAGAATCTTTCTTTCCATATAGATCAACTGATAATGTACCGTCAAAGTCTTCTGGTGGATTCGATATCACGGCTCCAGACTGTGTCAAATAGTTGTATACATCCATTGAATTTTGTGTGTATAGTGGCTTTGACAGAACATCCATTAAAACGCGGCTGGTCCATTTATATCCTCGTTTTGTTGGAACTTGATTTTCAGTCAGAAGGCGAAGAATCTTCATCGCCGATCCGCCTGGTTCCAGATACCATTCATACATCTTTTTCACCCAAGGCGCCTCATTTGGATCAGGCTCAAGCACGGTATGAACCTTACCGGCGATCTGCTGACGCTTAAGCTGATATCCATACGGAGCAGGACCGCCGCCCCAGAATCCCAGACCAGAGCGATAGTAGTAATTAGACTTCACGCGCTCCTGAATGTTTTCACGTTCCATCTGCGCAAATACCATACAGATATAGACCATCGCGCGGCCGATCGGAGAGGATGTATCAAAATTTTCGGTTACACTGATGAAATCACATTTATATTGTTCAAGCTCCTGCAAAAGCTGCGCAAAGTCGGAGACGCTGCGGCTGATTCGGTCAAGCTTATAGCAGACAATCTTATTAACCTGGCCGGAACGCACAGCACTCATCATCGCCTGAAAGCCTGGTCGATCAAGGGACTTTCCAGAAAATCCGTGATCCTGAGTGTAGATCTCATATTCCCAGCCTTGTGCCTTGCAGTAGTCTGCGCAGGCCTTCACCTGCGCATCAATAGACAGAGAATCTTTCTTTTCAATACTCTGTCGGGTATAGATAGCAATCATAGAGCCTCCTTTTCCATTAGACAGGAACACTGTCAACATGGCATGATAACCCTCCTGCATTGTAAAGACTAAGCTTCTTTTTGAGAAAGGTGAAATTGAGTTTTAAGAGCATCTTGCAGTACCTGAGAGAAATTGATATTTCGCTCAATAGCTGCAGCGTTTAGCCATGCAGGAAGTGTGACAGTGCGGTTTACAGAGCGATTAACCTGTGCCTGTCGGATTGATGGCATATAGACATCAATCAGTACAACACGTTCGTTTGTTTCCATTTTTACTTCTGATAGTGGGGTGGGTGCAGGAATTTCTTCACCGTCCTCTTCCATACCAAAAAGAACACATCCTAATAATTCTCTTGCAGACAGAAGAGCATCATCGTCATTGGTTCCACTGGTAGCACAGTTTAAATCAGGAAATACAACGGCGATTTCTTGACCAGGTTCATAGGTAAAAACAGCAGGATAAAAATAACGATCAATTTTTTTCATGGAACCTCCATCATGCAATTCTTTGGTAGTCAATAATAGACACTTCTTGAAGCATTTTTTTTGCAGCAGAGACGATTTCTTCAAGATGCTTTACGACATCAAGGGTATAGGTGACTTCGTTGCATTCCTTGCATTTATAGCATGGAACATTTCGAACAATGACAAGGCAATTCCCTAAATCAGTAACATCTGTCGTAAATCCCTTTTCAACATTAGAACCACAATTCATACATAACATATTAAAGCTCCTTTCTGGTTTTGAAATCTGCTTCCCAGACAGTGGGATCAGGATAATAAGCAGTAATTAGATAAATAAAATTATCATCATTACTGACAACAATATGCAATGGCTTCCCATTACAGGACTTGCCGAGAATTAGGCAACTCGGTAGTGGCTTATCATCTTCGTATTGTTTGATGATTTCACCATTACTTATACAATTTACAATATCGTCAGCAGTAATTTTGCGTTCTTTGAGGCGTTCATTAGCATGCTTTGTAATTGCAATTTGCTCAAAATGATTAAGCTGTTTCAAACGGAAAATATTTGGCACTGCAAAGCTCCTTTCGTAACATTCTTTTCCTTTCTTATAACACATGTAAAAATATTTGTCAATTATTTGGGCAAATATTTTGAGTGTGCTGTAAAATAAAATTGCCCCGGCACAAATGTGTCGGGGCGGTGTAAGAGAATTTAAATATAGTATCGAATTTCACTTTTTCATGATTAGATGCTCCATTGAGTGAATGATCTCATCGAACTTATCAATTTCTTCATCTGAATAATGGTAAATATCTTCCCACTTATAATCTGGAAGCCAGCAAGTAGCGTGACGGAAACAATATTGCTCGTCAGGTGTCTCGATATATACCTTTACTTTACCGTCTGGTTTCATTTCGGAATGAACGATTTCTGTATTATCATTCAGTGTCATAAACGGATACATCATAATAAAAAAAGCTCCTTTCTTAAGACGATTAGTCTCTGTGCATATCGGATGCTTCTAATTTTTCGTATCTCCACTTAGAAATGATCAGAAAAATTGTGATAAGCGCAAGAACAGCGCGAAGTATACGAACAACAGATAGTGCGGTATCAAGTTTGCGATTCATAGATTATACCTCCAATTATGGTTTTAAGCCTCTTTTGCGTCTGGCGTGCCGGATGCTGATGATTCTAGTATTGCTTCTAGCTCCAGATCGGCGCGGTAAGAGTCTACTTCTCGGTTAAGCTTTTCCTTAGCAGATAAAGAATCATTATTTGAATGGCTGCTTTTTAGAAGGTTTCTAAGTGTATCTTTGTCCCAGAGCTTAACGTGATTCTTGGCAGCTTCTTCTTGTGCCTGACGTGTAAAATATGAGTTTGTCATAACAACAGCAATATCTTTTTCATAAAATGCTTTTGCAGAGAATGCTTCCTGTACTGCTGAATTGCCTACAGTTCCAGAATAGTATTTGCATTGAACAGCATAGGAAATGCCATCTTTTTCGGCAAGAACATCAGCACCGTGATCTCCACTTTTTTTAGTAACAATAACATTTATAAATCCATTTTTCTTCAAAAGTTCAGCACATTGAGTTTCAAAGTGCTGACCGCGTTTGCTTGAAGGAATAAGATTGTCCATCATATAGTCGAGTTCTTTTGATGTGGATTCCTCTGGCATATGGCCATGAAAACTATCGGTAAGCTTAATAAAAGAATCTAGGTCCATAATTACATTATAATAAATATAACCGCATTGTTTTTCCATATCTGATTTTAAAACCTTATAATAATATAATATGTCACACAATCTGGCGGCATGACTAAATCCGATCCCGAGATGACGTTGAATTAGTCTGAGTTTGTCGTGATCTGGGTCTGTTATACTTACTATACCAGCGTGTAAGAAAAAATCAAAGTCAGTGAAGTCGGTTGTATCAATAGTAGTAATTACGTCTTCATTGGTTAAGGCTGTAACAGGACGAAATTGCTTTTCAGGCATGCGTCCATGAAAAGTTGTCACAAGTGCGTAAAAAGAATCCCGATCCATAATTACATCGTAATGGCTTCCTTTTGAATTCAGGACTTTATAATAAACTAATTGGTCGCATAGTCTACTGGCGCGATTGAATCCAATTCCAAGATGGCGTTGAAGCAGCTTGATTTTATCGGGATCAGAAAAGTGTTCTATGCATAGCATTCCTGCTTCCACGAAGAAATCAAAATCTGTAAAGTCTGTAGTATCAAGCGGGGTAATGATTGCATATTTTTTCAGTAACTCTTGATGGGCAGAATTAACAGAGACGGAAGTTTTTCTTTTGGGTTCTGCATCGACTATAGGCGTTAAAGAAATAGAAATCTGTTCTTTTTCTGAGGTTGGTAAAGGCAAAGGCTCTTGAATATTAATATTTTCTGAAACAGCTTTTATGGCATTATTGGAGGAAACTGATCCTTGAGCAGTTGAATTTATCAAAGGCAGAGGCTTCGAAACAAAAGTATCTTCTTTAATAGATTGCCTTGAGGTAGTGACAGTTTTATTTTGTTTTACTGAAGCATTAGAAAAGCAAACTTTTGAAGATTTACTTTGAGTAGTATTTTGAGCCTTGGCTGCAGCACGTTCTATTGCTCTATTTTTTATTTTACAATATAAAAGTATTATGAGGCATATGGGAATAATACACATAATGTTCGCTGCAACCATTAAAAATAACCAGTCGATAATAGTAACAGGTTTTCCATCAAGAGTACTATGGTATGCGACATAGCCGAAAAAAAAATTTAAAATAGCAGCTGTGATGCTAATGATTTTCTTTGTATGTAGCTTAGGATAAGATTGTTCAGCCATTCTATAACCTCCAACAGTTTATAGATATAGCATACACTATATAATAGAGAATGTAAAGAAATAAAAAAGTATTGACAAAACATGCGTTTGCCACTATTATATAAACAAACACATGTTCATGAAAAAGAAAGGGGCGGTACATACGAACGAAGAAAAGTACAAAGAGGAAATAATAAAGTTCATCAAAGAGGAAAAAGATGAAGCATATTTAAGAGCGGTATACACTTTTGTAAAAAATTATCCACGCTCAAAGAAGGAAGAAAAGGAGTAGCGTTTGCTACTCCTTTTCTTTTTGTCTACGAAGCGCATCATTGAAAAGTGCTGCACCTTTTTCAAGAAATATTTTTCGGCTTTCATCAGATAATTCACTATACATGTAAACTAACGATTCAAAAAAAGGATCATGTTTTCCAAGTAGTTCTGTTGTACGTTTTATCAAATCATCTTCTGGCATTTTAGTATATGCGTCTCCTTCACCAGTTCGAAGCCAAACTTCATTTACACCAAATTTATCACAAATTGTATTTATGGTTTGTTTGGATGCTTCTGTTTTTCCATTTTCAATTTGCGAAAGAGCGGCGGCCGATATACCAATTTTAGCACCGAATTTTTCAAGAGTTTTTTCTGTGGATTCTTTTCTGATTTTTTTGATTCTATCTTTCATGGGAACCTCCTTTTATTGCCTATTATAACTACAAAGATATAAAAAGTAAAGCAGAAAATTTAAGTGGCTTCAAAAAACATACTTGACTTTTTAAGTTACTTGAATTATAATTAAAGCAGCTTAAAGAAAGGAGGCAAAAAACATGAAAGTATCCAAAGAGGAACTTAAGGAGTTGATAAAACTATACTCAGGTATGGATAAGCTTTCGAGAGCAATCTGGCTTGGAAGTGGTAGTTTATTGCTAGGTAAGGAAATGACAGAAAAGGAACAGATGATGGTGAAGCCCCAGAAGACGGCGTAGGAGGTGAAGGATGCAGGAGACAACTAAAATATCAATAAAGAAGAAAAATACATTTGAGAAAAATGGAGAAACATTTTCACTGGAATTTATTTGCGAAAATGTTTCTCTCAAGAGACAGATGATGATTGAAAATTTAAAAATACTTTCCAAAGAAATTGAAAGTGCTATTTCTGAGAAGGAAGCTGCTTTGTAATTTCTACAAACTTTAAAAGCTGCTCTGGTGATTCAAGCATCTTTGTAATTAAGGTTTCTACAGCTACTGTTTCAGGAGTTTTAGTACCGGCAGTAGCTAATTTATCAGCTAGTAAAGAAACAGCAGCATTATTTTGAGAAGAAGCCAATGCAGTCAATTTTGCAACGGAGTCCTGAAGCTTAAAAACTTCTTGCAAAATTAAAGATCCTACATCATTAGGGAGTGATTGATTCTTTTCAGTTTTTTTATCAAAATTCATGCTTTGTATTGTTTGTTTTAAGCGCAATTTTGTTTCTTCAACACAATCTAGGTCAGTAAGGTCATAGCTGATGGCTCTAATGGCAGAAACATCAAATGGAATGTCTGAATCTTTTTCCATTAAATGAATAGCTGGTTTGCACAGAGCAGCTCTATAGCCAATTTCGTAGAAAGCATTTGCATCTGTGTCTTAAAGGACAAGTAGTAGGACATAGGATGTAACAGTTTGAAAGGGAGATGAAGTATATGTATGTAGAACGAAAGCCCTCACCTGAGGAGTCTCAGGCAAAACCAAGACGTCGCTTTATGGGAGAGATGGATGGTGTGAAGGTGTATGATACGACACCAGAGTATACCGGCAAAGAATTGGAGAGACGAGCTACAGAGGTAGCAGAGTTTTTCTTATGGTTTGCAGATCAAGTAGAGCTTGTAATAGCAAGAAGAAAAGCAGAGGAAGAGGCAAAAGAAGCAGAGGAAAATAGACAGAAATTGGAGGAAGAATGTTCGAAATCGTAAAGGTAAATGGGAAGTACATAATGGACGAGGTGGATCAGAGCCGCGGGCTGAAGGTGCCAAGATTCGTCAGCGATCCGGAGCGCAATGCCAAGCGTTTACGTCAACTGATGCAGAAGGAAGATCTGAGAGCAGCCAAGGAAGAACAGCCGATCGTGGACACGATCAATATGGTTGCATGGTCAGCAGCCTGCGTAGTGCTGGGAATGCTGTTGGCTACGATTCGGTTTTGAAAAGAAAAAGCCGCTGGGAGACTGGCATCTCATCAGCGGCATAACAAGTAAATACATTTACAGTATATCTCAGATCGAGGGAAAATGCAAGTCCTTAGAAAGAAGTGATGGTATGAGTTATTACAGAACATGCCAGTATTGCGGTGCAAATCTGGATCCAGGAGAAACCTGTGATTGTCAGATCGAAAAGAAAGAACAGGAAACTGTGCGAGCAGAAGCACAGATCAGAGAGGAGCAGGAAGATGACAAATAAAGAATATAGACAAGATCCTGGCATTAGCCGTTCGGATCTGTTTGAGATGCGCAAGAGCCCGTTGCATTTTCAGTACCAGATGACTCATCCAAAGGAGGACACACCAGCTCTGTTGTTTGGCAGATCACTTCACAAGATGATTCTGGAGCCGGGGGACTTTGAAAGTGAATTTGCGGTATGCCCGACCGTGAATAGAAGAACAAAGGCAGGCCAAGAGCAGTATGCAGCATTTATGGCAGAGAATGAGGGCAAGGATATCGTAAGCCAGGATGACTATGAGGTTATGTGCGAGATGGCAGAGGTAATCAACAAACACCAACTGGCAAAGAAACTGCTGACAGGAGAGCATGAGCAGAGTTTCTTCTGGACAGATCCAGATACAGGGGAGCGGTGCAAGTGCCGCCCAGACTGCATGACAGAGTACGAAGGGCAGCTGTATCTGGTGGATTATAAGACAACAGACAGCTGTGCCGGAATGGATTTCGAGCGATCTGTCAGAAAGTATGGATATGACTTCCAGGCTGGAATGTACACGGAGGGCGTCTTTGCAAATACATTTCAGCGTTATGGATTCAAGTTTGTGGCGCAGGAAAAGAAGCCACCTTATGCGGTCAGAGTTTACGATTGCAGCGAGGAGTTTATCCAGCAGGGCTATGATAAGTTCCGGGAGTATATCGGAATGCTGCATGAGTGCAGGGTCAGTGGTAACTGGTATGGATATGAAGGTCCGGATCGAATTGAGACGGGACTGTTTGCGTATGGGGAGGAAGTATAATGGCACAGACACATTGGAAGAAGTTAATCAATCCAGATTATATTGGAGCATATGCGTTGGATCCAGGTAAAGATCTGACGGTTCAGATCAGCCAGGTTCGCAGAGAAATGGTAACGGGAGCGGACGGAAAGAAGGAAGAGTGTACGGTTGCGTACCTGAAGGATCAGAAGCCGATGATCTTAAACGTGACCAACTGCAAGACCATTGAAAAGCTATATGGTCCTTACATAGAGGATTGGAATGGCAAGTATATCACGCTTTATGCAGCAAAGGTTCGTGCATTTGGTGATGTTGTTGAGGCGCTTCGGATTCGTCCAAAGGCTCCGTCAATTAAGACATATATCTGTGCAGACTGTAGACAGCCAATTCAGGGTGCAGGAAGCAAAAGCGCAGAGGAGATTGCAGCGCTTGGAAAGCAGCAGTATGGAAGAGCACTGTGCATCGAATGTGCGAGAAAGGCAATGGCGAAGATGAAGGAGGAGTCGGATGATAAACAGAACAATCCTGCAGGGCCGACTGGTAAGTGATCCGGTAATGAAGTATACGCCGAGCAATGTTGCTATGGCACAGGTTTCAGTTGCCTGGTCGGACAAGTATAAGGAATCGGAGAAGCTGTGTTATCTGCCCTGCAAGGCATGGGGACACACAGCTGAGTTCTTGAACAAGTGGTTCCATAAGGGACAGGAGACCATTGTAGAAGGTCGTATGATAACGGAGGAGTGGGAAGAAGACGGAAAGAAAAAATCCCGGTTGATCTGTCTGGTGGACTCCGTAAGCTTTTGTGGAAGTAAGTCTGATAACAATACCGGTTATCAGCGTCCAGTTGCGTCACGGCCGCCATCTGGTTTCAAACCGATTCCGGATAATGTAGATGATGAAGGGCTGCCATTTAATTGATCATCGTTGACAGCCGGGAAAAGAAATGGCAGCACATTGAGAAGTACTTCCAACAGCATGGCATTCTGTACCAGATTCAGAAGCTTGACATTGCAGATTACATGTTGGAAGGGCAGGACAAGTTTGTGATCGATCGCAAGCAGAATTTGGATGAGCTTTGCAGCAATCTGTGTACGAAGGACTCAGGACGTTTCTGGCGGGAGGTCAGACGATCACGAGAGCAGAAGGTGAAGATGGTCATCCTCTGTGAGCATGGTGGAAAGATTAAGTCGATCAAGGACGTGGCTGAATGGAAAAGTACATACAGTCGTGTTACCGGACGGCATCTGGCAGCTGAGATCTATCGGGTGCATATTGCATATGGTGTCGAGTTCTTGTTCTGTGATAAGCGCAGCACAGGGCGTCGTATCGTGGAGCTTTTGGAGGATACTGCATGGATCGAGAAGAGATAAAGCAGAGCAGATCAATGGGAGATGTTGTGGCGCTGTATGGACTGCATCCAAATCGAGCGGGTTTCATTTGCTGCCCGTTCCACAAGGAGAAGACAGCATCTCTCAAGATATATAAGGACAGCTTTTACTGTTTTGGCTGTGGAGCATCAGGAGATATCTTTAAGTTTGTTGAGCGTATGGAGGGCGTATCCTTTAAGGATGCCTTCCTACTGTTAGGCGGTGATTATCCGGATAAGAGCAAGGAATCCAATTTTGCGCGCCGGATGAAGCAGTATCACTTTGAGAAGCAGCGTGAGATGCGCCAGAAAGAACAAGCAGCTCTTGATGTAAAAAAACAGGAAAATGGGAAAAAAATAGATCTGTACAGGGATGCACTGAAGATGGCTGAACCGTTGTCAGATGCCTGGTGCGAAGCATACAACAATTATCAGCTGCAGCTTTATGAGCAGTGCTGTCTGTACGGTCTGGAAACGAGGTGGTGATATGGAACCACTTAATAACTATACAGCAAAGACGATTTTGAGTGAGGAGATCTTCATTGAGATCTTCTCACAGGAGGATGAGATCCAGAAAGCAAGGATGATCTTGTCAGCGGAGGAGAGGGCTGATGAGCTGAAGGTTGGTCGACAGTTTAAGCAGCTATTAAAAGCGTATAAGAAAGTGGCAGAGGAGAAGCCACGTAAACAGGCAACACAGAGCGTTGAGAATTGGACAAACTTTGGACCGCCATACCCGAAAATGAAGTGTCGATCATGGATTGCAACTCAGGATGGCATCTACCAGCAGACCACAAATCCATTCTCTCCTGATATCCTGGCATGTTACCATCCGATCTTGCCGATCGAGCGCCTGAAGAACATTGAGACCGGTGACGAACAGATTAAGTTGGCTTTTAAGCGATCTGGCCGCTGGGAGGAGGTAATTGTTGCAAAGACTACGATTACCTCTGCTGCAAAGATTGTTTCATTGTCCGCGAAAGGTGTGGCAGTGACATCTGAGAACGCAAAGTATCTGGTTCGGTATTTATCAGATGTGGAAAATATGAACGATGATGAGATTGATGTGCAGTATTCTACGAGCAAGCTGGGTTGGATCAAGGATGGTTTTATGCCTTATAACACGGAGGTTGTGTTCGATGGCGACAATCGCTTCCGTGATCTGTATGAAAGCATCTCAAAGTATGGCAGCCGAGAACTTTGGATTCGACATATGAAGAAACTACGTGCATCCGGAAAGATGGAAGTTAAGCTGATGCTGGCAGCATCGTTTGCATCGGTTCTGGTTTCTTTGCTTGGAGGGCTGCCATTCATCGTAGATCTGTGGGGAGAGACAGAGGGTGGCAAGACGGTGACGCTGATGGTGGCTGCATCGGTCTGGGCGGATCCGGCCGAGAATAAGTACATCGGAGACTTTAAGACTACAGATACTGCGCTAGAGTCCAGAGCGGACATGTTGAATCATCTGCCGCTTGTAATGGATGACACCAGCAAGGTCTCAGATCGCATCAAAGGCAATTTTGAGGGCATGGTGTATGATTTATGCTCTGGTAAGGGTAAAAGCCGCTCAAACCGCGATCTGGGCGTCAACAGGGAGAATCGGTGGCAGAACTGCATCCTGACTAGTGGCGAACGTGCTCTGCAAACCTATGTGAGGCAGGGCGGTGCGATAAATCGTATTCTGGAAATTGAGTGCGGAGACTATATCTATCAGGACCCACGTGAGACCGCTGAGACGGTCAAGGGCAATTATGGCTTTGCTGGTGAAGAATTTGTCCAGATCGTGACGGATATGGGCAGAGAGGCGGTACGAACCATTCAGGAGGGTATTCTGAATGAACTGATTGATGATAGCAAGATGCAGAAGCAGGCAACGGCTCTCTCGATTATCCTCACAGCGGACAGAATCGCCACAGAGCACATTTTTAAGGACAAGCAGTATATTTCCATTACCGATGCGAAGAATGTCTTAGTTGACCGCTCAGAGCTTTCTGACAATGACAGGGCATATCGGTTTATCTGCGATAAGGTGGAGATGAACCCTGCTCGCTTTGATGATGAGACGAATTGTGAGAAGTGGGGTGTGCTGGATGGAGACTATGTGTATTTCTTTACCCAGGCATTTGACGAGCTGTGTGAAGCTGGTGGATTTTCACGCAAGAGTATTATGTCTTGGCTGGAAAAGAAGAAGCTATCTTTGCAGGATCAGGGTCGTGTTACCAAGGTGAAACGCATCAATGGGAAGCTGACCAGGTGCATCTGCATACTGATCGAGCAGGGAGAGGAGCCGGCCGATGAGGGCGGTTTTGTGCCGATACCACAGAATGAACAGGAAACATTACCGTTTGTGTAACCGGTAACGGTAACAACGAAAACCCTTGATTTTGCTAGAAAAAATGCATGGTGTTACCACGTTACCACTGAAACCAAGGGAAAACCGTGTCTTATATACAGAAAATAAAAAAATAATAAGACTCACGTAATTTTAAATTTCAAAAATAAAAAAAGCACAAAATCACCGGTAACACTGGTAACATGCTCATAAAATCAAGTAAATATGCGGGTTTGAAGCGTTACCCAACATGTGGTAACGGAGTGGTTACAAAAATTCAAAAACGGTTACAACGGGTGATGTGCATCACATACAGGAGGTAGATTATGCAGGTGAAAGGTGAATTGGACATCAATCGCATGCCAGAGCGTGAAGCAAAGCGTATCCTGGATCGAATCGTATCTGCATATGTGCGGACACAGTTAGATAATGTCAAATGCGCATCAGCAATATGTGCGGTACTTGACTCTGAGGGTTTAGTGATCGATGAGAACTACGAAGAAGTAAGAAAGAAGCATATGGGGTATTGATATGGCAAGTGTGATGAAGAAAGATATCCCTCAGATCAGTGAGTTCGTGCAGGAGTTCTGGACGCTAACGAAGAAGTACTGGATTCCAGAAAATACAGATGCATACTGGAACGCATTGATTAGTGATTGCCAGCAGTTATCTAAAAAGTATACGGATTCATTCGTAGAGGATATGTTAATCGCATTTATCAACAATCGTGAGAAGGAAGGTAAGAGAGATGAAAAACAAAAAAATGTGTACACTGGAAGAGTTAAACCTGCAGGCAGCAATGCTGAAGGGCAAAGGCGATCTGGAAGGTGTGATCCGTCTGGCAGAAGCGAACGGACTTACAGTGCGAACAGCAGAGCGCTACCTGATGGGCGAAGAACCTACGCTTACAACTCAGAAAGAGTTGGCAATCGGTAGATTACTTCTTGAGAGCGTTGATCTGGATTTGCGTCAGTCAGTGGTCTTGACAGGAATTTTAATCATGGTAAATAAGGCAGTGAGAGAAGATCCTAAGTTGCAGGAGGCAGTTATCAGCAATAAGAGATCGTTACTGGGATGTGTTGGACATCTGCTCAGACTACAAAGCAAGGCACAGAATGAGCTGCCAGATGAGATTGCAGCAGTGTGTGGCTTGATTGCGATTCAGGATATTCCAGAATGGGCAGCAAGAGAAGCGATCAAGGAATATTATCTTGAAAAGACATCAACAGATCTGGCTATTGCAAATACATACGTTGATTTTCAGAACCTTCAGAAAGGAGAATCACATGAACAAACGTCAGAGTAAGAAGCTGTACCAGCAGCGACACGGTTACAATCCGGGCGAAGAAGATCGGATCCAGCTGCAGATCAGCGATACAATCAAGTACACAGAGTGTAGATTGGTAGAAGCAGAGAAGGAACGAGTAAACCGTACATATTCGGGATTCCTTGAGAGCATTAAACAACGGCCAAGAAGTAAGGCACGTTGGTGGAGGAGAACAAGATGAGTAGATTAACAGAAACTGATAGTCAAGGTAATTGGGCTTTAAGCGGTGTTGCATGGAAATCACTGTATGCAGGACAGATCATCACGGATGGAATGTGGAAAAAGATCTACGGCGCACTGTGGAAGCTTATGGAGTACGAGAATACTGGATTTAGTCCGGATCAGATCAGTGACATGTGTGACCTGTATGACGAGAAGTGTGAGGAACTGGAGAAGGCCAAGATGCACTGGATACCAGTGAGTGATCAGATCCCTGATGTGGAAGATCTGCATGACATAAGCATTGATCATTGCACAGGATATCTGGTACAGACAAGAAGCGGTGGTATGATGATCGCTCATTACATCAGGGTGTTTGGAGATGCATATTTTGAGTGTCGTACATTACCGGTTCGCGATGTTGTGGCATGGATGCCTCTGCCAGAGCCGTATCGAAGAAACGGAGGTAAGCGATTATGAGACTAATTGATGCAGATTTTATCATTTCTATACTTGATGAGGCTGAACAGGAGTATCCTGAGCATAAGCCAATATACGAGATGTTTAGAGATGTGATTAATACTGTGCCAACTGCGGCGGAGATTGTTAACCCAGAAGATACCGAAGAGTAGCTTGGAGTAAGGTGAGAGGAGGTGATACCGATGGAAACAGAAGGAGAAGGCATGACACGGGAGCGCCTGGAAGCATACCGGAGCAATCGGGACGAGATCAAGGAGCTGAAATATAAGCTTGATCATCTGGGTGAGGGTGACAGTCTGATCGGAAATGATGTGATCTTCGATTACCGGAAAGGGTATCCAATGCCACAGGCAGTTGTTGGATATGATTACGAGCTTGGAGCAAAACGTCGTAAACGGTATAAGACTCAGATTGCGAAACTTGAAGCTGAACAGGATTGTATTGAAGAGTGGGTCTTCAGGATCAGGGACAGCAGAACACGAAGGATTTTCCAGATGTATTTTCTTGAAGGCTTGACACAAGAAAAAGTTGGAAGAAAAATGTATATGGATAAAGCTACAGTTAGTAGAAAAATCAACGATTACATCAAGTTGCAACAAATGCAACAAAAGTCATGATATAATCAAAAATGGAAGCAGTGTATTCCAGTTTGAATTCCCCTAAGGTGGCCGCCAGTGAACATGCTGGCGGTCTTTTCGTATGTCAAAAATTTTAAGTTTGATTAAGAAATATCATGGACAAGATTGAACGAATGTTCTATAATAAAAATAACCTTAGAAAAGAATATTTTAGTTATTGAAAAATTAACAGATATGTTTTACAATGAATAAAATATTTACTTTAGGGGATGAATACAAATGAGCAAACAAAAAGGAAGCGTAAGAAGAAATTTTTATTATTATAATATTAAGCCGATGACATATAATTCGGATGGTAAATTGGTTGATGTAGCAGATTCGAGTGCTGTTTTTTATGAAGCTTTTGAAAGAATACATGAACTGTGCGATAAAATCAAAAAAGGAGCAGAGTTATCTAATAAGCTAGAAATAACAGTTGAAAATGGTGATAGATTATATATTTTGGTTGACAAAGTAGTAAGAAATGAACCAATAGAGTTTAGACTTGTGTTATGCAGAACTGATGCATTGCCATATGTTGAAAATCAAGGATTATTAGAATTTCTTGCAAAGTATTTACCTCAGAATTTTTCATTGGCAGAGATAACTCATTGTGTTATCTTTCCAAAGTATAATATTCTGGGGGCTGAATTTAATTTTTCAGGAGCAAGAGTGGCAAGTATAAAAGAATATCTTCCAGCAGTCTGTGAGAAAATAGAATATGTATACTGTACACCTAGATTGAATGATACAGTCCTTCAAAAGTTAAGAAAAAATGAAAATTTTAGTCTGTTTCGTATGGTCTTGAAAAATAATTCAGAAGCAATGAGAGAACTGATGAATCAAAGATCTATATTCACATTGCCCTTTGGTGGAATACGAGAAGTAGAAACTTTTGAGATTGTTTTTAAAAGTCGTAAAGGAAAACAGAAAAAAGGATTTGAAAGTCCAATTCCTTTAGATCAGATGGATGATTTTATTCAAAGAAACCGAGATGATCTAAAAACTTTTGTGGTAAGTCAAAAAAGTGTTCAGAGTGATGCAGTAGATCTGTTACATGATAAATTTGTATGTAGTGCTGATGTTACTAAAACAGCCAATAAAATGATTGATTCAAGATCCGCATATCATATTATTGAAACATTTTTTGATACAGATGTGAGGAAGACCATTAAGTAATTTTTGAATGGAAGTAAAGTTGGAATGGAAGGAGGGTAGGTATGAAGCAGAGTGTAAAGGATAAGATAGTTATTACAGTAGTATCAGTGATTATTCCTATTGTGGCTGTAATAATATTAAATTGGTTTTTACAAAGCAAAGGTTATGACTATAGTTCATTTGATGGAAAAGAAATTGTAAAAACGCTTGTTGGAGTATGGGCAACCTTACTTGGATTTATGATTACATCTGTATCAATACTGGTTACTCTAGGAGGTAATGAGTATGTTTTGGCATTTCGAAAATCGCAGCATTATCATACCGTAATGTATACTAATACAATAACGTGTGTATTAATGCTTGCTGCAACCATATTTTGTATAGTGATTATGTGTGTAAATATATGGAATCGAATTTGCTTTAATATATTTGTATTTCTTCTCATTTCAACATTTGTGTCATTGATTTTAAGTGTATATTTTCTGTTTTTCTTAGTGTTTAAATCGAGATAATATTTAGAGGCAGTCCTTCGGGGCTGCTTTTCGTTTTTCCAAAACCGACGAATGAAGGTGGTGAGAGGCATGGCCAGAGCGCCGGACAAGAGAATAGAGCAGGCAAAAGAAATGTACCTGCAAGGGCAGAAATTGGTTGAGATTGCAAGTCAACTAAATCTGCCGGAGGGCACTGTACGCAGATGGAAGTGCACTCACAAGTGGGATGGCGAACGCTCGGATAAAAAAAGCGAACGTTCGCATAGAAAAAAAGGTGGGCAACCGGGGAACAAAAACAGCTCCGGAGGACCGTCTGGAAATAAAAAGGCTGAGAAGTATGGATTCTTCAGCAAGTATCTTCCTGATGAGACCAGGGAGATTTTTTCTGCCATTGAGCAGGCTGATCCGCTTGATCTGCTCTGGCATCAGATCCAGATTGCCTATGCTGCCATTATCCGAGCACAGCGGATTGCCTATGTGCGTGATCAACAGGACAAAACGGTTGAAAGGATAGAAACCAAAGCAGGTAATGTGATTGGCGAGAAATGGGAAGTACAGCAGGCATGGGATAAGCAAAACGAGTTCATGAAAGCACAGGCCCGAGCTCAGAGCGAGCTTCGCAGCTTAATCAAGCAGTATGATGAGATGCTGCACAAAGACTGGGGCATGGCATCTGAGGAGCAGCGAAGTCGCATTGCACAGATTAAGGCTCAGACGGATAAGCTGACTGGAAACAATCAGGAGATCGAGGATATGAGCGAATCGGAGGCAGAGATTTATGGCGTATATGAAGAAACAGACGCTTAAATATGTGTTTTCTGAGAAACACAAGGAGTATATTCGCAGCTGCGTCTCCTGCGAGTTCAATGTGGCAGAGGGTGCTGTTCGAGCAGGCAAAACCGTTGATAATGTGTATGCCTTTGCACATGAGCTAAAGATCGCGCCAGATCGCATTCATCTGGCAACCGGCTCTACGGTCGGAAACGCAAAGCTTAACATTGGTGACTGTAACGGCCTTGGTTTGGAGTACATCTTCCGGGGGCAATGCCACTGGGGGAAGTACAAAGACAACGAAGCTTTGTACATCAAAGGTCCGTCAACCAGATTCCAGCAGAAGATCATTATCTTTGCCGGAGCTTCTAAGGCGGACAGTTTCAAAAAGATCCGAGGCAATTCATATGGCATGTGGATTGCAACTGAGATAAACCTGCATCACGACAGCACGATCAAAGAGGCATTAAACCGTCAGTTGGCGGCAAAGCACTTGCGAGTGTTCTGGGATCTGAATCCGGACAATCCGAATGCAACCATCTACACAGAGTACATCGACAAGTACAAGAAGCAGGCAGAGGAAGATAAATTTCCTGGCGGTTATAATTACATGCATTGCACACTGTACGATAATATGACCATCAGCGACGAGCGAAAACGCAAGATTGAGGCTCAATATGACCCGAACAGTATCTGGTATATGCGTGACATCAAAGGAATGCGCGTAGTTGCCAGTGGTCTAATTTACAGGCGTTTTGCAGATGATACCAGTACAAAGCAATTTGCATTTAGCCTGGATAAAAAGCCAACAGATCTGATGGAGATCATCTTGGGCATTGACTTTGGTGGTTCCGGCTCTGGTCATGCATTCACAGCGACTGCGATCACGAGAGGATATAGTGCGGTTATTGCACTGGCATCGGAGCGGATTGCTTGTAAAGATGAGCAGGGCAACCAGATCGAGATCGATCCGGAGCAACTAGGTACAATGTTCTGCAACTTTTGCCGGAAGATCATTAGCCGGTATGGGTACATTACAACCGTGTATGCCGACAGTGCAGAGCAGACATTGATTGCAGGAATCCGAAGCAGTTTAAGGCGAAACGGCCTGGGCTGGATCCGTGTAGAGAATGCCTTAAAAACAGAAATAAACGACCGAATTAACGCTCTTGTTATGCTGATGGCACAGGGGCGTTTTTTCTATGTCGGAAAGGAGTGCGCAAGCCTGGTCACGGCACTGTGTACGGCAGTGTGGGATCCGAATGAGATCACGAAGAATGTCCGGTTGGATGATGGTACAAGTGATATCGACAGTTTGGATAGCTTTGAGTACACGTTTGAGCGAAGCATTAGTATGTTGATCAGGTGCAGTTAAAAAGATGAGATATGCGACAATGTATGAAGCCATCCAGAAGATTCTGGATAAAGAAGAGCAGATTGATTATGTGCTCAGTGGAGAGTTTGCGCGGAGGATAGAGCTATGGAGCAACATGTACAAGGATAAAGCACCATGGCTAAGCCCAACGGTTCAGTCTCTATGCCTTCCTGCATCGGTGGCTGGAGAAGTTGCCAGACTTACGACACTGGAACTTCAGAGCCACATAAGCGGAAGTTCAAGAGCCAAATATCTGGATAAATTCTATCAGAGAGTGTGCGAAAAGCTCCGGATTCAGACCGAGTATGCATTTGCGAAGGGCGGCATGATCTTTAAACCATATCCAACAGCAAAAGGAATTGCTATTCAGTATATTCAGGCGGATTCGTTCTTCCCATTGGAATACGATTCGGAACAGATCACACGCTGCGCCTTTCTGGATCAGTTTCGAAAAGGGCAGGAGATCTACAGCCGAATTGAGTTGCATCATATTGATGGCGAGGAGATGAGTATTCGCAATCGAGTATTTGTTTCAAGGACAGATGGTGTGCTTGGAACAGAGGTACCGATTCAAAGCGTTTCGAAGTGGGCACAGCTGGCAGAGGAGATTCGCTTTGAAGGGGTTGATAAGCTGCCATTCGGATACTTTAAAGTACCACTTGGGAATAACAAGAATTCAGATAGCCCGCTTGGTGTTTCTGTCTTTTCAAGAGCAGATGATTTGATTCGTGAGGCAGATGAGCGTTATTCTCAAATCAACTGGGAGTACAAAGGAAAAGAAGCAGCTGTTCATATAGCACAGAGCTTATTAAAGTATCGGGCAGAAACAGACAGCTGGGAGTATCCGGCAGGAATGCAACGATTGTATCGAACGGTGGAGTACAATTCTGGGGCAATAGACAAGCCTTTTATGGAGACGTATTCACCGCCAATCCGAGACGAATCATTCTTCAATGGATTAAACAACCAGCTGCGTAAGATTGAGTTTAATTGTAATTTGGCCTATGGAACACTTTCAGACCCGAATAACACGGACAAGACGGCAGAGGAGATCAGAGCCAGCAAGCAGAGGTCTTATTCATTTGTCAGTGATTGTCAGACGGCTCTACAGAACGCGCTGGAAGATCTGGTGGACGCTATGTGCTTCTGGTGTGATGTGTATGGTCTGGCACCGTCAGGCTCCTGCAATACATCATTTTCTTGGGATGACAGCATCGTTGTGGATGCAGACAAGGAGCGAGATCAAGATCGTCAGGATGTGGCAATGGGAGCTATGCAGTTGTGGGAATACCGTATGAAGTGGTATGGAGAAACAGAAGAACAAGCAAAAGCAGCTGTTCAACAGCCGGCAGAGGTGATTGAATGACACAGGGCGAACTCGAACAGATTCCGCAGCCATTTGTAGAGCTGATGTCTGAGCTGGAAATGCGTATCATGAAGGACATCATTGAGCGCATCAAAGTGAATGGTTTCTTGCCTGCCTCTGCCGACTGGGAGATCTCCAGACTGCAGCAATTAGGTGAGTCAGATGAGCAGATCCGAAAATGGATTAAGGAGATACTTGAGAAGACAGATGACGAGGTGGACAAGATCTTCTCGGATGACGTATACCGAGAGTATTACGGGCACGATCGAGAGTATCAGGTGTCTGGCTTTGAGCAGATTCCTCTTGAGCAAAATGTCCAGCTGCGGCAAGTGATTGAGGCATCCAAAAAGCAGACCAAGGACACGTTCCGAAATCTCACAGGTTCAACAGGATTTGCAATTCGTGATCCTGTGACAGGTAACATCATGTATTCGCCCACGATGAAGTTCTACCAGCAGACATTAGACGCAGCCATAATGGATATTAAATCAGGTGCATTCTCATACAATACCGTCTTAGCACGCACGATCAACACGATGACCACCTCCGGACTCAGATGGATTGATTACGACTCTGGTTGGCATAATCGAGTCGATGTGGCAGCCAGAAGAGCGGTCATGACAGGCTTTCGGCAGGTGCAGGGAAAGATTAACGAGCAAGTGGCAGAGGACCTTCAGACGGACACATACGAGGTTACATATCATGTCGGAGCGCGTCCAACTCATCAGCCGTGGCAAGGTCGAGTCTGGACGATGCAGCAGCTGCGAGATATTTGCGGACTGGGAACTGTTACCGGACTACATGGGGCCAACTGCTATCACGATTACAAACCGTTTATTCCTGGCGTATCCGTTCGTACCTACACGGATGAGCAGCTTGACCAGATGATCAAAGAGGAGAACACTCCGAAAGAGTATCTGGGCAAGAAGTACACCACATACGAGGCACTTCAAGCACAGCGAAGAATGGAGACTCGGATGCGAAAGACCCGTCAAGACATCCACCTGATGCAGGACGGCGGTGCTGATCCACAAGACATTGTGCTGAAAAAAGCCAAATATCAAGGACAAATGCAGACCTACAAAGCGTTTTCAGAAGCAATGGAGCTTCCAGAGCAGATGGAGCGAGTGTATCAGGATGGATTACGTGGCAGGTTTACGCCAACTAAGGCAGAACTAAAGAAAACAATGCCAACAACATTGAAAAATGCGGCTGGACACGATATAATTGAAGTTGAAAAGACCACTTTGACAGGAAAGCCGAATAGTATTACTCAGCTGACTGGCAAGAAAGGTGGAATCGACAGAAATTATTACGATGAAAATGGAAAGCAGTTCAAGCAGATCAGCAACAATAATCATGGAAATGCAAAAATGCATCCATATGGTAAAAATGGAGAACATGCACATGATTATAAGTATGATGTGAACGGAAAGCTTATTGGAAGGCCAACTAGGGAGCTGACGGAAAATGAAAGAAAGGAGAATGCAGATATATTATGACAGTAAAAAGACTTCGAGATCGAATTGGAAGTTTATGCACACACGTCCTTTTTGATTATAATGGAAAAGCATGTGGAGTAGATCCGTTTGATGCTGGTCATTTCGATATGTGGTGCGGAGAGGATTTCATGGAGGCGCACAGCATTGAGGAAGTAATGCAGGAACCTTTCTTTGAGGGAAAAGCATTGCAGGATATCATTGATCAGATTGAGAATGTAGAGGGTATGTAAGATTGAATATTGATTAATACCACCAGTCGAGAGGCCGGTGGTATTTTTGCATCCAATTTTAAGAAAGAGAGGATAACACTAATGGTTATTACGGGAGTAGATCACTTTGCGAGCGTCTGCGAAACTAAGCTTGTTGAGTGGTATCACAAGCATAAGCCGTCAATAAATATTGCCAGACACAACGTAGTTATTGTCTGGAGCAGTAAGGTATTGCAGAATTATAAATGCCTTGTAGCTACAACGGTGCTTGATGATGGAGTGTATGCAGAGTATACATATAATGGTGACAAAGGAGAACTATATGAAGATGTTTATGAGAAGGTGACTAACACCTGTTACAAGGAGGAGTAAGCAAGTGAAAGCAATGTTATCACAGCCTATGGCGGGCAAGACCGAGGAAGAGATCAAGGCTACCAGAGAAAAGGCGATTGCAACATTAAAGGAGAAAGGCTACGAGATTGTAAATACACTTTTTACAGATGAATGGTACAGCAATGAAGCTATGAAGGAACGCGGTGTTGTACAAATTCCGCTTTGCTTCTTGGCCAAGTCTCTGGAAAATATGAGTTTGTGCCACGCAGCATACTTTTGTAAGGGTTGGGAAAATGCTCGTGGATGCCGTATTGAACATGATGCGGCAGTTGCGTATGGGCTTGACGTGATTTATGAGGAGTAATTTGCGCCAGCACAAATCAATGAGGAAAACCGTTAACAAGCACGCAGCAATGCGTGTTATTTTTATGCTTTTTTCGCCGCCGGACAGGCGTTAAACAGCCGAAGACTTCGCGGCTCACACGCGTAAAAACAGGAGTAGAAGAAAGGACAGAAACATGAGAAGAGAAGATTTAACAGCAAAGGGACTGACAGCAGAGCAGGTCGATTACGTCATGGCTGAGTATGGTAAGGAATTGAATCCGCTTAAGGCGGAAAGAGATTCTTATAAGACTCAGCTGGATACCGCTCAGACATCCTTAAAGGCAATGGAAGGTATTGATGCAGCTGGTCTTCAGACGAAGATTACAGAGTTGAAAGATCAGCTGAAGGGAAAGGATACAGAGATTGCTCAGATTCGTTCCGACTATGCATTTGATTCTGCGATTAACGAGGCAATCAGAAAAGCATCAGGACGCAATGAGAAGGCAATCCGAGCATTACTTGATCTGGATACTCTAAAGGCATCCAAGAATCAGGAGCAGGATATCACAGCAGCACTGGATACCCTAAAGAAAGACAATGATTATTTGTTCCAGGCTGAAAAGAAAACACCGCATGTGGTTTCAGTAACCTCTGGCATTAATCCAGAGGCACAGACAAAGAGAGAGCAGGCAAACGAAGCACTGAGATCCCTGCTCGGAAAAGGAGAATAAAGAATGGCAGTAAATATCACAAACAGAGCCGACGCGGAGGCAATTATCCGCGAACAGGTTGCATCCAATATTTTTCAGGATGCACCAAAGCATTCCGTGTTCCTTAGTATGGCAAAAAAGCTTCCCAAAATGACATCCAATCAGACAAGAATGCGCGTTTTGGACTTTCTGCCAACCGCATATTGGGTGAATGGTGACACCGGAATGAAGCAGACAACCCGTCAGGCATGGGATAATGTCTTTATTAACGCAGGAGAGTTGGCCGTAATCGTTCCGATCTCTGATGCTGTACTTTCTGATGCGGAGTTTGATATCTTCGGTGAGGTTACTCCACGTGTCATGGAGGCAATCGGCCAGAAGGTAGATGCAGCGGTTATTTTTGGCGATAACCGTCCGGCAGAGTGGGGATTAGATATCATTTCCAGAGCACGTCAGGCAGGAAACAATGTATCTCCGGTAACCGGAAAAGATTACTATGATTTAATTCTGGGTGAGAATGGTGTTTTTGCAAAGGTCGAGGATGACGGCTACGGTGTAACTGGCGAACTAGCACCAATGAACTTTAAGTCTAAGCTGCGTGGTCTTCGTGATACAACTGGACAGCCGATCTTCAAGAGCAACATGCAGGATGTGGCAAGATATTCACTGGACGGAGCACCGATTACTTTTCCTGAGAATGGAGCATTTTATGCCAACATTGCGCAGCTGGTTGTTGGCGACTTTAGTCAGGCAGTATATGCAATTCGTCAGGATATTACAGTAAAGATTCTGGATCAGGGCGTTATTCAGGATCCAGACACGAAAGAGATCATCTATAATCTGGCACAGCAGGATATGACTGCACTGCGTATTGTATTCCGCATGGGCTGGGCGCTTCCAAATCCGGCAACTCGTTTAAATAAGGACCGTACCGGTTGCGCATTTGCTTATCTGGAGCCAGGAACACCGACACCAACTCAGAAAGTTACCTTCACAGTAACCGATGGAGATGCGGAAAGCTCGAAGCCACGTAAGGGAGCTCGTATCAATGTAGAGGGAGCAATCCTCACAACTGATGATAATGGTAAGGCAGAGTTCAGTCTGCGTTCAGGTACTTACACAGCGAAGATCTCTCTGAAGGGATGTGTATCGGTAACAGAAACTGTTGTTGTAGACGCAGCTGCTGTCAATAAGACGATTACACTTGCAACACAGTCCTGATCAGGAGGAGATTATGTACGCAGATTATGAATTTTACACATCTGGATATCTGCTGGGGAAATCCCCAGTAGTACCAGAGGAATCTTTTTTGTACTGGGAGCGCGAAGCCAGAGCGCAGATTGACTTGTACACCTTTGGAAGAGTCAAGGTTATGCCAGAGCCACCAGAAGAGGTAAAATTGTGTACCTGTGCGGTGGCAGAGGTGCTGTATAAGGCAGACAAGGCTAAGGCCGAGCAGCAGGAAAGCGGCCTGGCAGGTCCATTAGCATCCTGGTCAAATGATGGTCAGAGTGGAACGGTAGATCTGTCAAATTCAACGCTGACTGAAACTGGCAAAATGAAGGAGGTGCGGCGCCTGATCGCGCAGTACCTCTGTAACACGGGATTGATGTACAGGGGGTTAAAATGAATCCGAACTATGTCCATACGATTACGTTGTATAACCGGATTCGTGCGGCAGATACGAAAGACAGAAAAGAAAAGTGGATTCGAACTGTAATTTCTGGATGCTTCTATAAGGCGCAGGTTAATACTGTTTTGACTACACAAGCTACAGTGTCAAATACATATACCGTTCGCATCCCAAAAGATTCCAGATATCTGCCATATCCAGAATTTTTGAAAAATCCGGAAGGTCATTTTACTGTGTCTATGGACGATATTGTGGTAGTAGGTATTTGTCAGGAAGAAATAACCGGAGCGGACGGACATACAGCAACACAGCTTTTAACTCGTAACAAACCGAGTGCTTTTAAGGTTACAGCGTTTTCAGATAATACAAATCATTTGACAAATAAGCACTATCGGTTAGGAGGCTGACATGAAAGTTGAATTTGAATGGAAAAAAGATTTTTCAACTTTAGTGAGTGAGAAAACAGGAGGATTAGATGGCCTCCTGTTTTTGGCAAATGAAGCAGCACGACTGATGGATCCATATGTGCCAGCATCACAGGCAGAGGTGTTGGCACAAAATTTAGCAGTTTATCAAGAAGACGATCATGCAGTAATCCATTATTTATCTCCATATGCGCATTATCAGTGGGAGGGCAAGTTATATGTCGATCCAATTACTAAAAAAGGTGCGTTTACTAATGGAGAGGGTCTTTTCTGGTCTCGCCCTGGTGTGGCAAAAAAGCCTACTGATCGGCCGCTGAAGCATAAGAAAACAGTTCATCCATTGGCAACTTCGCACTGGGATAAAGCAATGATGACTGCTAGAAAACAGGATCTGGTTACTAGTTATGCCGCGTATCTGGAAAGGGGAAAAGCATGACGATTCATGAAGCCGTAAAGGCGTACTTTGAGCCTAAAGTGGAGGAACTTGTTGGCGATATCCTAAGCTTTAATTTCTCCCCAGAATCACGAGACAGCTTTGCGCTTGTCACCAATTACTCGGGGAAAATCATCAGCGAGTATGTAAATGGTGATAAGAAGAAAGCTTACGGATTTGCCATTGTCATAGTAAAAAATTATTCAACAGATGGCGATGATCTGAACCTGCAGTGCATGAATTTTGTTCAGAGTTTTATGGAATGGTTAGAAACACAAGATCGCCAGAAGAGGTATCCTGTGTTTCCAGATAACTGCAAGATTGAAAAGATGGAAGTCTTACAGAACATGCCGAATCTGGCTGGGGTAAATACGGAGTCAGGATTGGCAAGGTACATGGTGCAGTGCCAGATCACTTATAAAGAAATAGAATCAGATCTGCTTGGATTGTAGATTGGAGGGAAAGAATGATTAAGTTAAATTTACAGTTACACGCAAGTGAGAAAATAACAGGCAAAATTGAGCGAAAGTATATGGCACATCTGCTTAATACCGCAATTGGAGAAGAAACACCTAACTGGGTACGTCTGGGAAAGGATTTGGAAGAGTTAAATATTGAACTGAATCCAGATACAGAAACAAAAGAAGATGTAACAGGAGCAGTTTCCTTTACAAATAGCGGATATAGTCCAGCGATTGATGCAGATACATTTTATGCGGTTGTTGGAGATCCACTTTTTGAGAAGCTTCAGGAGATTGTTGATCATCGATATAAGGATGATACGCACTGTAAGACAGAAGTTCTTGAAGTGCATATGTGGGAAGGCGATGTAACAGCTGGATTTGTTGCTTGGAAGGAAGACTGTTATGTAACTCCGAAGAGCTATGGCGGTTCTGTGGCAGGATATCAGATTCCGTATCAGGTGGATTATACAGGGAACAGAGTAAAGGGTCTTTATGTTCCGGGAACCAAGAAGTTTACACCGGAAGAGTAATGAAAAGGAGAGCTAATGGAAAAATTAACATTAAAAGTTGATACTGGTGCCGTTACAGTTGATGTAGAAAACGAAAACGGAATGAAGATAGGAGAGTTTGAGTTTGTACCGACTGATACCGATATTGTAAACAGATATGGCTCTGTGGTTGAATTCTTTAATAATGTATCATTTAATGAAAATGAGGGGAATGAAGAGATTGTAAAGAAGTTTTCTAGTCAGATCAGAGAGCAGTTTGACCATTTATTTAATTACCCGGTGTCAGACAGTATTTTCGGAAAATGCGGTCCGCTTACCCCAGTTCAGAATGGTGATTTCTTCTTTGAGGTTGTACTTGATGGCATTCGAAGTATTATCGAAAAAGTGACGAATGAGCGTATAGAAAAGAAGATGAAGAAGATCAGGAAAGCCACTGCAAAATATCATGTTGTGAAATGAGTGCATGGGAGCTTCCTCAGTCATTGACTGTAGGCAATAAAGATTGGACTATTCGTAGTGATTTTCGGGTGGCATTGGATATTTTGAAATATTTCGGGGATCCCAATTATGAAGAAGATGAGCAGTGGATGATTTGTCTTGATATTTTATTTGAGGATTTTGCATCAATGTCGCCTAAACTTTATCAGGAGGCTTGTGAGAAAGCACGCTGGTTCCTTGATCTTGGAGAAGAAAAGGCAGAGGAGACACAATCTCCTGCACTCATGAACTGGGAACAGGACGCTGGACTGATTATCCCTGCGGTAAATAAAGTAATCGGAAAAGAGGTTCGAGCCATTCCATATATGCATTGGTGGACATTTGCTGGTGCATATATGGAAATTGGTGAGAGCCTTTTTTCACAAGTATTGAGTATCCGCCAGAAAAAGCAGAAGCATCAGAAACTGGAAAAGTGGGAGCAGGAATTTTACCAGAAAAATCGCAGCATGATCGATCTGAAAAAGCGTTATTCAGAGGAAGAAAAGCAGAAACAGAAGGAACTGCTTGCACTATTTGATTAAGGAGGTGAGACGTCAATGGCAGAGTCAGATGGTAGTCTGAAAATACAAGTAGATCTTGATACGAAAGGTTTTAAAATTGGCGCGAAAGATCTGGAAGCTGCTGCTAAAAGGACAGCTGGTAAGATATCTGATATTGGCGATCAGGCTTCTGCATCACTCAAGCGACAGTACAATGCAGTTTCAGAACTAAGTGATAAGTACGAAAAACAACAGCAAAAGGTTGAAAGATTAAGAGGTGAATTAAAGAAACTGTCACAACAGAAGGTACAGACAAGAGAATTTACAGATCTTGCAACAGAAATAGATAAGGCTCAGACAGCACTTGAAAGGTTGTATGATAGACGCGATTCTCGTGTAATGCTTGGTAAAGATGTGTCGCCGAAGCTTGATCTTGATATAACAGATCTTGAAAGAAAGCTGCGCTTATTAAAAACAGATCTTTTCCAGATGGACGAGGAAGGAAAGGCATATCAGCCAGCGGATACCAGTAAGTTGGAAGAGAAAATTGCAGTAGAGCAGCAAAAGCTTGCACAGATGGGAAATCATGTATCAAGCTCATATGATATTTTAAATACAAGACTGGATGAGCTGAAGCAGAAGGAATCAGCTGCGGCAGAGGAAGCAAATCGCTTGCGGGCAATTGCAGAGAATGCAGAAGTCGGAACTCAGAAGATTGTTGGACTGAATCAGAATCTGGCAAGGCTAAAGGCAAGACAGGAAGAACTGTCAAAAGCTGGAGTAGGCTCAGGTTATAAAGAATATGATCAAAATGCTGCTAAAATTCAACAATTAAACGCACAGCTGCAGGAGTATGAAAAAAGTCTGTCAAAAGTCAATAAACAGGAATCCGTATTAAACCGTCTGACCAATACGTTAAGTGGAAAGTTTGATAAAGCATCATCAGCAGTAAAGAGAATGGCTGCAATGTCTGGAAAAGGTATTGCAGCTATGAAAAATCTGGGGAGACATTCTGATCAAACAGGAATGTCTCTTTTACGTGTTATTCAAACAACGATCCTGTTTGGGGGTGTATCGCGTCTTTTACAGATGCTGACATCTGGCGTAACTGGTGGCTTTCAGAATTTAGCACAGGCATCAGTTCAAACCAACACATCTATTTCGATGTTATTGACGGCATTAACGTATTTGAAGAATGCGTTTGCAACAGCATTTTCACCGATTTTGACAGTAGTGGCCCCGATTCTTAGTGGTTTCATCAATATGTTGGCTAGAGCGGCAACATATGTTGGAATGTTTTTTGCTACGCTGACTGGTGCAAAATCGTTTAAAAAAGCGATTCCAGTGCAGGAAGATTTTGCAGCGGGATTACAAGATACTGCATCAGGAGCAGGAGATGCAGCTAAGGGATTAAAGGATGCGGCAAAAGCAGCAGACAGTTACCTAAGCCCTCTGGATGAGATTGACAGGTATGAATCCAATAAGGACTCAGGGGCAGGAGATGTAGGAGAAAATGGTGGAAGTTCCATTCCTGGATATAAGCCGCCGAGTGCATCAGAGATGTTTGAAGAAGTTCCGATTGATTCAGCGATTAAAGACTTTGCAGACAAGATAAAGGCACTAATTGCTGCTCAAGATTGGGATGGCCTTGGTGAGTTATTGGCTTCTAAGATCAATTCTGTACTGGCAAAAGTAGATGATGCAATATCCTGGGAAAAAGTCGGACCCAAGATAACATATTTTGTTAATGCATTTACTCAAACTTTTAATAGCCTGGTTCGGAATATCAACTGGGATCTGATGGGCAAAACCGTTGGAGATGGAATCAATACAATCGTTAATACACTGTTACTGTTGATCACCGGAATAGACTGGAAATTGTTGGGATCTTCCTTCGCCAGAGGAATGAACAGCTTGGTGGATACGGTCAATTGGTGGAATCTGGGAAATCTTATCGGACAGAAATTTATGATTGCATGGAATATGTTCTATGGTTTTGTTACAACGCTTAATTGGTCACAAGTAGGATTGGCGTTGGCGAATGGAATCAATGGAGCAATTGCAGCAATTGATGGTGAAACAATTGGTGCAAGTATTTCAGCGTTTGTGTTGGGATTGCTGACAATGATTACTACAGCAGCTCAAAACACAGATTGGCATGCGGTTGGTCAGACAATCGCAGATATGCTAAATGCTATTGATTGGATTGGTTTGGCATCACAGCTATATGAGGCCGGAAAAGCTTTGATTGATGGACTTTTGACTGCATTTAGTGAGTTACCAGCACCTGTGATTCTTGCAACAGCATTGATTCTTGCATTTTTGGCGGCGATAAAGATGGGACCGGCGATAGCATCTGCAGTATCAGCAATCAAAACCATAATAACTACGATTCAGGGCGCAGGAGGACTAATTTCAGCACTGAAAGCGGTTGTAGCGATGATTGGTGGACCGACAACGCTTGCTATAGTGGCGATAGTTGCGGTTGTAGCTGGTGCAGTTGCGCTGATTATCATGCATTGGGACGAAGTGAAAGAATGGATGGCCGGCTTTGTAGAATGGTTAAAATCATTATTCCTTACGGATTGGACCACAGTTTTTGGCTCAGCCGGGCAGGTTATTAATGATTTTTTCAGCGGAGTATCACAGTTTTTTGGAGGAATAAAGAAGATCTTTAGTGGTTTAATTGATTTCTTAACTGGAGTATTTACGGGAAATTGGAGTAAGGCTTGGAGTGGAATTGTTACAATTTTCGGAGGCTTTTTTGACATGATTGTTGGATTGGCAAAAACACCAATTAATGCCGTAATTGATTTGGTTAATGGTATGATCAGCGCGGTCGAAAGCGGATTGAATTGGGTAATCGGTGGAATCAATAAGATTGGTTTCACGGTTCCAGATTGGGTTCCGGGATTGGGCGGAACTGGCTGGCATCCGAATGTTGGCACAGTAAGTTGGGGAAGAATCCCACGATTGGCAACCGGAGCTGTCATTCCACCGCAAAGTGAATTCCTTGCAGTCCTGGGCGATCAGAAGCGGGGAACGAACATTGAGACTCCAGAAAGTCTACTGCGCCAGATCATGCGAGAAGAATTGCAAAGTAGGGATAGTGGTGGAAGTCGGACATACCGTTTTACCGCGCAGGTCAATCGACGAGTGCTGTTTGATGAGATGATGGAAGAAGCTCGGGCAAGACAGGATCAGTCAGGTAATAATCCATTTGAGTTAGCGTAAGGAGGAATCATGCAGGACGAAGTGATAATGATTGATGGGATTGTAATTCATCAGCCAGATAAAGATCTGCAGCATAGCTTTGTCACAACCTATTCAGAAGACAGTGTAAGAGTACAGAGCGGAGTGGGGCATTTCACTCCGCTTTTTACAGCTGAGCAGGAAAGCTATACAGCTACAAATGTTCCGGCAGAGAAGGTATCAGAGATTCTACAATTAGTAATTCAACGCAATTTCACGCTGCATTATTTTAGTCCATATTATGGTTGCTGGCGTGATGATACATTTTATGTGGGAAAAGGTGACTGTAAAATTGGCACTTTAAAAGAAAATGAAGAGAAATTTAGTTCTTTGAGCTTTAATATGACTGGAATTAATCCGGTTAAACCAGCAAGAAAGTGAGGTGATGATAAATGATTCATGTGTCTAGTGAATTTCGTGAGCAAATGGAAATGCGAACTGATTTTAAAGAGCAGGCAGAGGTGACATTTTTAGATGGAACGAAGCTTTCATTAACAGAGAATGACTTTACAGTATCGAATAATTCGATTACGGATGGAGCTGGGAGTAATGGCCTGCCTCTAGGAGCTGCTATTCAACGGCAGATTCAGATTGAACTAATGAATGATGATGATCACCTCGAAAAATATGATTTTGTTGGAGCACAAATTCGGTTGTACATGACATTTTGGCTGCCTAAAACAAAAGAACTGAAAGAACGAATTGAAAAGATTGAGTGCGGATATTTTACTGTAACAAAGCCGGAAACTTACGGACAGACAGTGATTGTAGCAGCAGTGGACGATATGTATCGAGCAGATAAAGCGTTCTATAGTGATCTGATTTTCCCTGTATCTGCATCTGAATTATTTATTGAGATGTGTGAACATTGCGGCATTCAGCCTGGCAATACATTGTTCCGCAATAATGACTTTATAATCAAGGAAAAGCCATCCGGAAGTGATTTGACATTTCGTGCTGTGTTTGGATATCTGGCAATGTTGGCTGCTGGAAATGCGCGGATTAGTCGACAGGGTACGTTGGAAATTTTGTCCTATGATTTTTCGGTATTCGATCAAGAAGGGGTGCGTATACAGGAACTTCGAAACTTCAATTCCTTGAAGATTGGAACCGAAGATGTAGTAATCACTGGAATCCGAATGAAAGTAAAAGGAAAAACAGCCGAAGAGGATCAGACATTTGTATGTGGGAAAGAAGGATATCTTATTGAAGTTGAGAATCCGCTAGTTGCAGGACAGGAGCAGCAGCTGGTGGATTCAATTGGGCAAAAGTTGATAGGAGTACATTTACGTGATTTTAGTGGTGATCACATTGCGTATCCGTTGGCGGAATTTATGGATCCGGTATATGTGGAGGACAGGAAAGGACGAAAATATCCGTCAGTATTGACCGATATTGATTTTACTTTTTTCGGAATCACGACATTAAAAAATAGTGCTGTTTCTGCAATAAGAAATAGCAGTAAGTTTTCATCAGAGGCTTCTAAGACGTATGAAGAGGCAAGAAATCTGATAACGAATGAGCGTAAGGCAAGAGATACTGCAATTGAAAATCTGGCAAGAAAGTTGGAGAGTAGTTCGGGACTGTATTGTACGAAGGATGAGCAGCCAGATGGAAGTACAATTTATTATATGCATGACAAAGCTAAGCTGTCTGAATCAATGATTATATGGAAAATGACAGCAGAAGCGATAGGTATCAGTACGGATGGTGGAAAAACATATCCTACTGGAATTGATGCAACTGGAATGGCGATACTGAATAAGATTTATGTTATTGGCTTAAATGCGACTTATATCAAAACAGGAAAGCTGTTGGTCGAGGATGGGGATGGCAATATAATATTTTGTGTAGATATGAAGACAGGTGAGGTCTTGATCAACAAGGGTATCTTAAAAGTCGGAAGTGGCTTCATCAGCACGAATGGCCGTTTTCAGCTGGGTCCTATGTCATCCCGAAACGGAAAGCTTGTAAATGGAGTATATGTCGATCAAGACGTGTACTTCGACAAGGCGATTTTTGTTGATTATGGAGTAGAGCTTTTCGGCAATAACGACTCGGCGGCCCACACACCGTACATAGATTTTCACTTAGCTGAAAGCATAGAAGATCAGCAAACTGCTGATTATACAACACGTATTGAGCAAAGCAGCTCTAACGTGATAAGTATGTATGGTAAGAGACAAGGGGATGGAGATACGCCGCAGAGTTGTACACTTAATGTTGCTGTAGTCAACACGGCATCGGATGCACGTCTGAAGGACAAGGTACAGTATCTGGATGAGGAGACAAGCCTGGCATTTATCAATAAGCTTCGCCCAGCAGCGTATCGATATAGTGCTGATCAGGACGAGATGTATCACTATGGTCTTATCTATCAGGATGTTGAGCCTATTATCAAGAGCAAAAACTGCGCATTGCTCGGAAAATTCTTGCGGTGGGAGAAGCAGCCAGATGGAAAATCAAAGCAGATTGAGTATGGAGCATTGGGTTACATCGAGCTGATATCAGATCTGATCGGGGCAGTAAAGGCGCTTACAGCTCGAGTAGAGAAACTGGAAAGGAATAATCATGATTGAAGTAAGATATAATTTGAACATGGTGCCAGATAAGGGTTCACCAATACATATTAATGTATCGCAGAATGATGATAAGTGCAGGACTTTTATTTTTAAGCTGTATTCTTCAGATGGCAGCTGGACAGCACCTGCATCTGCAACTGCAACAATAGAAGGCAGAAAAGATGATGGAAAATTTTTCTCTTTTGCATGTACATATTCAAATGGAGAAGTCACAGTTATTGTACAGCAGCAGATGGTTGCGGTGGCCGGAAAGGTACGATGTAAAATAAAAATGGTATCTGGAGCGGAGACGATAGAATCTGCTCCATTTTATTTTGTGGTAAATCCAAAGAGTATGCCAGTTAATGCTGACATGTCCAAATCAGATGTAGTTGATGCGGTTGCAAAAGCAACGCAGAAGATTGTCGATCAGGTAGCTGAAAGTATTCCACAAGATTACGTGAAGCTGAATGAGGATGTCTCTGGATTAAAGTCAGATATAGATAGCGACTTAGGGAATGCTGTTAAGCAATATATAGATAATAACAAAATTATAAAAGGATATTATGGTGGGTTTGACAATCGAATCGCTAACGATGAATACACTTGCATCAAACTAGCTAACATGAAAGCAGGAACATACTATGTAAATTCTCTATCTGTCCCCTTCACATATTTCAAGAATCTCCAGACAGGAGAAGTAAGTTCTGCTAAGCAATTAGGATTTGAAGAAGTTGGAAATGCATCAAAAGAATTAGGTACAATTACTGTGAAGTTTGATTTTGATGTATGCTTAACTAACACGAATTGGGCAAAATATAAAATGTGGGCGAATGGAGAACTTCCGCAAGAGTATGTATATGGTGTGTATTCACTAAACCTAGAAAAATCACTTGTAGGGAAATATATTGATCAAAAAATACTGCCTATAATAGCCAAGACAGACGATTTTAATGGGTTATACAACTTTATGGAGCCAGTAAAGCAGTATCTTTTAATTTCGGAGTGGGTTGATAATACTTTTTATACTGGGGCAGATAGTATAACCGTGGCTAACAATTACTTTACACAAAAAATAGAAAATCTCCCTAAAGGAACATATCACTTTAATAGAATGTCTGCACCATTTACGTATATCAAAAACGTTGATACTGGAGCAGTCAGCAAAGCATCAGATTTGGGATACTCTGATGTTAATGGAAAAGAAACCACCATAACAATAGATTACAATTTTAATTTATATCTTACCGTGTACGGGGTACCGACAACTATTTATCCTATGTGGGCGAACGGAGAACTTCCGCAAGAGTACAAAGAAGGCTTATATGATATCAATTCAAATACTTTAAAGCCAAAAAAAATATATTATTGTGGTTCTAGTCGAGAGTATAAAACTCTTAAGGGAGTAATCGAAGAAGCAACAAAATTTATGGATTGTATCGTATATGTTGACGCAGAAACGTTTGATCTCGTAGAAGAATTTGGAGAAGAATATTTGGATTCGTATAGCGGTACTAACATGATCGGCATTTTCTTAAAAAATAGAATTCATGTTATTTTCGCAAATGGGTCAAAGGTATTGTTCGATTACAAAGGAAGTAATACAAAAGTACACGAGTATTTTTCGCCTTTTAACAGTGGGGAACATGGCTTCACTCTTGAAAACGCATGGATTGAATCGAAGAACTGTCGTTACTCTGTGCATGATGAAAGAGGACATAGTTCGGATGCTTATCATAATAAATATTTACGTTGTACAATGATTCACGATTCATCAAGTTGCTCTTGGAAAGCTCATCAGGTAATAGGAGGAGGTCTTGGGCAATTTGGAGACATCTTAATTGAAGATGGCTATTATAAATCAGTTGGATGTGCCGACAATATATCTTATCATAATACCACTCTTACGGGTTCAAGCAAAGCAAAATCGAAAGTTGTAATTCGGGGGGCCTACATAGATGGAACTACTTTATGTGCTAATTATGGTACATCGAAAGAAATTTCTCAAATGTTTGTCTGCGGATGCTCACTAGGAGCACAACCAAAACTTGAAAGAGTGATAACTGAGGAAAGGGCAGACAACATGGAAGTTATTGCATGGGGAAATACTATAAGAACTAATTAACTGAAGGAAGCGTTTCAATGCCCTAACGGGCTTATCTTTTGGCTCATTCTACCATACGGTAAATGGATTTGCAAGATTTATGAGAAAAAGTTGGTGAAAATAATTGAACTATAGCAGATGGGATGGTACAATGAAGATATCAAATGAGCAAAGGAGAAAACGATGAGCAAGTTGGATTACAAGATCGAAGAGCGATACACCAGTGAGTTGGCGGACATAGCTAGTAGGCTAGACAAGCTCAGAAATGGCAGAGTGTATGAATTGAGTAATGTCCAGTCAGATGGATTCATCGCAACCAACGTAGACAAGTTGAAGGATCAGGTAAATAAGTTGTTGGGAAAAATTCAAAATGACGGGCAAGCCAATGACGAAATTTTCCTGTAAAAGTTAGACCTCAGGTTACATGATTTAAAAGATTACCGTAGGCAAAGAGCCTGCGGTATTTTTTATGGGAGGGAATGCGTATGGTTTATATCAGAGCGGAATCACTACTGTAGAAAAGTTATAATTAGGTATAATTAGGCGCAGAAATTGAAGAAAAGCAGGTAAAGCTATAATTAGGATTATAATTAGGTATAATTAGGAATAATTAGGGCAGATAAAAGCACAAAATTAACGCGCTATAATTAGGGAGGCCGAAAAAAGTATTAAAAAAGCGTTATTTTATGCGGAATAGGGAACTATTAAAAAAATGAAACAATACTGTTTTTTTAGGAAAAAATTGTTACCTATTAACGTGTGATCCAGAATGACAACTAGGCGCAACTAGGCGCAACTAGGACGACAACTAGGAACAACTAGGAGCAATTAGGGAATTCGATTATAAGGGCTACAATTGCACAAAAATGTAAAAGATGCAGAAAACCTATAGTTTGTTTTAACTTTGAAGGTATCAAAAGGTGCACTATTGACCTTTTTAGGATGAAAATTGAAGCTTTACCTTAAAACGACAACTAGGAACAACTAGGAGCAACTAGGGCGGCTCATAAAGCGAAATTTTAGTGTTACAACTGGGAGAGGAAAGAAAATTGTTAAAAAAGCCTTATTTTATGCGGGATTGAGAAAACTTTTACCGATGCAATTATCGGTATTTTAGGGGATTTATGGTAGGGAAAAACTCATAGTCAAGTAGAGACAACAATGAAGTATATTACAGTAGATCAGGATTCGATTAAGCTTAATCATCGAAACTGTGTAATTTAGTTAAAATAAGGAGTACCGTGGGCCAAATGCCTGCGGTATTTTTATAGGAGAAACTATGACCTACATAAGAGCGCCTGCTGCAAAAAAGCAGCAAAGTAAAAAGTATATGCTGCATTATCGCAGAGAGAAAGGACAAGAAAATGAATGAAAATGCGAGTGTAACTTATATCAAGGGGATTTTTACGGCGGTATTCAGTGTGCTTACATCTCTCTTCGGAGTGCTGGCGGTGCCAATCCTGCTAATGGTTGGTGCTAATGTGATTGACTATGCTACGGGCTTAATTGCAGCACCAAAGCGCTCGGAGGATATCAACTCATACAAGAGTATGAGAGGAATCTGGAAAAAGGTGTGTATGTGGCTACTGGTAGCTGTTGGCGCGATCATCGACGAGCTGATCTTGTACGCATCCGGAACGATTGGCATCACCTTACCGGGGTCTTTTTTAGTTGCGTGTGTAGTCGCGTGCTGGATCATCTGTAATGAGATTCTTTCGATCCTAGAAAATTTGAAAGACATCGGCATCGCCATGCCGCCGTTTCTGGAGCCGCTCGTCAAGAACATTAAGAGTCAGACGGCTGATAAGGTGACAACAGATAAGGACAAGGAATAATCAAGGGAGGGCTTCGGCCCTCCTGTTTTTGCGCCAGCGCAAGAAAGGAAACAGATGACAGATACAGAATTGAAAAAAATTGCAAAAGTAATCTATGCTGAAGGTGGAATTTTCTCGGGCAAAAATGATTTAGCCTTACTGGCCATTGCTCAGTGTATCCACGACCTACTATCAAGCTATAAGGACTTAGACAGTTGCTTAAAGTCGGCCTTTACAGCTCCATCAGACCAGTACGACACAGCTTGCCTTGATGCAGCAAAAGCAGTATTTGAGGAGGGCAAGCGACGCTTTCCAGACGCACAGATTTTGCAGTTTAGAAGCTTCACCAAGTACTCTGACGGAGCAGGAAACCCCGACAAAGGAAAGCTTGCAGATCTGTATAAGAACTATGATTACTTAGGCAGCGACTCTATTAGCACAAGATGGGGTCATTTCTATTTTGGCAAAAGGGAGGAAAAGAAGATGTTCCGAATGCTGGTTATGGCAGGACATGGACGCAATCAGGATGGCAGTTGGGACCCCGGAGCAGTAGGCTGTGGATATCAGGAAGCAGATTTGGCCAGAGAACTAAGAGATCTGATCAAGGCAGCTGCTGATCGAGCAGGAGTGGGGTGCGACATCGCCCCTGACAGAAACCACTACTCCTATTTTAAGGCGGGTGGTCAGTACGATGTTTCTAATTACGATTATGTTCTGGAGATACACTTTAACGCCAGCGCCACGCCTGATCAGGCTGGTGATGGACAGCTAAAAGGAAGTATGGTCTATATTGATCAGAGCGAAACTGGTCATACTGTAGAGGACGTGATCTTGTCCAACCTGTATTCGCTGGGTAGCCGTCAGGCGTGGGACGGTGTAGTGGTCAGTCAACGCCAGTGGCCTTCCGGTCTGTTGGTGCAGAGCCGCATTCGCACTCAGGGCGTGTCCCACGCGGTGCTGGAGACTTGCTTTGTGACGGATCAGGATGACATGGATTGGTACTTAGTCAATAAGACTAAAATTGCGTCGGCAATCATCGCTGGTATTCAGCAGGGATTCGGACTCAACTATACAAAGAAAGTCACACCTTATATGGTTAAAGTAGACGTTGCCTTCATCCCAGATCACGTCCTTAACATCCGTGAACAGCCTACCACAAAATCCCCAGTTGCTGGAAAGATCACAGAGACGATGTCACTGACCATTGTTGATGAAGCTTCCGGTACTGGAGCATCAAAGTGGGGCAAACTCAAGTCTGGCGCTGGCTGGATTAGTCTGGACTATACAGTTAGATAAAAATTGCACTTCTTTACGATACAAGTATATCAATATCCCACTGAATACTAAGATATCCACATTCTGTTGCTGTTTGTATTAAAAGATTGTTGTAGTCGCCGTAAGGTGGTCTGAAAAAGCACATATTTTGACCAGTCAGCTCCTTTACATTTTTGTGTACCTGCATTAACTCATCGCGGATCTGTTCTTTTGAAAGTGTGCTCATCTCTGGATGTGTCTGTGAATGATTTCCTATATCGTGCCCGGCAGCAGCAATTGCCTTGACATCATCAGGATATGTATCTACCCAGCTTCCTGTTAAGAAAAAGGTAGCATGAATTTGATTTCGTGCCAGAATTGACAAAAGATCAGCTGTATCTTCATTGCCCCAGGCTGCGTCAAATGTAAGCGCAATTTTCTTTTGATCAGTCTGAACACAATAAATTGGCAATTCTCGTGAACCTTGGGTAGTGCTGACCATTACAGCGGCAGGCAGTGTAAAAGCGGTAAGCAGAAGAAGTAAAAAAGCAGCGGAAAGTAAAAGTGTTTTGAAAGAAAATGGATGAAAGATACCTTTTTGAAAATTGAACATGACATGATACCTTATACCTTTTTAATAACTGATATGTAAAGAAGGTGGGATTCATGATGATTTTTCTTATTGTATGTTTTGATTATCTGTAGTACAATAAAAAACAAGAGAAAAAAATTGTTACATTATGAGAGGATGGTTTTCAATTTATGTATTATGTAGATGAACATATTAAAAATACAAATCGCGTTTTTCCGCAGCAGGGTCGTTATGATTATCTGCGCTATGATATGAATGAAAATCCAGAGGGACTGCCAAAGGAATTTGTAGACAGCGTATTAAAAGAGATTACACCAGAATTTCTTTCGATATATCCTGAGCCGGATCGCTTCTTGAATAAGTATGCAGCCTATATTGGCGCATCCTATGAAAATGTGGTAGCAGTAAATGGTTCTGATATGGGAATACGCTATCTGTTAGAGACATTTGGTGAAAAAGGAAAAGATGTTGTCACAGTTGCACCAAGCTTTGAAATGTATTGGGTAAACTGCAGCATTCTTGGCCTTCATCATGTTCCAGTTGCATATGAGTCAGATATGACGATTTCGATTGATAAAATTTTAGATGCCATTACAGAAAATACTAGAATTGTAGTATTATTAAATCCAAACAATCCAATCGGTAATGTTTACACTGAGGAGGAATTGGAAAAGGTAATCGAAAAAACAAAGAAAGTCGGTGCAATCGTTGTTATTGATGAAGCGTATCATTATTTTTATCCAAATACCTTCTTAAAATATGCACTGAATGAAGAGAATGTAGTGCTTTTGCGTACATTTTCAAAGCTGTTTTCGATTGCCGCATGTCGTCTTGGCGTTGTAATCAGCAATCCTCAGATTATTCATTATGTGAAAAATGCGAAGCTGACATTTGATGCAAATGCGATTGCGCTATTATTTGCAGAACGCATTTTAGATCATCCAGAGATGATTGAGCAGTTAATAGAAACGGAAAAAGAGGGAAAGGCATATACTCTTGCAGAACTCACAAAGCATGGATACGAGACAAGAGACTGCCGCGGAAACTTTATTTTCGTGACGCCAAAACATCAGGCGGCAGAGGTTGCGCAGAAATTAGAGACAGAAAAAAAGATTTTAGTAAAATCATATGGAAATGAAATGCTGAAAAAATATCTGCGTATTTCAGTTGGCTCAAAAGAGGCAATGGAACGTTTCCTGACTGCATTTTTTGAGATTGACGAAAGATCATAATATAGATTTGGCAGACGTTTGAATGGTAATAGAAAAATACGAGTACAAGGAGAACGATTTGAAAAAAGTCATTACGTATGGTACGTTTGACCTGCTGCATTATGGTCATATAAACCTGCTCAAACGTGCGAAGGCGCTGGGAGACTATTTAATTGTGGGTGTGACAACAGATAGTTTTGATATCAGCAGAGGAAAACTGAATGTTCAGCAGTCTCTGATGGAGCGTATTCAGGCAGTAAAAGATACAGGACTTGCAGATGAGGTTATACCAGAGGAGTACATTGGTCAAAAAATAGATGATATTCGTCGATATCATATTGATGTTTTTGCGATTGGTTCAGATTGGGAAGGCAAATTTGATTACCTGAAGGAATACTGTGAGGTGGTTTATTTGCCGCGCACAGCCAATATTTCAAGTACAAAGCTTCGTCAGGAAAACAGTGGTATACGTCTTGGTATTATTGGATATGAGCCGATGGTTGAGAAATTTATTCAGGAATCCAGGTATGTAGGAAATGTAGAACTGTCGGGGATTTTTCAGCCGCCAATACAGCAAGAACAACGATCAGATGGTTTGTTATTACATGAAAAAAAGTATGCAGGAGGCCTTACAGTTTATGAAACGCTGCAGGAATTGCTTGATGAGAGTGATGCAGTCTATGTTGTAACATCGCCGGATAAACGGGCTTGGTACAGCCAAAAGGCATTAGAGCAAAAAAAACATGTTCTTTGCGAATCACCAGTGGCACTAGAAAAAGAGGGTGCACTTTTTCTGACAAGACTTGCAAAAGACAAAGGCTGTGTTTTCTTAGAGGCTATTAAAACAGCATATTTTATGGCATTTAACCGTCTTGTTCTTATGGCAAAGAGTGGAGAGGTTGGAAATATCAAGGCAGTTGAAGCAACATGTACACAGATGACACCGCCGCCTGTGGGCTATCAAAAGGGTGGCTTTGGAAGTATGGCAGTATGGGGCCCATTTGGTTTATTGTCGGTATTTTCAATTTTGGGAACAGATTATAAAAAATGTGATATGGTGACGTATCATACAAAAACTGATCCAGATCTTTTTTCAAAGATAAGTTTTTTGTACGCGAATGCAGCAGCATCTGTCAAGACAGGAATTGGTGTAAAATCAGAAGGTGAGCTTATCATAACAGGAACAAAAGGATATATTTATGTACCATCACCGTGGTGGAAGACTGATTATTTTGAAGTTCGTTATGAAGACTTTACACAGAACAGACGCTATTTTTATAAACTGGATGGAGAAGGGCTTCGCTATGAGATAGCTGCTTTTTCGCGTGCTATTCAAAATGGAGTAAATACAGGCTGTATGGATGAGAAAATTACGGCATCAATAAGCAGTGTGATGGAACAGTTTTACGATAAGGAATGCTCTAATCATGATTTTATATCTTGATAGAATGAATTATCAGCAAAAAAAAGGCCAGTTCAGGCAAAGATTTTGTAAAAAAAAGTCTGGTAATTTGTCTGAAATATGCTATACTATTAAAGATTGTGTGGTTAAACAATAGCCATAAATCAAATTAGGACAAGAGTTTGTCTGTAACAGGATGGACTTTAGAGTCTGGAAGACAGAGAGGAGAACCCGGTATGGCCAAGGGAAAGAAGAAGTCGGCCAAGACACCGCTTTTAATTGTGGTGCTTGTATTGTTGATTATTGTTTTTGCGGGACTTTGTGTATTTTATTTTGGATTAAAGCATTATCTCGGAAAAACGAATTATGTAGATGATAGTGAAGTTACCATTAATTATGGTTTGTTAACAGCAGATGAAGATGATGTGGAAGGCTTTACTGAGATGGAGACGCTGGATGCAGAGGCAGCAGCAGCTTTTGCTAAAGAAGTAAATGTAGGTCAAAATATTGATATTGCTTCTGACGGCGATGTTTATAATATCCTTCTGATTGGTTCTGATACTAGAAATGGATGGTATGGAAATTCCGATTCCATGATCTTAGCTTCCATCAATTCGCAGACAAAGACGATTTATATGACAAGCTTTATGCGAGATTTGTATGCTAACATTCCAAATGTTGGTATAAGAAAGCTAAACAGTGCCTACGCAGTTGGTGGCGGTCCGCTTCTTGTTTCTACAATTGAAAGTAATTATCGTATTGATATTGATAATTATGCTTCAGTTGATTTTAGTTCGATGGCTAATATCATAGATCTTGTAGGTGGTGTTGATCTGGAAGTTTCAACACAGGAAGCAGGCTATATCAATATGTATCTGGATGAGCAGTGCAGACTACAGGGATTGAATGCTTCTGACTATTATGTTACAGGTGGCGGAATTACACATTTGAATGGAAATCAGGCAGTTGGATTTGCAAGAATCCGTTATACAAGCCGTGGAAGCGAGCATTCCGATTATGGCCGTACTTCAAGACAGAGAGAGATTCTTGTACAGCTGATGCAAAAAGCAAGATCTCTGGATGCAACAACCTTGCTTGCTGTTGTAAATAATATGCTTCCGCTTATTACTCACAATATTGATGCGGCAACATTGACAACCTTGATTGCTAATGCACCTTCCTATATCAATTATGATATTCAGACGGATCGTATCCCGTATGATAACATGTACACAAACTTAGGCGAGGAGCTTGTTCCAGATTTTGAGGCAACAATTAATCGTCTGCATCAGACTATTTATGGAAATTAAATAAAAGTAAAATTCGTCTTATCTTTTTGATAGGGCGAATTTTTTTGCAAAAAAATAAAAAAAGTGCTTGACAGATTTTGAAATTATGTTATACTCTTTATAGAACAAATGAAACATACATAACTCGCAGCCACTAAGCGATTGTTCTCAGGACATCATAGATAAAATATACCAAATGATGTCGTGCAGTGGCAGATAAGGAGGGGCTATGAATATTAATAAATTTACACAGAAATCAATGCAGGCAGTTCAGGATTGTGAAAAGCTTGCGTATCAATATGGAAACCAGGAAATTGATCAGGAGCATCTGATCGTTGCGCTGTTACATCAGGAAGACAGTTTGTTTGCAAAACTGATTACCAAGATGGATATTCAGCTTGAATATTTTGAAAACAGAGCAGTTCAGACACTTGAGAAAAAGGTGAAGGTGTCTGGTGGAAACGGACAGCTTTATGTCAGCAATGCACTGAATAAGGTACTTGTAAGCGCAGAGGACGAAGCAAAGGCAATGGGAGACGAATATGTTTCCGTTGAGCATCTTGTCCTGTCACTTATTCGTTATCCAAACAATGATGTAAAGGAACTGTTTCGCGAGTTTGGTATTACCAGAGAACGTTTTCTTCAGGTATTATCTACGATTAGAGGAAATCAGAGAGTGACATCTGACAATCCAGAAGCCACTTATGATACATTAAACAAGTATGGCAGTGATCTTGTTGATAAGGCAAGAGATCATAAGCTTGATCCAGTAATCGGACGAGACAGCGAGATTAGAAATGTTGTACGTATTCTTTCACGTAAAACAAAGAATAACCCTGTTTTAATCGGTGAGCCGGGTGTTGGTAAGACCGCAGTTGTAGAGGGTCTTGCACAGCGTATTGTCCGCGGTGATGTTCCAGAAGGTTTGAAGGACAAAAAGATCTTTTCACTTGATATGGGTGCACTTGTAGCTGGTGCAAAGTATCGTGGTGAATTTGAGGAGCGTCTGAAAGCCGTTCTTGATGAAGTTAAAAAGAGTGAAGGTAAGATTATTCTATTCATCGATGAGCTTCATTTGATTGTTGGTGCAGGCAAAACTGATGGCGCAATGGATGCCGGCAACATGTTAAAGCCGATGCTTGCAAGAGGTGAGCTTCATTGTATTGGTGCGACAACACTTGATGAGTATCGCAAATATATTGAAAAGGATCCAGCACTAGAGCGTCGTTTTCAGCCAGTTTTAGTTGATGAGCCAACGGTAGAAGATACCATTTCCATCCTGAGAGGTCTGAAGGATCGTTATGAGGTTTATCATGGTGTAAAGATTACCGATGCTGCGCTTGTAACAGCAGCAACACTCTCTAATCGTTATATCTCAGATCGTTTCCTTCCAGATAAGGCAATTGATCTTGTCGATGAGGCATGTGCGCTTGTAAAGACCGAGATGGATTCCATGCCGGCTGAAATGGATGAGCTAAGTCGTAAGATTATGCAGCTTGAAATTGAGGAGGCTGCATTAAAGAAGGAAACTGATCACTTGTCACAGGAGCGTCTTGAGACACTCAAGCAGGAACTTTCAAGTCTGCGTGAAGAGTTTGCAGGCATGAAGGCACAGTGGGACAATGAGAAAAAGTCAGTAGATCACTTAAGCAAGCTGCGTGAGGAAATAGAGCAAGTTCATCAGCAGATTGCTCAGGCACAGCAGAAGTATGATCTTAACAAGGCAGCTGAGTTACAGTATGGCAAGCTGCCACAGCTTGAAAAACAGCTGGCAGCAGAGGAAGAATCTGTAAAGTCAAAGGATCTTTCTCTTGTTCATGAGGCTGTTACAGATGATGAAATCTGTAAAATTATTTCAAAATGGACAGGTATTCCTGTTGCCAGACTTACAGAGGGTGAGCGCGAGAAGACACTTCATCTGGCTGATGAGCTTCATAAGAGAGTCGTTGGTCAGGATGAGGCTGTTGAGAAGGTAACAGAGGCGATTCTTCGTTCTAAGGCAGGAATTAAGGATCCTTCAAAGCCGATTGGTTCGTTCCTTTTCCTTGGACCAACTGGTGTTGGTAAGACAGAGCTTGCAAAGGCGCTTGCTCAGAATCTGTTCGATGATGAAAACAACATGGTTCGTATTGATATGTCGGAGTACATGGAGAAGCATTCTGTATCTCGTCTGATCGGAGCGCCTCCGGGATATGTTGGATACGATGAAGGCGGTCAGCTGACAGAGGCAGTACGTCGTAAACCATACAGTGTTGTTTTATTTGATGAGGTAGAAAAGGCTCATCCTGATGTATTTAACATCTTACTTCAGGTACTTGACGATGGTCGAATCACTGATTCTCAGGGTCGTACCGTAGACTTTAAGAATACGATTTTGATCATGACATCTAATATTGGATCCTCATATTTGCTTGATGGCATTGATGAGCAGGGCAATATCAGATCAGAGGCAGAGTCAGCTGTTATGAATGATCTTCGCGGTCATTTCCGTCCAGAGTTTTTGAATCGTCTTGATGAGATAATCCTCTTTAAGCCATTAACAAAGGACAATATTGGCAATATCATTCATCTAATGGTAGCAGATGTCAATAATCGTCTTGAAGATCGTGAGCTGTCGATTTCTCTGACAAAGGATGCAGAGCAGTATATTGTTGAGCATGGCTATGATCCAGTATATGGTGCAAGACCGCTGAAGCGTTACCTGCAGAAGAATGTTGAGACACTTGCAGCAAGAATCATTCTTTCTGGAGAAGTTCACGCACAGGATGTTATTGAAATTGATGTCGGTGATGGTGGTTTGAAGGCAGAAGTTGTTCATACACCTAAGAAGGCATAAAAGGGTCTTTGTTACAGTTCATGAATATCACTTGCAATTTTTATTGATTGATAGTATAGTTTAAGAGGTATCTTCTAAAAAAGAAGATGCCTCTTTTCTAATACTAATTAAAAAAGTCAGTATTTATTCAAACTTATATGAAAGAAACACGGATTTGGATTGTTGCTGACAGACAATATAGATGATATGAGAGGCTTAGAGTAAAGATTATGAAAATCAGTGAATTACTGCAGCGCATTGACTATATGGTATTGCAGGGCAATCTTTCAGATGAAGTGACGGGCATTTGTCATGATAACCGTATGATTCAGGAAGGGGATGCCTTTATCTGTATCTCAGGCGCACGTTTTGATACACATACGATGGCAAAGGAATTGGCAAAAAAGGCAGCACTTCTTGTTGTTGAAAAGCCAGTTGAGTTAGAAGATGGCTGCAAAACAGCAGTTGTGCAGGTCGCATCTACAAGAGATATAGTTGCAGCACTTGCAGCAGCCTTTTATGGATATCCATCTGAAAAGGTGGTTTGTATCGGAATTACAGGATCAAAGGGCAAGACAACATGCACTCATATGATGGCTGATATTTTGCGTGCAGCTGGTTATCTTACTGGAACAATAGGTACAAACGGTGCCATAATGCCTGCAGGATGCGATCATGCTGTATGGGGATCCGATAAATATAGCTGTGCACCGTGTAATGAGACACCAGGCTATGACTGCTATGAATTAAATAATACGACACCTGATCCGATGGAATTGCAGATGTATCTGGCAATGATGGTAAAGGCTGGCTGCACGCATGTTGTTTTAGAGGTTTCTTCTCAGGGCATGAAACAAAAACGAGTGGCAACAGTAGATTTTGCTTATGGTGTGTGGACCAATATCGAGACTGGTGATCACATTGGACCGAATGAGCACAAGGATTTCGAGGAATATCTATATTGCAAGGCGATGTTGTTAAACCAGAGCCGCCGTGCTTATGTAAACTGTGATGATCGTCATCTGGATGCTTTTATGAAGTATGTAACCTTAAGCGATGGTTCTGATGGTCGCACAAAGCAGGTATTCTATTATGGAGAAGGCGAAAAGGCCGATTATCGCATTGGCAATTTAAAGAAGAGCCAAAATGGTGTGCTTGAGGCTCCAGGAATCGAGTTTACGATGAGTGGTGCGTTGGATGCAGACATTCGGGTCAATCTGCCAGGCGATTTCAATATGTACAATGCGGCAGCAGCAGTTGCCATTGCGCATGATATGGGAATTTCAACTGATATCATCAATAAAGGATTAACTCATTTAAAGATTCGCGGCCGTTTTGATATTGTGTTCAATAATGGTCATTTTGCAGTCTGTGTCGATTTTGCCCATAATGGTTACAGCACAAGAAATCATCTTGAAGCACTTCGTGAATATCATCCAAAGCGTATTGTCTGCGTATTTGGTGCTGACGGAAACCGTTCCAAGTATCGCCGCTACGAGATGGGAGAGGCGAGTGCACTGTTAGCCGATTTGAGTATTGTTACTGCTGGTCACAACCGCTATGAGACATTTGATCAAATTTTTGCCGATATCAAAATTGGAATCGACAAGGCACAGAAAGAAAAGGCAGAACCTGTTTCGTATTTGGTCATTCCGAACCGCAAGGAAGCAATTCGTTATGCGATTGAACATGCACAGGAGGGCGATATGATTACCATTCTTGGATTGGGACATGAAAGCTATCAGGAAGAAAACGGCATTAAGACACCGCACAGTGATATTCAATTTGCGGCACAGTGCTGTAAGGAGTGTTATCCGCAGGGGTAAAGCAGTAATTAGCAGAATGGCTACAAAACACTTGAGGGAGGAAGAAGAATGGATAGACAAAAGGTAAAGTCAGGACTGGGATTAATGTTCTGGGGAAATATTGTGGCATTATTTGCAGTAATTCCAATTCTGGGAGTAATTGCAGCTCTTGTTGGCGGAATTATGGAATTGATTGCGATTGTAAATCTGAGAAAACAAAGTGAAAATTATAACAATGCATTTTGGTTTACAATTGCCGGAATTGTGCTTGGGCTCTTCGCCGGTGGAGATGGATTATGGGGAACAGCGATATCAATTCTCCATGGCCTTGCAACATTGGGTGCAACCTACTACATTTGCACAGCAACAGAGGAATGTGTAAGTACGGTATCTTACGAGGTAGCAGATTATTGCCACAGTGTATGCAATTGGTATGTTACCTGCATGGTAATTTCACTGGCGATCAGTGCAGCTATATTTGTATTTTCAATTATTCCGATATTAGGATTTATCGTCGCAGCAATTGGATCATTGGCACTTATTGTAGTGGCTATTTTCCAGTTAATAGCGTCTATTCGCTTTTTGATTATGCTTTGGAAGTGTCAAGGGGTGCTGTAAAAAGGTAAAGGGCATATGCTATAGAGATGTGGCATATGCTCTTTTTTTGTGCTGTTTTCTAAAATAAACAATTGTTGACAATAGTTATAAACGGTGATAAAATAAAACAAAAGATGCTATGGGATAAAAGAATACTGAACAAAATGAAAAAAATGAAGGAAGATGCGTATGAAGGTATATTATGCAAAATCTAGTAAGAAAATGATAACAAATAAAGAACATCTTTCAAAAGTTGCAGATTTGGCGTACAAATTTGGGATGGAGATTAGAAGACCAGAGGAAGCAAAAGTTGCAGGACTTTTTCATGACACAGGAAAATATGGGGAACGTTTTCAAGGTGTGCTTTCAGGAGTCAACAAGGGAGTAGATCATGCTTTCTCTAGTGCGGCATTATTGTATTTGATAAGAGGATTGACGCAAAAAGATCATACTAGCTCAGTGTGGAGAAAGTATGAACCTGTTATTGAAGCAATTCGGGGACATCATGATGGGTTAGTTCTCATAGAAGGAAAACTGGAACAAGAATTTTATGAGGCCATAAAAGATCCAAAAATGGATTGTTGCTCTAGTAAGTTGATTCCTTCTCTGCGAGGTCAAGAAGAATTTCGAGAGGCAATGAAAGCTTTTAAGAATGATTTCCCGACATATCATTTGCCAAAGCTTCCTGAAAGGAAATTTGAGAATCAAGTTGAAAATATGTTGGATACTCGGATGCTGTTTTCGTGTTTGGTTGATGCTGATTACAGTGTTTCAGCAAGTGATAATGAAGCAGATTATCTTGAGAAAAATAGTGGAAGCCAATTAAATGCAGACGAAGCATTAAAGGTATTGTATGAATATTGTGAAGAACTTAGAAAAAATTCGAAAGCGGATTCAAAAATAAACAAAATCCGAAATCAGGTATTTGATATTTGTGGTGATGCAGGGGAAAAGCAGCCGGGACTTTTTACATTAACGGCACCGACTGGAGTAGGTAAAACATTGGCAATGCTTCATTTCGCATTGCGTCATTGTCAAAAAAATAAAATGAGAAGAATTATTATCGTACTCCCATTTTTGTCATTAGCAGAACAGAGCGAAAAGGAATATTGCAAGATTGTTCCAAACATATTGGTAGATCATAGCCAGAAAAATTTGCCAAAGGAAATTAGAGAGCTTGATTCAAGATGGGATGCGCCGATGATTATTACAACATCTGTTAAGTTTTTTGAGAGCTTGTTTGCAGACAAGCCGGGTGATTGCAGAAAACTGCATAGCATTGCAAATAGTGTGATAGTTTTTGATGAGGCACAAAGCCTACCAACTGAATTAGCACCGGCAACTGTGAAAGCAGTAAATGCATTGTGTAAGAGATATAATTGTTCGATGGTATTTTCAACTGCTACACAGCCAAGTTTTGATGCGTTGCCAGATACAGAATGGAAACCAGTGGAAATTATTCCTGAAAATAAAAAACTCTACGATCAGATGCGTCGTGTTCATGTTGAATGGAGACTTTGTAAAAATGAGGAGCGATCTAATAATAGAGCATCGTTAGAACAGATTGCAGATCAAATGGCATTGGAACCAAGTGTATGTACAATTGTAAATTTGAGACGTCATGCAAGAAAATTGTTTAATGAACTAAAAGACAGATGCGAAAGTGATGAAGAAGTATTTTTACTGACAACAGATCTTTGTCCGGCACATCGTTTGGCGGTTGTAGAAGAAATAAAAGAACGATTGAAATCAGAACCGAAAAAACCATGTAGAGTAGTGGCAACGCAGTGTATAGAAGCTGGAGTTGATCTTGATTTTAATGTAATGTATCGTGCATTAGCACCGTTAGAGGCAATTATTCAAGCAGCAGGACGTTGCAATCGAAATGGTAGTTTGCCGGATGGTGGTAAGTTAATTGTATTTGAAGTGATGGAGGATGGCGGGTATCCAGGGGCTTTTTATGAAAAAGCTGCAAATGAAGTAAGATATTTATGGAAAGAGAATGAAAAATTAGGAGTGGATCTTGATAATCCAGAAACGATCCAATCTTATTATAATAGGTTGTTTCAGAAAGAAAAGGGAAAAGCGTCATTAAATGATGCATTAAATAAGAAAAATTATTCTGATGTGGCGAAAGAGTATCAGTTGATTACAAATCAAGGTATACAGCTGATTGTTCCATGGAGTGGAAAAAAAGAGTTGTTTAACAATATTCGTTTAAGACTTGAAGAAAAAGGATTGACAACTGAAATTATGCGTGAAGTAGCACCAATCACAGTTTCTTGTTTTGAAAAAGAGTGGGTAGAACAACATGCAGAACCATTGTACTTTTGGAAAAGAGTAAACGGAACAAGAGTAAAATTAGAAAGTGGATATTATATTTTAAACGTGGGCCATGAAAAATATTATGATGAAAAAATGGGATTGAAGATGGAAGATGTAGAGGCAACGGATTATATGATATAATCCGTAAAAATATGAATATCAAGTTGACAAAATGGCAATTTAAAATCATAATATATACAACACCAAAAATAAAATATGGAAATGAAAATGGTATAAATAAGTTGGTGAGAATTGAAATGTATATATTATAATTTTAGTGGCATTCCCAAAAACAAGCAAAGCATAATGATTGGGAATGCATACAAAAATGGAGGTAAAAAATGGAACGTGAGATTGCATTGGAGGTATGGGGGGATTTTGCATGTTTCGCACCACCAGAGGCGAAGGTGGAAAGATTAAGTAGCCCAGTACCGACTCCGTCAGCGGCAAGAGGAATCTATTCTGCAATTTATAGTAAACCCATGGAGTTCTATTGGCAGATAACACGAATAGAAGTATTAAATCCCATACGTTACATCAGTTTTAAACGAAACGAGGTAATATCAACTGTTAACGTAAAATCAAAAGTAGAAGATTCTATTCTTTATACAGATGAAGATCGAACCCAGAGGATGACTCAGGCGCTTAGAGATGTACGCTATCGGATTGTGGCAGTGATCAAACCTCAGCCAACATATACGGGGACAATCGAGCAGTTATATAGTCAGGCTTTACGTCGGATTCGTTCTGGCAAAACTTTTTATCAGCCATCATTAGGGCTTCGTGAGTTTGTATGCTATTTTGAGGAGAGTGATTTGACTCGAAAACCGATTGAAGACAGCATGGATTTGGGGCTGATGTTATATGATGTATTTGATTTACATGATTACATCGTTCGTAAGAAGACACAGCCAAAAGTATCATTATATCATGCTATTATGGAGCATGGCGTGATTCAGGTACCGCCATATGACAGTGATGAAGTGTTGAAAGGAGGCAGCCTATGCTAAAAGCATTATACGATTATGGAATTAGTAACCATCTTACACTGCCGCCTGGATTGATTAAGAAGCAGATACGAGGATATATAGTGCTGTCAAAAGATGGAGAGTATCTAACTGTTGAAAAATGCGAAAATGAGACGCAGCCATGTCCGGATATTGGAAGATTAGTAAAGGGTAAAGACAAGTGTAATGTTTTGGCAGAAAAATCTAGTGTGATTTTATTTGCACCAGAAAAGGAAGATGATCGTTCAGCTAAAAATGAGTTCTTTAAGAAGGCACTTGCAGATGGAGCAGGAGAAGTTCCGGAATTTTCATTATGTCTTAAGGTGTTAGAGGATGAACAGACACTTAGAGTAATACAAGCAGAGGCACATCAGCGGAAAATAAAAGGTATAGATCGTATTTCTTTTAAGATAGATGGTCGACCAATTGTTTTAAATCCGCTTGTACAGCATTGGTGGGAGCAGTATCGACTTCAGTTTACGAAATCAGATGATTCCGATTTTGCACGCTGTATTATTACAGGGGAACCAACAGTTCCTCTGGCAACCGTGCCAACAGTAAATGGACTTCAGTTGGTGGGTGGCCACGCGAGCGGAGATGCATTAATTTGTTTTGACAAGAGTGCATTTTGGTCATATAACTTGAAAAAGGCAGCAAATGCACCAGTTTCAGAAGAAGCATTTGCAGTGGTAAAAGCAGCATTAGATGATCTGTTAGCTGGTTCTTTAGCTATGTACAAACGAGATAAAGATAGAAAATTTAACCCAACAGCTCCTATTTTTGCAGGCATGAAATTTGTACATTGGTATGATTGCCAAGTTGAGCCAACGGAAGATCCGATATCATTGGTCTTTAATCCTGAAAATTTTAGAGATTTTGTTGATGAAGAAGATGATGAGGATGAAGCATTAGATGAGGAAATGCAGGAGGCGTTATACGAGGAAGAGCAGAGGGCGAAAGCGCAGCAGGTAAAAAGAAATGCGGATGATTTGATCAAGAGTATTCAGGATGGTGGAAAACAGGTTCCACTTAACTGTCGATATCATATTCTGCTGCTTTCTGGGGCAAATGGACGTGTTATGGTGCGTAGATATGAAAATGGAAACTATGCAGACTTACAGAAAAATCTGATTCAATGGGAAGATGATTTGAAAATGTGCAATGATATAGGCACGGAAGTAATGCGTCCTTGCAAATTGACAGTTCGTTTGATCCGTTTATTAGCACGCCAGAAAAATGATAGAAAACCTTTAGAGCGAATGAAGAAGGAACTTGCAGGATTGGCACCATCTATTGTAATGGCGATTATGAGTGGAACACCATTGCCGAATGAAGTGGCAGTAAAGGCGCTAGCTACTATTCGTTCTGAAATGCTTGACCCGGATGAAAACAATAAATTTTTATATATGCCAAATGGAATCTGTTGTCAGTGGTTGAAGGTTTGGCTGATGCGTAGAAAACGTATGAAAAATGAGGAGGTAAAGTTAATGGCTTATTATGATCCAGAATTTGAAAATGCCGCGTATCATTGTGGTGCGTTGGTGGCAGTTTATGCGGATATACAGCATAAAGCGATGCCAGATGTAAAGGCAAGTATTGTACAACGTTATTATGCATCTGCTAGTCGAACACCAGCAATGGTATTGGGTAGATTAGCAGTAATGTCACAACATCATTTGGAGAAGATAGAGAATGAAGGTCTTGTTAGAATTTATGAGGAACGTTTGAATCAGGTATCTACTTTTTTTGGAAAAGAGAAAGGGCATGAGCTACCAAGAACATTGGACCTTGAACAGCAAAGTTATTTTGCAATTGGATATCGTCAAATGTGCGCGAAAATAAATGCAGATCGAAGAGCAGCGGCAGCAGCAAAAAAGGAAAAAGAACAGAGTGAAACAAAGACAATGCAGGAGGAATAAAAAAATGGCTATTCAGAATCGTTATGAATTTATGTATTATGTAGCATGTACGAATGCAAATCCGAATGGAGATCCTGATATGGGAAATACACCGCGTATGGATCCAGAGACAATGAAAGGATACATTACCGATGTAGCAACAAAACGCCGTATTCGTAATTATGTTCAGCTGGCACATGGTGAAGAACCTGGTATGAATCTTATTATTCAGCAGGCAACAAATATTAATCGCCATATTGCAGAGGCGAAGAGAGCAGCAGGAATGGAAGGCGCGAAGGATAAAAACAGTGTTTATGCTGGACGTAAAAAGGCATGTGAGCTATTTTATGATGTTCGTGCATTTGGCGCTGTAATGTCTACTGGACCAAATGCGGGACAGGTGCGCGGACCAGTTCAGATTACATTTGGAACAAGTTTAGATCCGATTTTACCAATGGATATTTCAATTACCCGTATGGCTGTAACTGAGAATGTAAAAGAAGATACCGTGGAAGCGTATTTAGAACTTGAGAAAAACACACCAGAAGATAAATTGCGTACCATGGGACGCAAGCAATTAATTCCATTTGGATTATATGAGGTTCGTGGATTTATCAGTGCGAATCTTGCAGCAGAGACAGGTTTTGATGAAAATGATTTGAATATCTTGTTTGAGGCCATTATGAACATGTATGAGCATGATCATAGTGCAAGTAAGGGAGAGATGGCGGTAGTTTCTCCATTGATTATTTTTAAGCATGTTGGAACGGATACGGATGCAGTGCAGCGCGTTCGTCAGGCGAAATTAGGATGTGCACCGGCTCATAAACTATTTGAACTGGTTAAGGTAATGAAAAAGCCAGAAGTAGAATCTCCGCGTAGTTATCACGACTATAATGCAACTGTCGATTTAAAGCGGGTACCAGCAGGCGTTGAAATTGGATTTAAAGAAGACGCGTTTAGTCCAATTGTTTGGAAGGAGCTACCTGAAAGCGAAAGCTGGTTTACGCATGGATGAGTCTGAATATCTGCCGTTATCATGGCTTTCACAGATCAGCTATTGTCCGAGACGAGCAGGTCTGCTATTAAATGAAAGAGTATGGGAAGAAAGCAGTGATACCGCAAAAGGGAGGGCGGAACATGAGCGAGTTCATACACAGAGAATTGAGAAAAGAGGGGACTGTGTAAAATTGTATGAGTTTACCGTCTACTCAGATTTATTGGAACTGTTGGGAAAATGTGATTGCATTGAAGCAAACAAAAGTGAAAATGGATGCCACATTCCGGCAGTTGATTTTCCAGTACAATTATATCCGATTGAATATAAACATGGAATTGTCCGGGATGAAGAGGAATATAAAATTCAGCTTTGTGCACAGGCGATGTGCTTGGAAGAAATGTTTGACACTGAAGTACCCGAAGGTGCCTTATTCTTTATATCCTCACATCGCAGGCTTGAAATTGTTCTTGATGAATCACTTCGTCAGCAGACACGAGAATTAGCAAATGAACTGCATGAGATTCGTACAAAACTTGTTGTTCCAGATGCTGTGTATAGTGCAAAATGCCGTAAATGTTCACTGAAGGAGCTTTGTATGCCAAAAGTAAAAAGAACTGCAAGAAAATATTGCGAAGCTTTGCGCAACGAAGCAAGCGGAGAAATAGAGGAGGAGACACTGTGAAGAAGCTATTGAATACATTGTATGTGTTAACTCCAGAGAGCTATCTGTTTTGCCGAAATGATAATGTTTGTGTTCAGGTGGGAGGTGAGGAAAAGCTTGCAGTTCCAGCGCTGACGATTGATTCAATTGTTTGTTTTGGAAAGATGACAGTCTCTACACCACTTATTCAATATTGTGGAGAACATGGAATCAGTGTAACATTTTTGAGCGAGCATGGACATTTTATGGGACGGTTTTACGGACCTGTGAGTGGAAATGTTTTGTTAAGGAAAAAGCAATATGAAGAAATGAATGATGAGAAGTTTTGCAGAGAGTTTGTTCAAACGATTTTATATGCAAAAATTCGCAACAGTAAGCTGGTTTTAATGCGTGCAGCCAGAGTCTGCAAAACAGAATCTGGAAAAGAAAATTTACAGAAGGGTGTTACACAATTAAACGAAGCTGCAAAGAAATTAGCTTTGTGTGAGAATATTGATTCGTTAAGAGGTATTGAGGGAGCAGCAGCAACGGTTTATTTTGCCCGATTCGATCAGATGATAGCGGATAATCCTAACAGATTTTGTTTTGAAACAAGAAGTAGAAGACCTCCTCGTAATGAGGTAAATGCAGCATTATCATTTACTTATATGCTATTAACACGAGAGATGCAATCAGCTATGGAAACAGTTGGGCTTGATCCAGCTGCAGGCTATCTTCATACATTGCGCCCAGGACGGGCATCATTTGCACTTGATATGCTGGAAGAACTGAGAGCGCCATTGTGTGATCGTTTTGTAATTTCACTTTTTAACAAGGGACAATTATCACAGAAAGATTTTGATAAAAATGAAGATGCTGTATATTTGAATGAGCGAGGGAGGAGAATACTTCTTTCAAGCTGGCAAAAACGAAAGAGTGAAGAAATATTGCATCCTTTTCTGGAAGAGAAAATTCAGATTGGTATGATACCATATGCTCAATGCATGTTATTTGCACGTGTTTTGCGAGGTGATTTGGATGAATATCCGCCTTTTGTTTGGAGGTGATTATTAACGTGTTATTAGTAGTTACATATGACGTTGACACGACTAATAAAGAAGGAGAACATCGTTTGCGCAAAGTGGCACAGTTATGTGAACGCTATGGAATGCGTGTACAAAATTCAGTGTTTGAAGTTTTATTAGATGCAGCTCAACTGACTACTTTAAAATGTGAACTTGAAAAAATAATTGAGCCAGATGTGGATTCAATTCGAATTTATCGTCTTGGCAACAGTTATAAAAACAAAATAGAAGTAATGGGAAAAACATCAGTACTTCAAGCTGGTGAACCATTATTGCTTTAAAAATGTGTGCGCTGATGACTCTCATACATTTTTTTGTGAGACATTGGCGCAGGTAAAAATATACAATTTATAAGAAATATTGAACTGGAATTGAAAAAAAGACTACCTTCCGAGAAGTTACTATAAAAAAACAAGGTTTGGTAGAAAATTGTGTCGATTTTATTGAAAAAATTGTGTATTTTTGCAGCTGCCTCTCATGTAGAGGCGTGAATTGAAATGAGAAAGAGCGTCAATTTGTTGTGGGGAATGTTGCTGCCTCTCATGTAGAGGCGTGAATTGAAATAGTACGTGTTCTTTGAGTATCTGTATCTGGATGGTGGCTGCCTCTCATGTAGAGGCGTGAATTGAAATAATCACAGTGACCGCGGCAGATCTGTCAGGAACAGGGCTGCCTCTCATGTAGAGGCGTGAATTGAAATTATACGGCCACCCTCCGTTGCGTGCTTAAAGGAGGCTGCCTCTCATGTAGAGGCGTGAATTGAAATGGGTTTGTACCAGCAGTAAAGGCTTTCTGTGTAAGTTGCCTCTCATGTAGAGGCGTGAATTGAAATATGCCTTCTGTTTCCATCGGTATCACCTCCTCTCGTTGCCTCTCATGTAGAGGCGTGAATTGAAATGTGGAAGACCCGACAATCAATGCACTCTGCGGTGGCGTTGCCTCTCATGTAGAGGCGTGAATTGAAATTTTAAAGACAGAAAGCTTTATACACCAAAAGAGCGTTGCCTCTCATGTAGAGGCGTGAATTGAAATACATTGAGGGGCTGGGCTACGAGGAAGACAAAAGTTGCCTCTCATGTAGAGGCGTGAATTGAAATTTTCCGGTGCAATCTTCGGTGTGGTGAAGCTGTTGTTGCCTCTCATGTAGAGGCGTGAATTGAAATAGTATACATTTGGCGGCATGGAGCAGTTAACTAGGTTGCCTCTCATGTAGAGGCGTGAATTGAAATCTGTTCAGTGTGTTCAGTGCTTTGTTTGCGGCCTGAAGTTGCCTCTCATGTAGAGGCGTGAATTGAAATTGAACTAAGTAATTGTTCTGTGCCTGCTGAGATGTCGCCTCTCATATAGAGGCGTGAATTGAAATATCTCTTCTTCTGCCGCTATTGGTAACTTATTTGTGTCGCCTCTTATGTAGAGGTGTGAATTGAAATTGGCAAGGGAGTAGATGCAAACGGAGTAGAGAAGGTCGCCCCTCGTGTAGAGGCGTGAATTGAAATTTTGATTACAAATACAAACAGGGCGAAGTACGTCGCCTCTCGTGTAGAGGCATGAATTGAAATGAAAATGCAACCGGAACAGTTACTGGCTCTGGAAGTTGCCTCTCATGTAGAGGCATGAATTGAAATATTTACGACTAAAGTTGATGTGTTTGCAAATGTGTTGCCTCTCGTGTAGAGGCGTGAATTGAAATAGTTATAAATATATCAATGGTGTAGATGATAATGTGTCGCCTCTCGTGTAGAGGCGTGAATTGAAATATTACTGAGAGAACTTCTCTTGGAAGTAACCCGTTGCCTCTCATGTAGAGGCGTGAATTGAAATGCTTACCATTTTGCTATAATCCTGCTGCCACTGTTGGCTGCCTCTTATGTATAGGCGTGAATTGAAATTTAATCCACCCCATCACTCCTCACTCACCGCCGCACGTTGCCTCTCATGCAGAGGCGTGAATTGAAATATATCGGAACAAAGGAATTTGATTCAGCGACACTGGCTGCCTCTCATGTAGAGGTGTGAATTAAAATATCTTCTACGACTGGCAAGACGATGGAGTGGGAGACGTCGCCTCTCGTGTAGAGGCGTGAATTGAAATACCTTTTGCAAAGAAGGTGTGTATTGAAATCTATGTCGCCTCTCATGTAGAGGTACGAATTGAAATGAAGGTTGCGCGCAACATCAATTAAATATTGCGTTATTATTTAGATGTAAATAATATTGCGCGGATCTGAATAGTTGTAAAAAATTAAAGTTTTTATAGAAGGAGGCTTGGGAAAGTGTTTAAAGAGATGATGGAGCAGATCGAGGAATTTCTTGAGAACACCCCGAAAGATATCTACGAGTTTTCAATCATCTTTGAAGATATGTTGGTGGATGATTATTATGAGATGTATGAAGAACAGCCAGAGGCTATGGAGCTTCTGGCAAGTAATGTTCCATATATTTGCGCTACAGCTGAACCAGGCATGAAACCGGCTGAAATTGAAGCATTTAAGAGTCAGTTAGAGAAAGAGTACCAGAGAGCTAAACAGGCGATGAGATAAAAATTATGCAGAAGGCGCCGCGGGAACAAGGTCCGCCGACGAAACCATTGCACCGAAGGGGTTTCGTAACATATCTTTGCGACTGTAACAGCCAACCTGGTCACAAAGGAAATCCCCTTGACATTTTAAATTGCTGAGTGTAATATACAATATATCTTTTTCTGCCATTTGAAGGGCAAAAAAGTCAAAACAACCAACCCTTGAAAGGAATAACATGGATTTAATAGATTTGAGAAACGTTTCCGATTTAACCGGAATTGACATCAATATGGTAGATACAAACACCTTGGCACCGGAGATGGAACCAAACAGACAGCTCTATTTTATGGCAAAAAGCAGAGAGTATGTGAAAAGAAAGTCAGAAGAGTTAGGAAGAAACTTAACAGTTCATATTACTACTTTTGGCTGCCAGATGAATGCGAAAGATTCTGAAAAACTGCTTGGTATTCTTGAAAAAATCGGATATGAGGAAACTGATGATGAAAAGGCTGCTGATTTTTTGATCATGAATACCTGCACTGTGCGTGAGAATGCAAACCAGAAGGTATACGGTCATTTAGGAATGTACCAGAGCAGAAAGAAGAAAGCACCTCACCGTATGATTGCTATCTGCGGCTGTATGATGCAGGAGCCAGATGAGGTTGCAAAGATTCGTAGCAGCTACCGTTTTGTTGATATTGTATTTGGAACTCATAACATATTTAAGCTTGCAGAGTTGTTATATCAGGCATTTACTAAAAAAGAACAGGTAATTGATGTATGGGAAGGAACTGATCAAATCGTAGAGGATCTTCCTGCTGTCCGCAAATATTCCTTTAAGTGTGGTGTTAACATCATGTATGGCTGTAACAATTTCTGCAGCTACTGTATCGTTCCATATGTGCGCGGAAGAGAGAGAAGCAGACAGCCAGAGGATATCATAAAGGAGATTAAGCAGTTAGTAGCTGATGGTGTAGTAGAAGTTATGCTTCTTGGTCAGAATGTAAATTCATATGGAAAGACACTTGATAATCCAATTACATTTGCACAGCTTTTACAGCAGGTAGAGCAGATCGAAGGACTTCGTTGGATTCGTTTTATGACATCACATCCGAAGGACCTGTCAGATGAATTAATTGAAGTGATGAAAAATTCCAAAAAGATTTGTCGTCACTTACATTTGCCGCTTCAGTCTGGAAGCAGCCGTATTTTAAAGCTTATGAACCGAAAGTATGACAAGGAACAGTATTTGGAGTTAGCAGCAAAGCTTCGCCGCGAAATTCCTGATCTTTCTTTGACTACGGATATTATTGTTGGCTTCCCAGGTGAGACTGAGGAAGATTTTGAAGATACAATGGATGTAGTACGCAAGGTGCAGTATGACAGTGCATTTACTTTTATTTATTCAAAGCGTACAGGAACACCAGCTGCTGCAATGGATGATCAGATACCAGAGGAAGTGGTAAAGGATCGTTTTGACCGCCTGTTAAAGCTTGTTCAGTCTATTGCGACAACTCAGTGCAGCCGCGATACTGGGAAAACACTTGAGGTGTTGGTAGAAGAGGTTAATGAGAAAGATCCATCTATGGTATCAGGACGTCTCAGCAATAACACAGTGGTTCATTTTAAGGGAGATAGTTCATTGATCGGAACGATCTGCAAAGTAAAAATGATAGAGTCCAAAGGCTTTTACTATTTGGGAGAGCTTGTGGAATAACGCATAAGATAAGAGGAGATAGCGGCTGACGGTTACGATAGCCGCTATCAGACTGTGTGCAGTTTTGCAAATGGACAGCAACAATTTACAGTAAGAGAGGCATAAGTAAATGGAAATCAACAGGGCGAAACTGTCGCCGATGATGCAGAAGTACTTTGAGACAAAGGATCAGTATCCTGGCTGTATTTTATTTTACAGATTGGGTGATTTTTATGAAATGTTTTTTGATGATGCGATTACTGCGTCAAAGGCACTGGAGATTACGTTAACAGGAAAAGAATGCGGACTAGAGGAACGGGCACCTATGTGCGGAGTTCCTTTTCATGCAGCCGACAATTACATAGATCGTTTGGTAAAAAAAGGCTATCGTGTCGCTATTGCAGAGCAGATGGAAGATCCGAAGCTTGCAAAGGGTCTTGTAAAGCGTGAGGTTATCCGTGTGGTGACACCAGGAACAATTTGTGATAATAAGGCACTTGATGAAACAAAGAACAATTACCTTATGTCAATTGCCTATGTGGGTGGCATTTACGGAGTAAGTACATGTGATGTATCAACAGGTGAATTTTATCTGACAGAATTAAAGACAAAAGAACAGTTAGAGGATGAGCTGTTTAAGTTTACACCGGCAGAGGTAATATGCAATGATTTGTTTGAATTAAGTGGAGAAAATCTGGATGAATTAAAAGACAGGCTGCATTTTACTGTATCAACACCAGATTCCTGGTATTATAAGGAAGACAATGCAAAGAAGATTTTAATGGAGCATTTTCATACAACTTCACTTCTTGGAATTGGTCTGGAGGATTATGATTCAGGAATGATATCGGCAGGTGCTTTGATGCAGTATTTGTATGATACTCAGAAAAGTACAATGCCACATATTACAAATATTCAGCCATATACTACAGGCTGTTATATGATTGTGGATACATCGACACGCCGCAATTTGGAACTGACAGAGACACTTAGAGAAAAAGAAAAACGCGGAAGTTTGCTTTGGGTGCTTGATAAGACAAAGACAGCGATGGGAGCAAGGCTTCTTCGAAGCTTTATTGAGCAGCCACTTATTGATCGTGCGAGAATTTTAAAAAGACAGGAAGCGATTGAAGAACTGCTAAACGAATATGTGACAAGAGAAGAAATTCGCGAGTATTTGCAGCCAGTTTATGATCTGGAGCGTTTGGCAGGTCGTATCAGTTATAAGACAGCAAATCCAAGAGATCTTTTGGCATTTGCGGCATCACTTCGCATGCTGCCGCCGATTAAACAGCAGTTAGCTGATTTTAAAGGATCACTGCTGAAAGAATTGTATGATGAACTAGATACTCTGGACGATTTGGAAGCATTAATCAGCAGTGCCATTATAGAGGATCCGCCGCTTGTTATCAGAGAGGGAGGAATCATTAAGGATGGCTATAATGAGGATGTAGATAAGCTTCGCCGCTCAAAGACAGAGGGAAAGAACTGGCTGGCAGAGCTAGAGGCAAAGGAGCGTGAACGCACAGGAATTAAGACATTGCGCGTGCGTTACAATAAGGTGTTTGGTTATTATATTGAAGTAACCAATTCCTTTAAGGACATGGTTCCTGATGATTATACAAGAAAGCAGACACTTACAAATGCAGAACGCTTTATCACGCAGGAGTTAAAAGAACTTGAGGATTTAATTCTTGGTGCAGAGGATAAGCTGGCAGCGCTTGAGTATGAATTGTTCTGTGATGTGCGAGATCGTGTGGCATCGCAGGTAGAACGTATTCAGAAGACAGCGCGTGCAGTTGCGCTTCTTGACGTTATCGCATCTCTTTCTTTTGTTGCGGAACGTCAGAATTATGTTAAACCGCAGATCAATGAAAGAGGAATTCTTGATATTAAAAATGGCCGTCATCCTGTTGTTGAGCAGATGATTCCAAATGATATGTTTGTAGCAAATGATGTGCTGCTTGATAATGGAAAGAACCGTATTTCGATTATTACAGGTCCGAATATGGCTGGAAAGTCGACTTATATGCGTCAGGTCGCATTGATTGCGCTTATGGCACAGATTGGAAGTTTTGTTCCTGCAAAATCGGCTAATATCTGTATAAGTGATCGCATTTTTACAAGAGTAGGTGCTTCTGATGATTTGGCATCTGGTCAGAGTACCTTTATGGTAGAGATGAATGAGGTGGCGAACATTCTTCGTCATGCGACAAAAAAGAGTCTGATTATTCTTGATGAAATAGGACGCGGAACTAGTACATATGATGGTATGAGTATTGCGTGGGCCGTTGTTGAATATATCGCGGATGCCAGACAGCTTGGTGCAAAAACGCTCTTTGCAACGCATTACCATGAGCTGACGGAGCTTGAAGGCGCATTAAATGGTGTAAATAATTATTGCATTGCTGTGAAGGAGCAGGGTGACGATATTGTCTTTTTGCGAAAAATTGTTAAGGGTGGTGCAGATAGAAGCTATGGAATCCAGGTTGCCAAACTGGCAGGTGTTCCAGACCGTGTTATAAACCGTGCAAAGGAACTGGTTGAGGAACTGACTGATGCTGACATTGCAGCTCGTGCAAGAGAGATTGCACAGATGCAGTCAACACCATCTAAAAAGCGCGTATCACGCCCAGATGAAGTAGATGCAAATCAGCTGACACTTTTTGATACAGTAAAAGATGATTCTATAATAGAAGAAATCAAAAAACTAGAAATTGCAAATATGACACCGCTTGATGCGCTTAATACGCTGTATCGTATGCAGGCAACACTAAAAAATAGAATTTGATACTTCCAAGGTGAAAAGCTCAGATTGATTCCTGCTTGCAGGAAATCATATCTGAGCTTGGAACCTGCACTCCCATGAGGATGGCAGCGATTTACGAAGTAAATCCGCGAATCCGAATGAGAGTAGGATTGCGAGAGCGGCGAAGCTGCGTAGCAATCCGTAGGAAGTATCAAAATTAAAAAGAGGATGCAGCGAATCCGAATGGGAGTAGGATTGCGAGAGCGGCGAAGCTGCGGAGCAATCCGTGGGAAGCATCAAAAATATAAAAATTAAAAACATACAAAGGAGGTCTGCAATGCCCGAAATACAATTGCTCGATCAGGCAACGATTAATCAGATTGCAGCAGGAGAGGTTATTGACAGACCATCTTCTGTTGTAAAGGAGCTGTTGGAAAATGCTATTGATGCGAAAGCAACAGCGATTACTGTGGAAATCAAAGATGGTGGAATCAGTTTTATTCGCATTACCGATAATGGCTGCGGAATTGAAAAGGATCAGGTGCGTAAAGCTTTTTTGCGTCATGCAACGAGTAAGCTTCATACAATTGATGACTTGTTAGATATTGGTTCACTTGGCTTTCGTGGTGAGGCACTTTCGAGTATTGCAGCTATTGCACAGGTGGAGCTCATTTCAAAACCGCCTGAAGCTATGCTTGGCATTTCCTACCAGATTGAAGACGGCGAGGAAAAAAGTTTAACACAGATAGGTGCACCAGACGGCACAACAATTCTCGTGCGCAATTTATTTTACCATGTGCCTGCCAGGAAGAAGTTTTTAAAGACAGCAGCTACAGAGGGAAATTATATCAATCAGCTGATGGAAAACATGGCTATGCTTCGTCCGGATATATCTATGCGCTTTATAAATGGCGGACAGAATAAGCTTTATACGAGTGGAAATGGTCGCTTGAAGGATTTGATCTATACAATTTATGGAAGAGAAATTTCATCTAATGTGTTAGAGATCAACTATGAGTGTCCTCTATTCGCAGTGACAGGTTATATTGGCAAGCCAATTATTTCAAGAGGAAATAGAACTTTTGAAAACTATTATATAAATGGCCGTTTTGTAAAAAGCCGTTTGATTGCTGCTGCAATAGAGCAGGCGTATAAGCCATTTATGATGCAGCATCGTTATCCGTTTACAGTGCTTCATATTAAAATTAAGCCTGAGCTTATTGATGTAAATGTTCATCCGGCGAAGATGGAAGTGCGTTTTCAGCAGGAAAACGAAATTTATGAGCTGTTAGCAGGCGCAATTGAAAATACACTTCGCGGCAAAGAATTTATTCCTGATGTAAGTGATGATGGCAAGGCAGAAAAGAAGGTGCAGGAAAAGCAAAAGCTGCCAGAGCCTTTTGAGCAGAGACGTCTTCAGGCGATGAAGGAGATTATTCCACCGCCACCTGCAGAACATAAAACTCAAAATGAACAAAAGCCATCAGCAGAACATAAAACTCAGAGTGAACAAAAGCTGCCAAGAAACGAAGAACAGCCAAATGTGCCGTCAAAACTTTCTGAGCCTGTTTGCGAATATAAGGCAGAAAAAAAGCAGACGATAAAGGATTCTGATTCGAAGTGGGAGTCTGCCTCTGGAATACACAAACGTATTGGACAGGATGTATCTCAAACTGTTAATCAGATGCCTACTCAGCCAGAACAAAAATTAGAAAAACCAGAACAGCAAACACTGTTTACGGAGCCGTTATTGTCGGAGAAGGCAAGAATCCATCATCGTCTGATTGGACAGCTGTTTGATACATACTGGCTGATTCAGTATGGAAATCAACTTTATATAATGGATCAGCATGCCGCACATGAAAAGGTAAACTATGAGCGGCTTATGGAAGCATACCGCAAAAAGGAGCGTATTACTCAATTTGTGAGTCCGCCGATGGTTATTTCACTGACAAGGGCAGAGGAAGCGATTTTAGAAGAATTTAAAAGTGAATTTGAACGCATTGGCTTTACAATTGAACCATACGGCGGGCGCGAGTATGCAATCAGTGAGATTCCGGCAAATCTTTATGGAATCAATGAAAAGGAGTTGTTTTTGGAGATGCTGTCTGATCTTGAGGATAGAGGAAGCATGCAGCCATCCGAACTGATTGCATCAAAGCTTGCGTCGATGTCGTGTAAGGCAGCTATTAAGGGCGGTCAGAAGATTTCGTTTAAAGAGGCAGATGCGCTTGTGTCACAGCTATTGACACTTGAAAATCCGTATGCGTGTCCTCATGGAAGACCAACGATTATCACGATGACTAAATATGAGCTTGAAAAGAAGTTTAAGAGAATTGTGTGATTATATGATTTTGAATAGCAAACAATAAACTGCAACGAGCAATAGGTAGGAATAAATATGATAGAAAATAAGAAACCACTTATTATATTGACCGGTCCAACGGCAGTGGGAAAAACAAGCGCCTCAATTGGACTGGCAAAATCGCTTGGCTGCGAGATAATTAGTGCAGATTCTATGCAGGTTTATAAATATATGGACATTGGTTCTGCAAAAATTATGCCTGATGAGATGCAGGGCGTTCCTCATTATCTTGTGGATGAGCTGCTGCCAGGTGATGAATTTTCCGTAGTGCGCTTTCAGCAGATGGCAAAGGCGGCAATGGAAAAAATTTATGCTAATGGTCATATTCCGCTTGTGGTAGGCGGAACTGGATTTTATATTCAGGCACTTTTGTATGATATTGATTTTGAAGATACATGCGAGGATAATGCGTACCGTACACAGCTTGAAGATAAGACAAAAGAGCTTGGAAATGAATGGCTGTTAGAGCAAGTGCGAAGCGTTGATCCTGCATCGGCAGAAGCAATTCATGCAAATAATACGAAGCGTCTAATTCGCGCACTGGAATATTTTAAATTGACAGGTCGTCCAATCTCAGAACATAATGAGAAACAGCGCCAGAAAGAATCACCATACAATTTCTGCTATTTTGTCCTGAACAGAGATCGCGCAGAGTTGTATCGTCGCATTGATCTGCGCGTGGATCAGATGATGGAGCAGGGACTACTTAAGGAAGTGGAAGCATTAAAGGCGATGGGCTATGACAGAAGTTATGTCTCAATGCAGGGACTTGGCTATAAGGAGCTTTTATCATATCTTGACGGCGAGTGTACATTAGATGATGCGGTAAGTCAGATTAAGCAGTCAACGAGACATTTTGCAAAACGTCAGCTTACCTGGTTTCGCAGAGAACGCGATGTAACATGGCTTGATATTGACGGAGCAAAAAACGAAGATGTTATAAGCATATTGACAGAGCAGTGTGTAAAAAACTTACATGCCGCAGTAAAAATACAGCAAAAATAGAAAAGAGAGAAAGAAAAATGACAATGAAAGAAACTTACCTGTCCATGGGGATTGGTGAAAAGACGTATGAATTTTGTGAGAAAATCGAGCAGGATCTTAAAGAACGTTTCTGCGAGATTGATAAAGTTGCAGAGCAGAATCAGATGAAGGTGCTTGGTGCAATGCAAAAAAATCATGTAAGTGAAGCTTGCTTTGCAGCAACAACTGGATATGGATACAATGATATGGGAAGAGAAACGTTAGAGCAGGTATATGCTGATACATTCCATACAGAGGCTGCATTGGTGCGTCCACAGATCACATGCGGAACACATGCGCTTGCGCTTGCACTATCTGCAAATCTTCGTCCAGGTGATGAGTTGCTTTCACCTGTGGGAAAACCATATGATACGCTTGAAGAGGTAATTGGAATCCGTCAGTCTGTTGGTTCTCTTAGAGAATATAATATTTCATATCGCCAGGTAGATCTGCTTAGTGATGGCAGCTTTGACTGGGAAGGTATTCGCGCTGCAATTAATGAGAAGACAAAAGTAGCAACGATTCAGCGTTCAAAAGGATATCAGACAAGACCGACACTTTCTGTTGAGCGTATCGGTGAGCTGATTTCATTCATCAAGTCAATTAAGCCAGATGTGATCTGTATGGTAGATAACTGTTACGGTGAATTTATCGAAGAAATTGAGCCATCTGATGTTGGTGCAGATATGACAGTTGGTTCTCTTATTAAAAATCCAGGAGGCGGACTGGCACCGATTGGCGGTTATATCTGCGGAACAACAGCATGTATTGAACAGTGTGCATATCGTCTTAGTGCTCCGGGGCTTGGTCAGGAGGTTGGTGCATCTTTGGGTGTTCTTCCATCATTCTATCAGGGATTTTTCCTGGCACCGACAGTAGCGGCAGGTGCGCTTAAGGGAGCAATTTTTGCAGCAAACGTATTTGAAAAATTAGGTTATGATGTAATTCCAAACGGTACAGAACCTAGATATGATATTATTCAGGCCGTGACGCTTAGAAAGCCTGAGGCGCTGATCGCATTTTGTCAGGGTATTCAGGCAGCAGCTCCGGTTGACAGCTATGTAACACCAGAACCATGGGATATGCCAGGCTATGATTCACAGGTTATTATGGCAGCCGGTGCATTTATCCAGGGTTCTTCGATTGAGCTGAGTGCAGATGGTCCTCTAAAGGAGCCATATGCAGTTTATTTCCAGGGAGGTCTTACCTGGTATCATGCAAAGTATGGAATTATGATGGCACTTGAAAAACTGGTTCAGGCAGGTATTGTCACTTTATAAGAAATTTCCGTATGTCAGAGCAGGAACTGTCGGCTTTTGACATACGGATTTGTTAATATTCGAAAATTTCTTCTATACTTTAAAAAAGAATTGTGATAAAATAAGTTCATAATGGTTTCGATACCTGGAAGTAAGGAACGATTATGAAACATGATATTTCAAAGCAGCTGCCCAAAGATATCCAACCGTACGAAAGGTGTATGGAGCAGGGCGCTGGTGCACTGAACAATGCCGAACTGCTTGCCGTGATTTTAAGAACAGGAAGCGTTGGCGAAAATTCTCTTGAGCTTGCCTCAAGGCTTCTTGCGATAGAAAGTCTTTCAGGGCTTGTGTCTATGACCGTAGCTCAGTTGACTAAGATACGCGGAATCGGAAAGGTAAAGGCAATACAGCTTCAGTGTATTGGTGAGCTGTCAAGGCGTCTTAGTGCGTCAAGACAGCAGGGGATTGTGTTGGACAGTCCTCAGGCAGTCGGAAACTATTATATGAACCGTCTCAAAGATGAGCGTCAGGAACAGGTACTTCTTGTGTTCTTAAATAATAAGGGAGCACTGATTCGCGATCTGGTGTTGACTAAAGGTACAGTGAATCAGACAATTTTGTCACCGAGAGAGGTTTTTATTGAGGCCTTTCGTTATCAGGCAGTCAAAATTATATTGATTCACAATCATCCCAGCGGAGATCCAACCCCGAGCGCGGAAGATGTTGCGGTGACGCGGCAGATTCAAAAGGCGGGAGAGCTTACCGCCATCCCTTTGCTTGATCATATCATCATTGGTGACGGCAGATTTATCAGTTTAAAAGAACGAGGATATATTTCATGAAAAGCAGCAATCAAAACAGCAATGTAAAAATGCCTTTTACAAGAAGACCGCAGCTGATCCTTTTTATATTGACGGCGTGCTGTGTGATTTCTATGGGGTATTATTACATCAAAAAAGAAAACATCGTGTCAGTCGGACAGGTAGCAGGGGCAATCACTGTTCCGGTGCAGAAGGGTGTTAACAAGCTTGGCAGTATTTTCTTTAATTTTGATCAGGAACGACTGAGCAAAGAGGAGGCGATGGCAAAGATTGAGTCGCTTGAAGATGAAAATAAAGAACTCAAAGAGCAGATGGTTTCTTATGATCAGAAGATTCAGGAATATCAGGATATGAGAGAACTTCTTGAACTCAAAAGTGAGTATGCCGATTATGACACTGTTGGGGCAACTGTGATCTTTTCTGATATGACAGGAAACTGGTTCTCTACCTTTACGATAGACAAAGGTACAGATGATGGCCTTGAAGTAGGCATGAATGTACTTTCAGGCGGCGGACTTGTAGGTTACATATCGGATATAGCAAAGGGTCATGCAGTTGTGACTTCGATTATCAATGATAATGTAAATGTCAGTGCAATGCAGTCTACAACAGGAGATGCCTGTGTTGTTACCGGTGATCTTCCTTATATGAAGGAGCATGGTCTTTTGAAGCTTCAGTATATGGATACCGATTTTAATATCAGCAGAGACAATGTAATTGTTACATCCAATATTTCAGACCGCTATCTTCCAGGACTTGTTATTGGCTATGCGCAGGATGTTACTGTGGATGAAAATGGGCTGGCTGCATCTGGTTATTTGAAGCCGGCAGCGGATTTCAAACACATACGCAACGTGCTTGTAGTTACGACACAGAAGCAGTCTGCAGAGTAAACAAAGGATGGAGAAAAAACAGATGAAGATTAAGATACTCAGAGTTGTTTTATGTATAGTACTTGCCGTCAGTTGTTTTATGCTGCAGTCAAATTTTACAAGGATTATTCCAATTTTGACTGCAGCGCCCAATCTGTTGTTAATTGTCACATTTTCAGTTGGCTTTTTAAAGGGCAGGATGTGGGGAATGCTTACAGGACTTGGGTGCGGTCTTTTGCTGGATTCATTCAGCGGAGGTGTACTGGGGTATTATACGCTTATCTTTATTTATATTGGCTATTTCAATGGCATTTTTACAAGGGTGCTGGCGCATGATATGGTTGTGATGCCTGTTTTGTTATGCAGTGCCAATGAGCTGATTTACAGTGTTTATATTTATGTATTCAGCTTCCTATTATTCGGCCGGGTAAATATTGCAGACTATATTAAAAATCTGGCACTTCCGGAGCTGTTGATGACAGCAATCGCTACGATTATAGTATATGGTGTGATCATGACGGTTGACAGACATCTGACAGAGGCAGAGAAAAAAGGAGAAAAGAGATTTGCTTAAGGAATATTGGGATTTATTCAGGGAATGGGTAAAAAATACATTAAGATCCAGAATTTTCTGGCTTGGTATTGTGTGCACGCTTTTTCTGGCAGTCCTGGTGGTGAGGCTGTTCCAGCTCCAGATTCTGGATGGAGCAGCTTATTATGATTCATACGTTTCCCGCACCAAAAAGGAGATTACGACAACTGCTACAAGAGGTACTATCTACGACAGAAATGGAGTCGTCCTTGCCGGAAATGAGGCAGTCTATAACCTGACTGTAAAAGATACTAGCGAATATACAAAGGCAAATGGTGATTTCAATGAGATGCTTCTTCGCCTGATTGAAATTGTGAAAAAATATGATGGAACCATTGTGACAGAACTTCCTGTGATTATTGATGATGACGGGCAGTTTGCTTACAGTGGAAAGGATAGTGCGATCCGTCAGCTTATTCGCGATGTATATGGGACTTCCTACATTGAAGAAAAAAGTAAGGAAGGTGAGGATGTCTATACTTATGACGCAGAGACTGTGATGAAGCGTCTTATGAAGGTTTCCTATAATTTTACAACAAGATGGGAGAATGCCGAAACGATCAGCAAGGAAGATGCACTGGCAATCTGCAATATACGATATGCTATGCGTCTGACAGCTTATGCAAAGTACAAGTCCACGACGATCTGCTCGGATATTTCGCCAGAGCTTCAGGCAGCAATTCTTGAAAATCAACAGCAGCTGCTCGGAGTTGAGGTGGAGCAGTCAGAGCGCCGTGTTTATCCGGATGGCGTGTATTTTTCAAATATTCTTGGTTATACAGGAAAGCCGAGTACACAGGAGCTTGAGACACTTCAGGAGAGCGATTCCACCTATGAGGCAACGGATATGGTCGGAAAGGATGGACTCGAGCAGTATTACGAGAGTGAACTTGCAGGAACAAAGGGCAACGATACTGTATATTTAAACAATGTTGGTCAGATTCTTGATACAATCGACAGTGAGCCATCGGTTCGCGGAAATGATGTATACCTGACTATTGACCATGATCTGCAGGTTGCCGTGTATCATATTGTGGAACAGCGTCTTGCGGATGTCCTTGTCGGAAAGCTTACAATCGAGGATTTCGAGGCAGATGATTCAACACTTGCAAGCGAGTTCCAGATTTCGGTAAAAGATGTCTACTATCAGATGTTTAACAACAATATTTTAGATGAAAAGCATTTTTCAGATGATGGTGCTTCTGAGGCCGAAAAACAGATTCTTTCCTTGTATGAGGGAGAGTCCACACTTGCTATTCGTCATATTTTGGAAGAAATGGTACCGGGTGCAACGATACAGTCTGAGTTGACAGAAGACATGCAGGATTACATGGAATATGTCTATACCTTTTTACGAGAAAAGGGGGTTATTACCGCAAGTGAGATTGATACCTCAGATGAGACCTTCCTCGCATGGAAAAATACAGAGATTTCATTTTATGATTTCCTGTCATATGTGATTTCAAAGGGATGGATTGATTCCTCAAAGCTTGGTGCGGAGTCTGCATACTCGGATTCCAGCCAGGTTATGAGCCAGATCCTATCCTTCTGTGAAGAAAATCTTTCAGCTGACAGTGGTTTTCGTAAACTTGTATATAAAAAGCTGATTCATAATGAGCAGCTTTCAGGTAATCTGGTTTGCCTGGCGTTGATTGATCAGGGCATCTTAGATGCCGACAATGCGTCCTATGAAGAACTTCAAAATGGAGATGCGCAGACTGCATTTACCTTTATTCGTGAGAAAATTGGAAATACTGAGCTGACGCCGGCGCAGATCGCGCTTGATCCGTGCAGTGGTTCTGCGATTGTAACTGATACGACGACAGGAGAGCTGTTAGCAATGGTATCTTACCCAGGCTATGATTTGAACAAGCTTTCTGGAACAGTTGATGCTGAATATTGGAATAAGCTTATTAATGATCAGTCAGAGCCGCTGTATGATAAGGCGACGCAGGTACGAATTGCGCCAGGTTCTGTTTACAAGCTTGTTACGACAAGTGCAGGACTCGAGGAGGGCGTAATTGACAGCTCAGAGTATATTAACTGTATTGGTACTTTCGACAAGTTGGATCATCCGCGATGCTGGATCGCTCGAGAGACTGGCGGTGAGCATGGCCCGTTAAACACAGTGGGGGCTATTGAGCAGTCGTGCAACTTCTATTTTTATGAAGTTGGCTACCGTTTAAGCTTAAATGAAAATGGAGAATATGACGCGGAGCGTGGTCTTGCAATGCTTCGCAAATACGCCGAAAAGTACGGGTTTGGTGAGAAGAGCGGTGTGGAAGTCGCAGAAAATCTGTCACAGATTTCAACAGAATACCCGGCGACATCTGCAATTGGACAGGGTACAAACAACATGACTGCGATCAGTCTGGCGCGCTATGTGACCGCACTTGCAACGGACGGTAAACTTTATACATTCCGTCTGTTAAGCAAAATCTGTGACGCAAACGGAAATGTGATTGAAGAACTCATCCCAGAGGGCGAGCAGATCGAGGGCATCTCACAGTCAACCTACGATGTCATGAGGGAAGGTATGTACCGAGTTGTCCATGCGGCTGGTACAGCGGCAGGTGCGTTTACCGGTTTGCAGATCGACATTGCTGGAAAATCTGGTTCCGCACAGGAGAATCTTTCACGTGCGAACCACGCAACCTTCATTTCATATGGTCCGTACAACGATCCAAAGATTTCCGTAACGGTTGCTATCCCGCATGGTTACATGGCATACAATGCCGCAGTAGTTTGCCGTTACATTTATCAGTATTACTTTGGCTACATTGATATGGAAGACATTCTGGATAAATCCTACAATACACTTGGAGAGTCAGCTACGTACAGTGACTGATGTAAGCTACAGAAGACAGGGATAAGAGAGAGGATCAGAAAGGTTTGGGAATATCATGAGTGAAGTGATTGTTGTGACATCAGGAAAAGGCGGTGTAGGAAAAACGACAGTGGCTGCAAATCTTGGCTGTGGCCTTGCCCTTCTTGGAAATAAAGTTGTTTTGATTGATACCGATATTGGTCTTCGAAATCTTGATGTTGTGATGGGACTGGAAAACCGCATTGTATATAATCTTGTGGATGTAGTAGAGGGAGGCTGTCGGATAAAGCAGGCGCTGATCAAAGACAAAAATCATCAGGGCCTGTATCTGATGCCGTCGGCACAAACGAGAGACAAATCGAGTGTGACGCCGCAGCAGATGAAAAAGCTGACGCAGGAATTGACAGAGGAGTTTGATTATGTGATTCTGGACTGTCCGGCTGGCATTGAGCAAGGCTTTAAAAATGCCGTGGCAGGAGCATCAAGAGCTATTGTTGTCACAACGCCAGAAGTATCTGCAATTCGTGATGCAGATCGCGTAATGGGACTTCTTGAAGCGGATGGGATGGAAAAGATTGAGATGATTATTAACCGCATTCGTCCAGATCTGGTAGCAAGAGGCGACATGATGTCACTTTCAGACATTCAGGAAATATTAACCGTTCCTATTATTGGTGCGGTGACGGATGAGGAAGAGATTGTCATTTCCAGTAATAACGGAGAGCCGGTTGCCGGAAAGGATTCACCGTTAGGGCAGATATTTGTTGATATCTGTCGAAGAATTATGGGTGAAGATATTCCGGTTGCACAGCCGTCTGTATCGAAGGGATTGATAAAAAGGCTGAAAAGTATTTTGGAAAAGAAAGGAAAATAAAGTAATATGGTCAGGCATTCATTACAAAGTCAGGCAGTTCGCTCTGGAAAGACAGCGAAGGAGCGGCTGATACAAATGATGCTTGAGGAGCATACGCAGTGCACTCCAGAGACATTAAGCTGTATGGAGCATGATATTACAAAAACTATTTCAAAATATCTGCCGGTATCTGAAAAAAACATCTGTCTGTATCTGAAGCGAAATGCCGGTAAAATTCTTTTATTTACCGTGACGGAGCTTTCAGCAGTCAAAAAAAGCAGATAGAGATAAAGAAAGGAATGGTCTGTCGGCATGCGCAAGAGAAAAACAGGACAAAACCTGCATCTGAGCAATCTTAATTTTAAAATCATCATATATGCGCTGATACTGAGTATCATTGGTATATTTATGGTGCACAGTGCAACACAGAATGAAGCTGTGACAGGTATGATTACAACAACACAAAAGCAGATCCTTGGAATGGTCATAGGACTTGTTCTTATGATGATTCTGACATGTATTGATTACCATAAGCTGATTAAATATTCAATTGTATTTTACGTGATCAGCATGGCACTTTTAATCTATGTAAAATACATCAATCCGTTAAATATCAGTAATGCAAACCGATGGATGCATCTACCGGGGTTTGGTACGATTCAGCCGTCTGAGTTTTCGAAGGTTGCAGTCGTTTTGATGGCAGTCTTTGTGCTTATACGTATCCAAAAACATATAAACAATGTGCTGTATCTTATTGGATATTTTGCCTTGACGGGCATAACAGTGTATCTGATTTATGTAGAGCCAGATTTATCTACGTCAATGATTATCGTTTTTGCGCTTGTTGCAATGGTTTTTGTGACAGGAATAAGTTGGAAGTGGGTAGGCGGTGTTCTTGGTGTAGTAGCTGTTTTTGTGGGCGCACTTTTGTTTTGTATTTATGAGCCTGAGCAAAAGACACTCAACTGGTTTATTGAGAAGGATATCCTTCAGCAATATCAGGTAAACCGTATTAACTCATATTTCTTTCCAGAGGATTACCCTGATCAGACGCGTCAGCAGTTAAACTCAGTTATGGCTATTGGCGGCGGTCAGCTTTTGGGAAAAGGATTAAATAATTCTACTTATGAATCTGTTAAGAATGGAAATTTTCTTTCAGAGGAACAGTGTGACTTCATTTTTGCTGTTGTAGGAGAAGAACTGGGTTTTGCAGGAAGTGCATTTATTATATTGATATATCTGCTTTTATTTATTGAAGGCCTAAGGGTTGCAGGACGAAGTCCTGATCTTGAGGGAAAACTTCTTGCAAGCGGATTTGTCACAATTTTGTTAATCCAGTGTTTTATCAATATGGGAGTAGCCATGCTGCTTCTTCCAAATACGGGAACACCGCTTCCATTTATCAGCGCAGGAATGAGTTCACTGATAAGCACGTATATTATGATGGGAATTATGCTGAACATAAGTATGCACAGAAAAATGAAAGTGTTCTGATAAGTTTTACAAAGTAACTATTATAGTGGAGGTATCAAAATGAATATCGGTTTTATAGCAGATGATTCCAAAAAGAAACTGATGCAGAATTTCTGCATCGCATACAGAGGCATTCTGAATAAGCACAGCCTTTATGCAACAGGAACAACAGGAAGACTGATAGAGGAGGCAACGACATTGACTGTCAATAAGTTTCTTGAGGGATCGTTAGGCGGTGCACAGCAGTTTGCATCTCAGATTGAAAATAATAGCATGGATCTGGTATTTTACTTTCGTGATCCAAACGAAGTGAGCCCAACCAATACAAGGAGAGTACAGACAGTGCTTCATCTTTGTGATATTTACAGCATTCCGCTGGCAACTAATTTGGCAACGGCAGAGCTTTTGATTCGTTCACTTGACTCTGGTGACTTAGAGTGGAGAGAGGCATACCGTTCATGAGAAAAAAACGGTTCATTTACACGCTGGCGGCAGTGCTTTTAATGTGCAGTGCCGCTAGTGTGGGAGCAGGCTGCGGCAAATCCTCTCCAGCCCTTCTTGATAGCTTTGGTACTCATTTAGATACTCTTATGACATCAAAAGATAAGCTGTCAAAAATGGATGGAGCTGCAGCAGATTTGTGTGTAATAGAAAATGAAGATGAATTTTCTGAAAATGACATAGAAGCGCCGGCTGGTGCATTATTTAATATTACAGATCAGAAAACATTGTACAGCAAAAATGCAAATGATGAGCGCGAAATTGCAAGTATCACAAAAATTATGACGGCTCTTCTTGCTATGAAATATGCTGATTTAAGTCAGGAAGTAACTATTTCGTATACTCCGGAGGGACTTGAGAGCAGTGCTGTTCTTTGTGGTTTTGAGCAGGGCGATAAGATGATGCTTTCAAGTTTGCTGAGTGCAGCACTTATCTATTCTGGAAACGATGCTGCTATTGATATTGCTATTGCTGTTGCAGGATCACAGGAAGCATTTGTAGATATGATGAATCAGGAAAGCAAGGAACTGATGACTAGTCATACACATTTTGCCAATCCGACAGGACTGACACAGTCTAAACATTATTCTTCAGTATATGATGTTTATTTGATGTTTCAGGAATGCTTAAAGTATCCGACGTTTCGCGATATTATAGCGCGTGGATCTTTTCTGTGCTATTACACGAATGCAGCAGGAGAGAATGTGACGAAGAACTTTAATAGCACTAATCAGTATCTGGTAGGTGCTTATACGCCGCCAGACGGCATTACTGTCATTGGCGGAAAAACAGGTCATACAAATACAGCCGGATATAACCTGGTAGTGCTCGTCCAGGACAGCCATCACAAGGAGTATGTGGCTGTTATTCTTGGTGCAACAACAAAAGACGAACTATACAACCAGATGAATACATTACTGTCGAAAATTTGATAATTTTATAAAAATTTCTATTTATGACTTGCTTTATTCGGTAAAATATACTATACTATACGCAAGAACTACCATTGGTCTTAAGTGTAAAAGACTAATTCATATAAGGAGGATCGAGCATATGGTTCAGATTATTTCAGGCAAGAAGGGCAAAGGAAAAACAAAGTATCTGTTAGACAGTGTAAACGGTGCTGTTGCGTCTGCACAGGGAAGTGTAGTATATTTGGATAAGACAGCAAAGCACATGTACGAACTGAGCAATAAGGTTCGTTTGATTAATGTTTCTGATTATGGAATCAATTCCTATGATGCATTTATCGGATTTGTCAGCGGAATCATTTCTCAGGATCATGATCTTGAGAAAATGTATTTTGATAGCTTCTTAAAGATTTCCTGTCTTGAGGGAAGTGATATTACAGAGGCAATCAAGGCGCTCGAAGCGATTTCTGCAAAATTTGGAGTTGATTTTGTTTTGAGTGTTTCAGCAGATGCTACGGAGTTGTCCGATGAAGTAAAATCTCACATCATCGTATCTCTGTAAAGATGATATTCTTGCCAGAGTGTATCAGTTTTTAACAAAAAGTACATAGTACAGATTAAAAGGAGCCGGTTGACCCGACTCCTTTTTACAAACTTTTTTATTCTTGGGAAAAGTCGCGGATGCGGCCATAAAAGGAAAGAAGATAAAGTCCGCCAAGACCTACGATGGCATAAATGATCCGAGTTAACAGTGACATACTGCCAAAAAGCCACGAAACCAGATCAAACTTAAAAAAACCAATCAATCCCCAGTTTATAGCACCGATTACGACAACAGTCAGTACAATATAATCCCATACTTTTGAACTCATAGCAACCTCTCATTCTGCCAAAAATGGCTTTGTTATACGCTATTATTTTTTCATAACAGAAGTATTTTATACATCTTTAAAAAAACTATTTCTTTTTTTAAGAAAAATGCTATAATAATAGCTATGTCCGGCACAGGTGTACCGGAAGAGAAAGGCAGGAAACTGGATGGCAGACAAAAACAATAAGGTGATCCATTACAAAAACCGGTGGCATGGCAGTGTAATAGGATTCCTTTTCCTTTTTATTTTCATCTATTTGGCAGTTCAGCTTTATTTTTTCTTTACAAAAGAAAAAATAAGTATTTTTGAGGTTCAGGAAAAAGCACTCTACTCAATAGCAACTGACTACAAAGGCTTTATCACAAGAGATGAGCAGATTGTTACACTGAAAAATGATGCTTATGTAAACTATTCTGTTCGCGAAGGACTAAAGACAGCGCTTGGAAGCACAATTTACACGACTCAGGATATTAGTGCAATTACTGATGCGCTTTTAAAGGAATACAGCAGTGCGCAGATACTAAGCACCTCAAGTATCAGTACGTTAAAAACAAAGCTTGAAAAGGCAGCGCGGCATGATCTTGATTCTAATTTTTCACTAGCTTATCAGGACAAAAATGATTTGGAAGTTTCCGTTCTGGATGCGTATTTGATGGTAGCATCTGATGCACTTGACAGCTTTTCATCAGAAGATGCATACTGTGTCAAGAGCGATCAAAGTGGTTATGTGTTATTTAGAACAGATACATATGATGGATATACACCAGAAGATGTGACGCGTTCATGTTTCGATGAAGAGTCATATTCTATGAAGGTGTACGCAAATGGAGAACAGCGAAAGAAAGGCGATTTTGCCTATAAGCTTGTTTCTGATGATTCTTTTTGCATTACATTTCCAATAAGCGACACTGATGCTGCCCGTTATAGAAATAAAAAATATCTTTCAATTAAATTAACATCAATTGGTGTAACAGTAAATGGAAGTTTTTATCTTCACACTGCATCTGATGGCACTTCAATGGCAACAGTTTCATTAAATAAATATGGTTCAAGCTATCTTACGGAGCGTTATCTTGATTTTAAGATTGCAGAGGATGATATTAAAGGCTACAAGATTCCAAAGTCAGCAGTGCTTAGCAAGGATTTTCTTGTTGTGCCAGAACAATATGTTATCAATTCAGAAGAAAAAGGTGTAGGTGTATATAAGGAAGTAATTCAGTCTGACGGCAGTGCAAAGGCTGTATTTACAAAAGTTTCTATTTATGCAAAGCAGGGAAACAGCTATTATATTTCTGCATCTGGACTTACGACAGAGGATTATCTGATTGGTGCTAGTGTAGAAAAAAGTGAGGATGGCACATCTGAAACAATTACAACTGATCCAACAAATCGCCGTTTGATTGCTGTGTCAGCACCGCTTACTGGTGTGTACAGTGTAAACAGAGGATATTGTATTTTCCGCCAGATTGATATTTTAAGTGAGACGAGCGATCATAACTACTATATTATTAATACGGGTACCTACTACGGATTGTCCGCCTACGATCGCATTATTTTAAATGCAGGTCTTGTAACCGAAAACCAGATCATCTATTAAAAGGAGAAATTGAAAATGGTAAGTGAAAACCTAGAGCAGGTAAAAGCTAATATAGAAGCAGCATGTAAAAGAGTTGGAAGAGATCCCAAAGATGTGCGTCTTGTTGCTGTCAGCAAGACAAAGCCGATTTCTTTAATTGAGGAGGCAATCGAAGCTGGTCAGGATACCTTCGGGGAAAACAAGGTTCAGGAAATGTGTGATAAAATGGAAGTGCTTCCAGACAATATAAAATGGCATATGATTGGTCATCTGCAGCGAAACAAGGTAAAATATATCGCAGGAAAGGTTGAATTGATTCATTCTGTGGACAGTATTCGTCTGGCAAAGCAAATCTCAGATGAGGCACAAAAACAATCAATTGAGATTCCAGTGCTTTTAGAGGTTAATGTAGCAAGAGAGGAAAGCAAGTTTGGCTTTTTTACAGAAGAAACAGAGGATGCCTGCAGAGAAATTTCCAAGATGCCTGGAATCCGTGTGAAAGGTTTAATGACAAGTGCTCCTTTTGTAGAGAACGCGGAGGATAATCGTAAATATTTTAAAAAATTATATGAATTAGCAGTTGACATTCAGAGTAAAAACATTGATAATATATCAATGAGAGAGCTATCTATGGGTATGACTGGAGATTATGTTGTAGCTGTTGAAGAGGGTGCAACGATTGTCCGGGTAGGAACTGGCATATTTGGTTCACGATAACACAAGAAGGAGAACAGTAATGGGTTTTTTAGACGGTTTTTTAAATAAGATGAATTTTTCTACCACCGACGAGTACGATGGAGATTATGACGATATGGATATGACAGAAGAAAACGAAGAAGAGGAGGAAGAAACCGCAGCTAGCGCAGCTGAGGAAAAGAAGGCTGATCAGGAGACTCCAAAGACAGAGTCTGCACCAGCTTCTTCTACAACAACCTTCCGCAAGAAGGCAGCAAAAAATACCTCAAGCAAAGTGGTTTCTATGAATGGTGTTATGAAACAGTCAGAAGTATGTATGATCATTCCAAAGGAGTACAACGATACTAAGGATATCGCTGAGATCCTGCTTTCAGGAAAGACCGTAGTGCTTAATATGGAAGCAATGAACTTTGATACCGCACAGCGTGTAATTGACTTTACATCTGGTGCATGCTTTACAATGGGCGGCAATCTGCAGAAGATTTCCAAAAAGATCATCATTGCAACACCAAGCAATGTAGAGCTTTCTGGTGATTTCACTGAGCTTCTTGGTGACGATGATTCAACCGATATCAGTTCTTATAGTCTGAAGGTGTGATGAGATGAACAAAGAAGAACAGATGATTTGCAGTCATCTGCTGGATTTGGCAGAGGCATGCGACAGAAGAGGATACCCTATGGGCAGCGATTTTCTGACGCTCAATGAGCAGAATCTGTTTTTGGCTTTCTCAAAGGATAAGCTTCCGCCTGTTTCTATGGAGATGTGTGGTGGCTATGAACTTGCAGAACGAAAGATTATATTTTACAAGCCAGTAGGAGTTGGGGAGGAATACCCGGCTCCTATCTCTTTATTATCGGTTCAGCCTTTAATGAAGAAGTTTTCAGAAGAATTGACACACAGAGACTATCTGGGTGCACTTATGAATCTTGGCATTTCAAGAACAAAAACAGGCGATATAATCGTGCAGGATAAGCAGGCATATCTTATTGTATCAGAGTCGATTGCAGATTACATTTGTGAAAATCTGACCAGAATCCGTCATACAAGTGTTATGTGCAGGCAGATTGACTGGCAGGAGTTTGACTATAAGCCGCAGGTGAAGGAGGTCATGGGAAGTATCGCATCTGTACGTCTCGATGCAGTGATTGGACTAGCATTTTCTCAGTCAAGAAGTAAGCTGACTGGTTATATAAGTGAGGAGAAGGTACAGGTAAACGGAAAAGTGATTACATCAAATGCTTATAATTTAAAGGAAAATGATCTGATCTCTGTGCGTGGTCTTGGAAAGTTTCGCTATAAGGGAACCTCTGCCGTTACCAAAAAAGGAAGACTTATGGCATCAGTAGAAGTTTTTGTATAAGAAAGAGAGGAGTACAATGTCAAAAAGTTTAATGATCAATAATCAGGCACATGAGCCGATTTACGAGATCGTCTTTGAGACGGCGTTTGAAAAACTGGCAGAAAAGGTAAAGCAGATCGGTCTTGAGGGGAGAAAGGTCTGCATCGTAATGGATTCCAACACTATCCACCTATATGGGGAAATGGTACGAAAGGTGTTAGAGCCTGTATCTGCGAAGGTGATTTCCTTCCAGTTTCCGGCAGGAGAGCTTCATAAGACACTTGATGTAGTTCGCGATATTTATAAAGAGCTGATAGAAGCTCATTTTGACCGTAAGGATTATTTGGCAGCGCTTGGTGGCGGTGTCGTAGGTGATATTACCGGATTTGCAGCGGCAACATATTTAAGAGGAATCTCATTTATACAGATTCCAACAACACTTCTTTCTCAGTCAGACAGCAGTGTCGGAGGAAAGACAGGCGTTGATTTTGATGGTTATAAAAATATGGTTGGTGCATTCTGCATGCCAAAGCTTGTATATATGAATGTTTCCACATTATCTACGATGGATGAAAGAGATTATCTTTCTGGAATGGGTGAAGTTGTAAAGCATGGTCTGATTCGCGACAAAAAGTTTTTTGACTGGCTGAAAATAAACCATGAAAAAATCTGCAGCCAGGATAATGAGACATTGATTGAGATGGATTATCACAACTGTCGTATTAAAGGAGAGGTAGTAGAGAAAGATCCGACCGAGCAGGGAATCCGCAGTCTTTTAAATTTTGGTCATACACTTGGTCATGCAATTGAAAAGCAAAAGGCAGGAGAATTGTATCATGGTGAGTGCGTTTCGATTGGTGCAGCAGCCGCAGCTTATATTAGTATGAAGCGGGGTTATCTTACAAAAGATGATCTTCAGATTGTACTTGATGCGTTCACATCATTTAAGCTTCCAATAACAGTGACTGGTGTGGATAAAGAGGCAGCACTTGCAGCAACAAAAAGTGACAAAAAGATGCAGGGCAATCAGATACGTTTTATTTTATTAAAGTCTCTTGGAGAGGCCGTTGTTGATAAGACTGTTACAATGGATGAGATGCGCGAGGCACTTGACTTTGTGTGTCAGGATGCGTGAGGTGAGTACATGAAAAAGAAACGAGCTGGTTTTGCAGCCCTTTTATGTACGCTGCTTATTGTATTAGATCAGATCACAAAGGCATTAACCGTGTCTGTGCTTAAGGTACATGACATTGTGGTAATTCCAGGCGTGCTTACATTGACCTATGTAGAGAACAGAGGTGCAGCATTTGGCATTTTCCAAAATAAAAAGATTTTTTTCTTTTTGATCACAGCTGTGATGATTGTTGTATTTGCATACTGCTATGTACGGCTGCTTAATCAAAAGTCATATCGTATTCTTAGAATGCTTTGTGTTACGTACACGGCAGGAGCACTTGGAAATCTGATTGACCGCATATTCAGAGGCTATGTAGTTGATATGATTTATTTTGTGCCAATCAATTTCCCAGTATTTAATGTGGCAGACTGCTATATTACTGTGTCAACAGTCATTCTCTTAATCGCGCTCTTTTTCTGCTATCAGGATGATGACTTTTCATTTTTAAAACCATCAGGAAAGGCAGGAAAAAAACATGAGTGAACTTCTGATTGTAGGAAGTGAGCAGGACAATACTCGTCTGGATCGTTTCCTGGCAGATCAGTATGAGGAATATACACGTTCTTTTCTGCAAAAGTTGATTGACCAGGGAAATGTATCAATAAATGGTATTTCTGTTAAAAAAAGTGGAATAAAGCTGAAGGAGAATGATGAAATTGCTGTTACGCTTCCAGAGCCGCAGCCGCTTGAGGTAGTTGCAGAGGATATACCTCTTGATATTTTGTATGAAGATGACGATGTCATTTTAATTAATAAGCCAAAAGGTATGGTTGTGCATCCGGCGGCGGGTCATACATCTGGTACAATCGTGAATGCACTTCTGTATCACTGTAAGGACAGTCTTTCAGGAATCAATGGAGTGATTCGTCCTGGAATCGTTCACAGAATTGATATGGATACGACAGGTGTTATAATTGCCTGTAAAAACGATGCATCGCACAACTGCATTGCAGCGCAGCTAAAGGAGCATTCAATCACAAGACGTTATTATGCCATTGTTCACGGCAATTTAAAAGAAGACGAGGGAGTGATTGACGCACCGATTGGTCGTGATCCCAATAATAGAAAGCGCATGGCAATCAATCATAAAAATGGAAAAAATGCAGTAACGCACTATAAGGTATTGGAGAGATTTGGGCGCTTTACATGGATCGAGTGCCGCCTTGAGACTGGTCGCACACATCAGATTAGAGTCCATATGGCATCTATTGGTCATCCATTGTTAGGAGATGCTCTTTACGGACCTACAAAATGCCAATATCAGCTTCAGGGCCAGACATTGCATGCATATGTGTTAGGTTTTATTCATCCGTCTACAGGGGAATATATGGAGTTTCAGGCACCGCTTCCTGATTATTTTGAAGATCTTCTGAAAAAGCTTCGCCAATCATCCGCAGGATAAAAATAAAAGGATAAAAAAGTATGAAGAAAATAATTGCAAAAATCTTTTCACCGTGGGGACTGGTACCGCTTATTATGGCATTATTGTGCAATTTTGCTGTATATAGCGGCTGCAATGCGCTTACACGAAACTGGAATCTTCATAGTCTTGCAATTCCACTTGATAAGCAGATTCCATTGATCCCGTGGACGATAGTGATTTACTTTGGCTGCTATATTTTTTGGATTATCAATTATATTTTGATTTACAGAAGAAGCAGAGAGTATGCCTACCGTTTTTTTGTCGCAGATTTTTTATCACGAATTGTGTGTCTTGTGTTTTTTTTATGTTATCCGACTACGCTGGTACGTCCTGCTGTAGAAGGGGAGGGGATTTTTTATGATGCCATTCGTTTTCTCTACAAAATCGATGCGCCAACAAATCTTTTTCCATCCATTCACTGTCTTGTCAGTTGGTTTTGCTTTATAGGTATTATAAGTGACATAAAAATTCCAAAATGGTATAAGGTGATTTCTTTTTTGAGTGCCCTGGCAGTATTTGTCTCGACGCTTACTACAAGACAACATGTGATTGTGGATGTTGTTGGAGGCGTAGCACTTGCTCAAATCTGCTACTTGATTGCGCAGAAGACAAACATATGGAGATGCTTTGAGAAAACATTTGACTATCTGAATGGCTTTTTTGCAGAGTGATACGCACTTAAAAGAATTGTACGAAAAAAGTTGCATTTTAATCTGAAATATTGTATAATACCATCATAAGATTTTGGAAGTTGAAAGGAGTGAGCATTATGACAGGTAATTTAGTGATCACAATAGGCAGAGAGTGCGGAAGCGGCGGAAGATTGATCGGAAATCGTCTTGCAGAAAAATTGAATATTAAGTGTTACGATAAGGAATTGCTGACACTGGCGGCGAAGAAGAGCGGACTGTGCGAGGAAATTTTTGAGAGTCACGATGAGAAGCCAACAAGCAGTTTTCTTTATTCTCTTGTAATGGACAGCTATTCAATGGGATATTCTACATCATCCTTCATTGATATGCCGTTAAATCACAAGGTTTTTCTGGCACAGTTTGATACAATCAAGCATTTAGCTGACACAGAGAGCTGTGTAATTGTAGGACGCTGTGCAGATTATGCACTGGCAGAGTATCCAAATGTGTTAAGCGTATTTATCTCCGGCAACATGGATGAGAAGATCAAGTACATTTCTAAGCTGTATGATAAAACACCAGAAAAGGCAAAGGATATCATTGTTAAGACAGATAAGAAGCGTTCCAACTATTACAATTACTATACAAGTAAGAAGTGGGGCGATGCTCGCAGCTATGATGTCTGTTTAAACAGCAGCGTACTTGGACCAGAGGGTACCGTAGATGCAATTTTGGAGATTATCAAGCTTCGTGAGAGAAATCGAGCAGGAAAGTAAAAAAATAAAAGGGCGGGCTGCAAAGGGCAGCCTGCCTCTTTTTTAATCATTCGTAGATTCTCTGTAAATGGTGCGGCTGCGAATATACGTATATTCATAGTCGTCTTCAGGGTGCATCAAACGATAGACTATGCGGTTTGCTAGGTGCGTTCCGATGTGCTCTGTGTTTACGTGTACACTGGTAAGTGTAATTCTATTATTAAATTCGTGATTGTCATCAAAGCCAGAGACGTATAAATCCTCAGGAACACGAATATTATGTTCCTGACAGTATGCAAGAACAAGAGAAGCAATGTGATCATTTACGCACACAATGGCATCAGAGTTTGCTGCAATGCGATCTAAATATTCGTAAACAGCCTCTTCAAACTGATTGATGCCAATCGGTGTAATCAAATTCTCAGTATCATTGACCGAAAGCTGATGGCGCTGCATGGCTTTAAGATAGCCTAGGTAGCGCTCTTTATTTGTCTGAGCGTAGGCGATATCTCCAATAAAACGGATTCGCTTTTTTTTGGATGCAATCATTCGTTCTACAATTTCCTCAATGTTGGCACGTCCTTCGATCAGGAAAAGATCTCCGTTTAGCGTAGAAAAAATCGTGTTGGCCGGACAATCCAAAAAAACCTTTGTAAGTGGAAGCTCATTTAAGGCAGAAAAAAGCCTTGGATCATAAATATTCATGACGATGATGCCGCTCACGGTGCCGTCTGTCAGGCAAACAGGCAGCGTGAAATTATCACTATAGGTCGGAGGGAGATAGACATACATCAGATTGATTCCTTGATTGGCAAATGTAATCGCTTGATAGTGAATGATACTCATCCAGAAATTGGATGTCTCTGGGCGGGATACCACAACAGCTACATTGGCATTCTTTGGAGCAGGTGCGGCTTGCTGTGGGACAGGGGTAATTGGACTATTGTTAGTTGATTCTTGATTGCTCATAATTGAAATTGGATAACCCATTTCAACGGCCTTTTGGAGAATGCTGCGTTTTGTATCAGGAGCAATGCCTGGTTTATCATTGACAGCTTTCCATACTGTTACTCTTGAAATATTAAGTGCATCGGCAACTTGCTGATAAGTAACTTTCTTCATAGATTAATCAATAATCTCCTTTCGAATTCTTTTTTGTTTTTACGAGTTTTTCTGCTTTTATATTATTACAATTACGCTTTTACAATATGGTTTTAGAAAGATCTTCCTTGCGACCACATTTTCCATCCGAAAGAAGATATAAAGTTCCAGTACCAACGGTGTCTGGGCAAGAAACGATGTAAGTAAGAGAGGTGGTCTCAAGATTTAATTCAACTGGGAACGCTGGTGCACCAAGTTCCTCAAGTGTTTTTGCGTAGTGTCCATGATCTTCTAAGTAATGGCTCTGGAGATAATAAATCTGACGTAGAATGATTTTTCGATATTCGTCCTGTGGAATAGAGAAATCGCCGTTTCCAGTTTCGTCGGCAAAGAAGACAAAGCCCCACATTTCTGGATAGTGAATGTTAATTACACCAGTCGGGGACCATACCCAGTTGTCCTCAGGAAGTATATTTTTGGTGACTGGATCACGTCTCTTTACATATTGTCCGTTTTCTACGTTAACCTTCCACTGAACGCGGGAGAAATTCATACGCCAGTAGTCACCGATATCTGGGCAAGCGCAATCGGACTTACTGGAGCATTCCATCAGTGTGGTAAATGGCATAACGACTTCAACGGACCAGAATTTGTTTTCTGCGTTCGGATCGTTTAGTTTTCCATCAATATGAACTGCGGTGCGGATTCCCTTAATATCAAAGGCATTGACTGGCTTTCCGCCATCATGGTAAGCCTTGGTCAGAAGCAGATCCCAGAAGGCATTTTTTGCATTCATCTCAAATTCATAATACTGCTGGGTATCAGAATCTGGATCAATAAAAATTTCAAAATCGTTGTCATAAAAGATTACGGCATCGCGCTCTGTGATGTTTCCCCAGATTTCATTACCTTCCAAAATGGCACCAAAATAAAGATTTTCGTGATCCCATGCAATCTTAGCTCTGGTAGCAAAGCGCGGTGTCGGGCGAGATGAACCTTCGATGTCGACAAACAGATCGGTGAATGGAATATCTGCCCAGAATTCATTGTCAAGACGTCCATCAAGCGTAAATGGCTTTGGATTGAAACGTGCAGCGTATACTGGCGGCGCGAATGGAATAATTGGCGTTGGTATACTGTAATTTGTATTCATAGTAATCCTCCATAGAAAATTATAAATTACAATTAAAATAAATATGTAGTCATTGTAATCTACTTAAAAAAAAAAATCAACCGGTTAAGAAACATTTTGTAAACAAAATAAATAAAAAAATAAAAAAGATAAGGAAATCCATCGGAATGTTGTTGCATATCTGCTAAAAAATTGTTATACTTGCAGCAAATAGAGGAATTTATGGAAAGAAAATTCCAAAAAGAAAGGATACGAGTGAAAAAATGTTAACAAAAACAAATCAAGCTGATTTACCGAATGTGTTTGATCAGCAAAAGGAGCACGATCAGTTAAATCACATAAAAGAAGAGATCGGTGCACTGGCGAAGAAGCTTGCCGCTAATGGAAAAGAAGTACTGGCGCAAAAAGGTTTTTCAAAGGAACAGCAGGACATCTTTGAGGAAATGTTCCAGAAGTGTTTTGTGAGTACTGCAGACACGACAACAAAGCTGCTGCCAAATGAGGAGACCTATGTGTTTACTGGCGACATTGAAGCGATGTGGCTTCGAGATTCATCGGCACAGGTGGTACATTATTTGCCATTTGCAAAGACTGTGCCACAGATTGGCCGCATGATTTACGGATTGATAAAACGTCAGATGCGTTACATTGGAATTGATCCGTATGCGAATGCTTTTAATGAGGAAGCAAATGGTCATTGCTGGGAGAAGGATGATACGGATTCAAATGATTGGGAGTGGGAGCGAAAATATGAGATTGATTCGCTTTGTTATCCGCTGTGGCTGCTTCATGCTTACTATGAAAAGACACAGGATGCGCGCGTTTTTTCAGCGGAAACAAAGACGGCATTTCGCCGCATTCTGGATACCTGGAAGACTGAGCAGCGTCATGATGTGGATTCTTCCTATTATTTCAGACGTGTAAATTGTCCGCCGACCGATACGCTTTCCAATAATGGAAACGGTGAACCAACGGCTTACACTGGCATGACTTGGTCTGGATTTCGCCCGAGTGATGATGCCTGCCGATATGGTTATCTGGTTCCATCCAACATGTTTGCCAGCGTAGTGCTTGGCTATCTGGCAGAATATGCATCCAGCCAGTATAAGGATGATGCGATGGCAAAAGAGGCACTAGACTTAAAGAATCAGATCGAGGATGGTATTGAAGCATATGCAGTGCGAAATGTAGACGGAATCGGGGAAACCTATGTCTACGAGACAGACGGATATGGTCATGACGTATGGATGGATGATGCAAATGTGCCGAATCTGCTTTCCATGCCGTGGCTTGGCTGGTGCAGCCCGGACGATGAGCGCTATCAGAATACAAGAAAGTGGGTATTGAGCAGTAAAAATCCATTTTATTATGAGGGAACCGCAGCGAAAGGTATCGGAAGTCCGCATACGCCGGCTGGCTATATATGGCACATCGCGCTTGCGATGCAGGGTCTGACCTCTGCGGATGAAAATGAGAAGACACAGCTGATGAAGACCTTACTTACGACTGACGCAGGAAAACGTCTGATGCACGAGGGCTTTGACAGCAATGACCCCGAGAAGTTTACGAGAGACTGGTTTGCGTGGGCAAATTCACTGTTTGCGCTGTATGCGATGGAGTACTGTGAGCTGTGAGCCTAGGTTATTGAAGACCACACGGGAATCGCCTCGTAAAGCACAGTCACCTTGGGGTCTAGCCAAAGACTATGGAACGGGTCATGAACGAATGTTTACAAAGTGTATATAAACGGAGGACAGAAAAGTGAATAGCGATGTAAATTATCAGGTTTTGGAACATCAGCACATTTTTACACCAAAGCGTTATTTTCGTCAGTGCCATGCGTCCACGATATGTCGTCTGCCGGATGGCTCATTTGGAGTGGCATGGTTTGGCGGAAGTCATGAGAAAGCGCCAGATGTGGCAATCTGGTTTTCAAAGAAGACAAATGAGGGCTGGAGCGAGCCGGTAAAGGTTGCAGATGATAAGGACATCCCTTGCTGGAATCCGGTATTGTTCGCACAGGAAAATCAGGTCCTTTTGTTTTATAAAGTAGGACAGGAAATTTCGCGCTGGCAGACGATGATTAAGATCTCATTGGATTCTGGTGAGACTTGGAGCGAGGCAAAAGAGCTGGTGAAAGGCGATTTTGGCGGTCGTGGTCCAGTGAAAAATAAATGCATTCTATTAGCAGATGGCAGTATTCTGGCACCGGCTTCTACCGAAGGGGATGGCTGGAAATGTTTTACCGATCACTCTGTTGATCAGGGAAAGACATGGACACGCTCCGAAGATGTTGTACCACAAAGTGGCAGCGTAAAAAATTCTGGAATGATTCAGCCGACACTCTGGCAGGATGCATCAAAACAGTTACATATGTTAATGAGAAGCAGCGAGGGCTGTATCTTTCGAAGTGGTTGGGACAAGGAGATAGGAAAATGGGGGGAAGCCTATCCGACTGCGCTTCCAAATAATAACTGCGGAATTGATCTGGCGAGGCTTTCAGACGGACGGCTTGTGCTTGTATACAATCCGGTATCCGGCAACTGGGCAGCGCGCACGCCAATCGCATTTTCAGTGTCGGCAGACAATGGCACAACATGGAGTGAACCACAGATATTAGATTATGTGCCATGTGAAACCAATCAGGAGTATGCGGAGTTCTCGTATCCGGCGATAATCGCAGAGGATAGCGATGTGTATCTGACATATACCTGGAAGCGTCGAACGATTGCGTTCTGGCATATTCGGATTTTGTAATAGGTGTTTTCGAAAGCACAAGATTAAGGAGAAAAGAACATGAAAAAGATGAAGGAGCGAATTGAAGCAAAGAAGGAGGCAAGAATGGAAGAATTGCGGGAAGAATTGCGCCAGGAAAAAGAAACAAAGAAGGAAACAGAAGAGATGAATAACGAAGAAAATAAGATTAACGAAAGTCCAATCGAGGACAACGAAGCAAAGGAAGCAAAGATCGAGGAAACAGAAAACAAAGAGGCTGAAACAGAAGCGTCAGAAAACGAAGAAAAAGAGGAAATGGTAGAGAATGGTGTTCACAATTACAGCGCAGAGGAAAGCTATGTTTGGCCGACCGATCCGAAAGTAAGAAAAAAGCTGGAATGGTTCCGTGACCAGAAGCTCGGTCTTATGATGCACTGGGGTGCATACAGTCAGCTCGGTATTGTTGAGTCTTGGGCGCTCAGTGATGCAGACGCATGCTGGTCAAGACATTGCATCGACTGGGAAGTAACCGGTGAGGAATTTAAGAAGCAGTATTTTGACTTAAACAAGACTTTTAATCCAATCCGTTTTGAGCCAGAAAAATGGGCCGATATCGCAAAGGCAGCCGGAACCAAATATTTGCTGTTTACGACAAAGCATCATGACGGTTTCTGTATGTGGGATAGCAAGTATTCCGATTACAAGGTTACTGCACCGGATTGTCCGTATCACACCAATCACTATGCCGATATCTGTGCACACCTGTTTGAATCCTTCCGCAAGCGTGACCTTGGCGTAATCGCTTATTTTTCTAAGGCAGACTGGCATGTGGACAGCTACTGGAGTGAAAATTATGAGCGTGGCAGCTATCAGCACCGTGGCCCATCATACGATCCGAAGGAGTATCCAGAGGAGTGGGAGCGTTTCGTAACCTTCACACAGAATCAAATCATGGAGCTTGGAAGCCGTTATGGACAGATCGACGGTATGTGGTTTGATGCCGGATGGGTATGCAAGGAAAATGGACAGGATATCCGTCTTGGTGAGGTGATTGAGCGTGTTCGTAAGTTCCAGCCTGGAATGCTTTGTGCAGACCGTACCATCGGTGGCCCTTACGAGAATTATGTTACTCCAGAGCAGTGCGTGCCAGAAGAGCCGCTTATGATTCCGTGGGAGAGCTGTATCACACTGGGAACCTCCTTCTCCTTTGTTTACGAGGATACCTACAAGAGTCCGCGTGATGTAATTTGCCTTCTCGTTGATATTGTAGTAAAGGGCGGAAATCTTGCAATCAACGTTGGACCGCAGCCAAACGGTTGTCTGCCAAAGGGCGCTGTGGATTGTCTGCTTGGCATGGGCAAGTGGCTGGACGTCTATGGAGAGGCAATTTATGGCACAAGAGTATGCGCACCGTACAAGAAGGACGGAATTGGCTTTACTACAAAGAATGGTGTTGTTTACGCAATCGAAACATTTGCATCTGAGACACAGGAAGTTCCTTCTAAGGTTTGGATTCCATATGAGGGCAAGGTAACAAAGATTAGTGATATGGCAGACGGACGTGTTCTTTCCTTTGAGGTAAAGGATGGCGGTTATCTGGTAGATGCTGGTGAATGGGCAGAGGAGAAGGCACCGATTGGCTGTGTATTCTGTCTGGAAAACGAAGAAAAATAAACAAGTCAGGGGAAGTAAGGAGGGCGAACCGATGACAGAGGTTCAAAAGCAGGCTCTTGAGGCTCCAATCGATCCGGCACAGGAAACGATGCGTTATAAGGATGCATCGCTTCCTGTAAAGGAACGTGTAGAAGATCTTCTTGGGCGCATGACGCTTCGTGAGAAGGTGGGTCAGTTAAACCAGCGCTTGTACGGCTTTGCAGCGTATGAGCGAAAGGGCGACACGATCACACTGACAGAGGAGACCATTCGTGAAGCAGAGTATTTTGGCGGGCTTGGCGTGGTATATGGCTTATACCGCGCTGACCCGTGGTCGGCAAAGACTAAAGAAAACGGTCTTACACCAGAATATGCAGCCAAAGGTTATAATATGTTGCAGCGCTGCAATATGGAACATTCCAGACTTGGCATTCCGCTTTTATTAAGTACAGAGTGTCCGCATGGTCATCAGGCACTTGGCGGCTACCTGTTACCAGTCAATCTGGCAGCAGGAGCGACATTTGATCCGGCACTTTATCAGGATGCGGTGCGTGTGTGCGCAAGACAGTTAAAGGAGATGGGCGTCAATTTATCGCTTGTGTCGGCACTTGATGTAGCGAGAGATCCCAGATGGGGTCGCACAGAGGAGTGTTTTGGTGAGGATCCATATCTTTGCAGCCGTTTTGCAGAGGCTGCCGTTTTTGGTACACAGTCTGAGGGCGTTGCGATGGTGGCAAAGCATTTTTGCGCACAGGGCGAGACGACAGGCGGTGTCAATGCCAGTGCAGCGCGTATCGGCGAGCGCGAACTGCGAGAGATTCATCTTCCGGTGGCAAAGGCATGCTGTAAAGCAGGCGTAAAGGGTATCATGGCGGCATACAACGAGATTGACGGTGTCTATTGCCATATGAATCATCATCTGCTTACCGAAATTTTGAGAGAGGAATTTGGCTTTAACGGTATCGTGATGGCGGATGGCATGGCGTTAAATCGCTTAAAAGAGAATATTGGTGATGCACCGCAGGCAGCAGCACTTGCATTGACGGCAGGTGTAGATGTCAGTCTGTGGGATGGTGTATTTCCATGTCTTGATGAGGCAGTAGAGAAAGGACTTCTAGCAGAATCAGCACTTGATGAAGCAGTGCGCAGGGTACTGACATTAAAATTTGAACAGGGCCTTTTTGAACATCCGTATTTGCCGGAGCCAGAGCCAATGGCTTTGTCTACAAATGCCCAGTCTGAAACAAATGATCCTGCCGAAAAACTAAATCAATCAGATCCGTTGGAGGCAATCCTCAAGTCTAGTCCACAGAGCTTACAAATGGCAAGAGAATCCGCAGTCTTATTAAAGAACAACGGCGTACTGCCATTAGCAGATGAGAAACAGAACATATTGCTTCTTGGACCAAGTGCAGATGAGATTTATCGAATGTTAGGTGATTATACACCGCCGGTAAGTGAAACGGAAAGTGTCACGCTGTTAAAGGGATTAAAGATGCTCGCTGGAAATAGACAGATCAAGACCTGCAGCTATACTCCATTAACAGCAAAAAAGAAGGAAGAGGTAAAACAGCTGTTAGCAGAGGCTGATACGGTAATTTTAGCGCTTGGTGGCTCTTCTAGCCGTTTTGGTGGTGCTGTGTTTGATGACAATGGTGCAGCGATTGTACAGGATAAGGCAGATGCACAGAATATAAATGTACAGGCAAATGTACAAGGAGCTACTGCAAATCAGACAGATACATTTGCTGAAGATGCTGATTGTATTCGCAAAAACAAAAAAGCGTGGGCAATGGAATGCGGCGAGGGAATGGATTGCAGTACCCTTCGTTTGCCGGGTGATCAGATGGATTGGTTTGAACTGGCATGTCAGGCAAAAAAGCCGCTTGTAACAATTATTGTTGCTGGAAGACCATATGCAACATCTGAGATTGCAGAAAAGACCGATGCCCTTCTTTACAGCTTTTATCCGGGACCGTTTGGTGGATTGGCACTTGCCGAGCTTCTATATGGACTGGAAAGTCCATCAGGACGTCTTCCAATCTCAGTACCGGCTCATGTCGGACAGCTTCCAGTTTATTATAACCCGAAGCGTTCCTATGAGGCAATAAAATACTGTGATGAGAAGGATCGTCCGCTTTATGAGTTTGGCGAAGGCTTTGGTTATGGACAGCTTTCCTACGGAAAAATGGTACTGGTAAAAGATACAGACAATACAATCCGTGCAACAAATCAGAAAGATCGCATCGATAACACGTCCATTACTGTCAATGTTACGGTATCCAATGTTTGCAATCAGACAGACTGGGCAGTACCGCAGATATATGTGCGCGACATTGCGGCAAGCACTGTGCGCCGTGTGCGTGAGCTGAAGGCATTTGCAAAGACAAAGCTTGCACCGGGAGAGACAAAGACCCTTTCCATGACGCTTGAATCAGAAGCTTTTACGATCTGGAATCTTCAGATGAAGGAAGTACTTGAACACGGAGAGTTTGAAATTCTCTTAATGGATCAGGGCAAGGTCTGGGATAGACAGATAATCGTACTATAAAATAAATATGAATTAACAAAAAGTAATCACAAAAAATAGCAGGTAACAAGAAAATTAACATTGTTATCTGCTATTTTTTTCTATTGTTATCAACAAATTTAAGCTGACTAGAAAAAATATCCTATCAAGCTCGTTAACTAATTATAAGAAACATTAAAAATCAACAAAAAATCCCTTGACATTTGCATAAAAGTGTAATAATATATGAACTAGCGATAAACAAGTTATAAACGTTTTCGTAACTTGTTAAAATTGCATGGCGTACACAAGAAAAACTAGAAATTAACATGAGTTAACATTTTAACTAATGGAAAACAAATTAAAAGAAAAGATAAATTTTGTTAATATGGTTTTGGCAATTGTTAAAATTCAAGTTTTCGATTGTGACCCAGGCAGCCAACAGATGGGGAAGACGTGGAACGAAACATCTGTGGCAGATCTATATTATTTTATATTTTTTAGGAGGAAGGCAATATGAAGGCAAAGAAGTTTGGAGCAGTCGCTATGGCACTGGCAATGGCAGGAACAATGGTACCGATGAGTGCATTTGCAGAGGAAGAAGAGACCCAAGACTTTAACGGAGCAGAGGTTCGTGTATTTGGAAACAAGTGGAACGAACTGGATCCAGACGCAGAGGGTGACAAGACCCAGTACTTAGATGCAGCAGCACAGATCGAGGAAAAGTACAACATTAAGTTTGTCTATTCTAGACCAGATGGCTATGATGGTTATAACTTAGGTGAACTGATTCAGGCAGGAATTACTGCTGGTGATGCAGGTGTTGATATTCTGGATTCTGAGCCAGATGCACTGATCTCTCTTATTTCCAGTGGTGCACTGACCGACCTGACCGATGATATGGATCAGATTCATGTTGGTTCTCTTTACAAGCAGGCAGTTACCTGGCAGGATCATTGCTATGGTATGACATTTGATAATGTTGGCGATACCTACTTCATGGTTTACAGCCGTGATTACTTAGAGGACATCGGTATGGACGTAACCCCGACCGAGAAGTTTATGGCAGGTGAGTGGAGCTACGATGACATGAAGGAATACTTGACTGAGATGAAGGCAAAGCTTCCAGAGGGTGTATATCCGATTGGTATTCATTATTATCACTGGGCTTCCATGGCAGCTGCAGCAAACGGCATTATGCAGATTGATTCCGATGGAAACATCAACTTTAACGAGGAAGGCTTCATCGAGGCAATGTCCTTCTACAGAGAGCTGATCGATGAGGGTCTTGCTTGCCCGATGGAAGTTGAGAAGGATGAGGACGGCGATTACAATGATGTTGCTGTATACTATTCTACTCAGGATATGGCAGATCAGAAGTTTGTTATCGGACGTATCGAGGCATGGCAGGCAGGCGGTCTGGCAGACAGCATCGGTGAGTGGGGCGTTACCATGTGGCCATGGGGCAGCAACGTTACCTGTGATGGCGACTACACCACACTGAGCGACAACTACTACACCGCACAGTCATACTGGGGCAGCTGTGTGATTCCAACAACCGCAGCAGATAAGACTGGTATCTCGGCAATTGACCTGATGAAGATCGCAAACGACTATTATGATCTGGTTCAGCCAAGTGGCGCAGCAGGAAGACTGGCAGCATGGGAAGCAGAAGAAGCTGGCGAAGAGCCACAGATCGGTTTCGATGCTGGAACTGCTAGAGATTTCTGCACCGAGGAAGATTATGAACTGTATGACTGGGCACACAATCGTGTACAGTATGACTGGGCAAAGCCATTTGATAACGCAAAGATCACCAGCATTTGGAATCTTGCAGCAGAGATTATTGCAGAGGGTGTTGACGCTAGAAGTGCAGCAGATGCCGCATATAAGTCAGCTGTTGAGAAGGCAACTGAGATGGGACTTATTTCTGCTAAGGAATAAGAATGTTTGTAGTACAATGGTCGTCTACTATTGAATAACTAGCGATGCGGCTGTAGATTTGCAAACATCTACAGCCGTTTTTATACATAACAAGCGAGGGCGGTTCAATTGAAGAAAAAGAAAAAACAAGCCCGCATCCGCAATAGTATAATTCTTGCAGTGCTTGTCGTTGCCGCATTTGTGGGATTAAAGCTTGCATCTTCGGATAAATATGCGCAGACACGAACGGATGTCCTTGAAAAGTATTTGAGCTACACGGATACCGATGCTGTGACATATGAGGATTATCTGGAAAGCACGAATGGAGATTATATTTCGGATTCAGCGGAAGAGATAACAGTAAAAGCTGCCGATTACAAGACGGCAGAGATGGATGATCTAAAAAAAGATGGTGAGATTGTCTGGACAGCAGGAGAAGGCACAATCACCTATGAATTTGACGTAAAAGAGGCCGGTTGGTACAACGTTCGCCTCACTTATTATACCGATACGGATTCCACACAGAATATTGTGAGAAACATCCGTGTAAATGACACCCGTCTGTTTGACGGCTGCGATGGAGTCACCTTCTCCCGTTTGTGGATGGATGACAACAAGGATTGGCTGATGAATACAGACGGCAATCAGGCAGCACCAACACAGATTCAGTCCGAAGGACCAGCTGTATGCAGCATCACATCAGCAGATGTGGACAGCATTGGTGCATATCGTTTCTTCCTTGAAAAAGGAAAGAACACAATCAGCTTTGAGTCTGTACAGGCAAAGCTTGGAATTAGCGAAATCGCACTTGTTCCGGCAAAAGAGATTGTAAGCTATGCAGAGTATTTTGATACACTTACAAAAGAAGGTGCTCAAATCATTGATGCGAATGAAGTAGACGGTGGTGCGGTGATGATTCAGGCAGAGGATACTACCTTGAAATCATCTTCATCACTCTCACCGAATAATGACCGAACTTCAGTCAAGACAGTTCCATACGATCCGACCTACATCATTTACAATACGATCGGTGGCTCCAACTGGGCAAGTGTCGGACAGAGTATGACATGGACAGTCGATGCACCAAAGGCAGGTTTTTATAAGATTGGCATGCGCTTTAAGCAGTATTTAAACCGTGGATTTATTTCTCCGCGTTATTTAACCATCAATGGCGAGCTTCCATTTGCAGAGGCAGCTGAGACTCAGTTTGCGTATGATCCGGATTGGGTAACCGGATATCTTTCCGGTGAAGATGGTGACTATTACTTCTATTTAAATGAAGGAGAAAACACCATTAGCATGACAGCAACACTTGGCGAGCTGACCGATGCAGTTGACCTTGTCAGTGAGAGTGTAAACAACTTAAATGATCTGTACCGCGAGATTACGGCAATCACCGGAACGAGCCCGGATCTGTATCGTGACTACAGCATCATGGTATACCTTCCAGAGTTAACCGATGTGTTAGAAGTAGAGTACACCAGACTGAATGCAGTTATGGGTATGTTTGGTGAGGAGTATGGCTCCGCCAATAAGACCTCAGCATTAAACGACATGATGGATGTTATGATTAAGTTAATTAAACAGCCAAATGATGTTGCAAAATATCTTTCCAACTTCAGCGATTCCTTATCTGCACTTGCAGATTGGGTAACAAGTATCAATGACCTTCCGCTTGAGCTGGATTATCTGGCTGTCTGTGGAGATGGTTATAAGCTTCCAAAGGCAAATGGCAATTTCTTTGAGAATCTGGCACATACCTGGAATTCTTTCATGGGTTCATTCACCAATGATTTCAAGGTTCACACCGAATCAGATGACAGCAAGGATAGAAAGCAGCTGGATGTATGGGTAACCGTTGATACAAGAACTGAGTACGATATCATTCAGAAATTAATCAATGCAGCATATGCAGATTCTGAGTATGATATAAATCTGAGTATGGTTCAGGCTGATACACTTCTTCCGGCAACCGTTGCAGGAAATGGACCAGACGTAGCCATTCAGGCCAGCTACAGTATGCCAACAAACTTTGCATACCGCAACGCGGCCTATGATCTGACACAGTTTGATGATTTTGAGGAAGTATTTGCACGATTCCCGGAAGGCGTTCGTTCCTTCCTTGAGTATGAGGGTGGTGTATATGGTTTTCCGGATCAGCTTTCCTTCCCAGTACTCATTTATCGTACCGATATACTGGAAGCAGCTGGACTTAAGGTACCAGAGACTTGGGATGATCTGACTTCAATGATTCCGTATCTGGAAGCAGACAATATGAGCGTTTATCTGGCAAGTAATGAATATCTGACTCTGGGTGGTTCTAGTAGTTCTACTACAATGCCAGTCAATGCAATCTTCCTTTCCATGCTGTATCAGAAGGGATATGAGCTATACAACGAGGATAACACCGCAACTAATCTGGATCAGACCGATCTGATGATGGTATTCAAGGATTGGACCGAGTATTACACCAATCAGGGACTTGAGTATTCCGTAAACCTGACAACACGTTTCCGCACCGGCGAGATTCCGGTAATGGTAGGAGATTATTCCTATATTAATACACTGAGCATTTCTGCACCAGAAATTTCTGGAAAGTGGTCAATCGCAAAGATTCCGGGAACCAGACAGGCAGATGGCAGTGTGGATCACACTGCAGCAGCGATGATCGGAACTTCCTTTATTGTATCGTCTACTGTTGAGAAGGACGGCATGTTAAATGAGGCATGGGACTTCTTAAAGTGGTGGACAAGCGCACAGACACAGGCAAATTATTCCATCGAGTTAAAGGCAGAGGACGGCGAGGCAGCTGAGTATCCGGTAGCCAATATTGATGCGATTAAGGACGGAGGTCTGAAGGATGAGTTTAAGGAAGTGGTACTTGGCCTGATCGATGACTTAAAGGCAGAGCCACAGATTCCGGGAAGCTATATCACTGGAAGAACCATTCGAAATGCATTTGTTACAACCGTTTCTGATAATGTAGATCCAATTGATACACTCTACATTACGTTGGATGCGATCAATACGGAAATTACCAACAAGAGACAAGAATTTGGCCTGAATACGGCACAGGAATAGAAAGGGGGCAAAAACATGGCAAAAAATAATGTGCCATTCAAACGAAGAATGAGCCTGACGCTCAGGGATATGAAGAGATGCATCCCACTTTATTTAATGATTGCTCCCTTCATGATTTTATTTGTAGTATTTGTAGTGTACCCCGTACTTATGGCAATCTGGTATAGTTTTACAGACTACAATGTCTTAGAGAAAGCAAACTTTATTGGCTTTGATAACTATCGAAAGCTGTTTTTGGATGATGATACCTTCATCACAGCAATCAAGAATACTTTTATTATCGCGGTAATCGTAGGACCTGGCGGTTATGTATTATCCTTCCTTTTGGCATGGATGATCAACGAGCTGCCGCATAAGTTAGGTGTTGTTCTGACAGTAATCTTTTATGCACCGTCTATGGCTGGTACCGCAGTTGTTGCGGTATTCCGTCAGATCTTTTCTGATGATGCATCTGGTTATCTGAATGCAATTCTTAGAAATCTTGGCATCACCAAGGAAGCTATTTTATGGCTGTCCGATTCCAAATATGTTATGCTTGTTGTTGTTCTGGCATCTTTGTGGACGAGCCTTGGTGTTGGATTCCTTTCCTTCGTAGCAGGTATCAAGGGTGTCGATGAGGCACAGTATGAGGCAGGCGCGATTGACGGAATCAAAAACCGCTGGCAGGAGCTTTGGTATATCACACTGCCGAACATGAAGCCGCAGCTTCTGTTCGGAGCCGTTATGACAATCACCAGTTCTTTGTCTGTCGGTGCATATGGCGATATGATCGTCGGTTTCCCAAGCCCGAACTACGCAACACATACCATCGTCAATCATTTGAATGATTATGGTTCCATTCGTATGGAGATGGGTTATGCATCCGCAATCGCCGTAATCTTGTTCTTGATTATGATTATCTGTAACATGTTGATACAAAAGATCCTGCGAAAAGTAGGAACGTAACAGGAAGGAAAGGAGGGTAAAAATGAATGCGTTAAAAAGATTTTATTATCGACACAAAAAAATCACCGATTTCAAACCGCATGTAAAGAAATCAAAGCGCAGCTTCTGGGGCAATGTTATTTTAGGATTGTTTTTGATCGCGCTTGCCAGCCTGTTCTTCTTCCCAGTACTCTACATGATCAGTCAGTCATTAAAGCCGATGAACGAGATGTTCATCTTTCCACCTAAGATTTGGGTGGAAAATCCGACACTGGATAATTATAGGGATTTCTTTAATGTTCTGGCAAATACGGTTGTTCCGTTTGCCAGATATATGTACAATACCGTGCTGGTCGTTGTGATCGGTTCACTCGGCCACATCATCCTGGCATCCCTTTGTGCATACCCGCTTGCAAAGTACAAGTTCCCGGGGTCTAAGTTTATCAATCAGCTGATCGTATATTCTCTTATGTTTAATGCGACTGTTACGATGATCCCAAACTTCCTTACAATTGCAAACTTAGGTTTTCTTGACACACAGGCAGCCATCATCATTCCAGGTTTTGCATCTACACTTGGTTTGTACTTGATGAAAAACTTTATGGAGCAGATTCCGGACAGCCTTTTGGAAGCTGCTCAGATCGACGGTGCAGGTTATGTGCGTATCCATTTTAAGATCGTTATGCCGATCGTAAAACCGGCTCTGGTAACTGCATTTATCATGGTATTCCAGTCTTTCTGGACAAATACAGGTGATAAGTTCATCTACACAGAGGCCAAAAAAGGATTTGCCTACATGGTTTCCCAGCTGGCAAACGGCAAGGTAAACGGTATGGGTGCGTCCTACGCGGGTATTTCCGCAGCAGCAGCCGTAATTATGTTTGCTGTTCCGCTGATCGTATTTTTAATTATGCAGAACAACGTTGTATCCACGATGGCAACATCCGGTATGAAAGAATAAGAGGTGTCATATGCAGAGATCGAAAAAAAATTATCGCAGATATTTGCTTGTGCTCTCATTGCTTGTCAGCTTGATTGCCGGTATCTGCACAAGTGCATTTGCGGATTCCTATACGTATGATATCAGAGGAAATCAGATCCCGGCTCCGGATGCGTATGAGCTGGAACGTACCGTTTATGCATCAGAGCTTGGCCTCGAATCTATGTCAACCGTATCAGGTGTTTTTTACCGCGACGGTAAAGTGTATGTAACATTAAAGGGAACGATTGTCATTACAGACGAGAACTTTGAAAATGCAACATACATTACCGAGTATACGAGAGAGGACAACACAAAGAGCAGCATTAAAGCCCCGACTGGTATTTGGGTCACAGAGGATGGTCACATTTATATCTGTGAGATGGATCAGGGCGAAATTATTGAATTTGATGAAAATTATAACTATGTCAGAGCACTCGGCGATCCAAATTGCATCGGTTTAACTGTTGCATATCGCCCAAAGCGCATTACAGTGGACAGTGTGGGTCGTATGTATGTGCTGGTAAACAATTGTTATGAAGGTTTTGTTGAGCTGGATCCAGAAGGAAACTTTAACCGTTATGTCGGTGCGACACCGGTTACCGTTTCTTTGGTAGATCGTTTCTGGCGTTCCATTCAGACCGAAGCACAGCAGGCACGAAGCAGCTTGTGGCTGCCGACCACTTACAGCGATCTGGCAATAGACGCAGATGGTTTCATCTATGCGAGTATTGCAGATTCCACCTCAAAGGATCCGATCAGGAAGCTAAATGCATCTGGTGATGATGTTATGCCGGAGAATGAGTTTACAGAGCGTCCGATGGGTGACTATGATGAGAGTGGAAAGTCGCTTTCTAACCTGACAAATATTGCAGTGGCAGACGATGGACGTTTTGCCGTACTCGATTCCGTTTACTCCAGAATTTTCGTTTACAGCAGTGATGGAAATCTGATGTACGAGTTTGGTGGTTCTGGAAATGCAGAGGGCAAGTTAAACAGCCCTGTTGGTATTTGTTTTATGGATGAGAAGGTGCTGGTTGTCGATCTGGCTTACCAGTCCGTTGAAGTATTTGCACCGACTGAGTATGGTCATCTGATCAATCAGGGACTTGAGGCACAGTCACGCTACGATTACGACGAGGCGGCTGGATATTGGCAGCAGGTTCTTGACATCAACAATAATTTCTACTATGCAAACTTAGGTCTTGGAAAATATCAGCTGCGTGTCGGTGAATATGATGAGGCGATGACCAACTTCTACAAGGGCGGTGACCGTTCTTATTATTCAAGTGCGTTTGCAAAGGTATCCAAGGAGTGGATGAGCAGCCATTTTGCACAGATTATTATGGTAATTGCGCTGGTAATCGTACTGTTAATTGCAGCAGGACTTTACAAGAAGTATGGCCCGAAGGAACATAAGAACACAAAGGTAAGAAGGTTCTTTGACAAATTGAAATTTACCTGTCTGACTTGGCCAGGTTATGTGATGACAAGCCCATTCAAGGCATTTGACGATGTAAAGTATTACGATGGAAGACCGATTCCAGATCTTCATGTGAAAAAGGACAGCAAAAAGCATGAGTACGGTGGTTCTCTTGCCTTCGCAATCATCGTGATTATCCTGTTTGGATGGATCAGCCTGATTAAATTCCGTTACACTGGATTCTTACTTGCATTTGAAGATATTGACAACATGAATGCACCGATTGTTGTTGGAAGCGCAGTACTGCCATATATCATCTTCATTTTTGCCAATTGGGGTGTTGGTGTTCTTCTTTCTGGTAAAGGAAAGGTGATCCACATCACAAAGGTAGTTGGCTATGCGCTGTACCCGGCATGTTGGTTAAACCTGATTGGAACATTTCTTTCTAATCTGGTAACTCAGAATGAGGCAGCTCTTGTCAATGCATTATTTGTACTTGGAATACTGTTATTCTTTTTCTATATGTTTATCGGAACCATTATGGTAAACCAGTACAGCTTTACAAAGAATGTTGCAACTCTGCTTCTCTCAGTTGTAGCAATGCTATTAATTATGTTTGTCATTTTGCTGTTTGCAACGCTGTTCTCACAGTTTGTCAATGACATTTTAGAGATTATCACAGAAATTAACCTGCTATGGTAGAAAGGAGGCGTAAGAACATGAGACGACAAAACAAAATGAAAAACAATCTGGGACAGACAAAACGCATCCTGTCCATTGTGCTCAGTGCAGCGCTCCTTGGAACCATGACGGTATATGCAGGTGAGGAGAGTGCGACAAAGGCGGCAGACGAAAATGAAGCCACCAGCGCACTGAAACCAGGCGATAAAGGTTACTGGGCGGCTCAGGAGACTGATAAGATCACTGGAACTGATTTTGTTACCATCGCTGAATCGGAGAATATGGAACTTCTGATTAAGCCAAAGACCGGAACGATTCGTTGGATGGATAAGAAGACAGGTGCCTATAAGGATACGAATTTAAGTGCCGATGAAAATCTGGAAAAGATTACGGATTCAGAGAAATCTGATCTGACCGTAAGCTATTTCAATGGAAAGTACAGTGAGCTGTATTCAACCTACAGTACCTATAATTCCTTTAAGATGTGTGCGGATTTGGGACAGCTTTCCTACCAGTATATCGACGGTGGTGTGCGTATTCTGTATACCCTTGGTGACAACGCGATGACCTACAAGAATTTCCCACAGGACATCAGCAATGAGCGTATGAATGAACTGGTACTTCAGTACTTGAGCGACGCTGAGATTGAAAATTTAAAGAAAACGTATTATTCTCAGCTGTCGACAGGTGACTGGCATCGGTTATCCAACAAGGATAAAACACTTGGAAAGCTTCAGATCAAAGAGCTGTATGCGATGTTTTATGAGACAGGTGCTTATACAGAGGAGGAACTTTACAAGGATTTGGAAACTTATGGGGTGGATGAATCTGAATACCCGAGCAATCTGACCATTGTAGTTCCGGTTGAGTATTACTTAGACGGTGATGAGCTAGTTGTCAATGTGGATACCTCAGCGATTGAGACCGATGAGGAAAGTCCGATCACGTTACTGGGTCTGCTTCCATATTTTCTGACATCAGCTACCGATACCGAGTATGATGACGGTTATATGTTCATTCCGGATGGAAGTGGCGCGTTAATTAACCTTGACAGTACGAAGGTTAAGGAATATCATTACTCTGCAAGCTGGTATGGTGGTGACCGTTTGGTAAATTCTACAACCTACAACAGTGTCAATCCGCAGATGATGATGCCAGTGTTTGGCATGAAGACTTCTGACAGTACAGTCTTAGCAGTGATTGAAAATGGCGCGGAGGTGGCAACACTCGATGCGTACATTGCAAACACTGATAACTCTGAGCCATTCTGTAAGATGAAGCTGACCTTTGGCATTCAGCCACAGCAAAAGGTTGCTTCTGACGCAAACAGTACCTATTCCGTATCAAAGGCATCAACCGATGTTTACGACGAGAATATTACACTTCGTTACTATTGGCTTGGCGAGGATGCCGACTATGTGGATATGGCAAAATGCTATAATCGCTATCTGGTCGAGCAGGGCGAGCTGACAGCCGAGGAGCCGGAGGAGAGTACTCCATTTTACACAGAAGTGCTTGGAAGCACCGATAAGACACAGTATCTGCTTGGAATTCCGTACGAAGGAAAGCAGACATTGACCTCTTTTTCAGAGGCAAAGGAACTGCTTAGCGATCTGAATGCGGCAGGCATCAGCAATGTAAAGCTGATCTACAGTGGTATGGTAAACGGCGGAATGAACCAGAGAGCATTGACTAGTGGTGTTTCGATTGCATCCGGACTTGGCAGCAGTTCTGATTTCAAGAGTCTTAGCGATTATGCTTCCTCTATCGGAGCTGAGGTTTACCCGAATCTTTTGTTACAGTCTGCGTACACAAAGAAGGGATTAAGCGGTGACCGCGTGGCATGGAACATCGTAAACAATCGCGGACAGCTCTATACCTTTGATCCAGTTACCTTAAAGGTGGACGATGAAGCAGATTATAAGTTGTACATGATCAATCCAAATTATTTAAGCAGCTATCTTGAATCCATTAAGAACAGCTTCAACAAAAAATTTGGAATTACCACTATCGCAAGCTCGGATCTGTTAACCTTCATCCCGACAAACTATAAGGGAACACAGGTATCTATGTCCACAGGCGAGGAGATTAGCATGGCAGCAGGAAAATCCCTGTCAGACGGCATGAAGTTAATGCTTTCGAACCCGGTTTCCGATGCCTATGCATACAGCAGCTTGACCGATATTCCGACACAGGACAGTGGAATGCGTATCTTGGATGCATCGATTCCGTTTATGCAGTTGGTTCTTGACGGCTATAAGACATACTCCGGCGAGTCCTTAAATCTGGAGTCAACAGATATTCGTAAACAGTTTGTTCAGGCAATAGAGACAAGAAGTGCGCTGAAGTTTACCTTCACCTATCGCGACAGCTCTCTGTTAAACAAAACTGAGCAGGAAAATCTGTTTGCAGTTGATTATAGTTACTGGAAGGATTCTGTTCCAGAGTTTTACACAGAGTATGAGAACTTTTATGAGTCCGTAAAGGGCGCAACAATCGAGTCTCATGAACTGTATGAGCGTGATGACAATCTGCGTATTGTAACATATTCAAATGGCGTAAAGGTTTACATCAACTACGGTGACGAGGCGGCCGAGATTGAAGGTGTCAGCGTAGATGCACTGGATTATCAGATTAAAAAATAAGGAGGGGTGATGATGAGTAAAGATAATAAGGCAAAGAAAACAAAAAAGCGCTATAGAAGTCTTGAAAAGAAGACCGCCCTCTGGGGTCTGATCTTCCTGCTTCCGTGGCTGATTGGTCTGGTATTCTTCTTTTTAAGACCATTGGTTTTGACATTCTACTATGCATTTAGCAGCATGGAGATGGAAAATGGTGTATTCAAGGGTACCTTTAATGGAATTGAAAACTTCAAGTATGCTCTCGGTGTCGATGCTGATTTCACAAAGGATTTGGCATCCGCGTTTACGGGTATGCTGACAAATGTGCCGATTCAGATCTTCGTATCGCTGTTTATCGCGATTCTGTTAAATGGCCAGTTTAAGGGAAGAGGATTCTTCCGTGCAATCTTCTTTATTCCGATTATTCTGGCAACTGGAATCACAACAATCGAGCTTTCTGAGGTTTCCCTTACGGCACAGGCTTCTGAGTCTGTTGTCGATTTGGATTGGCTCACCGAGCTGGTTGTCAACAGCGGAATTCCGGAACAAATCACAACACTTCTGACTTCGTATATTTCAAACATTTTCGATGTTGTTACGACGTCTGGTGTACAGATTTTGATTTTCCTGTCCGGTTTACAGGCAATCTCTCCGACACTGTATGAGGTTGCACAGCTTGAGGGCTGCAGTGCATTTGAGACCTTCTGCAAGATTACACTTCCAATGATTTCTCCAATGATTCTGGTGTGTCTTGTATACAGCATTTCAGAAGCATTTGCAAAGGCAGATGTAACGGATACTATTTACAATGTTACCTTTAAGGGACAGGCTATGTATTACGGCTACGGCGCAGCCATGAGTGTTGTTTACTTCGTGGTAACGCTTGCAAGTATCGGCATCATATGCGGTATTGTTTCAAAGGGGGTATTCTATTATGACTAAAACAAAAAGAAAAGGCCTCAGCCGCAAAGAACGTATGGCGATGGCGCAGACAACTGCGGGCATCAGCTTTTGGGTCGATTTGCGAAAGGGACGTCTCAGCCGATACACCATTCAGAAGCGAGTGAAGAAAACAATAGCATCTCTTTTTCGATATATTATTTTGATTTCACTTGGTTTTGTCATCCTGACACCACTGTTAAAGTTGGCAAAGGACGCGTTTACGGATCCGAGCGCACTTGCAAGTAAGAGCTCCGTATGGATTCCACAGAAGATTTCCACGATCTTCTTTGATATGAGTATGACAAAGATGGTATTAAACTATTGGCCAAGTCTTGTGTATACATTGGCAACAACTGCAGTTTTGACATTCTTTCAGGTACTTTCCACCGGACTGGCAGCGTATTCCTTTGCCAGACTGAATAAAGGAAAGATGAAGATTGTCAGCAAGATCTTATTTGCCATGGTTGTATTCACCATTGTTGTTCCGTCAGATTGTATCATGTTGGCACAGTTTTCTACCTTCAGAAGCTTTGATCTCTTCGGTATTATTAAGGCTTTAACGGGTTCTGGTATCAACATGACAAAGAATATGGCATCTATGATTGTACTTGCGGCAACTGGTATGGGCGTAAAGAGTGGTCTTTATATTTACATTCTTCGTCAGGGTATCCGCGGACTGCCGTATTCCATCGAGGAAGCCGCATTTGTGGATGGTGCAGGATTCCTTCGCACCTTCTTCCAGATCGTTGTTCCGAGTGCATCCGGTTCCATTCTGACCGTTTCCGTACTCAGCTTTTTATGGAACTACACCGATGTGTATTACAACAGCTTGCTCAATCAGAATACCTTACAGCTAGCTTACAACTATCACCAGCTGCAGGGAAATATCCGTTGGCCGATCGGTAATGCGGCTAAGATGCATGCCACATGGCTTAGCTTAATCAATGCAGAAAATCCATATGTACAGAATGCATCGATTTCTGCATGTGCACTTCTTGTTGTACTTCCGCTTCTTATTATGTACTGCTTTGTACAGAAGCGTTTCGTACAGGGAGCAGCACGAAGCGGTCTTGGCGGCGATTAAATTTTACTTACAATTCACGGAGGACCGAGGTTATGAAATGCCCACTCGTCGAACTGCTTTCGTAAACTTCCCACCCCCGTGAATTATAATAATTTGCAGAGAAAGGTATGGTATTTAATATGAGATATTTAGACGAGCGCGTCTGGGTCATCCTACGAGAACTCAGACCGTTAATCGAGCGACAGCATATCGATATTACGAAATGGCAGACAAAAAAGAAACTTTTTATGCGCCCAGAAGAGGCAGATCAGGATTCAATGCCATGGGAAGCGTTTGACAGCAGCACCGACAGATGGTATGGCAAGGATGTGTACTATTGGTTCCGCGCCCAGTTTACTGTTCCACAGTCGATGGATGGAAAATGCATTTTTTTGAAAATCCATACACAGATTGAGGAGTGGGATGATGGACGAAATCCGCAGTTCCTTTTGTTCGTAGATGGAAAGGCAGTTCAGGGCCAGGATATGAACCACAGAGAGGTACGCCTGACCGATTGTGCAGAGGCAGGACGCACCTATACGCTTGATCTTCAGGCATACACCGGAATCCTTCACAATGAGTTTGCATTGAAGGTAACGGCAGATGAGACTGATCTGGCACTGTTAAAATTGTATTATGATTTGAAGGCACCGGCAGATGCTTATCACTATAAGAGAATGCCGGAGGGACGTACCCGCAGCCTTCTTATTGAAGCATTAAATGACGCAATCAACAAGCTAGATCTTCGCAATCCTCACTCACCAGAGTTTGATGCATCCGTAGCCGAAGCACAGGCTTACATTGATGAGCACCTGTATCAGAATCCGGAGTTGATCGGTCATGATGAGATTATTGCGTCCTGTATCGGACATACTCACATTGATGTGGCATGGTGGTGGACCGTATCTCAGACAAGAGAGAAGACAGCCCGCAGTTTTTCTACCGTATTAAAGCTGATGGATGAGTATCCGGACTACAAGTTTATGTCCAGTCAGCCGCAGCTGTATGTGTTCTTAAAAGAGCGCTATCCAGAGGTTTATGCAAAAATAAAGGAGCGCGTTAAGGAAGGAAGATGGATTCCAGAAGGTGGTATGTGGCTTGAGGCTGACTGTAACCTGACCTCCGGCGAGTCTCTTGTACGTCAGTTCCTTTACGGAAAGAAGTTCTTTAAGGATGAGTTTGACATCGACAGCAAGATTTTGTGGCTGCCAGATGTATTTGGTTACAGCGGTGCCCTTCCTCAGATCATGAAGGAGTGCGGCATTGAGTACTTTATGACAACTAAGCTTGCATGGAACCAGATTGACAAGTTCCCACACGATACCTTTATGTGGAAGGGAATTGACGGAACTGGTATTCTGACTCATCTGATCACAACACCAGGTGTTGGACAGGATGTAAAGCAGACTCACTTCACTACCTACAATGGTATGCTCGATGCCGATGCCGTAATCGGTGCATGGGATCGTTATCAGAATAAAGATCTGAACAATGAAGTTCTGATTTGCTATGGCTTTGGTGATGGCGGCGGCGGCCCAACCAGACAGATGTTAGAGTGCTCCTCTCGTCTGGAGAAGGGTATTGCTGGTATTCCGAAGGTTGTTCAGGAAAGCCCAGTTGAGTATTTTGAGCGTCTGGATGAGCGTGTGAGAAATCATAAGCGTCTTCCGGTATGGGAGGGTGAGCTGTATTTTGAGTATCACAGAGGAACTCTTACCTCCATGGGAAGAAATAAGAAGGGCAATCGAAAGAGCGAGCTGGCAATGATGGATTTGGAGCTGTTATCCGTACTTGCACAGGAAAAGGGCGTTTCTTATCCGAAGGACGAACTGGATCGTATGTGGAAGATAGTCTTATTAAATCAGTTCCACGATATTTTGCCAGGTTCTGCAATTCATGAGGTATATGAAGTTACAAAGAAAGAGTACGAAGAACTGCTTAGCGAGGCACATGAGCTGATCGGTGAGCGCACAAAGGCACTTGCTGGTGAGGGCGATGGCATTACCGTATTCAATACACTTGGCTTTACACGCGATGATGTGGTACGTCTTCCAGAGGGCTGCAATGCAGAAGCACTTGAGGATGCAAATGGTGTAGTATATCCAGTTCAGCATACAAAAGATGGTGCAGTTGCCGCAGTAAAGAGCCTTCCGTCAAAGGGAAGCCGCGTTTACAAGAAGGCATCAATGCCAAAGGATACACAGACCGAGTGGTATTCCATTGAAAATACCATTGGAAACAAGACTTTGGAGACTCCATTCTATACCGTTGTATTTGATGAGAATGGTATGATCTCGCGTCTGTACGACAAGAAAAATGACCGCGAGGTATTAAAAGAAGGCCAGAAGGGCAATCGTATGGTTATGTACGAGGATAAGCCAATGTGCTTTGATAACTGGGATATCGACATGTACTATACTGAAAAGGGATGGGATGTTTCTAATCTTGCACGTTTTGAGTGGACCGATTTGGGACCAGTCAGCGTTTCGCTTGAAATCGAGCGAAAGATCAGCAATTCACTGATTCGTCAGAAGATCACCTTCTATGCGGACAGCGCTGTAATTCGTTTCGATACCTATGTTGATTGGAAGGAACATCAGCATCTGCTTAAGGTTCACTTCCCGGTTGATCTGCACACAGATGAGGCAACCTTTGATATTCAGTTTGGAAATCTTACAAGAAAGATTCATCGAAACACTAGCTGGGATGAAGCTCGTTTTGAGAGCTGCGGCCAGAAGTGGATGGATATGTCAGAGGGTCATTATGGTGTCAGCATGTTAAATGACTGCAAGTATGGCCATTCCGCACTGGATGGTGTGATGACACTTACATTAATCAAGTCTGGAATAGAACCGAATCCGACTGCTGATCAGGAAGAACATACCTTTACCTATGCACTGTATCCGCATGCTGAGGGCTGGAGACAGGCAAAGACTGTACAGGAAGCAATGAAGCTGAATCAGCCAGCTTTAAGCGCTGAAGGCGGATGCGCAGGAGATGAGACCAGCTTTGTATGGATTGATAAGCAGAATGTAATTATCGAGACTGTAAAGGAGGCTGAGGATGGCGATGGCGTGATCATTCGTCTGTACGAGTCTGAAAATGCAAGAACAAAGGCTCACATCAGCTTTGAAAAGCCGGTTGCATCTGTTGAGAGCTGTGACTGCGTTGAAAAGACAAAGGAAACGGTTTGCGTAGCAGGTGATGGATTTGACATTACAATCAAGCCATACGAGATTCAGACCTACCGTGTGCGTTTTTAAGTGAAAAGATAACAGATAAAAGACTGAGGAAGTTTCCGGGGCATTGTCCCCGGAAACAGGAAAGGGAGAAAAATGGCAAAGATCATAGGAAAAGATTTACCGAATATACCATGGCAGGAAAAGCCGCAGGATTACCCGCGTCCGGTATGGCGCTACACTGAAAATCCGATCATTGACCGATACGCAATTCCAACATCCAACAGTATTTTCAACAGTGCTGTTGTTCCGTTTAAGGATGGCTTTGCAGGCGTATTCCGTTGTGACAGCTTTGGTGTCAGCATGGACATCTACGCTGGATTCAGCAAGGACGCAATTCACTGGGAGATCAACCATGAGCCAATTACCTTTACAGGAGAGGATCAGGAAATCTTACAGAGACAGTACCGTTATGACCCAAGAGTATGTTTCATCGAGGATCGTTATTACATTACCTGGTGTAACGGCTATCATGGTCCGACAATCGGTGTTGCATATACATTTGATTTTAAGACTTTCGTACAGCTTGAAAATGCATTTTTACCATACAATCGAAATGGTGTGCTTTTCCCAAGAAAGATCAACGGAAAGTATGCGATGCTGTCCCGTCCAAGCGATACAGGACATACACCGTTTGGCGATATTTTCTACAGCCAGAGCCCGGATCTTGAATACTGGGGTCATCATCGTTTTGTAATGGGAACCTTCGGAGGCGATGCATCTGCATGGCAGGCAACCAAGATTGGTCCGGGACCGGTTCCGATCGAGACAGACGAGGGATGGCTGTTAATTTATCACGGCGTATTACGCACCTGCAATGGTTTCGTATACCGTATGGGCTGCGCACTGCTTGATCTGGAGCAGCCGTGGAAGGTGCTGCGCCGCAGCAAGTATTACATCTTAGGACCATCAGTGGACTATGAGATGAACGGAGATGTTCCGAATGTTGTATTCCCATGCGCTACACTTACCGATCCGGCAACAGGACGTATTGCAATTTATTACGGATGCGCAGATACGGTAACAGGACTTGCATTCACAACTGTTGATGAGCTGATGGCATGGATGGAGGCACATCCACTGTAAGTTGATTACTCGGACAGCGCCTCGACGAAACCATCACTGAAGGGCCTTTCGTACCCCTTCCGTGAACTAATTTTGTATTGAAGAATGATAGTATAATTAAAGGCAGTCAGGAATTTCTGGCTGCCTTTTTCAATGCAATAAATTTTTGTGATGAATAAAATGAGAAAATCAATATCCTTCTGTAAAGTACTTAACCTAAATCCGGTTCTGCCTCAAGAAGAAGAGTAGGTGTGGTAACATGTTCAAGCTCTAATATAATAAACTCATTTTTACCCTTTTTTAATAGTGGCCCTGGTAAGTAGAGTGTCTTCTGTGGGCCGGCGCTGTTGTAATAGCGTCCTAACAGAAAGCCATTTACAGCGATGATACCCTTTTCAAAACCTTTTGGACGCACGAAAGTATCACATGGCATATCAGTCTCGAAGAAGCCGCGCAGCAGAACGGGTCCGAAGTTGTCAATCGAGTGCTCAGAAGAAGTACAATCGGGATGCGGACATTCAACAGAATCAATGGTACTCTGTGTAAGAACCTCGGATATAGATGACCAATTTACTTTTGCAAAATCATTGCAGCGGATGGAATACATAATCCAGCCAAAATGATTCATAGAACCAATTCGCACACCGCGCACGATACCCTTTTCATCTAACAGCTTTGGACCATAGTTGATGCGACCCATATTTTCCACTAGAATGGACAACGTACAGGATTGACCAGCATCAAGACCGACCATAACCTCATCATCGCGCTGTCCGGTACGCTCTTTTATGCCGACAAGTTTATCGTCTAGGTAAATTAGTGCACGGTCGTGAAGTCCGTCGATGGTGAGAGGAAGTGTCTCAAATGGTCCTGTCAGTGTTGTCTGATAAAGGACAAAACCAAAATCCTGACCCAATAATTCCATGGTCAATGGATGGGAGTCAAAGATACCTTCACCGAGCAGCGATGGTTGGGCAAACAGGTAGGCTGCCTGAGTGAGATTGACGGTTTTGGACAGACGAGATGGACTTTTAACTGAGTCAGATTCGTTACCAATTGAAGAAATCGCATCTGCGAAAGAAGCAGATGGTCCAACTTCCCCAGGATGGCGCTCCCAGAAACGTTTAACGGCTTTTTGAATGGCAAGATACTTTGGTGTAATGTCACCGCTTTCGCTGAGCGGACAGTTGTAATCATAGCTTGTTACGGTTGGCTGGTAGACATCATTGAAATTGGCACCATTTGTAAAACCAAAGTTTGTGCCGCCGTGGAACATATACAGATTGACAGAGGCACCCATATCAAGCATCTCCTCTAATACAGCAGCAGTGTCGTCTGCGCCGCGAACATGATGCTCTTCGTACCAGTGATCGAACCAGCCGTTCCAGAATTCACAGCAAAAGAGCGGCTGATCAGACTTGAATTTTCGCAAAAGAGCAAAGTTATCCTTTGGATTGCTGCCGAAATTTACTGCGGAGAGCAGATTCGGAAGCGTTCCGCTGTTTAACATGAAATATTGCGGACCATCTGAGGTAAAGAGCAGACAATCCAGATTTTCTTCTTCATAAATAGAGAGAATATCCTGCATATAAGTGTGGTCATCGCCGTAGCTTCCATACTCGTTTTCTACCTGCATAGCGATGATACAGCCACCGTTGCAGCCAAGATATGGGCGGATTACAGAAAACAGCTTTTTGTAATAACGGCGCACCTTACTCAAAAACAGCTCATCGTGACAGCGCAGATGAATGTGTGGGTATGTCAGCAGCCAGGACGGAAGTCCTCCCATATCCCATTCTGCGCAAATATACGGGCCGGGACGAAGAATGACATAGAGTCCAAGACGGGATGCTGTCTCCAGAAAACGAGCTAAATCCAAAATTCCAGAGAAATCAAATTCTCCTTCTCGTGGCTCATGCAGATTCCAGCAGGTATAGGTCTCCACTGTGTTAAAGCCACATTGCTTTAATTTAAGAAGTCGGTCCTCCCAGTAGTCTGGGACTACACGAAAGTAGTGAATGGTACCAGACAAAATACGAAACGGCTGGTTGTTTAAGTAAAACTGTGAGCCTTCAAAACGTAATCGGTTCATAGAGGGTATTTCTCCTTTCGGTTCATGTAAGTACTGATAGTATCATAATGTATTTTGAACGAATTAGCAATGAAGATTTTGAAATAAGATAAGAAAAGTTATATTTTGTTAACAAAAAGCCAACGACTAGACGAAAAAAGAATGAAAAATAGACAAAAAACAACTTGCCTTTCGGGAAAGACACTGTTATAATGAAGAAAAAGTGAATTGAAATACTAAAGAAAATTAACATTATGTTAAATATAAGGAGGAAAGAAATATGATACGTATACTGCCAAAGCCGCAGCACATCGAAGAACAGGAAGGGACACTTCTTTTGGATTATCATTGTCGAATTACAATCGAAGATCGTTGTCCAAGAGAGTCTCTTTTTTATGCACAGCAGCTAGCCGAGCAGATTAAAAAAATGACTGGGATTGAACTGGGGATTGACAGGCGAGCATTTGGAGCGCATAAGGGAATCGAGCTTTGCATGGATGAGGAGGCAGGCATTCCAGCAAAGCAGACTGTAAACAAAGAAGCCTATCGTTTAACGATTACACCAGATGGTGCAAAAGTATGCGCAGCACAAAAAGAAGGTCTTTTTAATGGTGTTCAGACGCTTCGCCAGCTGATCATTCAGTATGGCGTTTGTCTGCCTTGTTTGTATGTAGAAGATTATCCAGAACTTCCAGTGCGAGGTTGGTTTATGGATGTGACAAGAGGCCGCATTCCGAAGCTTTCTTATTTAAAAGAGATGGCAGATCGCTGCAGTCTTTATAAGATCAATCAGCTACATTTGTATGTGGAGCATACCTTTTTATTTGATGGATTAAGCGAGACGTGGAGAGATGATACGCCGCTTACGGCACAGGATATTCTGGAATTTGACGAATACTGCGCAGAGCGAAATATTGAGCTGGTTCCATCGATTGCTACATTTGGTCATCTGTATAAGGTACTTCGTACAAAAACATTTCATGAGCTGTCAGAAGTGGAAGAAGCAGAGGGTACAGCATTTTCATTTTATGAGCGTATGTGCCATCACACACTTAATATCATGGATGAAAGAGCGTATGAATTTGTATGCCGTTTGATCGACGAGTACAGTTCTTTGTTTCGCTCCAATCTTTTTAATATTAACTGTGATGAGACTTTTGATTTGGGTAAGGGCAGAGGAAAGAAGCTGGCAGATCAGATTGGATCACATGCTATGTATATTCAGTGGGTTAACCGTGTCTGCGAACATGTAAAATCGCTTGGAAAGCGCCCTATGTTCTGGGGCGATATTATTGCAGCACATCCAGAGACCATTCGTGAGCTGCCGGAGGATATCATCTGTATGACATGGGATTACAGTCTGGCACCGGGAGATACGAATGTTCGGAAACTTTGGGAGAATGGCGCCCACCAGTATCTGTGCCCGGGCGTTCAGGGCTGGAATCAGACGATTCATCTGCTTGATATTGCCTATGAAAATATTAAGAAAATGGCATCATTTGCCCATCAGTTCGATGGTGAAGGTCTTCTGACTACGGATTGGGGCGATTATGGTCATCTGCAGCATCCAGAGCTTGCACTTGTAGGCATCATTTACGGAGCAGCGTTTGGATGGAACAGTAAAATTCCAGAAAGAGAAGAAATTAATGCGGATATTTCAGTGATTGAGTATGGAGATCGCTCTGCAACACTTATAGAAATAATAAGTGAGATGAGCAATCAGGCAGTGATGCATTGGGGAGAACTGGTTCAGTTTTCGGAGACGTACCGTTATCAGATTGCAGGCAAGGATATGGATACCTTCTGGAAGGGTTATCTGCCACGTATCGAAACGAGTTTGCCGCATATTGTAGAGTGCAATGAAACCATTCGAAATGATATGGCGAAAGTAGCGGCGCTTCTTGTACAGATTGAAGATGATCGTCGAGAGGGTATTGCACCTGTTCTTCATATGGCAGAGGGACAGATTCTAATCAATACAATTTTACGTGTGCTTGACAGAGAGTATCTTGGTCATCCAGATGCGTACACAGGAGATACAAAGGCTCTTGCCGAAGCACTTGAAATCTGGTACTATGAGTATCGCAGACAGTGGCACAAAATCAGCCGTGAGAGTGAGCTGTACCGTATTGGTGAATTGATTTTCTGGTTAGCAGATTATATAAGAGAACTGTAAGTTAAAATAATGAGTATGCCAGGCTTGGTTCGGAAATGTTGTCCGTTCAAGTCTGGCATAAATTATGTGTGGGGTGCATAGACTGGCGTAAGAACAAATAAACAGGTCATTGCCATGAAACGAAACATGAAAAAAAGGATGCGAAAGCAGAAAAAACATCAGGTAAAACGTGATATGAAAAAACAAAGAGCGGAGCACGTGGTGGATTGCCTTCATTTGCCTAAAGATGTAGTGATGGGGGCAGAACTGACGCAGCTGTCAGGAAATAGTGAGATGCAGGTGAGAAATTTTAAAAAGCTTCTTTCATGCCAGGAAAATGAGATATGTATCCAGACAGGAAGACATCGAATTAGAATAACAGGGCGCTGTTTGGCAATGGCCTACTTTGCATCAGAGGAGGTTAAAGTGACAGGGTGCATTACATCAATCTGCTACGAGGAATGAGCATTTAAAAGCAGGGCTGAAATGGCGGTGAGAAGTTGAAGAATGGATGGTCAAATCGTGTTTTGATCAGCGTAAGCGGATCAGAGACAGAACGCTTTTTAAATATAGTATCGTTTCATGGTTTAGTTTTATATCAGGTATGCAGAAAACCATCAGGTATAGAAGCAGTTGTGAAGGCGAAAGATTTTTTGAAGCTGTGTCGTCTGCGTACAAAGGCGGATGTTTCTATCCGTATTCTTGAAAAGCGAGGCCCTTATTTTTTATGGAAGAAAACAAGAAAAAGCCGTGTGGGAATTTGCTGTGGCATACTGGCATTTGCCGCTTTATATGTTATGTCCTTGTTTGTATGGGATATTGATTTTGCAGGAAATATGCGCTACACAGACAGCTATCTTTTGCAGTTTGTCAAAAATGAGGGCTACAAACCAGGTATGAAGATTTCAAGTGTGGCTTGTGACAGACTGGAAAAGCAGCTTCGCAATGAGTTTGATGATATTACATGGGTATCGGCTCGTTTAGAAGGCACGAGACTTGTTGTAGAGATAGAAGAAAATAATACTGCTTCAGCAAAAGAAAAGGAGCAAACACCATGCAGTCTTAAGGCATCAAAAAGTGGAATTATTGCGAGGATGATCACAAGGCGGGGAACGCCGCTTGTCAAAAAGGGAGATCAAGTCGAAAAAGGAGATCTTTTGGTGTCTGGACTGCTTCCTATTTACAATGATTCACAGGAAATTGTTGGGTATGAGAAGACAAATGCCTCAGCTGATGTGTGGATTAAATACGAGGAGAATATTGAAATTACAATACCCCGAAGTCAGACTGTAAGACATTATACATCAAAGCAGGTGCATTCGGGGATTGTTTTGTTCGGTCATCGTTTTTGTCTGCCGCAAAGTCTTATGGCGTCAGATCAGGAAGAATTGTATATTGAGCAGCATCAATGGAAGCTTTTTGAACATTTCTACTTGCCCTTTTATAATGAAGAATATTGTCTTATGAAGTACGAAAACGCGACGGTTTGCTACGATGATGAGAGCCTTAAAAATCAGGCAGACCAAAAATATCTTGAATTTATTATTCAATTGGAAAAATTAGGGGTGGAAATAATTGAAAATAATGTTACAATAGAAAGTGGTTCGAAAGACTATCGAATGAATGTGCAGTTTCTTCTTGAAGCAAACGCATCAGAGAAATGTGCTCTGGAATCGCAAGTGCAGGAACTGCAAAAACAAGAGTAACAAGTGAGGTTAATGTATGAGTGTTGCGCAAGCAGTTATGGAAATACCGGCTGCCCATCAGCTGAATGTATTTGGACAGTTTGACTGTAATATAAAAAAGATTGAACGTGCCTTTGGTGTAACGTTTGTAAACCGGGGTGAAACGATTCGTCTTTCAGGAACAGAAGAGGCAGTTGGTAAGGCGCGAAGCGTTGTGGATACGCTGCTTGAATTGTCACGAAGAGGAAACACTGTGACTGAGCAGAATGTTGATTATACGATTTCAATGTCTTTTTCCGAGAAAAGCAGTGATGTACTTGAGATTGATAAGGAAATCATCTGCCGTACGATCTCTGGAAAGCCAGTAAAGCCAAAGACCGTTGGACAAAAGAAGTATGTTGACGAAATACGAAGCAAAATGATTGTGTTTGGTGTTGGTCCGGCAGGAACTGGAAAAACATATCTGGCAATGGCGATGGCAATTGATGCATTTAAAAAGCAGGAGGTCAGCCGTATTATTCTGACGCGTCCGGCAATTGAGGCTGGTGAGAAGCTGGGATTTTTGCCTGGTGATCTGCAGAGTAAAATAGATCCTTACCTGCGTCCATTATATGACGCATTGTATCAGATTATGGGTGCAGAAAGCTTTATAAACAATCAGGAGAAGGGCCTTATAGAAGTGGCACCGCTTGCTTACATGAGAGGACGTACACTAGATAACTCTTATATTATACTGGATGAGGCACAGAATACGACACCTGCTCAGATGAAGATGTTTTTGACACGTATTGGTTTTGGGTCAAAAGTTATTATCACAGGAGATATGACGCAAAAAGACCTTCCGGCAGGTACGCCGTCTGGTCTTGATGTGGCAATTAAGGTTTTAAAGAATGTGGATGATATCGGATTTGTCTATCTTGATAACCGCGATGTTGTTCGTCATCCGCTTGTTCAGAAAATCGTAAAAGCTTATGAGGATTACGAAAATAAGCAAAACAGCAAAATGCGTGCGAAAGAGCATGAAGAAAAAATGAGAAAGCCAAGAGGCTGATGGAGAGAGTATGACAATTACAATTGAGAATGAAGCTTCAAAGGAGCTGCCATTTGACTACAAGGCGTTAATTGAACGTGTTGTTATGGGCTGCATGGATTATGAGAAGTGCCCGTATGAGGCAGAGGTCAATGTATTATTGACAAATAATGAGGAAATTCATAAGATCAATAAGGAATACCGCGGAATTGACCGTCCAACAGATGTCTTATCATTTCCGATGGTCGATTATGATAAGCCGGCGAATTTTGATCCGTTGGAAAATGCGTCAGAGGACTATTTTAATTTCGAAACGGGAGAGCTTGTGCTTGGTGATATTATCATATCAGTGGACAAGGTATATGAGCAGGCTGAAAGCTATGGCCATTCATTAGAGCGCGAACTGGGCTTTTTAGTGGCACATAGTATGCTTCATCTGTTTGGCTATGACCATATGGAAGAAGAAGAACGCGAGCAGATGGAGGCTCGCCAAAGAGAAATATTGAACGGATTATCAATTCTCAGATAAGCCTAAAAGAAAGATTGGCGGCAGGAAAGGGAAGATTTTGTAATGGAAAAAAAGAAAAATGATTTTATCGCACAGGGAAGTATTCTGGCGATTGCGTCAATATTGGTGCGTGTAATGGGAATGATTTATCGTATTCCTATGACGGCGATTATTGGAGACAAGGGAAACGGATTTTATTCGTATGCGTACAGCGTTTACACAATTTTACTGCTGCTGTCCTCATACAGTCTTCCGCTTGCCGTGTCAAAGATGGTTTCTGCAAAGGCACAATTGGGTCAGTGGCGCAATGTAAAGAGAGTATTTATATGTGCAATTGCATTTGCAATCGGTATTGGTACTACATTTGGTTTGATTGTATTAATTGGTGCGCAGCTTTTTACAAGGGTATTTTTCCACAGTGAGCTGGCGGCTATTGCGCTTCGTTTTATGGCACCGACCATTTTGATTATGGCGCTTCTTGGTGTATTTCGTGGTTTCTTCCAGGGACTTCAAAATACACTTCCAACAGCAGTTTCACAGATTGTAGAGGGATTGATCAATGCGATCATGTCAGTTGTGTTTGCATATTTTCTGTTTGATTTTGGTCACGGAATGGATGTAGCAAGCGGTACGACTGATTTAGGCTACGCATGGGGTGCAGCAGGCGGCGCAATAGGAACTGGTGCCGGTGCACTGGCAGGCTTGATCTTTTGCTTTATTTTGTTTGTGGCATACAGAAAAATTCTTGCAGTTAATATTAGCCGTGATAAGACAGGAACACAGCAGGAGTATGGCGATATTTTTCGTCTTATGCTTTCTATTGCACTTCCAGTTATCTTAAGCACTGCACTTTATAACTTGATTGAGCTGGTAGATGGAAGCTTGTTTAATAACATCATGGCTTCAAAGGGCATGGAGGATGTAAAGGACAGCATGTGGGGAGCCTATAATGCAAAGGCTCTGCTTTTAGTTCATATTCCGGTATCTATCTCCTCAGCAATGGCAGTATCGCTTGTTCCAACACTGACAGCTGCATATGCTCTTGGAGATGAGCAGACTGCAAAGTCAAAAGTTCATGCAATTCTTAGGTTTATTTCGATACTGGCATTTCCGTCTGCCGTTGGTTTGCTTGTACTAGCAAATCCGATTATAAAAACATTATTTTCTGGTGACACAAGCGCAGCAAGCACTTATCTTCAGGTTGTCTGCCCAGCCGTTATCACATTCTCATTTTCTACCATCACAAACTCAATTCTTCAGGGAATTGACAGAATGAATCTTCCAGTCTGCCACTCTCTGATTGCGATGGCAGTTCATGTTGTGGTATTATTAATTCTTTGTCTTGGCTTTAACATGGGTATTTACGGCGTTATTATCAGCTATGTGATCTATGCACTTGTGATTACAATCCTGAATTTCTATTCTATCAGCAAGATTTTGGAATATCGCCCAGATGTGATTACATTATTTGTAAAGCCGGCAGTTGCCTCTGGAATTATGGGCATTGTATGCTTTGGATGTTATCAGCTGCTGTATCAGTTTTTAGGAAAAGCAATTCCGATGCTGATATCTGTAGTAGTAGCAGTCGTTGTGTATTTTGCAGTTGCAGTTAAATGTAAGCTTCTTACCGAGAGCGTCATGAGAGATCTGCCAAAGGGAAGCATGTTGATTCGCATTGCAAAAAAATGCAGGCTGATGTAAGTTTATAGGAATAAATGAATGAAAACGAATCCATACTTTACATAAAAATAAAACTTGGCAAAAGGAGTATTTGTGTGAAGTATGCAATTCGTTTTCTTTCTGTTGCGGCATTCTTTCTAATGATTGAGCAGACAAGCTTTTTTATAACAAGGCATGCAGCAAAAAATATGTTGGCAGATAAAGAACAAAAAGAAATTTTAATGCGTTTGCCTCCAAAATCAGAGAGTGAGGTGCGCGTGAATGCACAGATGGATATTTTTCTGGAAGAGTACAGTGTCGATACAGGGCAGCTGCTTTTTGTAGAACCATATTGGGATATACGTTTGGCAGGGATGAATGAAGAGGAACTTCGTCTTTTTTTATCAGATCCGTCTCAAATGGAAGAAAAAGATGATATACGAGGATGTATTAGGTGTGAGCTTATTGAGATGGACTGGTGTACACTTAGGATTAGGAAATATGTAACTAGTCAAAATACATTTGTACATGGAAAGGAAAACTTTAATGAAAACACAGGTGCTTGTCATTGGAGCGGGCGCGTCAGGATTGACGGCTGCGATATATGCCGCTCGCGGCGGATGCAAGGTGCATATTCTTGAGGCACAGGATCGCCCGGCAAAAAAAATCTTGGCGACAGGAAATGGAAAATGTAATTATACAAATGAAAAAATGGCACTTTCCTGTTATAGAAGTGCCTTTATCAGTCAGGCAGAAGAGGTGCTTTCACAGTATCCGCCGTCTGCTGCGATTACCTATTTGAAGGAGCTTGGCATTTGGCCAAGTGAACGCGATGGCTATTATTATCCGTCATCTGGACAGGCAGCATCAGTTGCAGAATGTCTTTTGATGGAAGCAAAGCGGCTTGGTATTGTGATACATATAGATTCACCTGTTACGCAGGTAAAAAATAAAAATAACGAATTTATAGCCGCTACGTCACAGGGAGAGCATTTTGAGAGCCGTGTATTGATAATTGCGGCAGGAAGTCTTGCCGGAATGAAGGAAGGAAAGCTTGTTGATCCCCAAGGTTTTTGCCGCACGCTTGGCTTAAAAGTACAGCCAACAGTTCCGGCGCTCACGGCACTTGTTCAGGAAAAAGATCCGATTGGGAAGATTTGGAGCGGTGTGCGCGTGCAGGCAGCTGTGTCACTTATTTCTGATGGAAAGTGTATGAGTAAGGATAAGGGAGAAGTACAACTGACAGATTATGGCATTTCGGGAATCCCGGTCTTTCAGGTTAGCCGCTATGCATCATATTCATTGTTAAAAAGGAAAAAGACAGAAGCGGTTATTGATTTTATGCCATCCATGACAAGAAATGAGCTGTTAGAGGAGCTTCGTGTGCGTGCAGGCTTTACAGAGCGAAGTGCACAGGGACAGCTTTGTGGATTATGGAACTCAAAGCTTGTACATGCACTTTGCAAAAAGGCAAGAATTGCAATTGACAGACCAATGAGGCTGGCAGACTGCGATAACCTGGCAGCGCTTGCAAAAGAATATCGCATTACAATTACGAAAACTAACCCAGTAAGTCAGTCACAGGTATGTGCTGGCGGCGTTGACCTTAGAGAAATTGATCCGTCAACAATGGAATGTGTGAATGTGCCGGGGTTATATTTGACAGGAGAAGTTCTTGATGTGGATGGAATCTGCGGCGGTTACAATTTGCACTGGGCATGGGCGACAGGCACACTTGCCGGAAAAGCAGCGGCAAATAAAATTGGAAAACAGAGGAAAAATAGATGATACAGATCAATTCATTAAAGCTTCCATGCGGTCACAGTAAAGAAGAGCTGGAAGAAAAAATATGTAAGCAGCTTAAAATATCACGCAGTCATTTAAAGAGCTGGAAGATTCTGCGCCAGTCTATTGATGCAAGAAAAAAGCCAGAGCTTTTCTTTGTCTATCTTATCGAGGCAGAGGTGGACAATGAACGGACAATTGTAAAAAAGCTGCATAATCCGTCAATTGTGATTGCCTCTGGGCAGACCTATACATTTCCAAAGGAAGGAGTACTGCAGCAAAAACATCGCCCTGTAATCATAGGAACAGGACCGGCAGGACTTTTCTGTGGCTATCTGCTCGCGCAGCACGGATATCGTCCTATTCTTTTGGAGCGGGGCGCTGATGTAGATAATCGTTCTAAAAAAGTTGAGCATTTCTGGGAAACAGGAGAGCTTGATGAGAAGACAAATGTTTCATTTGGAGAAGGTGGCGCAGGTACATTCTCAGATGGAAAGTTAAACACACTTGTCAAAGATAAGCTTATGAGAAATCGCAAGGTGTTAGAAATTTTTGTTGAGCATGGTGCACCGGAAGAAATTTTATATCAGCAAAAGCCTCACATTGGAACTGATGTGTTAAAGAATGTAATTGTAAGTATGAGAAAGAGCATCCTAGAGTATGGCGGAGAAGTACGTTTTGACAGCTGTATGACAGATCTTGATGTAAGAGATGGCATACTAGCTGGAATATGGGTCAATCAGACCGAGTATATTGCATGTGAGACACTCGTCCTTGCAACAGGACATAGTGCGCGCGATACATTTGCCATGCTTGGAAAGCATATTCATATGGAACCTAAATCATTTGCTGTCGGTGTGCGTATTGAGCATCCGCAGGAGATGATCAATTTCTCACAATATGGAGCCGCACATGTTTCGTCACTTGGCGCAGCCAGTTACAAGCTGACGCATCAGGCAGAAAACGGTCGTGGTGTGTACAGTTTTTGCATGTGTCCAGGAGGCTTTGTGGTCAATGCATCAAGTGAGAAGGGCGGTCTTGCCGTAAACGGAATGAGCTACCATGCGCGTGACAGTAAGAATGCAAATTCAGCACTTATTGTCACTGTTACACCGCAGGATTTTCCTGATGCGTCTTATATGGGCGGCGTAGCCTTCCAGCGAAGACTTGAGCAGGCAGCATACCGCGCAGGAAACAGCAAAATTCCGCTTCAGCTGTTTGGTGATTTTAAAGAAGGACGTATCTCAACTGGCCTCGGAGAAGTCAAGCCATGCACAAAGGGTGCATATGCATTTGCCGATTTAAATCAGGTGCTTCCAAAGCCGCTTACTGAGGCACTTTGCGAAGCTATTCCAGCATTTGACCGCAAAATTCATGGCTTTGCAAGAGAGGATGCGCTTTTGCTTGGTGTGGAGAGTCGTACCTCATCACCGCTTCGTATGGTACGTGATGAAAATGGAGAGAGCAATGTGCGTGGACTATATCCGTGCGGTGAAGGCGCAGGCTATGCAGGCGGCATCACATCAGCAGCGATGGATGGCATTCGTGCAGCAGAGTGGATTGCAGCGCGTTTTTGCCCGTGAAAAGGGAGCTTCATATGATGATAGAAGAGGAGAAACGCTTATTTCGCAAATCTGCATTAAAAAAGCGTGCAAAGATTACGAATAGACAGGAAAAATCCGCGCAGATTGCGAAAAATTTATTTGACATAAAAGCTTACAAAAATGCTAGCATGATCGTTGCCTATATGTCATATCGCAGCGAGGCAGATACAATGCCTGTCATTGAGCATGCATTTGCTGAACAAAAATGTGTTGCTGTTCCAAGGGTAGTCCTTTTGGATGGAGAGCAGGGAAGCGGCAAGATGGTGTTTTGCCGTATTATGTCATTAGATGATTGTGTAAAAGGGACATATGGCATTTTAGAGCCAAAAAAAGACTGCCAGGTAGTTCGGGCAGACGAGAATAGCTTGATTCTTGTACCAGGATGTGCATTCACACGAGATGGGCTGCGCATGGGTTACGGCGGCGGTTACTATGACCGCTACCTGCAAATGTATAAGGAAGCAGTTACAGTTGGCTATGCATTTGAGGAACAGCTTTTCGATGCAATTCCAAGTGAAGCACATGACAGACGGCTTGATTTTGTTGTGACGCAGAAAGATTGCTATGAAGCAGAGTACAGCAGAATGTAGACCAAATCAAAAACATGGTCATCAATTAAAACATGACAGAAAGAAAGGTACAGAAGTTGAAAATTACGATATTAACCGTTGGAAAATTAAAGGAAAGCTACTGGAAGCAGGCCATTGCGGAATATTCAAAGCGACTCGGACTGTATACGAAGCTTGAGCTTGTTGAGGTCGAGGATGAAAAAACTTTGGATCAGGCAAGCGATCTTCTCTGTGAGCAAATCAAAGATAAAGAAGGAGATCGTCTGCTTGCCCGCTGTCCGAAGGATGGATATGTGATCGCGTTAGCTATTGATGGAAAACAGTATGATTCAGTTGCATTATCAAAGCATTTAGAAAAACTTACAGTGACAGGGCGGTCACATCTTGTTTTTGTGATTGGAGGCTCCCTTGGTCTTAGTAAAAAGGTACTTGCCCGTGCCGATGAGAAGCTTAGCTTCTCGGCACTGACATTTCCACATCAAATGATGCGTGTGATTTTACTTGAGCAGATATATCGCTGTTTTCGCATTCAGAAAAATGAGCCATATCACAAGTAACAGAATTATAACTGTGCGCAGATAAGGTCATTTATTGCCTGCGTCAGTTCTTCTCCGTTGCGGCATTCTGCGACAAGGGATACGACGGCATCTGCGTCAGGCAGTACAATGGAAAGCTGAGAATATTTGCCATCGGCACGGTAGGAATTATATTTTCCACGCCAGAACAGATAACCATACTGTTCTGTGTCTGATGGCTTTGTGCTTTCCTCAATCCATGCAGCATTTAACAGCTGTTTTCCATTCCATTTTCCTTTATTCAAATAGAACAGACCAAATTTGTGAAGCTCAGAAAGAGTAAGGAACAGTCCGCCCGCACCAAATGTATTGCCAAGAGGATCAATTTCCCAGGTTGGCCGCTTAATTTCAAGATGTTTAAAAAGTCGCGGCATAAGATAAGATACAAGATCGGTTCCAGAGCGTCTCTGAACAAGGATGCCTGCCAGATATGGACCTACATTATTGTAGACAAAATGTGTTCCAGGCTCATAGACAAATGGAATAGAAAGAACCATCTTAACCCAATCGTCTTCCTTATAGAGCGGTCTCTGATCTCCCATTAAATGACCAGATTCCTGTCCAAGACACATCGTCAAAAGATCACGGACTGTTGCTTTTTTCAGATTCTCATCTGGATTTTCTGGAATATCGTCTGCGAATGCATCGGTAAGCTTTTCATCAAGCGAAATTAGTCCTTCCTGTACGGCAAATCCCATCGCACAAGACGTAAAACTTTTTGTCGCCGAATAAATATTTCTGCGGCATTCACCTTCACTTAACCACTCTGCTTTTAACTCATTATGCTGAGTAACCTTTACACCAAGAACGCCAAGAGTCTTAGCTTTCTCAACAAAACTTGAGATTTCAATTGTATGTTTTTTAGTCAAAGCAAGCGTGATACCTTCCTCAAATTTTGGAAGCCACCATTCGCGATAACCATCTCTTAATGGGTGAATTGGGTCAGACATGTAACGTTTGTAATTTTCTGGTGAAACTTGATTCATTTCTATATCATTCCATAAATCAATCACGTCAATCTGCCATTTTTTTTGTATTGAAAGCAGCAGTTCAACCATTTTTTTGTAAAGATCACTGTCATACTTAGTTCCAGTGTAAAAAATTACAGGGCAATGCCATGTCTGCTTAGCATATGCAATAATAAATTCAATAGCACCTGCTATGGTTTTAGTATCAAAATTTTCCTTTGCATATGAATCAGAAATTATTCCAAGCGGCTTGTTGTGCGAGGCATCATTTGTAGACAGCTGGCAGACAAACGCATCTGCTTTTATGTTTGTATCAATGGTCGCTAGTCGGGCAATGTACGATTTGCCATCAGCAACATCCTCATCAACAAGAAGCGTTCCGCTTACAGCTTCCTTTATGGCAATAATTCCATCTTTTTCTTCTAAAGCCTCGATAAATGATTGCCCCATGGCACAGGCTCCATAAGTGACTGAACTGCCAAGAAAAATAATTCTTTTTCCTACAAGAGTTTCTTTACATAAATCAAAATCTGACATATCGTTACCTCCATTTAAAAAGTTGCTATGTATATATTGATAATAGTATACCATATTATCTTGTCAAGAAAATGGAGATTTCTTTCATTGGTAAAATTTCTCCTCAAAACTTTTTTACTCATTTTTTACAAGAAAAAGATAGACAGATGTGCTAATATTGACATTTCATCCATTTTGGCATTATAATGAATTATTATTCGGAATGGAGTGAAAATATGTATTATGTGATGGACAGCAGAATCGTACCGCAGATACATCTGGCTGATTATTGGATATTAAAACCGCCGTGTGCGCATAAAAAGCGTGTACCGCATGAATATATAGCGTACTTGATTCAAAAGGGAGAGCTTTATTTGGCAGAGGATGGAATTACATATCATCTGCACCCAGGCGATTTTATTCTTTTGGATCCTGATAAATATCATGAGGGAAAGCAGATTACTTACTGCGAATATTATTACATTCATTTTCAGCATGATATGATTCATCTGATGACTCATCCAATGTTGGAAGAAAGCGAAAATAATGAAATAGACGAGTCCAAAATGCACGAACAAATGCTTCAGCTTCGTTGTGCAGCAATGCAGAGTGATTCAAGCGAAGCACCTAATGAAAAGAGCCATCAGCTTATGCTTCCTAAGTATTGCAATATTCAGGATGAGACAGTTTGGGGAGCGCTGATTCAGCAAATTCAGCAAGTGGTATCGGCAAATTCCGACCATATGGAATATTATAAGGATTTGAGCGGCGCGCAATTTCTAGCATTTTTAATTCAGCTTTCACGTGCCAGTCTGACATTTGCGTTGCAGGAAAATAAAATGATAACCGCCCGTGGCTATAAGAAAGTTCTTGAAGTGCAAAGTTTTTTGCATGAAGCCTACAAGGAACCGCTCACGGGCGATTATCTGGAAGAAAAATTTGATATCAATTTTGATTATCTGAACCGTCTATTTAGAAAGAATATGAAAAAAACGGTATTTCAGTATTTGCGTGACATTCGCATCGCGCATGCTAAGCAGCTGCTAACAACGACCTCCATGCGTATAATGGAGGTCAGTGAGTGTGTTGGCTTTGCTGATGAAAGCTATTTCAGTAAAGTTTTTAAGAAGCAGACAGGCGTTTCACCTGCAGATTATGCCAAAACACAGGAAATAGCACAACACAATTAAACAACTGTCTTCTTCATCCATTTTTTTGATTTCCAACGGAAGAAGTAGTTAATTCCGCGGAAGGCTTCGTCCATGGCAAAGGCGATCCAACAGCCTGTCAGTCCAAGTCCGAGCTTTACGCCTAGTATGTAAGAAAATAGTACGCTCATTGCCCAACAAGAACAGATAGAGACAATCATTGGAAAGACTACATCACCGGCACCGCGCAGAGAGTTCTCTTCGATATGGTTAAAACCGCGGAAAATCTCAACGAAAATATCCCAAAACAAAAGTGCACAGCCAACCTTAAGAATATCAGGGTCTTTTGTAAAAAGAGAAAGAAGCGGACGGCCAAATAGAAACAGTAAAATCGACAGCGTAGCATTTAGTAAAATCGTGACCTTTAAATTTTGCAGATTCAGCTTATATGCTTGATCGTATTTCTTGGCACCGCATAGCCATCCAATCAAAAGTGATGTTGACATTCCAAGGGAAAGGCCAAGCACATAAACATAAAAAACAAGATTGGAGACATATATTTTAGTTGAAATCGCGGAGACGCCAACTAGTGCAATAACAGATGTAGTTACAGTCTGCGATACATTGTAGGAGAGTGAGCTGATTCCGCCTGGAAGACCAACACGCAGAATTTCCTTAATCTTTAACAAGCTCTTTGGCCTCATCTTGTGAAAATCAAGCTGCAGCGGAAGACGAAACAGACAAATTATAATGCAGATAAGAGCAACACCACGGCTTATATTGCTGCACCATGCAATTCCCGATACGCCTTTAAGAAAGAATGGGAATGGTTGGAAAATAACGAGATAATTCAGTGCAGCATTTAAGATATTCATACCAAGAGAAATGCCAACGGAAATCTGAGGAAAACCGTAGCTTTTAAAGATTGAGGATATAATTACAAAAAGTGCTGGCAGAAATGAAAACTGCATGCAGATCGAAAAATATTTTGCAGCATCATCTAAAACATCTCCCTTTATATTAAGAAGTGTCATACATGGACGAGCAAATATAGACATTAAAATACTAATAACTGCACTTAGGGTAGCACCAAAGACAAGCGCTGAAAATACAGCTTCTGAGGTCTGTTCTTTTTTTCCTGCGCCAAGATGATGGCATAAAACAATGGAGACACCCGTTCCAATGACGGAGTAAAAAGTATAGATCATGCTGGAAAACTGACCGGCAGCACCCACGGCGGCAACAGCATTATCCGAAAAATAAGAGAGCATAAAGGTATTGACCGTCTGCATGAAATTCATCAAAAACATTTCAAGAAAAAACGGAATGAATACCTTCGTAAGTGTCATTGTACCCTGAGAGGTTTCAACAGTTCCAAGAGTTTTGTCATAAGAAAACAACATTTTAATTGCTCCTTCCCGATTTTTAAGTATGCATTTACTGTTATTATAAATCAACAGATAAAAAAGAGAATGGAACACAGAGAGATAATTTGTAAATTAGCGACTTTTTGCATAAAGATTATGGACTTGCATATAGTTGTGTTAGAGGTGATGTCAATGCAGACAGATGCCATCTGGCAGATTTTGCCACAATCTATAAAAGAGGCATTAAAAAAAGGAGGCATTTCACTTGATTCATTTGAAGAAATACGTATCCGTACACAGAGGCCTGTATCGGTGCGAAGAAAAATGAATCTTTTTTATTTGAATCAAAACGGGAGTCTTACAAAAACTCTATCACCAGAAATGTCACTCGTTATTTCGTCAAAGGCAGAGATGGAGCAGATTTTATTAAATGCAAGTCGTTTTTCTGTATATGCAGCCGAAGAACAGATTCGTCAGGGCTATTTGACTATTCAGGGGGGACACCGCATTGGAATTTGTGGAGAGGTAATACTTAGTGATGGAAAGCTCCAGGGAATACGTAAGATCAGCTCGTATAATATTCGAATGGCTAGGGAAGTACGCGGCTGTGCCAGAGAAATCTATCCATGGCTGTGGGAGAAAGAGCGATTTTTAGATACGCTGATAGTATCACCGCCAGGGCTTGGAAAGACAACTCTTCTTCGCGACCTTGTTCGTCTGATTTCAGATGGAACAGGTATTCATCGTCCTCTTACCACTAGTTTGGCAGATGAGAGAGGAGAAGTGGCCGCCTGTATAAGCGGTATTCCGCAAAATGATGTTGGACAAAACACAGATGTTATGGATGGCGGAAGTAAGACAGATACGATGATAATGCTTCTTCGTACAATGGCACCGCAGGTGTTAGCTGCAGATGAGGCTGGAGGAGAAGAGGACATAAAGATATTCATACAGGCAAAAAAGTGGGGAACAGCGCTTTTAACGACAGCGCACGGAACAATAAAGCAGCATCTTTTTGATCAAAAGATTTCTGGATTATTTTCGCGGTACATAGAAATTCAAATAGACAATGACTGTTCCAGAAATGTTTTGATTTATGATCAGAATAGGCAACTTATGACGACTGTAGAAATTGAAAGGAGTTATGAATGAAACTTGCAGCAGCTGTTATAATAGCTGGAACTTTGTTGTCCATTGGATTTTGTATGGAAACATCACGAAAGGAGACGGCAAAACAGCTGCAGGAATTGATTCGTTTCCTTCTCTTTGCCGGACAGGAGATTGAAATAAGAGGCAGCATATTGGAGGATGTTTTTACAAAAGCATCATCAATCACGCAAGGGGCGACAAAAGAACTAGTAAGCAGGATGGCGAAACGTATGGCAGAAGGCGGCGATTTTTTGCAGGAGTGGAGCCATGCCGTAAACGAAGTATATAGGAAAATGGGTTGGAATGAGCAGGAAGAGGAATTGATTCTTCATTGTGCATCTGATTTTCTCTTATTTGAAAGAAAAATGGTAAAAGAGCAGCTTTTCTTTGATGCAAATCAGCTTTCACAGCTGTATGAAAAGCGGATAATGAAGCTTGGAAATGAGTGTAAGCTATGCCGCGTGCTTAGCTTTTGCGCGGCAGCTTTTCTTCTTATTTTGCTATGGTAAAAGGGGGATACCAGAATGGATGTCAATCTGATTTTTAAGATCGCGGCTGTCGGAATCCTGGTAACAATCATACAGCAGGTATTAAAGCAAAGCGGCCGTGACGAGCAGGCATTTTTGGTATCCTTGTCTGGTTTGATTCTTGTACTGTTTTGGCTGATTCCTTATATCAGTGAATTGTTTGACAGTATTCGAAATCTATTTGCACTGTAGGAGGGCGCATGTGGAAGATTGCGGCAGCAGGTATTGCGTTTACATTGTTAGCGGTTTGCCTGAAACAGATAAAAGAAGAGTATCGTACTTATCTGATGTTAGCTGCAGGATTGTTTTTTGGCTATTATCTTCTTGAACAGATTCGCTATTTAATTCAGAGCATGAATCAGCTTCGCCAGTATCTTTCAATTGACAACATTTATATGGAAAGCATTCTTAAAATGATAGGAATTACATGTTTGGGCGAATTTACATGTGATTTTTGTAAAGACTGCGGACAAGAGGCACTTGGACGTCAGATTTCAATGGCGGCACGACTTACAATTCTTGGTTTTAGCATGCCGATTGTGCTGGCTGTTTTAAAAAATGTTTCTAAGCTGATGTGAACATAACAAAAATGTGTTGTGGATAGAAGGGAGCATATGGCAAAAAGATGCAGGCAGCTTTGTATCGTATTATTTGTGACATTGTGGTTTATTATAGCAGAAGGCAGTTTTTGCAAGTTAGTGCATGCAGAGTTATTGCAGGAGAAATCAGAAGAAAGCGACTTTGCAGAAGACATGGATGAGGCACTATCAGAGCTTGATTTATCTGATTTGGAGCAGTTTGTATCTGATAATCTTTCAAAGACACATATAGGTTTTGGTGAGCTTGTTAGGAATTTGATTCATGCAGACAGGCCAATATCATTTTCAAAGTTTTTATCAGATATCGCGTCAGTTTTAATTGGAGAGGTGCAGGAAAATCGTACACAGGCAGTTTCTATTTTGCTGCTTGTGGTTTGCTCTGCAGTTCTTAGCAGCATAGCATCTGTTTTTGACAGTGATCAGATCGCGGGACAAGCATGGTTTGTTGTATTTTTGATGATTACAGCCTCTGCACTTGCAGGATTTGTTCAGAGTTGTCGTCTTGTGACGAATTGTCTTAATCTTATGATTACATTTATGAAAATGCTTTTGCCTGCCTTTTGCTTGTCAATGGTTTGTATAACAGGTGCGGCATCATCAAGTTTGTATTATCAGGCAACATTTGGCATGATTGGACTGATAGATGCAGTTCTTGTTTATGCAATGATACCTATTATTAAGCTGTATTTTGGCGTATCAATTTTAAACGGGCTTACAGGGGAAGATCGTTTTGCCGGGATGGAGGAGCTGATAAAGATGATCTATGAGTGGTCAATGAAAACACTTTGTGCTGTAATTGTTGGTCTGCAGGTGATTCAGGGATTGATTGTACCGCTTGCCTCTAGTGCAGGACCGGCATTTGCTCAGAAGCTGATTGGCTCCATACCTGGAATTGGAAGTGGTATAAAGAGTACAGCTGAAATAATAATAGGAACAGGTACGCTGATTAAAAATGGAATTGGTATGGCAGGGTGTATTGTTTTAATACTTGTAAGCATATATCCGATTTTGCAGATGGCAGCTATTGTTCTGATTTATTATGGGATTGCAGCAGTTGCCAGTCCTATCTCAGATAAACGTATGATCACAGCACTTCAAGCAGTCTCATTTACGAATCGTATGCTGTTAAAAACGCTTTGTATGGCGATTTTTCTATTTCTGATTACAATTGCAGTAATATGCGCATTTACGAATCGTGTGCTGTAAGAAAAACTTATCAGAGGAGGATTATTATGACCGCAATTCGTGATTATCTGCGTCAGATCGCGGGTTATCTTATTTTATCAGTGTTAGTAGAAAATCTTGTTGCAAAAAAAGAATATGGTCCATATATTCGCTTGTTTTTAAATCTTCTTTTAGTATTGCTGTTTGTTTCTCCGATTTTGTCCATTTCAGCTGAGCGGGTTGGTCAGACTTGGTTAGAGGCTGGAGCGTTTTTCTCAGAAGGAACTTATTTAGAAGCAGATTTGCAAAAATTAAATGATAAGCAGACTACGCTTGAAGTGTCTGCCCAGAAAAAGATTCTTGAACAACAGATAAGAGACATTCTAAGAAAGCGTGAGTGCTTTTTAGAGGAGCTGTCGCTAGAGACTGATTCTAGTGGAACGATCATACAGATTGAGGTGATAGTAAGTGAAATAAAAACGAATGAAAAAGATCATATGCAGATAGGACAAGATGAATTGAAAAAATATTTGGAAGAGCAGCTTTCATCCACATGCAAGATCACAGTTATTTTTAAAGACAGATAAAATTAAGGAGCAAGGTTATGAAATCCAAATGGCTTTCTGAATTAAAAAAGATTGGTTTTTTGCGGCTTGGTCTTTTAGCAGTTGCAGCAATTATTCTTATCATCTGTTCCCTTCCACAAAATCAATTATCAAACTTAAATCAGGCAGGTACTTATTCTAATCAGGCGCAAAGCATGGGTAGCAGTTTAGATACAGATGGTGATACATCTTTATTTTCTTATGAGCATGAGCTTGAAAAACGTTTGGAACAAATCCTTGGAGGAATGGAAGGCATCACATCTGTTGATGTGATGATCACTCTTTCTGCAACGTCAGAAAAAGTGCTTGAAAAATCAATTCAGCTTGAGGAAAATAAGCAGGAGATAGAGAAAGGAAGTGGAGAATCGTTAGAAAAAAGTGTAACAAGCAGTCTTAGCAAAAAAAATGAGGCTTTGCTGACAGGAAATACCTCAGGCAGTATGCCATATATCGTAAAGGAAATGAGCCCATCAATTCAGGGTGTGGTGGTAGCTGCTAGGGGAAATATCACGCAGACAAAAATTCGTGAGATCAGTGAGGCGGTGCAGGCATTATTTGGTATAGAGGCGCATAAAATTAAGGTAATTGAAAAGAAATCTCAGGCGGAGGAAGCAAAGTGAAGCGGATCATGAGAAAAAATCAGGTAATTATCACCGTACTTGCAGTGATGATTGCGATTGCTGGGTATCTTACATATGCCGGAAGAGTGGAAGTTGCTGACAGTAGGGATATCAGCATGGAAAACACAAGTGATGCTAAAGAGGCAATTGCAGAGTATGATACGATCGATACTGCTAAAGAAGATGCCACAGATGCTGCACTCACTGATATCGAAAGCTTAGATCAGGATATTGATGATCCAGGAAAAATGGTGCTGGCAAACGGGCTAACAGTATCTGATTATATGGCACAGACAAAGCTTGCAAGAGAGCAGACAAGAGGGAAAAATAAGGAAGATCTCTTGGCAATTATTGATAGTGATGCGCAGACAGAGTTAGATAAACAAGCCGCAATTGATGCAGTTGTTCGTCTGACAGACTATAGTGATAAGGAAAATGCTGTAGAGACACTTCTTAGCGCGAAAGGGTTTGATAATTCAATTGTCAGCATCACACAGGATGCCGTTGATGTAGTAATCTGCAAGGATAATCTAACAGATGCAGAGCTTGCTCAGATTGAAGATATTGTAAAACGCAAGACTTCCGTAAGTGCATCTCAAATCTGCGTTACACTGATGGGAACAGCAAAGACAGAATAACTTCTTTACAAAAGTCTTTTGATTTGATATAATACAAAAAGGTAAAACGATAGATAGAAGTAGAGGAGGTACCGTTGTGGGATTGGAATCAGAATCTGGAGAAGTTACTATTCCTGTTGAAGAAAGCACCGGAGAAATCAAGATTGCAAACGATGTTGTGGCAACTATTGCCGCACTTGCAGCAACTGAGACAAAAGGTGTTGCATATCTGTCTGGCTCACTGACACATGATGTCATTGCAAAGCATTCAAGCAAGAATCTTTCCAAGGGTGTTATGGTCACAGTCGAAGGAAAAAATGTGTCTGTACAGATTTCACTTATTATCGAGTATGGATGCAGCGTACCGGTTGTAACAGCAAAGGTACAGGAGCGCGTTAAGTCCGCAATTGAAAATATGACTGGACTTGAAGTTACAGAAGTAAAAATTACTGTTGCCGGAGTAAATATGTAAGATCAGGGTGTCGTACCGGCACCCTTTTTGCGCTTATAGTTAAAACAAATAAAAAGAACAGGCAGGAAACGAGGTAGAATTTGAACCGCAGACAGTTACGTGAATACACGTTTAAGTTATTATTTCATGCAAATTTTTATGATAAGGAAGAGCTGAATGAGCAGGCTGACAATTATTTAGAGGAATGTATGTATCCAGAAGAAGGTCAGCTGCTTTTAATCGAGAAGGAAAAGGAGCAGCTTGAGAAGCGCTTTTCCATGATCGTAGAAAAGCTTCCTGAAATTGACGAAGAAATCACACAGGCGGCAGAGGGCTGGAAGCTTAGCCGTATGAATAAGGTTGATTTGTCAATCATTCGTCTTGCAGCATATGAGCTGATATTTGACGAGGATGTTCCAGGAAAAGTAGCCATCAATGAGGCTGTCGAGCTTGCAAAAAGCTATGGAGGAGATGAGTCACCTCAGTTTGTAAATGGTGTGCTGGCAAAGCTTGTTCATAAGCATCCGGAGCTGGCTTAATGGCATCTGTCTATACAGTAGCACAGGTCACATCGTATATAAGTCATCTGTTTGAAGAAGATTTCGCCCTGAAGAGGATTTCCATTCAGGGCGAGATTTCTAATTGCAAAAAACATTCAGGCGGTCATCTGTATTTTACCTTAAAAGATGAAACGAGCACACTGTCATGTGTGATGTTTGCGTCTAATCGGGCAAAGCTTACATTTATTCCATCAGAAGGTATGCGTGTGATTGCAAGAGGCAGTGTTCGTATTTACGAGCGTGATGGTGTCTATCAGCTGTATGTGACGCAGCTAGAGCCAGCAGGTGTAGGAGAATGTTTTCGCCTTTTTGAAGAGCGAAAAGCTCAATTTGAGGAAATGGGCATGTTTTCCGAGGAATATAAAAAGCCGATTCCCCGCTTTGCTAAAAAAGTAGGTGTTGTCACTGCAAAGACAGGAGCTGCCATTCAGGATATTATAAATATTACACACAGAAGAAATCCATATGTTCAGCTGATTTTATATCCGACGCTTGTTCAGGGTGAATCAGCAGCAGTCAATATAGCTGCAGGAATTGACTATCTTGACACACTAGGACTTGATGTGATCATTGTTGGACGCGGAGGCGGTTCAATTGAAGATTTGTGGGCATTTAATGAGGAATGCGTAGCAATGGCCATTTTTCGCTGTGAGACACCTGTGATTTCAGCAGTCGGCCACGAGACAGATTTTACTATTGCCGATTTTGTTGCAGATTTGCGTGCACCAACACCATCCGCGGCAGCTGAACTTGCTGTATTTGAGTATGATACATTTGAAAATACACTAAATCTTTTTGCAGCACAGCTTTCGCAGAGTATGCAGGCACTTATAGAGAGCAGAAAAAAGGAACTTGAACATGCAAAGCTTTCACTAAAAGTTTCTCATCCAAGCGTACGATTAAAAGCGCAAAGTGAAACGCTTAAGCAGTACGAAGCACAGATAAAAAGGCAGATAATGCATTTGATCGATCAAAAAAAAGCACAGCTTTCTATTGCAGCAGCAAAGTTAGAAGCGCAGTCGCCGCTTAAAAAGGTAGGAGGCGGATATGCATTTTTGACAGATGAGAATAAAAAACCAGTTTGCAGTGTGAATCAGATGACACCACAAACAACATTTTTTGCTTATCTAAGTGATGGTATCGTGCAGGCAGATGTGACAAAGTGCATGCCAAAAGACAAGATGGAATGATAAAAGAGGCAGCTTTTGATGAATAAGAAAAAACAGACAAAAAACATGCTAATGGATATGACAATAGAAGAGCAGCTTCTAAAGATTCAGGAGATTGCAGCTGAACTTGAAAACGGCAGTCTTGGACTCGAGGAGGCGCTTGCAAAATATGAAGAAGGTGTACGTCTTGTTCGCGGGTGTGCAGGTCAAATCGACCGAGTGCAAAAACGCATTACAGTCATAGAGACAGAAACAGAGGATGAGTTATGATGGAATGGAAAGAAGAGTTACAGCAGCATACAAAAGAGGCAGAGAAGGTTGTACAAGGTTATCTTCCTGAGGAGACTGGTCATCAAAAACTTCTTATCGAAGCATCTAATTATAGTGTTTTAGTTGGTGGAAAGCGTCTTCGCCCGATGATTATGTTAGAAAGCTTTAAAGCTTTTGGCGGAACAGGAAATGTTGTGGAGCCGTTTATGGCAGCACTTGAGATGATTCATTCAGGATCACTTGTACATGATGATCTTCCATGTATGGATAATGATGAGTATAGAAGAGGAAATCTGACTACATGGAAAAAATATGGCTATGATATGGCCGTGCTTGCAGGAGACAAGCTTTTTATCTACGCATTTGAGACAGCAGCAAAGGCATTTGCGCTGACAGATCGTGCTGATCTTGTTGGAAAAGCTATTTCGATTTTGGCAAATAAGGCTGGAATTTATGGAATGATCGGAGGACAGAGTGTAGATGTTGAGTACACGGACCGTCCTGTAACAAAGAGCCAGCTTGAATTTATATATGAATTAAAGACAGCAGCGCTTTTAGAAGCAGCAATGATGATTGGTGCTGTGCTTGCAGGAGCAGATGATAATCAGGTAAAAGCAGCAGAGCAGATCGCCCATCATGTAGGCATGGCATTTCAGATTCGTGATGATATTCTTGATGTAATTTCTACGACTGAGGAGCTTGGAAAGCCGGTAAAGAGCGATGAGAAGAATAATAAGACTACCTATGTGACAATTTATGGACTAGATGGTGCTTCTAAGCTGGTAGAGGAATATTCTCATACAGCAATGACACTTCTTGATCAGGTATGTCCGAATGCATCATTTTTAAAGCGACTCTTCGAGTATCTAATTGTAAGAAAAAAATAGGCATTATTTTCAAACCAAATGATGCTAAAGGGGGCCGTTTATGGTACTTGATAAAATACAGAGGCCGAATGACGTCAAAGAATTAAAAGAGCAAGAACTTCCTATTCTGGCAGATGAGATTCGGCAGTTTATAATTGATAAAGTCAGCGACAATGGTGGTCATCTTGCCTCGAACCTCGGAGTGGTGGAGCTGACAATTGCACTTCATCGGTGCTTGAATTTCCCACAGGATAAATTGATTTGGGATGTAGGACATCAATCATACACACATAAAATCTTGACAGGACGAAAGAATGGCTTTGACTCACTTCGCAAATATCACGGCATGAGTGGTTTCCCAAAGCGTGATGAAAGTAATTGTGATGCATTTGATACGGGTCATAGCTCTACGTCCTTATCAGCAGGACTTGGTATGGTTTGTGCACGAGAGCTCAAGAAAGAAAAATATAAAGTTGTTTCTGTGATTGGTGATGGTTCTCTTACAGGCGGCCTTGCTTTTGAAGCACTTAATAACGCAGCATCGCTTAAGAGTAATTATATCATGATTTTAAACGACAACCATATGTCTATCTCTGAAAATGTTGGAGGGCTTTCGCATTATCTGGCAGGTGTGCGTACTGCAAAGGGCTACACTAATTTCAAGAAAAATGTGAAAGCATCATTAAGCAAGATGAATGCAATTGGAGAGGAGCTTGAGCGCAACATTCGCCGTGCGAAGAGTATGCTGAAGCAAGTTTTTATTCCGGGAATGTTTTTCGAAGATATGGGCATCACATATCTTGGACCTATTGATGGTCATAATATTGAGGCACTTACAGAGGTCATTGAGGATGCCAAACAGGTAGAAGGTGCGGTACTCATTCATGTGATCACAGAAAAAGGAAAGGGATATGAGCCGGCACAGCTTCATCCAGAATCCTACCATGGAGTTGGACCATTTATAAAGAAAAATGGAATGGCGAAAAAGCCAAAGGAAGAGGCAACATACACTGATATCTTTGCAAAAACAATATGTGAACTTGCACAGACGCATGAAAAACTTGTAACTATTACAGCAGCTATGATGGACGGCTGTGGCTTAAAAGGCTTTGCAAAGCGTTTTCCAGACCGTTTCTTTGACGTTGGCATTGCTGAAGAACATGCAGTGACATTTGCGTGCGGTTTGGCAGCAGGAGGCTTTCATCCGTTTTTTGTAGTATATTCCTCTTTTTTACAGCGAGGCTACGATCAGATATTGCATGATATGTGTATGCAGAATCTTCCTGTTACGCTGATGCTTGATCGTGCAGGACTTGTCGGAAATGATGGAGAGACGCATCAGGGTGTGTTTGATTTATCGTATTTGACAATGATTCCTAATATGACAGTATTTGCACCGAAAAACCGCTATGAGTTTCAGGATGCCATTGCATTTGCAGCTGATTTTGAAGCACCGATGGCAATTCGCTATCCGAAAACAGATGCAGTGCGCATATTAAAGGAATACCGAGAGCCAATAAAGCTTGGAAAGAGCGAGTGGATTAGAAGAGGCAGCCGTGTAGCGCTTCTTGCAATTGGCACGATGGTAGAGACAGCCATGGAGGTTGAGGAATTGTTGGCAAAGGATGGAATCGATGCAACAGTTGTAAATCTTCGTTTTGCAAAGCCGCTTGATTACGAGATGCTTGATGAAGTATTAGATTATCACAGCCTTATCGTTACAATGGAGGAAAATGTGCTTTCAGGCGGTGTAGGTGAACATATCTGCCGTTATGTCGAGCTGCATTCTACTGGTGTGCGTGTTGTTGCATGTGGTATTCCAGATAAGTTTATTCATCAGGGTTCTATTAAAGAACTTTTGGAAGAGACTGGGCTGGATGCACAAAGTATTTATCAGAAAATAAGTACCATGCTGTAATTAAAAAAGTGAGTTAAAGGACAAAATAAAGTGAAAGAACGTTTAGATGTACTATTAGTAAATTTGGGATACGCGCCTTCAAGAGAGAAGGCAAAGGCTGTTATTATGTCTGGCTGTGTCTATGTGAATGGACAAAAGGAAGACAAGGCTGGCACGATGTTTGATACGTATGCAGCGATTGAGGTGCGCGGCAATTCGTTAAAATATGTCAGCAGAGGCGGATTGAAGCTGGAAAAGGCAATGGAAGAGTTTTCCATCGCGCTTGACCAGAAAACATGTATGGATGTAGGAGCCTCTACCGGCGGCTTTACCGACTGTATGCTTCAAAATGGTGCTGTTAAGGTCTTTGCAGTGGATGTCGGTCATGGTCAGCTTGCATGGAGTCTTAGAAATGATCCGCGTGTCATTTGTATGGAGAAGACGAATATTCGCTATGTTGTGCCAGAGGATATTGGATGCGCTGTTGATTTTGTGTCAATTGACGTTTCATTTATCTCGCTTACCAAGGTACTTGTTCCAGTAAAGGAACTGATGGCAGAGCGCGGACAGATTGTCTGCCTTATTAAGCCACAGTTTGAGGCTGGAAGAGAAAAGGTTGGCAAAAAGGGCGTTGTACGAGAGAAGGAAACTCATATGGAGGTTGTGCGCATGGTGATGGACTTTGCACTATCCATTGGTTTTGGCGTGCTTGGCCTTGCCTTCTCACCAATTAAGGGACCAGAAGGAAACATTGAATATCTTCTTTATCTTCAGAAAACACCGACAGAGGAAGAACTAGGTCAGCCTCTGCCAGATGTAAAGGCACTTGTTGAGCAGTCACATGAACTGCTGTAAGCTGCCTGGGAGGAAGCTATGAGGCATTTTTATGTAATTGCAAATTATGCAAAGCCGCACACACTTTTTTGTGTGCAGGAAATAAAAGAATACCTGACAGCGAAAGGCGCAGAGTGTGTCATTGCCGGACCGGCAGCTTCGGATAATGGCCGGTATCACTATACAGATACTGGCCGGATTCCAGGCGACACACAATGCGTTATTGTTTTAGGCGGTGATGGAACATTGATTCAGGCAGCACACGACTTAAAAGGTACAAGCTATCCGCTGATCGGCATTAATCTTGGAAATCTTGGCTATCTGTCAGAAGTAGATCAGGAAAATCTGTTTCCAAGTCTGGACAGACTTTTGATGGATGACTTTTTTATTGAAGAACGTATGACGCTGCTTGGTGAGATTGTGCGGGATGGACAGATTGTCTGCAGTGATACTGCATTAAACGATATTGTTCTGACTAGGCTTGAAAGCATGAAGATGCTTCGCTTTTCCCTTTATGTAAATGATCAGTTTATCACAAGATATAATGCAGATGGCATTATTGTTGCGACACCGACAGGCTCTACGGCATACAGTCTTTCTGCGGGAGGACCAATTGTGCTTCCAACCTCAAATCTATTTGTACTTACGCCAATCTGTGCTCAGACACTGACAACGGCAAGAAGCATTGTTCTTCCGGATAATGCGCACATTCGGCTGATTGTTGAGGCAAAGGATGGCATTCGCATGCTTCATCAGGCCGTAAGCTTTGACTCAGACAATGTGGTATCAGTGCACCCAGGAGATGAGATTGTGATCAAAAGTGCATCAGATAAGGTTAGATTAATCCGTTTGGATCAAAGAAGCTTTTTGGACACGCTTGGAAAAAAACTGAGCCGATAAATAAAAAAGTCGCGAAAAAAGTTGTGAAAAGGAGATGGCTATGAAAACGGTACGACAGCAGCGCATATTAGAGCTGATTCAAATGCATGATATAGAAAAACAAGAAGAACTGGTGCAGATGCTTTGTGAGGATGGTTTTGATGTGACGCAGGCAACTGTTTCAAGAGACATAAGCCAGCTTCGGTTAAAAAAAGTTTCTGGAAAAAATGGAAAGCTTGTCTACAAGGCAGCAGAATCAAAGCACCAACAGGCCGAGTCTAAATATCTTCGTATTTTAAAGGAATCTTACGTCAGTATGGATATGGCAATGAATATACTTGTCATAAAAACAGTTTCTGGTATGGCAATGGCAGCGGCAGCAGCACTTGATGCGTGTCATTTTAGTGAGATTGTCGGATGTATTGCAGGAGATGATACGATTATGTGCGCGGTTCGTACCGTGCCCGACACCATTCATCTGATGAAAAAAATTGAGAATATTCTCAATGATTGAATATAGAAAGGCAGGAGAAAAATGCTGGACAGTCTGTACGTCAAAAACCTCGCTTTGATCGATGAAGAAGAGGTGACTTTTACAGAAGGATTAAATGTCCTAAGTGGAGAGACAGGAGCAGGAAAATCCATTTTGATTGGTTCTGTTTTGATTGCACTTGGGGCAAAGGTACACAAAGAGATGATTCGCGCAAATGAAAAGGAGGCTTATATTGAGCTGATTTTTTCACCGACGCATCCGGCAATTCTTGAGAAGCTTCGGGAATATGATATTGAACCAGAAGATGGCCAACTGATTATTTCAAAAAAAATCACTGCTTCAAAGAGTGTAAGCAAAATCAACAAAGAGGCATATCCAGCTTCTAAGGTACGCGAAGTTGCGTCACTTCTTCTTGATGTGCATGGTCAGCATGAACATCAGGCACTTATTCATCAGAATAAGCAGCTTGAGATCGTAGACAGAAGCGGCGGAAAAAATTTAAAAGAAGCAAAGGAACAGACAGCTAAGTATTACCGCGTATGGAAGCAGTATAAGGATGAGCTTGACAGCTACAGTGTAGACGAGGACGAGCGGCTTAGACGCATGGACATTTTATGCTATGAGCTTGATGAGCTTAAAGAGGCATCAATCACACCAGGTGAAGAGGCACGTCTTTCAAAAGATTGGAAGCGCTTGTCAGAGCGTGAGCATATCATAACAGCGTATCAGGAGTTGACATCGCTTTTAGGTTATGAGTCGAATGGTGCATGTGATCTTTGCGGAAGAGCAGAGCATGCATTAAAGGGCATTTCAGAGGCAGACGAAGAAGCGCAGTCTCTATATGATCAGCTGACAGATGCCGAGTCAATTATTCATGATATCTGTCGTGAAGCCTCAGAGCGTCTTGATGCAATGCAGGATGAGGAGCTTGATACAGCAAAGATTGAAGAACGTCTTGATCAAATTCGTCATCTTATGCAGAAATATCGCTGTGATGAGGAAGGACTGTTAGAGCTGACAGAGAAAAAAGAGCAGGAGCTTGAAAAATACCGCCATTTCGAGGAAGAAAAGGCGCGTGCGCAAAAATTATGTCAAAATGCATTTATTAAGTTAGAACAATCTGCAGACGATCTTAGCAGCAAAAGAAGAGAATGCGCAGATTTACTTTGCGATCAATTGATTAAGGCTCTTGTAGATTTAAACTTTTTAGATGTGCGTTTTGAGATTCGTATGGATCAGACAGAACAGATTGGTCCAGGGGGAAAGGATGTCGTTACATTTTACATAGCGACAAACCCAGGAGAAGCACTAAAACCGCTTGCTGCTGTCGCATCGGGCGGTGAATTATCAAGAATTATGTTGGCGGTAAAGTCTGTCATGGCACAGAAGGAAGAAATAGAAACACTTATTTTCGATGAAATAGACACAGGAATTAGTGGCCGAACAGCACAAAAAGTCGCAAAACGTCTGTCGGAAACGGCAAAAGGAAGTCAGGTTATCTGTATCAGTCATCTGGCTCAGATTGTTTCTATGGCGGATACGCATTTTTTAATTGAGAAAAATGCAGAAAATGAAAAAACGACAACACATATCACAAAATTATCAGAAGAGGAAAGCGTCCGTGAAGTCGCAAGACTTCTTGGCGGAGCAGAAATTACAAAGAACGTTCTTGATACGGCAAAAGAGATGAAAGATATGGCAAATAGAACAAAAGAATCCCAGATTACAAAATGATAAACAAACGCATACTAACAGCAGAAAAATGAAAGGAAGGCTGTTGGTATGCAAATGAAAATAACGTACTTCAAAATACGAAAGGCTGTGGCAATTCTATTTGCCATAGCCATAGCAGTTTGCTGTGCACATCACGGTTCATTTCAAAGTGTTGCAGCGACTGCAATGAAAAATACGGCTGTTCAAAAGACAGCACAAATGCCGCAAGTATATCCATGTGGATTTCCGGTTGGAATTTATATGGAAACAGAAGGTGTTATGGTGGTGACAACGGCGCAGATTCCAACAAATCTGGAAACACTTTCTTCTCCATGTGAGGGCAGTCTGCAGCAGGGAGATTATATTACGTCGATCAATGGAAATCCGGTCAACTCGAAAGAAGAACTGGTTTCTAGTGTGGAAGCATGCGCAGGACAGCCGATCACTCTTCATATTGTACGCGAACAGGAATCGTTTGATATTTCTGTACTTCCTATTCAGGATACAAGCGGAACGTATCGTCTAGGCGTGTGGGTCAAAGATGATGTGCAGGGAATTGGTACGCTGACTTATATAAGTGAGGATGGTCATTTCGGTGCGCTTGGTCATCCAATTAACGACAGCGACACAGGAAAAAGAGTTAGTGTGCGAAAGGGCGGTCTATATGAATCACAGATTCAGATGATAATCCGTGGCAAAAATGGTACACCAGGATCGTTCTGCGGTATAATCTGTTATGATACATCTACTTTTTTAGGAAATATCTATGAAAATACAGCCTGTGGAATTTATGGAAATGTATCTGCTTTGATGAAAGAAAAATTAGAAGGATCAACATTAATGCAGACGGCACACAAAGAAGAAGTTGTATGTGGAAAAGCTTTTCTTCGCTGTGCAGTAAATGGCGAGCCACAGGATTATGAAGTAGAAATTATAAAAACGCAGCCAGGCAGTACTGGAGGATTTCAGATTTGCGTTACAGATAAGGTACTTCTTGAAAAAACAGGCGGCATTATTCAGGGTATGAGTGGTTCGCCGCTCATTCAAAATGGCAAAATGATTGGTGCAGTAACACATGTGTTTGTCAATGATCCCACGAAGGGCTATGCAATATATGCAGAAGATATGTTGAATCATTGATATGATGTGTCGAATTGCCTGAATATTACAAAAGCATAAATCTACATGAAAAGACAGTTCTTTGTCTTATAGAGCGCGAAATACGCGCTTGACTACTCTTGTAGAAAATAGAAAAAACTGCTATAGTGAGCATGTCGATTAAAAAGACAAACGTAAAAATGAATGAACAATTAGCAGAAAGCAAGAGAAAGGATGAGGAAAATGGCAAAATTAAATGTAGCAATTGCAGATGACAATGAAAGAATTCTCACAATGTTGGATGAGGTATTAACAGCAGATGATGATATTACAGTAGTGGGAACAGCCAGAAATGGAGAGCAGGCATACGAGATGATTCTTGATAAGAAGCCAGATGTGGTTTTGCTTGATTTAGTCATGCCGGGAATTGATGGCCTTGGTGTAATGGATAAGGTTCATGCTGAGAAAAATGCGGATCCGATGCCATCCTTTATCATAATTTCCGGTATTCAGAATGAATCAGTGGCAGAAAATGCCATGTCTGCTGGCGCTACGTATTATATTATGAAGCCGTTTGATAACTTTACATTGTTAAACCGTGTGAAGCAGTTAGGAAGACGAGGCTATGATATGCGCCCGCAGCTGTTAACACAGAGTACGGCACTAAAAGAGCCTGCCTTTATATATGGAGGACAGGGGAAGAGTTTGGAACAGTATGTCACTAGTGTGATTCATGAGATAGGTGTTCCTGCTCATATTAAGGGATATCAGTATTTGCGTGATGCAATTATTATGTGTGTCAACGATATGGATCTGTTAAATTCGATAACAAAGGCATTGTATCCGTCAATAGCTAAAAAATATGTAACAACGCCAAGCCGTGTAGAGCGCGCCCTGCGCCATGCGATTGAAGTTGCGTGGAGCCGCGGCAAGATGGATACGATATATTCGTTATTCGGTTATACAATAAATAGCGGAAAAGGAAAACCCACTAATTCAGAATTTGTGGCGCTCATCGCTGATAAGATCCGACTGGAGCTGAATCTTTTTAAAAGTTAAAGCCAATTGACACAATCAACGAAAATTTGTATTGCATTTTGTATAAAAAGAGCTTCCATTATTCGGCATTTTCGTGTATAATTAAGAAAAAACGATGGATGAAATAGCTGACGAAGGCTGTTTGTCCTGGTAACAAATAGTGGAGGTTTGAGGTTTATGAAAAAAATTCTTTTCGCTGCGTCTGAGGGCGTACCTTTTATCAAAACGGGAGGTCTTGCTGACGTTGTAGGTTCCCTTCCAAAGTATTTTAATAAAGAAGAGTATGATGTCAGAGTAATTATGCCGAAGTACTTATGCATCAAGGAATCTTTGCGTTCCCAGATGAAGTACGTAACGCATTTCTACACCGATTTTTATTGGCGTACACAGTATGTCGGTGTTTTGGAAATGGAGTATGAAGGGGTTCATTTCTATTTTGTGGACAGTGAGTTTTATTTTGGCGGACCATGGCCGTATGGAAATATGTACGAGGATATCGAGAAATTCTGCTTCTTCTCAAAGGCAGTTCTTTCCATCCTTCCATTAATCGGATTTAAGCCAGATATTATCCATTGCCATGATTGGCAGACAGGTCTGATTCCAGTATATCTGCATGACAGCTTCCAGTCTGATCCATTCTTCTGGGGCATCAAGACAATTTTCACTATTCATAACCTGAAGTTCCAGGGTACATGGAGTGTGGATACAATTAAGGGCTTCTCTGGTCTGTCCGATTATTACTTTACTAGTGACAAGCTTGAGGCATATGGAAACGGCAACCTGTTAAAGGGCGGACTTGTCTATGCAGACCGCATCACTACAGTAAGCCGCAGCTACGCAAGCGAGATTCGTATGCCGTTCTATGGAGAAGGCTTAGATGGACTTTTGCGTGCACGTTCTAAGCAGCTTAGCGGTATTGTAAATGGTATTGATTATAATGTTTACAATCCAAAGACAGATAAGGACATTGCAGTCAATTATTCAGTAGAGGATGCAATTAAGGCAAAGGCAGCAAATAAGACAGCACTGCAAAAGGAACTTGGTCTTGAGGAAAATCCAGATGTATTCATGCTTGGAATTGTTTCACGTCTGACTGATCAGAAGGGACTTGACCTTGTTGAGTGTGTTCTTGATCAGATTTGTGCAGAAGATGTGCAGCTTGTCGTTCTTGGAACAGGAGAGGGCAAATATCAGGATATGTTTACCTATTACTCCAGAAAATATCCAGAGCGTGTATCTGCAAATATTTTCTACTCAGAGGCACTGTCACATCGTATCTACGCAAGCTGTGATGCATTCTTAATGCCATCTTTGTTTGAGCCATGTGGTCTTAGCCAGCTGATGAGTCTTCGCTATGGTACGCTTCCGATTGTACGTGAGACAGGCGGACTTCGCGATACCGTTACACCATATAATGAAGTGGATGGAACAGGAACAGGATTTTCATTTACTAATTATAATGCGCATGAGATGCTTGCTATCATTCGTTATGCAAAGAAGACTTATTTCAATGATCGTAGGGCATGGAATGAAATGGTTCTTCGTGCAATGAAGCAGGATTTCTCATGGGATGCATCTGCAAGAGAGTACGAAAAGCTTTATGATGGACTGATCGAAGAAGAAGAACGCAGAAAAGAAGCAATTCGTTTACAGCAGGCGAGAGAAGCTGCAGAGGCTGCATTAAAAGAAGCTGAGAAAGCCTTAGAGCTTGCAAAACGTGCTGAAGAAAAGGCAATTCGTAAGTTTAGCGGTATTGAAGATGAGCCGGAAGATGAAAAGGCAGAGATTTCAAAAGCAGAAGAAATAGATGAAACTCCAGAAGCAGCACCAGAGTCAGAGGAAGTTACAGAAGTTTTAGAAACTCCAGAGGAAGTTTCTGAGACAGCAGTAGAAGAAAAAGAATAATCTAATGAAAATGGCAATCATTCTAAAAATAGGATGATTGCCATTCTTTTTTGATATATACTTTTTACTCGCCTCCTGAGATTAGCTTAAGGCTGCTGATATCAGGACTTGCTACAAGTGAATAATTAGTATGGTAAATTACAAAACCTGGCTTTGCTCCAGCTGGCTTTTTTACAAACTTGCGTTCAATGTAGTCAACTTCAGCTTTCGGAGCAGTCTTTGCCTTGGAATAGTAAACAGCAAGACTTCCTGCCTCTTCATAGGTGCGGTCTGGCACTTCCTTGCCATTTGTCTGAATAATGACGTGAGATCCAGGTGTTTTTTTGGCATGCATCCAGATATCATTTCCCTGTGAAAACTTAAAGGTCAGTTCTTCATTCTGATAGTTGTTTTTTCCAACATAGATATCAAAGCCATCAGAAGAGAGATAGTGATAAGGAACACATTTTCTTCGATTATCCTTTCGCCCTTTTGGACCATGCGACTTAATATAACCGCTTTCTCCAAGCTCTCTGCGAATTTCATCAAGATCTACATCACTTGCAGCGATATCAATTGATGTCATGATAGATTCGAGATGAGCAAGTTCATTTTCTGTTTCAACAGTCAGGGTAGACAGTGCTTCAAAAGTACGCTTTAATTTATTGTAGCGCTCGAAATATTTCTGTGCATTTTCCTTTGCCGTCATTGTCGGATCAAGTGGGATCGTCATCATTTGATCGGTATAATAGTTAAATACCTCATATGATTTTGCATCAGGCGGACAATCATAGCCATATGCATTTAAAAGCTCGCCATAGATGCGGTATTTTTCGCGCTTATCGGTGTCAGAAAGCTGTCGTCTTTGAAGATCAGCCTTTTTTGCAGTACGCTCAATCAAATTTTGAACAAGATGGCGAAGATCAGCCGATTTTTGGCGCATGCGTGCAATGGCACTGCGGGAATTATAGTAAGTATATAAAACCTCGCTGATTGAGTCAAAAGTCTGAAGACGGTACTCAGTTAGTCCTGTCAGCAAAAATGCAGAAAATTCCTTTGGTTCATTGCCATCATAAGCGATGCATGGAGAAAATTGCTGTGTGCGTATTAAATCCATGACACCAGAAAAAGCGTTCCATAGGCGAGTCTGTTCTTCTGATGTACAGGCCTCTGCGGCAAGAGAGCTGTCTAGGCCGCTGCGATAGACAATTTCCTCTGCACTGACATTGCTGATTCCGGTAAAATTTCCTGAAAGTATGGCAGCAATATTTTTTCCAGAAGAAAACAGAGAAGCAAAAAATGTCTTGTCGGCAGCAAGCGGATTTGTTTTGCCTGTTGTGTTTGGAATAAAATAGTCTCGTCCAGGAAGGACCTCGCGCACAGAACTTACAGCGGCACTTACATGCTTGATACTGTCAACGATCTTTGTACCATCACAGAAAATTATATTGCTGTGTTTGCCCATTATCTCAATTACAAGAGATTTTTGACGAAGATCGCCCAGTTCGTCAAGATGCTCCAGCTCTAAGCGCACAATTCGCTCTAGTCCTGGCTGTGTGACATCTGTGATGCGAGCATTTCCTATATGCTTACGAAGAAGCATACAGAAATTAGGTGCAGTCATCGGGCTAAGCCCTGCCTCCTGCGTCAGATAAATCAGCGGAAGACTTGCATTTGCTGACAGAAACAGACGGTAGGTGTCTTTTTTGTTTTTGATTGTTAAAACAAGTTCTTCTGGCTCAGGCTGAGCAATTTTGGAGATGCGCCCGCCAGTTAATTTTTGCTTTAATTCAGATACAATATTTGAAATTACAATTCCATCAAAAGCCATAGTAAGTAATCAACCTTTCTAAAACAGTCTTGGACCTTGATATTTGACAGTATAACAGAATGTAAAAAAAAACGCAATCTTTCTTCGATTGCAAGTTGACGATAGAATTAAATTAGCGTATAATAATAAGTCGTAGTCTGCACGATAAAAGCAGCTGCCGGAAAGGCGAATACATTTATGATACGAAGTATGACAGGATTCGGGCGCTTTGAATTTGCGGGCGAATCGCATAAGATCATCGTAGAGATGAAATCAGTAAATCACAGGTATCTTGATCTTTCAATTAAGATGCCAAAGATCTTTAACTGCTTTGAGACTGCGATCCGCAGTCTTGTAAAAGAACAGCTGCAGCGTGGAAAAGTGGATATGTATATCAGCTATGAAACAGAGTCTGATAATCAGACAGTGCTGTGCTATCATGAGGATATTGCAAGAAATTATATGGCACATATGGCGCAGATGGCTGATACATTTAATCTTGAAAATAATCTGACATTGACAGAGCTTGCACGTATGCCAGAAGTTTTTACTATGGAGCAGCGGGATACTGATGCAAAGGAGCTGTGGCCAGATGTAGAACAGGCAGTAAGGCAGGCTTGTGCTGCAATGGTACAGGCGCGTCAGACAGAGGGCGAGCAGTTAAAAAAGGATCTGCTGTTAAAGTTAGATCACATGGATATGTTAGTGGATATGGTGACAGATAGAGCACCTGTGATGGTACAGGAATACCGCATTCGTCTGACAGAAAAGGTAAAAGAGTTTATTGAAGCTTCTGTGATTGATGAAAATCGAATTGCAGCGGAAGTGACTCTGTATGCGGACAAGATTTGTGTGGATGAGGAGATGGTTCGTCTTCGCACTCATATCAGCCACATGAAGGAAGCGTTGTGCACAGGCGGAAGCATTGGACGAAAACTTGATTTTCTTGCACAGGAGATGAATCGTGAGGCGAATACCACACTTTCAAAGATCAACGATGTAACACTTGCAGATGTGGCAATCGACATGAAAACTGAGATTGAGAAAATACGTGAACAGGTTCAAAACATCGAATAAAGTTTCACTACAGGAGTTTTGTATGTTTGTAAATATCGGATTTGGCAATTTTATAAATTCCAATCAGATTGTATCGATCTGCAGAGCAGATTCTGCACCAATGAAGCGTATGGTCAGTGAGGCCAGAAGTAAAGGAAGTGCAGTTGATGCGACACAGGGAAGAAAAACAAAATCAGTCATTCTTACTGGAAGCGGTCATTTGGTTCTCTCAGCGCTCACACCAGAGACGCTTACCGCCAGATGTAATCTGACAGTGGGAAAGACACAGCTACAAGAGGAGGAAGAAGATGAGTAAACGAGGTAATTTATTTGTTGTTTCCGGTTTCTCAGGTTCAGGAAAGGGAACTGTGATGAAGCAGCTTTGCAAAAATGAGCAGTATGCACTTTCAATATCCTGCACAAGCCGAGCACCAAGAGATGGCGAAACAAACGGAAAAGAGTATTATTTCATTTCTCATGAGGAGTTTGTAAAAAGACAGGCAGAGGGTTACTTTTTAGAGAGTGCAATCTATGTAAACAAAGGCTACGGCACACCGCTTGGCTTTGTTGAGGAGAATTTGGCAGCCGGAAAGGATGTTATCCTTGAAATTGAGATGCAGGGCGCTTTGCAGGTAAAGAAAACATACCCAGACACCATTCTTATCTTTATTACACCGCCGTCTGCAGCTGAATTAAGAAGACGTCTGACAGCCAGAGGAACTGAGACGAAAGAGCTGATTGAAAAGCGCTTAAAGCGTGCTGTTGAAGAAGGCGTTTACATGGATCAATATGATTACATTATTGTAAACGACGACTTAGATGTCTGTGTCAAGCAGCTTGATGAACTGATGAAGAGCACACATCACGCAGTAAAATTTAACAAAGAGTTTGTTGCAGCAATCAAAGATGATTTAAAGACACTTTAAAAATAATTTGACTTCTGTAATAATCAATAAACAAATAAAAAATGATAAGGAGAATGAAAAAATGATCCATCCATCTTATAATGAGTTATTAAAGACACTTAATGAGGTTCGTGACGAGAATGAGCCAGAAATCGACAGCCGCTATTCACTTGTAATTGCATCTGCAAAGCGTGCACGCCAGATCGTAAACGGACAGGAGCCGCTTGCTGATCATGTTTCTACCTATAAGCCTCTTTCTATCGCAGTAGAGGAGATTCGTGAGGGCAAGGTTCATATTACAAAGGAAGGTGAGGATGATTTCACACCAGTAGCCACTATGGAAAGCCCACTTTCTTTCACAGATACAGAAACTTCGGAGACAGAAGATGCTGAATAAGAAGGTAATGATCGTATCCCTTGGCTGCGACAAGAATCTGGTGGATACTGAGAAAATGCTTGGCATTCTCGCAGATGAGGGATGTACATTTACAGATGATGAAGCGCAGGCACAGGTAATTATTGTAAATACCTGCTGCTTTATCGGAGATGCAAAGGAAGAAAGCATCCAAAATATTTTAGACCTGGCACGCTTTAAGACAGAAGGAAAGCTCGAAGCACTTATCGCAACGGGATGTCTTTCACAGCGTTATCAGGATGAAATGTTAGAAGAGCTGCCAGAGCTTGATGGAATCCTTGGAATAAGCGCATGGCATACAATTGCAGATGTTGTGCGTGAGGCACTTGAAGGCAAACGACCAAGAAATCTGATGTCTACAGGTGTGTTAAACAGTCACACGACAAAGAGACTGCTGACAACAGGCGGTCATTATGCCTATTTAAAGATTGCAGAAGGGTGCAATAAGCGCTGTACGTATTGTGTAATTCCATCTGTGCGCGGTGCTTATGTCAGCGTACCGATGGAGGAGCTTGAAAAAGAGGCAAGAGAACTTGCAGCAGAAGGTGTAAAGGAATTGATTCTTGTTGCACAGGAGACTACCGTATATGGAATCGATCTCTATAAAAAGAAAATGCTTCCTGAACTCCTTCATCGTTTGTGTGCAATCCCGGGCATTGTCTGGATCCGTCTTTTATATTGCTATCCGGAGGAAATTACGCCAGAGCTTGTTCAGGTAATGAAGGAAGAAAAAAAGATCTGTCATTATCTTGATATGCCAATACAGCATTCCTCTGACCGCATTTTAAAGAAGATGGGCAGACGCACAAACCGCAAAGAGCTGTTAGATAAAATTGAGATGCTTCGCACAGAGATTCCGGATATTGTCCTTAGAACAACGTTAATTACTGGTTTCCCAGGCGAGACACAAGAAGATTTTGAAGAGATGCTTTCATTTGTGGACATGGTTGGCTTTGAGCGTCTTGGTGTTTTCCCATACTCACCAGAGGAAGGAACACCAGCTGCCGAGATGGAAGATCAGATTGATGAAGAAGTCAAAAAGCAAAGACGTGATGCTATCATGGAGCTTCAGCAGGAGATTTCCTTTGACTTTGAGGCAGACTGTGTTGGCGAGAAGCTGCTTGTTATGATTGAAGGATATCTTCCAGATGAGCATGCCTATGTCGGACGAACCTACATGGATGCGCCAGGCATTGATGGTTACATTTTTATAAAATCAGGAGAAGCACTGATGTCCGGTGATTTTGCCGAGGCAGTTGTTACCGGCTCAGATGAATATGATTTGATTGGAGAATTGTATGAAGAACATGAATCTGCCGAATAAACTGACTATGCTGCGTGTAATACTGATCCCATTTTTTGTTGTATGTGAGCTGATTCCATACAGCTGGGGAAAGTGGGCTGCACTGGCAATTTTTGTGGCAGCGTCTATCACCGATAAACTCGATGGCACGATTGCAAGAAAGTATAACCTGATTACAAATTTTGGAAAATTCATGGATCCACTCGCAGACAAGCTGTTAGTCTGCTCTGCCATGATTTGTTTTGTCGGACTGGGAACGCTGGCACCATGGATTGTTATTATCATTGTAGCCAGAGAATTTATTATCAGCGGTTTTCGCCTTATAGCTGCTGAAAACGGCCGTGTGATTGCCGCAGGAATCTGGGGAAAAGCAAAGACAGTTGTTCAGATGATTATGTGCATCCTTTTGATTATGGATGTTTCAGCATTATCTGTTGTTACAACAATCGCTATTTATGCCGCTTTGATTCTTACGATTATCTCACTGGTTGATTATATTGTACACAATCTGGATGTATTATCAGACCAGAAGTAAGAAAAATAAGGGGACTTATTTATTATGAAAACCAATTCAACCATCCGCGGGATTGCTCACGGACATATGACAAAAGACAATCTGACAGGATTTTCATCTATGATGACATCTGATGCCAGAACACTCTCGTTGGCAAGAATTGCCATGAATCTGCCGGTTTATCTGGATATGGGAGAGGAGCCGTCTGATGAATATACACGAATCTCCAAGCTGTCCGCAGCGTATTGCGGTCTGCTTGGCCGTGTCAATAAAGAACTTGTCTCTGGTCTGGATGAAAAGCGTGAGGAGGAAGCGCTGTCGCTTCGCAAAGAGAGCACACAAATTATGGAGCTGCTTAGCGCATACACAGATCGCTTCACAGTATATGAGTATGTGTTAAACAGACTTGAGTATCGTTTTAGCGGAGCTTCACTTGAGGCAGGCTACAGTGATGAGGATATGACGCAGGAAATTCTGCAGAAGCTGTCATCAGAGACTGATCAGACAGTTCGTCAGTCAATGCTTGTATCCATTATAGAGCAGCTTCCGATGCGAATGACAAGAAAGCGTTTCTTCCAGGTTCTTGCAGAGGGAATGGATGCCTATAAGGGTTCAGACAAAAATGCAGTAGATGGACAGCTGTTTATGCTTCGTACAGCAGCAATGTTAGAGGAGCCAGCAGAATTTAAACAGAGCTTTCCGGCATTTTATGAAGTTGTGGAGACCTTTAAGAAGGCACCGCTGTCTGCTGTAAGCGAGGCTGAGTGGAATGAACTTCACGATATGCTTGCTAGTGCTATGGAGGAGTTAAACAGCCAGATGGATCGTATGCTTCTTTTACAGGAGCTTATCAATGATCTGTGTGTTGTAACAATGACAGACGGCTGTGCATGGACAGAGCAGCATAAGACCTGCAGCAGCATTATTTCCTTTACGCTGACACCGGGAACAGATGAGGCGGCATTAAATGCAATGCTGACTGCACTTGAGGGTATTCAGGAACAGTACAGCATGACCTTTCAGGAAAAATCAACATTGGTAGATGAGCTGATGCAAAGCAGCAAAGAGCAGCTTAGTGAGCAGGGAATGCTTGAAAACTTCAGCAAGTTAGAGGTACTTTCAAAGCTTCTTTCAAGCAGCCGCTTTGCAGACATTGAGCAAAAGCAAGAGAGTGAGGCAGTGGAAGCTTCTTATATCGAAGAACAGACAGCAGCGCTTATTTCAGAGCTGGAGACATTTTTAAAGTCATCATCAAAGCCGTTAGCACGTGCTGTTATGGCAAAGCTTGTAACGATGGTTCCGCTGTTTATTCGCGATTATAATCAGCTTGAGGAATATATTAAAAACAGCCTGTCCTCATGCTCGGATGTTGCGGAAAAATTAGCATGTATCGAAATCATCAGAAGCCTGTAATAAAAAAAGGTTCTAAGGTGAAGTGATCTTGTCTGGCAATAGTAAAGGAGAGGGATCAATTGAAACTGTGTAAGGATATCCGCCTTGGCGAAAAAGTTTCGGGGAAGCGTTTTGAGCTTACATGGAAACTTAAACATAATCGTCCGTCTGGCAGCATTTATGTTGTTGTTCTTCCAGAAGTGGTTCCTGAAAATCTGATGGAAATCTGTGCATACGAAGAACTTCGCAGAAAAAAGCAGTATGAACGTACTGTGATTGCGGCAGCAGCGAACAAGAGCGAGGCGATTGAAGTAGTTCGAGCTTTGATTGAAGAAATGTATCAGAAGACTGGTGGTTTTGATGTAAAATCATTCATGAAGCTTTAAAAAGGAGGACAATGTTAGGTATTTTACTTACAATATTGAAAATAATTGGCATCATCCTTCTTGTGCTGATTGGATTGATTCTTTTGGCAGCGGCAGTCATTCTTTTAGTGCCAATACGATATCAGGGCGAGGGTGCACGAGAGGAAAAGATACTCTCTGGAAGTGTAAAACTAACGTGGCTTCTTCATATGATATCGGCAAGTGCTTCACTTTCAGAAGACGGGACGAAAATTAGGGTTTGCTTGTTTGGAAAGACGATTTATCCTAAAACAAAAAAGCCGCCTAAGAAAAGCAAAGCAAAGAAAACGCCTAAACAAGAGACACCGAAGCAGCCAGAGAAATCAGAAAAGCCAAAACAGCAGTCTGATGCTGCATCTAAAGAGGTTGCAACAATCTACGAGCCGCAAAAGACAATTTCAGAATTGCCAAAGCAAGAAAAAAAGATCGCTTATGAGGCGCCAGAGGCAAAGAAAATAGATGAGCCAGAATCAGAGAAAAAGCAGCAGTCACAAAAAGAAAAATCTGCCAGACCAGATGTGAAGTCTAAATTTGAGACTATAAAACAAAAGCTTCTTGCAGTCAAAGAGAAGTTTATTGACAGTAAGACAGGCATTCAAAAAATCAAAAATAAAATTGATTACTGGAAAAATCTGCTGACATCTGAACCTATGAAGGAAGCTATGGGATTTCTTTGGAAAAAAATAAAGGGATTGCTTCATCATATTCTTCCAAGAAGGATGACAGGACGCATTCACTTTGGCTTTGAGGATCCGTCTAAGACGGGAAAGACGTTAGCTTATTTTTCGATGCTGTATCCATTTACGAAAGAGAATCTCGTAATAGAGCCTGAGTTTGAAACAGAAGAGCTTATACTCGAAGGAGATATTGCATTTCGTGGAAGAATACGATTAGGATATCTAGTGTATGTGGCGCTCAGTGTCGTACTAAATAAAAACATTCGCCGTCAATACAAGCGGCTGAGACAAGGAGGAAATAAAGATGGAGAAGGAAGAAATTAACTTTGGCTCATCAGTAGATGAGCTGTTAAAAGGGCTGGAAGGATTTGTCAGCTCAAAAACTGTTGTCGGTGAACCGATTCAGGTAAACGATGCCACCATCATTCCACTAGTTGATATGAAGTTCGGCATGGGAGCAGGCGCATTCAAAAAAAATAGTGACAATAAGACGGCAGGAGGAATTGGAGCTAATATTAGTCCATGTGCCGTGTTAATCATTCAAAAGGGTATGGCAAAGGTTGTGAATATCAAGAACCAGGATCTGACTACTAAGATTGTGGATATGGTTCCTGATTTGATTAACCGCTTCACAAGCAAGAAGGCAGAAGATCCGGCTGTTGATCAGGCAGTAGATGATATCTTAAACGACGATAAAAAATAATAGCTGATTCAGCTGCAAAAAGAATAGACATAAAAAGTCCGCATAAACTATAATGAATAAGGAACCCAAAAAAGGTCTTTATGAAACGTTTATGCGGACTTCTTTTATTTTTCTTTGGACTGGGAATGGCAGTGATGCTTTTTGTCCCAGTTTGTCTTTGCTCAGTAATAGTGATTTTATTTTGCCTTATTTTAGGGTATGTTCTATTTTGCTGCGGATGCTAATTTTAGACAGAAAAAAAGCAGTCGACAAGCGACCGCTTTAAATCATACCCGTAACGAAATTAAGCTCTCTCAACATAGCCAGAGCGTAAACAGGAAGTACAAACGTACATCTTCTTGTTGGTTCCGTTGACACTTACTCTAACGGACTTAACATTGGACTTCCAAACCGCATTACTTCTTCTATGGGAATGGCTAACATTGTTTCCGAAATGAGCACCCTTCTGACAGATCTCACACTTTGCCATAAATCGCACCTCCTTACGCAAATGTAGCCGTATAGGCTCACAACATGGATATCATAACAGATATTCAGAAAAAAATCAAGGACTTTTTTTAAAAAGATTTAAAAAGGATTATTACAGTGAACTGTAGTCATTCCAGATCAAAAGGATTTTGCTTGACTTATACGTGGTAATGAGATATTCTAAACATAGAGTATTCTGCTTAGAGTCCGTCCAGAATGAATAAATTCTCTGATGGAATACTAGGAGCAGGCTCTTAGTCTAAGTCAGAATCAGTAAAAATGTATTTTCTGAATTTGTTAGTTTGGAGGTAACCGAATGAAGGGACGTATATCGAATCCTCAGGGTGATGTTATGATCAGAACAGATGTCATCGCAAAGTATGCAGGTTCTATGGCAGTGGAATGCTTTGGCATTGTTGGTATGGCCAGTGTCAGCATGAAGGACGGACTTGTTCATCTGCTGAAAAAGGACAGCATAACAAGAGGCATTAATGTATCATTAGAAGATAATGAGCTTACAATTGATTTCCATGTAATTGTTTCATATGGAGTAAGTATTCTGGCTGTATACAACAATTTGACGGATAGTGTAAAGTACCATGTTGAGGAGTTTACAGGAATCCGAGTTAAAAAAATTAATATGTATGTAGAGGGTGTCAGAGTCATTGACTGATCAGTGACAGATGCCGCCTAAGGAGGAGCTATATTTTGGGTAGTAATGTGATAGACGCAGGTTTATTAAAGCGCATGTTTCTTGCAGGCGTGGCAAATCTGGAAGCAAAGAAAGAATGGATTAACGAATTAAATGTATTCCCAGTGCCGGATGGTGATACAGGAACAAACATGACACTTACAATTCTCTCCGCAGCAAGGGAAGTAAATTCTGTTGAGGAGCCAACGATGGAGACGTTAGCAAAAGCGATTTCATCTGGTTCACTGCGCGGTGCGAGAGGTAACTCAGGTGTTATTTTGTCTCAGCTGTTCCGTGGCTTTACAAAGGCCATCAAGTACAGCACAGAGATTGATATAGAGCTGCTTGCAGAGGCTTTGCAGCGTGCAACAGAGACAGCTTATAAGGCAGTTATGAAGCCAAAGGAAGGTACAATCCTTACTGTTGCAAAGGGAATTTCTGATAAGGCAAACGAGCTTGCACAAAGCGGCTGTGATATGGATGTTTTTATTCAGGAGCTGTTAAAGGAAGGTGACTATGTATTAAGCCAGACACCAGAGATGCTTCCTGTTTTAAAGCAGGCAGGCGTTGTCGATTCTGGCGGACAGGGTCTGATGCAGGTATTAAAGGGTGCATATGATGGTTATCTCGGAAAAGAGATCACATTCACTGCTGAAAAGCCAGCTGCATCACGCGCTGTAACAGGTGCAGCAAACGATGAAATCGATACTGCAGATATCAAGTTTGGCTATTGCACCGAATTTATTATTATGACAAGCCGTGCCTTTACACACGAAGATGAGAAAGAGTTTAAAGCATTCCTTTCTTCTATCGGTGACTCTATCGTGTGCGTAGCAGATGATGAGCTTGTTAAAGTACATGTGCATACAAATGATCCAGGTCTTGCAATTCAAAAGGCACTTACCTATGGTCAGCTGACAAGCATGAAGATTGATAACATGCGTGAGGAGCATCAGGAGCGCGTTATCAAGAATGCAGAGAAAGAAGCTATTAAGCAGGCAGAAGCTGATCGTAAGGAGCGTGAGCAGGAAGACAAGTCCAAGTGGAAAGAATATGGCTTTATAAGTGTATCTGCTGGTGCAGGAATTGGAGAAATTTTCAAGGGTCTTGGTGTCGATTATTTAATCGAGGGTGGACAGACCATGAATCCAAGTACAGAGGATATGCTTAATGCAATTCGTCAGGTTCCGGCAAGAAACATTTTCATTCTGCCGAACAATTCTAATATCATAATGGCAGCAAAGCAGGCAAAGCAGCTGACAAAGGATAAGGAAATTTTTGTAATTCCGACAAAAACTATCCCGCAGGGTATTACTGCGATCATTAATTTTGTACCGGATAGTTCGATGGAAGAAAATGCAGAGAACATGACAGAGAGCATCAAGAGTGTCAAGACAGGACAGATTACTTATGCTGTTCGTGATACGATGATCGACAATATCGAGATTCATAAGGATGACATTATTGGTCTTGGTGATAATGGAATGTTGGCAGATGGAACAGATATTAATGATGTTGCATTTGAAACTGTATGCAAGATGATGTCAGAGGATTCTGAACTGATCGGTATCTATTATGGTCAGGAAATCGATGAGGCAAGGGCTAATGAGCTTTGTGATCGTTTGAGCGAAGAGTTCCCGTCTGTTGATGTTGAGGTTAATGCCGGAAATCAGCCAGTATACTATTATTTCTTATCAGTAGAGTAATCTTTATAAGGAGGCAGCCGTGAATTACAACGATCCCATTACATGTTTAAAGGGAATCGGAGAGAAGACGGCAGCGCTTTACGAAAAATTGGGGATTGTGACCATTGGAGAACTTATGCGTTATTATCCCCGAAGCTATGAACGATTTGAACCACCGGTCACGATCCGGGCCGCAGCTGTAATGGATTTTGCAGCGGTCCGGGTCGTGATTTGTTCTTATCCGACAATAAAGCGTGTGCGCAATCTCTCTATTATAAATACAAAGGTGCGCGATGAGGAAGGAAGTGAGCTTCGTGTTACCTGGTTTCAGACAACTTATCTGGCGAGCGTGCTTCGTCCAGGCGGCTGGTATGTGCTTCGCGGAAAGCTTTCAGGAAACGGGAAATCACGAACACTTGATCAGCCTCAGGTTTATGCACTTGATGCATATGAGCAGCTTCAAAAATCACTGCAGCCTGTTTATGCGCTGACAGCAAAAATTACATCAAAAAGCATTTCAAAGGCAGTTGCAGCGGCATATGATGCCGGTGTAAAACAGGAGGCTACAATTCCAGAACATGTACTTTCACAGTATAATTTGCTGCCAGAGGATGAGGCTGGATATCTTATGCATTTTCCAAAAGATGAAGCACAGCTGACACATGCACGAAAAACAATAGCGTTTGGTGAATTTTATCATTTCCTGCTTGGCGTAAATCAGATGAAAAAGAGGCTTTTGCAGGAGAAAAACCATTTCGCACTTACACGGCGTGAGGAAGTAAAAAATCTGATAAAACAGCTTCCATATGATTTGACAGGTGCGCAGCTTCGCACGATAGAAGAAATTACACAGGATATGACAGGTGATCATATGATGAGCCGTTTGCTTCAGGGAGATGTAGGTTCAGGAAAAACTATCGTTGCCTTTCTTTCAATGTATCAGGCTGCATTATGTCATTATCAAAGCGCTCTTATGGCACCAACTGAGGTATTAGCGTCACAGCATTATCAGGGCTTTACTGAATTATCAGAGCGTTATAATCTAAATCTATCAATTGTTTTATTGACAGGCTCCATGCGTGCAGGACAAAAAAAAGAGGCGCTTCGTCAGATTAGGGAGCATGAGGCAGATATTGTGATTGGAACACATGCTGTTATTCAGGAAAAAGTTGAATTTGATGATCTGGCACTTGTAATTACAGATGAGCAGCACCGCTTCGGAGTAGCACAGCGCGATGCTCTAAGCAAGAAAGGTCATACTCCGCACGTGCTTGTAATGAGCGCAACACCAATTCCAAGAAGTCTGGCGATGATTCTTTATGGAGATCTTGATATTTCTATTATGGATGAGCTTCCGGCAAAAAGGCTTCCAATAAAAAATTGTGTTGTCAATATTTCATACCGCCCCAAGGCATGGGATTTTATAATAAAGCAGGTGCAGACAGGACACCAGGCGTATGTGATCTGTCCAATGGTAGAAGAGAGCGAGACATCGCAGGGGGCAGATGTTGTCAGTTATACAGAACAGCTGAGAGAAGCTTTGCCTTCCTATATTTCAATTGAGTATCTTCATGGAAAAATGAAAGCCAAAGAAAAAGATGATATAATGGCACGTTTTGCAAAGAATGAGACTCAGGTACTTGTATCGACAACAGTAATAGAGGTTGGAATTAATGTACCAAACGCAACTGTCATTTTGATTGAGGATGCACAGCGCTTTGGCCTTGCACAGCTGCATCAGCTTCGCGGCCGTGTTGGGCGCGGCGATGCGCAGTCATATTGCATAATGATAGACACCTCAGGAAAAGAAGAATCAGCAAAGCGTCTTGAAGTACTCAATCACTCAAACGATGGCTTTGCAATTGCAAACGAAGATTTAAAGCTGCGCGGACCTGGTGATTTCTTTGGAATACGTCAGAGCGGTGAAATTGCCTTCGCAGTCGCTGACATCTATCAGGATGCTCAGCTTTTAAAGTGGGCGAAAGAGGCTGCCGACAATGCGCAGGTTATGGCCGCGGTGGAGACGCACAGCATTTAGATGTTCTGATATAAAAATTTCTCATAACTTACCAGCGTAATCTTTTTATCTGTGCATATACTAGGGATGTAACAAACAACAAAGCTTTGATGTAAAGTTACAAACAACACACTTACAAAAAACTGTGAAACAGAGCAATACGCACAGAAAAAAAGGAGGACTACTGATGTCTACAAATAAGAACAGTAATCGAATCGAAGTACCAGAAGCGAAGCAGGCGCTCGACCAGTTTAAGATGGAGGTTGCTGATGAGCTGGGTGTACCGTTAACAAACGGTTATAACGGAAATCTGACCTCTTACCAGAACGGAAGTGTCGGAGGCTATATGGTGAAGAAGATGATTGAAAAGCAGGAAAAGGAAATGTCCAACAAGTAATCATCTAAGCCAGTAACAAGAAGGAAGCAGGGACAAATACTCTGCTTCCTTTTTTGCATGAATAAATAAAACCGCGAAAAAGCACTTGTCAGATTGTTTTTTGCATACTATAATAGAGTAGTTAGAGTATACAAAACTACAAAATTTAGAAAAACAAACATAGAACAAGGTGGAAGACATATGAGAGTAATTGCAGGTACAGCCAGAAGGCTGCCACTTGTTACACCAAAAGGGATGGAAACGCGTCCAACTACGGACCGTATAAAAGAAACGTTATTTAATATTCTCCAGAATGACTTGCCAGGCTGTCATTTTCTTGATTTGTTTGCAGGAAGCGGTGCTATAGGCATTGAGGCATTAAGCCGTGGTGCAGCAAAGGCTGTTTTTGTAGATAACAGCAAAGAGGCACTTTCGTGTATTCGTCAGAATCTGGAAAAGACGCATTTAGCAGACAGGGCAATAGTTATTGGTCAGGATTGTGCAGGTGCTATACATGCATTGGATGCAAAAAAAATGCATTTTGATATTATCTTTATGGATCCGCCCTATCAGCTGAATGCAGAAAAGGAAGTGCTCACTGCAATTGCTGACAGCAAAATAGCTGATGAGGATACGCAGATTATAATCGAAGCAACACTTGACAGAGAGTTTAGCGAGGATGAACTTGCTTGCTTTGATGTTGTTCGCGTAAAGGAATACAAGACAAACAAACATATTTTTTTGCAAAAAAGCAGTCGGGAGGCATAAGTCAGTATGGGAAAGACAATAGCAATTTATCCGGGAAGCTTTGACCCAGTGACACGCGGACATATGGATATTATCGAGCGTGCCAGTAAAACAGTTGATCATTTGATTGTTGGTGTGCTTGTAAACAGTGCAAAATCACCGCTGTTTACAGTGGAGGAAAGGGTTGCTTTGCTAAAGCAGGTGACAGCGCAATATCCCAATGTAGAGATTCGTTCCTTTGAAGGACTGCTTGTTGATTTTGCGCGTGCGAGTGGTGCACATATTTTAATCAGAGGATTAAGAGCAGTCACTGATTTTGAGTATGAACTTCAGATGTCACAGACAAATCGAAAGGTTGCACCAGAGGTTGATACGATTTTCTTTACAACCAGCCTGGAATATGCATACCTTAGCTCCAGCATTGTAAAAGAAGTTGCCCAGTACGGAGGCGATATAAGTGCATTTGTCGCAGAACCAGTTGAAAAGGCTATCAAGCAAAAGTTTGCACAAGGAAATAAAAATAAATAAAAGTAAAAAAGCAGACGTTTGATATGACGTCTGATATAAAGGAGAAAATTAAAATGAGCAAAATTGAACAGTTAATTGGAGAAATTGAAGAGTTTATTGATGGCTGCAAGCTTCAGCCGTTTTCTAGCACAAAGATTGTTGTAGATAAGGCACAGTTAGAAGATCTTTTAGTAGAGCTTCGTCACCGCACACCTGATGAGATCAAAAAATATCAGAAGATTTTAAACAACAAGGATGCGATCATCAACGATGCAAAGCAGCAGGCAGAGGCTATTATCAGTGCTGCAAACGTTCAGACAAGCGAGATGGTTAACCAGAGTGAGATCACAAAGCGTGCTTATGCAAGAGCAAACGAAATCATCACACAGGCAACACAGCAGGCAAACGAAATTGTTAATAAGGCAATCGAGGATGCAAATGCACTTCGTACAGGTGCAATTGCTTATACTGATGATATGATGGGAAGTATGGAGCAGACTCTTGCACAGGGCTTAGACGGATTAAAGGAAAAGTATGAGGAGATGTTATCCACTATGAATACTACCGTTGAGACAATCAGTGCAAATCGTAAGGAGCTGCCAAAGGCAGAAGATGTAATCATCAGTGCCGCACCTGCAGATACGGCAGAAGAAGAGCAGTCTGAAGAAGAATAAAATTCAGGCTTATAGGCCGCTGCCTGATGCAGCGGTCTTTCCTTTTCTAAGTTTAAATAAATCTAAATGTAACTATTCAGAAAAAGAAAACATAGACTGCTGCACAGCCCAAATAAAAAACGCACAAGTATGTAACGAAATATCGGAAAATCAGATTGCTGCCAGGCTTGGCGCACCTGAATATGAACACAGATTCCGCCAAAGCCAAGTAAAAAAAGACAGATGGCTGATTTGTAACGCAAAGAAAGTGTATTGAGGGAACTAATCTTGCTGATCCCAGTTGTCATTTCAAGCATTCCGATTAAGATCGTTTGGGCGGTTGATTGTGGTGTTACAATAGTTAAAAATTCAGAAAGAATCGAGAAAAACATTAAAAGTATACCGATTCTAACTAAAAGAAGCAGACAAGTATCGCAGATATCATTTAGCGAAGGCTCTGGCGAAGATGTTTCTTGTACATTTTTTTTAGTTGAAATACTGCGTTTTGCTACGGATTTTAAGAGAAAAAGAAGCGTGCACAGCAAAAAAGATGCGAAAAAAGGCAGATATGCACATAAAAGAAAAACAAAACGCATTTTTGTAGGCAGCGCAAGCAAAGCAGATGCGACAAAGCCAGACAAAAATAGTGGGCTTGGCAGCTGAACAAAGCAAACAATCCACCGAGCTGCCCGTTTGGAGAGAAGTTTGCTGGCGTACAGACCGCTGCATGTCAGAGCACCCATCGGACTTCCACATAAAAGTCCACTTAGAAAAGCTGCGCCAGATGGAAAAGGAAGATGTTTTAATGCGGCTTGTACGGATTTTCGGCTAATCAAAAAGGATGCGGCAGCCATTGCAGGAAACAGAGCTGGCAAAACCTGCTTGTACCACAGCGAAAGACCTTTCGTGGCGCCGAGCGTACACAGTGCAGGATTATAAATTAAAAATATTAGAAATACGGCAGAGAAAAGAGTAAGAAGCATACAGCCACCAGGCATTTATCTTGCTTTATTTTATGCCAGCGATAAGAAAAACATGAGGTGTATATGGAATTACCAGTTTCTTTTTTAGAGAACATGAAAAAACTGCTGTCACCAGAGGAGTTTAATGCATACCTTGACAGCTACAGTGAGGAGCGTGTTTACGGCCTTCGCGTCAATACAAATAAGCTCACGCCAGAAGAATTTGAAAAAATATGTCCATTCGAGATTAAAAAGATACCGTGGATTGATAATGGTTATTATTATAGTGGAAAAGATAAGCCGGCAAAGGATCCTTATTATTATGCCGGTCTGTATTATCTGCAGGAGCCATCAGCAATGACACCGGCACACGTACTTCCTATTGAACCAGGTGATCGCGTGCTTGATATCTGTGCAGCTCCAGGAGGAAAGAGTACTGAGCTGGCAGCAAAGCTTAAGGGAAAAGGAGTTCTAGTAAGCAACGATATCAGTAATTCACGAGCAAAGGCATTATTAAAGAACCTTGAGCTGTTTGGCATTTCAAATGCTTATGTAATCAGCGAGGCACCATACAAGCTTGCAGAGCATTTTGAAGGCTATTTTGATAAGATTCTTATTGATGCGCCATGTTCAGGTGAAGGAATGTTTAGAAAGGAACCTTCAGTTATGAAAAGCTGGGTGGAGCATGGAAATGACTATTTTGTCAAGCTGCAGCAGGAGATTACTTCATATGCATTAAAGATGCTTCGTCCAGGCGGAATGCTGCTTTACTCAACATGTACATTTTCACCGCTTGAAGATGAACAGATTGTGTCACGCATGCTTAAAGAAGATCCAGATTTAGAGCTTGTAGAGCCAGAGTGGTATGAAGGTTTTGACCATGGACACCCAGAATGGTCAGATAACAATCAAGAACTCACAAAATGTGTGCGTATCTGGCCGCATCGAATGAAGGGAGAAGGTCATTTTCTTGCTCTTCTCAAAAAGAAGGGAGAGAGCAGCCGTCTAAAAGAAAGACAGACAGAAAAAGCCAAAATGCCACAGGAGCTTTTCGACTTTTTGCAGACCGTAAAGAAGCCGCTTGCGCTTGATCGTCTGGAGATTCGTCAGGAAAAAGTATTTGTTCATCCAGACTGCAGACGTGATTTAAAAGGTCTTCGTATAATGCGCTCTGGTCTGCTTCTTGGTGAGTGCCTGAAAAATCGTTTTGAACCAAGTCAGGCATTAGCAATGGCGCTTCGTGCAGATGAATATCCAAATGTACTTTATCTGTCAAGAGAGGATGATCGCGTAATTCGTTATTTAAAGGGTGAGACGATTGATTTAAGAGATGAAGAATCTGTAGAAAAGGGCTGGGTTTTGATTTGCGTAGACAATTATCCGCTCGGCTTTGGAAAGGCAGCAGGCGGATCAGTGAAAAATAAGTATCTTGCAGGCTGGAGGTGGATGTAATGGAGTGGCGCCTTGATAAGTTTTTGACACAGATTCCAGTGGGAACGCGCAGCCAAGTTAAGGATATGATCAAAAAAGGACGCGTTTGCGTAAATGGTGTGCACGCATCAAAACCAGAATTAAAGGTAGATCCAGAGAACGACAGCATTACGCTTGATGGAAAGAGGCTTTTCTATTCTCAGTATGCATACTATATGTTAAACAAGCCGGCTGGCGTAATTACAGCAACCATGGATAAGAAAAAAGAGACTGTTCTTGATTTATTAGACGATAAGCGAAAGGATTTATTTCCAGTTGGACGCCTCGATATTGATACAGAAGGACTTCTTTTAATTACAAACGATGGGGAGCTTTGTCACAGACTTCTTTCTCCTAAGCATCACGTTGACAAATGTTATTTTGCAAAAACAGATCTTCCAATTCCGGCAGATGCTGTAAAAAAATTTGAAGAAGGCATAGATCTTGGCGATTTCACATCAATGCCTGCAAAGCTGGAAATTATTGGAGATTGTGAGGCAAAGGTAATTGTTCAGGAAGGAAAATTTCATCAGGTAAAGAGAATGTTCGAGGCAGTTGGAGTAACAGTTGTTTATTTAAAGCGCCTTTCAATGGGAAGCCTTAAGCTAGATGAAACACTTGCACCTGGTGAGAGCCGCGCACTGACACAGGAGGAGCTTGAATGTCTGAAGGAAAGCTGATTGTAAAAAATGCAAAGGGTGTGATCTTTGATTTAGACGGCACACTTGTAGATTCAATGAATGTATGGAAAGAGATTGACGTCAGTTATCTGGGAAAGCATGGATATGATGTGCCAGATGATCTTCATGACGAAATTGAAGGAATGAGCTTTACAGAGACAGCTGCCTATTTTAAAAAGCGTTTCTGCCTGAAAGAGACGGTTGACGAAATTAAAGACTGCTGGAATCAGATGGCATATGAAAAGTATTGTCATGAGGTCGCATTAAAACCAGGTGCAGCACCATTTCTTTCTTATCTTCATAAAAATGGATGCAAGATTGCCATTGCAAGCAGCAATTCACGCAAATTGATTCAGGCTGTATTAGAATCGCAAGGTATAGCATCATATTTTGAAGCTATAGTGACTAGCTGTGATGTAAAGGCCGGAAAACCAGCACCAGATGTTTATTTAGAAGCAGCGAAGCTTCTTAATTTGAATCCGTGTGACTGTGTTGTGTTTGAAGATATTCCAGCGGGAATCATGGCAGGAAAAGCGGCAGGGATGACTGTATTTGCAGTAGAAGATGAATTTTCAGAGCCGCTTCGAGAGAAAAAGCTTGCGCTTGCCGATGGATGGGTGAGAGATTACACAGATTTCATATAAAACGGAGGACACAGTAGTTATGTTTCGAATAAAAAAAGGTCATCATGGCTATATCAAACGCAAGAAGCGCCTGCTGTTAGGAGAGGTACTTGGTCTTTTAATCGGCATTATAGGTCTTGTGGTGATTGGCGTTGTGACAACAGGAAGCCGCAAAAATCTACTTACAGTTGTAGCTATGGTTTCAGTAATTCCAATGGTAAATCAGCTTGTCATTTTGATTGCACTTTGGAAATATCAGCCGTGCCCAGATAAGGAGTATGAGCAGGTGGCATCTATTGTAGGTAAAGGAATTTTGGACACTGAGCTTGTCATTACATCAAAAACAGATAAGTCATTTTTGCTTGATTATGCGTGTATTCATGAGAAAGGTGTCTTCTGCTATTGTTCTGATAAGAATGTATCAGAAAAAAAGACAGCTGAGTATATAAAGAGCTTTATGAAGACTAATGACTTAAAGACGGATATATTTGTTATCCGTGATTGGAAAAATTATTTAAACCGCATTCGCGAGCTTGAGAAGTGGGATCGCGCCAACTGTGATGAAAAGCTTCTTAAAATCGAAGGTGTGCTGAGAGGAATTGCCATATGAGACAATTGCAAATTCAGGCGGCAGAAGAAGGTCAGCGCTTAGACAAATATTTAAGCCGATATATGCCAGAGGCGCCAAAGAGCTTCTTTTATAAGATGCTTAGAAAAAAGAACATTACCTGCAACAAAAAAAAGTGTGATGGAAGCGAAAAACTTTGCGCGGGAGACTGCATTGAGCTGTTTTTGGCAGAGGACACGATTGAAAAATTCCGTGGAAATACAGATGAAAAAAAAGCTTCCAGTATTCAGACACAGACTCAAAACGTATCGCTCTCACCAAAGAGCATTATATATGAGGATGATGATATATTGCTGATAAATAAAGCAGCGGGAGAACTTTCGCAGAAAGCATCGCCAAAAGATGTTTCCATGGTAGAAAAGGTCATTGGCTATGCACTTTCCACACAAAAAGTAACAAATGAGCAGCTGTTAGTCTGCCGTCCTTCTGTCTGCAACCGTTTAGACAGAAATACGTCAGGATTAATTGCAGCTGGTTTTTCCATACGAGGTCTTCAGTTTTTATCAGAACAGTTTAGAACAAGAGATCTGCACAAATATTATATGGCGCTAGTGGCAGGCTGTGTAACCAGACAGCAAAAGCTTAAAGGATATCTGTATAAGGATGAAAAAACAAATAAAGTAGAGGTCCACGAGACACTTGAAGAATTTCCAGAGCATCTTAAAAAAGATGCACTTGCGATTGAGACTGTATATGAGCCAGTGGCATCGACAAAGCAGGCAACGCTTTTAAAGGTGCTTTTAGTGACAGGACGTTCTCATCAGATTCGTGCACATTTGTCAAGTATAAATCATCCAATCATTGGAGATTCAAAATATGGTGACAGCAGCATAAATGATCAGTTTAGAAAAAAGGCAGGCACAAAGAGACAGCTTCTTCATGCATATGAGATGGTATTTCCTGTCTGCGAGGGACATTTTTCGTATCTGTCCCAAAAAAGCTTTAAGGCACCGCTTCCAAATGATTTTTTAAAGGCAATGGAGTATGCAAAAATCCATGACTGGAAGGAGTAATACGTATGCCAACATGGAAATCAAGAGGACTTAGAGGATCGGCATTAGAGGATATGATCAACTATACGATTGAGCAGTACAGCACAAAAAAGCTTGCGCTAATTCAGAAGATTCCGACTCCAATAAAACCAATCAATATTGATCAGGAGACGCGTCATATAACGCTTGCATATTTTGATCAAAAAAGTACAGTCGATTATATTGGTGCAGTTCAGGGCATTCCAATCTGCTTTGATGCGAAGGAATCTGCAGTTGATACCTTTCCACTGCAGAATATTCATGAGCATCAGGTAAAATTTATGCAGGCAATGGAAGAACAAAACGGAATTGCTTTTATTCTGTTGTATTATACGCACCGTCATGAAGCGTATTATGTGCCGCTTTCTGATATCGTCTTTTTCTGGAACCGCGGCAAAAATGGCGGAAGAAAGAGTTTTACATATGACGAGATCGATAAGACACTGCAGATTCCAATAAAAAATGGCGTGTTTTTACACTTTTTGGAGCAGCTTCAGCTTGATCTTTTGCGTCATGCTGATGAGTCAAATGGAAATGGGACTTGACAAATGCAAGCTGCTTCGCTATAATCGTATTTAATATTCATAAATTACCATGGTAGCACGTTAACTTACTAAAGTAAACATGCTGCAGGAAATGAGGAAAATATGGCAATCAGTTTACTGCACACACCGGAGGGTGTAAGAGATCTGTATAATGAAGAATGCGCGAAGAAGGAAACTGTCAGCGCAAAAATCGGAGCGGTTTTCCACCGTTTTGGTTATCGCAGCATCCAGACACCATCATATGAGTTTTTTGATATATTTAATAAAGACAGAGGTTCAGTTGCATCAAATCAGATGTTTAAATTTTTTGACCGCGATGGAAATACACTAGTGCTTCGGCCTGATATTACACCGTCAATTGCAAGATGTGCGGCAAAATATTTCATGGATGAGGACATGCCAGTGCGTCTTTGTTATAATGGAAACATTTTCATCAACAACATGAGCTTGCGCGGAAGTTTAAAAGAGTCTACCGTAATGGGTGCAGAGATGATTAACGATACGACAACAGATGCAGATGCAGAGATGGTTGCTATGCTGATTCAGTCTCTTCAGGTCAGCGGTCTGACAGAGTTTCAGGTTGAGATCGGACAGGTTGATTTCTTTAATGGACTAGTAGAAGAAGCAGGCTTTAATGAGCAGGAGACAGACGAGCTTAGAACACTGATTGAGCAGAAAAACTATTTTGGTGTAGAGGAAATGCTTTCGGCAAAAGAGCTTCCTGAACAGTTAAAGCAGGCACTTCTTTCTATGCCAAAGCTGTTTGGAGGCATCAGTCAGATCCATGAGGCAGCGTCTCTTACAGATAATGATAAGGCGCTCAGCGCAATATATCGTCTTGAAAAGCTGTATAAGATTCTTGCTTCCTACGGACTGGAAAAATATATTACGTTTGATCTTGGTATGCTTGGCAAATTTCAGTATTATACAGGAATCATTTTCAAGGCATATACATATGGAAGCGGAACACCTATTGCAACGGGCGGCCGTTATGACAAGCTGCTTTCCCAGTTCGGAAAGGACGCACCATCTATCGGCTTTGGTATTTATGTAGATGAGTTGTTGATGGCTATGTCAAGACAGCAGATTGATATTGACACTGATTATCTTGGAACAATTCTTCTTTATGAGAGAAGTCAGAAGGATCTTGCCATTCGTCTTGCAAATGTATTAAGAGCAGATTCCTCAGTTACGCTTATGAAAAAGTTTTATGAAAAGACAATTGATGACTACATTGCGTATGCGAAGAGAAGCGGTATTGGTGGTATCTTTTATATTGATGAGGAAGGAAAATATGTTGAGGTTATAAATGTACTCACAGATGACCGCAAACGACATTTGCTTTCTGATTTGATCAGAGAAGAAGCATAAGAAGGAGAATACGCTTTATGAGATATATTACATTTGCGCTTGCAAAGGGTCGTCTGGCAAAAAAGGCAATGGAGATGCTGGAGCTTGCCGGCATTACATGCGAGGAGATGAAGGACGAGACAAGCCGTAAGCTGATTTTTGTAAATGAAGAGCTAAAATTAAAATTTTTTCTGGCAAAGGCATCTGATGTTCCGACATATGTGGAATATGGTGCAGCTGATATTGGTGTAGTAGGAAAGGATACCATCCTTGAAGAAGGACGAAATTTATATGAGGTGATGGATCTTGGCATTGGCAAATGCCGTATGTGCGTGGCTGGCCCTGCATCGGCAAGAGAGCGCCTTAAGCACCATGAACTGATTCGTGTGGCATCAAAATATCCGGTCATCGCGAAGGATTACTTCTATAATAAGAAGCATCAGACAGTTGAAATTATTAAGCTGAATGGTTCAGTCGAGTTAGCACCAATTGTTGGCTTGTCTGAGGTTATTGTAGATATAGTTGAGACAGGAACGACGCTTAAGGAAAACGGACTTGAGGTATTAGAGGAGATTTGCCCGCTGTCAGCCCGTGTGGTTGTAAATCAGGTAAGCATGAAGATGGAAAACGAGCGAATCAATAAGATCTTAGCCGGTTTTAAGACTGCGGTTGAAAAAAGAAAATAGCAGACAGAGAGGATGGAACACACATGAGAATCGTTAAGCTCAGCAAGGAATCAAAGGAAAATTTGTTAGCAGATCTGTTAAAGAGAGATCCGAACAACTACGGACAATATGCCGATACTGTACAGGCAATTGTAGATGATGTGAAGGCGCGCGGTGATGAAGCGCTGTTTGAATATACCGAGAAGTTTGACAAGGTTAAAGTGACAAAGGACACCATTAGAGTGACTAAAGAAGAGATTGATGAGGCACTTGAACAGGTCGATCCAAAGCTGATGGAAGTAATGGTAAAATCTATGAAGAATATCCGCGCATTCCATGAAAAGCAAAAGCAGCTCTCATGGTTTGACACGACACCGGACGGCACGATTCTTGGTCAGAGAGTTACACCACTAGACAGTGCGGGTCTTTATGTTCCAGGCGGAAAGGCTGCATATCCGTCTTCTGTTTTAATGAATATCATTCCGGCAGAGGTAGCAGGCGTAAATCGTATTGTTATGGTGACACCTCCTGGCAAGGACGGAAAGGTTAATCCAGTCACTCTGGCAGCAGCTCACATTGCGGGTGCAACAGAAGTTTATAAGGTTGGCGGTGCGCAGGCAATTGCCGCACTTGCATTTGGTACTGAATCTATTCCGAAGGTAAATAAGATTGCAGGTCCTGGAAATATTTATGTTGCGCTTGCAAAGAAGGCTGTATATGGTCATGTCAGCATCGACAGCATTGCCGGACCTAGTGAGATCATGGTTCTTGCAGATGAGAGTGCAAATGCAAAGTTCGTTGCAGCAGATCTTTTGTCACAGGCAGAGCATGACGAGCTTGCCTGCGCTATTCTTGTTACAACTAGCATGAAGCTTTCCGAGGAAGTATCAAAGCTGACAGAAGAATTTATCGCAGGATTATCCAGAAAAGAGATTCTGCAAAAGTCCATTGATAATTATGGTTATATTCTTGTAGCAGATTCTATGGACGATGCAGTAGATGTAGTAAATGAAATTGCACCAGAGCATCTTGAAATTCAGACAATAAATCCATTTGAGACGATGACACAGGTACGAAATGCCGGTGCGATTTTTATGGGAGAATACAGCAGTGAGCCGCTTGGTGACTACTTTGCAGGACCAAACCATGTTCTTCCGACAAACGGAACGGCAAAGTTTTTCTCACCGCTTGGCGTAGATGCCTATGTAAAGAAATCCAGCATTATTTACTACTCAAAGAAGGCATTAAAGCCAGTCAGCAGGGATATTATTCAGTTTGCAGAAAGCGAATACCTGACAGCGCATGCTAATTCCATCCGTGTTCGTTTTGAAGACGACAAAGAGTAATCGGGTATCAAAAGGAGAGGAAACTATGCAGCAGCGAATCGGTACTATTACAAGAAATACAAAGGAAACACAAATTACTCTGACCATAAATTTGGATGGCAGCGGAAAGGCAGATATTTCTACAGGAATTGGCTTCTTTGATCATATGCTAAACAGCTTTGCACGTCATGGTCTGTTTGATTTGACAGTAAAGGCAACTGGTGATCTTGAGGTCGATTGCCATCATACGATAGAGGATGTCGGCATTGTGCTTGGTCAGGCGATAGCACAGGCAGTAGGCGACAAAAAGTCTATTTGCCGCTATGGAGACTGCATTCTTCCTATGGATGAAGCACTTATTCTCTGCGCAATTGATTTATCAGGCAGACCATATTTGGGCTATGAAGCATCAATTTCATCAGAGCGTGTGGGAGGATTTGATACAGAGATGGCAAAAGAATTTTTCTATGCTATTTCATATTCAGCATCAATGAATCTGCATATTCGTCAATTGGCAGGCGAGAACAGCCACCATATCATAGAAGGCATGTTCAAAGCCTTTGCAAAGGCACTTGACAAGGCAACAATTGCAGATCCGCGCATTACAGATGTACTTTCAACAAAGGGAAGTCTGTAAGAAAGGATGGTAAAGCAAATGGCAGGTGAAGTTACAAACGAAAATGAATTTGTGGCAGTTCCATTTCAGGAAGAGATTTCATGGGACGAGCTAAAAAAGGATGCATCTGGACTTGTCCCGTGCATAGTACAGGATTATAAAACAGGTCAGGTACTAATGTTAGCCTACATGAATGAAGCAGCATATCTTGAGACAGCCGCAACAGGAACCATGTGTTATTATAGCCGCAGCCGCAAAAGCAGATGGCTAAAAGGCGAAACAAGCGGTCATTTTCAATATGTGAAATCTCTTTATGCAGATTGTGATAAAGATACGCTTTTAGCAAAAGTAGCACAAAAAGGAGCAGCATGTCATACGGGATCATATTCATGTTTCTTTAATAAAATTACAGAATAAATATAAAAATAGCGCTGGGCAGCCTGGCGCTATTTTTTATTTTGTCAGGAATTTTGCAATACGATTGTACAGAACGCAAAAAACGTGGTAAAATAGGACAATAAAAACAAGATTGGAGAAAATGACTATGGAAAAAGACATGTTCGGCGTAAGCCGCCTTAAAGTAAATCTACATATGCACACGACACTTTCTGATGGCTCAAAAACACCAGAAGAAGCGGCAGAAATTTATAAAAAAGCAGGATATGATGTAGTTGCGATTACAGATCATTGGATTCATCGTGATAGTGGAGAGATTGGCGGTCTGCGTATTTTATCAGGAGCTGAATATAATATTGGCGGAGGCGATGCCAGCACTGGTGTATACCATATTCTTGGCATAGGATGCAGCAAAAAGCCAAATCTGACACAGGAGGCAGGACCACAAAAGATTATTGATGAGGTTCATCGCTGCAACGGAATTGCCATATTGGCGCATCCGGCATGGTCATTAAATACGGCGCAGCAGGCAGCAGCACTTAATGGTGTGGACGCTACTGAAATTTTCAACTCTGTATCTGATGAGGGTGAGTCCTCACGTCCATATTCTGGTGATTTTGTTGATACAGCAGCGTGCCAGGGCTTATTTTATCCGTTGGTTGCAGATGATGATACGCATATGTATAACTGCGATGAGACAAAGGCATGGATTATGCTTGAAGCCAAGATTACAGATTCAGATGAGGCGCTACTACAGGCAATTAAAGAAGAAAAGTTTTACGCAACGCAGGGACCAGAGATTCATATTAGAAGAAATGGCGATGAGATAACAGTACTATGCTCACCAGTCAGCCGCATTTCCTTCTTTTCCAATGCCGTATGGGCGCCAGAGCGTGGTCATAGAGGAACAGGACTTACAAAGGCAGTATGCCATGTACAGCCATGGGAGAAATTTATACGTGCAGAGGTAACAGATGAACAGGGAAGAAAAGCTTGGAGTAAGGTGATTAGGCTGTATTAATAAATATTAGAAAAGTAATAGATAGGGAGGGAGCAGTATGCCATTACAAATTATTCGCAACGATATAACAAAATTAAAAGTAGATGCAATCGTTAATGCTGCAAACAGTTCTCTGCTTGGCGGAGGCGGAGTGGATGGCTGTATTCATAGGGCAGCAGGTCCAGAGCTTCTTTCAGAATGCAGAACATTAAATGGGTGCGAAACAGGAAGTGCAAAAATTACAAGAGGGTATAAGCTTCCTTGCAAGTATGTGATCCATGCCGTTGGTCCGCGCTGGCAAGGTGGAAAATATCATGAAAAGGAACTTTTGGAATCCTGCTATCGCACATCACTGGAACTTGCAAAAAAATACGAGTGCGAATCTGTTGCGTTTCCATTGATTTCGTCTGGAATATACGGCTACCCCAAAGATCAGGCATTAAAAGTGGCTGTAGATACAATTCAAGCTTTCTTATTGGAACAAGAGCTTAAAGTATATCTTGTCATTTTTGATTGTAATTCATATCAGATAAGCGAAAAACTATTTGATGATATTGCGTCTTATATAGATGATCGCTATGTAGAAGAACATGTTGATTGGGCAGCGGAAGAGACAAGGTATATTGCGACTGAGGAAGAGATAACTAGTGAGGAAGACGTTTTTCTAAAGGCAGTATATCCTGGAAAAAAGAAAACATTAGAGGAAGCATTGAAGCAGCTTGATGAGAGCTTTTCGCAAATGCTTCTGCGAAAGATTGATGAGAGTGGAATGACAGACGCTCAGTGCTATAAGAAAGCAAATATTGATCGAAAATTGTTTTCTAAGATTCGCTCCGATAAGTTTTACAAGCCGTCCAAGACAACAGTTCTAGCATTTGCATTAGCGTTGGAATTGCCGCTTTCAGAGATGCAGGACATGCTTCAAAAAGCAGGTTTTGCGCTTTCTCATTCAAGCAAATTTGACATTATTGTAGAGTATTTTGTTGAACAGGGCAATTATAATGTCTATGAGATTAATGAGGCATTGTTTGCCTTTGACCAAAGCCTCATTGGAGGATAATAAATACATTAAGTAGTAATATTAAATTTGAAAATGTCGCTTCTCATGCGACCATTCCAATAGAAGAAAATGTTATCATGTGGCTGTGAGGTGAAAAACCAAGCAGCCATTTTTATATGGTAATTAAAATACGCCTAAGTGGCGAGATAATTGGGAGGATAGGCACATGAGAAAGGATTTGACAGAACTTGTTTTTATTATCGACCGCAGCGGTTCCATGAGTGGATTAGAGAGCGATACCATTGGCGGATTTAATTCAATGATTAGAAAGCAGAAACAGGCAGAGGGCGAAGCATTGATCTCAACGGTTTTATTTGACAATGTGAGCGAGGTCTTGCATGATCGCGTAAATGTGAAGGATATTCAGCCAATGACAGAACATGACTATACGGTACGAGGAACAACAGCGTTATTAGATGCAATTGGCGGAGCAATTCATCATATTGGAAATGTCCACAAGTATGCACGCAAAGAAGATGTACCAGAACACACCATGTTTGTAATCACGACAGACGGAATGGAGAATGCCAGCCGGTATTACAGCAGTGACAAGGTCAAGAAAATGATCGAGCGCCAGAAGGTAAAGTATGGCTGGGAATTTCTTTTCCTGGGAGCAAATATCGATGCAGTAGAAACAGCAAGTCATTTTGGCATAGGAGCAGACCGTGCAGTCAACTATAACTGCGACAGCGAGGGAACAGCATTAAACTACGAAGTAGTCAGTGATGCAATTTGTTCCGTAAGATGCAGTGCACCGTTAAAGTCAGACTGGAAGAAACGGATAGACGAGGACTATAAGAAAAGGGGGAGAAAGAAGTTATAGTTCACGGATAAAATAGTGATTTGATCTGGAAATTGAAGCGCCTTTCTTGTATAATGGACTCATCTGAAGAAAACGAATGAAAGGAATGCATATGAGCGATAAAAAAATAGTGTCAAAGAGCAAAGATGCCTACATAAAAAGAAAAAAGGATATGAATTTTCAAAGCGTGGAATCTATGCAGTCCGTTGTTAATGTTGTGAATGAGGCGGCAGCCGCTTTAAATGATAAAAGGCGTACCATTAGAGAAAGTGCAATACCAGAGGTGCTTGCGGGTGCTTTGGGAGCAGGAATTGGTGGAGTTGGCTCTTTTGCAGCACTTTATGGTCTTGGTGTAGTAGGCTTGTCAGCTGCAGGTATTACATCTAGTCTGGCAACGGCAGGTACGATTGTTGGTGGTGGAATGGTAGCTGGAGTATTTGTGCTTGCAGCACCGGTAGCCATACTTGCAGCTACAAGTGTAGGCGTTGCATCACATTTAAAAAATAAGCAATTAAGACGAGAAAAAGAACGTTTGTATAAAGAAGCGTTGAAAAAACATGACGCCATAATAAAAGCAATGAAGGCAGATGCGGATGCAGATAAGGAACGTTTGGATTATCTCCAAAGTCTGAATATTTTGTTGCAGCAGGCAATCAAAGACTTGAGGCACGATCTGGGCTTCACAGCATAATGTGAAGCCTGAATTTGAGAAAAGAAGGCTGACGATGAGTAAATATAAATATTCTAAAACAGAACAGCAGATAAATAATGTTCTGAAATATCATGATGAAGAACTGAAAAAAATCAAAACTGAACAACCTTCTATGTCTGAACTTGATAGCAGAATTCAAGAAAGCGAAGACTTGCTTCGAATGCTTGGGTACACGAAAATGTCGATACTATCAAAGCGAGAAGAATCAAAGAGAGTGATGGTGGTACCTTCATGGGAAGATTTATGTATGGAAGCAGAGAATGCTGTTGGTAAAGGAAATGCACTTGAATCAATTTTCACAGAGGCGGAACTTAAAACAAATGCCAAAGAAATCCGTATGCTGAATGAGGAATTTAAACAGCTCCATCATTTGGACAAATACGATATTTCAATCAGTGTCGTTGCAGGGATACTTGCAGCTACTGTTGATATTCTGCTGGTAGGTATTCCACAAAAGACATCAGAAGGCTTGAAAGGCGGTCCACTCTCAAATTATGTCAGGGAGTGGTTTGACAAAAGATTTCCAGCGGAAGAGATGGAAAAACTGGCTAATTCAAAAGTTAGTAAAGTGCCATATGATGCACAGGACAATCGAAATACCACTATATATGTAGGAGGACTATCTACCTATTATCATCGGTTGCTTTCACTTGGGCATGATCCTTTGCTTGGTCTTATTTTTGGTGTGATTGACATTCTGACAGGCAGAATGACCACGATTGATAAAACAGGAAAAATTGTGTCACAGGTTATGGAAAATTATGCTGATCGAAAAGAAACAGATATTTTTGTGGCTATAGCAAAACAGATTATACATTTCAAGTCTGATATTACAACATCGATGGGACTTCCGGCACCTTTGATGGGATTATTTAACTTCCTGCAGTTTGGCAGTATTGGAGAAGAAGAACAGACAATAGCAGAAATTGTACAGGGAATGTACTATGAGGGGTATGACTTTATTCATTTCTGTACATTATCCATTCCTAGCATGATTGTTGAAGTTATCATACGCATCGGCTATGGTATTAAAAGAATAAAGGAAGGTCATCCCATAAAGGATTCAATTCCATTTTCGCTGAACAGGGAAAAACATCCAAAACTTGGAACAATGCTTTTTATCGGACATTCTGCAGCAACAGTAGCAAATGCTGGAAAAGTATATTTTATGAAGGATCCTATGGTGATTAATTATCCTCAATGGATGGCTTTTGCCAAGTATTCGTATCAGCAATTAAAATGGATTTTGCTTCATAAAGCAAATGCACGAGATGCTTATGTAGGTGGGATTTTGTGTGAGAAAATGGACGAGGTTTTTAACTCGACCAATGAAACCTTTGATGAAATTTCAGCAAATTATATTGTTGTATTCGAATAAGGAAAGCAGGGAGAACAGGAGATTCGCCATGAATGTTAAAATAATACGCTCAAACAGAAAGACGCTAGCAATCCAGATCAATCCAGATTTATCAGTGACAGTGCGAGCACCAATGTATGCGCCGCAAAGCGATATTGAGCGTATTTTAAGAGAGAAAGAAGGCTGGATACAAAAGCATATCGAGAAAATCAGAGAGCAGGAAGCAAAGAGTAAGAAAACGCAGGGAGAGAAAGATGAATATGGCGAGTCTGTGGAAAGTGAGTATTTGACAAATGAGGAGATTAAAAAACTTGCAGACAAAGCCTTGCAGCACATTCCAAAGCGAGTAAGCTATTTCGCAAAGCAAATCGGTGTTACATATAGAAAAATAACAATTCGCAATCAAAAGACAAGATGGGGAAGCTGCAGCAGCAAAGGAAATCTTAATTTTAATTGCTTACTAATGCTGACACCGCCCGAAGTGATTGATTATGTTGTCGTGCATGAGCTATGCCATCGAAAAGAAATGAATCATTCATGGGCATTTTGGGCAGAGGTAGAGAAGGTGCTTTCTGGTTATAAGGAGCAGGTGAAGTGGTTGAAGGAAAATGGGGGACAAGTAATAGGGCGAATGAAGTGAAGGAAAATGAAATAGGGCTAAATAAAATATGGTAAAGCAAGAAGCGGCAACTGCGAGAGTAGAGGCCGCTTTTTACTTCCTTTTTTTTAAAATGGAATGAACTGAGACAGGACGAAATTCGACAAAATTCCTCTTTTGAATAATCAAATTATATTGCAAATTCAATTTTAAAATTGTATAATTGGCATTAGCAGTGATTTTAGAGAAAGATGAGGTGTATCTTACTAAAATTATATACAAAAGTATCGGAAGAGTCTTTTGTGTGAAAAATTGAAAACGTGATTGTAATGGTACGATAGGAGGAACAGTAAGATGAACTTAAATTTTGAATTTTTAAAAGAAAAAATGGCTCTGGTAAATTTTGGAGGACTTACCGAGAAAGTTAAAGAGTGGAGGTGATTGATATGGTAGGTGATAAAAAAAGGAGTTTATTTAATGAAGCTACTCGCGTGCAAATGCCTGCATTGGTGCATTTAACGAGACTTGGATATACATATTATAGAAAAATCTCAGAAGAGATGGCAGGAACAGTTTATGATCGAGATACAAATATCATAATAGACGTTTTTAAAAAGAAATTTGAACAATTAAATCCTAAGCGTTCAGAGGATGCTTTACAAGTCCTTAAAGAGATTCGTCAGGAATTGAATAATGATGATTTAGGACGAGCTTTTTATGCACGTTTGACGAGTACGTCTCCGGTGCGGCTTATAGATTTTGAAAATCCTAGTAATAATGAATATCATTGTACCGCAGAATTTACTTGCAAGAACGGACAAGATGAGTTTCGGCCAGATATTACATTGTTTGTTAATGGAATGCCATTGGTTTTTATTGAGGTGAAAAAACCAAATAATAGGGGTGGTATGGTTGCGGAGAGCAAGCGTATGAATAAGCAGCGTTTTCCAAACAAAAAATTTCGTAGATTCATTAACATTACACAATTAATGCTGTTTTCGAATAATATGGAATATGATGCAATGGGTGGTATTGTGCCGATTCAAGGCGCATTTTACTGTACTACGTCTAAGACAGAAGCACCATTTAACTGTTTTAGAGAAGAAAATCCGAGAGGAGAATCTATAGCTCCATATAATAAAGATTATCCATATAAAGAAATATCTTTTGAGGAAGAAAAAAAGATTCTTACGGATTTTAACTGTCAGGTTATTCATCATGCACCGGAGTATCAAACCAATTTAAATATCAATACGCCAACTAATCGTATTCTTACTTCAATGTGTAGTCCAGAAAGGCTACTTTTTATAATTAAATATGGAATTGCATATGTGAAAAATGAGGAGGAAGTGGACGGAAAGATAGAATTCACAGATCAGAAACACATTATGCGTTATCAGCAGATGTTTGCTGCAATGGCAGTGCGCCAAAAATTAAGCGAAGGAAAAAAGTCAGGTGTGATTTGGCATACACAAGGAAGTGGAAAAACCGCGCTTTCCTATTATATGACTTCTGTGCTTACAGATTTTTACTCACAACAAAATAAGATTGCAAAATTTTATTTTATAGTAGATCGACTTGATCTTTTGGAACAAGCTTCTCAAGAGTTTGAAGCACGTGGTCTTGAAGTTAAGACTGCTAATTCTAGAACTGAATTGATGGAACAATTTAGAAACAATCAAGCGCTGGAAGGCAATAGCGGAAAACCAGAAATTACAGTTGTTAATATACAGCGTTTTGCTGAAGATAAACAAAAAGTTCGACTAGAGGCATATGCAACTAATCTACAGAGAATATTTATTATTGATGAAGCTCATCGTGGATATAATCCAACAGGTAGTTTTTTGGCTAATTTGTTTGATGCTGATGAAAATTCTATCAAGATTGCGTTGACAGGAACACCACTGCTAAAGGCAGAGCGTGCTTCATGGAAGATATTTGGTGAATATTTTCATACATATTACTATGATAAGTCGATTCAAGATGGCTATACTTTGAAGATTATCCGTGAAGATATAGAAACTTCTTATAAGGAAAAACTTTCTCAAATTTATGAGAAACTTGAAACTCTTGTAGAAAAGAAGGATATCAAGAAAAATCAGATTATAGAACATGACAATTATGTGAAAGAGTTGTTGCGCTATATTATCACAGATATTAAGCAGTTTCGAATGACTAGGGGCGATGATACTCTTGGAGGAATGGTTATCTGTGAAACAAGCGAACAGGCAAGAAAACTTTTTGCATATTTTGATGAAGTACAAATGGAACTTAATAAGACATCATCTAATCCTAGTAGTTTGAAGGTGGGACTTATCCTTCACGATAGTGACGATAAAGAGACTAGAAAGCAAATTGTTAAAGATTTTAAGAAGAACATGACGATTGATATTCTAATTGTTTTTAATATGTTACTTACGGGATTTGATGCACCAAGACTGAAGAGACTCTATTTTGGAAGAAAATTGAAAGATCACAATCTGTTGCAGGCGATTACGAGAGTAAATAGACCATATAAGGAAAATCGTTATGGTTATATTATTGATTTTGCTGATATTAAAGCAAATTTTGATCAGACGAATGAAGCTTATATGCGTGAATTGAGTCGTTTTAATGACCCTGAGGAAACTGGCATCGGCAATGAAACTGATACCTTCCAACAGGTTATTGAAAATCCAGAAGCTTTGATTCAACAAATGCGTGAAGTTAGGCAGGTGCTATTTAATTATACAATTGATAATTTAGAGGAATTTAGCTCAGAAATATCAACAATTGAAGATAAAATGAAATTGTTTGAACTTAGAAAAAATCTGATTAAAGCTCGTGATTGCTGTAATGTGGTGCGAACGTTTGGTGATGCTGAATTGAAGGAGGCATTTGCTCATCTTGAGGTAGCAAGGCTACCAGAAATGATTTCTGAAATCCAACATCATATTGATAACATCAATCAGAAAGAGGCTTTCGAAGAAGATGATATGACCAAACAGTTAGTCAATGAGGCAATGGAAGATATTACTTTCAATTTTAGCAAAATTGGTGAAGAGGAAATGAAGCTAATAGCAGGAGGCGTTGAGCTTCAAGAAAAATGGGTAAAGACAATACAGGCCTTTACGAAAAATATTGATCAAGAAGATCCAGAATTTATCACATTAAGAGAAGCTTTTATGCAACGCTTTAAGGAATATGGTTTTGTAATAAAAAATATTGAAGAATTTACGGAGCATTCAAAGATCCTTGATGAAGTGTTGAAAAAGTTGGAGGAGCTAAAAAGGCGAAATACTATTCTGGTTAAGAAATATAAAGGTGATGTTAAGTTTGCAAGAATCCATAAGCGAATTCATGAGGAAAATCAACAAAGGGCTATTCATGGAAGACAACCATTGGTATCAACTTACGACGAAACGATTTTGGATGTGTTAATGCTAATAAAAAATGATATTGATCAAAAGGTATTTGATCGCAATGACATTTTGAAGAAAGATGCCTACTTTGAGCAGACGGTTATGCAGCAGATTAAGATTGGAATGGATCAAGTTGGCATATCGGAAACTCGTGAGGATAGAGTGTTTATACAGAGTAGGATTGCTCGTCAATATTTAGATCAATATAATGCAACTTATCCAGCCGCGTAACTATAAAGAGGAGACAAAGTAATGAGTATAAAAGAGAAAACAGTGGCGCTTATTGATGCCTTGAAATCAACATGTCAGACCTATGGTATGGGAAACGATGGTAATGAGTATAAAATCATTACTCAGGTTTTTTTGTACAAATTTTTGAATGATAAGTTTGGTTATGAAGTAAAAAAGATAAATTCAAAATTGAAAACAGCTGAAAAATGGGATGTTGCATATATGGATATGTCTGAAGATGAGAGATTGGATATGTTTGATGAAATGTCACCCGATATTCCAAGATTAAATCCCCAGCATTTAATTACATTTTTGTGGAATCAACAGAACAAAGGCGATTTTGATATTATATTTGATAATACAATGGTAGATATTGCAGATCTGAATAGTGAGATCTTTTCTACACAGACTACCCAAAATACAAAGATTCCGTTGTTTGAGAAGCTTACGCAGTATGTTACAGATGAAGCACAAAGAGCTTCTTTTGCCAGAGCACTTGTCGATAAGCTTGTTAATTTCTCCTTTGAAGAAGCATTTCATGAGCATTATGATTTCTTTGCAGCTGTCTTTGAATATCTGATAAAAGATTATAATACTGCTGGCGGCGGAAAATATGCAGAGTACTATACACCGCATGCAATTGCCGCAATTATGGCACGATTGCTGGTTGGTAAAAATTCAGATCTTCATAATATTGAATGTTACGATCCGTCAGCTGGTACCGGAACTTTATTAATGGCTCTTGGACATCAAATTGGTGAGAATAGATGTACGATTTTCTCACAGGATATTTCCCAGAGAAGTAATAAGATGCTGAAATTAAATTTGATTCTTAATGGTTTAGTTTCTTCACTTGATCATGCTATTCAAGGAGATACACTTGTCTCACCATATCATAAATCTGACGATGGACAGGAATTGCGGCAATTCGATTTTGTGGTGTCTAATCCTCCATTTAAAATGGATTTTTCAGATACAAGAGAAAAGATTGCTACCATGCCTGTGCGTTTTTGGGCTGGGGTGCCGGCAGTGCCGAAGAAGAAAAAAGAAAGCATGGCAATCTATACTTGCTTCATTCAGCATGTTGTAAATTCTATGAAGGCTACAGGTAAGGGCGCTATTGTTGTACCGACAGGATTTTTAACAGCGAAAACAGGTGTTGAAGGAAGGGTATTGAAAAAACTGGTGGAAGAACATATTGTTTATGGTGCTATTAGTATGCCATCAAATGTATTTGCAAATACTGGTACAAATGTATCAGTGCTATTTTTTGATAATTCAAAATCAGCAGACAAAGTTGTGCTTATTGATGCGTCAAAAATGGGTGAAGAATATAAAGATGGAAAGAATCAAAAACGTCGGTTGCGTGATTTTGAGATAGATCAGATTGTAGAGACCTTCTTAAATAAGGAAACAGTGGAAGACTTCTCAGTAGCAGTAACTTATGACGAAGTTATTGCAAAAAAATATTCATTATCAGCTGGACAGTATTTTGATGTAAAAATTGAGTATGTTGAGCTTTCACAAGAAGAGTTTGCTAAGCGGATGCGAGCGTATCAGACCAAACTTCAAGAATACTTTAATGAGGGAGCAAAACTTCAGAAAGAAATCATGGAACAGTTGAAGAAAGTGAAGTATGAATAAAAATGGAAAAGACTATTTCAGATAAGGCAATAAATGTTTTATTTGAAAATGAAGAATTATATAGACTGTTTCTTTGATTATACTGAAGTTTAAATTGAAAAAAGAACATTTCAAATAATGAATTGCATATAAAATTTTATGAACGAATGTAAAGCATGTTCATCGAAAATACGTAGGATAGGGGTGGTTTTCATGCAAAGAATTGCATTAAAAAAAATATGTGATATTTATGACGGACCTCATGCAACACCAAAAAAAATTTCGGAGGGACCGATTTATTTAGGAATAGATGCGATAAACAGTGATGGGAAAATTGATTACTCGCAATGCGCACATTTATCAGAGGAAGATTATAAAAAGTGGACTAAGCGAGTGACACCAAAAGAGGGAGATATTGTTTTTTCTTATGAGGCAACATTAGGAAGGTATGCTTTAATTCCAGAAGGATTTAATGGATGTTTGGGCAGGCGACTGGCTGTCATTAGAAATAAAAGTAATAATATTAATGAAAGATGGCTTTATTATTATTTCCGCTCGCCAGAATGGACTGCTTTTATTCAGCAGCAAACTGTTAAAGGGAGTACAGTAAACAGAATATCCGTAGAGGATTTTCCGGAGTATACAGTGCCATTGATGCCTTTAGAAAAACAAAATTTAATTGCTGAAATATTATCAAGACTAGATAGAAAAATAGAATTAAATAATTTGATAAATGATAATTTACAGCAACAAACACAGCTAATATTTGATTATATATTTCAAGATTTATCTGGATCAAAACACGTAGGAGACTTTATTATTCCTCAACGAGGAACCGCACTTTCCTCTAAAGATACTGTTCTTGGTGATGTTCCAGTTGTTGCCGGAGGATTAGAACCCTCAACTTATCATAATATTGCCAATACATTGGCTCCAGTTATTACAATTTCAAGTTCTGGAGCGAATGCAGGGTTTGTAAATTTATGGGGAATTCCAGTTTGGTCATCCGATTCATCTTATATTGATTCGAGTATGACTCCGTATGTGTATTTTTGGTATGCGTTTTTAAAACGCCATCAAAATAATATTTATAGAATACAAACCGGATCAGCGCAACCTCATATATATCCAAACCATATTATTAGTCTTCCAATTAGTAATATAGACTATAAAAAAGTTGATGAATATACACAGATAGTAACCCCGATTTTCCTAACTATTACCGAAAATCATAAAGAAAATCATCAACTCAAATCAGTAAGGGATTGGCTATTGCCGATGCTGATGAATGGTCAAACCATCATTAGTGACTAAGTCGCTAAATTATCATTTAGCATTATAACTCTTAGCAGTGGCAAGAGTATATACCAACGGAACAGCCACTGGTAGTCGTTCTCTTGAAATTAAAAGGAGTAAAGGCTATGAAAGAAAAATTTATAAGTGATATTGAATCACAAATGCAAAAAATATTGGACAATAGTCAGTTAGAAAAATTACATCAAGTGCTTGCGTGTTGTTTGCATGGATATGAGATTAGTGATTCTAGCCCACAAGAGAAAGAAGCAGATTTCATAGAGATGTTTTTAGCAGCAAAAAGGATTGAAGGTCGTTCAGAGAAATCACTTAAATATTATAAAGCTACTATTTTGAAACTTGTAGAGACTGTAGGAAAGACAGTTCGGTACATTGCAACAGATGATATACGTAGCTATTTGTCTGGTTATCAAACTGAGCACAATTCTAGTAAGGTTACAATTGATAATATCAGGAGAATTCTTTCGAGTTTTTTCGGTTGGTTGGAAGATGAAGATTACATTTTGAAAAGTCCGGTACGTAGAATTCACAAAGTAAAGACTGGCAAAACAATCAAGAATATCTACACTGATGAGGAACTTGAAGTTATGCGTGATAGCTGTGAGGAAATAAGAGATGTTGCTATTATTGACATTCTTGCGTCAACTGGTATGCGTGTTGGTGAGATGGTTCTCCTTGATAAAGAGGATATTAACTTCGAGGAACGAGAGTGCATAGTATTTGGCAAAGGCGATAAAGAGCGAATTGTTTATTTTGATGCTAGAACAAAACTTCACTTACAAAGCTATATTGATTCTAGAATAGACGATGATCCAGCGCTATTTGTATCATTAACAGCTCCACATAAAAGATTGGAAATTGGTGGTGTAGAGACAAGATTGAGAAAATTGGGAACAGAGTTGGGAATTGACAGGGTGCATCCACATAAATTTCGTCGTACTCTTGCAACTATGGCAATTGATAAAGGCATGCCGATAGAACAGTTGCAACAGCTTTTAGGGCATCAGCGAATAGATACAACATTGCAATATGCAATGGTTAAGCAGAGCAATGTGAAGATTGCTCATAGGAAATATATAGGATAAAGAGGTGCTATTAGTATGTATGAAAAAAGACAAATGGAACAAATACTTGAATTACATAGAGGGTATGACCTTCCAGAAAAAGCTAGGTGTGAGGGAACTGTGCCTATTATTAGTTCATCTGGGTGTTCAGGTTATCATAATCAGTATAAGTGTAATGGCGAAAATGTTATTACTGGTCGATATGGAACTATAGGAGAAGTGTTTTATTATGAAGGTAAGTGCTGGCCATTAAATACAGCCTTATACGTAAGTGATTTTAAGGAAAATTGTCCGCGTTACATATATTATCTTTTGAAATACGTTTTGAAATCAACTATTGACGGAAAAGATAAAAGTACAGTCCCGGGTGTGGATAGGAATGTTCTGCATCAAATGTATATTCCGTATTGTCAAGAAGTTCAAGAACAAAAAAAAATAATAGGTATTCTTGAGAGTATTGATAAAAAAATACAAGTAAATGATAAGATAAATGATAATTTAGCAGCTTAATCGGATAGTGTCGCTTGACCGTTCATGAGCATCGGAAGCAACCAATCCCTCAATTTTGTTAATTCTTGATTTTCACAGATGTTTTTGCTTATTTGTGAATAAATACTTTGAGTTTTTTCATGAAACAACCGAAGTATTTTTGCAGAAGGTATTACAAATGGAATTTTGGTTATATCATTATTGTTTACTGCTTCTTGTGTAGCTCCATGAGCAAGTATATTTTTAATTGTTTCAAAGTATGAATGCTCAATAAAGGAGGCTACATATTCAAAGCTTTCTTTTGAACATTGAATACCACAAAAACCTGTCGATAAGATACAGTTATCTATAAGTGTTTTCATCTCTTCGTTAAGGTAAAGATGCTTAATGCTATTTTTCATTTTAGCGAACCATACTGAATTAACTGTTGGTTGCATGTTGGCACGGCTCTCACGAGTAACATATTCAATTTGGGTTCCAATTGAAATATTTGTACCAATTACATCAGCGGTTGCCAAATATTTTTTTGTATCGAAAACATCAACTCCAGGCTTTATGATACTGGTCAATGGATTTTCAATCAAGTTACAGACTGTCCATGCTTCTGGAATTTGATGTGATACCTTATCGTTGTATAACAGTCGTCCGTTAGATGATTTATATGGTTTGCCCTTTTCATCAGGAAAATCAAATTGAGTAAACCAATAATCATATAACAGCTTTATTTGTTGCTGTAAATTATCATTTATAAGAAAGGAAAGAATAATGAACATACAAGAATTTATATCGAATTATCATAACCATCCTGTTTTGTTTGTAGGGACAGGATTGAGTTTGCGCTATTTAGAAAATTCATATAGTTGGGATTCTTTACTTCAAAAGGTAGCAAAGGAGTTTAATCCTGATTCAGAATATTATTTAGATATAAAATCTGAACATATGGAAGCAACAGGATATGCGTATGAGAAAATTGCTACACAATTAGAAAAAGATTTTAATCAAGCTCTTAAAAGTGACCGGCATGGAAAATTTGAATATATCAATGATCTTTTTTATGCAAATATGAAAAATGGAATTAATATTAGTCGATTTAAGTTATATTTAGCTGATTTGTTGAAAGAAGTAAAAATAAGAGAATTAGCATTACCAGAGATTGCAGAATTGAAAAAAGCTCGAAAAAATATTAGTTCTGTAATTACAACTAATTATGACAAAATGATTGAGCAGTTGTTTGCGTTTAACCCATTGATAGGAAATGATATTTTGCTCAGTAACCCATATGGATCTGTATATAAAATTCATGGTTGCGTTTCGCAACCAGAGAAAATTATTATTACAGCCAGTGATTATGAAGAATTTAATTGTAAGTATGAATTGATTCGAGCACAATTACTTTCACTGTTTATACATAATCCGATTATTTTTATAGGATATAATATCGGCGATAAGAATATAAAAGATATTCTTAGGACAATTTTTTCTTATGTAGATTATAATTCAGATGAAGCAAAAAAAATACGAGATAATTTCTTATTGGTTGAATATGAAAAAGGGTCTGATAATACAGAAGTTATAGAACATGATATAGACATAGAGGGGTTTGAAACAATACGTATAAATAAAATTAAAACTGACAATTTTATAGCAGTATATCAAGCATTAGCAAATTTGGTTTTACCAGTTTCAGCTATGGATATTAGAAAAGTACAGAGTGTTGTTCGAGAAATATGCGAAGGGGGCACCATAGAGGTGTCTGTTACAGAAGATTTGGATGAACTTAGCAATTCGGATAAAGTGCTTGTAGTTGGATCAAGAAGAACAATTAAATATGAATTTTTAACTACCTCTGAAATGATGATTAATTATTTTCAAATAATAGAGGAAGCTAATTCGCAAATATTAATGCTTATTAATAAACAAAAAATACAAGCATCACAGTATTTTCCTATTTTTGCTTTTTCAGAAATATGTCCTGAAATCTGCGGAAGTGATGAATTAAAGAAACAACAACAAAACAAAATAAATACACTTATTGCATCGCCACATACATCTTGTAAAGGAGATCATTCAAGTCCTCAAGATATTCTTAATGATCAAAAAGTACCACAAACTTATAAAATGTTAGAAATGATTTGTTCAATTATGTCAGGAAAAATGAATTTAGATGAAATTGAAAAATTCTTGAAAGAGTTTGAGGATAAACGTTCAACAGATTATCGCAAGTTGTTATGTGCATATGATCTAAAAAAATATTGTTTGGTTTAGAAAAATGGAAAATTAATATTGCTAACAATAAAAAATAAAACATAACAGTAAAAATAATAAGGCGATTTATGCGACAGGAGATGCGTAGTGTGACTAAAATGATATTAGAAAATTTCAATGGAGATATGCAAGATAAGCAGAGATGAATAATCTAAATTAGATTAGAAATGCACCATGAGGTCTAGAATTCATTGAGGAAAAATTTTTTTAGGCAACTAATGAGTTTGCAAATAGCCTTGAAAAAGCATTTGCATAACTATTATGGAGAAAAATGGATTGTAGTGGGATAATAAGACAACAAGCAAATAAAAACAAGAAAATTTAAGAAGAGGAGATATGGATGAAATATGAAAACAATACGAGTAGTAGCAGCTGTAATTCGCCAGAATGGAAAGATATTTGCCACGCAGCGCGGCTACGGTGAGTGGAAAGATGGATGGGAATTTCCAGGTGGAAAGATAGAAACCGGGGAAACACCAGAGGCAGCATTAAAAAGAGAAATACAGGAAGAACTCGATACTGAGATATTAGTGAAGGAACGCATTGATACGATTGAATACGATTACCCGAATTTCCATTTGTCAATGGATTGCTTTTGGTGTGAAATCGTAAGCGGCAAACTTGAGTTAAAAGAGCACGAAGCGGCAAGGTGGCTGACGAAGGAAGCTCTTGATAGTGTGGATTGGCTTCCAGCGGATCAGGCATTAATAGAGAAAATCAGGTTGATGCTTTGATAAAAGTCTGTATAGTAGCTGTTTCATAATAGCTATAATAGCAAATAATGAGAGAGGACATATAGTAGTATATATGGAAAGAGAAAAAAATAGATGTCGCGCGTGGTATGAGGGTGATCCGATATTGGAGAAATATCACGACAATGAGTGGTGCAAAGTAAATCATGATGACAATTTTCAGTTTGAGATGCTTTGTCTTGAAGGAGCAAGTGTAGGTTTATCGTGGAAAACAATTTTGCATAAGAGAGCAAATTATCGTGCTGCATTCCATGATTTTCAAATCGATGCATGCAGTGAAATGACAGATGAGGAACTTGAGAATCTTATGCTGGATTCAGGAATCATACGCAATCGCAGTAAGATATTCAGTGTGCGTAAGAATGCACAGGCAGTAAAAAAAATTCAAGATCAATACGGATCATTTGACGCGTACTTGTGGCATTTCACTGAGAATAATGTCATAGATGGTCATTGGAAGACGGTAGAGCAGATACCGACAGTTTCAGATGTGTCTCGTAAGATGGCTCTTGACATGAAGAAAAAAGGAATTGCTTTTGTAGGCCCTGTGATTACCTATTCATTCTTACAATCCATAGGGATGGTAAATGATCATCTGGAAGGTTGCAAATACAGAGATCGTTGATTCTTCATTCAGCATGTGCCTTTATTATTACATTTTCAATGGTAAAAGAAGTACTTCAATCAGGTGGATATCTTCTGGTGGATGAGATCGAAAATCATTTCAATAAAGAAATAGTGACAACTTTGGTTCGTTTCTTTATGGACAGCCGTTTTAACAAAAATGTGGGGACCTTGATTTTTACAACACATTATCCTGAGTTGTTAGATGAGTATGATCGAAATGACGGAATATACATTGTAAGGAATCGTAATGGAATTACAGTAGAAAACTTAAGTTATATTTTGACTCGTAATGATATTAAAAGAAGTGACGCTTATCAAAGTGGTTTCCTTGAGGGAACAACGCCTACTTATGAGGCATATATACGTTTGAAAAAAAGCTTGGCTAATTGTAAAATTTATCTTGAATAGATGATAAAAACGAAATGAACACGGAGGAAAATGTAAGATGACAAAAGAAACAATAGAAAGAATTCGGAAGTTTACAGAAGATCGGGATTGGGATCAGTTCCATTCGCCATCAAATTTGGCAAAGTCAATTGTAATTGAAGCAGCAGAACTATTGGAGTGTTTTCAGTGGTCCGATGAAGAATATGATTTGCAGCATGTGAAAGAGGAGCTTGCAGATGTAATGGTCTATTGTCAAAATTTGTTGGATAAGCTTGGATTGGATGCAGATGAGATTATTAATATGAAAATGACTCAAAATGAAGCAAAGTATCCGGTCGATAAAGCAAAGGGAAAAAGTGACAAATATGATCAATTATGACAAATATGATCAATTATGAAATTCGTGCAGAGGCTTGATGCATTTGCAGGAACTTGCACGAATTGATCTGGTAACTTTGGATACGAAGGCAAAAAGGCATATTCAGAAAGAAGATAGCAAGTAACGAAGGAGGATAAAATGTTTAACAAGGTTCGACTGAAATAGGCCGTTGCCGAATACAAGAAGTGTTTTGTGTAAAAATGGTGGCTAGATGAAAAGTATAAATGGTAAATAGTGAAATGCTTTCAGGTGAACTGGGATGTAAATGCTGATGATTTTGCTGCAATGCTTACAAAGTCCTTGTCAAAAGCGGCAGCTCTTTTGAATGCAGCTAATTATTATCCAGTTGGAATGATTACTGGGTTTGCTGAAAAAGCACAAGAAGATGTAAGAGCTATGTTTATTGCACTTTTTGATAAAAAGAGGGAAGTGTATGAGCGTATTGATGCTTTTAAACGAAAGTCGAATTTCCTTCTTGAAAGGTATGGAAATGGCGCAGTTCAGCATTATCAGCATGAGAATGCCATTTGCACGTACCTTTGGTTGCGCTATCCTGATAAATATTACATATATAAATTGAATGAAATAAAAGCAATCTCAAATAAGCTTGAAAGCAGTTATACATTTAAAAAAGGCGATTATGCGAATAATATTCGCAATTTTCTGGATTTTTATAATGAAATCTGTGCAGAGTTACGACAGGATGAAGAACTTAAGAGTATGCTTGCCTCGCAGATAACAGACACTTATTATCCAGATCCTGAATTAAGAACACTTACGACTGGTATAAGTTTTTTCATTAGCAGATGGTTACCGGACACTACTGAATCAGCAATATCAGTAATGAAGAAAATAGATGAATGGGAATCAAAAGAGTATACGCTTGGATTACCGGTAGATGAATGGGAGGCATTGCTTAATGATAAAGAAGTGTTTACGGATAGTAGTCTTGCGATTATGAAGCGAATGCTTGATTATGGTGGACAGGTCACCTGTACTCAACTGGCAATGAAATATGGTGAGGATAAGAACTTTTATAATTCTGGTTCATCATCATTGGCTAGAAGAATGGCATTTTTAATCAGTTTTGTAAAAATGCGGCAAGTTGGATCTGAATTTGCCATTTACAGAAATTGCGAAGCAGTTAGATGAGATTGTTGAGGCTCATTTTGGTATATCAAGAGAAGAATGAAAGGAAAAATGAAATGAATAAAAAATGTCCACATTGTGGCAGTTCAAAAACTGCACCTATTTTATACGGATATCCTATATTAAATGAAGAAACAAAGCAAGCTCTTGATGAAGAGAAACTTTATCTGGGAGGCTGTTGTGTATGTGGGATAGAACCCGAGTTTCATTGCTTTGATTGTAAAAAAGATTTTGGAACACCACCTGTTTTTGTTTGTAAAAACGAAACGGAAAAGTACCGCGATATAATTGTATCAATCAGTTTCTATGACGGCGGTTATTTTGAAGGCTATCCAGAGGTATTTATGGAAAAAAGAATAGACTCCATCATGGTAAGCGTTTATGCTGGACATCGTAAAGAACCTGTTTTTCAACGTACGATGTCGGAAAATGAATGGTTCATGATAATTGACCAGTTATATGAAACGTTATATATTCATGAATGGGAAGAAAAATATAATAATCCAGATATTCTTGATGGTGAACAATGGGGAGTATGGATAAAGCTAACAGAGAATCGTGAAAAAAGATATTGTGGCAATAATGCGTATCCTGCATTATGGATGGAATTAAAGGAATTATTTCGAACATATTTCAATGAAGCCAGTGTCAGATTATGTGCCACTATAATTTCAGAATAGAAGTAATCAGAAACGTGAAAAAGAGAAAACGCTTTTTTCGTATTTTTTGGTGGCTATGAGAAAACCAAGTTTTACACAAATTTGACAAAAAGAGTGTAGTGAATTTGACAAAATCCTGATAAACTCCGAGATAATGATAAAAAAGGAGACAGGAATGAAGCAAATGAAAAACAGAAAAGTAATGTTAGGTATCATAGTTTTGACAGCAATCTGTGGCTGCCGTTCAGTTAGAACACATGAAAGCATATTAAAAGAGCAGATATCTGGTCTTGATAAATTAGGAAATGTAATGGTAATTACAAGAGAGGATGGATCAGGTACACGAAGCACGTTTTCGCAGCTTACAGGCTTTGATGAAAAAAATAAAGAAACTGGTGCATCAGATTTAACAAGAACAGATGCTGAAACTGCAGACTCGGCAAGCTTGGTACTTGAGACGGTTGCACAAGAGAAAAATGCAATTGGATATGTTTCAATGGGTGCACTTGATGATGCACAGGGAGTAAAAGCATTGCAGATAGATGGCAAGACATTGAATGCCGAAACCGTACAAAAAGGAACATACCCATTGTCACGTTCTTTTTACATTGCTTATTATGAAAATGATAATGAGCTTGAACAGGAATTTCTAAGGTTTATCAGAGGAAAGGGACAGGAAACTGTAGAAAAACAGTATGTGGCAGTTGGAAAGGCAAGCACATTTGTTTCATTGAGACCAAAGGGAACAATAATGGTAGATGGTTCGACTTCAATAGCACCGCTTATGGAGGTAATAGCAGAAGAATATATGCAGCAGAATCCAGAAGCAGAGATTGTAATTGAGGAATCTGATTCTTCAAAGGGAATTGATTCTGTAATAAAACGTAATGTAGAAATTGCAATGTCATCGAGAGAATTGAAAGATTATGAAAAAGAACTCCTTGACTATGAAACAATAGCAAAAGAAGGTATTGCGGTAGTTGTTAATGAAGAAAATCCATTAGAGACAATTACGCTTGAACAACTCAGAAAAATCTATACTGGTGAAATTGATAGTTGGGAACAACTAAATGAATAAAAAATAATATCATAGCCATTAGGATCAGGGAAAACGATTTTTTATCTGGTTCTAGTGGCTATTTTTTTCTATTTCTTTGCTGAGAAAACGAAAAACAAAACGAAATTTAAATTGATTAAATTCATTGCATAGGATATAATTATAGCAGAATATTTGTTTGGAGGTGCGAAAAAGTGAATGGAATACCTGAATTCAAACATACTGCGAAAGCAGAGAAAAGAAAGAGGAGAAGAAATATGGGAAGAATATTTTATCTGGATGCTGTGAATGGAAATGATGAAAACAGTGGAATTACACCGGATGCAGCGCTGAAAAGTCTTGAAGCTGCGAATCAGATTTTATTTGGGGCTGGAGATAAGTTGCTTTTAAAATGTGGTTGTGAGTGGAAAGGAATGCTTTGCCCACGTGGGGATGGAGATCGTTTTCAATTTGCAAAGATTGGAACATATGGGGATGGAGAAGCACCGTTAATTGATGGAAATGGTGCATATGCAGCGATATTACTGGATGGAGTGAGCTATTGGAAAGTAAAGGGACTTCGTATTTGTAATCATAGCAGCG